>JADHEE010000005.1_pt1 | contig 386968 bp, 363 predicted proteins | sample 8952401 | NCBI WGS metagenome assembly JADHEE01 (sample SAMN16124438, study PRJNA663242) | bioreactor sludge metagenome | isolation source: sludge (ammonium) | place: India:Bengaluru | collected 2019-02-28 | reverse complement strand
ACCGCCGACCCCCTCCGTGTAAAGGAGATGCTCTACCAACTGAGCTAATCGCCCAATCTCAATTCTTATCTACACTGCGAGTCTACCGAAGTAGATGGTGGGTGATGACGGGCTCGAACCGCCGACCCCCTCCGTGTAAAGGAGATGCTCTACCAACTGAGCTAATCACCCCCGCTGTGTGGAGTCGCATTATAGGGAGAGTTGAAAATGAGTCAACGCATTTTCTAAAGTTTTTATTCGTTCGTCGTAAAATTAAGCAAAACGATCGCGAAACGGGCAGTGATGCATGATTTCTAAACAAAAATCGCAAACTCGGGCCCGATTCAGGGAACAACATTGAGGAATCCCCCCACAGTGATAGAATATTGCCCATCGTTTTTTCCCCAGGATTTGCCGATTGCCGGCATCTTTATAACGTAAGGCCATTTCATGAAAATCAAAACTCGCTTCGCGCCGAGCCCGACAGGCTATCTGCACGTCGGTGGTGCACGTACCGCTCTCTATTCCTGGCTTTTCGCACGCCACAACAAAGGTGAGTTCGTGCTGCGTATTGAAGACACCGATCTTGAGCGCTCCACGCCAGAAGCAATTGAAGCCATTATGGATGGGATGAACTGGCTGAATCTGGAATGGGATGAAGGTCCTTACTTCCAGACCAAACGCTTTGACCGCTATAACGCTGTCATTGATGAGATGCTGGTCGCGGGCACGGCATATAAATGCTACTGCTCTAAAGAGCGTCTGGATGAACTGCGTGAAGCGCAGATGGCTAACGGTGAAAAGCCGCGTTATGACGGCCGCTGCCGCCACGACCATAGCGAGCATGCTGCTGACGAGCCTTGCGTGGTGCGTTTCGCTAACCCGCAAGAGGGCTCGGTGATCTTTGACGACCAGATCCGTGGCCCCATTGAATTCAGCAACCAGGAGCTGGACGATCTGATCATCCGTCGTACCGACGGTTCTCCAACCTATAACTTCTGCGTCGTGGTTGACGACTGGGATATGGAAATTACCCACGTTGTCCGTGGTGAAGACCATATCAACAATACGCCACGTCAGATCAACATCCTGAAAGCGCTGAACGCCCCTGTGCCTGTCTATGCGCACGTCTCCATGATCAACGGTGATGACGGGAAAAAACTGTCTAAACGTCACGGCGCGGTAAGCGTTATGCAATATCGCGATGACGGCTATCTTCCGGAAGCGCTGCTGAACTATCTGGTGCGTCTGGGCTGGGCCCACGGTGACCAGGAGATCTTCAGCCGCGAAGAGATGATCGAACTGTTCTCTCTGAGCTCTGTAAGCAAATCAGCGAGCGCATTTAATACCGACAAGCTCCTGTGGCTGAACCATCACTACATCAACACCATGCAGCCTGAATATGTGGCGACGTATCTGCAGTGGCACATTGAGCAGGCAAATATTGATACCCGCACTGGCCCTGAGCTGGCTGACCTGGTGAAACTCCTCGGCGAGCGCTGCAAAACGCTGAAAGAGATTGCCGAAAGCTGCCGCTACTTCTATGAAGAGTTTGATGAGTTCGACGCGGACGCCGCGAAGAAGCACCTCCGTCCGGTTGCGCGTCAGCCGCTGGAAGTGGTGCGTGACAAGCTGGCGGCCCTTTCCGAGTGGACCGCTGAGAATGTGCATCAAGCGATTCAGGCGACGGCAGACGAGCTGGAAGTCGGTATGGGTAAAGTCGGTATGCCACTGCGCGTTGCGGTGACCGGTGCGGGTCAGTCTCCGGCACTGGATGTAACGGTTCATGCCATCGGCAAATCACGCAGCGTGGCGCGCATAAACAAGGCGCTGGACTTTATCGCTGAACGTGAAAATCAGCAGTAATAACGTCTCAGATAAAAAAACGGCAGGGGAACCTGCCGTTTTTTTATGCATCTTCTTCGGCAATGCCCAAACGCTTAAGAAATCCATGTATCCCTTCGCGCTTCAATAACGCATCCAGACGCTTCTGCTCTGGCTTAGTCATACTCTCCAGCGTCTCAATAATGCCCGGAGACAGGTTTGAAGAGGGTTCACTGTATGAAGCGGTGACCTCAGCGAGATGGTAAACCGCCTGACGGTTACGGATCGCCGGGAGGCTCATAATATGTTCTTTCACGCGCGCATCAACATGAATGAGCCTTGCGCGACCGCCTTTCACGCCGTTGAGTCCTTCGGTTTTCCACCTTTTCTGGCGTATCCAGCGATTAACCGTTTGCCTGGCAACACCTAAACTCTCTGCCAGCTCTTCCGTGGTCATTTTGCTCCGTAATTTTTTCATATCAGTCCCGATCGCGAATCCCTAAACGTTGCAACAAACCGGTAATCCCTTCCCGCAGTAGCAGCGATGTCATCTGCTTCTGCTCTTCCGGCGTCATTTCATTGGCCAGCGTCAGGAGCAGCGTGTGAAGCGAACTATCATGACTGCTGCCTCCAGGCAGTTCGGATGTTTCGCTTGCCCGACGTGCGCTGCGAATAAAGTCACGGACTTTGTCGTTCACATGTACCAGGCGCGCTTTCCCGCCCTGGACGCCTGGTTTTGGTGACGTAATCCAACCCTCTTTGCGTACCCATTTATTGATGGTCTGGCGGCTATAGCCAGTGAGAAGGGCTAACTCTTCTGGCGTCATTCGTTCCTTGATCATGCAATTTCCTGAATATCAGTAGGGTTAATTAACGGCTCATTTTATAGCACCGTTTTACGTGAAAACGTGACAGGCTTAACTCCTGGCTGCGAGCAGGCTCGCAAAGTGATTCATTTGCATGATTTTTCGGCGATTGAAAGGCTGGGATTGATTTTGCCGTTGACACCCCGCGGCGGAATTCATATTATGCCGCCCGTCAACATGACAGCTTTACGATGGGGCTATAGCTCAGCTGGGAGAGCGCTTGCATGGCATGCAAGAGGTCAGCGGTTCGATCCCGCTTAGCTCCACCAAACTCTGAACCCAACAGAGTGCGGTCAGTAAAGTAACATGTGGGGCTATAGCTCAGCTGGGAGAGCGCTTGCATGGCATGCAAGAGGTCAGCGGTTCGATCCCGCTTAGCTCCACCAAAATTGTAAACCCTCGTCAAAAGACGAGGGTTTTTTTTATGTGTTTGTAACACACTCTCCCGCATTTTGTTATCAAAAAGAAGGTATTCCCATACCTCACCTCAATCGGCATCAATTAACCAGTCTAAAAATAGACTTGAACTTGATTCGCGCAATTAATAAACCTATTATCCATCCGGTCAATAATTCTCTCGGAAAATAACGCCCCGGTTAATGAATAGAAAAGCTTACAATAATGTAAAGATATTTATGATTGCTCTGGCTTTATGCCTGATTGCGGTGCCTGTCTCCCGTTATCTTTCTCCCCGCGCAATTATTAATGGTCACGACGTTTATTTAGCATGGTTACCTTTAAGCGTGATGCTGGCGGTAATCCTGCTATTTGGGCGCAGGGCTATTCTTCCCATTTTGTTAGGTTTTACTGTCACTAATTTATTCTATGTAAATTTAGCACCGCTACAATATTTAGTATTACTGTTCTGTCAGACCTTTGCGTTGTTCGCGGCGTGCGGCCTTCTGCGTATCATGCTGGGTAAGCGTTGGCGTTACTGCATCCCTAACAAGCACATCGGATTACGGATATTCTGGCTCGGTTTTATGGTGCCAATAGGGATTAAGCTGTCAATGTATTTGGCCGGCTATTTGTTTGATTTTCCGGTGACAATTTCGACCTTTTTCGGCGAAGGAACGGTAATTTATAACGTTGTGGATATACAAAGCCTGATATGTGCGGCATTGATTTTTACCATGATGTTCTATTACCCGTTAAGAATGATAATTAATCCTCGTTATGCAATGAGTTTCTGGCGACGAAGCGTGAAGCCCGTGTTTTTTCACAAGAATTCATTATATATTTTTGCCTGGCTGGTGCTTTTAAGTTTCATTCTCATCATTTTATGTGGTCCTTTTGAATCTCCCGTCATTGCGGGCTATTTGATGCCGCTAATTTTTATTCTTTTTACCTTAGCGATAAGCCGACTGACCTATGCGTTGATTTCTCTGCTCTGGGCTGTATCTGCGCTCCTGCTGTTGACCTACAACTACAACTTCCTTAACGGGGTGGAATCGGGCCATTCGCTCTCTTTTATTCTGTCCGTGCTTATCTCGTTCGCGATCTGCCTGCTTTATATGTCGCGTATTTACCAGCGCAGCGAGTGGCTTAAGCGGGGCTGGCAGGGGAGGGCGCTCACCGATCCGCTGACCGGATTGCCCAATATTCGTGCGCTGGAGGATTATCTTGAGATTCACCCGGATGCAAAAGTGAGCATTCTGCGTATGGATAACCTGGAATTTTTGAGTCGCCACTATGGGATCCTGATGCGGGTCCACTGCAAACGCACGATCGCCACGTCGCTGCAGCCTCTCCTGCAAAAAGATGAGACGCTCTTCCAGCTCCCCGGAAGCGAGCTTGTGCTGGTATTACTGGGCCCGGGAACCGCTGAGCGCTTACAGCATATGGTTGATCGGCTGAACAGCCGTAAGATTTTCTGGAACAACACCGGGCTGGATATTGAATTTGGCGCGTCCTGGGGAATGGTGGAAAACGGCGAAAAGTTGCACCACACGCTGGGGCAACTGAGCTGGCTGGCCGAGCAATCCTGCGGAACAACAAACAACGTGCTTGCGCTCACGAATAGCCTCGAGGCGGCATCAGGGCAAACGACAGAGCGAGTTCTGATGCTTGCGCGGATTAAGCATGCCCTGGAGGCGGGCCAGTTCCATTTGTACGCGCAACCGATCCAGAAGGCGGACGGGAGCGGCTACTACGAAATTCTGGCGCGTATGGAGAGCGAGGGAGAGATCTTCACTCCTGACCGCTTTATTCCGTTGATTGCCCAGTTCAACCTCAGCCACCGGTTTGATATGTGCGTCATGGAGAAATTACTGCTGTGGCTGCGCGATCACCCTTCAACGCAGGCTGGCGCCCGTTTCTCCGTTAATCTGATGCCGCTCACGCTGATGCAAAAAGAGGTGGCGACCGAGATTTGCGCGCTCTTTGAACGCTACGGCGTTGCGCCTCAGTCTGTCGTGATTGAGATTACCGAAGAGCAGGCCTTCTCAAATTCAGGCTGCAGCATCCACAATATTCAGCAGCTGCGGGATTACGGTTTCCGGATTGCCATTGATGATTTTGGTACCGGCTACGCCAACTACGAGCGCCTCAGGCGCCTGCAGGCGGACATCATTAAAATTGATGGCTGCTTTATTAAAGACATTTGTACTGATGATATGGATGCGATGATCGTGCAGTCGATGTGTAATCTGGCGAAGACGAAATCGCTGTGCGTCGTAGCGGAATACGTCGAAACACCGGCGCAGCGGGAGATGCTGCTTCGTTTCGGCGTGGATTATCTGCAGGGCTACCTGATAGGCAAACCCCAGCCGCTGGAAGAATTGCGGGCATAAAAAAACCGGGAGCCAGGCTCCCGGTTTTTGTTTAACGCTAAAGGTTAGAGCACCAGTGCCGCGATAGAAGCAGACAGGACGCTCACCAGCGTAGATCCGTAAACCAGCTTCAGGCCAAAGCGAGAAACCACGTTGCCCTGTTCTTCGTTCAGACCTTTAATCGCGCCCGCGATAATCCCGATGGACGAGAAGTTCGCGAAGGAGACCAGGAACACGGACAGAATGCCTTCCGCGCGCGGAGAAAGCGTACTGGCAATTTTCTGCAGATCCATCATCGCAACGAATTCGTTGGAAACCAGTTTGGTTGCCATGATACTGCCCACCTGCAGCGCTTCGTGAGCTGGCACACCCATCACCCATGCAACCGGATAGAAGATGTAGCCCAGAATACCCTGGAAGGAGATACCCAGCACCGCTGCGAACAGGGCGTTCAGCGCAGAAATCAGCGCAATGAAGCCGATCAGCATGGCGGCAACGATAATCGCCACTTTGAAGCCCGCCAGAATGTACTCACCCAGCATTTCGAAGAAGCTCTGGCCTTCGTGCAGGTTAGACATCTGGATGTTCTCTTCGCTGGCATCAACGCGGTACGGGTTGATCAGCGACAGAACGATAAAGGTGCTGAACATGTTCAGAACCAGCGCCGCAACAACATACTTTGGCTCCAGCATGGTCATATACGCGCCCACGATAGACATGGAAACGGTAGACATTGCGGTTGCCGCCATGGTGTACATGCGGTTGCGGGACATTTTGCCGAGAATATCTTTATACGCGATGAAGTTCTCAGACTGACCGAGGATCAGGGAACTGACGGCGTTGAAGGATTCCAGCTTGCCCATGCCGTTCACTTTGGACAACAGGAAACCAATTCCACGAATAACGAACGGCAGAACGCGGATGTGCTGCAGAATACCGATCAGCGCGGAGATGAAGACGATAGGGCAGAGAACCTTCAGGAAGAAGAACGCCAGGCCTTCGTCGTTCATTTTACCGAAGACAAAGTTGGTCCCTTCATTGGCGAATCCGAGCAGTTTTTCAAACATTTCGGAGAAGCCTTTCACGAAGCCGAGGCCTACGTTGGAGTTCAGGAAGAACCACGCAAGTAAAACTTCAATGACCAGCAGCTGGACAACATAACGGATACGAATTTTTTTGCGGTCTGTGCTGACCAGCAATGCAAGTGCAGTAACGACAACAAGTGCCAGGACAAAATGAAGGACGCGGTCCATATTTGCTCCAAATATGAGGCAGGTTTAATTTTCGTGCACATTCTATGTAACAAGCGAAAAGAAAACGAGATCGAGGACACACTATAGTTACATCCTGTGACGAGTCTCAAAAATAGTGATCCACAATACATTTTTGTTATGTTAGGTAAATGAGTGAAAAGTTAAGTTTGTGTGCTAGTCTTCACAAAAGCGCGCGCGATTTCAGTTTCTGTTAGATCGCCCCACTTACCCGCCCGTCTATCGTTCAAAGCTATCAGAGAAATCACTGCAAACAGCATAAATGATCTTGATAATCATTCTCATTTTGATAGGATTAAACATAGCAAAGGCTATATTTCAGAGGCAGAAATGACAAACAGTCGCGTAGAGGGTAGCAGTGGCAGAGCCGCGCGCAAGTTGCGGTTCGCATTAATGGGACCTGCGTTCATCGCTGCCATTGGCTATATCGATCCAGGTAACTTTGCGACCAATATTCAGGCCGGGGCCAGCTTCGGCTATAAGCTGCTGTGGGTGGTCGTCTGGGCAAACCTGATGGCGATGCTGATTCAGATGCTCTCCGCAAAGCTGGGGATTGCCACAGGTAAAAACCTGGCAGAGCAAATTCGCGACCATTATCCGCGTCCGGCCGTCTGGCTCTATTGGGTTCAGGCGGAAATCATAGCCATGGCCACTGACCTCGCTGAATTTATTGGCGCAGCGATCGGGTTTAAACTGATTCTGGGCGTGTCGCTGTTGCAGGGGGCGGTACTGACCGGGATTGCCACTTTCCTGATCCTGATGCTGCAGCGTCGAGGTCAAAAGCCGCTGGAGAAGGTTATCGGCGGTCTGCTGCTGTTTGTCGCGGCGGCCTATATCGTGGAGCTGATTTTCTCACAGCCGAATCTGGTGCAGCTCGGTAAAGGTATGGCAATCCCAAGCCTGCCAACCTCGGAAGCGGTGTTCCTGGCTGCCGGGGTATTGGGGGCGACTATCATGCCGCATGTGATTTACCTGCACTCCTCGCTGACTCAGCATCTCCACGGTGGGACGCGCAAAGAGCGTTACTCCGCCACCAAATGGGACGTGGCGATTGCCATGACCATCGCGGGGTTTGTCAATCTGGCGATGATGGCTACCGCTGCCGCCGCTTTCCACTTTAACGGCCACACCGGTATTGCCGATCTCGACCAGGCTTATCTCACGCTGGAGCCCTTACTGAGCCATGCTGCCGCCACGATATTTGGTCTCAGCCTGGTGGCTGCCGGTCTCTCTTCTACGGTGGTGGGCACGCTGGCAGGCCAGGTGGTGATGCAGGGGTTTGTCCGCTTCCATATTCCGCTGTGGGTTCGTCGCTCCGTCACCATGCTACCGTCATTTATCGTGATCCTGATGGGGCTCGATCCTACGCGAATTCTGGTCATGAGCCAGGTGCTGCTGAGTTTTGGTATCGCGCTGGCGCTGGTGCCGCTGCTGATCTTTACCAGCAACAAAAACCTGATGGGCGAACTGGTCAACTCGACCCTGGTGAAACGGACCGGGTGGGCCATCGTGGTGGTGGTAGTGGCGCTGAACCTGTGGCTGCTGGTTGGCACCGCGTTGGGTCTCTAAAAGAAAAAGGAGCCGGGAGGCTCCTTTTTGCATTAATGGTGACCGTGTCCATGACCGTGGCCGCGTCCTTTCCCGCCGCGATCCCAGCCGCCGCGACGGTCGTCACGATCGTTCCAGCCTTCGCGGTAGCCGCGCTCATACGCGTTGTCTTTATACCAGCCGCGGTGTCTGCCGTTATCATGTTTCCACCAGCGGTCTCCGCGCCACTCATAGTGACGGTTCCAGTAGTCACGGTCGCGCCAGTAGCCACCGTCCCAGTATCTGCCGTAGTCGTCACGATCGCCAATTTGTAATTTTACTGATGGCAACAGGGTGATTTCGCCCGCATTGGCGATCAGCGGGGCTGAAGCCAGTAATACCGCTGCAAGAATCAGTGACCTGAACATACTCTTTCTCCTTCACGATCGGGGCCCTTGTGGGGCCTGTTAACGCAATATTACGAGTTGGTAAAGCCTCGTTTCATCGCCTCAACTCCGAATTGCTGAATGAGAGCACTTTTTGCTAAAAGTGATTTTATTTTGAGCTGTTCAGGATTGTATCAATACGGACCAGTTCTTCAGCAGAGAAATGGCGGTTTTCCAGCATCCCCACGGCGTCATCAATCTGAGCCGTTTTACTTGCTCCAATCAGCACTGACGTCACGTTCTCATGGCGTAATACCCAGGCCAGCGCCATCTGGGACAACTTCTGACCGCGCTCTTCCGCCATGGCGTTCAGCTTTCTTACCTTCTCCAGTTTCTCTTCGGTGATCTGGTCAGGATTCAGGAACTGACTGCCGCTTGCCGCGCGTGAGTCTGCCGGAATGCCGTTCAGATAGCGGTTTGTCAATTGTCCACCGGCCAGCGGCGAGAAGGGAATGCAGCCGACCCCTTTTTCCTGCAACACGTTCAGCAGTTCCTCTTCCGGCGCACGTTCAAAAAGAGAGTATTTCGGCTGGTGGATCAGGCAGGGCGTACCGAGATCGTCAAGGATATCAATCGCCTTGCGGGCCAGTTCCGCAGGATAGTTGGATAACCCGACATACAGGGCTTTTCCCTGGCGCACCGCATGGTCAAGCGCTTTCATGGTTTCCAGCAGCGGCGTTTGTGGGTCAGGACGGTGATGATAGAAGATATCCACATACTCCAGCCCCATGCGCTTCAGGCTTTGATCGAGGCTTGCCAGCAGATATTTGCGTGACCCCCAGTCGCCGTAAGGGCCATCCCACATGGTATAACCTGCTTTGGTAGAGACGATCAGCTCGTCTCGCCAGGGCAGGAAATCCTCCTGCAAAATACGGCCGAAATTACGTTCGGCCGATCCCGGCGGCGGGCCATAGTTGTTGGCAAGGTCGAAATGCGTAATGCCCAGATCGAACGCGCGCTGTAAAAGTTGACGGCTGTTTTCGATAAGCGTGGTGTCGCCAAAGTTATGCCACAGCCCAAGCGAGATGGCGGGCAACCTGAGTCCGCTTTGCCCGCAGCGGCGATATTCCATTGTCCGATAACGATTTTTGTCCGGCTGATAACCCATTCTCATGACCTCTGGCGCTGAAGAAAAAATCAGTGTATGCGTTTACATTAACGCGAAAAAAAGCAGCATAGCGCAGCCTTTTTTGTAAAGCATTCTTTCCATGCTCTTCTTATCGCCAATTCTGGACAGTCATCACGCTTATTTAATACTCAAGGTGAGGTCAACATTAGAAGGATACCTGTTCATGCGTACCCCATACTGCGTCGCCGATTACCTGCTGGACCGTCTTACAGATTGTGGAGCCGATCATCTGTTTGGCGTGCCGGGCGACTATAACCTGCAGTTTCTCGACCATGTGATAGACAGCCCGGATATCTGTTGGGTGGGCTGTGCCAACGAGTTAAACGCCTCTTATGCCGCGGACGGATACGCCCGATGTAAGGGTTTTGCCGCGCTGCTGACGACATTTGGCGTAGGAGAGTTAAGCGCCATGAACGGCATTGCGGGCAGCTACGCCGAGCACGTTCCGGTGCTGCATATTGTGGGCGCGCCGGGTACGGCGTCACAGCAAAGAGGAGAGTTGCTGCACCATACGCTGGGCGACGGTGAGTTTCGTCATTTTTACCATATGAGCGAACCGATCACCGTTGCACAGGCGATTCTGACCGAACAAAACGCCTGTTACGAGATTGACCGGGTATTGACTACCATGCTCCGGGAGCGTCGTCCCGGCTATCTGATGCTGCCTGCGGATGTGGCAAAAAAAGCCGCCACGCCTCCTGTAAACGCTCTCACTCTCAGGCACGCGCATGCCGATAGCGCCTGCCTGAAAGCGTTTCGGGATGCTGCTGAGAACAAGCTGGCCATGAGCAAGCGTACGGCGCTGCTGGCCGATTTCCTTGTCCTGCGCCACGGCCTGAAGCATGCCCTACAGAAATGGGTCAAGGACGTGCCGATGGCACACGCCACTATGCTGATGGGTAAAGGGATATTTGACGAGCGTCACGCCGGGTTTTACGGCACGTATAGCGGTTCGGCAAGCGCCGGGGCGGTAAAAGAGGCGATTGAAGGGGCAGACACGGTGCTGTGCATCGGGACGCGATTTACCGATACCCTGACCGCCGGCTTCACGCATCAGCTAACCCCGTCACAAACAATTGAAGTTCAGCCTCATGCATCACGCGTTGGTGACGTCTGGTTTACCGGCATCCCCATGCTTCAGGCAATCGAAACGCTGGTGGAGCTGTGTAAACAGCACGTGCACGATGCGCCGGCACCGTCGTCTCAAAGCGCTATGGCCTATCCGCAGCCGGATGGCTCGCTGACGCAGGACAATTTCTGGAAAACGTTGCAGACGTTTATCCGCCCGGGAGACATCATCCTTGCGGATCAGGGCACCTCGGCCTTCGGCGCGATCGACCTTCGTCTTCCGGCTGATGTGAATTTTATCCTCCAGCCGCTGTGGGGATCGATCGGCTACACCCTGGCCGCAGCGTTTGGCGCGCAAACCGCCTGCCCAAACCGGCGCGTGATTGTGCTGACGGGGGATGGCGCGGCGCAGCTCACCATACAGGAGCTTGGCTCGATGCTGCGGGATAAACAACACCCCATCATCCTGGTCCTTAACAACGAAGGGTACACGGTGGAAAGAGCGATTCACGGGGCGGAACAGCGATATAACGATATTGCGCTATGGAACTGGACGCAAATCCCGCAGGCCCTGAGCCTCGATCCTCAGGCCCAGTGCTGGCGGGTCAGTGAAGCGGAGCAGCTGGCGGACGTCCTTGAAAAAGTGGCGCACCACGAGCGGCTCTCGTTGATTGAGGTGATGCTGCCGAAAGCGGATATCCCGCCGCTGCTGGGAGCGATCACCAAAGCGCTGGAAGCGCGCAATAGCGCCTGATTACTTGTCGTTTCGCCAGGCCATCATCATCGGTTTGCCCGCCAGCAGGAGCCAGGCGGGCAACATCACGATACAGAGCAGGGGGAAAAGCGTTGAATCCGGTACCACTACCGCAGCCATAAACAGGCTGAGCCACGCGTCGCGCGTAACCACCAGAACCAGTCCCAGAATAGAGCAGGAGACGGTAATCGCCGCCGGGACCGCATCGACATGCTCGTGCAGCATCAGCCCCAGCGCGACTCCGACAAAGACCATCGGGAAAATGCGTCCACCGCGGAAACCGCAGGCTGCAGCCACCACCAGCGCGGCCAGCTTAATCACGGCAAATAGCAGATAGTCGGAGACGCTAAACACCTGGCTGAAGGCCAGCTGCTGCATCTCGTCCAGACCTTTAAACAGCGTCACCGGCCCGCCGATTACCCCTAAAATACCGAGAATTAAACCGCCGGCCCCCAGAATCAACACCGGGTGTTTGAGCTTATGCATCAGCCTGTGCAGGCGAGGAAGACACCATACCGCCACCATTCCCAGCGCAATGGCGATGGCGACGACGATGGCGCCGCTGAAAATATCCGCTATCTGCATTTGGCCGTAGTGGGGGAGGGAGAGTGAGAAGTGGGGATGGAAAAACAGGCTGGTCGTGAGCGCCCCGGCGGCTGCGGCCATCAGCGGGGCAAACAGCTTATCCCACAGCGGGACGTCGTTGTTGCTGCTGAGCGTCTGCGAAAAGATCAGTGCCGCCGCCACGGGCGTGCCGAAAAGCGCCCCGATGGTGCCTGCGGAGGCGAGGATGGTCCAGTCCAGCGCGCCGACGCGGGGCAAAATGCGTGAACCGAGGAAAACCGCCAGGCCAATATTCACCGCCATAATTGGATGCTCCGGCCCCAGGCTGACGCCGCCGGCCAGACCGATAATCAACGCAATGAGCAGCCCGGGCAGTGCCGAAGGGGGTACCGGGGCGCCAATCAGCGGTTCCTGCGCCGGATCGGGGCCGGCATGGCCGGGACTGAAGCGGATCGTCAGGCCTACCGCAATACCGGTCAACGTCACCATCACAATGATCCAGGCAGGAGAATCAGCGCTGACCCCCAGTTTTGTCGGAAGCGCCGTCCATAACATGGCTTGCAGCACCGACGCGACTTTCATCACGACAATGAGCACCAGACTTGAGGCCACGCCAATAATTAGCGCCGGAATTGCCAGCAACAGCATGGTTCTGGCTCGCGGGTGGAGCATGATGATTTCCTTGTACAAAACGGCATTACGTTACTTTGCACATTAAGCTTTATGGCAATAGTGCAAAAGGTGCTGAAACGGTAAAGTTATTCTGTGACGAAGATCGATAATCCATGGGCATTCACCTTATGGCCGTTGTTGTTATCACGCCTTGAATTTACAGTGTCCCAAAGATTTATTCTGACTTTAGCGGAGCAGTAGAAGAATGACAAAGTATGCTTTGGTAGGTGATGTGGGCGGCACGAACGCGCGCCTCGCATTGTGCGATGTTAGTAGCGGTGAGATTTCCCGGGCGAAAACCTATTCCGGGCTGGATTATCCAAGCCTTGAAGCCGTTGTCCGCGTCTATCTGGAAGAGCATCAGGTTAGCGTTGAAGACGGCTGCATCGCGATAGCCTGCCCGATAACCGGCGACTGGGTCGCAATGACCAACCATACCTGGGCATTCTCCATCGCCGAGATGAAAAAAAACCTCGGGTTTTCACATCTTGAAATCATCAATGACTTCACCGCGGTGTCTATGGCGATCCCGATGCTGAAGCCAGAGCATCTGATCCAGTTTGGCGGCGCTGAACCGGTCGAAGGCAAACCGATTGCGGTTTACGGAGCCGGTACCGGCCTCGGCGTGTCGCATCTTGTGCATGTTGCTCAGCGCTGGGTAAGCCTGCCGGGTGAAGGCGGCCACGTTGACTTTGCACCAAACAGCGAAGAAGAGGGCATTATCCTTGAAGAGTTACGCGCTGAGATCGGCCACGTCTCCGCCGAGCGCGTTCTTTCAGGTCCGGGGCTGGTGAATCTGTACCGCGCGATTGTGAAATCAGACGGTCGTCTGCCGGAAAACCTGCAGCCGAAAGACGTCACCGAACGCGCGCTGGCGGACAGCTGCATTGACTGTCGTCGTGCCCTGTCGCTGTTCTGCGTGATCATGGGACGTTTCGGCGGCAACCTGGCGCTGACGCTGGGCACCTTCGGTGGGGTCTATATCGCGGGCGGGATCGTACCGCGCTTCCTCGACTTCTTTAAAGCCTCGGGCTTCCGCGGCGGGTTTGAAGATAAAGGGCGCTTCAGAAGCTACGTGCAGGACATTCCGGTTTATCTGATCGTGCATGATAACCCAGGCCTGCTGGGCTCGGGTGCTCACCTGCGTCAGGTTCTCGGTCAAATCCTCTGACGCAGAGCCCTCTCCCGCGGGAGAGGGCCTTTTCTTTACAGGTGCATCAGCTGGCGGAACTCTTTCACCTTGCTGCGGCTTACCGGCACCTGAAAATCCAGATCTTTCAGACGTAAAATGTAGGTGTTGTTAAACCACGGTTCGATCTCGCGGATCTTATTTAAATTTACGCAAAACGACCGGTGGCAGCGGAAAAAGTGGGCAGCCGGAAGCTTGCTGCAGAATTCGGTAATGTTCATCGCCATCACGTACGATTCCCGCCGGGTATAGACAAACGTCATCTTTTCGTGCGCTTCGGCGTAGTAGATATCGTTGACCGGGGTCACGATGATGCGCTCGTCTTTGACCAGATTTATGGTGTCGTTTTCGCGTACCGTCGGGCTGGCGGGGGCGGTTTGCTGCTGCCAGGCGGCCTCCAGCTTTTGCAGCATGCTGACAATCCGCGACTCCTGATAAGGCTTAAGAATATAGTCAAAAGCCTCCAGCTCGAAGGCCTCTACGGCGTGCTCTTTCCAGGCGGTAACGAAAACGATAAATGGCTTATGGGCAAACTGATTGATGTTTTGCGCCAGCAATACGCCATCCAGCGACGGGATATTGATATCCAGGAAAATGGCGTCTACCCGGTTATGCTGCAAAAATTTCAGCACGTCCAGACCATCATCAAACGTACCCACAATCTCCATCTGGCTGTGGGTTTTGATAAGCCAGGTGAGCTCCTGCTGAGCCAGGAATTCATCTTCTACGATGATAACTTTCATGGGTTACTCCACCTGGGGCAATAGTGATGTCGTCGTATGCGCGCGAGAGCGCTCATTCGGGACGTAAAAAGCAATTTCGGTGCCCGGCTCAAGACGTTGAATATGCAGCCCGTCGCCGTAAAGCAGCTTGACCCGGTGGTGCACGTTCAGCAGACCGATTTTATTCCCCGGCATCTCGTTAGACTCCACGCGCTCAATGACTTTTGGATCAATCCCGTGGCCGGTATCGCGCACGGCAATCCGCACCCGGTTGCCGCTTTCGGTAACGCTGATGGTGACGACGCCTTTGCCTTTACAGGGCTGAATACCGTGAACAATTGCGTTTTCGACCAGCGGCTGGATAAGCAGGCTTGGGATCACGCAGTTGACCTCTTCATCAATATCGTAAATGACCGTGAGCTTGTCGCCAAAGCGGGCCTGCTCGATCGCGATGTAGTCCTTGATCTGATAAAGCTCTTTTTTGATGTCGATCTGCTCGTCATCTTTCAGTTCGATGTTGTAGCGCAGATAGCGCGACAGGTTAAAAATCAGCTGGCGCGCGGTGTCCGGATTTAGGCGAATGGACGAGGAGATAGCGTTCAGCGCGTTAAACAGGAAATGGGGATTGATTTTACTCTGCAGCGCGCGCAGTTCTGCCTTATTTGCCATCTCGCGCAGCTGTTCCGCCCGCGAAACCTCAAGCTGGGTGGAGATAATCTGCGACAGGCCGATGGCCATCTCCTGTAGCGTTGAGGTGATCTGATGCGCGTGGCAGTAATAAATTTTCAGCGTGCCCGTCACGACGCCTTTCTCCCACAGCGGGATGACCAGCATCGAGTGAATTTCCGGCGTTCGGTGGGCTTCATCATTGTTTTTAATAATGATTTTACCGTAGTTAATCGCCTGTCTGGTGGTCGGGCTTATGGTGTCATCGTTGTCGCGATAGTTGTGCTCCCCGACGCCAACGTAGGCCAGCACGTGATCAATATTGGTGATGGCGACGGCGTCAGCGTGGATGTCGTGGCGGATAATTTCGCAGACCTGACGCAACGATTCCGCGTTCACGTGGCGGAAAAGCGGCAGCGTTTTGTTGGCGATATCCAGCGCCAGCTTGGCCTGACGGGCGGCACTGGCCTCTTTTTCCCCTTCAACGCTTTGAACTAGCAGCACGATAAAACCGATGCACACGCTGCCCAGGATCATCGGAATACCGATTTTCGAAACGATATCCAGCCCCAGCTCGGTGGTGGGGGCCCAGACGACGACAAGGATCATGGTCAGCGTTTCGCACACCATGCCGGCGACGATCCCGGCGCGCCAGCGCTGTTTTTTCGGTATTTTGCGGCTGATCCAGCCGGAAAGCACCCCGGCGATAATGCTGGTGATAAAGCACGGCACCGCCGTTACGCCACCGATATCAATCAGATAGCGGTGCGTCCCGGCAATCAGGCCGGTGATGACGCCGACCCACGGACCAAACAAAATTCCGCCGGACATGACGGCGATAATGCGCACGTTTACCAGCGAACCCTCTACCGGCACGCCTGACCAGGTGCTGAACAGGGCGAACAGCGAAAAGATGGCGGTAACGGCCAGCAGCTCTTTTGGCGAGTGGGCCGATTTGTGCAACAGCTCGCGAAACAGGCGAATGCGAATCAGGAAGAACAGGCAAATCAGCATTAATGCCGCACGATCAAAAACCGCCAGCAGCATAGTGAATATTTCGTGCACGAGTAGACCTGGGAAAACGGGAAAGAACCATGATAAAAAACCTGGCGCGTATTGACCAGCTATCCGTCAGGTTTATCAAATGAGGAAAAACCATAATTTACAAAGGGGATTATCTGGCGATGACCGAGGCGTCCTGTTTTTTTCTGAACGGCGCATCATCAGGTAACTGGTTTGATATCATCCTGTTAAATAACAGCTATCAGACAGCCGATCCCGAAACAGGGGCTTCCGCTTTTAGGCGCAGCCGGGTTCCGGTTTTTAGTCGAGCGCTTTTTTTTCATTTCCCTCTCGACAGCATGATTTTTTTCAGGTTATTTTCTAAACATGCCACATCGGTGGCAGCGTCGCTCGGACGGTCCGGGCGCTAACGTTAATCTGAGGAATCTATGGCTGAATTCAGTCCTGAACGCCGTTTTACGCGTATCGATCGTCTCCCCCCTTATGTTTTCAATATCACTGCTGAACTGAAAATGGCTGCGCGTCGGCGTGGCGAAGATATTATCGATTTCAGCATGGGTAACCCAGATGGCCCAACGCCACCGCATATCGTTGAAAAGCTCTGCACGGTTGCCCAGCGCCCGGATACGCACGGCTACTCAACCTCTCGCGGTATTCCCAGGTTACGTCGCGCGATCTCGCGCTGGTATCAGGATCGCTATCAGGTTGATATCGATCCTGAAAGTGAAGCGATTGTCACCATCGGCTCGAAAGAGGGGCTGGCGCACCTGATGCTGGCCACGCTGGATCACGGCGATACGGTTCTGGTGCCGAATCCAAGCTACCCGATCCATATCTACGGCGCGGTGATTGCCGGGGCGCAGGTCCGTTCTGTGCCGCTGGTGGAAGGTATCGATTTCTTTAACGAACTGGAACGTGCGATTCGTGAAAGCTATCCGAAACCTAAGATGATGATCCTCGGTTTCCCGTCGAATCCAACGGCCCAGTGCGTTGAACTCGATTTCTTCGAGAAAGTTGTTGCGCTGGCTAAGCGTTATGACGTGCTGGTGGTTCACGATTTAGCCTATGCAGATATCGTCTATGACGGCTGGAAAGCCCCGTCGATTATGCAGGTCCCGGGCGCGCGTGATGTGGCGGTAGAGTTCTTTACCCTGTCGAAAAGCTACAACATGGCGGGCTGGCGTATTGGCTTTATGGTGGGTAACAAAACGCTGGTGAGTGCCCTGGCGCGCATTAAGAGTTACCACGACTACGGTACCTTCACGCCGCTGCAGGTCGCCGCTATCGCTGCCCTGGAAGGCGACCAGCAGTGTGTCCACGAGATTGCCGCCCAGTATAAGCGCCGCCGCGACGTGCTGGTAAAAGGGTTGCATGAAGCGGGCTGGATGGTGGAAATGCCGAAGGCGTCTATGTACGTCTGGGCAAAAATTCCGGAGCCGTATGCGGCGATGGGATCGCTGGAGTTTGCCAAAAAACTGCTGCAGGATGCGAAGGTGTGTGTGTCGCCGGGCATTGGCTTTGGTGATTATGGCGACACCCATGTGCGATTTGCCCTGATTGAAAACAGCGACCGTATTCGTCAGGCGGTGAGGGGCATCAAGAGCATGTTCCGGGCCGACGGTCTTCTCACCTCAAAGAGCGTCGCTGAACACCCCGCGTCGTCATGACATAAAAAAACAGGAGCCGATGGCTCCTGTTTTTTTGACAGCATGTTCTTCACTAGATCATCAGGGCAAAGGTTCCGGCCCAGACTAAAACAATCACCGAAATGCCCATAAAGAAATATTTCACGTTTCATCGCTCCGCGTATCTTGTGGTACGCATTTAAAAACAGAGTCCACCTGATTATAGAGAACTGAAATCCGGTTAAAACGGAAATGAGAATTTTCCCGTTACGCCGTTAACTCCAGCTCAGAATTCTGTGCTTTCCTGTTGCCAGACGGCGCTAATGTACGCTTAAAAATGAGAGGTGACAAGAGGGATTTTTTTAAATAATTTCCGTCACTTACGTGTGTCGTGGAACGGCGACAGTTTGATTTCACTTCGCAATAAATTCACTTTGGGCGACGCATTGAAAGACAGTTACTCAGCGGGAAGACAGGTCATTGAAAAGGTTAGTTTCTTAGCGAAACTAACCTGATGAAGGGCTAAATATAGAGTGAGGCTTCGCCAAGAGGGCGGGTTTTGAAACGACGGTGCATCCACAGATACTGCTCGGGCGCACGCATGATTTCAGTTTCGATAACTTTATTGATAAACGCCGCGGCTTCGCACTCATTTTCCGGATAGTTAGCCATTTCAGGAGAGATGTGCAGACGATAGCCTGACTTATCTGCTTTTCTCACCATCGTCACGGTCAGCATGGAGGCGCCCAATAAACGAGAAATGACAAAGGTGCCGTTAGTCGTCGCAACATCTTTCACCGCAAAGAAGGGGGCAAAGCTGCTGCCTTTACGTCCATAATCCTGATCGGGCGCAAACCAGACGGCCTCACCTTTCTTCAGGGCACCGACCATGCCGCGCAGGTTATTACGGCTGATCATCGCCTTATTGGAACGCATGCGGCCTCGCGTCTGCACCCACTCCATCAACGCACTGTTGTGCGGTCTGTAGGTCGCCATCATTGGCTGACAAAGCCCCATCACCCGGCCGCCCAGCTCCAGCGACATAAAGTGAACGCCGACGACCATCACGCCGCGTTTTTGCATCTGCGCGCGTTTAAGGTTATCCAGTCCTTCCACGTCAAACCATTTGCGGACACGCTCATCCGGCCAGAACCAGGCCATTCCGGTTTCAAGCAGCGCCATGCCGATAGACTTGAAGTTTTCCGCGATGAGTTTCTCGCGCTCTTCGGCATTGTACTGCGGAAAACAAAGCTCAATATTTTTACGCGCGATCGATTCGCGACGTTTCAGAAAAACGCGGGAAGCGCTGCCCAGTTTTGACCCCAGCAAGCGCAGGACAGGGTATGGAAGTTGAACCAGCAGCCAGAGCACGCCAAGACCAAACCATGTAAACCAGTAACGTGGGTGTAAAAACGCACGCTGAAATTTGGATTGAGACAAAATAGTAGAACCTATGTGAAGCCTGTAAAGGTAGCGCAGAGTTTGCGATACGACGTGCCGATAAGACCGTTCTTCAAGGTGATGGTTGCAGGCTTTACCGAACTTTACGGCGTTGCCTGGCCACTGCTGATTTGGGTGGGCGGCGTAATGTAGCACCCTTATACGATATGTGCTATTACTCGTTTTTGATTAAAAAAGCGGCGATTCTGGAGGTGTTTGATTTTACACTGTATAAGCTCAAGAAGTGAGAGCGATTTTTATGCCTGAGGGGAGAACTGAAGCCTTTGCGTAAGCAGGAGTGAGCCGACAAAAGAGCAGCAGTGTTTATTTTCGGACCTTAATATACGTTTTATTTTCCCTTCGAATAATAGATAAGAATTTTCTTTGTGAAAATTCTTATCTATTATTCATGCCATAAATCAATTCGTCGCTTGTATTTATTCATTAACCTCTGTCTTTTATCTGCTCGCAATAACCTGTCGCTGTTCATTCATCTTTTTTTGATATCATGCCGTGATGTAAATCAAAACAAAATGGTTTTATTAGCATCTCTCTGCTTGTGATCCTTTTTACGATACAAATATTCGCTTTGCATGAAGAAGGCAGTGTCTTTTACTAAGGCTAAAGGATAATTCGCAATAATGTATTAGTGGAAAATTCTTAAGAAATTTCTCATTGCGGGTAAATGATCTGTATATTTGATTTTACGTCGATCATTATTCTAATATTGCGCATCAAGAACGATACCGTGAAGTTGGCGTAGCAAAAACACAGAGGGATGATGAAATGGCTGACAGTTTTCAAAATGAGGTGCCTAAGGCACGTATAAACCTGAAGCTTGACCTGCATACGGGCGGGGCAAGTAAGAAAATGGAATTACCGTTGAAATTACTGGTTGCGGGTGATTTCAGTAATGGTCAGGAGTCTGCTCAAATATCTGAGCGTGAGAAGGTTAACATCACGAAAAATAATTTCGACAGCGTTCTTTCTGAATATTCCCCAAAACTTAATCTAACCGTTAAAAATACGCTGTCCGAGGATGGTGGTGAGGACTCTATTCAGCTGACTTTTCAGAGCATGAAAGATTTCACGCCAGAGCAGGTGGCTGCTCAGATACCGCAGCTGAAAGCAATGCTGGCGATGCGCAACTTGCTGCGCGACCTGAAGGCTAACTTGTTGGATAACCAGACCTTCCGAAAGGAGCTGGAAAAAATCGTTCTGGACCAGTCGCTTAGCGCTGAGTTGCGAAATGAACTATCCGCGCTGGCATCAAGAAAATCGTAACCATCACGCTGTTTTAACGGATTTATCAAGGAATGCTCATGTCTGTACAAAATAATACTTCCGGGAGTGAAAGCGTGGTGCTGGAACGTCCTGCTGCGGGTGGGGTTTACGCCTCCCTGTTTGAGAAAATCAATCTGAGTCCTGTCTCCGAGTTGAGCGCGTTAGACCTCTGGCAAGATGCGCAGGCGATGTCAGATGCGACCGCTGATGAGCGTCTGACTGCAGGTATGCAGGTCTTTCTGGAATGTCTGACCAAAGCAGGCGCGAAGGTCGAAAAACTGGATAAAAGCCTGATCGATCATCACATCGCGGAGCTCGATTACCAGATCAGCCGCCAGCTGGACGCGGTTATGCACCACGATGAGTTTCAGGTGGTCGAAAGCCTGTGGCGTGGGGTGAAATCGCTGGTTGATAAAACAGATTTTCGCCAGAACGTGAAAATTGAGCTTCTGAGTATGTCCAAAGAAGATCTGCGCCAGGACTTTGAAGACAGCCCGGAAATCATCCAGAGTGGTCTGTATAAACACACCTACATTGATGAATATGATACTCCAGGCGGCGAGCCGATTGCGGCACTGATTTCCGCTTACGAGTTTGATGCTTCAGCGCAGGATGTCGCTCTGCTTCGCAACATCTCCAAAGTATCCGCTGCTGCACATATGCCGTTTATCGGCTCTGCAGGCCCGAAATTCTTCCTTAAGGAGTCAATGGAAGACGTCGCGGCGATTAAAGATATTGGTAACTATTTTGACCGCGCAGAGTACATCAAGTGGAAATCGTTCCGCGATACTGACGACGCCCGCTACATCGGCCTGGTCATGCCGCGCGTATTGGGACGTTTACCGTATGGCCCGGACACCGTTCCGGTTCGCAGCTTCAACTATGTCGAAGAAGTCAAAGGTCCGGATCACGACAAATACCTGTGGACTAATGCATCATTTGCCTTCGCGTCAAACATGGTACGCAGCTTTATCAATAATGGCTGGTGTGTACAAATCCGCGGCCCGCAGGCTGGTGGTGCGGTTCAGGACCTGCCTATTCATCTGTACGATCTCGGTACCGGAAATCAGGTAAAAATCCCGAGCGAAGTGATGATTCCTGAAACCCGCGAATTCGAATTCGCGAATCTGGGCTTCATTCCTTTGTCCTACTATAAAAACCGCGACTACGCGTGCTTCTTCTCAGCCAACTCCACTCAGAAGCCGGCGCTGTATGATACCGCTGATGCGACGGCGAACAGCCGCATCAACGCCCGTCTTCCGTACATCTTCCTGCTGTCGCGTATCGCCCACTACCTGAAGCTGATTCAGCGCGAGAACATCGGTACCACGAAGGACCGCCGACTGCTGGAACTGGAGCTGAACACGTGGGTCCGCAGTCTGGTTACCGAAATGACCGATCCGGGCGACGAGTTGCAGGCTTCTCACCCGCTGCGCGACGCGAAAGTGGTAGTGGAAGACATCGAAGACAATCCGGGCTTCTTCCGCGTGAAGCTTTACGCCGTGCCGCATTTCCAGGTGGAAGGCATGGACGTCAATCTGTCGCTGGTTTCCCAAATGCCGAAAGCCAAATCGTAAAAACAGGCAGGAAGCTGATGAAAACGGAACAACCGTTATGGGGCAGGGGCATTATGGTCTCTCCCCAGCATTTTCAGCAACAGGTCGCGTATGCGGCCTGGTCTGCCGAATGCATTGCCCGACTGGGCCTCTCCTGTCCATGGGGGGTTATCAACGCCACCTTCGAACCGGAAGCTCTCAGGCTTGGACGTCTGCAGGCCCATCATCTGCATGTCCGTTTTCAGGACGGCACGCTGATTGATACAGATAATGCTGATACTCTGCCACCGGTCCTGTCGCTTGAACGCGAATCGCAGGAGGTGACGGCGGTACTGGCACTCCCGCTGCTGCGGTCGAACGGCGGCAACTGCCTGAAACCCGAAGAAGTGGCCGAGCGTCCGGTGCGATATCGTCAGCGCTGGCGGGATGTGCGCAATGCTTATGGAGATGACACCCGTCAGATTGCCGTAATGCAGCCCGAACTGACCCTGCGTTTTGCGCATCAGAACAACAGCGATTACCTGATTTGTCCAGTCGCCCGACTGCAGCAAGACTCGCAGGGTACATGGCAATTAGACGAGACGTTTCTTCCTCCACTGTTGACTCTCCAGGGCAGCCGTTGGCTGGTTACCCAGCTTGAACAACTCATGACCCAACTGCGGGCTCGTCTGTGCCGTCTGATGGCGATGCGGCGTGAAAGCAATGAGCGTATGGCAGACTTCGCCGTGGCCGATGTATCACTGTTCTGGCTGCTCAACGCGCTGAACAGCGCTGAGCCCGTGCTTGGCCAGTTCCAGCGTAACCTGCAAAGCCCGCCGGAGCGTCTGTATCCGGAACTTTCTCGCCTGGCAGGGAGCCTGCTGACCTTCTCTCTGGAACATCAGGTGAGCGCTATACCGATCTGGCACCACGAGCAACTCAATATGGTGTTTCCACCGCTGTTTGATTTGCTTGGCGATTTGCTTGAAGCCAGCTTGCCGTCCCGCGTGGTGGCCCTGTCACTCGACTATGACCCACGACTGCACTTCTGGCAGGCTCGACTGCATGACCCGCGCCTGCGCGAAGGGGCTGATTACTATCTTTCTGTGCGCTCGCCGATCCCAGTAGCGCAACTGCAGGAACAGTTCCCGCGTCAGTGTAAGGTGGGCAGTCCTGACCATGTGCGGGGGATCGTCAACTCTTCCCGCGTGGGCGTGCCGTTGATGCCATTGCGCCATGTACCAGCCGCCATTCCGCTGCGCCTGGAAAATCAGTATTTCAGTCTCGATCTCTCCCATCCTCTGGCGACTGAGATGCTCCAGAGTGGGACGTGTATGTTTTACGTCCCGGGCATGCTGGGCGAGCCTGAGCTTGAACTCTTTGCGGTGCTGAGAACATGAGTGAACATAAACACGGCGCTGCCGTATCTGTTGATATTGACGCACTGCTGCAGGATACCTGGCTGCAGGTCATTAGCCTTCGCCATGGACCGCAGTTTCAGAAAGGTGAAGGTCGGATTTTGTGGGAGCGCTGTATCGCTGACGTGGAGCGCGTTCAGCGCGAACTGAAAGCGAGTGAACTCGACGAAGCCAGCTGTGAGCATATCCTCACTGCACAATGTGCATTGCTTGACGAAGCGGTCAAAGGGCGCGGTGTAGAGGATGACGCCTGTGTGCAGTGGTATGACATTCCCCTGCAGGGACACTTCCTCGGCACGATGGACGCCGGCGACACCCTGTGCGACAGGATGCGCAATGTCCTGCGTGAACCTGCACCAGACAATGCCGTACTGACCTGCTTCCAGCGGGTAATGATGCTCGGATTTATGGGAAGTTTCCGCTCACTGAACGATCCTGAACGCCAGAAGCTGGTCAGCGCGCTCAGTGAACATGTCGCGCCGTTCAGCTATCCGCAGACCCACCCTGTTCTGGCAGAAAGCCGTGCCGGGTGGGGAATGGGCGGTTGGCTCACATCATGGCCTGCACGTATTGGACTAAGCGTGATTGTTCTTGCCGCGCTCTGGTGGGGACTGAATCGTTGGCTCGATCAGATGCTGCTGACCCTGCTGCCGGGAGCCATAAAATGAGTCCTGCACAACAGCGCGGGCTTGCGCTGTGGGCCGCCTTGCTGAGTGCCGTGGTCTGTCTGGCTTTTTTGCCGGTATCCCGGCTGGCTTCAGTGCTCGTTCTGCTGGCGATGCTCGGGGTTATCTTCGTGTTCTGGTAACCGCGACGAGTGTGATGAGAGTGAGGTGGTGTGGCATAAGGAGAGCCTCTCTGATATGCGCGAAGCCATGAAGGCGCTGCATGTCATTGCCAGCGGCGTGTCTGCCCAACTTGTAGGTGATTGGTTCGCCGATATGACGAACAACACTCAATTGCTGGGCAACCGGATGATGGCGGCTCGGGTTATCCTTGCCGACTGTAGCCCTACGGGCTCCGACTGGCTGGTAGAACTGACCGCTACGGGGGGCGGGTCACATCAGGTGCTGGCCCGCAGTGGATCAGATGCAAAGCTAGCAGGACTAAAAACACCAGAACCGCAGAGCTATGAAACAGCGGCCCAGCAGATTGGTCGAGGAGAATTGACGCCTATGGTACCCGCCGTGATGACAAAGGCAATATCTGCAACCTCTCTGAATGCCAGTTGGCTGGTCGCTGAAGGAAAACCGCGAGGGCTGCAATTGGATGGTGAATTCCCATTGAACCTGTCCCGTTTCACTGGCGCGGAGCTGACGGTTACCTACTGGCCGGATAAAACCAACCAGGATGATCGATTACAAATGACCACTGAACTGGACAGCTAATTCGATAAGGATGTCAATTTATGCCACTGCTCACTTTTGAAGAACCCCAACCGAGATTAAATCCTCCAGTCAGCTGCTGGCGGGAAGATATGCCTGAAAACCACGAGCCGCAATTAGTGCCTCCCCAACTGCGTTGGTTGACAACACAGAACGATACTTACCTGGAAGTCCCGCGTTACAGTACAGAAGTCATTTGGTGGGGAATGCTTTTTACAGCAGTTTTAATTTTCGGAGTAATGGTTTTCTTTGTTATTCTCTGCTTGTCGATGTGTTTTTATCTTTTTGCATCTATCGGCTTCTTTATATTTTCCTCAATGATATCCTTTTTTGTTAAAATGTATTTTGTTGTTCCTCGTATCCACCTGCGCAAGACCGCTTCCACTGGCGCGTGCTGAGTCACCTCGGCAGCGGATTCCTGTCGATGATGGATAACGCCGACGTGCTGCGCGGTACCCTCGCGCTGTACGAGTGGACCGACGGCGAGATGAACCGCCGTCGTCTGGAAGCCATCATCGACGTGAAGCACAGTGAAACTGAGCGATTTGAGCAGGGATACCTGGTGCGCGGCGTGCAGATTGAAGTGACGCTAGACAGCTACGGCTTTGCCGGGCGCGGCGACATCTGCCTGTTCGGCGAGATGCTGAGCCGCTTCTTCGCGCTCTACACCGACATCTATCTGTTTAACCGCCTGATTATTATCCTGCAACCAACCGGAGAGCGCCTGGAATGGGAAGAGAAGCACAACCGCCGCATTCCCGGCTGACACCGCGGCTGGAAGCCGACCTTCACCGCATTAACTTCTATCGATTATGTCAGCTGCTGGAGAAAAACAATCCTGGCAGGCCGCTGATGGGATCGACCAGCCACCCCGCAGATGACCCGGTACGCTTTGCACCGCACCCTGGAATGGGGTTTCCGGTCAGTGAACTGAAGGCTGTCGAATATGATGAAGACGATGACAGCAAGCCGCCGGTTATCCGTACGACCTTTATGGGGATGTACGGGGTCGATTCCCCATTACCAACGGCGTATCTCGATGACATCACCCAGCGCCGGGAAGGGTATGAGGCGCTGCAGGGCTTTCTGGATATTTTCAGTCATCGCATTCTGACGCAGTTTTACCGCGTCTGGCGTAAATACTCCTATCCGGCCACGTTTGAGCCCGGCGGAACCGACAGCATTTCGCAGTCGTTATTGGGTCTGGTGGGGCTTGGAATACCGGGCACGGCAAATCACATTGCCACGCCAGTGTCGCGCTTTCTGGCCCTGTTGGGAGTTCTGCAACAACCGGGCAAAACTCAGGAAGGGATGCAGGCACTGGTGTGCCTGCTGGCCCCCGATACGACAGTGCAGGTGAGTCCGTATTGTCTACGGCCTGTAGAGATCAACAGGCCGCTGGTTTTTTACGGTGACGAAGATTTTCTGCTTGATGGCAATACGCCGCTGGGTGACGAAGCGATGGATGCCGGCAGCCAGCTGCTGATTGCTCTTGCGACGGACAACGAACAGGAGGCGCAAGGCTGGAAACCGGATGGCCAGTTATACATGGATTTCCTGGTGATGCTGCGGGTGTATCTGGGCTGGCGGTTTAAGGCCAGAATAACCCTGACGACGTCTGTTCGAATGCTGGCCGTCCCCCCGCTGGGTGAGAACCCTTTCTGGCTGGGAATGAACGGCGTGCTGGGAGCAGAAGATGATAGCCATCCTGATGACATTCCTGAAACCTTTACGACAGAACTGGGCTATTACAGCGGGCTGGAGCCCGCGAAACCACAACAAGGAAACCGACGTGTCACGTACAAGTTTAACTAAAACCGCGCGCTGGATGATGACTCTCACGGCGCTTATTCTGACCGGTTGCGGGGTGACGCAGAGCGTTACTGACGGTAGCAAATCGGCGTTTAATTCTGTGTTCTATAAAAAAATTAAAATCCTGCATCTGGATTTCACCGCGCGCGAAGCTCTGAACACAGACTCTCGCGAAAATAACTCGCTGTCTGAGCCTGTCGTGGTCAGGGTTTACCAGCTCAAAGACCGCAAAACCTTTGATAAGACGGTTTATCAGCAATTGCTTCAGGAGGATGCCAGCATTCTGAAAGACGACATGCTGGCCAGTCGTAATATCGTGGTAAAACCGGGGGGTGATGCGAGCCTTGATATGCCGATGGAAGAAGAGGCGCAGTTTGTCGCGGTAGTGGGGCTGTTCCTCCATCCGGACATGACCAACGACACCTGGAAGCAGGTTATCAAGCGCAGCGATCTGGATCCCGATAAACCGCGCATTCTTGAAGCCGGCGATAACCATCTGACGCTGCAACCGCTTAAGGACGACTGATGCCCCAGGGAAATAACACGCCTTCGCTGTATGAAATGCTAACCGGAAATTTTAGCGGTGGCCTCGACCTTAAACAGGTCAGTGAAGAAAACCAGGTCATCCTTTCGGTTCTGGACAACATGCAGCGCGTTCTCAACTGTCGCGCCGGCACGCTGGCGCATCTGCCTGATTACGGGCTGCCCGATATGACAAAAATCCTGCAGGGGATGCCCGGAACGGCTCATGAGCTTATGGGCACATTGTCTGCCGTTCTGCTCAAATATGAGCCACGCCTGAAAAAAATAGACGTTGTTCTGCTGGATCAGAACATTCCCGGCGAGCTGCGCTATGCCATTGACGCTGAACTTAAAGGGATTGGCCTGGTGCGCTACGGGACTGAGTTTATGCCCGAAGGACGGGTCCTGTTGCGGCATCTCAGGCAACAGCAGTATCTCGACACAACACCCCGTATATAAGGTCAGATAACACCATGTCAGTAAAATCACAGTTCCTGAAGAAGCTGCAGGCGCGACAACCTTCACCTGTTCCCGCAGTTAGCAAGAGTCAGGCTGATATTGCAGCGTTTCGCCAGCGAATGGCTCAGCTTCAGGATCAAATGGACGCGTGGCTGACAGATACCGGACTGAATGCAGAGGCACTGGCGGTATATGTTCCGGACCTGCTGGTGGAGGGTGGGGCTTTTGATATTTCCGGTATCGTCCTGCGTTATGGTAACCGGGCGGTTAAGTTTATGCCGATATTCCTGTATGGACAGGGAGTTGCAGGCTGTGTCGAGGTGACTTTTTTTTCCGGGTACAGCTCGATTTCTCAAGGACGCCTGTTCATGCGGGTGGGGAGTGTATATGACTGGATCTTTACTCCCCCTGATACATCACCTCAGTCAGGACAACTATTTGATGAAGGTGTTTTTTTCGGTCTGATTTTAGCGCTGCTGCCCTAGCAATAACATTCATTCCTTTATTAGTCATTGCGTTTCTACACGCAAAATTGCTTTACACATCAACTGACGATATTAACCGACACGGATATGCAGGCCCTGCAGAATGACCAAACATATAACGTTAAAAACCGGCGGCGACCCGCGTACGCTGCCAGATTATGCCGCCCTCCGCGATGAACTCAGTAAGCTTACACATCCTGCTCGCCCTGATGTGAACTGGCAATATGTCCAAAGACTCTGTCTCTCAATGTTTGAACAGAACGGTGTGGAGTTGCAGACAGCAGCCTGGTACACCCTTGCCCGTACTCACCAGTCTGGATTAGCTGGCCTGAATGAAGGGCTGGCGATTCTGGAGGCCCTGATTAGCCGCCAGTGGGAAACTTTATGGCCGAAGACACAACACGCTCGTATGGAAATCCTTAGCGGCCTGAGCCAGCGCCTGCAGCAGCGCATGCGTATGCTTCCATTCAACAGCAGCCATCTTAGTGAGCTTTATCGTGCTGAAGCGTTACTTACCAGCCTGAGCGCGGTGCTCCAGCGCCTTGAGCTTAAACACCTTAGCCAGCTCGATACGTTACGAACGTTGATACGTTCAAATGCTGAACGGCTGGAAAGCAGTAATGAGACGTCCGATTTGAATGTGAACATGAAGCCCGATAGCGAATCGCCTCTGGAGAAAGCCGAACCGATCGAAGAGGTGAAATGGGTATATGTTGTGCATCAGGAAAATCAGCCGAATGGGGAGGATCGCACGACAGCCCCCGTGTCTGTCAGACAGTGGAAGCCCTTTTTTGCCGGGATGTGTTCCACGCTGGTGGTTTGTATCGCTGTGGCGTGGGGATGGGTTTCTTTGTCCAGACCCGACCCCCTGGCGACTCAGGCTTTTGCCTCTCTGGCTCCGTTACCTGAAGTGCTCACGCCTGTGCAACAAAACGCGTTAACACTGCGTGGTAGTTTACCGTCCACGTTTATCACAGACACTCAGCAGCAGCTTGCCCGCCTGGATAAACTGCTTCCTGACTGGAATATTTCCTACAGCCTTCAGCTGTTAAAGCAGCTCCAGACATTATGGCCGGAGGAGGCGAAACCGCTCACAATGCAGTGGCAGCAAAAATTTAACGCGGCAGCGTTACCTGTCGACGCAATGAACAGCTGGTATCAGGGAATGATGACGCTTCAGCAACTGAGTCATCGGCTGAGTAGCCTGGACGAGCAAAAAGGAAAATACATCACGGTAAGCGAGCTTAAATCCGTAGTTTTTTCGACTATACAGTCATTCAACCAGACGATACCGGCTGAAGAACAACTCAGGCGCCTGTCGCAGCACCCAGCAGGAGATGCGCTTCCTGAAGCTGAAAAGACTCAACTGGAGTTGCGTCTTAAACAGCTGGCAACGCGTTACGCTCAAATAAAACAGGATTCTTCTGCTCAGTGAATTCTGGCGATGGACAAACGAATGTACTGGAAAAAGCGGGAGGGTAAAGTGTCCCCTGCAGGAATCGAACCTGCAACTAGCCCTTAGGAGGGGCTCGTTATATCCATTTAACTAAGGGGACGAGGCGGCACGAGTATAGCCTTATTTACACTTTGCGTTAAGCGCATCGCCGCCTGACTGCTCAAAGAGTCACCATTCAGGTCGATTTTTTTGTCGATTTATCATCATTTTCCCGTGCCTTTAGCTCAGCTTTGCGTTTGTTCGACATGTCGTTACGAATTTGGGCATGGCTTAACAGCGCGAAGATAAACGTTCCTCCGCAAATGTTTCCCGCCAGCGTCGGAAGGGCAAACGGCCAGAAGAAATCGCTCCAGTGAAGCGTACCGTTAAAGACCAGATAGAGGATTTCAACGGTACCGACCACAATATGCGTGGTGTCAGCCAGCGCAATTAGCCAGGTCATCAATATGATCACCACAATTTTGGCGCTTCCCGCGGAAGGAAACATCCAGACCATCGTGGCGATAATCCAGCCAGAAATGATGGCGTTTGAGAACATCTCGACCGGCGTGTTTTTCATCACGTCCATGCCGATTTTCACAAACGCATCCCGGGTGGGTTCATCAAAGATCGGCATATATTCAAACGCCCATGCCGCGATGCCCGTGCCGATAATATTACCCAGCAGGACCACGCTCCAGAGCCGCATCAATAAGCCGAAATTACCGAGTGTGGGGTTTTGCATCACCGGCAGGACGGCGGTCACCGTGTTTTCGGTAAACAGCTGCTGGCGGGCCATGATGACAATAATAAAGCCGAAGGTATAGCCGAGGTTTTCAAGTAAAAATCCACCGGGCACGCCTTCCAGCTGCACATGAAATATCCCTTTCGCAAGAAGAGATGCGCCCATTGATAGCCCGGCAGCGATGGCTGACCAGAAGAGGGCCATCGCGTCGCGCTCCATCTCTTTTTCACCATCCTGGCGTATATGCTCGTGGATAGCCATTGCGCGGGAGGGGAGGCGATCTTCATCAATTTCTATCTTCTCACCGCGCGCTTTCTCCTCACTTTCAATTTCAAGATCCTCACTGCTCTCGCCAATTTTTTCTTCGCCTACATCTTTCATATCTGCTCCCGGAGGTTGATCTTTCTGTTAAGCGTAGCGGCTTTTGTCGGGATGCCTGTGGGGATGCTCTTAATTTGGCTGCAATGACAACAAAGGTGATACATCTCTCTCAAAGACATTATAAAATTGCCAGCGAAACGAATTCCAAAAGCCAGGCTATGCTGAGATCAGAGTCACGGTGGTTACTGCCCGTAATTGTGCTCATAGACATTGGTAAACGTGCTGTTACAATCACTTGCACGTTTACAGACGGAGCGTCAACGGCTCCGTTACGGATGGCAATCAACGATAGCCATACTGAACAGGGAGATATTTATGAAACTTCGGCTGTCGGCGCTTGCGCTTGGCGCGACGATGCTTGTGGGCTGCGCCAGCTCCGGGGAGCAAACGGGACGCTCCGATCCTCTCGAAGGATTTAACCGCTCAATGTATAGCTTCAACTACAACGTACTGGACCCGTATGTGGTTCGTCCGGTGGCAGTAGCATGGCGCGATTATGTTCCACAACCCGCGCGTAACGGGTTAAGTAACTTTACCAGCAACCTCGAAGAGCCTGCGGTCATGGTGAACTACTTCCTGCAGGGCGACCCGTATCAGGGGATGGTCCACTTTACTCGCTTCTTCCTGAACTCCATTCTGGGGATGGGTGGCTTTATTGATGTTGCAGGTATGGCTAACCAGAAGCTGCAGCGTGAACAGCCGCACCGTTTCGGCAGTACGATGGGACACTATGGCGTCGGGTATGGTCCGTACGTGCATTTACCGTTCTACGGTAGTTTCACCCTCCGTGATGATGGCGGCGATATGGTGGATACGCTGTATCCGGTCCTGTCGTGGCTGACCTGGCCGCTGTCGGTGGGTAAATGGACGGTGGAAGGGATTGAAACTCGCGCGCAACTGCTCGACTCTGATGGTCTGCTGCGCCAGTCTTCTGATCCGTACATTATGGTGCGCGAAGCGTACTTCCAGAATCATGACTTTATTGCCAACGGCGGCAAGCTGAAGCCTGAAGAGAATCCAAACGCGAAAGCGATCGAAAACGAACTAAAAGATATCGATTCGGAGTAAATAAAAAAGGTGAGCAATGCTCACCTTTTTTGATTCCAGCGCGATTAGAACGCGTAGTTGAAGTTCATGCCGTACAGCCACGCTTTACCTTCGGAAGAGAACTCATACGGACCTTCCTTGAAGTTAACTTTTTGACCGTGCATATAAGATATGCCCGCATCAATAGAAGCATCCTTGTTGAATGCATAGGTCGCACCAGCGCTCAGCCAGAAGCGGTCCTGATCCGGAATCGAGATAGAGCGTTTGTCTGCTGGTACCGGACTATCATCGAAGGCAATACCGGTGCGGAATGTCCAGTTGTCATCCATATAGTAGGTTGTCCCCAGCGCGATGCGGTAAGCATCACGGAAGCTCTCATCTTTATAGAAGAGCGTGTCGCCGTTGCTATTGGTCGCCTTCAGCTCCTGGAACTGGCTCCAGCTGGTGTAGGTCAGGCTATAGTGAACTGCCCACTGTGGCGCCACTTTGTTATAACCTGACAATTCCCACATTTCTGGTAAGTGCAGGCTCAGAGAGCCGCCAGTGGTTTGTCCATTGGTTCCCATCGGAAGACCGAAGTTGCCGAGGATCTGGTTATAAGCAGAAGGGAGGCTGCTTTTGTAATCTCCATCAAAGTCGATTTTTACTTCGGAACGGTAGGTTAAGCCGTAACGGTTGTTTTTATCGAGTTCATAAAGGATACCGGCGTTCCAGCCAAAGCCCCACTCATCGCCCTTCAGATAAGCGATCTGAGTATCTGCTGGGATTCCAGCCACACGCTGTGCCAGGGCTGGTGGAAGTGCGCCTGAGCCAGCGACGACTTTGCCCAGGTCGCCCGCGTAACGTTCGATCTTCGCTTTAGCATACACAGCGTCAAAGCCAACGCCGAAACTCCAGTGATTATCCAGACGGTAAGCACCGCTCAGGTTCAGGTTCAGGGTTTCGAGGTCGGTTTTACCGCCAAACGCCCCAGCTGCATAGTCGTTATTGAACTCGGTTGCTAAACCGTAGTTAGAGGTCACGGATGCGCCCCAACCGAACTGGTCGTTAATCGGCGCCACAAAGTGCATGTTTGGAACCCATGCCGTTGGGGCAATGTTATCCGATTTCAGATCGGCACCTGTCGGAGAACGGCCCGAGATATCAACACCTGGATCGACAAAAATTGCTCCGGCAGAGAAGGTCGGACGATCGAACATCATGATCAACGCGGGGTTACGACTCGCGTTACCCGCATCATCAGCAATGGCGCCTTCCCCTGAATACGCGCGGCCAAGGCCAGAGGAAGAAAATTCGTTTAACTGAAAGCCCGCTGACCAGGCGGAAGTGGAGACGAGTGCCACTGCGACTGCCAGCGCAGTCTTGTTGAACAGGGTTTTCTGGCTCATGACCATAACCTCATTGAGTTATTTTTATTCAATAATTGTTACATACCGTAACAGGAGCGCGAAGTGTAGGGTCTGAGGTATGACAGACAAATCAGACCAGTGGCCAGAGTATAGGTCCGACCAGCCTGAATGTTGCAAGTTTGTTTATTAATATTTTCAAACATGTTTCGTGAAACGAGATCTGCTTGGCAAAATTGTGACCATCGCGACTCACCCAAAAGGGTGGTTTTTGTTTTAGATCATTTTTTAGTGTGATATTGGTCACTTAACCGGTTTTGCGCCATTAACGGCTGGAGAGAGCCCGCGCCGGGGCGTAAAATATCAGCATCGTGTTTATCTCGCGCTCTGCGCGAATACAGAGGAAATTGAGCTATGAGTAAATGCAGTGCTGATGAAACCCCGGTTTGCTGCTGTATGGATGTTGGGACCATCATGGACAACTCCGATTGCACCGCGTCTTACAGCCGCGTGTTCGCTACCCGCGCTGAAGCGGAAGAGACCCTGACCGCGCTGAGCAAGCGTGCGCGTGACGTTGAATCCGATCCGTGTGAAATCAAGTCAACCTTTACCGAAGTGGAAGGCAGCGTGAAGCTGGACATCGACTTTGTTTTCGCCTGCGAAGCGGAAACGCTGATTTTCCAGCTGGGCCTGCGTTAATTTCTGCGGTCGGAACCCTCTCCCACGGGAGAGGGCTCAAACATCAAAAACGGTAACCTCAGGGTTACCGTTTTGCTTTTATCACGCCGGCATTTTCTTTTTCTTCTCTGTGTTTTAGCTCGCACTTTTTCGTTTCCCCGATTGGCTGAATGTAAAAAAATGGTTAAGACTATTATCAGGTCAGACCACTTTATGTTGGCGAAAATTTTTTACAGGGGAGTGTTATGAGTCAGGCATTACCGCTTATTACCCGTCAGGGCGATCGCATTGCCATAGTCAGTGGATTGCGCACGCCGTTTGCGCGGCAGGCAACGGCGTTTCATGGCATACCGGCCGTTGACCTGGGCAAAATGGTAGTGGGGGAGATGCTGGCTCGCAGCGAAATTCCGCCGGAGGTTATCGAACAGCTGGTCTTCGGCCAGGTCGTGCAGATGCCTGAAGCCCCCAACATTGCGCGTGAAATCGTCCTGGGTACCGGGATGAACGTCCATACCGATGCCTACAGCGTCAGTCGCGCCTGCGCGACCAGCTTCCAGGCCGTGGCTAACGTCGCTGAAAGCCTGATGGCGGGCACTATTCGCGCCGGGATTGCGGGTGGGGCGGACTCCTCTTCGGTGCTGCCGATTGGCGTGAGTAAAAAGCTGGCGCGCATCCTGGTAGATGCCAATAAAGCCCGCACGACGGGTCAGAAACTCAAACTCTTCTCGCGTTTACGCCTGCGCGACCTCATGCCCGTGCCGCCTGCCGTAGCGGAATATTCTACTGGCCTGCGCATGGGCGATACCGCCGAGCAGATGGCAAAAACGTACGGCATTACCCGCGAGCAGCAGGATGCCCTGGCGCATCGCTCGCACCAGCTTGCGGCAAAAGCCTGGTCGGAAGGCAAGCTGACCGACGAGGTCATGACCGCCTATATTCCCCCCTACCGTGAACCGCTTGTGGAAGATAACAATATTCGCGGCACCTCAACGCTGGCGGATTACGCCAAACTGCGCCCGGCGTTTGACCGCAAACACGGCACGGTGACGGCGGCGAACAGCACGCCGCTGACGGATGGTGCCGCCGCCGTGATCCTGATGACCGAATCCCGCGCGAAGGAGCTGGGCATCACTCCCCTGGGCTATTTACGCAGCTATGCCTTCACCGCCATTGATGTCTGGCAGGACATGCTGTTAGGTCCGGCGTGGTCCACGCCGCTGGCGCTGGAGCGCGCGGGGCTGACGCTGGCTGATTTAACCCTGATTGATATGCACGAAGCGTTTGCCGCGCAGACCCTGGCAAACGTACAGCTGCTGGCAAGCGAGCGTTTCGCGCGCGACGTGCTGGGCCGCGCCCATGCCACAGGCGAAGTGGATCAGAGTAAATTCAACGTGCTGGGCGGCTCTATCGCCTACGGTCATCCGTTTGCCGCCACAGGGGCGAGGATGATCACGCAAACATTACATGAACTCCGTCGCCGCGGCGGAGGGTTTGGCCTCGTTACCGCCTGTGCGGCGGGTGGCCTTGGCGCAGCAATGGTTCTGGAGGCTGAATAATGGATATGCCATCTGCATTTAATCTGACGGTTCGCCTCGATAACGTGGCCGTTATCACTATTGATGTGCCTGATGAAAAGATGAATACCCTGAAGGCCGAATTTGGTGTTCAGGTGCGCGCGATGCTAAAGCAGATCCGCGACAACAAAGCGATTCGTGGTCTGGTCTTTATCTCTGCCAAGCCGGATAACTTTATCGCCGGCGCGGATATCAACATGATCGCCCGGGCGCAAAGCGCTCTGGAAGCCGAAGAGCTGGCGCGTCAGGGCCAGCAGGTGATGGCGGAGATCAGCGGCCTGCCGATCCCGGTCATTGCCGCAATCCACGGCGCCTGTTTGGGCGGTGGGCTTGAGCTGGCGCTGGCCTGTCACAGCCGGATTTGCACCGACGATGCGAAAACGATTCTGGGCCTGCCGGAAGTGCAGCTGGGCCTGCTGCCTGGCTCCGGCGGAACGCAACGGTTGCCGCGCCTGGTGGGCGTTAGCACGGCACTGGAGATGATCTTAACCGGTAAACAGCTGCGTGCCCGTCAGGCGCTGAAAGCCGGTCTGGTCGATGACGTCGTGCCGCAGTCCATTTTGCTGGAGGCCGCCGTTGAGCTTGCGCTGAAAGGTCGTCAGGCAAAACGTCCTCTGCCGGTACGCGAGCGCGTGCTGGCCGGTCCGCTGGGAAGAACGCTCCTGTTCAACATGGTGGGCAAAAAGACCGAACAAAAAACCAAAGGCAATTACCCGGCGGCAAAGCGGATCCTGGAAGTGATCGAAACCGGGCTGTCGCAGGGCAGCAGCAGCGGCTATGCAGCGGAGGCCAAAGCCTTTGGCGAACTGGCGATGACGCCGCAGTCACAGGCGCTGCGCAGCATCTTCTTCGCCAGCACGGACGTGAAAAAAGATCCGGGCAGCGAGGCGCAGCCTGCGCCGCTGCGTGCCATTGGCGTACTGGGTGGGGGGCTCATGGGTGGCGGAATCTCTTTTGTTACCGCCAGCAAAGGCAAATTGCCTGTACGCATCAAAGACATTAATCCTAAGGGGATCAACCACGCGCTGCAGTACAGCTGGCAGAACCTTGATCAAAAGGTCAAGCGCCGCCATATCAAGGCAAGCGAGCGTGATAAAACCCTGGCGATGATCTCCGGTGCGACGGATTACAGCGGTTTTGCGCACCGCGATCTGGTGATTGAAGCCGTGTTTGAAGATCTGGCGCTTAAGCAGCAGATGGTGGCAGACGTTGAGCAACATTGCGCCCCGCATACCATTTTTGCCTCCAATACATCGTCATTGCCGATTGGCGATATCGCGGCGAAAGCCGCGCGTCCTGAGCAGGTGATTGGGCTGCACTTCTTTAGCCCGGTCGAAAAAATGCCGCTGGTGGAAGTTATTCCGCACGCGACTACCAGTCCGCAAACTGTTGCCACCGTGGTGAAACTGGCGAAAAAACAGGGCAAAACCCCGATTGTGGTAGCGGACAAAGCTGGCTTCTACGTCAACCGCATTCTGGCTCCCTACATTAATGAAGCAATGCGGTTACTGACGGAAGGGGAGAAGATTGAGCACGTCGACGAGGCGCTGGTAAAGTTTGGTTTCCCCGTTGGCCCAATCCAACTTTTGGATGATGTGGGAATAGACACCGGCACTAAAATTATACCAGTGCTTGAAGCCGCATATGGCGATCGTTTTAGCCCACCTGCAAACATTGTTTCTGCGATTTTGAAGGACGATCGCAAAGGCAGAAAAAATGAACGCGGTTTCTATCTTTACGGCGCGAAAGGGCGTAAAAGCAGGAAACAGGTCGACCCTTCGGTATATGGACTCATTTCGACTACGGGTCAGGGAAAACTCTCCGCCGTTCAGTGCGCTGAGCGCTGCGTGATGATGATGCTCAATGAAGCGGCGCGCTGTTTTGATGAGCAGGTAATCAAGAGCGCGCGCGATGGCGACATTGGCGCGGTATTTGGCATTGGCTTCCCGCCGTTCCTTGGCGGCCCGTTCCGTTACATGGATACGCTCGGCGCGGGTGAAGTGGTTGCTATCCTGCAACGTCTGGCTTCGCAATATGGTCCACGGTTTACACCGTGTGACGAATTATTGCAGATGGCGGAACGCGGCCAGACATTTTGGCCTGCAAGGGAAACTGTCCTCGTAAGCTGAGGTCAAAGAAGGGTAAATCCTGAAGTGAATGACCCTGTTCTGGCGATTTTGTAAACAGAGATTGACTATACTTACGCCATTGAGGTAAAAAACAGCGTTTCATTCACCGAATGGATCAGGCACAATGCCCGGCCATCGGGTTTTCTACCTCTCAGCATTTATCGCGGGTAGTTAACGCCGGTGCTTCTGGTTAACAAAAGCGGTGCAATATGCAAGTTTTTATCATGCGTCACGGCGACGCGGCACTCGATGCCGCCAGTGACTCAGTACGTCCTTTGACCGTCTGCGGCTGCGACGAATCTCGTCTGATGGCGACCTGGCTTAACGGTCAAAAAGTGGACATTGAACGCGTTCTGGTGAGTCCGTTCCTGCGTGCAGAACAGACGCTGGAGGTGGTAGGGGAGTGTATGAACCTGCCGACCAGTGTGGATGTTCTGCCTGAACTCACCCCGTGTGGCGATGTAGGCCTTGTCAGCGCTTATCTTCAGGCGCTGAGCAATGAAGGTGTCGCTTCCGCGCTGGTCATTTCCCACCTGCCACTGGTTGGCTATCTGGTATCTGAGCTGTGCCCGGGCGAGACCCCGCCGATGTTCACGACATCCGCCATTGCCAATGTTTCTCTCGACGAAACGGGCAAAGGCGTCTTCAACTGGCAAATGAGTCCGTGCAACCTGAAGATGGCAAAAGCGATCTGACGTGACGTGCGATATGGCGGGTGCAATCTGCTTCCCGCCAGTCTGTCAGGGCAACTCTGGCGGCTGCCACTCTTCCACTTCAATCAACACCAGCAACGCGGCATCTCCACCGTACTCTTTCGGTGCCTGATGAAACGCCATCACGTGTGGGTGCTGAGCCAGCCACAGCGGCGTCTGTTGCTTCAGAATATGTTTACCGTGGCCGTGCATCACGCAGGCGCAAAAAACATGTTCACGGCGACAGGCCGCGATCAACGCGCCCAGCTCCTGTTTCGCCTGCATCTGCGTTAAGCCGTGGAGATCGAGAAACAGCTCCGGCGAGTAATCTCCGCGGCGTAACTTTTTCAGCTCAAAATGGCTGACGTCTTCGCGCACGTACTTCACGGCCCCCTGCGTGTTGAGCAGCGGCTGAAATTCATCTGAAAAATAGTGGCTGTTATCCGCCTGCTCCTGCAGCAGACGCTTGACCGGGACTTCGCTGATTTTTTTGCGCTGCGGGCGATGGACAATCGTGTCCTGCATGATTTTCCGCGTCCCGGTCATTAGCTGGCGGAAGAGCGCCTGATCCTCCTCGCTGAGCGATGTTTTCTTTTTCATTCGTCATTCTCATCTCGTATTTCCGATAGTGTACCCGACTAAACGCATTTTTTAACCTCAAGCGGTACGCGTCATTGCTGATTTATCGCCGTCTTCATGGCAAACTAGCCGCCGAAAATTATGCGAGCATGCCCTGGAGGAAAGAGTGGATAAAATATTTGTCGATGAAGCAGTAAACGAGCTGCATACCATACAGGACATGTTGCGCTGGTCGGTTAGCCGCTTCAGCGCCGCCAATATCTGGTACGGACACGGTACCGATAACCCGTGGGATGAGGCCGTGCAGCTGGTGCTGCCGTCTCTCTATCTGCCGCTGGATATTCCTGAAGACATGCGCACCGCGCGCCTGACCTCCAGCGAAAAACACCGCATCGTTGAGCGTGTGATCCGCCGCGTGAACGAACGCATTCCGGTCGCCTACCTGACCAACAAAGCCTGGTTCTGCGGTCACGAGTTCTATGTCGATGAACGCGTGCTGGTGCCGCGCTCGCCGATTGGCGAGCTGATCAACAACCATTTCGAAGGTCTGATTAACCATCAGCCGCAGCATATTCTGGATATGTGTACCGGTAGCGGCTGTATCGCCATCGCCTGTGCTTACGCCTTCCCGGAAGCGGAAGTTGACGCCGTCGATATCTCCACCGACGCGCTGGCCGTGACCGAGCACAACATTGAAGAGCACGGTCTGATTCATCACGTTACGCCGATTCGCTCTGACCTGTTCCGCGATCTGCCGACGCTGCAGTACGATCTGATCGTGACCAACCCGCCGTACGTCGATGCGGAAGACATGTCCGATCTGCCGAACGAATACCGTCACGAGCCGGAGCTCGGTCTGGCGTCAGGCTCTGACGGCCTGAAGCTGACGCGCCGCATTCTGGCCTGCGCGCCGGATTACCTGACCGACGACGGCGTTCTGATTTGTGAAGTGGGCAACAGCATGGTACATCTGATAGAGCAGTACCCGGATGTGCCGTTCACCTGGCTTGAGTTCGACAACGGCGGTGACGGCGTCTTTATGCTGACCAAAGCGCAGCTGCTCGACGCGCGCGAACACTTCAGCATCTATAAAGATTAATCCAGCGGGCTTCGGCCCGTTTCACAACGCTCAAACACAAACAACTACATCGGAGCCGTGATGGCAGGAAACAGTATTGGACAGTTATTCCGCGTGACCACCTTTGGCGAGTCACACGGGCTGGCGCTGGGTTGTATCGTTGATGGCGTACCGCCAGGCATCGAACTGACCGAAGCCGATTTACAGCACGACCTCGACCGCCGTCGCCCGGGCACCTCTCGCTACACCACGCAGCGTCGCGAGCCGGACCAGGTCAAAATTCTCTCCGGCGTCTTTGAAGGTCGCACCACCGGGACCAGCATCGGTCTGCTGATCGAAAACACCGATCAGCGCTCCCAGGACTACGGCGCCATCAAAGACGTCTTCCGTCCGGGCCACGCCGACTACACCTACGAACAAAAGTATGGCTTCCGCGACTATCGCGGCGGCGGACGTTCTTCCGCGCGTGAAACCGCGATGCGCGTGGCGGCAGGGGCGATTGCTAAGAAATACCTGCAGCAGAAATTTGGCATCGTTATCCGCGGCTGTCTGACCCAGATGGGCGACATTCCGCTGGCGATCAAGGACTGGGATCAGGTCGAGCAAAACCCGTTCTTCTGCGCCGATGCCGACAAGCTTGAGGCGCTGGATGAACTGATGCGTGGCCTGAAAAAAGAGGGCGACTCCATCGGGGCGAAAGTGACCGTGGTGGCAGACGGCGTCCCGGCCGGCTGGGGCGAGCCGGTATTTGACCGTCTCGACGCCGACATTGCCCACGCGCTGATGAGCATCAACGCGGTGAAGGGCGTTGAGATTGGCGACGGTTTTGACGTGGTTCAGCTTCGTGGCAGCCAAAACCGCGATGAGATCACGAAGGCAGGCTTCCAGAGCAACCATGCGGGCGGCATCCTGGGCGGTATCAGCAGCGGGCAGCAGATTATTGCCAATATCGCGCTGAAGCCAACCTCCAGCATTACCGTGCCGGGCCACACGATTAACCGCGATGGCGAAGAAGTTGAGATGATCACCAAAGGACGTCACGATCCGTGCGTGGGGATCCGCGCGGTGCCGATCGCGGAAGCGATGCTGGCGATCGTGCTGATGGATCACTTCCTGCGCCAGCGCGCGCAGAATGCGGATGTGACGACCACCATTCCACGCTGGTAAACATGAAAAAAACCGCAATCGCTCTGCTGGCGCTGATGGCCAGTGGAGCCAGTCTGGCCGCCACACCGTGGCAAAAAATCACCCATCCGGTGGCGGGGAGCGCGCAGTCGATCGGCGCTTTCTCAAATGGCTGTATCGTGGGCGCGCAGGAACTTCCGCTGCAATCGGATACCTATCAGGTGATGCGTACCGACCAGCGTCGTTACTTCGGCCACCCGGATCTGGTGCTGTTCATCCAGCGTCTGGGCAATCAGGTACATAGCCTGGGGCTGGGGACGATGCTGATTGGCGACATGGGGATGCCTGCCGGCGGGCGTTTTAACGGTGGGCACGCCAGCCACCAGACCGGACTGGATGTCGATATCTTCCTGCAGCTGCCGAAAGCGCGCTGGACCTCCGCCCAACTGCTGAAACCGCAGGCGCTGGATCTGGTGGCGAGCGACGGCAAGCACGTTGTGCCGTCCCTGTGGACGCGTGAGGTTTCCAGCATGATCAAGCTGGCGGCAGAAGATAATGACGTCACGCGGATTTTCGTCAACCCGGCCATCAAGCAGCAGCTCTGCCTGGATGCCGGAACCGATCGCGACTGGCTGCGCAAAGTGCGCCCGTGGTTCCAGCATCGTGCGCACATGCACGTTCGTCTGCGCTGCCCGGCGAATAGCCTGGAATGTGAAGATCAGCCGCTACCTCCGCCAGGCGATGGCTGCGGTGCGGAACTGCAAAGCTGGTTTGAGCCGGCAAAACCTGGAACCTCTAAGCCTGAGAAGAAGACACCGCCTCCGTTGCCGCCTTCCTGCCAGGCGCTACTGGATGAGCATGTACTTTAATGGATAATTTCGTCGATCTGTTTATGGTGTCACCGCTGCTGCTGGTGGTGCTGTTCTTTGTGGCCATGCTGGCCGGTTTTATCGACGCGCTCGCGGGCGGCGGCGGGTTGTTAACCGTGCCCGCGCTGCTGGCCGCGGGCATGAGCCCGGCGCAGGCGCTTGCCACCAACAAGCTGCAGGCCTGCGGCGGCTCGCTCTCGGCGTCGCTCTATTTTATCCGCCGTAAGGTGGTGAGCCTGGCCGATCAGAAGCTCAATATCCTGATGACCTTTATCGGCTCCATGTCGGGCGCGCTGCTGGTTCAGCACGTGCAGTCCGATATTTTGCGCCAGATCCTGCCGATTCTGGTCATCTGCATCGGGCTTTACTTCCTGCTGATGCCAAAGCTCGGTGAAGAAGACCGCCAGCGTCGCCTGTACGGCCTGCCGTTTGCCCTGGTTGCCGGGGGCAGCGTGGGTTTTTACGACGGTTTCTTCGGGCCGGGGGCGGGCTCATTTTACGCGCTGGCGTTCGTGACGCTGGCCGGGTTTAACCTCGCCAAATCTACCGCCCATGCCAAAGTACTCAACGCCACCTCGAACGTCGGCGGCCTGCTGCTGTTTATCATTGGCGGCAAGGTTATCTGGGCAACCGGGTTTGTGATGATGGCAGGGCAGTTTCTGGGCGCGCGCGCGGGCTCGCGTCTGGTGTTAAGCAAAGGACAAAAGCTGATTCGCCCGATGATCGTTATCGTCTCGGCGGTGATGAGCGCCAAACTTCTTTATGACAGCCATGGACAGGAGATCCTCACCTGGTTGGGGATGCACTAATGAACAGTACGCATAAATACGAACAGCTGATTGAGATTTTCGACGGCTGTTTTGCTGACGATTTTAATACCCGTCTGATTAAAGGCGACGACGAACCGATCTATCTTCCTGCTGATGCAGAGGTTCCGTATAACCGCATCGTCTTTGCCCACGGCTTTTATGCCAGCGGCTTGCACGAGATTTCGCACTGGTGCATCGCGGGGAAAGCGCGGCGCGAGCTGGTGGACTTCGGTTACTGGTACTGCCCGGACGGACGTGATGCCGCAACGCAGGGCCAGTTTGAAAATGTGGAAGTGAAGCCGCAGGCGCTGGAATGGCTATTCTGCGTCGCGGCGGGTTTCCCGTTCAACGTCAGCTGCGACAACCTCGAAGGCGACTTCGAGCCAGACCGTATCGTCTTCCAGCGCCGCGTTCACGCGCAGGTGATGGAATATCTTGAGAAAGGCATCCCCGCACGTCCGGCACGCCTGATCGAGGCCTTACAGAATTATTACCACACGCCGGTTATCACGGCGGAATGCTTCCCTTGGCCGGAAGATCTTTAACAGAGGAAAGAAGATGATCGCAGAATTTGAATCACGCATTCTGGCGTTAATTGATGACATGGTGGAACACGCCAGTGATGATGAGCTGTTCGCCAGCGGTTATCTGCGTGGTCACCTGACGCTCGCGGTAGCCGAGCTGGAAGCGGGGGACGATCACTCTGCCGACGCCGTTCACGCCGAAGTGGCCCGCAGTCTGGAGAAAGCCATTCAGGCCGGAGAGCTCTCGCCGCGCGATCAGTCTCTGGTGTTAGGCATGTGGGACACTTTGTTCCAGCAGGCTAAACGCTAAGTCATAGTATTTCGCCCGGTGGCGCTGCGCTTACCGGGCCTGTGAATATCCCCTCTCCCTGTGGGAGAGGGACGGGGTGAGGGCACCAGACCGCACCCTACTTAACCTTCTTCCCCTTCAGCAGTTTCCGTACCCACAATCGATTCGGATTCAGCCCCGCAAGCGTAACCCTGTCCAGCGGAATCGGCTCGCCGCTCATTTGCGCGGCTAACACTTCTGCCAGCAGCGGTGCGGAACAGAGCCCGCGAGATCCTAATCCACCCAGCATAAACAGCTCCGGATACACCGGCGAGGCCGCCGCCGTTTCCTTGCGTTCAGCAAGATCCTGATAGGCCTCAAGCGTTGCCTCATAGTCCGACACATTTCCCGCCATCGGCAGATGATCGCGGGTGGCGCAGCGCACGCCGCAGCGCGCGTCACCCTCGCTGACGTCAACCTCTTTCGCCCACGCCGCATCCGGGAAGCAGTCAATCAGGCGCTGGCGGTTCTGGGCCTGATCCGCTTCGCTGTAGCGCATATCCGTTTCGCCACGATGATAGCTGGCCCCGATGCAGTGGTGGCCGTTAGACGGATTTTGCGGCGTCAGATAGCCGTCATAGCACAGCACCTGACGCAGTTTGCTCAGTTCAGGCGCGGAAGGAATATGGCTTACCTGGCCGCCGACCGGATAAACCGGCAATGACTCTGTCTGGATAAACTGGCTGATGTTATGCCCGTTTGCCAGCACAACGCTGGCATGGCTCGCCTCTTTGCCATCGGCAAAACGCAGATTCCAGCGTTCTGTCCGGCTCAACGATTCAACCTTGCGAGCATAATGCGCCGTCAGCCCGCGCGACTGCGCCAGGGCAATGGCTGCCGCGGTCAGTTCAGCCGGGCACAGCCAGCCGCCGAGCGGATACTGAATGCCCCCACACCCGGTTTCCACGTCAGCGGTCTCTGCCACCTCTTGCGCACTTACCGCACGGGCAATCTCGTCAGGCAGACCCAGCGACAGCATCTGCGTGATTTTTTGCTGGCTCTTTTCATCCCAGCCGAGCTGCGTCACGCCGCACCAGTCATGGTCAAACGCCACCGGCAGGGCATCGTACAGGCGACGAGCGAAGGTAAATGCCGCCGGGAAAAACCGGAACAGGGCCGGGTCGTGCGCGCTTAAAAGCGGATAGAGCGCCCCCTGGCGGTTGCCGGACGCACCGCTTGCTGGCGCGTCGTCAGCACAGTAGAGCGTGACCTGCCAGCCGCGGTGGAGAAGCGCGAGAGACAGCAGAGCGCTGGCGATCCCCCCGCCAACTATCGCCACCTCACGTGATGCGCTGGCGCGGCGCGCAAACCAGGGTGCACTGGCGGGGATATCCAGCGTCTGCTCCATTCTGCCGACCAGCATGTCGCGCTTGCGGCCAAAACCTTTGGTTTTCTGCATGGTAAAGCCCGCCTCCTGCAGTCCGCGGCGGACAAAGCCTGCCGAGGTGAAGGTGGCAAGCGTTGCGCCCGGGCGCGCCAGGCGCGCCATCGCGCTAAACAGATGCTGGCTCCACATGTCCGGGTTTTTGGCGGGGGCAAAGCCGTCAAGGAACCAGGCGTCCACCGTCTGATTCATCGAATCATCGAGCGTATCGGTCAGGTCATTGATGTCGCCAAGCCATAAATCCAGCGTCACGCGTCCGCCGTCCAGAATCACACGGTGGCAGCCGCCGATGTGGGGCGGCCACTGCGCCTGAAGCTGCTCCGCCCAGGCTGCAAGCTCTGGCCAGCGCTGATGAGCGAGCCGCAGATCGTGCGCGGTGAGCGGGAATTTTTCGAAACTGATGAAATGTAATCTTTGTAGCGTAGCCTCAGGGTGGGCAGCGTGAAACTGGTCAAACGCCTGCCAGAGGGTCAGAAAATTGAGCCCGGTGCCGAATCCGCTTTCCGCGACCACAAACAGGTTCCGCGGATGCTCCGGGAAGCGGGTGCTGAGCTGGTTTCCGTCGAGGAAAACATAGCGAGTTTCTTCGAGTCCGTTATCATTAGAAAAATAGACGTCATCAAAATCTCGGGAAACAGGTGTACCCTCAGCGTTGAATTCGAGGTTGGCGGGTTGTATAGCGTTTTGTTTCACGTAAGTTACTCGTCTGACAGGCAGTGGCACGATCTTAACGATGTGAGTCCATCGGTGCAAATTTCCGCAGAAAATGTCTGATCGGACTTGTTCGGCGTACAAGTGTACGCTATTGTGCGACTCGAAACTTACTATAGTGCGACTTACAGAGGTATTGAATGAAACGTGCAGTGATTACTGGCCTGGGCATTGTTTCCAGCATCGGTAATAACCAGCAGGAAGTCCTGGCATCTCTGCGTGAAGGACGCTCCGGGATCACTTTCTCTGAAGAGTTTAAAGATTCAGGTATGCGTAGCCACGTATGGGGTAACGTCAAACTGGACACCACCGGTTTGATTGACCGCAAAGTGGTTCGTTTCATGAACGATGCCTCTATTTATGCTTATCTCTCCATGCAGGAAGCGATCAAAGATTCCGGCCTGAGCGAAGAGGTTTATCAGAACAACCCGCGCGTGGGTCTGATCGCCGGTTCCGGCGGCTCATCAAAAGCGCAGGTATTCGGCGCTGACGCAATGCGTAGCCCGCGTGGTCTGAAAGCAGTAGGTCCGTACGTGGTAACAAAAGCCATGGGTTCTGCGGTTTCCGCGTGCCTGGCGACCCCATTCAAAATCCACGGTGTGAACTACTCCATCAGCTCCGCGTGTGCGACTTCCGCGCACTGCATCGGTAATGCTGTTGAGCAGATCCAGCTGGGTAAACAGGACATCGTATTTGCTGGCGGCGGCGAAGAGCTGGGCTGGGAAATGGCCTGTGAATTCGACGCGATGGGCGCACTGTCCACCAAATACAATGAAACCCCGGATAAAGCCTCCCGTACCTATGATGCGCACCGTGACGGTTTCGTTATCGCTGGCGGCGGCGGTATGGTTGTGGTTGAAGAGCTGGGGCATGCTCTGGCACGTGGCGCGCATATCTACGCTGAAATCGTGGGCTACGGTGCGACGTCTGACGGCGCCGACATGGTTGCGCCATCCGGCGAAGGCGCGGTGCGCTGCATGAAGATGGCGATGCACGGCGTTGACACCCCAATCGACTACCTGAACTCCCACGGTACCTCTACTCCGGTAGGCGACGTGAAAGAACTGGGTGCGATCCGTGAAGTCTTCGGCGACAACAGCCCGGCGATCTCCGCGACCAAAGCCATGACCGGCCACTCGCTGGGTGCGGCTGGCGTGCAGGAAGCGATCTACTCTCTGCTGATGCTGGAAAACGGCTTTATCGCGCCAAGCATCAACATTGATGAGATGGACGAGCAGGCTGCTGGCCTGAACATCGTGACCAAACCAATGGACGCGACGCTGACCACCGTCATGTCAAACAGCTTCGGCTTTGGTGGCACCAACGCCACGCTGGTTATGCGTAAGCTGAAAGCATAAGTTTTACGTTTGATTCCGGAAGGGAGCCATAAGGCTCCCTTTTTTATGCATTGACAAGCGGCTGATCTCACAGGCAAACTTCACCCCTCAACATTATCCTCACGATAATGCGTAAGCGTTTAACGTCAACCAACGCACCTTAATCCTGATTATCAGGTAGAGGGGGCGTGGCATTTCCCCGCCTTACTCTTCATTTCGGAGTAAAGCATGACTGCAGTAACTCAAACAGAAACAACCTCTTCAGCGAACGTCTCGCTGTTCCGTATCGCTTTCGCGGTATTTCTGACCTATATGACCGTTGGCCTGCCGCTGCCGGTGATCCCGCTGTTCGTTCATCAGGAGCTGGGCTATGGCAACACCATGGTTGGCATTGCCGTTGGCATTCAGTTTTTAGCCACGGTATTAACCCGCGGATATGCCGGACGGCTGGCGGATCAGCACGGTGCCAAACGCTCGGCGCTGCAGGGCATGTTTGCCTGCGGTCTGGCGGGCGGCGCCTGGCTGCTGGCGGCTGTTCTGCCAGTCGACGCGGCGTATAAATTTGCGCTGCTGGTGCTGGGCCGTTTAATCCTGGGCTTTGGTGAAAGCCAGCTGCTGACCGGCACCCTGACCTGGGGAATGGGGCTGGTGGGGCCTGCGCGTTCCGGCAAGGTGATGTCCTGGAACGGTATGGCCATCTATGGCGCGCTGGCCGCAGGCGCACCGCTTGGACTGCTGATCAATAGCCAGTTTGGGTTTGCGGCGCTGGCTGCCACCACGATGGCTTTACCCCTGCTGGCGTGGGCGTTTAACGGCTCGGTGCGTAAGGTGCCCGCGCACAAAGGCGAGCGACCTTCCCTGTGGAGCGTGGTCGGCCAAATCTGGCAGCCGGGTCTTGGCCTGGCGCTGCAGGGCGTGGGTTTTGCGGTGATTGGTACCTTCGTCTCGCTCTATTTTATGAGCCGCGGCTGGGCGATGGCCGGTTTTACGCTTACCGCGTTTGGCGGCGCGTTTGTGCTGATGCGTGTCTTCTTCGGCTGGATGCCGGATCGCTTCGGCGGCGTGAAGGTGGCGGTGGCGTCGCTGGTGATTGAGACTATCGGTCTGCTGCTGCTGTGGAATGCACCCGTGGCATCCGTTGCGCTGCTCGGCGCGGCGCTAACCGGCTGCGGCTGTTCACTGATCTTCCCGGCGCTGGGCGTTGAAGTGGTGAAGCGCGTGGCCCCGCAGGTGCGCGGTACGGCGCTGGGCGGCTATGCGGCGTTTCAGGATATCTCATACGGGGTAACCGGACCGCTGGCCGGGGTGTTAGCCACCTCGTTTGGTTATCCGTCCGTCTTTCTGGCCGGTGCGGTTTCTGCGGTGGTTGGGATCGTGGTCACGCTGGTGGCGTTTCGCAGATCGTAGTTTTTGCCCGGTGGCGCTTCGCTTACCGGGCCTACAACCGCACTAGCCGTAGGCCGGGTAAGGCGAAGCCGCCACCCGGCAGTGTTAAGCAACCAGCCAGAAAATCGCCAGCGCAATTAGTAGCGCAATAAACATCAACCCCGGACGCGCAGAGAGCGTTCTGAACGTCTCGACGACCGGCGCAAACAGCGGGCTGTAGATCGGCTGAATGTTTCTCACCTCCGGCACGCCGCCCTCGCGCTCGGCGCGGCGAACGAAGATTTGATTGAGCAGATCCTGCACCTGCGCGGTGGTCAGTACCGTTTGCGGCGTGGCCTGCCAGTTTTGCTGGGCGTAATCCCGGATGACTTCAAATTCGTGCGGCTCAAGCGGCTGCTTCAGTGCCGCCTGGACGGTATGCAGGGTAGGGGTATTCTGGGTGCTGAGCGTCTGGCGCGCCTGGAGCCAGGTCACCAGATGAGTAAACTGTTTGGCCGGGATTAACTCACCCGCCTTCACGCCGGACAGCTCCAGCATGGATTGCCAGATAAGCTTCGTCGGTTCGCCGGTGGCCGCAGCCAGCTTGGTCACCATCTGCTTGAGCGTGTTGTGCTCGGCTGGCAGCAGCGGACGCTCGGTTGCCGGGCGCACCTGAGGCTGCGGGATTGACAGCTCGTTGTTCTGCAGCAGGGTCAGCACGGTTTTGAGCTGGTCGGGCGTCAGCTGGCCCAGCGCGGTCTGACCATACTGCTGGCGAATAAAATCGCTCACCGCCTGGCGGTTATTACCCTGGCCCAGCAGCTCCGTCAGCTGAGCAACAATCTGGCGCGTGGTGTGGTTCTGCTGCGCGGTATTAATACGCTGGTTCAGGTTTTGCTCGGCCGCAGGGAAATGGCGCGACTGCAGAGGTGCGTCGTTCCTCACGCCTAAATCATGCTTTACCCCGGCCCAGACTTCCGCGTTTTGCTGTGAAGTCAGCGCAATCAGGCGCGTGATCAGTCGCTCCAGCACGGTGCGCTGTTGCGTGGATAGCGGTTGTTCACCGGCAACGTTTGGCGTGACAGGGCCTTCACCCGGAGGGCGTGGCGGCGTACCTGAAATGGGCTGCATCGTCAAAAATCCTTAAAGTCAAAACTCAGCGTAAACCAGGCATACATATATGCCTGGCGGCGAGATTATGGCACACTTGGCAGGTTTTCTTCCTCTCAAACAGGTACTCAGACGTGAAAATCCTCGTTGATGAAAATATGCCTTACGCCCGTGAGCTGTTTAGCCGCCTGGGTAACGTTAAGGCTGTCCCTGGTCGCCCGATCCCGGTCAACGAACTGGATGACGCAGACGCGCTGATGGTGCGCTCGGTGACTAAAGTAAATGAGGCGTTGCTCGCCGGTAAAGCGATTAAGTTTGTCGGAACCGCAACGGCAGGGACCGATCATGTGGATGATAAATGGCTGAAGCAGGCCGGAATCGGTTTTTCCGCAGCGCCGGGCTGTAACGCCATCGCCGTTGTGGAATACGTTTTCTCCTCCCTGCTGATGCTGGCCGAGCGCGACGGTTTTGCGCTGAAGGACCGCACGGTGGGGATTGTCGGCGTGGGTAACGTCGGCGGGCGCCTGCAAAAGCGCCTGGAAGCGTTAGGGATCCGCACGCTGCTGTGCGATCCGCCGCGTAAAGACAACGGCGATGACGGGGATTTCCGCTCGCTGGATGAGCTGGTTGAACAGTGTGACGTGCTGACTTTCCACACGCCGCTGTTTAAAGAGGGGCCGTATAAGTCGCTGCATCTTGCTGACGAGGCGCTGATCCGTCGTCTGAAGGCTGGCACTATTCTGATAAATGCCTGCCGTGGTCCGGTCGTAGATAACGCCGCGCTGCTGACATGCCTGAACGAAGGGCAACACCTCAGCGTGGTGCTGGACGTCTGGGAGCCGGAGCCGGATCTCAACGTTGAGCTGCTTAACAAGGTGGACGTGGGCACGGCGCATATCGCCGGTTATACCCTGGAAGGCAAAGCACGCGGTACCACGCAGGTCTTCGAAGCCTACAGCGCTTTTATCGGCCATCCGCAGCAGGTGGCGCTGGATACCTTACTCCCCGCGCCTGAATTTGGCCGCATTACCCTGCACGGCCCGCTCGATCAGGCAACGCTGAAAAGGCTGGTGCATTTGGTGTATGATGTGCGCCGCGATGATGCGCTGCTGCGTAAAGTGGCGGGGATCCCGGGTGAGTTTGATAAGCTGCGCAAGAACTACGTTGAGCGCCGCGAGTGGTCTTCCCTGTATGTAATGTGCGACGACGCGTCGGCGGCGACGCTGCTGCATAAGCTGGGATTTAACGCCGTTCATCACCCGGCGCATTAATGTCTTCTTAATGCTCCCTGTCGGATACTCCGACAGGGACGCTTTTTTATTTCTGGAGTAAACCACCATGTCTGAAGGCTGGAACATTGCCATTTTAGGTGCCACGGGTGCCGTGGGCGAAGCCCTGCTCGAAACCCTTGCTGAGCGTCAGTTCCCGGTGGGCGATATCTATGCGCTGGCCCGTACCGACAGCGCAGGTGAGCATCTGCGTTTTAACGGTAAATCCGTCATGGTCCAGGACGCGGCCACGTTCGACTGGACGCAGGCGCAGCTGGCGTTTTTCGCCGCGGGCGCTGAAGCGACGGCTGCGTACGTTGAAGAGGCGACTAACGCAGGCTGCCTGGTGATTGACCTGAGCGGTCTGTTCTCAATGGAGGCGGATGTGCCGCTGGTGGTGCCGGACGTGAACCCGTTTGTGCTGGCTGACTACCGCAACCGTAACGTTATTGCGGTTCCGAACAGCCTCACCAGCCAGCTGCTGACCGCGCTGAAACCGCTGATCGACGACGGCGGCCTGTCGCGCATTACCGTCACTAGCCTGCTGTCCGCGTCCGCGAACGGCAAAAAGGCCGTTGACGCGCTGGCCGGGCAGAGCGCGAAGCTGCTGAACGGTATCCCGATTGACGAAGATGATTTCTTTGGTCGCCAGCTGGCGTTCAACATGCTGCCGCTGCTGCCGGACCGCGAGGGCTCCGTGCGCGAAGAGCGTCGTATCGTCGATGAAGTGCGTAAAATTCTGCAGGACGATGGCCTGATGATCTCCGCTAACGTCGTGCAGTCCCCGGTCTTCTACGGCCACGCGCAGATGGTCGGCTTTGAAGCCCTTCGTCCGCTGGCGGCAGAAGAGGCGCGCGACGCGTTTGGCCGCGGTGAAGACATCGTGCTCTCTGAAGAGAGCGAGTTCCCGACCCAGGTTGGCGATGCCACCGGCAGTGCGCATCTTTCCGTTGGCTGCGTGCGTAACGACTACGGCATGCCGGAGCAGGTTCAGTTCTGGTCCGTTGCCGATAACGTTCGCTTCGGCGGCGCGCTGATGGCGGTCAAAATCGCTGAAAAACTGGTACAGGAGTACCTGTACTGATGTCAGACGTGGAACAAAAGCCGGTCCATAGAATTGCCCTCGGAATTGAGTACGATGGCAGTAAATATTATGGCTGGCAGCGTCAGAACGAGGTGCGCAGCGTCCAGGAGAAGCTGGAAAAAGCGCTCTCTCAGGTGGCAAACGAGCCGATCAACGTCCTGTGCGCGGGACGTACGGACGCGGGTGTTCACGGTACGGGGCAGGTGGTTCACTTTGAAACCACCGCCGTGCGTAAGGATGCCGCCTGGACGCTGGGTGTAAATGCGAATTTGCCTGGTGACATTGCGGTGCGTTGGGTAAAAGCTGTGCCGGATGATTTTCACGCGCGCTTCAGCGCCACGGCGCGTCGCTACCGTTATGTCATCTACAACCAGCGCCTGCGTCCGGCGGTGTTAAGCCAGGGCGTGACGCATTTTTATGAACCGCTTGATGCGGAACGTATGCATCGCGCGGCGCAGTGTCTGATTGGTGAAAATGACTTTACGTCGTTTCGTGCGGTGCAGTGTCAGTCCCGCACGCCGTGGCGAAACGTCATGCACATAAACGTCAGCCGTTTTGGCGCATATGTGGTGGTGGATATCAAAGCCAATGCCTTTGTACATCATATGGTTAGGAATATTGTGGGCAGCCTGATGGAAGTGGGTGCCGGACACCAGCCGGAGAGCTGGATTGCAGACCTGCTGGCAGCGAAGGACAGAACGCTTGCGGCAGCCACGGCGAAAGCGGAAGGATTGTATCTGGTCTCAGTAGACTATCCGGATCGATTTGACCTGCCGAAACCGCCAATGGGCCCGCTATTTTTAGCGGACTAAACAAAGGTGCAATTAGGGCTTAGACAATATGGACGTAATTCGTTTTTTGATTGATTTCATCCTGCATATTGATGTTCACCTGGCGGAGCTGGTCGCGCAGTATGGCGTCTGGGTTTATGCCATTTTGTTCCTCATTCTGTTTTGTGAAACCGGTCTGGTCGTTACCCCATTCCTGCCAGGGGATTCACTGCTGTTCGTTGCCGGGGCGCTCTCGGCGTTGCCCACTAACGATCTGAACGTGCATCTTATGGTTGTGCTGATGGTGATTGCCGCCATTATCGGTGATGCGGTCAACTATACGATTGGACGGGTATTCGGTGAGCGGCTGTTCAGCAATCCTGATTCGAAAATTTTCCGTCGCAGCTATTTAGACAAAACCCATGCGTTTTATGAACGCCATGGCGGGAAAACCATTATCCTTGCGCGTTTTGTGCCTATTGTGCGTACATTTGCACCGTTTGTGGCGGGAATGGGGCATATGTCCTATCGTCATTTTGCGGCATACAACGTGGTTGGCGCGCTGCTGTGGGTACTGCTGTTTACCTACGCAGGCTATCTGTTTGGCGATCTCCCGGTGGTGCAGGAAAACCTTAAGTTACTGATTGTAGCGATTATTATGCTTTCCGTACTGCCGGGCGTTATCGAAATCATTCGTCACAAACGTGCGGCGGCAAAACAAGCGAAGTAAATGCACGCTGGCGGTTCGACCACTTTTTTATCCAAAGTTTCGGGCTGTTATGTTTTAATGTGCAACATTCATGGTCTGTTGGAGGCAAAAATGGCATTATTCGCCTCTTATAGCAAAACTGGCATACGACCAGGTTCAGGCAGAAAGGTTATCAATGAGCTGGATTGAACGAATTAAAAGCAACATTACCCCAACGCGCAAAACGAGCATTCCTGAAGGGGTATGGACGAAGTGTGATAGCTGCGGTCAGGTTCTGTACCGCGCAGAGCTGGAGCGCAACCTTGAGGTGTGTCCGAAGTGTGACCACCATATGCGTATGTCGGCGCGCAACCGCCTGCATAGCCTGCTGGACGAAGGCTCTCTGGTAGAGCTGGGTAGCGAACTTGAGCCAAAAGACGTGCTGAAGTTCCGCGATTCCAAAAAATACAAAGATCGTCTGGCCTCGGCACAGAAAGAGACCGGCGAGAAAGATGCGCTGGTCGTTATGAAAGGCACCCTGCATGGGATGCCGGCTGTTGCCGCTGCGTTTGAGTTCTCCTTTATGGGCGGCTCAATGGGCTCCGTGGTCGGTGCACGCTTCGTGCGTGCCGTTGAGCAGGCGCTGGAAGACAACTGTCCGCTGATCTGCTTCTCTGCCTCCGGCGGTGCGCGTATGCAGGAAGCGCTGATGTCGCTGATGCAGATGGCGAAAACCTCTGCTGCGCTGGCGAAGATGCAGGAGCGCGGTCTGCCGTACATCTCCGTGCTGACCGACCCAACCATGGGCGGCGTCTCCGCGAGCTTCGCGATGCTGGGCGATCTGAACATCGCTGAGCCAAAAGCGCTGATCGGCTTTGCCGGTCCTCGCGTTATCGAGCAAACCGTTCGTGAAAAACTGCCGCCGGGCTTCCAGCGCAGTGAGTTCCTCATTGAGAAAGGCGCTATCGATATGATCGTCCGCCGTCCGGAAATGCGCCTGAAGCTGGCGAGCATCCTGGCGAAGCTGATGAATCTGCCAGCGCCGAACCCGGATGAGCCGCGCGAAGGCGTGGTGGTACCGGATCAGGAACCCGAGGCCTGATAACTGAAAAGGGCAGGGCCGGTTGGCGCTGCCCTTTTGCTTTCTAATCTGTTAATGACAACCGGGCATTATGGAAAATAAAAGCATTCCCCAAGCCACGTCGCCCCTGGCCGCGTGGCTTTCTTATCTGGAAAACCTGCACAGTAAAACCATCGATATGGGGCTTGAGCGCGTAAGCCAGGTCGCCGCGCGTCTTGATGTGCTCAAACCGGCACCTTTCGTGTTCACCGTCGCGGGTACCAACGGTAAAGGCACGACCTGCCGCACGCTGGAATCTGTCCTGATGGCCGCGGGTTACAAAGTTGGCGTGTACAGCTCTCCACACCTGGTCCGCTACACCGAGCGCGTTCGCGTGCAGAACAGCGAGCTGCCGGAATCGGCGCATACGGCGTCGTTCGCGGAAATTGAAGCCGCACGCGGTGAGATCTCATTAACCTATTTTGAATACGGCACCCTGTCGGCGCTGTGGCTGTTCAAACAGGCGCAGCTGGATGTCGTGATCCTTGAGGTCGGCCTCGGCGGACGTCTTGATGCGACCAATATGGTGGATGCGGACGTGGCGGTGGTCACCAGCATCGCGCTGGACCATATCGACTGGCTGGGACCGGATCGTGAAAGCATTGGCCGCGAGAAGGCAGGTATTTTCCGGGCGAATAAACCCGCCGTGGTCGGCGAGCCGGACATGCCGTACACCATTGCTGACGTGGCAAACGAGAAGGGCGCGCGTCTGCTGCGCCGCGGCGTTGACTGGCAGTATGAGGTTCAGGATAACGGCTGGCGCTTCAGCGATGGGCAGGGCGCGCTGGACAACCTGCCGCTGCCGCAGGTGCCGCAGCCGAACGCGGCAACCGCGCTGGCGGCACTGCGCGCCAGCGGCCTCGTGGTCAGCGAGCGGGCGATCCGCGACGGTATTCAGAGCGCAATTCTGCCCGGGCGTTTCCAGATTGTCAGCGAGTCACCGCGCCTGATTCTGGACGTGGCGCATAACCCGCATGCGGCGGCGTATCTCGCGGGACGTCTCAAATCGTTACCAAAAACCGGGCGCGTGCTGGCGGTTATCGGTATGCTTCATGATAAAGATATCGGCGGGACGCTGGCCTGCATGGAGAGTGTGGTCGATAGCTGGTATTGTGCTCCTCTGGAGGGGCCGCGCGGCGCGACAGCTGAGCAGCTGATGGAACATCTCGGCAAAGGCGCAATCTATAGTAGCGTGGCTCAGGCCTGGCATGCCGCGATGGCGGATGCTAAACCAGAAGATACCGTGCTGGTGTGTGGTTCATTCCACACGGTGGCACATGTCATGGAAGTGATGGACGCGGGGAGAACCGGTGGCGAGTAAGTTTCAGAACCGTTTAACAGGAACCATTGTGCTGGTCGCGCTCGGGGTGATTATTCTCCCGGGTCTGCTCGACGGGCAGAAAAAGCATTATCAGGATGAGTTTGCCGCTATTCCGCTGGTGCCGAAACCGGGTGACCGCGATGAGCCTGATATGCTGCCAGCGGCGACGCAGGCGCTGCCTGCTCAGCCTCCGGAAGGGGCGGCGGAAGAGGTGCGTGCAGGCGATGCCGCCGCACCGTCGCTCGATCCGTCACGCCTGGCGGCAGCGAGCAGCAGCGATATCGATCCGGTGCCGGTAGAGCAGCCTAAACCTGTTGAAAAACCGAAGCCGGTTGAGAAGCCGCAGCCGCAGCCGAAACCGCAGCGGGATAAAGCCGCAGAGCAGCTGGCTGCCGCGTCAGAAACCCCGCCGCCGGCAAAACAAGACGCGGCGCCGACCGGAAAAGCTTACGTTGTGCAGCTCGGCGCGCTGAAAAACGCCGATAAGGTCAACGAGGTCGTGAGCAAACTGCGCAGTGCGGGATATCGTGTTTACACTTCACCTTCCACGCCGGTGCAGGGTAAAATTACCCGTATCCTCGTGGGGCCAGAAGCGTCCAAAGATAAGCTTAAAGGTTCGCTCGGTGAGCTGAAGCAGATCTCCGGCCTGAGCGGTGTGGTGATGGGCTACAGCGCGAACTGATAAGATCTACCCCTCACCCTAACCCTCTCCCCAGAGGGGCGAGGGGGTGGTTTGCTCCCTCTCCCTTGAGGGAGAGGGCTGGGGTGAGGGGGAATGGCAGACGTCCAAAGAGACGTAATGAGCCAACGGCGTTGAACATTTTTTCAGCGCCTTTTTTATTTACGCGCGGGAAGGAAATCCCTACGCAAACGTTTTCTTTTTCTGTTAGAATTCGCCCCGAACTGGATGACAGGGCGTTAAATCGTGGGACACATATGGTCTGGATTGATTACGCCATCATTGCGGTGATTGGTTTTTCCTGTCTGGTTAGCCTGATCCGTGGCTTTGTTCGTGAAGCGTTATCGCTGGTAACCTGGGGTTGTGCTTTCTTTGTTGCCAGTCATTACTACACTTACCTGTCTGTCTGGTTCACGGGCTTTGAAGATGAACTGGTCCGAAACGGAATTGCCATCGCGGTGCTGTTTATCGCAACGCTGATTGTCGGCGCTATCGTGAATTACGTGATAGGTCAGCTGGTCGAGAAAACCGGTCTGTCAGGAACGGACAGGGTGCTCGGGATCTGTTTCGGAGCGTTACGAGGCGTGCTGATTGTGGCCGCGATCCTGTTCTTCCTGGATACCTTCACCGGGTTCTCCAAAAGCGAAGACTGGCAGAAATCGCAGCTCATTCCAGAGTTCAGCTTCATCATCAGATGGTTCTTTGACTATCTGCAAAGCTCGTCGAGTTTTTTGCCCAGGGCATAAACCCTGAGATGTGGCTTAACGAGGAAAAGACGAATGTGCGGTATTGTCGGTATCGCCGGTTTCATGCCGGTAAACCAGTCGATTTATGACGCGTTAACGGTGCTTCAGCACCGTGGGCAGGATGCTGCGGGTATCATCACTATTGATGCAAACAACTGCTTCCGTTTACGCAAGGCCAATGGCCTGGTAAACGATGTGTTTGAAGCCCGCCATATGCAGCGTCTGCAAGGTAATATGGGGATCGGTCACGTTCGTTATCCTACTGCTGGCAGTTCCAGCGCCTCTGAGGCACAGCCTTTCTACGTCAACTCACCGTATGGCATCACCCTTGCTCATAACGGCAACCTGACCAACGCGCATGAGCTGCGTAAAAAGCTGTTCGAAGAGAAACGTCGCCACATTAACACCACCTCTGATTCTGAAATCCTGCTCAATGTGTTCGCCAGCGAGCTGGATAACTTCCGTCACTACCCGCTGGAAGCAGACAACATCTTTGCTGCCATTGTCGCGACCAACCGCCAGATCCGCGGCGCGTACGCCTGCGTAGCGATGATTATCGGTCACGGCATGGTGGCCTTCCGCGATCCAAACGGCATTCGTCCCCTGGTGCTCGGTAAGCGCGACCTCGGCGATGGCCGTACCGAATACATGGTTGCCTCTGAGAGCGTGGCGCTGGATACCCTGGGCTTCGAGTTCCTGCGTGACGTTGCGCCGGGCGAAGCGGTCTATATCACCGAGAAGGGCCAGCTGTTTACCCGCCAGTGTGCCGATAATCCGGTCAGCAACCCGTGCCTGTTTGAATACGTTTACTTCGCCCGCCCGGATTCTTTCATCGACAAGATTTCCGTCTACAGCGCGCGCGTCAACATGGGCACCAAGCTGGGCGAGAAAATTGCCCGCGAGTGGGACGATCTCGACATCGACGTGGTTATTCCTATCCCGGAAACCTCCTGCGATATCGCGCTGGAGATCGCCCGCATTCTGGATAAGCCATACCGTCAGGGCTTCGTGAAGAACCGCTACGTTGGCCGCACCTTTATCATGCCGGGCCAGCACCTGCGCCGTAAGTCCGTGCGCCGCAAGCTGAATGCCAACCGCGCGGAATTCCGCGACAAGAACGTTCTGCTGGTGGATGACTCCATCGTTCGCGGCACCACCTCCGAGCAGATTATCGAGATGGCGCGCGAAGCGGGTGCGAAGAAAGTCTACCTGGCCTCTGCCGCGCCGGAGATTCGCTTCCCGAACGTGTACGGCATCGATATGCCAACCGCCAACGAGCTGATCGCTCACGGCCGTGAAGTGGATGAAATTCGCCAGATCATCGGTGCCGACGGCCTGATTTTCCAGGATCTGAACGATCTCATCGACGCGGTGCGTGCCGAGAACCCGGAAATTCAGCAGTTTGAATGCTCCGTGTTCAACGGTATTTACGTGACCAAAGACGTTGACCAGCAGTACCTCGACTATCTTGATTCTCTGCGCAACGACGATGCGAAAGCCGTTCAGATGCAGAACGATCTTGAAAGCTTAGAGATGCACAACGAAGGTTGATGCTCCGGCAGGTGAGGGCGAATGCCCTCACTTGCAACTCCCCGCAAAATCCTGCACAGTCTGCCCTGAAATCAGTAAGGGCGAAAATCATGAAACGACTCATTGTTGGGCTCAGCGGCGCCAGCGGCGCGATTTACGGCGTACGTCTGTTACAGGTTCTGCGTAGCGTGGCGGAAGTCGAGACCCATCTGGTGATGAGCCAGGCGGCGCGGCAGACCCTCTCTCTGGAAACCGATCTCTCCCTGCGCGATGTCCAGGCACTGGCGGACGTGGTTCACGATGCCCGTGATATCGCCGCCAGCATCTCCTCAGGCTCGTTTAAAACGGCCGGCATGGTTATCCTGCCCTGTTCAATTAAAACGCTCTCCGGCATTGTGAACAGCTATACCGACACCCTGGTGACGCGCGCGGCGGATGTGGTGCTGAAGGAGCGTCGTCCTCTTGTGCTCTGCGTGCGGGAAACGCCGCTGCATCTCGGTCATCTGCGTTTAATGACCCAGGCCGCCGAACTTGGGGCCATCATCATGCCGCCGGTTCCGGCGTTTTATCATCGCCCGACCTCGCTGGATGACGTGATTAATCAGACCGTTAACCGCGTGCTGGATCAGTTTGACATCGACCTGCCCGAAGATCTCTTCACCCGCTGGCAAGGGGCCTGATTCTGTGCACAAACAGAGTGCATGAAAAGAGACGTTGCCCTGTTTCAGGGCAATTATGCAACGGCGATCATATCCTCGACATTTAATTCGTTTTTTCCCTTTTTCTCTTTCCGGTTCGTTCGGCAGACCTGCTATCTTTCACCATTAAGGCAATATCGCAACGTTTTATTAACATATTTAACGTCGAAGTTTTAACCAGACGGCAATGTGGCATAAGACCTGCAAGATGAAGCCTGCAACACAACACACAACACAATACATAATAAAATCACGGTACTTGAGGGTAAATGTATGAAGAAGACGGTTCTGGCTCTGTCTTTGCTCGTGGGGTTAAGTGCGGCAGCAGGTAGCTACGCAGCGCTTCCACAGACGGTTCGTATCGGTACAGACGCAACCTACGCGCCATTCTCTTCCAAGGATGCGAAAGGCGATTTCGTGGGGTTTGATATCGATCTGGGAAATGAAATGTGCAAACGCATTGCGGTGAAATGCACATGGGTGGGCAGCGACTTTGACGCGTTAATCCCGTCGCTGAAAGCCAAGAAAATCGACGCCATTATCTCTTCTCTCTCCATCACCGAAAAACGCCAGCAGGAGATTGCCTTCTCTGACAAGCTCTACGCCGCGGATTCTCGCCTGATTGCGCCAAAAGGCTCTCCGATTAAGCCCACCATCGACTCGCTGAAAGGCAAGCATGTTGGCGTGCTTCAGGGTTCGACGCAGGAAGGTTATGCCAATGCGACCTGGCGTGAGAAGGGCGTAGACGTGGTGGCTTACCAGAACCAGGATCTGATTTACTCTGACCTGGCCGCAGGCCGTCTTGATGCGGCATTCCAGGATGAAGTCGCCGCGAGCGAAGGCTTCCTGAAACAGCCTGCGGGTAAAGACTATGCGTTTGCTGGCCCGTCGGTAAAAGACAAAAAATACTTTGGTGACGGCACCGGTATTGGCCTGCGCAAGGATGATACCGAGCTGAAAGCCGCCTTTGACAAAGCCTTTGCAGAGCTGCGTAAAGACGGTACTTACGACAAACTGGCGAAGAAATACTTCGACTTCAACGTATACGGTGAATAATACCTGACGCTAACGCACCGAAAAGGTGCGTTACGGGAGCGGTTGACCCAGTACGGTGCATGTGTTGCACCGTACTGGATCGCTTTGTGCATACTTACGCATTTATAATGCAAAAATTCCCGCCTGAAGGGCATTAGTCTTTGCCTGGCAGAGGGGATTAATGGCACATTAGCACCACCCCGTCGTCGTAAAAATCCCGTATGAAGACAGTTTGTTGAGGATAAATATGAAAAAACTCGTGTTGTCACTATCTCTGGTACTGGCCTTTTCCAGCGCCACCGCGGCATTCGCAGCCATTCCGCAGAAAATCCGAATTGGTACCGATCCAACCTATGCGCCGTTCGAATCGAAGAATTCAAAGGGTGAACTGGTCGGTTTTGACATCGATCTGGCCAACGAGCTGTGCAAACGCATCAAAGCACAGTGTACCTACGTTGAGAACCCGCTGGATGCGCTGATCCCGTCCCTGAAAGCGAAAAAAATCGACGTAATCATGTCCTCGCTCTCCATCACCGAAAAACGCCAGCAGGAGATTGCCTTCACCGACAAACTCTACGCGGCCGATTCTCGTCTGGTGGTGGCTAAAGCTTCTGATATTCAGCCAACGCTGGAGTCGCTAAAAGGCAAACGCGTCGGCGTGCTGCAGGGCACCACGCAGGAAACCTACGGCAACGAACACTGGGCGCCGAAGGGGATTGAAATCGTCTCCTATCAGGGTCAGGAAAATATCTACGCTGACCTGACGGCAGGCCGAATTGATGCGGCATTCCAGGATGAAGTTGCGGCAAGCGAAGGCTTCCTGAAAACGCCGGTGGGTAAAGATTACAAGTTTGGCGGCCCGTCTATTAAGGACGTGAAGTTGTTTGGTGTGGGCACCGGTATGGGCCTGCGCAAAGAAGACAACGAACTGCGTGAGGCGCTGAACAAAGCGTTTGCTGAAATGCGCGCTGACGGCACCTACGACAAGCTGGCGAAAAAGTACTTTGATTTTAATGTTTACGGCGGCTAATCGCCCCGTCAAATAACGTGCGGCCCCTCCCGATGTGGGAGGGGAAAAGACACGGTTCCACCACTCACGATACGACAGGGCTCGCGGTATGCTGTACGGATTTTCTGGCGTTATTTTACAGGGCGCGCTTGTCACCCTTGAGCTGGCTATCAGCTCCGTGGTGCTGGCGGTGCTGATAGGTCTGGCGGGCGCAGGGGCGAAGCTTTCGGCTAATAAACCGCTGGCGCTCATATTTGAAGGCTACACCACGCTTATTCGCGGCGTTCCCGATCTGGTGCTGATGCTGCTTATCTTTTACGGTCTGCAGATTGCGCTTAACAGCGTAACGGACGCGATGGGCATGAGACAAATTGATATCGACCCGATGGTGGCCGGTATTATTACCCTCGGTTTTATCTACGGTGCCTACTTCACCGAAACCTTCCGTGGTGCCTACATGGCCGTGCCGAAAGGCCATATTGAGGCGGCAACCGCATTTGGTTTTACCTCTTCACAAACGTTTCGTCGGATTATGTTCCCGGCCATGATGCGTTATGCGCTCCCGGGCATCGGCAACAACTGGCAGGTTATCCTCAAAGCGACAGCGCTGGTCTCGCTGCTCGGTCTGGAAGACGTCGTGAAAGCGACTCAGCTGGCGGGCAAGAGCACCTGGGAGCCGTTCTACTTTGCGGTGGTCTGCGGCGTGATTTATCTGGTCTTTACGACCGTCTCCAATGGTGTGCTGCTTCTGCTCGAGCGTCGCTACTCCGTGGGTGTGAAGAGGGCTGACCTGTGATTGAGATTATTCAGGAATACTGGAAATCGCTGCTGTGGACGGATGGCTACCGCTTTACCGGCGTGGCGATTACGCTCTGGCTGCTGATCTCCTCCGTGGTGATGGGCGGTATTCTGGCGGTGTTTCTTGCCATTGGCCGCGTGTCGAACAATAAATTTATCCAGTTCCCGATCTGGCTGTTCACCTACGTGTTTCGCGGTACGCCGCTGTACGTGCAGCTGCTGGTGTTCTATTCGGGGATGTATACGCTTGAGATCGTAAAAGGCACTGAGATGCTGAACGCGTTCTTCCGCAGCGGCCTGAACTGTACGGTGCTGGCATTGACGCTCAACACCTGCGCCTACACCACCGAGATTTTCGCCGGGGCAATTCGCTCTGTTCCTTACGGTGAGATTGAAGCGGCGCGCGCGTACGGCTTTTCCTCGGTGAAACTTTATCGCTGCATTATTCTGCCGTCGGCGCTGCGTATCGCGTTGCCGGCGTACAGTAACGAAGTGATTTTGATGCTGCACTCCACCGCGCTCGCCTTTACCGCGACGGTGCCGGATCTGCTCAAAATTGCGCGCGATATTAACTCCGCGACCTATCAGCCGTTTACCGCGTTTGGCATTGCGGCGGTGCTCTATTTAATTATCTCTTATGTTCTGATAAGCCTGTTCCGTAAGGCTGAAAAACGCTGGTTGCAGCATATAAAACCTTCTTCGACGCACTGAGAAAGATGATGGCTGAGAACAAATTAAACGTTATTGATTTGCACAAACGCTACGGCGAACATGAAGTGCTGAAAGGGGTGTCGCTGCAGGCGAATGCGGGCGACGTGATCAGTATCATCGGCTCATCCGGCTCGGGGAAAAGTACCTTCCTGCGCTGCATTAACTTCCTCGAAAAACCGAGTGAAGGCTCGATTGTGGTGAGCGGGCAGAATATCAATCTGGTACGTGATAAAGACGGCCAGCTGAAGGTTGCAGATAAGAACCAGCTGCGACTGCTGCGTACGCGCCTGACGATGGTGTTCCAGCACTTCAACCTCTGGAGCCACATGACGGTGCTGGAGAACGTGATGGAAGCGCCGATTCAGGTGCTGGGCCTGAGCAAGCAGGAAGCCCGCGAGCGCGCGGTGAAATACCTTGCGAAAGTGGGTATCGACGAGCGCCAGCAGATGAAATACCCGGTGCATCTCTCCGGCGGTCAGCAGCAGCGTGTCTCTATCGCGCGCGCGCTGGCGATGGAGCCCGAAGTGCTGCTGTTTGACGAACCGACCTCCGCGCTGGACCCTGAACTCGTTGGCGAAGTGCTGCGCATCATGCAGAAGCTGGCCGAAGAGGGCAAAACGATGGTGGTGGTGACGCACGAGATGGGCTTCGCCCGAAACGTCTCGAACCACGTCATCTTCCTGCATCAGGGGAAAATTGAAGAGCAGGGGCACCCGGACGAAGTGCTGGCGAACCCGCAAAGCCCGCGTTTGCAGCAGTTCCTCAAAGGATCTCTGAAGTAAAGAGGGCATCAGCCCGCAGTGCAGCCCAATCGCCCGGTGGCGCTTCGCTTACCGAGCCTGCGGGCTGGATGTTCTCCCTCTCCCTGTGGGAGAGGGCTGGGGTGAGGGTATCAGACCGCACCGCACTCCAGCCGATACACCCAGTCGTCATAGCGCACGCCGTCAATTTCATACGCCTTTTCCAGCACCTGCGTACGCACAAACCCTGCTTTCTCCAGCACGCGCACCGAACCGCCGTTGTCCGCCAGGACGTACGCGTTAATCGCCTTTACGCCGGTCTGGTTGAACGCATAATCACACACCGCGCGCAGCGCCTCGCTGGCAATCCCTTTTCCCTGCGCGGCAGGCACAACCGTATAGCCGATATCGGCCTCTTCACTATTCTCAGGGCTGATTTGCAGGCCAATATCGCCCAGCGGCGTATCGTCCTCCAGAGAGCGGATCACGAAGACATGCTCCGCCATCAGCCGCGCGGCAAACACGCGGCGGGTCTCTTTTTCCGGCGCGATGGCGGCCATGTAGCGCATGATGCTGCGATCTTCACGCAGCGAGCGGAAGAAAGCCCAGTCAGAGGGTTCGAAAGGAGTGAGGTGAAGCCGGGGAGTGGTGATGGTTGCCATTGTTACGCCATATCTTCGGAACATGGCCTGTCACTGTAACATATTCACCGCACAACATCCCCCAGCGCCTCTTCTAATTCATACCAGCGGAACGCAAACCCGGCCGCTTCCAGCCGTTTTGGCAGCGCCCGCTGCCCGCCTAATACCAGCACAGACGCTTCACCCATCATCAGGCGAATCACCGTGGCAGGCACACGCAATATCGCCGGGCGGTGCAGGGCATGCCCCAGCGCGTGAGCAAACTGTTCATTACGCACCGGATACGGCGCAACCATATTGAACGGCCCGCGCAGATCGTTATCCAGCAGCCAGAGAATCCCGTTGACCATATCGTCGATATGGATCCACGCCAGGTACTGACGGCCATTGCCGATAGGGCCGCCGAGTCCGAGCCGGAAAGGGGGAAGCATCTTCGCCAGAATACCGCCTTTAGGCGCAAGCACGACGCCGGTCCGCAGCAGGCAGACGCGGGTTCGATCGCTTTGCGCCGCACTAGCGATACGCTCCCACTGGGCGCAGAGTTTGTGGGTAAACTCGTTATGGGGCGGCTCTTCCTCGGTCACCACCACCTCGCCAAGATCGCCGTAGTAGCCCACGGCGGAACCCGAAATCAGCACCGAAGGCGGGGTATGGCTGTTGCGGATCAGCTCGACCAGCTTTTCGGTGATGTTCCACCGGCTGCTGCATAACAGCTGTTTTTGCTCTTCCGTCCAGCGCTTATCGGCGATGGGTTCACCCGCGAGGTTAATGACGGCGTCGAAGCCGTCCAGATTTTGCTGATCGGCCAGATTTTTCCAGATATCGATACCCGCCCCCAGCACCTGGCGCGCTTTCTCCGGGCTGCGCGTGACCACGGTAATGTCGTGATGCAAGGCCTGCAGACGCGCAATGAGGTGACGACCAATAAGGCCCGTGCCGCCGGTCAGCAAAATCTTCATACAACCTCCAGGGTTACGCCTGGCGTCGCCAGCTTAGCGTCATGGAGACGGAATCGGCGTAGCGCAGGGCGTGAAGTTTATCGATCTCAACTTCAGCATAAGTGACCCAGTGATGTTCGCGTGCGATATCGAGCACATCCTGAGTTAATTTTTCCAGCAGAGAGAAGCGGTTATTCTCCACGTATTGAATGATGTTTTTGGTAATTGTGCGGTAGTTCAGCGCGTCGTTGATGTCTTCGCTGGCCCGCGCTTTGTCTGCGGGATAGTGAATTACCACGTTAATGACAATATCCTGACGGTTGGCGATCTCTTCCTCTTTGATACCGATGAAGGTACGTAAGCGTAAATTTTTTATGCGAATAATAGCGTCTGGCTGTGACATTGCAGGTCTTCTCCGTGTCAGTATTTCCTGCCCATAATACATGAGTGCCTCACAGGCACCCAGCCTCATACCGGGTTAAATTTGCTGGATTTTTTGCATCGCCCGCTCGGTCGCCGGGCGGGTCCGAATGCGCTCAAACCAGTTATTCACCGCCGGGTAAGCGGCCAGGTCAATTCGGTGTTTTTCATGCGTATTCACCCACGGCCAGCAGGCGATATCGGCAATACTGTAATGATCGCCCCCGAGCCACGGCGTTTTCTTCAGCCGACGGTTCAGAACGTCATACAGCCGTTGAGTCTCAACCTGATAGCGTTCGATCGCGTAGGGAATGGGCTGCGGGGCGTAAGCGGTAAAATGATGATTTTGCCCCAGCATGGGCCCCAGCCCGCTCGCCTGCCAGAAGAGCCATTGCAGGGTATGGTGACGCTCGCGCAGTTCGCCGCTCAGCAGTTTGCCGGTTTTCTCCGCCAGGTAGAGCAAAATTTCACCGGATTCAAACAGGCTCAGCGGCCTGCCCCCGTCCGCCGGCTGGTTATCAATAATGGCCGGGATTTTATTATTCGGCGAGATAGCCAGAAAGAGAGGGCTGAACTGTTCGCCTTTGCTGATATCCACGCGAATGATCCTGTAATCCAGCTCGGCTTCTTCAAGAAAGAGGGTGATCTTATGGCCGTTTGGGGTAGGGGCGTAATAAAGGTCGATCATTCTCAACTCCTGTCCATGCGAATAGTGGTGCCATGACAAATGAGTATAGGTGGTTGTTGTAAATCGTGAGTTTTCATCAAGTGACAGCGACGCAAAGAGATTATATGTTGAGTAAAAACCCGATCAGCCGATGAGGATGTTATGAACCAGCCCGTAATCACGTTGTGGTCCGATGCGAATTTCTTTTCTCCCTATGTTATGAGCGTATACGTTGCGCTGGCCGAAAAAGGACTCACTTTTACGCTGAAGACCGTTGATCTCGACGGCGGTGAGCATCTCAAGCCACAGTGGCAGGGTTACGACCTGACCCGACGCGTGCCGGTGCTGGAGATTGACGGTTTTGCCCTGAGCGAATCGTCGGCGATTGATGAATATCTGGAAGATCGGTTCGCGCCGCCCGAGTGGGAGCGGATCTATCCGCACGACCTGCAAAAACGCGCGCGGGCGCGGCAGATCCAGGCGTGGCTGCGAAGCGATCTGGTGCCAATTCGCGTGGAACGCTCAACGGACGTCGTGTTCGCCGGGGTGAAAAAGCCAGCGCTCAGCGCTGAAGGTCGTGAAAGCGCGCAAAAACTCATTGAAACCGCCACCTCGCTCCTCGCACACGGCAACCCGAACCTGTTCGGCGAGTGGTGCATTGCCGACGCCGATCTTGCGTTGATGCTAAACCGCCTGATCCTCAACGGCGATGAGGTGCCGCAGCTGCTGGTGGATTATGCCGCGTTTCAGTGGCAGCGTGCCTCCGTGCAGCGCTATGTGGCACTATCTGCCAGGCGCGCGGGCTGATAAGCCCGGACGCTTCAGGTATGATGGGGGCAGTCTGTTTTCCCGAGGAGTGACTGATGAAACTGATGTTTGCGTCGGATATCCATGGATCGCTGCCCGCTACCGAGCGTGTCCTTTCCCTGTTTGCACAAAGCGGCGCGCAGTGGCTGATTATTCTGGGGGATGTGCTCAACCACGGCCCGCGCAACGCGCTGCCGGAGGGCTACGCTCCGGCGCAGGTCGCGGAAAAGCTCAACCCGTACGCCTCACGAATCATCGCCGTTCGCGGCAACTGCGACAGCGAAGTGGACCAGATGCTGCTGCATTTTCCCCTTACCGCGCCATGGCAGCAGGTGCTGCTGGAACAAAGCCGCCTGTTCCTGACGCACGGGCATCTTTTTAGCCCGGATAATCTCCCGGCGCTCGCGGCTGGCGATGTCCTGGTTTACGGTCATACTCATATTCCGGTTGCTGAAAAGCGCGGTGAGATTTATCACTTCAACCCGGGATCGGTCAGCATACCGAAAGGCGGTTATCCAGCGAGCTATGGCATGCTGGATGGAAATACCCTGCGCGTTATCGCACTTAATGATCAGCAAGTTATTGCGCAGGTAGCGATTAATCCGTAAGTTACACCTCAACTGCAAACGCGCCGAAAGAGCGCTTAGAAGAGAAGGTTTCCCGATGGTGGAGCAGAGTCATTTGGCAAGTACAGAGTGGGTTGACATTGTCAGCGAAGAGAATGAAGTGATCGCGCAGGCCAGCCGCGAACAAATGCGTGCGGAGCGTCTGCGCCACCGCGCAACGTACATCGTTGTGCATGACGGTATGGGCAAAATTCTGGTCCAGCGCCGCACGGACACCAAAGATTTTCTCCCGGGTATGCTGGATGCCACCGCAGGCGGTGTTGTCCAGGCAGATGAAGTGCTGCTGGATTCCGCGCGTCGAGAAGCAGAAGAAGAGTTAGGTATCGCCGGCGTGCCGTTTGCCGAGCACGGCCAGTTCTATTTCGAAGACGAAAACTGCCGCGTCTGGGGCGGGCTGTTTAGCTGCGTCTCCCACGGGCCGTTCGCTCTGCAGGAAGAAGAGGTGAGTGAAGTCAGCTGGATGACGCCGGAAGAGATCACCGCGCGCTGCGACGAGTTCACGCCGGATTCGTTAAAAGCGCTGGCGCTGTGGATGACCCGCAACGCCAAAAACGAATCGACCAAATCAGAGAAAGAGGAAGAGGCTGAGTAATATTCAGCAACTTTCTCTCAGACACAGACTGGACGCGATGGGCTTTTGATCGCGCCAGTCACCGTCATTCAGACGCTCCAGCAACGCTTTCCCGGCTTCAATTCCAATCTTACGATGCGGCACCGCCATCGTCGTCAGCGGCGGCTGACAGACGCGGCTCACGTCGCTATCGCCAAAACCTACCACCGCCAGGTCGTCCGGCACCTTGATTCGCCTGCGCTGGCACTCGTACAGCGCCCCGCAGGCCAGCTCGTCTGAGACGCATACCAGCGCATCCAGCTCCGGCCACGCCAGCAGGAATTCAGGCAGCTGTGCCGCGCCTGTCGAGAAGCTTGGCGGCATCGCCGCGTTAATGACCCGGGTTGGCGACATATGGTGGCGAAGCATGGCTTTGTACCAGCCCTGCAGATGCTGCTGGAAAATCCACTGCTCCTGGTTGGCGCACAGCAGGCCAATATTTTGGTAGCCGCGCTTAATCACCATTTCCGTGAGTTCATACATGGCCGCTACGTTATCAATCCCGATATTCATATCAATCGGGTCGGCGCGCATGGCGCCCATCTCCATCACCGGAATAGAGGCGTTTTTCAGCCAGTGGCGAACGGTATCGGTATGTTCAACGCTGAGCAGGATAGCGGCGGCAATATTCGACGCCAGCAGCGTCTCCAGCAACTTCTCCTCCTGCTCAAGACGATGCTGGGACTCTGCCAGCATGATCTGATACCCGGCAGGCTGTAGCACCTGCTGTAGCCCGGCGAACATCTCCGAGCAGCCGGCTTCGGAGAGGTTAGGCACCACCATGGCTATCGTCCACGACGACGCCGAGGCAAGCGCGCTGGCGGCAAGATTCGGCATATAACCCAGCTCCTGCACGGCAGCTTCAATTTTTTCTCGTAGTTTATCGGAAACCTGTTCGGGCGTGCGGAGTGCACGGGACACGGTCATCGTGCCCACACCGGCAAGCTGTGCGACATCGGCGAGTGTCACTTTACCAGTACTGCGCCGTTTTCGGGTTAGAGACATACACCTTCCTGCTGACCAGACGCGTTCTTTATTTCCTTCGCTTCACGTGACAGGCAGTATACGCCTTAAATCCCTTTTTTTGCTGTGATTTAGCGCCGTGATTGCAATTTGATAGCGCTATCACATTTCTGGATGTTAAGTATTGGTAGCGCTATCTTTGTGATCGCGATCGCAGTCATCCAGCGATGTGTTGAATAAAGTTTGCTCATCTTTAGCGTGTAGCAGGAGTGAAAAGTGCTCAAAAAATGGATATATGATACAACCATCACGCTGCAGGATTGCGTGGAAAACTGGCCGCAGGCGCTGGAGCTGTGCGCGAAGCCGCTTCTGGATTTGCAGGTAATTGAGCCTGAATACGTCACGGCCATCATCCAGCAGCACCACGCGTTAGGACCCTATTATGTGCTGGCACCAGGGCTGGCGATGCCGCATGCGCGGCCAGAGGAAGGCGCCAAAGGACTGGGGTTGTCTTTATTAAAACTAAAACAGGGCGTCTCGTTTGGTGCCGGTGAGTTTGACCCTGTCGATGTGATTATTATGCTCGCGGCACCGGATAAACATAGCCATATCGAAATGATATCCGCACTCGCAGAATTATTTTCCAGCGACGAGGATATGGAGAAACTGCATCAGGCGAATACCCTGGAGGAAATTAAAACGATTATTGACCGCTTCTGATTTAATTCTTTAATCCGATTATTCACAACATTACGCGACAGCGTGATGGGGCGTGCTCTACTCAAAATAAGGGGACAACAATGAAAATCATGGCTATTTGCGGCTCCGGCCTGGGCAGCAGTTTTATGGTCGAAATGAATATTAAAAAGGTGCTTAAAAAACTGGAGATTGAGGCTGAGGTTGAACATTCCGATCTCTCCTCGGCCACGCCGGGCGCGGCCGATCTGTTCGTGATGGCAAAAGACATTGCGGCCAGCGCCAGCGTGCCGGAAAGCCAGCTGGTGGTGATTAACAACATCATCGACATCAACGAACTTGAAGCGCAGCTGCGCGCCTGGTTCGAAAGACAATAACCCTGATAAGGCGAGGTGGATATGTTTATCCTTGAAACGCTGAATTTCGTTGTTGATATTTTAAAAGTCCCTTCGGTGCTGGTCGGCTTAATTGCGCTTATTGGTCTGGTTGCGCAGAAAAAAGCGTTTTCGGACGTGGTGAAAGGGACGATTAAAACCATTCTCGGCTTTATTGTGCTGGGCGGCGGCGCTACGGTGCTGGTGGGGTCATTAAATCCTTTGGGCGGTATGTTTGAGCACGCCTTTACGATTCAGGGCATTATTCCAAACAATGAAGCGATTGTGTCAATTGCGCTGGAGAAATACGGTGCAGCGACCGCGCTGATTATGGCCTTCGGCATGGTGGCGAATATTATCGTCGCGCGCTTTACCCGCCTGAAGTACATCTTCCTGACCGGACACCACACGTTTTACATGGCGTGCATGATTGGCGTGATCCTGACGGTAGCGGGCTTTGAGGGCGTGGGCCTGGTCTTTACCGGCTCGCTGATCCTCGGCCTGATCATGGCCTTCTTCCCGGCGATTGCCCAGCGCTACATGAAGCGCATTACCGGCAACGATGAGATTGCATTCGGCCACTTCGGCACGCTGGGCTACGTGCTGTCCGGCTGGATTGGCAGCAAGGTCGGCAAAGGCTCCCGCTCAACCGAAGAGATGAACCTGCCGAAGAACCTGAGCTTCCTGCGCGACAGCTCGATCTCGATCTCCCTGACCATGATGATTATCTACCTGATCATGGCGGTGAGCGCCGGACGTGAATACGTGGAGGCTACCTTCAGCGGCGGTCAGAATTACCTGGTCTACGCCATCATCATGGCGATCACCTTCGCGGCGGGCGTGTTCATCATTCTGCAGGGCGTGCGCCTGATTCTGGCGGAAATCGTTCCGGCCTTCACCGGCTTCTCGGAGAAACTGGTGCCGAACGCGCGTCCTGCGCTGGACTGCCCGGTGGTGTATCCGTATGCGCCAAACGCGGTGCTGATTGGCTTCCTGTTCAGCTTCCTCGGCGGGATTGTAGGGTTGTTCATCTGCGGTCAGTTTAGCTGGGTGCTGATCCTCCCGGGCGTCGTGCCGCACTTCTTCACCGGCGCAACGGCTGGCGTGTTCGGTAACGCCACCGGCGGACGCCGCGGGGCAATGATTGGCGCCTTTGCTAACGGCCTGTTGATCACCTTCCTGCCGGTCCTGCTGCTGCCGGTGCTGGGCGCCATTGGCTTTGCCAACACCACCTTCTCGGACGCCGACTTCGGCGCGGTCGGGATTGTCCTCGGCAACCTGGCGCGCTTCCTGTCGCCGCTTGCCATCACCGGACTGGTTGTGGCGTTGTTCGCGCTGCTGGTGGCGTACAACGTCTTCGCGAAAAACAAACCTGCGGGCGGTAACGCGCAGGAAAACACCGGAGCCAAATCATGAATGAGAAAGAGATAACCGAACTCGCGCGTCAGATCCGTCTTGAGACGCTGAAATCCCTGACGCAGCTGGGCTTTGGGCACTATGGCGGCAGTATGTCGGTGGTCGAAACCCTGGCCGTGCTGTACGGCGCGGTGATGAAAATCGACCCGGCGGATCCGGACTGGCCGGAGCGAGACTATTTTGTCCTGTCGAAAGGCCATGCGGGACCAGCGCTCTACAGCACGCTGGCGATCAAGGGCTACTTCCCGGTGGAAGAGCTGAGCACCCTGAACCAGAACGGCACGCGCCTGCCAAGCCACCCGGACCGTCTGAAAACGCGCGGCGTGGACGCCACCACCGGTTCGCTGGGGCAGGGGATCTCCATTGCCGGCGGTATGGCGCTTTCGCACAGGCTGGCGGGGCGACCGAACCGCGTCTTCTGCATCGTCGGTGACGGCGAGTTGAACGAGGGGCAGTGCTGGGAAGCCTTCCAGTTTATTGCCCACCATCGCCTGAACAACCTGACGGTATTCGTGGACTGGAACAAACAGCAGCTCGACGGCGAGCTGGACGAGATCATCAGCGCATTCGACCTGGAGGGGAAATTCCGCGCCTTTGGCTTTGACGTGGCGACGGTGAAGGGCGACGACATCCCGGGCCTGCTGGCGGTGACGTCGCGGGTCCCGGCTGCCGACGCGCGTCCGTTAGTCGTCATCCTCGACAGCATCAAAGGGCAGGGGGTGCCGTACCTGGAACAGCTCAGCAACTCGCACCACCTGCGGTTGACCGCGGAGAGCAAAGCGGCCCTCAACGAGACGATTCGCCAACTGGAGGCTTCACATGATTAAGGTTGCACCGGCAGGAGAGAAAGACGCCGTTGAGATGCGTAAGGTCTACGCGGGCTTTGTGGCAAAGCAGATTGAGGCGGGAAGCGAGATTATCGCCCTGGAAGCGGATCTGATGAGCTCGATGGCAATGGACGGCGTGGCGCGCGATTATCCGCAGCACGTGATTAACTGCGGCATTATGGAGGCCAACGTCATCGGCACGGCGGCGGGGCTGTCGCTTACCGGGCGTAAACCGTTCGTTCATACCTTCACCGCGTTTGCCAGCCGTCGCTGCTTTGACCAGCTGTTTATGTCCCTGGACTATCAGCGCAACAACGTGAAGGTGATTGCCTCGGATGCGGGCGTGACGGCCTGCCATAACGGCGGAACACATATGTCGTTTGAGGATATGGGCATCGTACGCGGTCTGGCGCATTCGGTGGTGCTGGAGGTGACCGACGCGGTGATGTTTGAGGACGTGCTGCGCCAGCTTATCGACCTCGAAGGCTTTTACTGGGTACGCACCATCCGCAAGCAGGCACCGAGCGTGTACGCCCCGGGCTCAACCTTCACCATCGGCAAAGGTAACGTGCTGCGCGAAGGAACCGATATTACCCTGATTGCCAACGGCATCATGGTGGCGGAAGCGCTGGAGGCGGCGCGCCAGCTTGAGCAGGAGGGGGTAAGCGCGGCGGTCATCGACATGTTTACCCTGAAGCCCATCGACCGGATGCTGGTGAAAAACTACGCCGAGAAAACCGGGCGCATCGTCACCTGTGAAAACCACAGTATTCACAACGGGCTGGGATCGGCGGTGGCGGAAGTACTGGTGGAAACCTGCCCGGTACCGATGCGGCGGGTGGGCGTCAAGGAGCGTTACGGACAGGTGGGGACGCAGGATTTCCTGCAGAAGGAGTATGGCCTGACGGCACATGACATTGTATCGGCGGCGCGAGAGCTGCTGTAAATAAAAAAGGCGACCCGTTAAGTGGTCGCCTTTTTGTTGCCCGGTAAGCGCTAGCGCCACCGGGCTTTTTAACATTACTGCTGCTGCGAAGACTGGATTGCGGTCAGAGCGATGGTATAGACGATATCGTCTACCAGCGCGCCACGAGACAGGTCGTTCACAGGTTTGCGCATGCCCTGCAGCATTGGCCCGATGGAGATCAGGTCTGCTGAACGCTGCACCGCTTTATAGGTGGTGTTACCGGTGTTCAGATCCGGGAAGATGAACACGGTAGCGCGACCTGCAACCGGCGAGTTCGGCGCTTTGGATTTCGCAACGTCGGCCATCACGGCGGCGTCGTACTGCAGCGGACCGTCGATCATCAGGTCAGGGCGTTTTTCCTGCGCCAGACGGGTCGCTTCACGCACTTTCTCTACGTCGCTACCAGCACCAGAGGTACCGGTGGAGTAGGAGAGCATCGCTACGCGCGGTTCGATACCGAAGGCAATCGCGGAGTCCGCGGACTGGATAGCGATTTCTGCCAGCTGCTCTGCGGTTGGATCCGGGTTGATCGCGCAGTCACCATAAACGTAAACCTGTTCAGGCAGCAGCATGAAGAACACGGAAGAAACCAGAGAGCTGCCCGGTGCAGTTTTGATCAGCTGCAGCGGTGGGCGGATGGTGTTCGCCGTGGTGTGAACCGCACCGGAAACCAGACCGTCAACTTCGTCCTGCTCAAGCATCAGCGTGCCCAGCACCACGTTGTCTTCCAGCTGTTCGCGCGCAACGGCTTCGGTCATGCCCTTGCTCTTACGCAGCTCAACCAGACGGGCAACGTAGCTCTCGCGAACCACTTCAGGGTCAACGATTTCGATGCCAGCGCCCAGCTCAACGCCCTGAGACGCCGCAACGCGGGTGATCTCATCCGGGTTACCCAGCAGCACGCAGGTCGCGATGCCGCGCTCTGCACAGATAGCAGCCGCTTTAACGGTACGTGGTTCGTCGCCTTCTGGCAGAACAACGCGTTTGCCCGCTTTACGCGCCAGCTCGGTCAACTGATAACGGAATGCTGGAGGAGACAGGCGGCGGCTGCGCTCGGAGGTTGCAGTCAGGGATTCGATCCAGTCTGCGTTGATGTAGCCCGCAACGTATTCCTGAACTTTCTCAATACGCTCGTGGTCATCAACCGGCACTTCCAGGTTGAAGCTCTGCAGGCTCAGGGAGGTCTGCCAGGTGTTGGTGTTCACCATGAAGACCGGCAGGCCGGTAGCGAACGCGCGTTCGCACAGCTTGCTGACGCGTGGGTCCATCTCGTAGGCACCGGTCAGCAGGATCGCACCGATTTCCACGCCGTTCATCGCGGCCAGGCAGGCTGCAACCAGCACGTCAGGACGATCTGCGGAGGTTACCAGCAGGGAACCTGCGCGGAAATGTTCCAGCATGTGCGGAATGCTGCGCGCACAGAAGGTCACGGACTTCACGCGGCGGGTGTTGATGTCGCCTTCGTTAACGATGGTGGCGTTCAGGTGACGCGCCATATCGATTGCACGGGTGGCAATCAGATCGAAGCTCCATGGCACCGCGCCCAGAACCGGAAGCGGGCTGGATTCCTGCAGCTTAGCCGGGTCAACTTTGATGACTTTCGCTTTGGAAGAATCGTCGAAAATCTCGGACAGGTCAGGGCGAGTTCGGCCCTGCTCATCCACCGGTGCGTTCAGCTTGTTCACGATCACGCCGGTGATGTTGGTATTTTTCGCGCCGCCGAAGCTGCTGCGCGTCAGTTCGATACGCTCGTTCAACTGCTCTGGGGTGTCGGTGCCCTGAGACATCACGAAAACGATCTCTGCGTTCAGGGTTTTCGCGATTTCAAAGTTCAGAGACTGGGCAAACTGGTGTTTGCGCGTCGGGACCAGACCTTCAACCAGCACCACTTCCGCGTCTTGCGCGTTAGCATGGTAGTTGGCGATGATCTCTTCCATCAGCACGTCTTTCTGGTTGCTGGACAGCAGAGATTCAACGTGGCTCATCTTCAGCGGTTCAGCCGCTGGCAGATTGGAGTTCTTGCGAACGATGGTGGTGGTCTGGTCTGGTGCATCGCCACCGGCACGTGGCTGGGCGATTGGCTTAAAGACGCTCAGACGAACGCCTTTGCGTTCCATAGCACGGATAACGCCAAGGCTGACGCTGGTCAGGCCGACGCTGGTTCCGGTAGGGATCAGCATAATAGTACGGGACACGGTTTATCCTCTTTCGTTACCGCCGCAATTGGGCGGGTTACAAAACAGCACCGCCAGCATTGCTGGCGGTGTGGAATCAGGCAGTCAGGCGGTGCGCGTCTTGCGCAATGACCAGTTCTTCGTTAGTTGGGATAACGAGAGCAGGGCGGGTGCCTTCTTTGTTGATGAAGCCAGACTTGCCGAAGCGGGCAGCCAGGTTACGCTCGTGATCAACGTCGAAGCCCAGAACGCCCAGTTTGCCCAGGGACAGTTCACGAACCATTGCCGCGTTCTCACCGATACCACCGGTGAAGATAACCGCGTCCAGACGGCCTTCCATCAGCGCAGTGTAAGAGCCGATGTACTTCGCCAGACGGTGGCAGTAAACGTCCATTGCACGTTTAGCGTCTTCTTTCTCTGCGTAGTTGTCTTCAACGTAACGGCAGTCGCTGGTGACTTCGGTCAGACCCAGCAGGCCAGACTCTTTGGTCAGCATTTTGTTGATCTGGTCAACGCTCATGCCCAGGGTGTCGTGCAGGTGGAAGATGATCGCCGGGTCGATGTCACCGGAACGGGTACCCATCACCAGACCTTCCAGCGGGGTAAGACCCATGGAGGTATCAACACATTTACCGTTGCGGATAGCGGAAACAGAACCACCGTTGCCCAGGTGGCAGGTAATGATGTTCAGTTCTTCAACCGGCTTGTTCAGAACTTTTGCGGCTTCCTGAGTCACATAGAAGTGGCTGGTGCCGTGCGCGCCGTAGCGACGTACGCCGTGTTCTTTGTACAGGCTGTATGGCAGGGCATAGAGGTAAGACTCTTCCGGCATGGTCTGATGGAACGCGGTGTCGAATACGGCCACGTTTTTGTCTTTCAGATTCGGGAAGGATTTCAGCGCTTCAGCGATACCGATCAGGTGAGCCGGGTTGTGCAGCGGTGCGAAGGACGCAGAGTCCTTGATGCCCTGGATCACAGATTCGTCGATGACGACGGAGCTGGTGTATTTTTCGCCGCCGTGGACGATACGGTGACCAATCGCAGTCAGCTGAGCAGACAGTTCTGGTTTTTGTGCCAGAATAGTGTTAACGATAAAGTTCAGCGCTTCACTGTGAGCGGCGCCTGCACCTAAAGCCGCTTCTTGTTTGCTGCCGTCCATCTTCCACTTGATACGTGCTTCAGGCAGATGGAAACATTCGGCCAAACCAGAGAGGTATTCGTCACCGTTGAGCGCATCGATGATGGCGAATTTCAGTGAGGAGCTACCGCAGTTCAGAACCAGTACTAACTTACTCGACATGGAAGTACCTATTATTGATACGTGGCTAAAAAAACGTCAGTGAGTCTAACAGCGTAACGCATGATGACGCAGACATTTATGATTAACATCATGCCAAACGAACATTGTGGCATGATGGAAGAAATAACTATGATTTTATGCCATTTTGCACAATTTTCAGCCAATGGCATAATATGCAATAATTTGACGAGTTAATGATTCTCGTCTAAGGCCCTATCAGGCTGGCACAGGATACCCGATACGGGGTAGAGATGACAAAATATTTTGAACGTTGTCATAGCTTGTTGTGGTTTTGCACGAAAATTTTAATTTTTATATGTGAAGTTGAGGTACAGCCATGTCGACACCAGAGAACCCGTCCGTAAATTTCTTTAGTCTGTTTCGTCGGGGACAGCATTACGCAAAGACGTGGCCGATGGAAAAGCGCCTTGCGCCGATGTTCATTGAGAATCGCACCATTCGCGCCACGCGCTATGCGATTCGCTTTATGCCGCCAGTCGCTGTCTTTACGCTGTGCTGGCAGATTGCGTTGGGCGGCCAGCTTGGCCCTGCCGTCGCGACGGCGCTCTTCGCATTAAGCCTGCCGATGCAGGGCCTGTGGTGGTTAGGTAAACGCTCCATCACGCCACTTCCCCCATCTATTTTACACTGGTTTTATGAAGTGCGCGGAAAACTGGAGGAGGCCGGGCAGGCGCTCGCCCCGGTTGAAGGCAAGCCGGACTACCAGGCGCTGGCGGACACGTTAAAGCGCGCTTTTAAGCAACTGGATAAAACATTCCTCGATGACTTGTGATTGATCATCGAAACGACGACGAAAAGAAGGCACAGTAACAATCAGTTACCGTGTCTTTTTTTTAAAGTGCAATGCGCTACAGGAGTCGAAAGATGGAAATGACCCATGCTCAACGTCTGATTTTGTCTAACCAGTACAAGATGATGACTATGCTTGATCCCGATAACGCTGCGCGCTACAGCCGCCTGCAAACCATCGTCGAACGCGGTTTTGGTTTGCAAATGCGCGAACTGGACCGCGAGTTTGGCGAGCTGAAAGAAGAAACCTGTCGCATCGTGATCGACATTATGGAGATGTATCACGCTCTGCACGTCTCCTGGACGAATCTCAAAGATCAGCAGTCCATTGACGAGCGCCGCGTGACTTTCTTAGGCTTTGATGCCGCAACGGAAGCGCGTTATCTGAGCTATGTTCGCTTTATGGTGAATACAGAAGGGCGTTATACCCACTTTGACGCGGGCACCCACGGCTTCAACGCGCAGACCCCAATGTGGGAAAAATATCAGCGTATGCTAAGCGCTTGGCACGCCTGCCCGCGTCAGTACCATTTAAGCAGCAACGAAATTCAACAAATCATTAATGCCTGACGGAGGTGCGTGTGCAGTGTAGAGGTTTTCTGTTTGATCTGGACGGTACGCTGGTGGATTCGCTGCCGGTTGTGGAGCGTTCGTGGTGCCATTGGGCTGACCGACATGGCATTGACCATCAGGACGTGCTGAATTTTATCCATGGCAAACAGGCCATCACCTCGCTACGGCACTTCCTGGCCGGACGCTCTGAGGACGAAATTCAGGCGGAGTTCAAATACCTGGAACATATTGAAGCCACGGATACGGACGGCATTACTGCGTTACCGGGCGCGCGCGAATTGCTTGAGCATCTGAACGAGGCGCAGATCCCGTGGGCTATCGTCACCTCTGGCTCCATTCCCGTCGCCCACGCCCGTCATAAGGCGGCAGGTTTACCGAAGCCGGAAGTGTTTATCACTGCGGAGCGCGTAAAGCGCGGTAAACCGGAGCCCGACGCGTTTTTACTGGGCGCTGAACTGCTGGGCCTCGCGCCCGCAGAGTGCGTGGTGGTGGAAGATGCGGCCGCTGGTGTACTGGCCGGGCTGAACGCCGGAAGCCACGTTATCGCCGTTAACGTTCCGGCGGGATCTCCCCGTCTGGAGGAGACAGACTTTGTGCTGGATTCACTGACGGCGCTGGCCGTTTCGAAAGCCTCTGACGGGGTTGTAACCGTCTCGCTAATAATGTAATCACATGATATAGCCCCACATTGCTGGGGCTTTTTTATGGCAAAATTCCTCATCTCCCACTGACAAGGACATGTTGTGAACGGTGAACTGATTTGGGTCCTGAGCCTGCTTTTAATCGCCATCCTTCTTTTTGCAACGGGCAAGGTGCGCATGGACGCCGTCGCCTTGTTTGTCATCGTCGCGTTTGTGCTGAGCGGTACGCTCACGCTGCCGGAAGCCTTCTCCGGGTTTAGCGATCCCAACGTTATCCTGATTGCCGCCCTGTTTATTATCGGTGATGGGCTGGTGCGTACCGGCGTGGCAACCATCATGGGGTCGTGGCTGGTCAAGGTGGCGGGCAGCAGCGAAACCAAAATGCTGATCTACCTGATGGTGACCGTCGCCGGGCTGGGGGCGTTTATGAGCTCAACGGGCGTGGTCGCCATCTTTATTCCGGTGGTGCTGAGCGTCTCCATGCGGATGCAGATCTCGCCGTCGCGCCTGATGATGCCCCTGAGTTTTGCCGGTTTGATCAGCGGCATGATGACGCTGGTGGCAACGCCGCCGAACCTGGTCGTCAACAGCGAGCTTATCCGGGAAGGATTTCAGGGCTTCAGTTTTTTCAGCGTCACCCCGCTTGGGCTGGTCATTCTGGTGATGGGCGTGGTCTACATGCTGCTGACCCGGTTTGCCCTGAAAGGTGAAAAACAGGACAAAAATAAAGAAGGGTGGAAGCGACGCACCTTCCGCGATCTGATTAAAGAGTACCGTCTCACCGGGCGCGCGCGCCGTCTGGCTATTCGCCCCGGCTCGCCGATGGTGGGACAGCGTCTTGACGACCTGAAGCTGCGTGAGCGCTATGGCGCGAACGTGATCGGCGTAGAGCGCTGGCGTCGTTTTCGCCGGGTGATTGTCAACGTTAACGGGGTGTCGGAATTCCGCGCGCGGGACGTCCTGCTGATTGATATGTCCACCGCGGACGTGGATCTGCGCGAGTTTTGCAGCGAACAGCTGCTGGAACCGATGGTGCTGCGCGGGGAGTATTTCTCCGATCAGGCGCTGGATGTCGGCATGGCCGAAGTATCGCTGATCCCGGAATCGGAACTGCTGGGCAAAACCGTGCGGGAAATGGGATTCCGAACCCGCTATGGCCTGAATGTCGTGGGGCTGAAGCGCGATGGCGTGGCGATGGAAGGGGCGGTGGTGGATGAGCCGATCTTGCTGGGCGATATCTTCCTGGTTGTCGGTAACTGGAAGCTGATAAGCCAGCTCGGGCAAAAAGGGCGCGATTTTGTGGTACTCAACATGCCTGTCGAGGAGAGCGACGCCTCCCCGGCGCACAGCCAGGCGCCCCACGCGATTTTTTGTCTGGTGCTGATGGTGGCGCTGATGCTGACCGATGAAATCCCCAATCCGGTCGCGGCAATCATCGCCTGCCTGTTGATGGGGAAATTCCGCTGCATTGACGCCGAAAGCGCCTATAAAGCCATTCACTGGCCGAGCATTATCCTCATTGTCGGGATGATGCCCTTCGCCCTGGCGCTGCAAAAAACCGGCGGGGTGGATCTGATTGTTAAAGGCTTAATGGACGTTGGCGGCGGGTATGGGCCGTACATGATGCTGGTCTGTCTGTTTATCATGTGCGCCACCATCGGTCTGTTTATCTCCAACACCGCGACGGCGGTACTGATGGCGCCGATTGCGCTGGCGATGGCCAAATCCATGGGCGTGTCGCCGTATCCCTTTGCGATGATGGTCGCAATGGCGGCCTCCGCGGCGTTTATGACGCCAGTTTCTTCACCGGTGAATACGCTGGTGCTGGGGCCCGGGAATTATAGGTTCAGTGATTTCGTTAAGCTGGGCGTGCCGTTCACCGTGCTGGTGATGGTGGTGTGCGTGGTATTGATACCGGTTCTGTTCCCGTTCTGATAATTTTGCCGGGTGGCGGCTGCGCCTTACCCGGCCAACAACCCGTAGGCCCTGCAAGCGCAGCGCTGCGGGGCAAACAGATTACAACGGTGAATCCTGGCTGATCTCATCCAGAGACAGATGGAAGCTCGGCACAAACACCTGCATAAAATAGTCCATCTCTTCGCTGCGGCGGGATTCCAGCGTTTTTTCCAGACGCGTTTTCGCCAGTAAAAATTCGTTATTTCCTGCAGACAGCTCTTCCAGGCACTTCAGGTAGGCGCAGAGCGCGTCGGCCTGTTTGACCAGCGACTTTTCATCTTCCGTGTACTGATGTTCATCGATGAGCGGCTCAAAGATGTCGCGCAACTCGTCCGGCACCATGTCAATCAGCTTCTGCTGGGCAATCTTCTCGATGGCCTTGTATTCCTGCGCAATTTGCGAGTTGAAATATTTCACCGGCGTGGGCAGGTCGCCGGTCAGCACTTCTGACGCATCGTGGTACATCGCCAGCAGGGCAATGCGCTCTGGATTGACCTGACCGTTGAATTTACGGTTTTTAATGGCGGCCAGCGCGTGAGCGACCATCGCAACCTGCAGACTGTGCTCTGAGACATTTTCCGTGCGGACATTGCGCATCAGCGGCCAGCGGTTGATGAGTTTCAGGCGAGAGAGGTGGGCGAAGAAATGACTCTGACTCATAGGTTACCTTTTGTCTTCACTGCGACAGGCGTTCATTGTGCGGGGAGGGGAGGGAAGATGCAAATCAGGCTACCGAAGTAGCCTGATTTTAAGATTACTGATGGTATCCGGAGAGGAAGCGCCCGAAGCGGGTGATGGCCATTTCGAGATCATCTTCGCGCGGCAGCGTCACGATACGCACGTGATCCGGCCACGGCCAGTTAAACGCCGTACCCTGAACCAGCAGCACTTTTTCCTGCAGCAGGAAATCGAGCACCATTTTCTGGTCGTCGTGAATATTAAAGCGTTTCGCGTCAATTTTCGGGAACATATAGAGCGCGCCATTCGGCTTCACGCAGGAGACGCCCGGGATATCGTTGATCAGCTCCCACGCGCGGTTGCGCTGTTCATACAGGCGACCGCCGGGAACGATGAACTCGCTAATGCTCTGATAGCCGCCGAGCGCCGTCTGGATCGCGTGCTGCGCCGGAACGTTGGCACATAAACGCATGGAGGCCAGCATCTCCAGCCCTTCAATATAGCCTTTGGCGTGCTTTTTCGGACCGTTCAGTACCATCCAGCCCTGGCGGAAACCGGCCACGCGGTAGGTTTTAGACAGGCCGTTAAACGTGACGGTCAGCAGGTCCGGAGCCAGCGCAGCGATTGAGTGGTGCTGTGCCGCGTCGTACAGGATCTTGTCGTAGATTTCGTCGGCAAAGATGATCAGGTTGTGCTGGCGGGCGAGCTCGACGATCTCCATCAGCAGCTCTTTTGAGTACACTGCGCCCGTAGGGTTGTTCGGGTTAATGATCACGATCCCGCGCGTGCGGGGCGTAATTTTCGCGCGAATATCATCGAGGTCCGGGAACCAGTCGGAGGACTCGTCGCACAGATAGTGCACGGCTTTACCGCTCGACAGTGATACGGCAGCCGTCCACAGCGGATAGTCCGGCGCGGGCACCAGCATTTCGTCCCCGCTGTTCAGCAGCGCCTGCATCGCCTGCACGATCAGTTCGGAAACGCCGTTGCCGATATAGATATCTTCAACGGTAACATCACGCATACCGCGTGCCTGGTAGTGCTGCATGATGGCTTTACGTGCGGAGTAAAGTCCTTTTGAATCGCAATAGCCTTGTGCAGTAGGAAGGTTGCGGATCACATCAACCAGAATTTCATCCGGCGCTTCAAAACCAAATGGCGCAGGGTTACCAATGTTGAGTTTCAGAACCTTGTTGCCTTCCTCTTCAAGGCGTTTTGCCTCTTTCAGAACCGGGCCGCGGATGTCATAACAGACGTTATCTAGCTTGCTGGATTTTTCGATAGGGGACATGAACCTTTAACCTTTTCGCTATTATTGCCGCTCCCTGCCGTGGAAGTCAGCACGGAATAATGTACTCCCCCCTCGCTTCGTTTTGAAGGGTGTGCAGTAGAAGATTTTGTGCCGGGAGCAAAATTTTGATAAATCTTTTTCGCTGTGCGTTAGCTTTTTTACTGTCTTAAAGTTGTGCGCATAGCACTATGACAGGTTAAACGTGCTATTCATTTGTCAAAATTCTGTATATTGTGCTGGGAAAAATAAGTGGTGAACCTGACAAGGGTAGCAATCACCCTGCGTGACTTTTCGTAAAACCTGAATGCTTGATACATGTTCCTGTAAAAGCATAATGTGGCTAAAAGTTACTCATGTGAAATTAATGTTAAGTGCCATTAATGAATGGTCTTAATCTAAATTAAAATTTATTTATTATTAACCTATAAAATGCAACTTTAGTTAATTTTAATAAAATTAGTTTAGAAGCTTAACATTCTTCTTTAATCCTCAATATTGCAATAAGACTTATAAATAAAGTGGATTTGGGTTAAGATGTCTTTCAGGAAAGCAGAGGACAGATGCAAGAATTTTGTATATCTGGCACTGACTTTTCGAATTAATTGATTGTTATTGTTGGAGTTATCTCTGGCTGGAATGTGTCGCACATCTCCTGCTACGTTGACAGCGCTGCGATAAAGATGGCAGAAAAGGTGTTATACCTTTAATGTAATTTACATAAACCTGCGAACATCTAAATATCCTGAACGTTTAAGAGAATAAAAATAACGTCATGAAACGTGCTTTCTGACTGTTGATATAAAGCAGCACAATAACTATCTGTCAGGCAGTCTGCCGGGCCGGGATGCGAGGGAAAACCTTCAGAGGGAATTGCTTAACTGTTACACACAGCTTCAACCCGGGCAGCTCCGCACGAGCAACCTGAAAGTGAATAGATATGATAAATGCAAATCGTCCGATAATGAATCTCGACCTCGATCTGCTGAGAACGTTTGTTGCGGTCGCCGATCTCAACACTTTTGCAGCAGCTGCTGCCGCCGTTTGCCGAACTCAGTCCGCCGTTAGCCAGCAAATGCAGCGGCTGGAGCAGCTGGTCGGTAAAGAGCTTTTTGCACGTCACGGACGTAATAAGCTCTTAACGGAACACGGTATTCAGCTACTGGGTTATGCCAGGAAAATTCTTCGCTTTAATGATGAAGCATGTATGTCATTAATGTTTAGCAACCTTCAAGGAGTGCTAACGTTAGGCGCATCTGATGAGTCAGCGGATACTATATTGCCGTTTCTTCTCAATCGTATTAGTTCGGTTTATCCGAAGCTTGCGCTTGACGTTAGCGTAAAACGTAATGCCTTTATGGTTGAGATGTTAAATGAGCATAAAGTCGACCTGGTGGTGACGACGCATCGTCCCGGGCAGTTTGATTGCCTGACGCTGCGCACATCGCCTACGCACTGGTATTGTGCAGCCGAGTATGTGCTGCAAAAAGGGGAGCCGGTTCCGCTGGTCTTGCTTGATGACCCGAGCCCGTTCCGCGATATGGTGCTCACGGCGCTGAATGAGGCCAACATTCCGTGGCGTCTGGCGTATGTGGCTTCCACGCTGCCAGCGGTTCGTGCCGCCGTGAAGGCCGGTCTGGGCGTAACGGCCCGTCCGGTAGAGATGATGAGCCCCGATCTGCGCGTCCTGGGAAAATCCGATGGTCTTCCTGCGCTGCCGGATACGGAGTATCTGCTCTGCCACAATTCGTCCAGCCATAATGAGTTGGCCAAAGTGGTGTTCGAGGCGATGGAAAACTACCATAACCCGTGGCAGTTCGAGCGCGTTACCTCCGAAGGAGGGGATGACTCCCTGATCGTCGAAGGGGATTTTGAGTGATCGATAGCTCAATATTCTGGTAACAAAATGTAAGTGTAAAAAACAGCCACTCGTGTGATTTTCACATGCAGTGGCTTTTTTTACGCAATAATACCCGTTTATGGCGCAAGGGTTTTAAGTATACTCTCTTATTTATCAATAAGCTGAATACTTTTGCTTAAAACTGGTCCGTTTTCCGTTCTAACTTCGCCCATATCCCTCTCATGTTAAAAAAACAGGAAATATGTTGCCGTTTTCCATGTTGAATTAACAAAAGCGTGTCGCAGATCAAGAAAATACTCCTATTTGGGGGGAGGAATCGTTGGCAAATCCTGTCAAAATAGGAGGGTTATTTTTTTTACTTCCGAAACGGACACGATTCAACAACATACATTTGACGGAAAGTCATGCACCCACCAGGGTTAAAGGGCACCAAATGTTAATGAGAATCGCTCGATGTAATTTAATGTGAAGAAACCTTTGTTAAAGTTGACAATAGGTTATAGAAAGGAGTAAAAAACCCCATCATTTTGCTGTCTACGTCTCATTTCTGACAGTTAGTGTAAGGTTATTTGTTCCTCCCCATGAATCGATGTGATGCCCATCTGCCAGCAAGAGCAGTGTCGTTGGTATCACTTTTGATGAGTAAGCAATGAGTATGTCAACATCCACAGAAGTCATCGCTCATCACTGGGCATTCGCAATCTTTCTTATTGTAGCCATTGGCCTGTGCTGCCTGATGTTAGTCGGCGGCTGGTTCCTGGGCGGTCGCGCCCGTGCAAGGCACAAAAACACACCTTTCGAATCAGGTATTGATTCAGTAGGTTCCGCTCGCTTACGCCTGTCTGCCAAGTTCTATCTGGTAGCCATGTTCTTCGTCATCTTCGACGTGGAAGCGCTTTACCTTTTCGCATGGTCAACGTCCATCCGCGAAAGTGGTTGGGTGGGCTTTGTCGAGGCCGCAATTTTCATTTTAGTGCTACTGGCCGGTCTGGTTTATCTGGTGCGTATTGGCGCGCTTGACTGGACGCCTGCGCGTTCACGTCGTGAACACATCAACCCGGAAAACAGTATCTCTAATCGTCAGCAGTAACAGCGAGGCAATAAGATGGATTATACGCTCACCCGCATAGATCCTAACGGTGAGAATGACCGTTACCCCCTGCAAAAACAGGAGATCGTAACCGACCCCCTGGAGCAAGAAGTCAATAAAAGCGTGTACATGGGCAAGCTCGAACATGCCATGCACGATATGGTCAACTGGGGTCGTAAGAACTCCATCTGGCCTTACAACTTTGGCCTTTCTTGCTGCTACGTTGAAATGGTGACGTCATTCACTGCGGTGCATGACGTTGCGCGTTTTGGGGCCGAGGTACTCCGTGCTTCCCCGCGTCAGGCTGACCTGATGGTGGTTGCCGGTACGTGCTTTACCAAGATGGCACCTGTTATTCAGCGTCTTTATGACCAGATGCTGGAGCCAAAATGGGTTATCTCCATGGGCGCATGTGCAAACTCTGGCGGTATGTACGACATTTATTCCGTCGTGCAGGGCGTAGATAAATTTATCCCAGTGGATGTGTACATCCCGGGTTGTCCGCCACGTCCGGAAGCCTACATGCAGGCGCTGATGCTGCTGCAGGAATCTATCGGTAAAGAACGTCGCCCACTGTCGTGGGTTGTTGGCGATCAGGGGGTGTATCGCGCGAACATGCAGTCTGAGCGCGAGCGTAAACGTGGTGAACGTATTGCCGTCACCAACCTGCGTACGCCTGACGAAATTTAATTTGCGCCTGTAGGCCTGGAGAACACCTTCGCATATCACTACTCAAATAGCGCGAAGCCAGGCTCAACAGTCACCACGGACCATTTGCAATGGTGAACAATATGACCGACTTAACCGCGCAAGAAGCCGCCTGGCAGACCCGGGATCATCTGGATGACCCAGTCATTGGCGAACTGCGCAACCGTTTTGGGCCGGATGCCTTTACTGTTCAGGCTACCCGCACCGGGGTACCCGTTGTTTGGGTGAAGCGTGAGCAATTGCTGGAAGTTGTCGATTTCCTCAAGAAATTGCCAAAACCGTACGTCATGCTGTTTGACTTACACGGCATGGATGAACGTCTGCGTACCCACCGCCAGGGTCTCCCTGCTGCGGATTTTTCCGTTTTCTACCACCTGATCTCAATAGACCGTAATACGGATATCATGCTCAAGGTGGCATTGTCTGAAAACGACATGCATCTGCCGACAATCACCAAACTTTTCCCGAACGCGAACTGGTATGAGCGTGAAACCTGGGAAATGTTCGGCATGACCTTCGACGGCCACCCGCATCTGACGCGCATCATGATGCCGCAGACCTGGACCGGCCACCCGCTGCGTAAAGACTACCCGGCACGTGCAACCGAATTCGATCCGTTTGAGCTGACCAAAGCCAAACAGGATCTGGAAATGGAAGCGCTGACCTTCAAACCGGAAGACTGGGGCATGAAGCGCGGTACCGACAACGAGGACTTCATGTTCCTCAACCTCGGTCCAAACCACCCGTCTGCGCACGGTGCATTCCGTATTATTCTTCAGCTTGATGGCGAAGAGATTGTCGACTGCGTTCCGGACATCGGCTACCACCACCGTGGTGCTGAGAAGATGGGCGAGCGTCAGTCCTGGCACAGCTACATTCCGTATACCGACCGTATCGAGTACCTCGGCGGCTGCGTCAACGAAATGCCATACGTGCTGGCCGTTGAGAAACTGGCGGGTATCGTTACGCCGGATCGCGTTAACGTGATTCGCGTTATGCTGTCAGAACTGTTCCGTATCAACAGCCACCTGCTGTACATCTCCACGTTCATTCAGGACGTCGGCGCGATGACCCCGGTCTTCTTCGCCTTTACCGACCGTCAGAAAATCTACGATCTGGTGGAAGCGATTACCGGTTTCCGTATGCACCCGGCCTGGTTCCGTATCGGCGGTGTGGCACACGATCTGCCGCGCGGCTGGGACCGTCTGCTGCGTGAGTTCCTTGACTGGATGCCAAAACGTCTGGCCTCTTACGAGAAAGCCGCGCTGCGTAACACCATCCTGAAAGGCCGTTCCCAGGGCGTTGCTGCCTACGGCGCGAAAGAAGCGCTGGAGTGGGGTACGACAGGTGCAGGTCTGCGTGCGACCGGTATTGATTTCGACGTGCGTAAAGCGCGCCCTTACTCTGGCTACGAGAACTTCGACTTTGAAGTCCCGGTGGGCGGCGGTGTTTCCGACTGCTACACCCGCGTGATGCTGAAAGTGGAAGAGCTGCGCCAGAGTCTGCGCATCCTTGAGCAGTGCCTCAACAACATGCCGGAAGGCCCGTTCAAGGCGGATCACCCGCTGACGACGCCGCCACCGAAAGAGCGCACGCTGCAACATATCGAAACCCTGATCACCCACTTCCTGCAGGTTTCATGGGGTCCGGTCATGCCGGCGCAAGAATCCTTCCAGATGATTGAAGCGACCAAGGGTATTAACAGTTACTACCTGACCAGTGACGGCAGCACCATGAGCTACCGTACCCGCGTACGTACGCCGAGCTTTGCGCACCTGCAGCAGATCCCGTCCGCCATCCGCGGCAGTCTGGTCTCCGACCTGATTGTGTATCTGGGTAGTATCGATTTTGTTATGTCAGATGTGGACCGCTAATTATGCACGAGAATCAACAACCACAAACCGAGGCTTTTGAGCTGAGTGAAGCAGAACGTGCCGCCATTGAGCACGAGATGCACCACTACGAAGACCCGCGTGCGGCGTCCATTGAAGCGCTGAAAATCGTACAGAAACAGCGTGGTTGGGTGCCGGATGGGGCGATCTATGAGATCGCGAAAGTGCTGGGTATTCCGGCAAGTGACGTAGAGGGCGTAGCCACGTTCTACAGCCAGATCTTCCGTCAGCCGGTAGGCCGCCATGTGATCCGCTACTGTGACAGCGTTGTCTGCCACATCACCGGTTATCAGGGCATTCAGGCTGCGATTGAGAAAAAGCTCAATATCAAGCCGGGCCAGACCACGTTCGATGGACGCTTTACCCTGCTGCCAACCTGCTGCCTGGGTAACTGCGACAAGGGGCCGACCATGATGATTGATGAGGACACTCACAGCCATCTGACGCCGGAAGCGATTCCTGACCTGCTGGAGCAGTACAAATGAAAACTGTAATTCGTACTGCTGAGACGCATCCGCTGACCTGGCGTCTGCGCGATGACAAACAGCCGGTATGGCTCGATGAATACCAGAGCAAAAACGGCTATGCCGGCGCGCGTAAAGCCCTTGGCGGCATGGCGCCGGACGACATCGTTAACGCGGTGAAAGACTCCGGCCTGAAAGGGCGCGGCGGTGCGGGCTTCTCCACCGGTCTGAAGTGGAGCCTGATGCCGAAAGACGAATCCATGAACATCCGTTACCTGCTGTGTAACGCCGATGAAATGGAGCCGGGCACCTATAAAGACCGCCTGCTGATGGAACAACTGCCGCACCTGCTGGTGGAAGGCATGCTGATCTCCGCGTTTGCGCTGAAAGCCTACCGTGGCTACATCTTCCTGCGCGGTGAGTACATCGAAGCGGCGGAAAACCTGCGTCGCGCGATTGCTGAAGCCACCGAAGCGGGCCTGCTAGGTAAAAACATTCTGGGTACCGGCTTTGACTTTGAACTGTTCGTGCACACCGGCGCAGGACGTTATATCTGCGGTGAAGAAACCGCGCTGATTAACTCCCTGGAAGGCCGCCGCGCGAACCCGCGTTCCAAGCCACCGTTCCCGGCAAGCTCCGGCGTATGGGGTAAACCGACCTGCGTAAACAACGTTGAAACCCTGTGTAACGTTCCGGCTATCCTCGCCAACGGCGTGGAGTGGTATCAGGGCATCTCCTCAAGCAAAGATGCTGGTACCAAGCTGATGGGCTTCTCTGGTCGCGTTAAAAATCCTGGCGTCTGGGAACTGCCGTTCGGTACCACCGCACGTGAAATTCTTGAGGACTACGCTGGCGGCATGCGCGATGGCCTGAAATTCAAAGCCTGGCAGCCGGGTGGGGCAGGGACAGACTTCCTGACCGAAGCCCACCTTGATCTGCCAATGGAATTCGAAAGCATTGGTAAAGCAGGCAGCCGTCTGGGTACGGCGCTGGCGATGGCCGTCGACCACGAGATCGGCATGGTCTCGCTGGTGCGTAATCTGGAAGAGTTCTTCGCCCGCGAGTCCTGCGGCTGGTGTACACCGTGCCGTGATGGTCTGCCGTGGAGCGTGAAGATCCTGCGTGCAATCGAACGTGGCGAAGGCCAGCCAGGGGATATCGAGACGCTTGAGCAGCTGTGTCGATTCTTAGGCCCGGGTAAAACCTTCTGTGCCCACGCACCGGGTGCCGTCGAACCTCTGCAGAGCGCGATCAAATATTTCCGCGACGAGTTCGAAGCAGGTATCAAGCAGCCGTTCAGTAATACCCATGCGATTAATGGGATTCAGCCGAACCTGCTTAAAGCGCGCTGGTAACGACAAGAATTTTGATTAACGCTCGGTTTCGACCGAGCCAACTGGAAGCATGCTAATGGCTACGATTCATGTAGACGGCAAAGAATACGAAGTCAACGGGGCGGACAACCTGCTGGAAGCTTGTCTGTCTCTTGGCCTCGATATTCCGTACTTTTGCTGGCATCCGGCGCTGGGCAGCGTCGGTGCTTGCCGCCAGTGTGCGGTGAAGCAATATCAAAACGCGGAAGACACGCGTGGTCGCCTGGTGATGTCCTGTATGACGCCAGCCACCGAAGGCACTTTTATTTCGATTGATGACGAAGAAGCCAAACAGTTCCGCGAAAGCGTTGTGGAATGGTTGATGACCAACCACCCGCACGACTGTCCGGTCTGTGAAGAGGGCGGTAACTGCCACCTTCAGGATATGACCGTGATGACCGGCCACAGCTTCCGTCGCTATCGCTTTACCAAGCGTACCCACCGTAACCAGGACCTGGGGCCGTTCATCTCTCACGAAATGAACCGCTGCATCGCCTGCTACCGCTGCGTGCGTTACTACAAAGACTACGCAGACGGTCAGGATCTGGGCGTATATGGCGCGCACGATAACGTCTACTTCGGTCGTCCGGAAGACGGTACGCTGGAAAGCGAATTCTCTGGTAACCTGGTAGAAATCTGCCCGACCGGCGTATTCACCGATAAAACTCACTCCGAGCGTTACAACCGTAAATGGGACATGCAGTTTGCGCCAAGCATCTGCCAGCAGTGTTCCCTCGGCTGTAACACCAGCCCGGGTGAGCGTTACGGCGAGCTGCGTCGTATCGAAAACCGTTACAACGGCACCGTTAACCACTACTTCCTCTGCGACCGCGGTCGTTTCGGCTATGGCTATGTGAACCTGAAAGACCGTCCGCGTCAGCCGGTTCAGCGCCGTGGCGACGACTTCATTACCCTGAACGCTGAGCAGGCGATGCAGGGCGCGGCAGATATTCTGCGTCAGTCGAAGAAAGTGATCGGTATCGGCTCCCCGCGCGCCAGCATCGAAAGCAACTTCGCGCTGCGCGAGCTGGTTGGAGCGGAAAACTTCTATACCGGTATCGCTCAGGGCGAGCAGGAACGTCTGCAGCTGGTACTGAAAGTGCTGCGTGAAGGCGGTATTCATACCCCTGCGCTGCGCGAAATCGAATCTTATGATGCGGTCCTGGTGCTGGGTGAAGACCTGACGCAGACGGGCGCACGCGCGGCTCTGGCGGTTCGTCAGGCGGTGAAGGGTAAAGCACGTGAAATGGCAGCGGCGCAGAAAGTGGCTGACTGGCAGATTGCGGCGATCCTGAACATCGGCCAGCGCGCGAAGCATCCTCTGTTTGTGACCAACGTCGATAACACCCGTCTGGACGATATCGCTGCGTGGACCTACTGCGCGCCGGTTGAAGATCAGGCTCGTCTTGGCTTTGCGATTGCCCACGTGCTGGATAGCAGCTCGCCGGCCGTTGAGCTGGATCGCGACCTGCAGAACAAGGTCGACGTGATTGTTCAGGCCCTGGCGGGTGCGAAAAAACCGCTGATTATTTCCGGTACCAACGCCGGTAGCGCCGAGATCATTCAGGCGGCAGCCAACGTTGCCAAAGCCCTGAAAGGCCGCGGTGCGGACGTCGGTGTGACCATGATTGCCCGTGCGGTGAACAGCATTGGTCTGGGCATGATCGGCGGCGGCTCGCTGGAAGAAGCGTTAAGCGAACTGGAATCCGGTGCCGCTGACGCCGTTGTGGTGCTCGAAAACGACCTGCATCGCCACGCCTCTGCCGCTCGCGTTGACGCCGCGCTCTCCAAAGCGCCGCTGGTGATGGTCATTGACCATCAGCGAACCGCGATCATGGACAAAGCGCACCTGGTGCTCTCTGCGGCAAGCTTCGCAGAAAGCGACGGTACCGTTATCAACAACGAAGGTCGCGCACAGCGTTTCTTCCAGGTTTACGACCCGGCGTACTACGACAGCAACACCGTGATGCTGGAAAGCTGGCGCTGGCTGCACTCCCTGCACAGCACCGTGCAGAGCCGTGAAGTGGACTGGACGCAGCTCGACCACGTTATCGACGCGGTAGTGGAAAAACTGCCTCAGCTGGCAGGCATTAAAGATGCCGCACCTGAAGCAAGCTTCCGCATTCGCGGCCAGAAACTGGCGCGTGAACCGCACCGCTACAGCGGCCGTACCGCGATGCGCGCCAACATCAGCGTGCACGAACCGCGCCAGCCGCAGGATAAAGACACCATGTTCGCCTTCTCCATGGAAGGGAACAACCAGCCGTCTGCGCCGCGTTCGCAAATCCCGTTCGCATGGGCGCCAGGCTGGAACTCCCCGCAGGCATGGAACAAGTTCCAGGCTGAAGTGGGTGGCTCCCTGCGCCACGGCGATCCGGGCGTGCGTCTGATTGAAGCTTCCGAAACCGGTCTGGACTTCTTCACCACCGTGCCGGCGAGCTTCCAGGCGCAGGACGGTAGCTGGCGTATCGCGCCGTACTACCATCTGTTCGGTAGCGACGAGCTGTCCCAGCGTTCACCGGTCTTCCAGACCCGTATGCCGCAGCCGTACATCAAGCTTAACCCGGCTGATGCCGCGAAGCTTGGCGTTAACGCGGGCGCGAACATTGCCTTTAGCTATGACGGCCAGACCATCAGCCTGCCGCTGATTATTTCTGAAAGTCTGACAGCAGGGCAGGTCGGTCTGCCGATGGGTATGCCTGGCATCGCGCCGGTTCTGGCGGGTGCGCGTCTTGATAATCTGCAGGAGGCAAAAGCATGAGTTGGTTAACGCCGGATCTTATCGACATCCTGCTGAGCATTCTGAAAGCGATTGTTATTCTGCTGGTGGTGGTCACCTGCGGCGCGTTCATGAGCTTTGGTGAACGTCGTCTGCTCGGTCTGTTCCAGAACCGTTACGGACCGAACCGCGTGGGCTGGGGTGGTTCACTCCAGCTGGTCGCGGACATGATCAAGATGTTCTTTAAAGAGGACTGGATCCCGCGCTTCTCTGACCGCGTGATCTTTACTCTGGCACCGATGATCGCCTTCACCTCGCTGCTGCTGGCATTTGCTATCGTTCCGGTCAGCCCGACCTGGGTGGTCGCTGACCTGAACATCGGCATTCTGTTCTTCCTGATGATGGCAGGCCTCGCGGTTTACGCGGTGCTGTTCGCAGGCTGGTCCAGTAACAACAAATACTCGCTGCTGGGTGCGATGCGTGCTTCCGCGCAGACGCTGAGCTACGAAGTGTTCCTGGGTCTCTCCCTGATGGGCGTGGTGGCGCAGGCCGGTTCATTCAACATGACCGACATCGTCAACAACCAGGCCGATATCTGGAACGTTATCCCGCAGTTCTTTGGGTTTGTTACCTTTGCTATCGCGGGCGTGGCGGTGTGTCACCGTCACCCGTTTGACCAGCCAGAAGCCGAACAGGAACTGGCCGACGGTTACCACATCGAATATTCCGGTATGAAGTTCGGTCTGTTCTTCGTGGGCGAATACATCGGTATCGTCACCATTTCCGCGTTGATGGTAACGCTGTTCTTCGGTGGCTGGCATGGCCCGTTCTTACCGCCGTTCATCTGGTTCGCGCTGAAAACCGCGTTCTTCATGATGATGTTCATTTTGATTCGCGCAGCGTTACCGCGTCCGCGTTACGACCAGGTAATGTCCTTCGGCTGGAAAGTGTGCCTGCCGCTGACGCTCGTCAACTTGTTGGTAACGGCCGCTGTCATTCTCTGGCAGCAGCCATAAGGGGCTATAGACCATGACCTTAAAAGAATTACTGGTAGGCTTCGGTACCCAGGTACGCAGTATCTGGATGATCGGCCTGCACGCGTTTGCCAAACGCGAAACCCGGATGTACCCGGAAGAGCCGGTATATCTGCCGCCGCGCTACCGTGGCCGTATCGTGCTGACGCGCGACCCGGACGGTTCCGAGCGCTGCGTTGCCTGTAACCTGTGTGCGGTAGCGTGTCCGGTAGGCTGTATCTCTCTGCAGAAAGCAGAGACGGTAGACGGCCGCTGGTACCCTGAGTTCTTCCGCATCAACTTCTCACGCTGCATCTTCTGCGGTCTGTGTGAAGAAGCGTGCCCAACCACGGCGATTCAGCTGACTCCAGACTTCGAGCTGGGTGAGTACAAGCGTCAGGACCTGGTGTACGAGAAAGAGGATCTGCTGATTTCCGGTCCGGGCAAATACCCGGAATATAACTTCTACCGGATGGCGGGTATGGCAATCGACGGCAAAGATAAGGGCGAAGCAGAGAACGAAGCCAAGCCTATCGACGTCAAGAGCCTGTTACCGTAAGGAGAGGGGCAATGGAATTCGCTTTTTATATCTGTGGCCTGATCGCCATCCTGGCTACGCTGCGAGTGATTACGCACACCAATCCGGTGCATGCGCTGCTGTACTTAATCATCTCGCTGCTGGCCATTTCCGGGGTGTTCTTCGCACTGGGCGCGCACTTCGCCGGTGCGCTGGAAATCATCGTCTACGCCGGGGCCATCATGGTGCTGTTCGTGTTCGTGGTGATGATGCTGAACCTGGGCGGCTCTGAAATAGAGCAGGAACGTCAGTGGTTAAAACCGCAGGTGTGGATTGGTCCGGCAATTTTGTCGGCCATCATGCTGGCGGTGATTGTTTACGCCATTCTGGGCGTCAACGATCAGGGCATCGACGGCACGCCGATTGGCGCTAAAGAGGTCGGTATCACGCTCTTTGGCCCATACGTTCTGGCGGTTGAACTGGCCTCAATGCTGCTGCTGGCAGGTCTGGTTGTTGCTTTCCACGTTGGCCGCGAAGAGCGTGCTGGTGAGGTGCTGAGCAACCGCACTGACGACCGCGCGAAAAGAAAAACGGAGGAGCGCGCATGATCCCCTTAACACATGGACTGATCCTCGCTGCGATTTTATTCGTTCTGGGTTTGACCGGTCTGGTTATCCGCCGCAATCTGCTGTTTATGCTGATCGGTCTGGAAATCATGATTAACGCCTCCGCGCTGGCCTTCGTGGTCGCCGGAAGCTACTGGGGCCAGACCGATGGTCAGGTGATGTACATTCTCGCCATCAGCCTTGCGGCTGCCGAAGCGAGTATTGGCCTGGCGCTGTTGCTGCAGCTCCATCGTCGCCGCCAGAACCTGAACATCGATTCAGTAAGTGAGTTGCGTGGATGAACATGCTTGCCTTAACCATTATTTTTCCGCTGATTGGCTTCGTGCTGCTGGCGTTTTCTCGCGGCCGCTGGTCTGAGAATCTGTCTGCGACCGTGGGCATTGGCTCCATCGGTCTGGCTGCGCTGGTGACGGCGTATGCGGGTATCGATTTCTTTAACAACGGGCGTCAGCCTTTCAGCGTGCCGCTGTGGACCTGGATGTCGGTCGGTGATTTCAACATCGGCTTCAACCTGGTGCTGGATGGTCTCTCCCTGACCATGCTCTCCGTGGTGACCGGCGTTGGCTTCCTGATCCACATGTTCGCCTCCTGGTATATGCGCGGTGAAGAGGGTTACTCCCGCTTCTTCGCCTACACCAACCTGTTTATCGCCAGCATGGTGGTTCTGGTGCTGGCCGATAACCTGCTGCTGATGTATCTGGGCTGGGAAGGCGTAGGTCTGTGTTCTTACCTGCTGATCGGTTTCTACTACACCGATCCGAAGAATGGCGCAGCGGCCATGAAAGCGTTCGTCGTGACCCGCGTGGGTGACGTCTTCCTCGCTTTCGCGCTGTTCATTCTTTACAACGAACTGGGCACGCTGAACTTCCGCGAAATGGTGGAACTGGCGCCGGCGCACTTCGCTGCAGGCAACAACATGCTGTGGTGGGCAACGCTGATGCTGCTGGGTGGTGCCGTGGGTAAATCCGCGCAGCTGCCGTTGCAGACATGGCTGGCCGACGCGATGGCGGGTCCAACCCCTGTCTCCGCGCTGATCCACGCCGCGACCATGGTAACCGCCGGTGTCTACCTGATTGCGCGTACCCATGGCCTGTTCCTGATGACCCCGGAAATTCTGCATCTGGTGGGTATCGTCGGTGCGGTCACTCTGGTGCTGGCAGGCTTTGCCGCGCTGGTGCAGACCGACATCAAACGCGTTCTCGCGTATTCCACCATGAGCCAGATCGGTTACATGTTCCTGGCGCTGGGCGTTCAGGCATGGGACGCAGCCATTTTCCACCTGATGACGCACGCGTTCTTTAAAGCGCTGTTGTTCCTGTCATCTGGTTCCGTGATCCTGGCCTGCCACCACGAGCAGAACATCTTCAAGATGGGCGGACTGCGTAAGTCCATTCCACTGGTTTATGTCTGCTTCCTGGTAGGCGGCGCGGCGCTGGCGGCACTGCCGCTGATCACCGCGGGCTTCTTCAGTAAGGACGAAATCCTTGCGGGTGCCATGGCGAATGGTCATATCAATCTGATGGTTGCGGGTCTGGTCGGTGCGTTCATGACCTCCCTGTATACCTTCCGTATGATTTTCATCGTATTCCACGGTAAAGAACAAATTCACGCTCACGCAGGGAAGGGGATTACCCACCACCTGCCGCTGATTGTGCTGCTGGTACTGTCCACCTTCGTTGGCGCGATGATTGTGCCACCGCTGCAGGGCGTACTGCCAGACACCACCGAGCTTGAGCACGGTCGCGTTCTGACGCTTGAAATCACCTCCGGTGTGGTCGCTATCGCGGGCATCCTGATCGCTGCATGGCTGTGGCTGGGCAAACGTACGCTGGTGACTGCCGTTGCCAACAGTGCGCCGGGCCGCCTGCTGGGCACCTGGTGGTACAACGCGTGGGGCTTCGACTGGCTGTACGACATGATCTTCGTTAAGCCGTTCCTGGGCATTGCGTGGCTGCTGAAGCGCGACCCGCTGAACAGCCTGATGAATATCCCGGCGATCCTTTCCCGCTTTGCAGGTAAAGGCCTGCTGTACAGCGAGAACGGTTACCTGCGCTGGTATGTGGCGTCCATGAGCATCGGTGCGGTTGTCGTGCTGGCGCTGCTGATGGTGTTGCGTTGATCGTTAAGTGAATTTTATTCGAATTCGTTGAAAATCAGGCCCCTGCTGGGGGCCTTAAAAAGGAATGTAAATCGCCATGTTACTACCCTGGCTAATATTAATTCCCTTCATCGGCGGCTTCCTGTGCTGGCAGACTGAACGCTTTGGCGTGAAGATGCCGCGCTGGATCGCGCTGATCACCATGGGATTGACGCTCGCGCTTGGCCTGCAACTGTGGTTGCAGGGCGGTTACTCACTGACCCAGTCTGCGGGCATTCCGCAGTGGCAGTCTGAGTTCATCCTGCCGTGGATCCCGCGTTTCGGCATTACGATCCACCTGGCGATTGACGGTCTGTCGCTACTGATGGTGGTGCTGACCGGTCTGCTCGGCGTTCTGGCGGTACTTTGCTCCTGGCGAGAAATCGAAAAATACCAGGGCTTCTTCCACCTGAACCTGATGTGGATCCTGGGCGGCGTGATCGGCGTGTTCCTTGCCATCGACATGTTCCTGTTCTTCTTCTTCTGGGAGATGATGCTGGTGCCGATGTACTTCCTGATCGCGCTGTGGGGCCACAAGGCGTCCGACGGTAAAACGCGTATCACGGCGGCAACCAAGTTCTTCATCTATACCCAGGCGAGTGGTCTGGTGATGCTGATTGCTATTCTGGCGCTGGTGTTTGTTCACCACAACGCGACCGGAACCTGGACCTTCAACTACGAAGATCTGCTGAAAACGCCAATGTCCCACGGCGTTGAATACCTGCTGATGCTGGGCTTCTTCATCGCGTTCGCGGTGAAAATGCCAGTCGTTCCGCTGCACGGCTGGCTGCCAGACGCGCACTCTCAGGCACCAACGGCGGGTTCCGTTGACCTGGCGGGCATCTTGCTGAAAACGGCGGCCTACGGTCTGCTGCGTTTCGCACTGCCGCTGTTCCCGAATGCCTCCGCAGAGTTCGCACCGATTGCCATGTGGCTGGGTGTGATCGGTATCTTCTACGGTGCCTGGATGGCCTTCACGCAGTACGACATCAAGCGTCTGATTGCCTACACCTCCGTTTCCCACATGGGCTTCGTGCTGATTGCTATCTACACCGGCAGCCAGCTGGCGTATCAGGGCGCGGTGATCCAGATGATTGCGCACGGTCTGTCCGCAGCCGGCCTCTTCATCCTGTGCGGTCAGCTGTACGAGCGTCTGCATACCCGCGACATGCGCATGATGGGCGGCCTGTGGAGCAAAATTAAATGGTTGCCAGCGCTGTCCATGTTCTTCGCGGTGGCTACCCTGGGGATGCCGGGTACCGGTAACTTCGTCGGCGAATTTATGATTCTGTTCGGCAGCTTCAAAGTGGTACCGGTGATTACCGTGATCTCCACCTTTGGTCTGGTGTTCGCTTCCGTGTACTCGCTGGCGATGCTGCACCGCGCCTACTTCGGTAAAGCGAAGAGCGAAATTGCTGCACAAGAACTGCCGGGGATGTCGCTGCGTGAGCTGTTCATCATCCTGCTGCTGGTCGTACTGCTGGTGCTGCTGGGCTTCTTCCCGCAGCCGATTCTGGATACCTCGCATAGCGCGATGGGCAACATCCAGCAGTGGTTTGTTAATTCTGCTTCTACTACAAGGCCGTAATTCGCCATGACAATAACTCCACAACAACTGATCGCGCTGCTACCGCTGCTGATCGTCGGATTGACGGTGGTGGTTGTGATGCTCTCCATTGCGTGGCGACGCAATCACTTCCTGAATGCCACGCTGTCGGTCATCGGCCTGAACGCCGCGTTAGTCTCTCTCTGGTTTGTTGGCCAGGGTGGGGCGATGGACGTCACCCCGCTGATGCGCGTTGACGGTTACGCCATGCTGTATACCGGTCTGGTGCTGCTGGCGAGCCTGGCAACCTGTACCTTTGCGTACCCGTGGCTCGAAGGCTACAACGACAACAAAGAAGAGTTTTACCTGCTGGTTCTGATTGCCGCGCTGGGCGGCATTCTGCTGGCTAATGCGAACCACCTGGCCGCGCTGTTCCTCGGTATTGAGCTGATCTCTCTGCCGCTGTTCGGCCTGATTGGTTACGCCTTCCGTCAGAAGCGCTCCCTGGAAGCAAGCATCAAGTACACCATTCTGTCTGCTGCTGCGTCCTCGTTCCTGCTGTTTGGTATTGCGCTGCTGTACGCACAGTCCGGTAACCTCTCCTTTATGGCGCTCGGCAAGAGCCTCGGTGACGGCATGCTGCATGAGCCGCTGCTGCTGGCAGGTCTGGGCATGATGATTGTTGGCCTCGGCTTCAAACTCTCTCTGGTGCCGTTCCACCTGTGGACGCCAGACGTATACCAGGGCGCCCCGGCTCCGGTGTCGACCTTCCTGGCGACGGCGAGCAAGATCGCTATCTTCGGTGTGGTCATGCGTCTGTTCCTGTACGCGCCTGTGGGTGACAGCGAAGCGGTTCGCGTTGTGCTCGGCATTATCGCGTTCGTCTCCATCATCTTCGGTAACCTGATGGCGCTGAGCCAGACCAACATCAAGCGTCTGCTGGGCTACTCGTCTATCTCTCATCTGGGCTACCTGATGGTGGCGCTGATTGCGCTGCAGAGCGGCGAGATGTCGATGGAAACCGTAGGCGTGTATCTGGCCGGTTACCTGTTCAGCAGTCTCGGCGCCTTCGGTGTGGTGAGCCTGATGTCCAGCCCGTACCGTGGCCCGGATGCCGATTCACTGTTCTCCTACCGTGGTCTGTTCTGGCACCGTCCGATCCTGTCCGCGGTAATGACCGTGATGATGCTCTCTCTGGCAGGTATCCCGATGACGCTCGGCTTCATCGGTAAGTTCTACGTGCTGGCTGTGGGTGTGCAGGCGCACCTGTGGTGGCTGACCGCGGGCGTGGTTATCGGCTCCGCGATTGGTCTCTACTACTACTTGCGCGTGGCCGTGAGCCTGTACCTGAGCGCGCCTCAGCAGCTCAACCGTGATGCCCCAACCAACTGGCAGTACAGCGCCGGTGGTATCGTCGTGCTTATCTCCGCACTGCTGGTGCTGATCTTCGGTATCTATCCGCAGCCGCTGATTGATATCGTACAGCGAGCGATGCCGCTGATGTAAAAACAAAAAACCCGCCTCGGCGGGTTTTTTTATGGTTTTCTCCCTCTCCCAGTGGGAGAGGGCCGGGGTGAGGGCACCAGCCCGCACCATGCTTAAGCCAGCTGCTTGCGGCTAATCAACGGCCCGTCAATCTTCTTCATCGAGCGGTCCAGCACTTCCTCAATCACCGACGACAGCTCGTTCAGCTCAAACTTCGCCACATACCCGTCCGCCTTCACCTTGCGAATATGGTCTTCGTTGGCGTTACCGGAAAGGGAAGAGTGGATCACCACCGGAATGTCCTTCAATACCGGGTCGGTTTTGATTTTGCGCGTGAGCGTAAAACCGTCCATCTCAGGCATTTCGAGGTCGGTCAGCACCAGAGCGATCTTATCGGTGATGGGAACTCCTTCAGCCTGCGCCTGTGCGGCCAGCACGCCAATTTTCTCCCACGCGTCTTTGCCGGTGATATGCAGCTGCGCGGGGATCTCCATCGCCTGCAGACCTTTCTCCAGCATCGAGCGCGCCACCTTGGAATCTTCTGCAACGATAGCGACAGCGCCTGGCTTGATATGGAATTTGGTGGTCTTTAGATTCGTGGCGTGCAGATCGTGATTGGCCGGGGTGATGTCATACAGGATCTGCTCAACGTCCAGCACCATCGCCAGATCGTTGGTATCGGTCTTCTCGTCAAGACACGCGATGCTGGTGATGTAGCGACCGCTGACGGCGGTTTCCGCCGCATGCACCTGCTTCCAGTCCAGACGCATGATGTTCTCAACCGATTCCACGGCAAACGCCTGCACGCTGCGCGCATATTCGGTGATCAGCAGGATGTTCAGCCCGGTGGTGGGCTTACAGCCCGCCACGGCGGCCAGGTCAATCACCGGGATCACCTGATCGCGAATATTCACCATTCCCATCAGCGGCGATTTCATCCCGGCGGGTTTCGTGAACTCCGGCATCGGCACAATTTCACGCAGCTTAAAGACGTTAATGCCAAACAGCTCAGATTTATTTTCGTTCAGAGAGGTGCCAAGACGGAACAGCAACAGTTCAAAACGGTTCGACAGGGTCAGATTCGCCCTGTCATCAATATCTTTCTGGAAATTATCCATTCTACCCTCGAGAGAAATGCTGACCTTTTAATCGTTATCGGCATCCTGAGGGAAAAATGAAGGACTAAACGCTAACCTGAGCGAAATCTTCCGCCAGCTCACATTCCGGGAACAGCGCGCGGCACTCTGCCAGCAGCTTTTCGCAGCCCCGCGCGTCGTAGCGCGAGCTGACATGAGTGACGATGAGCCGCCCGACGCCCGCGTCACGGGCAAGCTGTGCCGCCTGTCGCGTGGAGCTATGGCCCCGGCCGTTGGCTTTCTCTTCCATCGCCGTTTCAAGCGTCGCTTCATGCACCATCACGTCCACGCCCTGAGCCAGCGTGAGCGCTGCCGGGCATGGGGCCGTATCGCCAAAAATCGCCAGCTTTTTGCCGGGCTGCGGTGCGGCGAGATAATCCTGGCCGTTAATGACTCGTCCGTCCTCCAGAGTGACGGTCTCTCCGTGCTTAAGACGCTGGAACAGCGGCCCGGGTTTTACGCCGTCGGCCATCAGCGCGGCGGCATCCAGCGCGCCGGGTTTATCATGCGCATCAATACGGTAGCCATAGCACTCCACAGGATGATTGAGCGGTTGAGCAGTAACCCGATAATCCTCGTCATCGAATACCAGCCCTTCGGCAATCTCAACGACCTCCAGCGGATAATCGGTCCATGACCCGCTCAGGCGTAGCGTAGTTTCAACAAATTCACGAATACCCGCTGGCCCGTAAATCGTCAGCGGGTTGGCGTTACCGGCCATCGAGCGGCTGCACAGAAGGCCGGGAAGGCCAAACAGGTGGTCGCCATGCAGATGGGTGATAAAAATTTTATCCAGCTTGCCGGGGTGGTAAGCGGTGTGTAACAGCTGATGCTGCGTCCCTTCACCACAGTCAAACAGCCACAGCCCGCCGCGGGTGGGATGCTTAAGATCCAGCAGGATCGCCGTCACGTTTCGTGAGCGGGTTGGCACGCCAGCGGACGTACCCAGAAAAATCAGTTCCATAACGCAATCAGCCCTTTGCCGAACGGGGAGGGGTTTAGTATAACGTGATGAACCCCAGGAAGGAGACTGACATGATCCAGTGGCAAGATTTACATCATAGCGAACTCACCGTTCATTCACTTTATGCCCTGCTGAAGCTGCGCTGTGAAGTGTTTGTTGTAGAACAGACCTGCCCGTATCAGGACATCGACGGCGATGACCTCGTTGGTGAGAACCGCCATATCCTCGGCTGGCGGGATAACGAGCTGGTGGCGTATGCGAGGATTCTGAAAAGCGAAGACGATTTTGAGCCTGTCGTCATTGGCCGCGTCATCATCAGCGGCAAGGCGCGCGGTGAAAAGCTGGGCTATCAGCTGATGGAAAAAACGCTGGAGGCGTGCCGGAAACAGTGGCCGGACAAGGCGTTATACCTGGGCGCGCAGGCGCACCTGCAGTCCTTCTACGGCCATTTTGGTTTTACGCCGGTAACGGAGGTATACGATGAAGATGGTATTCCGCATATCGGCATGGCGCGGGAAACGAAGCAGGCGTAATGGCGAGTCGTTGGCTATAGTTAGCGGACTGGTGTACTAACATGGAGAAAAATATGTCATCTCAATCCTGGGATACCCGTATCGACGACGACCTGGCCTTGCTGAGCGAAACGCTGGAAGAGGTGTTACGTTCGTCCGGTGACCCTGCCGATCAGAAATATATTGAGCTAAAAGCCCGCGCCGAGCAGGCGCTACATGAAGTGAAAAACCGCGTCAGCCATGCGTCTGATACCTACTACTACCGTGCCAAAAAAGCGGTGTACCGTGCCGATGATTACGTGCATGAAAAACCGTGGCAGGGTATTGGGGTGGGTGCTGCCGTGGGGCTGGTGCTGGGGCTGCTGTTAGCCCGTCGTTAAGCCGCTTAACCACTCCCTATACGTGGGTACTGCTATTTATGGCCAGTACCCCGTATAATATGACGTTTTAACAGGGAGAGGTTCGCGTGAATTCGATTTTCCTCGCGCTGGAGCAGCTGCGTTCCCAGCTGTCGCAAGCGTTACCCGCAGCACCCGGCATACGTCATTTCGACGTCTCTTTCCCGTTAAACGACGCCTTCGATCCCCTCGCCTGGCTGGGCGAGCAGCAGTGTTATCCGCAGTTTTACTGGCAGCAGCGTAACGGCGATGAAGAGCTGGCCGCGCTGGGGGCGGTCACCCAATTTTCCTCTCTGGCATTAGCCTCGCAGTTTTTGCGCGCGCAAAACGCGGCAGGTGATACCCGCATCTGCGGCCTGAACGCCTTTAATCCCGAACAGGGCAGCCTCTTTTTACCGCGACTGCTCTGGCGACGCACCGCCGGCAACGCCACGCTGCGCCTGCAGCTGTGGAGCGACCGCTCGCTTGTCGAGGATGCCCGCGTCGCGCAGGATTTTTTACAGCAGCTCCGTCCTGCGAGATCTATCCGTCCGCTCTCCGTGCAGATTGAGCACGAAACCCATCAGCCGCAGCAGGCCGAATGGCTGAGACTGATCCGCAGGGCGACGGAGACCATCGCGCGTGGTGATTTTGAAAAAGTGGTGCTCGCCCGGGCAACCGATCTGCAGTTCACGCAGCGCGTTAACCCTGTCGCGCTGATGGCCGCCAGCCGCGCCCTCAATTTACATTGCTATCATTTCTGCATGGTATTCGACGCCAGCAACGCGTTTCTCGGCTCGACCCCCGAGCGTCTCTGGCGGCGGCGCGGCAAGCTGCTGCGCACGGAAGCGCTCGCGGGAACCGTCGCCAGCCATACCGATGATAGCCAGGCGCAGCGTCTCGGCGAGTGGCTGCTGAACGACGATAAAAACCAGCGCGAAAATATGCTGGTGGTGGAAGATATCTGCCAGCGTCTTCAGCACTCTACGCAGACGCTTGAGGTACTGCCCCCCCAGGTGGTACGCCTGCGTAAGGTGCAGCATTTGCGCCGCTGTATCTGGACCGAGCTGAAACAGGCCAACGACGAGCAGTGTCTGCTCATGTTGCAGCCGACCGCGGCCGTTGCCGGATTACCCCGACAGCCCGCGCGCGAGTTTATCCAGAAGGTTGAACCCTTTAACCGCGAGTGGTACGCCGGTTCGGCCGGGTATTTATCCCCCGAACAGAGTGAGTTCTGCGTGGCGCTGCGCTCCGCGCGCGTTCAGGAGGACTCCCTGCGGCTCTACGCCGGCGCCGGTATTGTCAGCGGATCTGACCCGGAGCAGGAGTGGCAGGAGATCGAAAACAAAGCCGCCGGATTGCGCTCTCTGCTCCTAAGGGATTAATACAGATTCGCGCAATCCCGATTCATATCAAAATTCCAATTTTTTCTATTATTTATACTGTGTCGCATTCTTGATACCGGACAATCTCATGTCAGTAAGTTCTTTTAACCGACGCTGGGCGGCGGTGATCCTTGAAGCCCTGACGCGCCATGGCGTCAGGCACGTGTGTATTGCACCGGGTTCTCGCTCAACGCCGCTGACGCTCGCGGCCGCAGAAAACCGGGCGTTAATTCACCATACCCACTTCGATGAGCGCGGCCTCGGGCATCTTGCGCTGGGTCTGGCGAAAGTCAGCAAAGAACCTGTGGCGGTGATCGTTACCTCCGGTACCGCCGTGGCGAACCTTTATCCGGCCCTGATTGAAGCCGGATTAACGGGTGAAAGACTGATCTTACTGACGGCCGATCGTCCTCCTGAACTTATCGACTGCGGCGCCAATCAGGCCATTCGCCAGCCGGGGCTCTTTTCTTCGCATCCTTCGCAGACGATTTCGTTACCGCGTCCCACCCAGGATATTCCGGCAAGCTGGCTGGTCTCCACCGTCGATCACGCCATGGAGACGATGCGCAGCGGGGCGTTGCATATCAACTGCCCGTTTGCCGAGCCGCTGTACGGTGAGCTGGACGATACGGGGGTTGACTGGCAGCAGTCCCTTGGCGACTGGTGGCAGAGCGAAAAACCGTGGCTGCGCGAGCAGATGCATCTTGAGAGCGCGAAACAGCGCGACTGGTTCTTCTGGCGGCAGAAGCGCGGTGTGGTGATTGCCGGGCGCATGAGCGCCGCTGAAGGCAAACTGGTTGCCGAATGGGCGCAAACCCTTGGCTGGCCGCTGATTGGCGACGTACTTTCCCAGACCGGTCAGCCGCTGCCGTGCGCCGATCTCTGGCTGGGTAACGCGAAAGCGGTCACCGAGCTTGCGCAGGCGCAGATTGTGGTCCAGCTTGGATCGAGTTTAACCGGCAAACGGTTACTGCAGTGGCAGGCCACCTGCACGCCGGAAGAGTACTGGCTGGTGGATTCGCTGGAAGGACGGCTTGACCCGGCGCACCACCGCGGCCGTCGTCTGGTCAGCAGCATCGACGCCTGGCTGACGCTTCATCCGGCTGAAAAACGCAAGCCCTGGGCGGTGGCTATACCGGACCTTTCGCGCCAGGCGTGGGAACTGACCAAAGCGCATTGTGAAGCGTTTAGCGAAGCCGGGCTGGCGCACCGCATTCGTCAGTACCTGCCTGAACAGGGGCAGCTGTTTGTCGGCAACAGCCTGGTCGTGCGGCTGATTGACGCTTTCTCGAAGCTGCCCGCGGGCTACCCGGTGTACAGCAACCGCGGCGCCAGCGGCATCGACGGGCTGATCTCTACGGCGGCGGGCGTGCAGCGCGCCAGCGCGAAATCGACGCTGGCGATCGTGGGCGATCTCTCCGCGCTCTACGATCTCAACGCGCTGGCGCTGCTGCGTCAGGCGTCAGCCCCGTTTGTGCTGATTGTGGTCAACAACAACGGCGGGCAGATTTTCTCCCTGTTGCCAACGCCGCAGAGCGAGCGCGAGCGCTTCTATCTGATGCCGCAGAACGTGCAGTTCGAACACGCCGCGGCGATGTTTAGCCTGAAATACCATCGCCCGGAAAGCTGGGAACAGCTGGAGGCGGCGTTAAGCAGCGCCTGGAAACAGCCGGGCGCGACGCTGATTGAGCTGGTGGTGAACGAGGCTGACGGTGCGCAGGCCCTGCAAAGCCTGCTGGCGCAGGTGAGCCAGCTGTGATCCTCTCTGGCGTGCGGCAGGCTGGCAAACCCGGATATCCCTGGCTGGTCTTTTTGCACGGTTTTTCGGGCGACCGCCGCGAGTGGCAGAGGGTCGGTGAAGGGCTCGACGATTATCCCCGGCTCTATCTGGATCTGCCGGGTCACGGTGGATCCCGAAATCTGGGCGTGACGGGGTTTGACGAGATGAGCACGTTGCTCACTCAAACCCTGCTTAGTTACAACATACTTAAATTCTGGCTCATCGGGTACTCCCTCGGCGGCCGCATTGCGATGTTCCATGCCTGCCAGCAGCCGAAGGGGCCGCTCGGGGTGATTGTTGAAGGTGGGCATCCGGGCCTGCAGGATGCCGAGGCGCGAAGTGCGCGGCTGGCGTCCGACCGCCGCTGGGCAACGCGTTTTCGCACCGAACCGCTGGAGAAGGTGTTCGCTGACTGGTACCAACAGCCCGTGTTTGACTCCCTCACGGACGCCCAGCGCGAGGCGCTGATTACCCTGCGCAGCCAGAACAACGGCGCGACGCTGGCGATGATGCTCGAGGCGACCTCGCTGGCCGTGCAGCCAGATTTGCGTGCCGCGCTTAGCGCACGCGATTTCTCTTTTGATTATCTCTATGGCGAACGCGATGAGAAGTTCGCGGCCCTTGCCGCGGAAGTGAACGCCGTTCGCCATGCCATTCCCAACGCTGGACACAACGCCCACCGGGATAACCCCGATGCGGTTATCGCGCGTCTGGCTCAGATAATGCGTTATCGAATAAAGGACACTCTATGATCTACCCTGATGAAAACATGCTTTACGCCCCGGTTGAATGGCAGGACTGCTCCGAAGGCTACACCGACATTCGTTACCACAAATCCACCGACGGCATTGCCAAAATCACCATCAATCGTCCGCAGGTGCGTAACGCCTTCCGTCCGCTGACCGTGAAAGAGATGATTCAGGCCCTGGCGGATGCGCGCTATGACGACAACATCGGCGTGATTGTCCTGACCGGCGAAGGCGATAAAGCGTTCTGCTCCGGCGGCGATCAGAAAGTGCGCGGCGACTACGGCGGATACCAGGACGATGCGGGTACCCACCACCTGAACGTCCTCGATTTCCAGCGCCAGATCCGCACCTGTCCAAAACCGGTGGTGGCGATGGTGGCGGGCTACTCCATCGGCGGTGGTCACGTGCTGCACATGATGTGCGATCTGACCATTGCTGCCGAGAACGCCATCTTTGGCCAGACCGGTCCGAAAGTGGGGTCCTTCGACGGCGGCTGGGGCGCCTCGTACATGGCGCGCATCGTCGGGCAGAAAAAAGCCCGCGAAATCTGGTTCCTGTGCCGTCAGTACAACGCCCAGGAAGCGCTGGATATGGGCCTGGTGAATACCGTGGTGCCGAATGCCGATCTCGAAAAAGAGACCGTTCGCTGGTGCCGCGAAATGCTGCAAAACAGCCCGATGGCGCTGCGCTGCCTCAAGGCCGCTCTCAACGCCGACTGCGACGGACAGGCGGGTCTGCAGGAGCTGGCGGGCAACGCCACCATGCTGTTCTACATGACCGAAGAGGGTCAGGAAGGGCGCAATGCGTTTAACGAAAAACGCCAGCCGGACTTCAGCAAATACAAACGGAATCCGTAATGCGTCGCGCGCAGGTTTACCGCTGGCAGATACCGATGGACGCGGGCGTGGTGCTGCGTGAACGGCGGTTAAAAACCCGTGACGGCTTCGTCGTGCATCTGCAGCAGGACGAGCGGGAAGGCTGGGGCGAAATTTCACCTCTGCCGGGCTTTAGCCTGGAGTCGCTGGATGACGCGCAGTCTGTATTGCTGGCGTGGGCAGACGCGTGGCGTGAGGGCAAGGATCCGGCATTGCCGGACGTGCCTTCCGCGGCTTTTGGCATCAGCTGCGCGCTGGCGGAGCTGGACGGCAGCCTGCCTGAAGAGGCTAACTACCGCGCGGCACCGCTCTGTACGGGCGATCCTGACGAGCTGTTCGCGCTGCTCTCCGCCATGCCGGGCGAGAAAGTGGCGAAAATTAAAGTCGGCCTCTACGAAGCGGTGCGCGACGGCATGGTCGCTAACCTGCTGCTGGAGGCGATCCCCGACCTTCATCTGCGTCTGGATGCTAACCGCGCCTGGACGCCGCTCAAGGCGCAGCAGTTTGCAAAGTACGTCAACCCGGCGTACCGCAGCCGCATTGCTTTCCTGGAAGAGCCGTGCAAAACCCGCGATGACTCGCGCGCGTTTGCCCGCGAAACGGGGATTGCCATCGCCTGGGATGAAAGCCTGCGTGAGGACGATTTTGAATTTATCGCCGAGCCCGGCGTCAGCGCGGTGGTGATTAAGCCGACGCTGACCGGCAGCCTGGCGAAAGTGCGCGAGCAGGTCGCGGCGGCGCACGCCTCGGGGCTGACGGCGGTCATCAGCTCGTCGATTGAGTCCAGCCTTGGGCTGACTCAGCTGGCGCGCATTGCCGCCTGGCTAACGCCGGATACGATCCCCGGCCTCGACACGCTGAACCTGATGCAGGCCCAGCTTATCCGCACGTGGCCGGACAGCGCGCTGCCATGCCTCGACGTCACGGCGCTGGAGCCGTTGTTATGAGTTTTTCCGACTGGCCGTGGCGGCACTGGTGCGTACAGTTTGCTGATAAACCGGCCCTGAGGCTGAACGACGAGGTGCTCAGCTGGCAGCAGCTGTGCGCGCGCGTCGACCGCCTTGCGGCAGAGTTTCATCTGCAGGGCGTGGAGGAGGGCAACGGCGTGCTGCTGCTGGCCCATAACCACCCGCAAACCCTGCTTGCGTGGCTGGCCCTGCTCCAGTGCGGGGCGCGTATTCTTCCCGTTAATCCGCAGCTGCCTCGCCCGCTGCTGGACGTGTTGCTCCCGCAGATGACGCTGCGCTTTGCGCTGGTGCTGGACGGTACCTTTGACTGTCTTCCTGCCCTGAGCATGCGCGAGCGCGCGGGGGAATATCGCGTTGCGTGGCAACCGGCGCGGCTGGCGTCGATGACGCTAACCTCCGGCTCCACCGGGCTGCCGAAAGCGGCGGTGCATACCTGCGACGCCCATCTCGCCAGCGCGCGCGGCGTGCTGGCGCTGATGCCCTACGGCGAAGACGACGACTGGCTGCTTTCGCTGCCGCTGTTTCACGTTTCCGGCCAGGGGATTTTATGGCGCTGGCTGCAGGCCGGCGCGCGGTTAACCGTGCGCGAGAAACAGCCGCTGGCGCAGGCTTTGCGCGACTGTACCCACGCCTCGCTGGTGCCGACCCAGCTCTGGCGTCTGCTTAATACCCGTCAGCCTGTCACACTGAAAGCGGGGCTGCTGGGCGGTGCCGCCATCCCTGTGGAGTTGACGCAGCAGGCGCGCGAGCAGGGAATTCGCACCTTCTGCGGCTACGGCCTGACCGAGTTTGCCTCTACCGTCTGCGCAAAAGCGGCGGACGGCGAGCCGGACGTAGGCTATGCGCTGCCGGGCAGAGAGGTGCAGGTAGTTAACGGTGAGGTCTGGATCCGGGCAGAGAGTATGGCCTCAGGCTACTGGCGGGACGGCGAATTGGTTCCGCTGACCAACGCGCAGGGATGGTTCGCCACCCGCGATCGCGGTGAATGGCATGACGGCCGCCTGACGATCCTCGGCCGCATGGACAACCTCTTTTTTAGCGGCGGAGAAGGGATCCAGCCGGAGAGCCTTGAGCGTGTTATCGCCCGCCATCCGCAGATTAACCAGGTGTTTATCGTCCCGCTGGACGACGCCGAGTTTGGACAGCGTCCGGTGGCGGTGGTGGAGTGCGAGCCGGGAACGGATATCAGCTGTTTACCTGACTGGGTCAGGGATAAGGTGGCGCGTTTTGAGCAACCCGTCCGCTGGCTGCTGTTGCCGACCGAACTCAAAAATGGCGGCATTAAAGTCTCACGCCGCGCGTTGCAGCAGTGGGTGAACGCCTCGCTGAAGGGATAATAGCCGTTTCAAATAATTACAATCTACTGACCTGCCGCACGCAGAGTGCTTGATCCCCGGTAGACTACGGTTAAAATCTCGCGGTTTTGGGACTTCTTTATAATAATTGTGCGGGATCACGACAATGAAAAAAGTGGCATTCGTGGGCTTCGGCCTGATGGTTGTATCTGCGGCGGCTAACGCCATCAGCATTAACGGCTCGGCGGGTCAGGATTATACCCACCTGGGCTTTGGCATGGGTACCGAGACTTCCGGTCTGGCGATGACCGGCGGCTGGACGCATAACGATGACGACGGCGACGCGGCGAGCCTCGGCCTGGGTCTGAACGTTCCTCTTGGCCCGTTCCTGGCCACCGTCGGCGGTAAAGGTATCTATACCAACCCAAATGACGGTGACGAAGGGTACGCGGCGGCAGTGGGCGGCGGCCTGCAGTGGAAAATTGGCGACAGCTTCGGCCTGTTTGGTGAGTACTACTATTCGCCGGACTCCCTCTCAAGCGGTATCGAAAGCTATGAAGAGGCCAACGCCGGCGCGCGCTGGACCATCATGCGTCCGATTACCATCGAAGCGGGCTATCGCTATCTGAACCTGGCCGGCAAAGACGGCAACCGCGACAACGCGCTGGCCGACGGCCCGTACGTGGGCGTCAGCGCAGGCTTCTAATCACTCCGGCGCGGCGTTCTGTCGCGCCAGTTTCTCTCTTCTCCACCCCGCGTTTGCGCTATAGTGTTTTGACCAAATAAGCGGGAGAACATAATGATTAACGTGGAGATGTTATCCACCGGCGACGAAGTGCTGCATGGACAAATTATTGATACCAATGCTGCCTGGCTTGCCGATCTTTTCTTTGAGCAAGGATTACCGTTAACGCGCCGCAATACGGTGGGCGACAATCTTGAGTCGCTGGTCGCTATTCTGCGCGAGCGCAGCGAACACTGCGACGTGCTGATTGTGAATGGCGGACTCGGCCCCACCGGTGACGATCTCAGCGCGCTGGCCGCCGCGACCGCAAAAGGCGAAGGGCTGGTGCTGCACGAGGCGTGGCTTTCGCAGATGGAGCGCTTTTTCTCCGAACGTGGCCGCGTCATGGCCCCCAGCAATCGCAAACAGGCTGAAATTCCCGCCAGCGCCGAGCTGGTCGATAACCCGGTGGGTACCGCGTGCGGGTTTGCCATGCAGCTGAACCGCTGCCTGATGTTCTTTACGCCGGGCGTGCCCTCAGAATTTAAAGTGATGGTCGAGCAGCAGATCCTGCCGCGCCTTCGCGATCGTTTTACCCTGCCTGAACCGCCGCTGTGCCTGCGTCTGACCACCTTTGGCCGCTCGGAAAGCGATCTGGCCCAGAGCCTTGACCCTCTCCCGCTGCCGCCGGGCGTCTCCATGGGCTACCGCTCCTCCATGCCGATTATTGAACTCAAGCTGACAGGCCCGGCCGAGCAGAAAGAGGCGATGCTGGCCCTGTGGCCCGAGGTGCAGCGCGTGGCGGGCGAAAGCCTGATCTTTGAAGGGACGGAAGGGCTGCCCGCGCAGATTGCGACGCATCTGCAGTCGCGTCAGCTGAGCGTGACCTTAAGCGAACAGTTCACCGGTGGCCTGCTGGCGCTGCAGCTGTCGCGCGTCAACGCGCCGCTGCTGGCCAGCGAAGTGGTGCCGTTCCAGCAGGAGACCCTGGCGCAAACCGCCCGCTGGGCTTCCGAGAGAAGGGTGAAGCATTTTGCCGGTCTGGCGCTGTTCGTCGGGGGGCTGGACGAGGAACACCTTAACTTCGCGCTGGCGACGCCGGAAGGCACCTGGGCCCTGCGGGTAAAAATGAGCATCACCCGCCACAGCCTGGCGGTGCGTCAGGAGGTTTGCGCCATGATGGCGCTGAACATGCTGCGCCGCTGGCTGAATGGCAAAGAGGTTGCCAGCGAGCACGGCTGGATTAACGTTGTCGAGTCGCTGTTCATTGAGTAAAACCTGTACCGGGGCGTTTCGCCCCGGCACTGTTTAGCCCAGCGCCTTCGCCAGCAGGGAGATTGGATGCTCGCAGCGCTTGCTGGTGGACATCTCAATCTGCCACTTGCAGGTCTCGCAGTCCGTTACCACGATATCCGCGCCGCTCTCTTCAATCTGACGGAACAGCGGAGCGCCAATCGCCTGCGACGTTTCGTAGTTTTCACGCTTAAAGCCGTAGGTTCCCGCAATCCCGCAGCAGCGCGAGTCCAGCACCGTCAGCTCCAGCCCCGGGATTAACCGCAGCAGCTCCAGCGTATAGAGCGACCAGCCCATCTTCTCCATATGACACGGCGTGTGGTACACCACTTTCAGCGGCAATTTCCCCAGCGGCAACGTCTGCCCGCTGTCCAGCTTGCGCCACAGGAAGCGTGTTGCCAGCTCGATGTGCTCTCGCAGGCCGGTGTTATCTACGTCCAGCAGATGCGGATACTCATCGCGCAGGGTGAAGGTACAGGTGGACGAGGTCGCCAGCACCGGTATGCCTTTATCAACAATCGCTTCGCGCAGTGATGTGACATTGCTCTGAGCCTGCCTGCGCGCTTTATCGGTAAACCCGTTGGCGATCAGCGGTACGCCGCAGCACTTCTCCTTGCTAAGCAGCTGTACGCCGGTTCCCATGGCGTTCAGCACCTTCAGCAGATCTTTACCCAACTGCGGGTGGTTGTAGTTCACATAGCAGCCGTGGAAAAAGGCCACCTGCTCGGCGTACTGCGCCTGCTCCGCCGCCACGGATTTATACCAGCGGCGGAAGGTGCCGTGAGAATATTTCGGCAGGCTGCGGTGATGGTCTATTTTCAGCGTGGCATCCAGCAGCTGGCGCACCGGTTTGAGGGCGGTCGCGGCATTCACCAGCGGGGCAAACGGCGTAGAGACGCTGCCCATCAGATCGGTGTGGCTCAGAATAGCGTCACGCAGCGTCGGCTTTTGCGTGCTGTAGCGCGCCCGGGCGCGCTGGATGATATCGCCGATTTTCACATCCGACGGGCAGGCGACTTCGCAGCGTTTGCAGTTGATGCAGTATTTCAGCGCCTCGTCGTACAGCTTGCCGTCCTTCAGACGCAGACGCTCGCCGTCCGGTCCGGCCTGCTTTGGCCCGGGATAGCGTGGGTTCACGCCGCTCACCGGGCAGACGGTGGTACACAGCGTGCATTTAATGCAGCTTTCAAAACGGGTGTCGTTCATTGTTCAGCCTCCGTGCGCTGGCTAATCTGCTCTGCCACATACAGCGCCGTGACGGCGCAGACTCCGCCACCGCATCCTTGGGCAATGGGATCGTACCCGCCCAGCAGCGAGCCGATGGCAAAGAGATTACTGACGGGCTTACCGGAAAGTTGCGGATGCAGCTGGCTATCGACAATCACGCCGAACTGCTGCCAGGGCTGCGGCGAGAAGAAATCGCTCTGATACCAGTCCGCGCGGGAGGCTCGCTGACGAACATCCAGCCCCATGATGGCTTCCCGGATGCCCTCCCGGCTGCTCAGCAGCCCGTTGCTGAAGAAACTGCCGCTTGCCAGCACCGTATAGCGGGCACGAAGCGGAATATCGTCGTGGTTGCGCGTCCAGATTTCGCTCACCGCGCCGTCGGTCAGGGTGATTTTTTTCACCTCATCACCCGCCATCCACACGCCGCCCTGCGCGACAAACTGGCGCTGGAGCTGGGTATGCAGGCGAATGCCGGGTACGGAAGGGGGCAGGGTTGGCAGCAGGCCGAGCGTGCAGGGCAGACGATCCGAGAGCCAGCGCCAGAGGCGGTTGTCGCGTAAACCAAAGCAGGCGGGCATCAGCAGGGCGTCACAGCTGTCGCTGTGGGGCCTGAGCGCATCATACAGCAGCGGCCATTTGTCCTTGTTATCCAGAAAACGGGCGATATTCACCGCGCGAAACTCGCTCGGGTTGTCGCGCAGGACATCAAGCTCAGGCAGCTCTATCTCTGCCGTTTCGGCATTGACGCCCTGGCGACAGAGCGACGCGGCCGCGAGATGGGGCTGAAAATCCAGAAAGCCGCTAATGCCCACGACCCGCACGCGTGCGGCATTGAAGGGAGCAACGGGCACTTCTTCCGGGCTGAGCCAGGCAGAGCGCAGGGTGCCGAGCGGCGTGACGCGCTGGTGATTGAGCCGGGCGCTTCCCCTCAGACGCGCGCCGCAGTCCGCCAGCAGCGCTTCGGTCTCCAGCGCAAAGCGGTCAATATGCTGGGCGCCAATCAGGTGATACGGGTGCTCCGGCGGCAGCTTGTCGCGGTACGCTTCGTCCACCAGATCCAGAGAGCCCGACGAGAAGTGCAGGGCGCTCTGGCCCCGGGTGATAATGGCGCAGCGAAGACCCTGCTTCGAGAGCTTGATGCCGCAGAGCAGGCCTGCCAGCCCGCCGCCGACGATTACGGTATCAAATTTCATCGCGTTGCTCCTTCTCAAGACCGCAAAGCCCCTGGTAGACCCAGCGGGTAAATTCGCTTTCGCGCAAGGCATCGCCCCAGGCGACAGGCTGAATGCCTTTCCAGCGCTCGTTTAAAAACGCGCTGAGCTGATCGAGCGACTGGGTGGCGGTGGTGGTATGAAAACGCTGCAGCAGCCCGGCGGCACGACAGGCGCACAGCTCGCCCTGACAGGTACCCATTCCCACGCGGGTGCGGCGACGAAGATCGAGCAGGCTTGTGACCGTCAGGCTCTCCACCGCGTACTGCACCTCACCGGCGGTGACGGCTTCGCACTCGCATACCAGGCTGCGGCTCAGGCGTCCTTCACCGAGCCACTGCGGCGTTCTGTCGCCGTGGCGGTAAATTGCGGATCCGCGCAGCGGCGCGGGCAGGGAGATGATTTTTTGCAGCGTTTTTTCGGTGGACTGACGCGAGCCGGGCAGCGGCTGGTCTGCCGTCACGCATGTTTCGATATTCCCCAGCTTGCGGCAGACGGCATCGGTCGCCCACTCGGCCATCAGGCGGTAGGTCATCAGCTTGCCGCCGGTGATGGTGATAAACCCGTCCATGCCGTCGCGCTCGGCGTGATCGAGCAGCACGATGCCCCGGCTGACGTTACGTCCGCTCGGGTCGTTGTCGCTGGCAACCAGCGGACGCACGCCCGCGTAGGCGCGCAGAATACGCGTCTGCGCCATCACCGGGGCCAGTTTTTCCCCTTCGCGCAGCAGGACGTCGACCTCTTCGGCGGTCACGCGGTTGTAGTCAATCTCGCTGTAGTCGATGTGGGTTGAGGTGGTACCGATTAACGAAATGGTGTCGCCCGGCACCAGGATATCGGCATCGGACGGCTTGCGGCAGCGGTTAATCACGTGGTTATTAATGCGGTGGTCGAGGATCAGCAGCGAGCCTTTCGCCGGGAACATGCGCACCGACAGGTCCGCGTATTCCGCGATGCGCTGCCCCCAGATCCCCGCCGCGTTGACCACCACGGCGGCATACAGCTCGCTGTGTTCGTTGTACTGCGTATCAAGGATCCGAACGCCGCAGATACGATTCCCCTCGCGGATAAGCCCGGTCACTTCGTGCCCGGTCAGGATGCGCGCGCCATGCTCGCGGGCGTCCAGCATATTGGCGGCCGTCAGGCGGAAGGGGTCGACGGTGCCGTCAGGCACTTTCACCGCGCCGATAAGCGCCGGGTTAACCGACGGTTCCAGCCGCCGCGCCAGCGCCGGGTCCATGGCCTCAGCCTGAATGCCCGCCGCAGTGCAGGCGGTAATAAAGGTGTCCTGAAAGGCGAGATCATCTTCGGGAAGAGTAATAAAGAGGCCGTTGGTTGGCTCAATGCAGTGGCGGGCGATACGCTTGAGGATCTGGTTTTCAGCAATACATTCGCGCGCGGATTCACCGTCGGTAACCGCATACCGCGCGCCGCTGTGCAGCAGGCCGTGGTTACGCCCGGTTGCGCCCGTGGCGATATCGTGGCGCTCCAGCAGCGTAACGCTTAAGCCGCGAAGGGCGCAGTCGCGTGCGATCCCGGCGCCGGTTGCGCCACCGCCAATGATTATCACATCGCTGTAGCGAGGATCGTGAATGGTCATTGTTTACCCTCTATGTTCGTTTTTTTGTCATTTAGCCATATCAATAGTGTGGTTTGTTTGATTTCGAACATAAACGCGCGAAATTCGAAAGTGAAACGTGATTTCATGCGCTTTTTTGCGCATTCTGTCATATTTCTGTAACAATCTGTGCGTTGATTCACAGTAACAATCACCGTGATTTCTTAACATCCCCGCCTCTGGAATTCAGGTGCGAGCCACCTGCCCATTCAATTCAAGGCCACGGAGGCTGTTATGCTCAGTATCTTCAAACCTGCGCCGCACAGGGCGCGTCTGCCAGAGGCAGAAATTGATCCGCTATACCGCCGTCTGCGCTGGCAAATTTTCCTGGGAATTTTCTTCGGGTACGCGGCGTACTACCTTGTACGTAAAAACTTCGCGCTCGCCATGCCGTATCTGGTGGAGCAGGGCTTCTCCCGCGGCGATCTGGGGTTCGCGCTGTCGGGGATCTCAATCGCCTACGGTTTTTCCAAATTCATCATGGGTTCCGTGTCGGATCGCTCGAATCCGCGCGTGTTCCTGCCCGCCGGCCTGATCCTGGCGGCCGCGGTCATGCTGTTCATGGGCTTTGTGCCGTGGGCGACGTCCAGTATTGCGATTATGTTCGTGCTGCTGTTCCTCTGCGGCTGGTTCCAGGGGATGGGGTGGCCGCCGTGCGGACGTACCATGGTGCACTGGTGGTCGCAGAAGGAACGCGGCGGTATCGTGTCGGTGTGGAACTGCGCGCATAACGTCGGTGGCGGTATTCCGCCGCTGCTGTTCCTGCTGGGGATGGCCTGGTTCAACGACTGGCACGCGGCGCTCTATATGCCTGCCTTTGGCGCCATTCTGGTGGCGATTATTGCCTTCGCCCTGATGCGCGATACGCCGCAGTCCTGCGGCCTGCCGCCGATTGAAGAGTACAAAAACGATTATCCGGATGATTACAGCAAGGAGCACGAAGAAGAGCTGACCGCCAAACAGATCTTCATGAAGTACGTGCTGCCGAACAAGCTGCTGTGGTACATCGCGGTGGCAAACGTGTTCGTTTACCTGCTGCGCTACGGCATCCTCGACTGGTCGCCAACCTACCTGAAAGAGGTTAAGCACTTCGCGCTGGATAAGTCTTCCTGGGCCTATTTCCTGTATGAATATGCCGGGATCCCGGGCACGCTGCTTTGCGGCTGGATGTCGGACAAAGTGTTTAAAGGCAACCGCGGGGCGACGGGCGTGTTCTTTATGACCCTGGTCACCATCGCGACCGTCGTTTACTGGCTCAACCCGCCGGGCAACCCATCAGTAGACATGGCCTGCATGATCGTTATCGGCTTCCTGATTTATGGTCCGGTAATGCTGATCGGCCTGCACGCGCTGGAGCTGGCGCCGAAAAAAGCGGCGGGCACGGCGGCAGGCTTTACCGGCCTGTTCGGCTACCTGGGCGGTTCGGTCGCGGCGAGCGCCATCGTGGGCTACACCGTTGACTTCTTCGGCTGGGACGGCGGCTTTATGGTGATGATCGGCGGCAGCGTGCTGGCGGTACTGCTGCTCATTGTGGTCATGATCGGTGAGAAACGTCACCACGCGGAAGTGCTGGCGCGTCGTCAATAAGGAGCATTGCGATGAAATTATCTTACGTAACAACCGGCCTGCTGCTGGCGGGCCTGATGACAGGCTCCGCGCTGGCGGCGGATAAAATCGTTATCGCCCACCGCGGCGCCAGCGGCTATCTGCCGGAGCATACGCTCCCGGCGAAAGCGATGGCCTATGCCCAGGGCGCGGATTATCTTGAGCAGGATCTGGTAATGACCAAGGACGACCAGCTGGTCGTCCTGCATGACCACTACCTGGACCGCGTGACGGACGTGGCGGAGCGTTTCCCGGACCGCGCGCGTAAAGATGGCCGCTACTATGCCATTGATTTCACCCTGGCGGAGATCCGTTCCCTGAAGTTTACCGAAGGCTTCGAGATCGAAAACGGCAAAAAGGTGCAGGTCTATCCGGGACGTTTCCCGATGGGCAAATCTGACTTCCGGATCCATACCTTCCAGGAAGAGATTGAGTTTGTTCAGGGGCTGAACCACTCAACCGGTAAAAATATCGGCATCTACCCGGAGATCAAAGCGCCGTGGTTCCACCATCAGGAAGGGAAAGACATTGCCGCGAAGACGCTGGAGGTGCTGAAACAGTACGGCTACACCAGCAAGAAGGACAAAGTCTACCTGCAGTGTTTTGACGCCGCCGAGCTGAAGCGCATCAAAACCGAGCTGGAGCCGAAGATGGGGATGAACCTCAATCTGGTGCAGCTGATTGCCTATACCGACTGGAATGAAACCCAGGAGAAGCAGCCGGACGGCAAGTGGGTGAACTATAACTACGACTGGATGTTTAAGCCGGGCGCGATGAAGCAGATTGCGCAGTACGCCGACGGCATCGGGCCGGATTACCACATGCTGGTGGCGGAAGGCTCAGCGCCGGGCCACGTGAAGCTGACGGCGATGGTGAAAGAGGCGCACGCCAGCAGGATGCAGGTACATCCGTATACCGTGCGTGCAGACCAGCTGCCGCCGTATGCCACGGACGTGAATCAGCTTTATGAGGTGTTGTATAACCAGGCGGGCGTGGACGGGCTGTTTACGGATTTCCCGGATAAAGCGGTCGAATTCATTCACCGGAAGTAGGTTTGGCAGGTCGGGTAAGGCGAAGCCGCCACCCGACAATCTGGCTCTGCGGCCTGATGCCCTCACCCTAACCCTCTCCCACCGGGAGAGGGGATAAGGACAACATCACATCTCGATCTCTATATCGCCTTTTGCCCGGCAGCAGCAGGGCAAAATTTCCCCTTCGTTGATAAAGGCCAGCGGCTCGGTCAGCCAGTCCACCTGGCCGGCGACCAGGCGGCAGCGGCAGGAGCCGCAGTAGCCGGAACGACACTGGTATTCTACTTCTACCTGATGCGCCTCAAGCGCCACCAGCAGAGAAGGGTGCTCCTCCCGACACAGCACCTCAGTGCCGGAAAGACTTAACGTGACGCGTGACATCAGAGCTGGAAGTTGCTCAGGTCGTCGGTGTTGACTTCAGAATCAATCTGACCGACCAGATAAGAGCTGACTTCCACTTCCTGCGGCGCAACCTGCACGTTATCGGACACCAGCCAGGTGTTGATCCACGGAATCGGGTTAGAGCGCGTCTGGAATGGCAGGTCAAGACCGACGGCCTGCATGCGGATGTTGGTGATGTACTCAACGTACTGGCACAGGATGTCTTTATTCAGGCCAATCATGGAGCCGTCGCGGAACAGGTAGTCGGCCCACTCTTTCTCCTGCTGAGCCGCCAGCACGAACAGGTCGTAGCACTCCTGCTTGCACTCTTCGGCGATTTCCGCCATCTCCGGATCGTCCGTACCGCTGCGCAGCAGGTTCAGCATGTGCTGGGTACCGGTCAGGTGCAGGGCTTCATCGCGGGCAATCAGACGGATGATTTTGGCATTGCCTTCCATCAGCTTGCGCTCGGCAAAGGCGAAGGAGCAGGCGAAGCTCACGTAGAAGCGGATCGCTTCCAGCGCGTTGACGCTCATCAGGCACAGGTAAAGCTGTTTTTTCAGCGCGCGCAGGTTCACGGTGATGGTTTTACCGTTCACGTTGTGCGTACCTTCGCCCAGCAGATGCCAGTAGCTGGTCATCTCGATCAGCTCGTCGTAGTAATGGGCAATGCCTTCCGCGCGCTTCTGGATCTGCTCGTTGGTGACGATATCGTCAAACACCACCGCCGGATCGTTCACGATGTTGCGGATGATGTGGGTGTAAGAGCGGGAGTGGATAGTCTCGGAGAACGCCCAGGTTTCCACCCAGGTTTCCAGCTCCGGAATGGAGATCAGCGGCAGCAGCGCCACGTTCGGGCTACGACCCTGAATGGAGTCCAGAAGCGTCTGGTACTTCAGGTTGCTGATGAAGATATGTTTTTCGTGATCCGGCAGCGACTGGTAATCAATACGGTCGCGGGAGACGTCCACTTCTTCCGGGCGCCAGAAGAAGGAGAGTTGCTTTTCAATCAGCTTTTCGAAGATGTCATATTTTTGCTGATCGTAGCGTGCCACGTTGACCGGCTGGCCGAAGAACATCGGCTCTTTGAGCTGGTCGTTTTTCGTCTGTGAAAAGGTGGTATATGCCATGAGTGTGTCCTGTCTTACGAAATAAAGGCGGGGATATCCCCGCCCTTCATTAGATCTTACATGCGCCGCTTTCGCAGCCATCGTCCTGAATTGACGGTACCATGTCGTCCTGCGCGTCTTCCGCACCGTCACGGGTGTTGTGATAGTACAGGGTTTTCACGCCAAATTTGTAGGCGGTGAGCAGGTCTTTCAGCAATTGCTGCATCGGTACCTTGCCGGACGGGAAGCGCGTCGGGTCATAGTTGGTGTTGGCAGAGATCGACTGGTCGATAAACTTCTGCATGATACCCACCAGCTGCAGGTAGCCGTCGTTGTTTGGCATTTCCCACAGCAGCTCGTAGTTGTTGCCCAGCGTTTCGTAGTCCGGTACCACCTGACGCAGCACGCCGTCTTTCGACGCTTTGATGCTGACGTGGCCGCGCGGCGGTTCAATACCGTTGGTGGCGTTAGAGATCTGCGAAGAGGTCTCGGACGGCATCAGGGCAGAGAGCGTAGAGTTACGCAAGCCGTGGGTCTTGATGGACTCGCGCAGGCCTTCCCAGTCGAGATGCAGCGGCTCGCTGACGATCGCATCCAGGTCTTTCTTGTAGGTGTCGATTGGCAGAATGCCTTTCGCGTAGGTGGTTTCGTTGAACCACGGGCACGCGCCTTGCTCTTTCGCCAGCTCGTTAGAGGCTTTCATCAGGTAGTACTGAATCGCTTCGAACGTCTGGTGCGTCAGGTTGTTAGCGCTGTCGTCGGAGTAACGCTTGCCGTTTTTCGCCAGCCAGTAGGCGAAGTTGATCACGCCGATACCCAGGGTACGGCGGCCCATCGCACCGCGTTTAGCGGCCGGGATTGGGTAATCCTGGTAGTCCAGCAGGGCGTCTAGCGCGCGAACCGCCAGCACGGCCAGCTCTTCCAGCTCGTCCAGGCTCTTAATCGCGCCCAGGTTGAACGCGGACAGCGTACACAGCGCGATTTCGCCGTTTTCGTCGTTCACGTCTTCCAGCGGTTTGGTCGGCAGGGCGATCTCCAGGCACAGGTTAGACTGGCGCACTGGCGCAACTACTGGATCAAACGGGCTGTGGGTGTTGCAGTGGTCCACGTTCTGGATGTAGATACGGCCGGTAGAGGCACGTTCCTGCATCATCAGGGAGAACAGGTCTACCGCCTTCACGCGCTGCTTGCGGATGCTGTCGTCTTTTTCGTATTTGGTGTACAGACGTTCGAACTCGTCCTGATCGGCAAAGAACGCGTCGTACAGGCCCGGAACGTCGGACGGGCTGAACAGGGTGATGTCTTCGCCTTTCAGCAGACGGGTGTACATCAGCTTGTTGATCTGCACGCCGTAGTCCATGTGACGCACGCGGTTGCCTTCCACGCCGCGGTTGTTTTTCAGGACCAGCAGGCTTTCCACTTCCAGGTGCCACATCGGGTAGAACAGGGTCGCAGCACCGCCGCGCACGCCGCCCTGAGAGCAGGATTTTACGGCCGTCTGGAAGTGTTTATAGAACGGGATACAGCCGGTGTGGAACGCTTCACCGCCGCGAATCGGGCTGCCCAGCGCACGGATGCGACCGGCGTTGATGCCGATACCGGCACGCTGGGAGACGTATTTCACGATGGCGCTGGAGGTGGCGTTGATGGAATCCAGGCTGTCACCACACTCGATCAGTACGCAGGAGCTGAACTGACGGGTTGGAGTACGCACGCCAGACATGATTGGCGTCGGCAGAGAAATCTTGAACGTGGATACCGCATCGTAGAAACGCTTCACGTATTCCAGACGGGTGTCACGCGGGTAGTTAGAGAACAGGCAGGCGGCCACCAGAATATAGAGGAACTGGGCGCTTTCGTAGATCTCACCGGTTACACGGTTCTGAACCAGGTATTTGCCTTCGAGCTGCTTCACCGCCGCGTAGGAGAAGTTCATGTCGCGCCAGTGATCGATAAACCCGTTCATCTGCTCGAACTCTTCTTCCGTATAGTCTTCCAGCAGATGCGTGTCGTATTTGCCCAGCTCAACCATTTTCACCACGTGATCGTAAAGCTTCGGCGGCTCAAACTGACCGTAGGCTTTTTTACGCAGGTGGAAAATCGCCAGACGTGCAGCGAGGTACTGATAATCCGGTGCTTCGCGGGAGATGAGGTCTGCCGCTGCTTTAATGATCGTTTCGTGGATATCAGACGTTTTGATGCCGTCGTAGAACTGAATGTGAGAACGCAGTTCAACCTGGGAGATAGATACGTTGTTCAGTCCTTCTGCTGCCCAGTCGAGAACTCGATGGATTTTGTCCAGATTGATACGCTCGGTAGTACCGTCGCGCTTTGTCACCAGCAGACTCTGATTCATGTGGGTTTTACCTGTCCGTGAAATAAAAAATATCCCCCGTTTATCCACAGAACCGTCTTGTGACTAACTCTGTGGATAAATACTATATGTAGGGGGGTTGCGATAAGAAAAACGCTATATGGTGAGTATTCTAGTATCGAATCTTTTCAGCACAAGGGTTGATTTTGGCGTTAAATTGAGGTTGTGAAAGGGTAAAAAAGGCTAAGTCCTCGTACCGTAAGGCCTGGAAGACATGTCAATAATTAAGAAAAAAAATTCAAAATTTGATCGAGTGCTGATTTCTTCAACGGGAGGTCAGAATTGCGCAACATGATGTCGCGCAATCTTTATAAGAATAACGAATGACGTTAGTCGTTTTTGGCGGTTGTGTGCAACATATAGTTAACATCAACGCCCGGTGCGAGTTTGAATTTATTGGTTAGCGGATTGTAGTGCAGGCCGGTGATGTGCTGCTCTTTGAGCCACGTCTGGTCAACCCAGCTTAACAGCTCCGCAGGCTTGATGAATTTCTTCACGTCGTGCGTCCCTTTCGGCACCATGCGCAGTACATACTCCGCGCCAACGACGGCCATCAGCCAGGCTTTACCGTTACGGTTGATGGTTGAGAAGAAGACCTGGCCGCCCGGCTTCACCAGTTTTGCACAGGCGTGCACCACCGACTGCGGATCGGGAACGTGCTCCAGCATCTCCATGCAGGTCACCACATCGTACTGATGGGCGTGTTTTGCCGCGTGCTCTTCCACGGTTTCCTGCACGTATTCCACCTGTATGCCGGACTCCAGCGCGTGAAGGCGGGCAACCTGGAGCGGTTCAAAGCCCATATCCAGGCCCGTAACATTCGCCCCTTCGCGCGCCATGCTCTCAGCCAGGATGCCGCCGCCGCAGCCGACGTCGAGCACTTTCTTACCGAACAGACCGCCGGAACGCTCCGCGATATAGCCCAGACGCAGCGGGTTAATGCGATGCAGCGGTTTGAACTCACCTTCGAGATCCCACCAGCGGGACGCCACCGCTTCAAATTTGGCAATCTCTTCGTGGTCAACGTTGTGAGCCACCGGGGATTTTTCGGCATTCATGGGCGCTTTTACTCCTTATTTAGCAAGACAAAGGAGTATATCAGGCAATCCCCGTGAATAAAGCGTATAGGTTTACCTCAATCACCTCGGCTGTGTTATAATTTGCGACCTTTGAATCCGGGATACAGTAGAGGGATAGCGGTTAGATGAGCGACCTTGCGAGAGAAATTACACCGGTTAACATCGAGGAAGAGCTGAAGAGCTCCTATCTGGACTATGCGATGTCGGTCATTGTTGGCCGTGCGCTGCCGGACGTCCGCGATGGCCTTAAGCCGGTACACCGTCGCGTACTATACGCCATGAACGTATTGGGCAATGACTGGAATAAAGCCTACAAAAAATCTGCCCGTGTCGTCGGTGACGTAATCGGTAAATATCACCCGCATGGTGATACCGCCGTGTACGACACCATCGTTCGTATGGCGCAGCCATTCTCCTTGCGTTACATGCTGGTAGATGGTCAGGGTAACTTTGGTTCAGTCGACGGCGACTCCGCTGCGGCGATGCGTTATACGGAAATCCGTATGTCGAAAATCGCTCATGAGCTGATGGCCGACCTGGAAAAAGAGACCGTTGATTTCGTCGATAACTACGACGGCACCGAGCGCATCCCAGATGTGATGCCAACCAAGATCCCGAACCTGTTGGTTAACGGTTCATCCGGTATCGCGGTCGGTATGGCAACCAACATTCCGCCGCACAATATCACCGAGGTGATCAACGGCTGCCTGGCCTATATCGACGATGAAGACATCAGCATTGAAGGGCTGATGGAACACATCCCGGGTCCGGACTTCCCAACGGCGGCGATCATCAACGGTCGTCGCGGTATTGAAGAAGCTTACCGCACCGGCCGCGGCAAGATTTACATCCGTGCCCGCGCCGAAGTGGAAGCGGACGCTAAAACCGGCCGTGAAACCATCATTGTTCACGAGATCCCTTATCAGGTGAACAAAGCGCGTCTGATTGAAAAAATCGCCGAGCTGGTAAAAGAAAAACGTGTTGAAGGCATCAGCGCGCTGCGTGACGAGTCTGACAAAGACGGTATGCGCATCGTGATTGAGATCAAACGCGACGCGGTGGGTGAGGTTGTGCTGAACAACCTGTACTCCCAGACTCAGCTTCAGGTCTCCTTCGGTATCAACATGGTTGCGCTGCACCATGGTCAGCCGAAGATCATGAACCTGAAAGAGATCCTGAGCGCGTTCGTGCGTCACCGCCGTGAAGTGGTGACCCGTCGTACCATCTTCGAACTGCGCAAAGCGCGCGACCGTGCGCACATCCTTGAAGCGCTGGCGGTTGCGCTGGCCAACATCGACCCGATCATCGAACTGATCCGTCGTGCGCCAACCCCGGCGGAAGCGAAAGCAGCCCTGGTTTCCCGTCCGTGGGATCTGGGTAACGTTGCCGCGATGCTGGAACGTGCGGGCGATGACGCAGCGCGTCCAGAGTGGCTGGAACCTGAATTCGGCGTGCGTGACGGTCAGTATTACCTGACTGAACAGCAGGCTCAGGCGATTCTGGATCTGCGTCTGCAGAAACTGACCGGCCTTGAGCACGAAAAACTGCTCGACGAATACAAAGAGCTGCTGGAACAGATTGCTGAACTGCTGCATATCCTGGGCAGCGCAGAGCGTCTGATGGAAGTGATCCGTGAAGAGCTGGAGCTGGTCCGCGATCAGTTCGGCGATGCGCGCCGCACCGAAATCACCGCGAACAGCTCTGATATCAACATTGAAGATCTGATCAACCGCGAAGACGTGGTGGTCACCCTGTCTCACCAGGGCTATGTGAAGTATCAGCCGCTGACCGACTACGAAGCACAGCGTCGTGGCGGTAAAGGCAAGTCTGCAGCGCGTATTAAAGAAGAAGACTTCATTGACCGCCTGCTGGTGGCGAACACCCATGACACGATCCTCTGCTTCTCCAGCCGCGGTCGTCTGTACTGGATGAAAGTTTATCAGCTGCCGGAAGCGAGCCGCGGCGCGCGTGGCCGTCCAATCGTCAACCTGCTGCCGCTGGAAGCGAACGAACGTATCACCGCCATCCTGCCGGTACGCGAGTACGAAGAGGGCGTGAACGTCTTTATGGCGACCGCCAGCGGTACCGTGAAGAAAACCGCGCTGACCGAGTTCAGCCGCCCACGTTCCGCCGGGATCATCGCGGTGAACCTGAACGAAGGCGACGAGCTGATCGGTGTGGATCTGACCTCCGGTTCTGATGAAGTGATGCTGTTCTCTGCGGCCGGTAAAGTGGTGCGCTTTAAAGAGAACGCCGTCCGTGCAATGGGTCGTACCGCTACGGGCGTTCGTGGTATCAAACTGGCTGGCGAAGACAGCGTTGTTTCTCTGATTATTCCGCGCGGTGAAGGGGCTATCCTGACCGTGACGCAGAATGGTTACGGTAAACGTACGGCGGAAGGGGAATACCCAACCAAGTCTCGCGGCACGCAGGGCGTTATCTCTATCAAAGTGACCGAGCGCAACGGTTCCGTTGTGGGCGCGGTGCAGGTAGACGATGCCGACCAGATCATGATGATCACCGATGCCGGTACGCTGGTGCGTACCCGCGTGTCTGAGATCAGCGTGGTGGGGCGTAACACCCAGGGCGTGATCCTCATCCGTACAGCGGAAGATGAAAACGTGGTGGGTCTGCAGCGCGTTGCTGAGCCGGTGGATGACGAAGAGCTCGATTCCATCGACGGTAGCGTTGCGGAAGGCGATGATGATATCGCGCCGGAAGCCGACACCGACGATGACGTAGCGGATGACGCTGACGAGTAATGTCTCCTGATGCAAAAAAGGGCCGGATTCCGGCCCTTTTCTTTTGCACAAGCAGATAAGTCAACGTTGCGACCTGGCGCGTTTACCGCTACCTTAACCACATTCTTTTGACCCCGACGGCGGAGCCTCGCCCCCTTGAAATACCTCGTCTCCTTTCGTACTACGCTGAAAGTTTCTCGCTATCTGTTTCGGGCGCTGGCGCTCTTGCTCTGGCTGCTGGTGGCCTTGTTCTCGGTGTTTTACATCGTTAACGCGCTGCACCAGAAAGAAGCGGAGATCCGCCAGGAGTTTAACTTAAGCTCCGACCAGGCCCAGCGCTACATTCAGCGAACGTCTGACGTGATGAAGGAGCTGAAGTATATTGCCGAAAATCGTCTGACGGCGGAAAACGGCATCCTTGCGCTTCGCGGGCGGAATGACAATACCGAAGTTCCGGACTTCCAGCCGCTGTTCCCGGACTCCGATTGCTCCACCATGAGCAATACCTGGCGCGGGTCGCTGGAATCCCTTGCCTGGTTTATGCGCTACTGGCGCGACAATTTCTCCGCCGCCTATGACCTGAACCGCGTATTCCTGATTGGCAGTGAAAATCTCTGCATGGCTGACTTTGGCCTGCGCGACGTGCCCGTTGAGCGTGACGATGCGCTGAAAAGCCTGCATGAACGTATTGTGAAATACCGCAATGCGCCGCAGGACGAGCGCGGGAATAACATCTTCTGGGTTAGCCAGGGCCCGCGCCCGGGCGTGGGCTATTTCTACGCCCTGACGCCGGTGTATCTGGGCAATCGCCTGCAGGCGCTGCTGGGGATTGAGCAGACCATTCGCATGGAAAACTTTTTCACCCCGGGCAGCCTGCCTATGGGGGTGACCATTCTGGATGAAAACGGTCATCAGTTGATCTCACTTGCCGGGCCGGATAACCGGTTAAACGTCGAACCGCACTGGATGCAGGAGCGGTCGTGGTTTGGCTATACCTCCGGCTTCCGCGAACTGGTGCTGAAGAAGAGCCTGCCGCCTTCGTCGCTAAGTATTGTCTACTCGGTGCCAGTGGACATGGTGCTTGAGCGGATACGCATTCTCATCATGAATGCCATTCTGCTGAACCTGATCGCGGGTGGTGCGCTGTTCACCCTGGCGCGCATGTATGAGCGGAAAATCTTTATTCCGGCCGAAAGCGACGCCCAGCGGCTGGAGGAACACGAGCAGTTTAACCGGAAGATTGTCGCGTCGGCGCCGGTGGGGATCTGCATTCTGCGTACCCAGGACGGAACCAACATCCTGAGTAACGAGCTGGCGCATAACTACCTGAACATGCTGACGCACGAAGACCGCCAGAGGCTGACGCAAATTATCTGCGGTCAGCAGGTTAACTTTGTCGACGTGCTCACCAGCACGCACACCAACCTGCAGATCAGCTTTGTGCATTCCCGCTATCGCAATGAAAACGTGGCGATTTGCGTGCTGGTGGATGTCTCCGCGCGCGTGAAGATGGAAGAGTCGCTGCAGGAGATGGCCCAGGCGGCGGAGCAGGCCAGCCAGTCGAAATCGATGTTCCTTGCCACCGTCAGCCACGAGCTGCGAACGCCGCTGTACGGGATCATCGGTAACCTCGACCTGCTGCAGACCAAAGAGTTGCCGAAAGGGGTCGACAGGCTGGTGACGGCGATGAACAACTCCTCCAGCCTGCTGCTGAAAATCATCAGCGATATTCTCGATTTCTCTAAAATTGAGTCTGAGCAGCTGAAAATCGAACCGCGGGAGTTCTCGCCGCGCGAGGTGATGAACCACATCAGCGCCAACTATCTGCCGCTGGTGGTGCGTAAACAGCTGGGGCTCTACTGCTTTATTGAACCTGACGTGCCGCTGACGCTGCACGGCGATCCGATGCGCCTGCAGCAGGTCATCTCAAACCTGCTCAGCAACGCCATCAAATTCACCGACGTTGGCTGTATCGTGTTGCACGTTTGCCGGGCGGGGGATTACCTGAGCATTCGCGTGCGCGACACGGGCGTCGGCATCCCGGCGAAGGAAGTGGTCCGCTTGTTCGACCCGTTCTTCCAGGTCGGGACCGGCGTGCAGCGTAACTTCCAGGGCACCGGACTGGGGCTGGCGATTTGTGAGAAGCTCGTCAGCATGATGGACGGTGATATTTCCGTGGATACCGAGCCCGGCATGGGCAGCCAGTTCACCATCCGTATTCCGCTCTATTCGGCGCAGTATCCGGCAAAAGCGACGGTGGACGGGCTGAGCGACAAGCGCTGCTGGCTGGCGGTGCATAACGCCTCGCTGAATGATTACCTGACGGCGCTGCTTGCCCACAGTGGAGTCAGGGTGTGTCTCTATGAAGGTCAAACACCGGATGTGGACGATGTGCTCATCGCCGACGAGATGCCGGAGCAACCGTGGCAGGGGAGAGGGGCGGTGCTCTTCTGCCGTCGCCACATCGGCATTCCTGTCGAGCGTGCGCCTGGGGAATGGGTACACAGCGTTGCAACACCGCACGAGCTGTTGAGCCTGCTGGCGCGCATCTACAAAGTGGAGCTGGAAGAGCGTGACGGCGCGGGCGGATTGCCGTCACCGGAGTCTCTGGCGTCGGTAAATGACGATATGATGATTCTGGTGGTGGATGACCATCCGATTAACCGTCGCCTGCTGGCTGACCAGCTTGGATCGCTGGGCTACCAGTGCAAAACCGCCAATGACGGCGTGGATGCGCTGAATGTGCTGAGTAAAAATCATATTGATATCGTGCTTAGCGACGTCAACATGCCAAACATGGACGGCTACCGTCTGACGCAGCGCATCCGTCAGCTTGGCCTGACGCTGCCGGTAGTGGGCGTAACGGCGAACGCGCTGGCGGAAGAGAAACAGCGTTGTCTGGAGTCAGGCATGGACAGCTGTCTGTCGAAACCGGTGACGCTGGACGTGCTGAAGCAGACGTTGTCGATTTACGCGGATCGCGTGAGAAAAACCAGAATATAAAAAAGGCCCGCAAGGGCCTTTTCGCTTTTCAACCCTCTCACCGTGGGAGAGGGACGGGGTGAGGGCCTCAGGCCGCACACCCGTCCGGGATCAATCCTTGTCCGATGCGCTCAGCGTAACGGAGGAGAGATAGTTCAGCAGAGCAATATCGTTGTCCACGCCCAGCTTCATCATCGCTGATTTCTTCTGGCTGCTGATGGTTTTAATGCTGCGGTTCAGCTTCTTGGCAATCTCGGTTACCAGGAAACCTTCTGCGAACAGGCGCAGAACTTCACTCTCTTTCGGGGACAGGCGTTTGTCACCGTAGCCACCCGCGCTGATTTTTTCCAGCAGACGAGAGACGCTCTCAGGGGTGAACTTCTTGCCTTTCTGCAGCGCAGCGAGCGCTTTTGGCAGATCGGTCGGGGCGCCCTGTTTCAGCACAATCCCTTCAATGTCCAGATCCAACACCGCGCTCAGGATCGCCGGGTTGTTGTTCATGGTCAGAACAATGATCGAGATATCCGGGAAGTGACGTTTAATGTATTTGATGAGCGTGATCCCATCACCGTATTTGTCTCCAGGCATGGAGAGATCGGTAATGAGCACGTGCGCATCAAGCTTTGGGAGGTTATTGATCAGTGCTGTAGAGTCTTCAAATTCACCGACTACATTCACCCACTCGATCTGTTCAAGTGATTTGCGAATACCGAACAGTACAATCGGATGGTCATCGGCAATAATTACGTTCATATTGTTCATGTATAAGGCTACCTTGCTACAGCAAGCTTTTGACGTAGGCGTCAATGTCGCTGATGTATTTTTCAATGCCAGAGGCATCTTTCTCACGAATTAGATGTTCCAGCGTTTCACATAACTGCTTGCCGGGAACCAGATTAAGCATGGCAAACACCCCTTTAAGCCGGTGTGCTGTCTGTGCCAGCGCTGCAAAATCATTCGCAGCGGACTCAGTATACAACCGCTTAACATCATCTGGTACTGTATCAACAAAGAGTGAATAGTATCCGCTGGCGTGAAGCTCGGCATTTTCATTGCCGCCTAACGGTGACTCCGTTATCTCTTCCTGCGCCAGCTGCTCTTCTATTAGTTGTAGTACAGCTTCCTGCATCGCATTGCTTATATTAAAGTTGACGCGCAGCTGGCCAGGGCCGATTTTCCGCACGCCTGACTCATCATCGCTTAAAAGCAAGCCGGAGGCAGTAAGATTAGACGGATTATCAGTTAAAAACAGATCAAATTCTTGACTTGCAAGTCTTTCATCCGGCGTGATGCAGGCCGCACCCCAGTTTTCTAACTGACGAACGACAATATTGCGGATCTCGTTCGAGGTCACATCGACCATCACCACGACGTCATCCAGCAGACGTTCCTCATCTTCTTCCTGCGGATTGGCCGCCATTTTCACATGCAGAGAATAGCGGGTGCCAAGGGATTCACGGGCTTTGATATTCAGGTGGCCGCCGAGCTTACGCGCCAGCTGATCGCACAGCCAGAAGGTCAGGGCATTGGCCTTGCCGTAGCGATCGCTCTGCGTGTCATTCAGGAACGGGAAGTGCAGATTATCAATTTCACTTGTTGTGACGCCTTCCCCGGTGTCCAGGATGCGGAACGTCAGACGGTCTTCTGCTGACTCCTCGGTGCTGACTTCAAGGGTGATCTTGCCGATCTGCGTGGTGGTCACGGCGTACTGAATAATCATCAGCAGAATGCGGCGCAGCGCTTCGCGATCGCCGTGGCGTTCGTCATTCGCAGGGAGATTGTTATTGATCAGCAGTTGCAGCCCTTTGCGCTTAATGACGGGCAGCACTTCCGGCACCACTTCATCGATCAGATCCTGGATGGAGAAGAGGGCTGGTGTTCCCTTCCAGAAATCATTTTCCAGCATGTTCGCCAGCTGGATCTCATCAACCATTCTGACCAGCGAATCGGCCTGGCAGGCAAGCTGGTGGCTTTCAGAGGTGTTTAACGCCGCCGCCTGGGTCGCCAGCGTTTTTAACGGCTGCTTGAAGGCATCGCCGATGTTCTGCATAAATGCGGCGCGCCCCTGCTGGTTTTTCTCATACAGCCTTTGCGCCTGCTTGAGCTTTTTATTGACCAGCACTTCGCGATCCTGATCGCGAATAATGAAGATTTGCGTGCGGGGAGCCACCTGGCTGCGGAACTGACGGATCTCGTACAGTTCATTGTTGATGGTGGCCTGAATCACCCCCTGGTGTTGATCCGCCATGGTGGTGATGTTCTGCAGGTTAAGATGCGGCAGCAGATGGTCGGCAATTTTGTTGCTCATCACCGTACGATTCGCCTCCTGGTCGTGAACCAGGACGCCAAGCGGCAGCACGGAAACAATCTCTTCATTCAGTGCACGCAATACGCGCAGCTCATTGTTGGTACCGGCCGGAACCGCAGAGGCGTCGCTCTGACGCCCCGTCTGGAAACGGAAGGTGCTGTAGCCAAACAGCGCCAGCGCCAGCAGACCGATATTCAGCAGCAGAGGCAGCAGAATATTTTGCAGGGTGTCGAGCAACAGCGTGCCAAACGGCACCTGCCACACGAGACGCATGCCGGTCGAGTTCAGCGATGAGGCAATTTCGATTTTCGAACCGTTAAAGGAGATCGATACGCTCTCTGCGGCCTCTTTGTCGGACGCCGCACGCATGTTCTGGGTGCTGCTGTCTGGCTCCAGGCGGAAGCTGTCGAGCGGCATATCCGGCGGGATTAAATCATTAATCGGTAAATCGAAGGCCACCACCGTCGCCAGATGCCCTGGCTGGTTGAACGTGGTGCGTAGGGTAAAATAATGACCGTTTTGCCAGGCCAGACGACGCAGGGAAGAGAAGCTCTCACGCTCATCAAGGGCGTTCGCCTGCTGCAGCATCTCTGCCCGGCGGGAATCGACGATGCTGCCCACGGTTGTCTCTTTAAACCCGGATGAGAGATCTTTTAACGGCAGCGTAGAGATCAGGATCATGCTGTTGTCCTGACCGTTCAGATAGTACATCGACCAAGGTACCGTTTCGGCCCCCCAGAGGGTATCCAGATAGGTCGAAATACGCTGCGTCATCTCAAGCGTCGCGCTGTCGTGAGAGCCAAAGATAAGGGCCTCGGTCTTACGCTGCGGTTTTTCGAGATAATAGACATCCTGCTTAAGTCGCGTCTCCTGAAGTCCATCCCCGGACGAGGAGGTCGGGGCAGCAGCGATATTGTCGTAAATCTGCCAGGTGGCGTAGCGCCAGGTGTCTATGCGCTTATGCACGGCGTGGGTGATATCCACGACCTGATAGCTCTTATCCTTCAGCCAGGCGTTAACCGCGCTTTGTACCATCACCCCCATGGTGACTAACAGCACAACGATCAAAAGAAGAAAGAAACGGGTGATGCTCCCGGGGAGAAGGGAGAATTTGCTCGGGGCGGTAGTTTCAGTCTGACTCATTGATATCTTTAACCCGTTATGGTCGTGCTCTGTGGCGATAGGGCAGTATAAAGGGTAATAACTGAATTTACAGCGCGACTGTCCGGGAAGAGGCGACTTTTTCTCCGGACAATATCGGCGGCGGGGAGTGCAGAAAACATGTACAAACTCGCCATGCGCGTACAAATAATCGACCCACGCCGTCAATAAATAGCACGAATTAACAAGAAATTAAGTCTTGTACCAATTTATGGACTACGAAGAATACCCGAAGAGAATTTAGTTAATAGTCGTTACAATTACGGTGCGGTAGCACAAAAAAAGAGAAGTTACGTAAAGAAAGGTAAAAAAAAACCGAATGCGGAGCATCCGGTTCACAGAGCAGCAGCGACATTTACGGCTTTGCTAACAAAGCGCAGAACTTCGAAGTGGTTGCTCAGTACCAGTTCGACTTCGGCCTGCGTCCGTCCGTGGCTTACCTGCAGTCTAAAGGGAAAGACATCGAAGGTTACGGCGATCAGGATCTGCTGAAATATGTTGATGTTGGTGCGACTTACTACTTCAACAAAAACATGTCCACCTACGTGGATTACAAAATCAACCTGGTTGATGAAAATGAATTCACCCGTCAGGCGGGTATCGGTACTGACGATATCGTAGCGCTGGGCCTGGTTTACCAGTTCTAATCGCTTCATCGTGTGACGTAAGGGGCCTGCTGGCCCCTTTTTTGTGTCTCGCAGATTCGAACAACTCACCCGTTTTGGTGTACTCTTGCCGCCCTGGCATGAGGATAATAATGAATGGACATGACTTTTTTACGCGCCAGCTTTCTGGCTATGCTTTTTTTCCTGACCGCGTGTGACGATTCCGCGCCCGTGGCGAAAGCCGACGCACCCGCCGCGACGGTGCTCGAAGGCAAAACGATGGGCACCTTCTGGCGCGTCAGCGTGATGAACCTCGATAAAACACGCACAGATGAGCTACGCGGCAAAATCCAGTCTCAGCTGGATGCCGACGATCAACTGCTCTCAACCTATAAAAATGACTCGGCGCTGATGCGCTTTAACCTCTCCACCAGCACTTCCCTGTGGCCGGTGAGCGAGGCGATGGCCGATATCGTGACCGAATCTATACGCGTGGGTTATAAAACCAACGGCGCGATGGATGTGACCGTCGGACCCCTGGTAAACCTTTGGGGATTTGGCCCTAACAAACAGCCGGTGACCACGCCCGAACAGGCGGCCATTGATGACGCCCGCGCCCGGACAGGGCTGCAGCATCTGACGGTGATCAATCAGTACGGACAACAGTACCTGCAAAAGGATATCCCCGATCTGTTTGTCGATCTGTCGACGGTAGGGGAAGGCTATGCGGCGGATCATCTTGCAGCGCTGATGGCCCAGGAAGGCATTTCCCGCTATCTGGTCTCCGTGGGCGGCGCGCTAGTCAGCCGGGGGATGAACGCCAGCGATAAGCCGTGGCGCGTAGCGATTCAAAAGCCGACCGATCGGCAAAATGCCGTACAGGCGATAGTGGATATCAACGGACATGGCATCAGTACCTCCGGGAGCTATCGTAACTATTACGAGCTTGACGGGAAGCGTATTTCGCATGTTATCGATCCGCAGACCGGCCGTCCCATCACGCATAACCTGGTCTCGGTGACGGTCATCGCCCCAACGGCGCTGGAAGCGGATGCCTGGGATACTGGCTTAATGGTTCTCGGCCCGGAAAAAGCCAAAGAGGTGGTTCGCCAGGAAGGGCTGGCGGTTTATATGATCACCAAAGAGGGCGACGGGTTCAAAACCTGGAGCTCGCCGCAGTTCAATAGCTTCCTGGTGCGCGACAAAAATTAAAAAGCAAGGTTGCGGGTTTTTTATCAGTGGCACTCAGGCAGGCTCTATGTATGCTTACAAGAGGAGCCGATAATGAGAAACTCAACCTTTATTACCGATGAGGATCGCTGGCAGGCCGTGCTGGCCCGCGATCCGCTCGCTGACGAACAGTTTGTCTTCGCCGTGCAGACGACGGGTATTTTCTGCCGCCCGTCATGCCGCGCCCGCCACGCGCTGCGTAAAAACGTCCGCTTTTATCCCGATGCCCACCATGCCGTTCAGGCAGGGTTTCGCCCGTGCAAGCGCTGCATGCCGGACAAACGCGATCCGCAGGCGCAGAAGCTGGCAAAAGTGGAACACGCCTGCCGTCTTCTGGAGCAGGATCCCACGCTAACCCTGGAGGGGCTGGCGCAGCAGGTCGCCATGAGTCCTTTCCATTTCCACCGTCTGTTTAAGTCCGTGACCGGCATGACGCCAAAGGCCTGGCAGCAGGCGGCGCGAGGCCAGCGCCTGCGCACCGCGCTTGCACAGGGAGACAAAGTTACCGACGCCGTGCTGGCGGCGGGGTTTCCCGACAGCAGCAGCTATTATCGCAAAGCCAACGATGCCCTGGGCATGACGGCGAAGCAGTACCGCAAAGGGGATGCGGCAGTGCGTTATGCCATCAGCGACTGCTCGTTAGGACGCTGTCTGGTTGCGGAAAGCGAGCGGGGGATCTGCGCGATCCTGCTGGGTGACAGCGATGAAGAATTAGCCGAAGAGCTTGCCGCGCATTTTCCAAAAGCAGCGCATGCGCCGCTGGAAGAGGATTTCGCACAGCGGATCCAGCAGGTGATTGCCAGTATTGATAACCGCGATGTACCACTTGCGCTGCCGCTGGATATTCGCGGAACCGCGTTCCAGCAGCGCGTCTGGCAGGCCCTTCGCAACATTCCCTGCGGCGAAACGGCAAGTTACCGGCAGGTGGCGCAGGCGATTGGCCAGCCCAGTGCGGTACGCGCCGTTGCCGGAGCCTGTGCGGCAAACACGCTGGCGATTGTGATCCCCTGTCATCGCGTGGTTCGGAACGACGGCGCGCTGTCGGGTTACCGTTGGGGCTCGGCGCGAAAGGCGCTATTACTGAAACGTGAGGCGAAACGCCAGGAGGGATAATGCTCGATCTTTTTGCGGATGCTGAACCCTGGCAGGAGCCGCTTGCTCCGGGAGCGGTGATCCTGCGCCGTTTTGCACTCTCCCGTGCGGCGGCGCTTCTTGCCGGTATCGACGAGGTGACGGCGGTTTCGCCATTTCGCCATATGGTGACGCCGGGCGGCTACACCATGTCGGTGGCCATGGCCAACTGCGGCGAACTGGGCTGGGCGACGAACGAGCGGGGCTATCTGTATGCTCCGAACGATCCCGCTACCGGCCAGCCGTGGCCCCCGATGCCCGCGATTTTTCAGTCTCTCTGCCACGAGGCCGCCGTGGCAGCGCAGTATCCTGACTTCCGGCCGGATGCCTGCCTTATCAACCGCTACGCCGTTGGCGCGAAGCTCTCGCTGCATCAGGACAAGGATGAACCCGATCTTCGCGCGCCTATCGTCTCGGTATCGTTAGGTTTGCCTGCCGTCTTCCAGTTTGGGGGATTACGCCGCAACGACCCGCTCAAGCGCATTATGCTGGAACATGGCGATGTGGTGGTGTGGGGCAGGGAGTCGCGGCTTTATTATCACGGCATTCAGCCGCTGAAGCCCGGGGTTCACCCGCTCACGGGCGAGTACCGTTTCAACCTGACCTTCCGTCAGGCGGGGCACAGTAAACTAAAATAAGAATTATTCTTGATGTACACGCAGGGCAGTTTACACTGCTGGCTGATTTTTATTGTCCGGATTGCCTGCATGCAACTACTTCTCCTCGTCTGGCGTCAGTATCGCTGGCCCTTCATCGCAGTAATGGCGTTAAGCCTTGCCAGCGCCGCGCTGGGTATTGGCCTGATCGCGTTTATTAACGTGCGGTTGATTGAAATGGTCGATACCTCGCTCTCCGTTCTGCCGGAGTTTCTCGGCCTGCTGCTCCTGCTGATGGCGGTTACGCTCGGTTCCCAGCTGGCGCTGACCACGCTCGGGCACCATTTCGTTTTCCGTTTGCGCAGTGAGTTTATCAAGCGGATCCTCGATACTCAGGTAGAGCGCGTTGAGCAGCTCGGCAGCGCTTCCCTGCTGGCGGGGCTGACCAGCGACGTGCGCGCCATTACCATCGCGTTCGTTCGTCTGCCGGAGCTGGTGCAGGGGATCATTCTGACCTTTGGTTCGGCCGCCTATCTCGCCTGGCTCTCCAGCAAAATGCTGGCGGTGACCGCGCTGTGGATTGTCATTACCATCTGGGGCGGCTTTATGCTGGTGTCGCGCGTCTATAAACACATGGCGGTACTGCGCGAAACCGAAGATAAGCTTTATAACGATTACCAGACGGTGCTGGAAGGGCGCAAAGAGCTCACCCTGAACCGCGAGCGCGCCGAGCATATCTTTAATCATCTCTATATCCCGGACGCGCGCGAATACCGTCATCATATTATTCGCGCCGACACCTTCCACCTGAGCGCGGTGAACTGGTCAAACATCATGATGCTGGGTGCCATTGGCCTGGTGTTCTGGATGGCGAACGGCCTGGGCTGGGCGGACACCAACGTCGCGGCAACCTACTCGCTGACGCTGCTGTTTTTGCGCACGCCGCTGCTCTCAGCGGTCGGTGCGCTGCCCACCCTGCTGAGTGCGCAGGTGGCCTTTAATAAGCTCAAAAAATTCGATCTCGCGCCGTTCAAGGCCGAATTCCCGCGCCCGCAGGCCTTCCCGAACTGGCAGACGCTGGAGCTGCGTAACGTGACGTTCCGCTATCAGGACAGCGCCTTCTCCGTGGGGCCGGTCAACCTGACGATCCGTCGCGGCGAGCTGCTGTTCCTGATTGGCGGCAACGGCAGCGGTAAATCTACGCTGGCGATGTTGCTGACCGGACTCTATCAGCCGCAGTCGGGCGAGATTTTGCTGGACGGCAAGGCGCTGAGCGCGGAGAAGCCCGAGGATTACCGCAAGCTTTTCTCGGCGGTGTTCACCGACGTCTGGCTGTTCGATCGGCTGCTGGGGCCGGAAGGGCAACAGGCCAATCCGGCGCTGGTGGAAAAATGGCTGGCGCAGCTGCAGATGTCGCACAAGCTGGAACTTCAGGACGGTAAAATTCTCAATCTGAAGCTTTCCAAAGGGCAGAAAAAGCGCGTGGCGCTGCTGCTGGCGCTGGCGGAAGAGCGTGACATCATCCTGCTGGACGAGTGGGCTGCGGATCAGGATCCGCATTTCCGCCGCGAGTTTTATCAGGTGCTGCTGCCGCTGATGCAGGAGATGGGCAAAACCATTTTCGCCATCAGCCACGACGATCACTACTTCATTCATGCTGACCGCCTGCTGGAGATGCGTGACGGCAAGCTGAGCGAGCTGACCGGTGAAGAGCGCGATGCGGCCTCGCGTGACGCGGTGGCGCGTACGGCCTGATGCCCTCACCCTAACCCTCTCCCACAGGGAGAGGGGATAGATCGTGGCTGTAATGACGCTTTTTTCTCCATCCCGTCCCGTTGTTTATTCTTATTTACATATGCCCGCGCTATGCTTAACCCCAACTCATTTAATGGATTTATGATTGATGTCGGTATTAAAGAAAAACAGCGCCAGACAGCGTGACCAGGAGCGCGCGCGACTCATCTGGCTTCTCACGACCGATAAAGCGGTCACTTCTACGCTTTTAGGCAAACTCACCCTGGCTGAGCAATATGATGTCGGCACCCTGGCCGACGATATTGCTGAGGTAGGTGCGCTGGTTGCTCATTTACCCCCGCCGGATCTGGCGGATACCCTTGAGGCGCTTCCCTCGGAAGAGCGTCACGCCCTGTGGCGTCTGGTGCAGGATCACGAGCGCGGGCAGGTGCTGCTTGAGGCCTCCGAAAACGTCTGGGACGACCTGATCGACGAGATGAGCGATCGGGATATTCTCGACGCGGTGCAAACCCTGGATATCGACGAGCAGATTTACCTCGTTCAGCACCTGCCGCGAAACCTGACCGGCCGCCTGCTGGCGTCACTGCCTGCGGAGGAGCGGGCGCGCGTGCGTCAGGTGATGCACTACGAGAAAAACAGCGTCGGCGCGATCATGGAGTTCGGCGTTATCACGGTGCGACCGGACGTCACGCTTGGTACCGTGCAGCGCTATCTGCGTCGCCTGGGCAAAATGCCGGACAACACCGATAAACTGTTTGTCACCTCCCGGGATAAAACCCTGCTTGGAGAACTTGAGCTGAAAACCATCCTGCTCAACAGCACCCAGCGGAAGGTGAGCGAGGTGATGGAAAACGAGCCGATGGTCTTCTCCCCGGAAGACGATGCGGAGAAAGCGGCGCGTACCTTCGAGCGTGACGACCTGGTGAGTGCCGCCGTCGTGGATTCCGTCGGCAAACTGATGGGGCGTCTGACCATCGATGAAATCGTTGACGTGGTCTATGAAGAAACCGACAACGACCTGCGCGCGCTCGGCGGGATCAGCGCCGAAGATGACGTCCATGCCTCCGTCGGCAAGGCGGTAAAAACGCGCTGGGCGTGGCTGGCCATTAACCTGTGCACCGCGTTTATCGCCTCCCGCGTGATCGACGGGTTTGAACACACCATTTCGCAGCTGGTGGCGCTGGCCTCGCTGATGCCGATTGTGGCCGGAATCGGCGGCAACACCGGAAACCAGACCATCACCATGATCGTCCGCGCGCTGGCGCTGGAAAACATTCAGCCAGGTAACTTTTCGTGGCTCATTTTTAGAGAGATGGGCGTCGCGCTAATTAACGGCCTGGTGTGGGGCGGGATTATGGGCGGCATCACCTGGTGGCTGTACGACGATATGGCCCTGGGCGGCGTGATGATGCTGGCGATGGTGCTGAACCTGCTGGTAGCGTCGATAATGGGCGTGATTATCCCGCTGACGATGACCAAACTGGGCCGCGACCCCGCGGTGGGGTCGAGCGTGATGATCACCGCCATCACCGATACCGGCGGTTTCTTTATTTTTCTTGGGCTGGCGACGATTTTTCTGCTTTAAGCCGACGCTTAATGCGGGCGGGGAGGAGTGCCATGACGATAATCCCGCCCAGCACGCCAATCGCCAGATTGCCGGTTGATACCGTGGCGGCTACGGTGACCAGCATGACGACCGTTTCTGCAATCGGGGCCGTTTTCACCGTGGCTGGCTGAAGGCTGTGCCAGCTGAAGGTTTTGACGGCAACAATTGCCATAATACCCGCCAGCACCGCCATCGGGATTTTGGCCATCACGTCGCTGAGCGCCGTCACCAGGATCAGCAGCACAATGCCCGCCGCAAAGGTTGAAATGCGGCTTCGACCTTTCCCCATCTCCACGTTGACGATGGTTTGTCCGATCATCGCGCAGCCTGCAATTCCGCCATAAAATCCGGCCAGAATATTACCCACGCCCAGCCCGATGCTCTCACGGCGCTTGCTCGACGGCGTTGCGGTCAGCTCATCCACCAGCTTTGCCGTCAGCAGGGATTCCAGCAGGCCGACAAACGCGATGCTCAGCGCGCACGGCCAGATAATGCTCAGCGTCTGCACATTGAGCGGGACCAGCAGCTCGGTAAGACCCGGCAAACCGCCGCTCATGGAGCCTTCATCGCCCACGGTCGGCAGGATTTGACCGGTTGAAACGGTAAACAAGGTAAGCACAACAATCGCAATCAGCGGGGAAGGGATGCTTTTGATATAGCGCGGCACCCACAGCACGATCAGCAGCGTCAGGACGAACAGGCCCACAATCAGAGGGCTTCGGCTCCAGAAATGCGGTACCTGAGCGAAGAAGATCAAAATGCCCAGGGCGTTAACAAATCCGGTCATGACCGACTGGGGAATAAAGCGCATCAGCCTTGCCATGCCCAGCACGCCAAACAGAATCTGAATCACGCCAGCCATCAGCACGGCGGGAAGAATGTACTGTACGCCGTGCTGATGCACCATCGGGCCAATGACCAGCGCCACGGACCCGGCCGCTGCCGTGACCATCGCCGGACGGCCCCCGAGTACAGACAGGGCAAGACATAGCACCACGGAGGCGATCAGGCTGACCTTCGGGTCAACGCCCGCCACCACCGAAAATGAGATAACCTCGGGGATCAGCGCCAGGGCGGTGATCACCCCTGCCAGCGTTTCACGCGTCAGCCGCTTTGGGGAACGCAGCACGTTGGCTACGCGGTCTTCGGGGGATACAGCAGAATGGGGTAAGGACATAACAGTTCGCTGGTTAGGGCAGGCTTCCGTGCGCGCGATCACAAAACGCAACATACTAGCCAGTAAAACCGCGCTTTACCAGACGCATCGATAATTCCTTACAAACAATCCATCATTAAATTTCACAATTACAATAATTTCGTAACCTTTAAACAATATTTAAAAGTTGTTACCGTGCCCCCGCAGCTTTTTTCACCTGCAATTTCCACGCATCAAGCACTTTTACACTAAGGCATAAATTATGAAAAAAATGACTGCCATGCTCTTTTCTCTGGCCGTGGGGCTTAACACCGTCTCCATGGCGGCGAAAGCTGACGCACCAAAAGAGCAGGAAACGGACGTCCTTTTAATTGGTGGCGGTATCATGAGCGCCACGCTGGGAACCTATCTGCAAGAACTGCAGCCGGACTGGTCTATGACCATGGTCGAGCGCCTTGATGGCGTGGCGCAGGAGAGTTCGAACGGATGGAATAACGCCGGTACCGGACATTCGGCACTCATGGAACTGAACTATACGCCGCAGAAAAAGGACGGTTCCATTAGTATCGAGAAGGCGGTAGAGATCAACGAAGCATTCCAGGTTTCTCGCCAGTTCTGGTCTCATCAGGTCAACAGCGGCGTGATGCACGACCCGCACTCTTTCATCAACACCGTGCCGCACATGAGCTTTGTGTGGGGAGAGCAGAACGTCAACTTCCTGCGCGCGCGCTACGCCGCTCTGCAGCAGAGCACGCTGTTCCGCGGGATGAAATACTCTGAAGACCACGCGCAGATTAAAGAGTGGGCTCCGCTGGTCATGGAAGGTCGTGACCCGAACCAGAAAGTGGCGGCGACCCGTACCGAAATTGGTACCGACGTTAACTACGGTGAAATTACCCGTCAGCTGGTGACGTCTCTGAAGAAAAAAGAGAACTTCAACCTGCAGCTCAGCACCGAAGTGCGCGGTTTCAAGCGCAACGCGGATAACAGCTGGAGCGTGACCGTTGCCGATCTGAAAAACAACGAAGCCGAGCACGTCATCAAGGCGAAGTTTGTCTTTATCGGTGCGGGCGGCGCGGCGCTGAAGCTGCTGCAGGAGTCCGGTATTCCTGAAGCGGACGACTACGCGGGCTTCCCGGTGGGCGGCCAGTTCCTGGTGTCAGAAAACCCGGAAGTGGTGAACCGTCATCTGGCAAAAGTGTACGGCCAGGCTTCCGTTGGCGCACCGCCGATGTCTGTTCCGCACATCGACACCCGTGTGCTTGACGGCAAACGCGTGGTGCTGTTTGGGCCGTTCGCGACCTTCTCCACAAAGTTCCTGAAAAATGGCTCCCTGTGGGATCTGCTCAGCGCCACGACCACCTCTAACGTCAAGCCGATGATGGACGTGGGTCTGGATAACTTCGACCTGGTGAAATACCTGATCAGCCAGGTGATGCTCTCTGACGACGACCGCTTCGAGGCGCTGAAAGAGTACTATCCGCAGGCGAAGAAAGAAGACTGGCGTCTGTGGCAGGCGGGTCAGCGCGTACAGATCATCAAGCGCGATCCGAAAGAGGGTGGCGTGCTGCGTCTGGGTACCGAAGTGGTAAGCGATAAGGATGGCACCATTGCCGCGCTGCTGGGTGCGTCGCCGGGCGCGTCTACCGCTGCGCCAATCATGCTGCACCTGATGGAAAAAGTGTTTAAAGACAAAGTCGCCAGCCCGGAATGGCAGGCGAAGCTGAAAACCATTATTCCATCCTACGGCACGAAGCTGAACGGCAACGTGAGCGCGACGGAGCAGGAGCTGGAATACACCAGCCGCGTACTGCAGCTGCAGTACATCAAACCGCAGGCTGCGGATGCTGCGCCAAAAGCGGAGCTGAAGCCTCAGCCGGAAAACAAACCGGTTGCGGATATCGCGCTGTAAGGTAAAAGCAAAACGGTAACATCCGTTACCGTTTTTAGTATTTTCTCCCTCTCCCGGTGAGAGAGAGTTGGGGTGAGGGCACCAGAGCGCACCCTTTCCGGGTCGGGTAAGGCGAAGCCGCCACCCGACTTATTTTTAACGTACTACGGCTTGTCCGATGTTCTCATCAGCCTTCCAGATGCGATATTTCACTTCTACGTTTTCAGGCGTATAGACCACGATCGGCAGCTTGCTGTTGTAGCGCAGCAGACTGTTGTCACCCAGATACGCCGTCACAAATTTCTTCTCTTTCTTGCCGTCCGGGCAGGCCATCATGGTGGAGACCGGAGAGGTCACTTTGTCAAAGACGTAATAGTCGTAACCCCAGCCTTCCAGGGTTTTGCTTTCCAGCTGACCGCCCAGACGGTGCTGGTTGCAGTCCACTTCCAGCGTCTTACCAATTAACAGTTCCACTTTAAAGTTCGCTTCATCCTGCTGAACCGGCAGCTGAATCACCTGACGCTTCATCCCTTTGTCCGCCTGCGGGTACGGAGCCACTTTTTCCAGCGGCTGCTGTTTTGGGGTTTCGCTGGCGAAAGCGCTGCTGCTGACGCACGCGGCGGCGATGAGGGCGATGGCAAATTTAGGTGCGTTTTTCATTGTCATTCCTTTATGTCAAAACGATCCTGCGCAGGTTAACATAACAACGATGAATGAACGGTGTTATTTACTTACATTTTCACTATGGGTAGCGTTATGCGCTTTTAATTGCCTGTTTAGTGGTTGTTTATGCTGGTGTGGAGTCAGGTGTCAGTTCGTGTTATTTTAGACCCTGTATATTGTTATTCATCTGTAAAAGGGAAGAGAGATGGTTCGTGCAAAACTGAAAACGCCTGAAGGCCGCAAGTTCCTCCTGGCGCTGCTGGTCGTATTTATGATTGCTGCCGCTTGCGTGGGGCGGGCAACCATCGTTGGCGTTATCGAACAGTACAATATCCCCCTCTCTGCCTGGACAACCAGCATGTATGTCCTGCAGTCGGCGATGATCTTCGTCTACAGCCTGGTGTTCACCGTTCTGCTGGCCATCCCGCTGGGCATTTTCTTCCTGGGTGGACGTGAGAAGCATTAAGCGCTGACTCGCAATAGCTAAGCCATCCTGCCGGATGGCTTTTTTATGGTCTCATCCCACTCTCCTCAGGTTTTTTTAATCCGCAATATCCTATCCTGTAAGCATTCAGGCAGCTGTTTTTAAAGCAGGAGCGGTAGATGCGTTCCAGATTTCCAGTGCTCAGCCAGATCCCCAAAGGCGTCTGGGTTGTGGGGGGCGTCAGTATGCTGATGGATATCTCGTCAGAGAGTATTCACAGCCTGCTGCCACTTTTTATGATGACCACCCTCGGTACGAGCGTGCTGTTAATCGGCCTGATTGAAGGGCTGGCGGAGGCCACTGCGCTTTTTATTAAGGTCTTTTCGGGGGCGATCAGCGACTACCTGGGTCAACGTAAGGGGCTGGCCCTGTTAGGGTATGGCCTGGGGGCCCTAAGCAAACCCCTTTTCGCATTAGCGTCCTCTTCCGGGATGGTTTTAGGCGCACGTCTCATGGACCGTACGGGGAAGGGAATACGGGGCGCCCCGCGGGATGCGCTGGTTGCAGACGTCACGCCGCCGGAAATGCGTGGTGCGGCATATGGCCTGCGTCAGTCAATGGATACCACAGGCGCATTTCTTGGTCCATTACTGGCCGTAAGCTTAATGCTGTTGCTGGACAATGATTTTCGCACTGTTTTCTGGATAGCTCTTATCCCCGGTCTGCTTTCAGTTGCCTTGCTCTATTTCGGCCTTCAGGAGCCGAAAACTCCCCTCGAACATAAACGTACTAATCCCATTAAACGAGAGAATTTAAGGCGGCTGGGTAAAGCGTGCTGGTGGGTGATTGGCCTTGGTGCGGTGTTCACGCTTGCCCGGTTTAGCGAGGCTTTTCTCGTCCTTCGTGCGCAGCAGTCGGGCGTTCCTCTGGCCCTTATTCCGCTGGTGATGGTGGTCATGAACGTACTCTATTCCCTTTCGGCTTACCCTTTTGGCAAACTTTCTGATGGCATGAGCCACACCCGACTTCTGCAGTGGGGGCTAATGGTGCTGATTGGCGCAGATGTTGTTCTGGCGCTGAGCAGCCACTGGATGGGAGTCATTTTAGGCGTTGCGCTTTGGGGAATACATATGGGTATGACCCAGGGATTACTGGCGGCAATGATCGCTAAAACCGCACCGCGCGATCTGCGCGGCACGGCTTTCGGTATTTTTAGTCTGGTAAGCGGAGTGGGATTATTAATCGCCAGCGTGGGAGCCGGCGCGATATGGGAAACGTTTGGCGCGGAATATACGTTTTATGCCGGAGCGGTGATTTGTCTGGCTACGCTTGTGTATCTGCGCAAAACGCCGGACGAGGCGAAATAAAAAAACCAGCCATCAGGCTGGTTTTCAGTGTGTTTTTGGTCGGCACGAGAGGATTTGAACCTCCGACCCCCGACACCCCATGTCACTGCGATAAATCCGCTGTAACCCTTGTAAATACTGGTGCTGAGACACATTCGACTGTATATGCAAACAGTGCATTTTTTGCAAAATCCGCACTATACACATCAATGGGTTACAGCTGGTTTTTCCCCATACTTCTTCACACAACCTACGTCTCAATCAACACGAGACTGAAGATTCGTAAACGAATCGACATGAAAGAAATCAACAAAATTCTGTTGATTTTCTGTCTGGAGCCTGTTAACTTAATATGAGACCCAAGAGTAATGGGGGTCTTGGACACACTGGAGATACAACTATGTTAACGCCGTTTGGTAAGACAGTAAGAAAAATGCGCATAGACCTGGGGCTTACGCTTAAAAGCATGGCTGAGGCTATGGGTATGACCTCGTCTTATCTTTCAGCAATCGAAACTGGTAAAAGGGCGGTCACTAAACCCGTGCTTGATAGCATCATTGGCTATCTGAATGCGGATGAAAAACAAAAAGAAAAGCTTATCAGTGCAGCTCGTGACTCTCAGCAATCAGTAGAGATCAGCTTGTCAGGTAAGAACGACCATGCTCGTGAAGTCGCAATTGCGTTCGCTCGTAGTTTTGATGAGTTAAATGAAGAAGACTTCCGGAATTTACGACAGATTTTGAATCGAAAACAGCAGTAGGAGGCATTTTGAGCGGACAAGATTATCGTGTACCCCCGCAGAACCGCGAATCAATACGTTCTATCGTCAGATCTCTGCGGAGCACCTTCGGTATTACAGGCCTGATGTTTCCTGTTATGGAGGTGATTGAGTTCGCATTGCCTCAGTTGATCCCAGATTTTGAACTCCATATCGGTGGGATGAAGGAAATGGGGGAGACGCACGGTCTCACCTACCCACAGGAACATTTATTGATTCTTCGTGAAGACATTTACGAGGGTGCTTTGAATGGGGTAGGGCGTGACAGGATGACTGCCGCACATGAACTGGGTCATCTTCTCATGCACAGGAACATTGCTTTCGCGCGTTCTGCTCCAGGGGTAAAAATCCGCCCTTTTGAGAGTAGTGAGTGGCAAGCCAAATGTTTCAGTGGTGAGCTATTAGTACCAGCTATTCATGCCAATGTTCTGAAAGGTATGAGTGCTGAAAATGTAGCTGAGGCATGCGGAGTATCATTAGTGGCCGCACGATATCAGTTAGACAAAATGTAAAAACCCCCTGCTTGGCGCCAACCAATGCAAGGGGTCTTAAGGTGATGAATCCGAGAGGCGTCACCACCGTGAACAGCTTCAATAGACAGCCTGAAACTAACACCTTCAGGGAAGATGTTCAAGGGAAAAATCTCTCTTGGTAAGGAGGTGTTACATGAATGAGTTTGAAATCTATCGCTTCGAAAGCGGCACCAAAAGGGTTCCGTTGGGTTTTCTGCCGTTACCGCAAGGTACGTGGGAAATCCGCAAAAGTCCTTGATGCTCATGATTATGGGTATGAGGCGTGGGCGTTCTTAGTTCGTTGCTAAGAGAACCACTTAAGGCACCTTCGGGTGTCTTATTCAAGACTTTATTCAAGGCACCATCAGGTGCCTTTTTTTATGCCATTTTTATTTCTGCATGCGGTACTTCAACCCATTCAACATGATTCTGGGTATAAATTTTTGTCGATTTAGCATCACTATGGGCCATCCTTGCCTGCGGATCGATACCTTGTCTTTCGAAAATATGAGCCGCCAGCGCTCTAATCTCGTGGAAAGTTGGCCTTTCTTTGATAGGTAATTCTGCCGCTACACCTATCCGGTCCCGCAGCTCTGAAAATGCCCTGCTCAAATAATCAGGGGCCACCTGTGTTGGGTGGTTAACTTCCTTGCTTATCGGATTGCTTCTCTTTTCCAGAAGCCGGTGAACAACATAAGGACTGGCCACATTGTCTCTGCTGTTGTCGATGATCTCTTTCAGGGCCCTGCCGATCGGAATTGCAACGTGTGAGGCCTCTTTGTGCTGCACTTTTTGCCGATGAATGTAAAGCGTTCCGAATATGCCAGCCTCCTCCTGATCGAACCATACACAGCCGCAAACCCCTTCTTGAGGTTCCTTGATCGAGTACCGGATCCGGGAAACTTCCAGGCGCGCTTGCGTAGTTTGTATGGCAAGGTCCATTGCAGTCTTCAGCCAAGGTTCAGCAGCTGCATGTATGGCCAAGAACTGTTCCAAAGTGAGTCGCCGGCGGACCTTTTTATCGACACGCCGCATTTTTTTCCGTGTTGCAGGGTTATCCATCATTAGCGATTCATCAACAGCATAAGAGAATAGCTTTTTCAGGAAGCTAACTTTTCGGTTCTGAACATTGGCCGACGATTCAGAATGGTAATTTCGTATGTAGGCATTTACGTGCTCAAGCTCAATATCGCATGCGGGTATGTTATTAAAAAATTCTTTAACCCTGATGGCATCATTATTCCAATCGTCAAGTGTGCTTTTAGACGGCTGCTCATCTTTGATCGCTCTCTCCATAATGCGATCAACATGTTCAGAAAACGGGTGGGCTTCACCATTGAACCCTCCCGATTCCCGAATTAATGAATCTATCGATGGTGTATTTTCAGGGCGCATCCTCAGGTTATATTCTCGGGCGATGGCGATAGCCATTACTCGATCCGAACCGAGAGTTTTCTTTTTCCCAGTTATAAGCGTGAACTTATACACGCCACGATCTTTATCAAAAAAAAGATAATCAGGAAGGTGGCGGTATTCTTTTTTTCGTGGCCTTGCTGCCATGGTCAACCCTCAATTATTAACTGACGTACCGCCTGATTAACAATTGAGTCAACTCCCCACTTTTCGGTTTCATAGACAAAAACTGAACCATCTACAATCCTTCCCATGAGTAATCCGTTTTCGACCCAACGTTTAATTGTACGGTTGTCAGGAATGGAGTCTTTGGTAAATTCGCGCTTACTCCAGAGACTCGCTTTCATTAGCTTTGCCATGGTTTCCTTCTCCATAAAGCCCGGCTGCACCCGGGCTGAGTGGTTTACTCGTTGGTGCTGGTGGCAGGGATAATTTTCTGCCAAATTGCTGACACATATTTTGCCTGATGGCGCGCATCAGCCAGGGCGTTGTGAACATCGCCAATGAATGGCATGTCACGCTTCGGATCGAAACCAACACTGCGACCGAGGGTAACAATCGTGCGTACATCATGATCGTTCCAAAATTCCCACGGGCAAATGCGTCCGGCGCGTTCGTAAGCTCCGCGCAGAATCACATTGTCAAAGGTGGCCCCGTTACCCCAGACCTTCATGTATTTGAGATTATATGCATGCCGGTGAATGAAATGGCTAAGTTCCGACAGTGCATCAGTGATAGGCATCGCATCATCAACGCAAATAGCTGAGCGCGCTTCAGGGCTTTGTTTTAGCCACCAAAGAATTGTATCTCCATCCGGTACCGCGCCTTGAGCCATTGCGCTTTCAAGCGAGACGGCCGTGTAAAATTCTTGGCCAAGTTCACCTGTTTGGGGGTTAAAAAAGACGGCACCAATTGAGACGATCGGCGCGTTTGGCTTTTTCCCCATTGATTCGAGGTCAATCATTAAGTCGTTCAACTGCTTTCTCCATTGCTAATTCTGCGATTAAAGCCGAGGGGACAACCACCGGCATTGGTACTCTGACTATTTGGGCTCGTACTCTGTCGATTTCCCCTGCCAGCTCCAGCAGGCGGGAGCGGCAATCCTCTGCCTCTTCTCGCCACCAGGCCAGGTCGGCCTTAAGGCGGCGCAGGCGCCGCTGTTTGAGTTTGCTGGGCATCAGGCCTCCGGCTTGGGGGCTGCTGTGAGCATTGCCGACCAGCATAGTTTTGCCCGGTGCGCCGCTTGCTGGCATCCACTCATGGCTTCGTATGCTTCCCATTCCTTCTCATCGCTAAAGCTCTCATTTGGCTCTGATTCAAAACCATTGACGATCATGTCTTCTGTCGGCTCAACCGGCACCATCACCCACCCATCCGGAACAGCAGGGGAGTTGCCATAGGTACCTTTAAGCAATGCGGCGCGGCAGGCGTTCCATATCACCTGCGCGTCTTCATCGTCGAAGAGGGCATCAGAATACGACGCCATCAGCTCGCGAATTTCTGCCGGGCATTCATTCGGCACTGTCGGAGCTGGCGGGGTGGTGTAAAGCATCACTTGGCGGCGCGGATCAGCAAATTTATTGGCCTCACCACCTATCGCGAACAGATAGCCGTTGCCTCCATTTTTTACATCACGCAATTCATCCGTATCAGTCCACGCCACAGGCTCCAGGTCAAGTGACGCCAGCACACGCTTAGCCAGCCAGCATTTCTCTTCGTCACCGTATGGATTGTCCGCTATTTCTTTGAGGCGGCCAGTGCTTAAATCGCTGCCGTCAGCGCGAAAAGGTTTAGGTGTTGATGGGCAGTTAGTCATTCCAGGCCTCCAGCTCGTTCTGAATCTCTTCGTCTATTTCGTCGTTGCTGGCCTCTTCATTGAGGTAGCTCAGTGCTTCTTTCCTGTACTGCTCACGACGGCTGCTGTCGTACCAAACTGTGAATTCTGGAGACCAGCCACGGTCATCGCCGTTTTCAGCAAAAAAATCATGCATTGCGTTGTTATAGGCCAGGCTCTCTACCATGCATTCAGCAGTTGTCAGGGCGCATTCACGGATATAGCCGCGGAGATCGCGCTTATTCCACCACGGACTCACCTTCGAATCACAAAGGCCTTTGAACTCAACTTCCCAGCGGCGGATACAGCGTGCATTTAATGATTTGCTCATGCTGCACCACCTTCGATCGGCTTTATGCTGCTCAGGATCAGACGGCGTGATGTCAGCGGTGCGCCGCTACGGCGGCCATCTTCTTTCCGGTAAGTTTCAGTGCGACCAACACACCAGGTCGTTGGAGTCTCGCGCAACTGCACGGTTTTCTCGCCATCTTTGGTGATGATGGTTCCGGTATGGGTTTTTATTTTCTGGTTTATTGCCATTGTCGATTACCCCTTACGCTGCTTTATCATGAGCTCTAAAACTTCCTGGCAACTGGCGCATGTTTTGCAGCCAGGCATTGCAACCCGGCGCGCCTCAGGAATGTCCTCTTCGCATTCTGAACAGTGCTCTGCAGAGACTGCATTCTGATCAATACGGTGTTTTTGTATGGCCAGCTGCAGGCGGTGCTCTACCAGCTCGTTTGCCTGATCGATGATGTCTGAACTCATACGGCACGCTCCTGGCGAAGTAACGCATCATGCAGTGCCATAGCACCCGCTTCACGGAGTGCAGCATCTTCATAACTGATGCCATTCGAATCCATGATGCAGTCTCTATCGAGGCACTCCGAACAAGCGTTGAGGGCGGATTTGATAGCGTCGGCACGCATTTCATCTAGGAAAGCGTCGGTTGCAGGGGTATCAGGCATACCAAGCCCGGCGCATTTTTTTGCACCAGTTTTGATGTTCTCGACGTAGCACTCATCGCAGATGTACTTTTTCAGCCCCGCATTCTCTGAAGCCAGCGCCGCTATCTGCTTTTCAGCATTTGACAGCTGATCGAGGACCTCTTCAGCTAACGTCACGCGCATCACTACCTTCTGACAGTCGTGGCGTTTGGCTCTGGCGATTGTGCCGCGCAGAGTCGCATATTTGTTGGTGGTCATTGGACGGACTCCTGACGAAGATGGTTAATTTCGGCGTCAAGGCTCATTCGCTGGTCCATCGATTCCGTCAAGGCGGCAAATGTAACGTCCAGGCGAGTGGCTACCTCACGCATCAGAGAGGCTTCTGCTGGTGGCAGTTTCCCCGCCGCAGCATGGGCTGCGGCTACCAGTTCTTTTATCTTCATGCGAGGCATGCGCGTGATTCCGTAAGCTCATTGAAACGGTTAATGAACAAGCCATATGCCTGGCCTGGGCGAAGAGGAACGATCTGGATAATGTCGCTGGCCGGAATACCTTCGAGGCAAGGCCAGAGTGAGCCGTCGTCGATATCCAGATCGCGGCGTTCCGTGGCAAGCATCACCAGATCGGCGTATTTCACTACCGCTGACATATCAGGGGTGATGCTGAATTTGGCCCGGATCAGCTGTTCTACCCGCTCTTCAATGCGACGGTAATCTGGAAGCAATGCTTTCAGGGGGGCAGGGATGTCCTGGCAATAGGCTTCAGCTGCGTCATGCATCAGAGCTTCAAAGGCAAACTCTGGCGGCACAATTTGGCTGCACAGTACCGAGTGCTGGGCCACGCTGTAAAATTCCGGCAGATGACCACTGAAGCGGCAGATGTGGGAAAGTGCGGTCGCAATATCCTCGATCTCAACGTCGTCAGTGGTTGAATTGAGGTAATCGAATTTCTTACCTGAAAGTGTCTGGATATAACTCATCGTATTTTCTTCTCCATATTTGGCAGCTGCACCTGCGCCAGTTTTTGGTTGTACGAATCCCTCGCCATTGGCGATTAATAAAGGGAATTACGCTTCAATAAATCCCCGCGGCGCCGGGGATTTAATGCAGAGAAATTACGCTTTAAAGTTACCGATAAAGGTTTCAACCGGCTTGTCGGTGAACTTCTCGATCAGCAGGTCACGGAACTCGTTGGCGATAGCTTCTTCCTGGGCTTCCAGTTGAACGATGCGGAGTACAAACACAGGCTCCCCGCTTTTAAGCAGGCTGTTGCGCAGGCTAAAGCGGCGTTCGCCTAGGCCTTCATATGGGACGCATTTGAACTCAAAGGCCACCGGCATGACGTCTTTACTGCTGGCTTCAACGCTCTGCATCAGGGACTTTCTGCCGCCAAAATCTTCGTCTTCATGAGCTGCTTCCGAGACTTGTTTGATATTGACGCGACGAACGGCACTAGCTGCCTGCGCGATGGACAACACATTCCCGTCGGCATCAAATGCGGTCAGGAAGTCGGCCCAGTCCTCCAGCCATTCAGCAATTTCTTTCTGGCCCAGACGATTGCCGTTTACCTGAAGCAAGGCTCGGAATGGTGCTGTCTTTTTGAGGGTGATAGAGGCGACGTTATCAGCATGGCCAGGGTTAGCCAACGTACCGATGTTGAAGACAGAGCGTGCGGTCATGTTGTCAGCATCGATAAAGCAGCGCGCTGGTTCGGCTTCGTTGGCGTAGCCTGCTGCGTAACGCACAAAATCAGGAATACTGGTTGTGGTCATGGCGCCACGGAAGCGAAAACGCTCCAGTTCGAAACGCTCGAGGCTTTCAACGTTAACACCTTCAGGAAGCAGGGCAGTCGGGCATGCCGTAACTTTTGCTGCATCCAGGGGTAACCGGAAAGAACCAGGTCTTTCACTTGCTGCAGGGCATTGCCGTCTAAAATCTGGGACATAAAATTTCCTTAATATGTGGTCAATCGGATGTCAGTGATTTGTCTGCTGCGGATCACTGTGCCGCTTTAAGCTTTCCGTCAACGCCGCCGTTGATCCCGAACAGCTGCCCCTGATCTTCCTGCAGGATGGTCAGCTTGCCGCCTTTGTTAACCCACATTGGTGTTTCGGTGGTGTCTTCTTCGGAGGCTTTACCGCGCGGGGTTGGGGTGACGTAGTTCAGCTTGTGCTTGATCTTGACGCGCTTTTCTTCGACGGAGTTACCCATACGCTCAATATCAAAGGTGAGGACTACTTTGCCTTTGGTACCGTTGTTCAGAACGCCAAGCGCGGTAGTGTTTAAAGCTGCCGCGATCTTATTCATGAACACGCCGGCATCCAGTTCGCCCAGGAAATCGGGCACTACGGTCATGCGGTCATTACTCATGGTTTAACCCTCAGTGAGGCGGCTGCCACCGCCAGTGGAACTTCTCCATACACAACAGAAAAGGGCACCTGCGTAGCACTGACGGCTGCAACCACCATTTCTGCGCCCGGGTGGATTGGGGAATGAGCCCGTCGCCCGGTGATGCCCTTGTCTCTTGTGTAAAAAAGGTGCCCACCGATGTGATGGGCAAAGACTACACACAGCAATGATTTTGTTGTGGCGGTGGTGCCTCCACCTGCCGGACCGGCCAGAACCGGCGACGCTACACCTCAAGAAACGTATTCATTTCAAAAGTTGAAATAAAAACTTGTTGGCCTCGTCACGTGCGCAGAGCCGCATTACCACAACTGGAAGCGCACTCCGCCTGTTTGCTTACCTGTCATCCACAACCGATAGTTGATGGAGTGCGCTTTCATGTTGTGTGCCTGTCTTTTCACCACTTCAGGCTCGGTGGTATCCTTCTCAGCTCGCATAACCAGGAAGGAAATCAATATGACTAAAGAAGAATTTGTCACTTATGTTTTTGATAAAGCGGTTGAAATGTATGCCGCTACACACCAGTCCTGTAATCCCCTTGATAAACCAGAAGGTAAAGATGATTTCGACAAAATTTACCGCTTCCTGGAGGACCGCTATATCAAAAGGCTAGAGGACGCAGGGATCAAATCCCCAGTGAAGTCACCATTGTCCTGAGAACTTGCAGGACGTCATGATCGTAACTTCCATCCAAACCGCGACGGCGAATTGTTTCTCGTATTACCGGGAGAAGTTCGCTGGCAATCTCGATGCTTACCTCGCCTGATAGTGCTTCTGGTTTCAGCGTGAATGCTGGCGAATATACGGTCTTGGTCTCGATAGTTTCAGAGCCAGTACCCACCTGATAAAGCTCAATGAAAGCTGTCTTGATGTTCCGGGCCAGATCTTTTGCTGGCTCGGTTTCTATATCTTTCCCGATGTCTCTCAGCACAGAATGCAGTGTGTGAGCTGCTGTTTTCTGAACGTCTGTCGGTAACTCTTTAAATTCCATAACTTCCCCGTCATCTAACGTGATTGCGCGAATCATCCCGGTCTTCATCTGCCCCGGGCGGCTACTTCGTGGTCGTCCTGCCAGTTCGCTGTTTCTTATTGGTACATTATGTACCGCAAGGGTACATTGTCAAGTATAAAAAAACCTGCCGAAGCAGGTTCATTAGGAAACCATTAAGGTTTTGTTCTATATCTTCTTGGTTTTCCGGAAAATATCACGGTACCTATTATTGAGCAGTTACCATTGATTTTGACGTAAGGCTCTGGCCAGTTCGGATTTAGAGCCTTAAGAAACTTTTGACCCCCATCCTCAATTAGACGCTTGAAGGTTGTTTCTCCCGTCTCATGCATCAAAGCGATCACGTCATCGCCATGAACGGCTGCAATCTCTGGATCAACAAAAATCATATCCCCAGGGCGATATTCCGAGATCATGGAATCGCCGATAACTCTGAGAATATATGTCATCGGGCCACAAGGAACAGGGCAAGGGTAAGTCTCTGTACTATTCAAATCTACCTCAGCATAGCCAACTTCGGTCCATGCTCCTGCCTGCACCCAGGATATAACCGGAACCATAGTAATATTTCTATTAGTGTCGGAAACATCAGGATTTTTTGCAACATTAGTAGTTTGATGTTCCTTATCTAGCCATCCTTGCGGGAGATCGAAACACTTTTCGATATGGCGTGCCATTGCGTCACCAATATTTTTGGTAGCACCTTCCCCCATAAACCTGCTCGTTTGGGTCGGTTCGCGATCAATCATGTTGGCAAAATACGAATTTCCACCAACACCATCTCGCAATTTTCTGGCGTTTAAGCGCCGTATCTCTTGGATAGTTTTCATTCTGAAATTACACAGCTTGTACCGGAAAGGTACAAGTACCTTGATGGTTCATTTTATTCGTGTAATATGTACACAGGAGGTACATATTATGAAAGAGTATTGGGACTCTTTAACCAAAGAGCAGCAGAGCAAGCTGGCAGGTAGTGTTGGTTCTACCCCTGGCTACCTGCGTTTGGTGTTCAACGGGTACAAAAAAGCGGGTTTCTCCTTGGCTAAGAAGTTGGAGTCAGCCACTGCTCGGGCTATCACCAAATCAGATCTTCGACCGGATATTTATCCGAAACAGTAACAGGGTATTCCAGTTTTAGTACCACAGAAGTAGGGGATTAACCGTGGGTATAGAGCCTGAATGGAAAGTCGATAAGCAACCATCCTGGCTGGTGGCCGCTATCAAAAAGACCATCACTGAGCTTCCTGGTGGATATGGCGAAGCGGCGGAATGGCTGGGAGTCACTGAAAACGCATTGTTCAACCGCCTGCGTACTGAAGGGGATCAGATTTTCCCACTTGGGTGGGCGATGGTGCTGCAGAGTGCTGGTGGATCAAACCATATCGCTGACGCAGTAGCACGGCATTCGCACGGTGTATTCGTGCCGCTGGCAGAAGTGGAAGAGATTGATAACGGTGATATTCACCAGCGCTTAATGGAATCCATTGAGTGGATCGGCAAGCACTCGCATTACATCCGTAAAGCGACAGCAGACGGCATCATCGATGCGACTGAACGGGCACAGATAGAGGAGAACAGCTATCAGGTTATGACTAAGTGGCAGGAACATTTGACGCTGCTTTTCCGTGTGTTTTGCGCGCCGGAAAAGAGTGACGCCCGCGAGTGTGCAGCTCCGGGCGTCGTGGCAGATAAATCTTGTATGGAGAAGTAATCCGCATGACCAGTTTAACGGCTTTTAACCGTTTACCGCAACTCAGGATGATCCCGGTACCGGGCGCTCCGTTGTTTCGGTATGAACGCAGAATAGCAAACCGCTGGGTGCCATGTAACCACAGTCGGGCGGTCGCAATTGTGGGGGTTTACTACAGGAAGGCGAAACGCTTATGCGCGAAGTTAACCGAAGGTTCAAAGACCACAGAGGTATCCCCGTTCGGGTTATCCGGTGGGAGCCTGAAACGCGGCGTGTTATCTACCTGCGAGCAGGGTATGAGCACGAATGCTTCAGCCCGCTTGAGTTATTCAGGCAGAAATTCAGGGAGATAACGAACGAACATGAGCCAGATATTTGAAATCGTTCAATCGCTATCGGGACAACGGAACTGCATCACCATTCCGGTGCCTTACCTCGATTTTTTCTCAGGTGACCAGCAGGCGCATGCCTTAGGTGCTGTTCTAAACCAACTTGTGTTCTGGTCAGGTAAATCCGACTTGAATGATGGCTGGTTCTACAAAGAACACAGTGAGCTTGCCGCTGAGATTCGAGGGGTAAGTGAAGATCAGGTACAGCGCCTGGTAAACAAGATTTGCACTCGTTGGCTTCCTGACGTAGTTCAAAAGACCCAGCGCCAGGTAAATGGTACAAAAAAAACGCATTACCGCATTAACGGCGAAGCGCTAATTAACGTTTTATTCCCTGTAACACTGGATTCCGCAGAATCGCGGAACGGGAAACGCGAAGTCGCGGAACCTATTCCGCAAAATCACGGAACCGAAAACGCAGAACCGCAGAACCCTAACCGCGAAGTCGCGGAACCTATTCTCTATACAGATCATTACTCAGATCATCACAAACAGATCATTAACCCCTCTTGTCCGGTTGCGCCGCAACCAGACCCTGAAGTGTTGATCACTGATAACGCCATCCTGGTTTTAACTCATTTGAACCAGGTTAGCGGCTCCCGGTACAAGAAATCTAAAACCTCTCTGGAGAACATACGTGCCCGTCTGCGTGAAGGTTATACCGTCAGCGACTTAACGCTGGTGATTGACCTTAAGCATGAACACTGGAACGGCAACGACGCGCAGTATCAGTACATGCGGCCTGAAACTCTGTTTGGGCCGAAAAAATTTGAGGGTTATCTGCAAAGCGGGATCCGCTGGGATAAGAAAGGCCGTCCCCCGCGTGAAAGCTGGGGCGAGAAGAAACATGACCCGATGAAGTTCGGCCCGGTAGATACCAAAATTCCAGAGGGGTTCAGAGGATGATTGAAAGCAAATACTGCCGCGCGCTGGCTGAACTGCGTTCAAAACCAGCCCATGAGTTGAAAGAGGTCGGCGATCAATGGCGCACTCCGGATCTGTTGTTTTGGGGTATCAATGCGATGTTCGGCCCTCTGGTGTTGGACCTTTTTGCCGACGACAGCAACGCGAAGTGCCCAACCTGGTACACGGCTGAAGATAATGCCCTGACGCAGGATTGGTCAGAGCGTCTGGCAGAACTCGGTGGTGCCGGGTTTGGCAACCCGCCTTACAGCCGCTCTCAGTACCACGACAAGCAGGCCGTTACCGGAATGACCCACATCATTAACCACGCTATGGCAATGCGAGAAAAGGGTGGACGGTACGTTTTTCTCATTAAGTCTGCGACGAGTGAGACGTGGTGGCCGGAAGAGGCAGATCACGTCACATTCATCCGTGGCCGAATTGGTTTCGATCTTCCTACATGGTTCGTGCCGAAAGACGGAAAGCAGCAGCCCACCAGCGCATTTTTTGCTGGCGCTATCGTGGTATTCGACAAAACATGGCGGGGAGAGCGTTTCAGTTACATCAACCGCACCGATCTGGAGGCCAAAGGCCGCGCTTCGATGTCGCTGGCCCAGTTTGCAGTGGGAAGAACGCAAACTGATGCGGCGCCGGAGCTGGACGCTGAGGTAGTGCCGGAGAAATCAGAGGCAGAACTGCCATTAACCCAAAAAGCCATTCTTGAAACCAGTGGTGTAGAGGCTTGGGCCTGTGTTGTCGCGGCGTTCGGCGAGAAAGGTGAGTACACCTTCAGCGAGTCAAAGTTTGGTCATACTTGGGCTGCCGACTCTTTGGAAACCCCTGAATTTACCAATGTTTCACCGCTGACGATCGACAGAGCGAAAAAGCTGATCAGCGAGAGCATCCTGGTGGGTGTTAATGCATGGCTGGAAACATTGCGCTTTGATAGCGATGACGTGAAACAAGACATGTCAGAGCGGTTACGCACGGTTGCCGTTGAGTCTGCGAAAGAATACGGCATTAACCACAGTGAATTCATCGCGACCATGGAAAGCCTGGATAAAGCCAAATGGTCAAATATTCGGGGGATCCGCGCCCATGTCCGTGAGACGCAGGAATCAAAGGACAAGGCGTTAAACGAATCGCGCGTTTGGCCTCTTGAGGTTGGACTGGTGTTTAACCAGATTGAAGGGGCTGACGCTCTACCTGTTTCACAGCAGAACAAGCTGAAAGCCAATATCAACCAGCTGTGGCTCGAACGTATGCCGACGAGTGAAATTATCACGACCGCTGGTGGTCTCTTCAACAGCATGCAGGGGGCCGTCAATGCGTGAAATTATCGTTGATAACTTTGCTGGTGGCGGCGGCGCGAGTACCGGCATTGAACTGGCGATCGGGCGTAGCGTGGATATCGCTATCAACCACGACGAAAACGCTATTGCTATGCATAAGACGAATCACCCTGACACGCTGCATTATTGCGAGTCGGTGTTTGACGTTGACCCAAGCGCAGCCACCAGCGGTAAACATGTCGGCCTGGCCTGGTTTAGCCCTGACTGCCGCCACTTTTCCAAAGCGAAGGGCGCTAAGCCAGTTAAGAAAGAGATTCGCGGGCTGGCGTGGATTGTCCTGCGCTGGGCGCTGGCAGTACGTCCCCGAGTCATGATGCTGGAGAACGTCGAAGAATTTAAGACATGGGGCCCGCTGCTGGATGAAGAATTACGCCCGGATCCTGAGCGTGCTGGTGAAACATTCGAGGCATTTGTCGGCATGCTGTCGACTGGTGTCGCGGCGAATCACCCAGCACTGGCTGAGGTTTGCGAATTTCTTGCCATTGAGCCGCACGGCCAGCAGGCGCAACAGTTGATCGCCGGGCTTGGCTATGAGGTCGATTATCGTGAGCTGCGCGCTTGTGACTACGGCGCGCCGACGATAAGAAAGCGTTTCTTCATGGTCATGCGCTGTGACGGCCGCAAGATTCATTGGCCTGAAGCGACTCACGGGGATCCAAAATCACTGGAAGTACAAAGCGGCAAGCTGGCGCCATGGCGTACCGCGGCGGAGTGCATTGACTGGAATATCCCGGCCCGGTCCATCTTCGACCGCAAAAAGCCGCTGGCGGAAAATACGCTCAAACGTATAGCCCGCGGCATCCAGCGTTTCGTTATCGAGAATGCTTCGCCGTTTATCGTTAAGTGCAACCACACCACCTCACACGGCAAATATGATTGTTTCCGTGGGCAGGAGATTGAGGCTCCTTTACAGACCATCACGAAAACCCACGGCTATGCGCTGGCGGTACCGCACCTGACTAAATTCCGCACCGGGGCCACCGGGCAGCCAGTGACCGAGCCGGTTTCAACTGTCACCGCTGGTACGTCGGCGCGCCCGGGCGGGAATGGGCATGCGCTTGGCGTAGTTGAGTCCGCCCTGACACCGTTCCTGGCTGGCAATGGCGGCAGTGAGTACCAGGCAAAGCCGCGCCCGCTGGATAAACCCGCTCATACAATCCTCAAGCAGTCCCGCGCGTGTCTGGTTGCGCCGGTCATCGCCCGCCAGTTTGGCGCCAGTGTTGGGCACAGGGCTGACGAACCGAGCGCGACGATTACTGCAGGTGGTGGAGGTAAATCGCAGCTGATAACCCCAACACTGATCCAGATGGGGTACGGCGAACGGCCAGGGCAAGAACCGCGAGTTCTTCAACTGAATAACCCGCTTGGCACGGTCACTGCTGGTGGTAATAAGTTTGCAACGGTGAGCGCGTTCCTGGCTAAGCACTATGGTGGAAATTACACGGGGCCGGGTGTTGGTATGGATGAGCCTGCCCACTCAGTCACTACTGTTGATCATCACGCGGTAGTTGCGTCTCACCTGGTGAAGCTGCGCGGAACCTGCCGCGACGGTCAGACCATGGATACACCTATGCCGACGATTACCGCTGGTGGTCAGCACGTTGGCGAGGTCCGTACATTCCTCGAAACCTACTGCGGTGATAGCGAGGATGAATGGCTGGTGACGATCGAGGGGGTTAAGTACCAGATCGTCGATATCGGAATGCGAATGCTGCAACCGCATGAGCTTTATAAGGCGCAGGGCTTCCCTGACGGCTACGTTATCGATCAGGACTATCGCGGCAATCGTTACGCCAAAGACAAGCAGGTAGCGCGCTGCGGTAACGCAGTACCGCCGCCGTTCGCTCGTGCGCTTGTAGAAGCAAATCTTCCTGAATTATGTGCAAATCAAAAGGCGGGTGCAGCCGCCTGATATGGAGAAATAGCATGAATCAGTTAACCGCAAAGGGTGTTGTGACGATGTCCAGCCGTGAAATTGCCAGGCTGGTGCAGAGCAAACATGGTGATGTGAAGCGCTCAGCTGAGCGCCTTGCATCTGCTGGTATTTTAACCGCGCCGTTGGCGCACACCCCCTACACACACCCGCAAAACGGGCAAACATACGAGGAGTATTGGTTCAACAAACGTGATTCTCTGGTGATCGTCGCCCGGCTGTCGCCAGAATTTACCGCCGCTGTTGTCGATCGCTGGCAAGAGCTGGAGAACAGTCAGGCCGTAAGTGTCCCGCAAACATTGCCGGAGGCATTACGCCTCGCCGCGGATCTGGCCGAGCAGAGAGAACAACTGGCCCAGCAGTTAGCCGCTGCCGCGCCGAAAGTTGAGTTTGTCGATCGGTATTGTACTGCTAAAGGCTCAATGTCTTTCCGCCAGGTGGCAAAGCTGTTGCAGGCCAAAGAGACCGATTTTCGCTTGTTCCTCATTGAGAGCGACATTATGTACCGGCTTGGCGGAGTGCTGACACCGCGGCACCAGCACATTGCCGCCGGGCGGTTTGAAGTTAAAACTGGCACTTCGAGCGAAACTAACTACGCCTTTAGCCAGGCACGTTTTACACCCAAAGGCATCGAGTGGATCGGTGGCCTGTGGACGGCACACATCGCTAAGGGGCATGCCGCGTGAGAGGACTGTTTACAGCCGAGACTGTTCCGCGCCTGGGGCTTGTGGTGTTAAAGCCGGGTAGCGAACTGATGTCTCTGTTTCAACAGGGGCGTGTGCTGGTGGAGCCTCAGCCAAAAAGCATGGCTGGACTTCCGTCGGGGCTCGTCCCTGATGCCAGGCAGCCGCTGGCAGAAGATGAGTCCCTCGAGGGATTCTTCACCGACGAGAGAGTTATCCGTGCAGCAGGCGGTTTGAACGCGTTGGAATCCTGGTTAGAGCGTAACGTGAAGGAATGCCAGTACCCGCACACTGATTATCACCATCATGAGCTGGTAACGATGCGACATCCCCCTGGATCAATGTTGCTCTGTTGGCATTGCGATAACCAGCTGCGCGATCAAACCACCTCGGCGCTGGCAGAGCTGGCCCGGCGTAATCTCATTAACTGGCTGATCAGTTCCATCCTGTCATCGCTTGGCTATAACAACGAGCGTGAATTATCCCTCGGTGAATTGTGCTGGTGGGCCGTTTATTCAGGCATTGCTGATGCAATCACGGAAAGGATGGCCCTGCGTGCGCTTCGCTTACCGGACGAGCCGTTTTTATCCGTATATCGAGAAAGTGACATTGTGCCGATGCCCCCCGCAAAAAGCATTTTGCAGAAGAAGGTCACCCCTGCAGTCACGGCTGCGAAATTAAAGCATGGAGCAAATCAGGAAGTGGCCTATGACCAGCCAAAGGTTCTGGCTCTGCATGCGGATCCTGAATCTCCTGAATCATTCATGTTGCGCCCAAAACACCGCAGGTGGGTGAATGAGGACTATACCCGGTGGGTTAAAACCCAGCCCTGTGAAGCTTGCCGGCGGCCAGCGGATGATCCACACCATGTCATTGGTCACGGCATGGGCGGTACCTCCACTAAAGCCCACGATTTGTTTGTGATCCCTCTGTGCAGAGAGTGTCACGACAAATTACATGCTGATGTTGCAGCGTTCGAGAAAAAGCACGGTACCCAGCTGGAGCTGCTATTCCGGTTTATGAATCGAGCGTTGGCGATCGGCGTAATAACAAAAGCGTAATTGTATGGAGCGCTGAGCATAATGAATTTACAAGAACTGGAATATACGCGGATTGAACTGCGCCGCGCGCTGGCGGATTTATCAGGATCGACAAAAGGACAGCTGCAGGCGTTCAGTGAGCATCCACCAGCAGATAAGAATAAATACCCCCGGCACCATCCTGAAATCGTCATGGAGGGTGGGGAAGGTAGTGGATCGAAGGTTGTAAAAACTCTGGCCACTCCGCTTTATGTTATTGAGACAAGGAGCCGTCGCCGACCTTTACCGCCTATTAAGGATGCGGAGTTCGCTTGTTCAGCATGGCGTCGTTCGGTCAATGGTCTGGGGGAGCATTTGCAGGCATGGGTGCGGTACTGCTATGGGCATGACCTCGCTTTCCGGTACCAGAGGTTAATGTGCCAGCACGTATGGGAAGAGTTCCAGCGTCAGCATAGCGGCAAAAAAATCCAGGACCGTGTCACTAAAAAACTGGTTGGGCTTGTTTGGCTGGCGGCGCAAGAAGTTGCTGCCTCGCGTAATAACGATACCTATCAAGAGTATGCTGGTGCAGCTCTGGCGCGCATGGTCAGCGTTGAGCGTTCCACCTGGCTTAGAGTGTATTCAGGCCACTGGGCGGCTTTCAAAGCGTCGTTTGCTGAAATGGACAGCCAGGCACTAAGCGAAATTTTGTCACGGTACGAAGAGTACCAAGAACTGAAAGTGGCGGAAATGTGAGGTAACTTTCACTAACTCCCTCAATTGGGCTTGCAAAATGCAACAAAATAAGCGATATTTGAAGCTAATTTGATATCTTGCCAAAAGTATATAAACCCGCCACTGAGCGGGTTTTGTATTTTAAAAAAGACCGATAGCGCCACCGGCTATGGCCGTAATAAGTGGATGCTCGGCCAGCTTGCGCAGCAGCCCCTTTGCTTCTTCCTTTTGCTCGGTAGTAGCCTGAGAACTATTAATGAGATTGTTCAAGGTTTCGATGCTAGTGGTAATCTCTTGGCGGTTATGATCTCCGATCTGAACATTGCCACCATGAATATTGATTTGCTGTGATGAAAAGGCAGGGACCGTTTTTTTAGGACCGACCTTAAGCTGAAAATGAGGGCCAAATCCAGCAATACCACGGTCGTGGAAGTTAGCTTTGTAAATTTCTTTATGCTCTTCTTTTCCATTCGGCAAGATACGCATGACAGTATCACCATCATCGATGTCTGCCATTGGGTCATTCACAATGACCGTATCACCTGCAAACTTAGCTTTATAGGGACCAAGTTTTGACCCATCTGATTTTAAAATGAATGCATCATCTTTAGCTGATAACATTTTTCCTCCATTGAATGTTTAAGCCAGCAATAACTGGCAATTAACATTTATCGCTAAACCTATACGGATGTAAGAGACTTCGATCAATAAATTAGGATATATGCGAGGAAACGAAAAAAAAGCTGATGGTTAGAGTTATCAGTGATTCTGATCTGTTTTATTAAACGCCTCCGGACTGGAGGGAATCTGCTGTGGAAATGGGCGGCTGGAGGGTGTTGTAGCACCCGGCCAGCCATCAGCTCATGCTTTCAGGTCACAAGCTAACCAAGGCCCATTGCTTTAGCGCAAAAGCAAAGAGAGCCTATCAGAGTTACGCTTATTGATCTATGAAAAGTACTGTAAATATAAACAGTGTTGAGTTAGCCAACGCTGATAGCCTGGAATACATCGCCACTCTCCCTGACAACTCCATTGACCTAATAGTCACGGATCCCCCGTACTTCAAAGTGAAACCCAACGGCTGGGACAATCAATGGAAAGGGGATGAGGATTATCTTCGCTGGCTTGATATGTGCCTCGCACAATTCTGGCGAGTGCTTAAACCTGCTGGCAGTCTTTATCTTTTCTCCGGTCACCGCCTGGCGGCAGACATTGAGATCATGATGCGTGAGCGGTTCAACATCCTGAACCACATCATCTGGGCTAAACCGTCGGGCCGCTGGAATGGCTGTAATAAAGAGAGCCTGCGCTCTTACTTTCCTGCAACAGAGCGCATCCTGTTCGCTGAGCATTACAAGGGTCCGTATAAACCAAAGAGCGACGGGTACGCTGAGAAGGGAAGCGAGCTGAAGCAGCATGTAATGACTCCCCTAATTTCTTATTTCCGGGATGCACGTGAAGCGCTTGGCATATCCTCAAAACAAATAGCCGATGCGACTGGAAAGAAGAACATGGTGTCTCACTGGTTCAGCGGTAGCCAGTGGCAATTACCGAATGAATCAGATTACCGGAAACTTCAGTCCCTTTTCACGCAGGTAGCCATCGAAAAGCACCAGAACGGCGAACTGGCAACACCACACCACCAGCTGGTGGCTCTGTGGCATTCGTTGAATCGCAAATATTCAGAGCTGCTCGAAGAGTACAAATCACTTCGGCGGCATTTCTCTGTGACAGCTGCCGTGCCATATACGGACGTATGGACCCATAAACCAGTCCAGTTCTATCCAGGTAAACACCCGTGCGAAAAACCCGCTGATATGTTGCGGCAAATTATCAACGCCAGCAGCCGGCCCGGCGATGTGGTAGCTGATTTCTTTATGGGCTCGGGATCAACTGTTAAAGCAGCCATTGAACTGGGCCGCCAGGCCATCGGAGTAGAACTGGAAGAGGATAGATTTAGCCAAACAGCTAATGAAATAAAGGGCCTTATAGATCAACCTGTACCCCGCTAGGAATTGGCATCAGAACGGATATATTTGTCTGATTGCATTGTGTATTCTCCAACTCATGCATATGCTTCTAAAGCATCCTGCGGAATGGATGTTTCTGAAAGCGATTTTGTGGTGGATCCCCCTAAGCGGAGGGGCGATTCAGCAGGACATTTCTCCAGAGTGTCCAACCAGCGCGCGGAAATTAATGCTGTAAACATTTCCACCGGGAGGCACCCGGCACCACACCCTGAGTTTTTGCCAACTTAGCTTCTTATGCCTGCTTGTCCGAGCAGGCATTTTTTTGCAACGAAAATCACTCATTGACCGAATGAATGCATCTTGATTAAGTTATGCATGTGATGAATCCCCCTAAGCGGTGGGGCGCCTGGTTAACTGCTATCTGCAGGTATGCGCGCGACTTTGATAACCAGAGATAAGTCACCGGGAGGCACCCGGCATCACATCCTCAAAAAAACGTTTTGTCGACCGCCAGGTTCTGCATCGTCATATACACTTCTAAATGAAACAATTTGAGAGGTGAATTATGAAAGAGGGATATTATTGGATTAGACACAATGACTGTGTCCAGATTGCTTACTTTTCGCATGGTCAAACCGAAGACATGCTGACTGGTAAGATCGTCAGTGGAGTTTGGCACCTAACACAAGGCTTCGATCTTTGCCATAACGGTGAAGCCGTCGTTCTAAAAGGTCCAATACCACCACCTCTCTGAATCCTATTCAAACATAACAGGCTGCCTTAAGGCGGCCTTTTTTATTCCCTAAATTCAACACCCGCAAGCTCGCGAGGTGAGAGCATGTATCGAATGGAAAAAATTACAACGGGTATTGCATACGGCGCATCTGGAGGGGGCACCGGGTACTGGTTACTTCAGCTCCTCGATAAAGTCTCCCCATCACAATGGGCGGCCATTGGTGTGCTCGGTAGCCTTATGTTTGGCTTGCTGACGTGGTTAACGAGTTTGTACTTCCAAATCAAAGCGGATCGCCGCAAAGCTGCGCGGGGTGAATGATGTCGAACAAAGCAAAGCTCAGTGCAGCAGTGCTGGCGCTAATCGCGTCAGGGGCATCTGCTCCACTCATTTTCGACCAATTCATCAGCGAGAAAGAAGGCAATGCGCTGGTGGCCGTTGTTGATCCGGGTGGGGTCTGGTCTTTATGTCACGGCGTGACCGTTATCGATGGCAGGCGTGTTGTTAAAGGCATGACGGCCACAGAGGAACAATGCCGGAAGGTTAACGCTATTGAACGCGATAAGGCATTAGCCTGGGTTGATCGCAATATCAAAGTGCCTCTGACAGAACCGCAGAAGGCCGGGATCGCATCTTTCTGCCCGTACAACATCGGGCCGGGTAAGTGCTTCCCTTCCACGTTCTACAAGCGCATCAATGCCGGTGACCGCCACGGGGCATGCGAGGCGATTCGCTGGTGGATTAAGGACGGTGGACGTGATTGCCGCCTGACAAAAGGCCAGAAGAATGGCTGTTATGGGCAGGTCGAGCGGCGCGATCAGGAAAGTGCGCTGGCGTGCTGGGGGATAGACCAATGAGCCCAAGCAGCATTTGTTTCATTGTGGCGGGAATACTGACGTGTCTCGGTATGTCTGGTTGGGGATGGTTTGTCTTTGTTGGAGTAATCCTCCTATGAGTCGAATTGTTGGAGTTACCTGTGCGGTAACTATCGTGGTAATCAGCGCTATGGGTTGGGCCATCAACCACTATCGCGACAACGCCATCACCTACAAAGACCAGCGCGATAATGCCACCAAGAATCTCAACCTGGCTAACGCCACCATTAAAGATATGCAGGTGCGCCAGCGCGATGTTGCCTCACTCGATGCCAAATACACAAAGGAACTCGCAGATGCAAAAGCTCAAAATGATGCTCTGCAGCGCAAGCTTGATAATGGTGGCCGGGTGCTCGTCAAAGGCCGCTGTCCAGTGTCAGCCTCAACCCAAGCCGCCGGCGCCGCCAGCATGGGCGATGATGCCACCGTCGAACTCTCTGCAGTTGCTGGACGAAACGTTCTTGGTATCCGATCCGGAATCATCAGCGACCAAAAATCCCTGAGTGTCCTACAGGACTACATCCGCACGCAGTGCCTGAAATAGTGAATAAACCAATGCCTTAAGCACGAGCTAAAGAAACCCGCTTTTCTTCAGTTTTTTAGCCAATAAGTAATTAGTGATTGCTGCAAGAGAAATTCCAACAATCCACGGCACAGCTGAATCAAGCATTAGCGAGTTGTTCACATTAATGCTGGCGGTAATGCAGGCAAAGGTATTTGTTAAAACAAACCACGCAAAAAGAATCTGCTTCATTTGGTCATCTCCATGTGTTCCATACCAGCAATATCCATTTACAAGCCAGCAAAAGCAAGTTGGCACATTACCGAAAAGGGTATTCGAGCAGCTACTGGAAGCCAGCCTGGCTCAACAGGCGGAGGCACTTGCTGCCGCAGTTAGAGATGAGATCGTGCGCTAGTGCCAGCCTGGTGAGGTGCGTCAGTACCAGCATTTCTGATGGGTCCTCCCGGCGGGGTGGCCTGCCACGGGGCGGCGCGCTCGCGGGAAACGGCTAGTTTTTCGGATCCAGGGTCATCATCATCATGTGCGCAGGTCTCTGATTTAATTAGAGGCCTTTGTCGCAAGATGTCGAATCGTTCAAAAAGTGTTCACCATCATGGACCAGGAAATTGCCACTTTAAAACTCAATATCAACCAGCTGGCAGGGATAACCGGCGTACACCGTCAGACGGTTGCCGCTCGACTGAAAAATGTTGAACCTGCTCCGGGCAGCAACAGCAAGTTAAAGCTCTATCTGGTGACCGACATTCTGACCGAACTGATGATCCCTACCGTTTCGGCCAACATCGATGATATGCCCCCCTCTGACAGGCTGTCCCACTGGAAAGCAGAGAATGAGAGGCTGAAGTTCGAACAGGATACGGGGCAGTTAATTCCCGCAGATGAAGTGGCGCGAGAATTCTCATTGATGGCGAAAGCCGTCGTCATGGTACTTGAAACCCTCCCGGATGTGCTCGAGCGCGACTGTGCTTTAACGCCTGCTGCGGTAGTTCGTGTGCAAAGCGTTATCGATGATCTGCGCGACCAGATGGCGGAGAGGGTGCAGGACGCTGAAAAAGAGGAGGAAGAGCCTGAGGAGGACTGATGGCAAAGCGGGCATCCGCCAGGGACATCCGCCGCGATGTTTCCGGTATTTTACGAGCCCCGCGTCGTATGCCGGTGGCCGATGCGGTCAGTACTTATATGCGCGTGCCAATGGGGGCGGGAAACTCAGTTCCATGGGATCCGGATCTGGCACCCTATGTGATTGAGCCGATGAACTGCCTGGCATCGCGTGAATACGATGCGGTGGTGTTTGTGGGCCCGGCGCGAACGGGTAAAACCATCGGGCTGATTGACGGCTGGATTGTTTATAACATTGTCTGCGATCCGGCAGATATGCTTGTGATTCAGGTATCTGAGGAAAAAGCGCGCGAGCATTCCAAAAAACGCCTGGACCGTACTTTTCGCTGTAGCCCTGAAGTTAAAACCCGGCTAAGTCCAAGACGTAACGATAACAACGTCTACGACCGTACATTCCGCGCCGGTAACTATCTGAAGCTGGGCTGGCCATCCGTCAATATCATGTCGTCCTCGGACTATAAGAGTGTGGCGCTGACGGATTATGACCGCTTTCCGGAAGACATCGACGGGGAGGGGGATGCCTTTTCACTGGCATCGAAGCGTACCACGACATTCATGTCCTCCGGGATGACGCTGGTTGAGAGCTCGCCCGGGAGGGATATCAGAGACACAAAATGGCGGCGCTCCACGCCCCATGAAGCCCCTCCGACCACCGGAATTTTATCGCTCTATAACCGTGGTGACCGCCGTCGTCTTTACTGGCCATGCCCACATTGCGGCGAATTTTTCCAGCCGGAAATGGACAATATGACCGGATACCGCGACAGCAGCGATCCTGTGCTTGCCAGCGAAGCGGCGTTTCTTCAGTGCCCTGCCTGTAAAGGCAGGATAACGCCGGACATGAAGCGTGCGCTGAACATGAAATGTGTCTGGCTCCGGGACGGGCAAACCATCGACAGTAAAGGCCACGTTAGCGGTGATGGCCGTCGTTCCCGTATTGCCTCCTTCTGGATGGAAGGTCCGGCAGCTGCTTACCAGACCTGGGCGCAGCTTATTTATAAGTTCCTGACCGCCGAGCAGGAATATGAATCCACGCGCAGCGAAGAGACCCTCAAGACGGTGATCAACACCGATTTCGGCAGGCCCTATTTGCCGCGGGCCAGCATGGAGCAGCGTAAAAGTGAATTGCTTGAGCAGCGTGCCGAAGAAGTCCCAAAACGTTCGGTACCGGACGGCGTGCAGTTTCTCACTGCGACCGTGGACGTGCAGGCCGGGCGCAACCGGCGCTTTGTTGTGCAGATTACGGGTTATGGAAGTATGGGTGAGCGCTGGATAGTTGACCGTTACAACATCCGGCATTCGCTGCGCTGCGACGGCAACGGGGAAAGCTTACAGGTGGATCCGGCGAGCTACCCGGAGGATTGGGATCTTTTACTCACCGATGTCTTTGATAAAACGTGGCCACTCGCAGCTGACCCGTCAAAGGGCATGCGGCTGATGTCGATGGCCGTGGACTCAGGGGGTGAAGATGGCGTGACGGATAATGCCTACAAATTCTGGCGCAGATGTCGTCGTGAAGGGCTGGGTAAACGTATCTACCTCTTCAAGGGGGACAGCGTCAGGCGCAGCAAACTTATCCAGCGAACGTTTCCCGACAACACGGGCAGATCAACGCGCCGCGCACAGGCGGCGGGTGATGTGCCTCTTTATCTTCTCCAGACCGATGCCCTTAAAGACCGGGTGAATAATGCGCTGTGGCGTGATTCACCCGGCCCTGGCTATGTGCATTTCCCCGCCTGGCTGGGCAGCTGGTTCTATGACGAACTGACGTATGAGGAACGCTCGAATGAAGGTAAATGGAGTAAGCCCGGCCGGGGCGCAAACGAAGCATTTGACCTGCTCGTTTATGCCGACGCGCTCGCCATCCTTAGTGGTTACGAAAAAATCAAATGGCCGTCAGCTCCTGAGTGGGCACGGCGGGAAACGTGGATCGAGGACACGCAGACGGAAGCTGGCGAAATGCCATCCCCGCCGCCTGCGCCGAAATCTAAATCAAAACCAAAACGTGAGAAGCCTGTAACCGAGCAGGCTAATCCGTGGTCTTCGTCAGGAGGTTGGGTGTGAATCCAGCAGATATTCAAAACATGATCGACCGCTACGCTGCAGCCGAGCTGTCTGTTCTGGAGGGGAAATCAATCACTTTCAACGGGCAGCAGATGACGCTCGAAAACCTGTCGGAAATCAGAAAAGGCCGTCAGGAATGGGAGCGACGACTGGCAACGCTCAATAACAAACGCCGCGGGCGACCCGGCTACAGGCTGGCGAGGTTTGGATGAGTTTTTTAGATGATGCGATTGGCCTGTTTTCACCAGGCTGGAAAGCCTCACGCCTGCGTGCCCGCGCGGTTATTAAGGCGTATGAGGCGGTAAAGCAAACGCGTACCCACAAAGCCCAGAAGGAAAATCGTTCAGCCGATCAGCTCAGCCAGATGGGGGCGGTTTCACTGAGGCAGCAGGCGCGCTGGCTGGACAACAACCACGATCTGGTGATTGGCGTTTTCGACAAGCTGGAAGAAAGGGTGGTGGGTGCGAAGGGCATCATAGTTGAACCGCATCCGATGCTGACTAACGGGAAGATAGCTAAAAAGCTGGCCACTGATATCCGCAGAAAGTGGGGCGAATGGTCCGTAAGACCCGATGTGACAACCCAGTTTACCCGCCCCATGCTGGAGCGGCTGATGCTGCGAACGTGGCTCCGGGACGGTGAGGTATTTGCTCAGCTGGTTCGCGGTACCGGAAATGGTCTTCAGCCGGTTGCTGGCGTGCCGTTCTGGCTGGAAGCGCTGGAGCCGGACTTCGTGCCGATGAACAGCGATGCCGCCACCCAGCTCAATCAGGGCGTTTTTGTCGATAACTGGGGGCGCCCGAAAAAATATCAGGTCTATAAAAGCCTGCCAGTATCCGGGCGTCAGTTCGATACCAAAGAGATAGATGCAGAAAACATGCTTCATCTCAAATTCACGCGACGCCTGCACCAGACCCGTGGAACGTCTCTTTTGTCAGGTGTTTTGATGCGTCTGAGCGCGCTGAAAGAGTACGAGGACTCGGAGCTTACCGCTGCCAGAATTGCTGCCGCACTCGGCATGTATATCAAAAAAGGTGACGGACAGAGCTTCGATTCTGATTCCGGCAGCGATGACCGCGAGCTGATGATTCAGCCCGGTATGCTCTATGACGAGCTGCAGGCCGGGGAGGAAATCGGGATGATTAAATCCGATCGCCCGAATCCTAACCTCGAGTCGTTTCGTAACGGACAGCTGCGTGCAGTGTCCGCCGGCAGTCGCCTCAGCTTTTCCAGCACATCCAGAAACTACAACGGAACGTACAGTGCCCAGCGGCAGGAGCTTGTCGAGTCAACCGACGGATATCTGATTCTTCAGGACTGGTTCATCGGTTCAGTGACCCGGCCCATGTACCGGGCCTGGCTGAAGATGGCTATTGCTGCCGGAGAAATCAAGTTGCCGAGAGGCATCGATATGGACTCGCTTTATAACGCGGTTTATTCGGGGCCCGTTATGCCGTGGATTGATCCCGTTAAAGAAGCGAATGCCTGGAAAACACAGATCCGCGGCGGTGCTGCTACTGAATCCGACTGGATACGTGCCAGCGGTCGCAACCCGGATGATGTTAAGTCACGCCGTAAAGCGGAGGTTGACGAGAACCGTGAACAGGGCCTGGTGTTTGACACCGACCCCGCCAATGATAAAGGAGGCACCAGTGCCGAAGCCAAAGAACCGGGCGCGCCACCGTCCGAAAGCCAGCGCAAAAAGTAATTCGTGGTTCCGCATGCAGGCCAGCAATAACAGCGAGGCCGACATTTTTATTTATGACGAAATCGGGTACTGGGGCGTAACGGCGAAACAGTTCGTCAATGATCTCCGGGCACTTGGGGACGTCACCCACATCAACCTTTATATCAACTCGCCCGGTGGTGATGTCTTCGACGGTATTGCTATTTATAACGCGCTGAAGCATCACGGCGCGGCGATTACCGTGCATATCGACGGTCTGGCGGCCTCCATGGCCTCGGTGATTGCGATGGTAGGCAATCCGGTCATCATGCCTGAAAACACGATGATGATGATCCATAAGCCCTGGGGGTTTGCTGGTGGTGACGCGAGCGATATGCGCGACTATGCGGATCTTCTCGACAAGGTTGAATCCGTTCTTATCCCGGCTTATGCGCAGAAAACCGGAAAATCCACCGAAGAAATTGCGGCAATGCTGGAGGACGAAACCTGGATGAATGGCCGCGAGTGCCTTGAACTGGGTTTTGCCGACCAGGTGACACCATCCCTTCAGGCTATGGCCTGTATTCATTCAAAACGTATTGAGGAATTTGAAAAAATGCCAAAAAGCATTCGCAACATGATCACCCCGCCGCGCAACACTACCCAGCGTGACCCGGTTATTACCCAGCCTCAGGCACCGCAGGCAAAAACAGACCCGGCACCGGATGAAAATGCGATCCGCGCGCAGGTGTTGGCTGAGCAGAAAGCTCGTGTTAACGCTATCGGCGATCTCTTTGCCATGTTCGGCAATAAGCACATGGAACTGCAGAACCAGTGTGTAGCCGACCCTGATTGTTCCGTCGATAAGGCGAAAGATTTGCTGCTGGCAGAACTCGGTAAAACGGCCACGCCGTCCAATAAAACCACCCAGCCGCATATTCATGCGGGCAACGGTAACTTCGTTGCGGATGGTATTCGCCAGGCACTGATGGCGCGTGCGGGGTTCGAAGGTCAGGAGCGGGATAACGTTTATAACGGTATGACGCTGCGCGAGTATGCGCGTATGGCCCTGACAGAAAAAGGTATCGGCGTGGCCAGCTACAACCCGATGCAGATGGTTGGCCTGGCGCTGACCCACAGCACCTCTGACTTTGGCAACATTCTGCTTGATGTTGCGAACAAAGCGCTGATTCAGGGCTGGGACGAGGCGCAGGAAACCTTCGAGCAGTGGACCAAAAAAGGCCAGCTGTCGGACTTCAAAACGGCGCATCGTGTCGGTATGGGTGGTTTCCCTTCTCTGCGACAGGTTCGCGAAGGGGCTGAGTACAAGTACATCACTACCAGTGATAAAGGCGAAACCATCGCGCTTGCCACGTATGGTGAAATCTTCTCAGTAACCCGCCAGGCGATCATCAACGACGATCTGAACCAGCTTACCGACGTACCGATGAAGATGGGGCGCGCGGCGAAAGCAACGATTGGCGATCTGGTTTACGCCATTCTGACCAAAAACCCGAAACTCTCAGACGGAAAGGCGCTGTTCCATGCCGATCACAAAAACCTGAGCTCGGGCGCAATTTCTGTGGCCAGCCTGGACGAATCCCGCAAGCTGATGCGTCTGCAGAAGGAGGGGGAGCGAACCCTGAATATCCGTCCGGCCTACATGCTGGTGCCCGTCGCCCTGGAAACTCTGGCAAATCAGACCATCAAATCGGCCAGTGTTAAAGGTGCAGACATCAATGCCGGGATCGTTAACCCTATCCAGAACTTTGCAGAAGTCATTGCCGAACCCCGCCTGGATGAAGCTGATGCGAAAGCCTGGTATCTGGCTGCCGCGAAGGGCACCGACACCATTGAGGTCGCTTATCTCAATGGCGTCGACACGCCGTACATCGATCAGCAGGAAGGCTTCACCACTGATGGTATCGCCACGAAAGTGCGTATTGATGCCGGTGTTGCACCGCTGGACTATCGCGGCATGACCAAATCCTCTGGTCAGTAAAAAAACAGTCCTGACAAACAGATGCCCGTAAGGGCTTTTTTTATACCTGAAACCGGCCCCGCGAGGGGCTGAATGGAGAAGTTATGGCTAAGAACTATGCGCAGGACGGGAAAACGATCCCTCTGGTAAACAGTGGTGCAACCGATGTTCACAGCGGCGACCCGGTTGTTATTGGAAAACTTATCGCGGTTGCAATTACCGATATCCCGGCTGGCGATACCGGGGACGGTTTTACTGAGGGGGTTTTCCTCCTGCCAAAATTATCCGCAGATGCGGTTACTGCCGGGGCGCAGGTGTATTTGAAGGACGGCAAAATCACGATCGAAGAAACGGACGCCGTTGCCGCGGGCATCGCCTGGGAAGATGCAGCGGCAAACACCACCGTTGTTGAAGTTAAGATCAATGCCTAACCCCTTTGACCGGATGGCGGCGCGCATGGACGCGGCCACCATAAAAAAGATGGGAAAGACAGCGATCATCAATGGCAGCAGCTATGACGTTGTTCCAGCCGAGCAACTCGAGGAAATGGGGCCATTGTCGGGAACGGGTACTTCGCTGGTGGTTTTCTCTGAGCTTTACCAGCCACGCCGAAACGACAGCGTCGACTACGACGGTAAGAACCTGACCGTTACCCGCTATGACATGTTCAATGGAAAACCCCGCATCCATCTCGAATGAGGAGGCGCTATGTCTGTGAAAGGACTGGAAAGGGCTATTCAGAACCTGAACAGCCTCAGCAGGTTAATCGTTCCTGAGGCAACCGCAAAAGCACTTAATCGGGTGGCCAGCAGAACGATAAGCAAGGGGAGCAAAGCTGTAGCGAAAGAAGCAACAGTTGATGATAACCGGAAAAAGGGGCTTCCGGTTCGTCTGGTCCGCCAGCGTTCCCGACTGCGCAAGGCCCGTCACGATCGCCCGGTCGCGTCGATAAAAATCAACCGCGGTAATCTTCCTGCGATAAAGCTCGGCACGGCGCGCGTCCGGCTCTCGCGTAAAAAAGGGGCCAGATACGGAGCGGGCAGTGTCCTTAAAATCGGGCCCTATACCTTTCGTAACGCTTTTATCCAACAGCTTGCGAACGGGCGCTGGCAGGTCATGCGGCGCGTAGGTCAGGCCCGTTATCCGATTGATGTGGTCAAAGTTCCTCTTGAGACACCGCTCACCGTGGCATTCACCGCTATTTCAAAGCGCCTTATTGAAAGCGATATGCCCAAAGAACTTTCCGCAGCCCTGAAAAACCAACTGAGGATCCACCTGAAGCGATGAACAGACACAGCGCAATTCGTGCAGCCATTCTGGCAAAACTGAAAGCCGAGATCACCGACACGGTAACCTGGTTTGACGGGCGCCCTGTTTTTCTTGAAGAGCAGGATCTCCCTGCCGTGGCTGTATACCTTTCTGACGCGGAGTACACCGGCGATTCGCTTGACGAAGATTCGTGGCAGGCGGTTGTTCACATCGAGGTATTTCTTAAAGCCTCCAGCCCCGACAGCGCGCTTGATTCCTGGATGGAAGAGAAAGTGTATCCGGCAATGGCCTTCATCCCGGGTCTTACCGAACTGGTCGAGACGTTCATCCCGCAGGGTTATGACTATCAGCGGGATGATGAAATGGCCACCTGGGGTTCAGTCGATTTCACGTACTTAATCACCTATTCAATTTAAGAGGTACTTATGCCTACTCCAAACCCACTGGCCCCCGTAAAAGGTGCCGGTACCACCCTCTGGCTTTACACCGGAACGGGCAACGCTTTCGCTAACCCACTCTCGGATATCGACTGGAACCGTCTGGCGAAAATTAAAGACCTGACGCCGGGCGAAATGACCGCCGAATCGTATGACGACACTTACCTCGACGACGAGGATGCCGACTGGAACGCGACGGCCCAGGGGGCAAAATCTGCTGGCGATACCTCGTTCACCCTCGCCTGGAAGCCGGGCGAAGAAGGGCAAAAAGACCTTGTCGCATGGTTTATTGATGGCTCAGTACGCTATTACAAAATCAAATACCCGAACGGTACCGTCGACGTTTTCCGCGGCTGGTGCAGCAGCCTGGGTAAAGCCATTCCGGCAAAAGAGGTCATTACCCGTACAGCGAAAATCACCAATACCGGCAAGCCGGAGCTGGCAGAAGAAAGCGGGACCCCGAATATCCCCGTGACCGGCGTTACGCTCGATAAAGCCACGGCAAGCGTGGCCGTCGGCGCAACCACAACGCTCAATGTGACGGTTAACCCTGCCAGTGCCTCAGATACCTCGTTCCGCGTGGCAACCTCCGACGGGGCAAAAGCAACGGTCACCGTTAGCGGCAACGCGATCACCGTCACCGGCGTGGCGGCAGGCACCGCTGACGTTATTGTTATGACCAGCGACGGTAATTTCGTTGCGGTCTGCAAAGTCACCGTAACTGCAGCGTAAGGAAGGACGCATGTTTCTGAAAAAAGATAAGTTCACCTGGCAAACAGAATCCCTGACCATCTTCGAGCTGTCGGCGCTGCAGCGTATTGAGTACATCACGTTTATGGCCGCAGAGGAAAAGGCCGTCAGCGCTGACAGCGACGGCATCAGCGATCAGGAAATGACGGCCAGGCTGATAGGCTCAAATATTCGCTGCGGTGCGCGTTTGATCGCGATGTCTTTGTGGCATAACGATCCGGCTGGCACGGATGTGGAAACGCTTTTTCAGCAGGTGCTTAGCGGCTGGCCGCCGGAGGCGATCGGTAAAGCAGAAATGGAAATAAAGCTGCTCTCCGGCATGCTCGTTCCTGTTGAGGATGACAACGTTGCCGATCCGGATGTCTCAGTGGAGGCCGAAAGCGCTGAACCCGTTACGGCGGAAAAGCCCTTGCCAGCGAGCTGAAGTTTGTCCTGAATCTGGCGCGCGAGTTCGGGCGACCCGACTGGCGCGCCATGCTGGCTGGAATGACTTCCAGTGAGCTGGGCGACTGGCACCAGTTCTACCGGGAGCATTATTTTCAGGACGCGCAGCTCGATGCGCATTTCTCAGAGCTGCTTTATTCCATCTCCACTCTTTTCTTCCGCGACCCGGAACTTACCCCCGCACATTTCAGCCTGCTTTCTCCTTCCGGTATCGTCATCAGCGATGACGAGCCGGATGATGATGCGCTTATGGCCGCAGCTGAGGGGATAACAGGAGGTATCCGATATGGCCCAGCAGATTAGCGATCTGGTCATCAACCTTGACGTCGACAGCGCCACGTTTAGTGAGCAGGTTGCCCGCATAAAGGGCCAGCTAACCGGGATGGCTGAGGACTCTGAAAAAGTCCAGACGCGAATGCAGCGCGTTTCCGAGCGGCAGGCGGCTGCGTTTAAAACCGTGGGCGACGCTGGCGCGGCGGCTGCCGCAGATATGAAATCCCGCCAGTCGGCCGCAACGGAAGGGCTGACCAAAGATTGGCAGAACGTTTCCAGGTCCGTTGATGAAACTCACCGCCGCGTGACCGAGCTTAATCAGCGCATGCGTGAGAATGACGGGCAGGCCGCAGCGCTTGCCCGTCGACAGGATGAACTGGCGGCATCATTTTTCCGCCAGATTGACGGCGTTCGCCAGCTCAATGGTGAAACACAGTCGCTTGCGAACGTGCAGGCGCGCTTTCGCGCAGCCAGGGCACAGGGCAATATCACCCAGCAGGATTATCTCGCCCTTATTTCCCGCACCACGGCCCGGCAAAAAGAACTGCAGATCGTGGAGGAAAAATCGGCTGCAGCGCGCACGCGATTCCTCGCCCAGCTGAAGCAACAGGTTGCAGAGCAAAAGCTCTCCGGTACCGAGCTGCTGCGCATGAAGGCGGCGCAGGTCGGTGCCAGCGATGCGGCTGAGGTCTATATCCGCAAGCTTGAAGCTGCCAAAGTGGCCACGCACGGTCTGGGGCTGCAAAGTGCTGCTGCCCGGCAGGAGCTGGGGGTACTTATCGGCGAGGTCATGCGCGGTAACTTCGGTGCGCTGCGCGGCTCCGGGATCACGCTGGCGAACCGGGCAGGATGGATAGACCAGCTGCTGTCGCTGCGCGGCCTGGGGATCGCTGGCATGGTTGGTGGGATTGCCGCGGCGGTATTCGGGCTGGGTAAGGCCTGGTATGACGGCAGCAAAGAGTCTGAGGAATTTAACAGGCAGCTGATCCTGACCGGGAACTACGCGGGGAAAACGTCAGGGCAGCTTCAGGCGCTGGCGCGCTCGCTGGCCGGTAATGGCATCACGCAGCATGCCGCTGCAGGCGTGCTGGCGCAGGTCGTTGGCAGCGGCGCGTTCAGCGGCAATGACGTCAGCATGGTCAGCAATGTTGCCGCCAGGCTGCAGCAGGCTACCGGGCAGGCCGTCGACGAAACCATAAATCAGTTTAAACGCCTGAAGGATGATCCGGTTAATGCGGTCGCTACGCTTAACGATTCCCTTCACTTTCTGACAGCCACCCAGTATGAACAGATAGCTTCTGCTCAGGCGCTGGGGGATTCTCAGAAGGCCGCCGAGCTGGCCATGCGGGCATATTCCGACGCGGTCATTCAGCGCGCCGGGGCGGTCGAGGATAATCTGGGATCCCTCGAAAAAGCCTGGAACTGGGTGAAGAATGCCGCCTCCGGTGCGTGGGATGCGATGCTGGGCGTCGGGCGGAATCCTGACACCGCGATGAAGCGCCAGGACTCTTTTGCTGAATGGCAGGCAGCAGAGAAAGAGTACCGCGCGCTGTCCAGCAATCTTAAGGTCGACCCGGATTATGCCGGTAACAACGTTCTGCAGAAAGCTGATGCGGAAAGGTTGAGAAACGCGCGCCAGCAGGTGGAGCTGAAAAAGCAGGCTTACGATCTTGCCGATCAGCAATACGCCCAGGAAGGGCTGGCAGCCGCGCGGGAAAAAATGCGGACGGACCAGCAGGCTCAGGCAATCCGCAACCAGCAGCAGTTTAACCAACTGGTGGAGTCCGGCGCGACGGCGGCAGAAAAGCGGGCTTCTGCAGAGAAAAAGCTCAGCCAGCTTATTGAGAAAAACCGCCAGGATGCGAAAGACGGTGTCGCCACGCTGTGGACTGAAAAGGACATTGCCGCAGCCCGCGCCGGGATTGAAAAGCAGTGGAAGGATCCCAAAACGCCGAAAGGCAAAAGCTACTCAACGCCCGCCGGAGACAAGGCCGAGGAAAAGGCGCAGGCCGAACTTCTCACCCTTCAGGCCCAGCTTAAAACGCTCGAGCAGCATACCAGCGTGAACGACGTCATAAGCAAACAGCGTCAGGATCTCTGGCAGACTGAAAATCAGTTCACCGTTCTGCAGGAGGCCGCGGGGCGTCGTCAGCTTACGGTACAGGAAAAATCTCTGCTGGCGCACAAGGAAGAAACGCTCGAGTACAAGCGGCAGCTGGCCGACCTGGGCGATAAGGTTGTTCAACAACAAAAGCTCAACCAGCTTGCGGATCAGGCGGCTAAATTCCATCAGCAGCAGAGTGCGGCGAGGGCCGGTATTCAGGCTCAGTCAGAAGGTGTATCCAGCCGACAGGCAGGGAGAGAATCAACCCTCAAGCGTCTCAGCGAAGCGTATTCCTACAATCCGGCAGAGCAGCGAAAGGTTCTTGAAGATCAACGAGCGACCTTTGCGGAGGAAGATGCGCTGCGCGCAAACTGGCTGGCTGGTGCGAAACAGGGCTGGGCTGAGTATCAGGATTCAGCGACAAACGTTTTCAGCTCTGTTCAGCAGATTTCGCAGGCTACGTTCAGCGGGCTGGCGGGCCAGCTTACCAGCCTGACGACAACCGGGAAGGCGAGCTTCAGGGACTTCACCAGTTCGATCCTTAAAATGATTGTGTCCGTTATCAACCAGCTGCTGGTGGCTTACACCATCCAGAGTGCAATGGGCTGGGTTAGCGGCGGGGCGAAAACCTCCTCTGCAGGTCAGTCATTCGCGGTCCCGTCATACCGGCCACAGGGTTTTGACGTGGGCGGTTTTACCGGGCACGGCGGCAAGTACGAGCCAGCCGGTATCGTTCACCGCGGGGAATTCGTCTTCACCAAAGAATCAACCAGCCGCATCGGCGTGGCTAATCTCTATCGCCTGATGCGCGGGTATGCCTCGGGTGGTCTGGTCGGCGGCGGTAGCGCAGCCGGTGCTGGCATGGGCGGGATCAGTGTTTATGCCCCAGTCAGCATCAGCCAGCAGGGGAGTGACGGGAGCATAAATCAGGCGAACGCCACGGGGACGGCGAAACAGCTGCAGGCGATTGTTCAGCAGACAATCACCGAGCGACTGAAAAAAGAAATGTCCGCAGGCGGCGTGCTTTATTCGAGGAGGACACGGTGACGGACACGTTTACCTGGCGCACGCGAAAAACAGCGCAGGGTACTGAAACAGCCCGAACGCTGCAGGCCCAGTTCGGGGATGGCTACAAACAGATAGCGGGGATGGGGATCAACGACAAACAGGAAACGTGGAACCTGGACTGGACGGGCACCAGACAGGAGGCGGCTGCGCTGCGCGCTTTTCTGATGTCTCACGTTACTACATCGTTCTGGTGGACCACGCCATGGGGTGAAAAAAAGCTGTTCAGAATGAAGGCCGATTCGTTCAGCGTTTCTTTCCCTACCGGGAAAAAAGCCACTGTGGCCTTCACTTTTGAACAGGCGTTCGCGCCCTGATTTTCTCGACAAACACTGAAAGCTGCCTCCGGGCGGCTTTTTTTATGGGGGGAGTATGAGTTTTACGGCAGACATCCAACAGCTTGAGCCCGGCAGCGTTATTCAGCTGATTGAGATCGACGGCACTGAATTCGGTATGGATCAGGTGCTGCGTTTTCATGCGCACAATATTCAGGAAGAGGGGTGGGCAGCCTTCGCCGCAGCAAATCTGCCCGCCATTATCTGGCAGGGAAACCAGTACGATCCCCATCCCTACGAACTGAAGGGGATGGAGTTATCGAGTACAGGTTCCCAGCCAACGCCCACGCTGTCCGTCGGGAACGTCGGAAACTATGTCACCGCGCTGTGTCTTGAATATGACGATATGGTCAGGGCTAAGGTCAAAATCCATACCACGCTTTCGAAGTATCTCGATGCCGCCAACTGGAAAAACGGTAATCCGGGTGCCAGCCCGGCCGATGAGCGCGTTCAGCTCTTTTACGTCAATGCTAAAACCGCAGAGACGCGGGTACAGGTTGATTTCGAGCTGTGTTCTCCTTTCGATATTCAGAGCCTGCAGCTGCCGACACGGCAGATTACGCCTGTCTGCACCTGGTGTATGCGGGGCTGGTACCGAAGCGGGACCGGATGCGATTACAACGGCACGAAATACTTTACCAAAGACGGTACGCCGACCGATGACCCGTCGAAAGATGTTTGTGGCGGCCGGCGGCAGGATTGTCAGGAGCGTCACGGCCCGGACGCGCCGCTGCCGTTCGGCGGTTTTCCGGCTGCAAACCTGCAGGGGAAATAAAAATGCGTGAAAAATTGCTGGATGCTATCCGTCAGCACGTCGCTGCTGAATACCCCAAAGAAGCCTGCGGCCTGATTGTTCAGTCAGGCCAGCAGCAAATCTATATTCCCTGCCGCAACATTGCCGATAAACCCGAGGAGACATTCACGCTCTCCCCGGAAGACCAGCTCGCTGCCCGCGCGCGCGGTGAGATCATCATGCTCATTCATTCCCATCCGGATGTGGTTCGGCTGGTGCCCTCAGAACTGGACCGGATCCAGTGCGACTGGTCAGGTATTGAGTGGGGGATCATGTCCTGGCCGGACGGGGACTTTTGTACGATCTCCCCGCGTGAAGACCGGGATTATGCCGGGCGGCAGTGGGTGCTGGGTTACGCGGACTGCTGGTCGTTAATCCGTGAATATTATCTGCGCGAATACGGCATTGTTCTCGGGGACTATTCGGTACCCTACGAATGGTGGGAGAGCGGCAAGGAGCGGCTCTACGACGACAACTGGGAGCGCGAGGAATTCGTTGAGATTGCCGCCGGTGCAATGCAGCCCGGTGACATCATCATGATGAGTGTGCAGGCATCGGTGACTAATCACGCCGCGGTATATGTAGGTGACAACATCATTCTCCATCATCTGTTCGGGCATCTTTCTTCGCGAACGCCTTATGGAAAATATTATCGCGACAGAACGGTCCGGGTGGTCAGGCATAAGGACCGAATGCATGGTTAAGACGCTTATTCTCGAAGGGAAAATGGCTAAAAAATTCGGTAAACGCGTTCAGTTTGATGTTGCCGATCTGCGCGAAATGCTCAGGGCCATGTGTTCTCAGGTTCCCGGATTCAAAAAATATATGTCGGAAGCTCATATGAAGGGGATCCGTTTCGCCTTTTTTAACGGTGACAACAATATCGGGCTGGAAGAGTTTGATATGACCCGCGGTGGAAGCGTGTACCGGATCGTGCCCGTTTATGAGGGGGCCAAAAATTCAGGCGTCCTGCAGATAGTTGTCGGTGCCGTTGCGCTGGTCGCTGCATTCTTTACCGCCGGTGCGAGTATGGCAGCCTGGGGGGCTGCGATGAGTGCAACAGCCATCAGCGCCACGTCAATTTTGACCGGGGTCGGGGTGTCAATGATGCTGGGTGGCGTTGTCCAGATGCTCACGCCCCAGCCATCCTTCGGCGCGGGTAAATCCTCCAGCACGGACAATACGCCTAACTACGCCTTCGGGGCGCCGGTCAATACGGTCGCTATGGGGCATCCTGTCCCCCTGGCCTACGGTCTGATCGAGGCAGGGGGAGCGATAGTCAGCGCCGGTATGTACTCGAGCGATCAGCAGTAGGCCAGCGGCCACTAACTTAAAGGTGCTTCGGCATCTTTTTTTATGGGTGAAAAAATGCAGCTTCTTAAACAAGAAACCATCCTGCAGGGTGCCAAAGGGGGAGGTGGCAGTTCACATACTCCGGTTGAGCAACCTGACGATCTGCTGTCGGTCGCAAAATTAAAAATGCTCATTGCCGTTTCTGAGGGAGAAATACAGGGCGACCTGACCGCTCAGAATATTTTTCTCAACGATACGCCGCTGGCAAACGACAGCGGGGAATACAACTTCAGCGGCGTGAAATGGGAGTTCCGTAAGGGCACACAGGACCAGACCTATATTGCCGGGATGCCCCAGGTCGATAACGAGCTGGCGGTGGGCACAACTGTCACCACCACCGCGCCCTGGACACGCCAGTTTACCAACCTTTCCCTGGATGCCATCCGCATCAAGCTCAGCCTTCCGGTCCAGTATCTCTATAAAGATAATGGCGATATGGTGGGCACGGTTACCGAGTATGCGATCGATTTATCAACGGACGGCGGCGCCTGGAAAACGGTTGTAAACGGCAAGTTTGACGGAAAGACCACGACGGAATATCAGCGTGACCACCGTATCGATCTGCCAAAATCCACGTCCGGCTGGTCTGTCAGGGTCAGACGTATTACGGCTGATGCCAGCGGATCAAATTCGAAACTGGTCAACGCCTTCAAGGTGTTTTCGTATGCGGAAGTCATCGACAGCAAGCTTCGTTATCCTCTGACCGCGCTACTGTATGTCGAAGTGGACAGCAGCCAGTTCAACGGCAGCGCGCCGAAGGTGACCTGTAAGATAAAGGGCAAGCTGATAAAGGTTCCGGATAACTATGATCCGACAACCCGAACCTATTCTGGCTCATGGTCCGGCGGGTTTAAAATGGCCTGGTCCAATAACCCCGCCTGGATATTTTACGATCTGGTTCTGGATGAAATTTACGGCATGGGCACGCGCGTGGATGCATCCATGGTGGATAAGTGGTCGCTGTACTCAATCGCCCAATATTGCGACGAAATGGTTTCCGACGGTGCCGGTGGCACCGAACCGCGTTTCACCTGCAACGTTTTCATTCAGAGCCAGGAGGACGCCTGGCAGGTACTTAACGATCTCGCCGCAGTATTTCGTGGCATAACGTTCTGGGGCAACGATCAAATTTATGTCCAGGCAGACGTCCCGCAGGACAATGTTGACTGGGTTTATAACGCCTCAAACGTTATCGATGGGCTGTTTACTTATGCGGGCGGCTCATACAAGAATCGCTACAGCTCCTGCCTGGTGTCTTGGTCCGATCCGCAGAACCATTACAGCGATACCGTTGAGGGGGTCTACGATTCGGCGCTTGTAGAGCGTTATGACGTCCGGCAGACGTCCCTGACTGCAATCGGCTGCACCTCGCAAAGTGAAGCGCACCGTCGTGGGCGCTGGGTACTACTCTCTAATGCCAAAGACGGTACCGTATCGTTTGGCGTGGGACTGGACGGTTATATCCCTCTGCCCGCTGAAATTATCGGTGTCGCCGATCCTTTCCGTTCCGGCAAGGAGAACGGGGGACGCATCAGGGCGGTCAACGGCCGCCAGATTACGCTGGATCGGGAAATAGACTACGCAGCGAAAGACCGGCTGGTGGTTAACCTGCCTGACGGAAAAGCCCAGACGCGCACAATCAGCGCGGTGAGCGCAGATAAAAAAACGGTGACGGTGGCCACCGCATTTAGTCAGGCACCTGCCGCCGGTGCTGTGTGGGCGATAGACAGTGATAACCTCGCGATACAGTACTTCCGGGTCACTTCAATTGCGGCTAATGACGACAGCACTGGGGGGTTCACGATTACGGCCGTTCAGCACGATCCAAACAAATACCGTTACATCGATGACGGCGTTCGGATCGAGTCGGCCCCAATCACCGTCACGCCGATAAGCGTACTGTCTGCGCCGAAGAATATTGTGGTGACAGAAAGCGATCATGTGTCGCAGGGCCTGACGGTAGCAAGCCTGGACGTGTCATGGGATAAGGTGGAGGGCGCAATCCGGTACGTTGCCCAGTGGCGCAAGGACAACGGGGACTGGATAAACGTTCCGGTTACCAGCGCGCAGGGTTTCTCGGTTCAGGGCATTTATTCGGGCAGCTATGACGTGCGCGTCCGGGCGCTGAATGCGCAGGATACGTCGTCACCGTGGGGATACGGTGAAACAACTTATCTCTCAGGTAAAACGGGAAAACCGGGTACTCCGCTCAACTTCCTGGCGACCGAAGATGTGGTCTGGCATATCGACCTGACCTGGAAATTTCCGGATGGCTCAGGTGACACGGCCTATACAGAGATTCAGCGCGCCACAACCTCTGACTTTGCCAATCCTGAACTGCTGGTCCTGGTGCCATACCCGGCTGCAGATTATCAGCATGGTCCCATGCCTGCCGGCGTTCGCCAGTGGTACCGCGCGCGCCTGATTGACCGTATCGGTAATGCCGGTGACTGGACCGACTGGGTCATGGGCACGTCCTCGATAGATGTCAGCGAAATAACCAATGACATTCTGGAGGACATGAAAGATTCCGACACGTTCAAAGACCTGCTTGAGAACGCGGTGGACAGCAACGAAAAAATTGCTGGCATGGCTGACGAAATCAAAAACCATGCTGACGAACTCGAGCAGCAGGCGAAAGACATCCAGGAGAATGCTGACGGGCTGGCTCAGGCCGAAGTGAAGATAGACGAGATTTCTGTGTCCATGGACGGCATGACGGGAGGCGTGAAGAACTCGGCAATTGCGATAATTCAGGCCAATCTTGCCCAGGTGGCCACGCGTAAAACTCTGTCGGCATCGGTAGCCGGTAATAGCGCGCAGCTGGATCGCATTGATGAGGTGATCGTCACAGACAGGGAGGCAACGGCACGCGCATTACTGAGCCTGCAGACGAACGTCAACGGTAATACAGCCTCCATCAACAGCCTGAGCCAGACGGTTTCGAATTATCAGCAGGCCACGGCCACGCAGATAAACGCCATAACGGCAACCGTCAATGGACATACAGCCTCTATAACCACGAACGCCCAGGCCATTGCGAACGTAAACGGCCAGCTCAGCGCGATGTACAACATCAAAGTTGGGGTAACGAGTAATGGGCAGTATTACGCCGCAGGTATGGGGATCGGGGTGGAAAATACGCCATCAGGGATGCAGTCGCAGGTAATCTTCCTGGCCGACCGTTTTGCCGTCACTACTCAGGCAGGTGGTACAGTTACGCTGCCTTTTGTGATCCAAAACGGGCAGACCTTTATCAACCAGGCATTCATCGGTACGGGGTGGATTCAGAACGCGATGATCGGCGATTACATCCAGTCCACGACATGGGACGGAACCGGGAACGTCGGCTGGCACATCAACAAATCTGGTTATGCCGTTTTCAATAATGTGACGGTTCGTGGCGGGGTTTACGCCCAAAATGGGCAGTTTGGATTTACCAACTCAACAGGAGGAGTCACGATCAATAATAACGGTGTCACTGTCAATTTGTCGAACGGTGGGCGTATTGTTCTGGGAGAATTTTGATGGCCAGAGGGCTTTATATTGATTTGAATGATGGGCGTCCGGCAATGACCATCACTGCCGGAATGAAATGTCCGTCTTATGGCGGGGAGGCTGTGGAGGCATGGGGTCAGCAGACCATGACTGTTCAGGGTTTTGTTGCCGGAGCGACGCCTTTTTTCATTCCATCAAACTCAGTTGTGAATGTGACTCGCTCGCCGAATCTGATAACAACGATTATGGTTCTCGATGGGATAACCAATAACGGCAACGGAACCCTGACTCAGAGTGTCTGGTCATCAGATGGCTGGGGGAAAGATAAAACATTTCCCGGCACAGTCTGGCAGATTTTACCTGCAGGGCAGAGTGGAAACCGTGGTTTGCTTATTGAGGATTCGACAGACTTTATTGCGATAACTGATGTCAGCCGTGTTGCTTCCTGTGTTTTCAGTGGAACGGTCAATGTAAATGGCACTTACACGCTTCCGGCCAAAGGGCTCGTTTTTGCCCGCTGGAATGACAGCGCAGCTACGCTTGAATGTGATGGTAATAATATCTATTCCCGGCAAGATTACACGGGCTATGACGATATTGCTCGATCTGTTAATGTCGATATTGCGATTTTTGCGGTTCAGGCTCCTGTACCAGGGAGGGGATTAAATTTCATCAACGCTGCTGGACAGTGCACTTTCTCAACCACCCGCCGTCCATTTATATTCCGCAATCAGTTTTATTCTCCGGGAAATAGCTGGGTAGATATTGGCAACAGCATGATTGCGCTTGGCTGCTATGGTTTCAATTCGTCCAAAGCCAGCGGGTGGTGCAACATGCGCTCCAAGGGACTGGTGATGAGCGGGAACTCGGTAAAGTGTGGAAATGGACGCGTCCGTTCCCGTTGGACCGACAAGTATTCTGTGACCGGCGAGAGATATACCGGAATGAGTATTCCCATCATCCCCGCAATGTACTGACACAACCCAACTAACAAGCCCCGCGATTGCGGGGTTTTTTATTGCCTGGAGAAAATATGCTTTATAACACTGGCACTATTGCTATCAACGGAAATACCGCCACCGGGACGGGTACAAACTGGACGGCGCCAGCCAGCCAGGTTCGCTCTGGCCAGACGATTATCGTAATGTCGAGCCCGGTTCAAATTTTCCAGATCTCAAGCGTGGACAACTCCACCTCAATGACGGTTACACCTGCCGCCGCTCCGGCACTTAGTGGCCAGAAGTATGGAATCCTGGTGTCCGACAATATCTCTGTCGACGGACTGGCACAGGCCATGTCGCAACTCATCAAAGAGTATGACGAGAATATTGGCGCGTGGGAGACGTTCGCCACAACCTCAGCCAATCAGAGCATCACTGTAACCATCAACGGCACCTCCGTAACCATCCCTGGCATCGGTAAGCTGGCACAGAAAGGGAGCAACGGCGCGCTAGCTGTCGAAGACGGCGGAACCGGGGCAACCACGGCAGAAGGCAGTCGCACAAACCTCGGTTTGGGAAACAGCGCCACCAGGAGTGTTGGGACGGTAACTGGTACCGTAGCTGCTGGCGATGATTCTCGCATCACTGGTGCCCTTCAAAAAACTGGCGGGACACTAACAGGTCAGCTGAATTTGAAAAGCGCGCCAATCGCTGCCGATGCTAACTCTGTTATTTCTGCCAACGGTGGGCTTGATGTTGATCTTTCTAAGGGGTTCGTTTTAAAAGGAAAGGTGCAGCAGGGGGCAGGTAGGGACAATAATATACTTACAATCTCGGGTGATGGAGATACGCCAACAACAGGATATGTAGGCGCATTTCAGTACAAATGGTACAGCGATAGCTGGGTTGCGGGTATTACTCGAGGGTCTGGAACGGACACTCTGGCTTACACAATTTACTATTATGGACCAGGCACTACAAAATACTGGGCATTCAATTACGATGGTTCTGCTACTTCGCAAGGACCCTGGGTTAATGGTTCTGATGAACGTCACAAGTCGAATATTGAGGCGGTAGCGCAACCTCTTGCTGCCATACTCTCTCTTCGCGGGGTTACTTATAATATTAAGGATGGTGGTAGGGGTGTCGGGCTCATTGCTCAGGATGTAGAAAAGTGGTGTCCTGATGCTGTCAAAACATACGGAGACCGCAGGTTTAGCGACGGCACGGTGATTGAGAATTTTAAGTTTCTCGATACATCAGGCGTGGCTGCCGCGTACCATACTGAAGCAATCAAAGAACTATTTAACCTGGTGGAACTGGCGCTTAACGATCCGGACAAGGCTCGTGATGTTATTAAAGCGGTGAAAGCTGCCTCTGAGCTTAGCAAGTCAGGTTCGTAAATAATTTACGCAGGCACCCAATGAGATAACCGCCTCCCATCGTATGCAAGAATGGGCGGCGGCTGATTGCTCAGTGTTCATGCCCGAGCAAACGTCGGGAATATTACCCGAACAATATCTACAGGCCAACCTGGCGAACGGTCGGGAACTCTGAGACCAGCCACATATCGGACTCTTCAAACATTTCCTCCAGCATGCGGTTCAGTTTTTCCCGATCGCTTTTGCTGGCATCACTGTTCAAGCCGTTCGCCTGCATTGGCTTTACCTTCACTTCTGCATCAGGAAAAATCTGGTGCACTCGCTTTGTTAGCTCAGCCAGGATGATCTCTCTGGCCCCTTGGAGCCCTTCAACATTTCGCTTGTCATAAACCAGTTCAACAAACATACCGATCCTCTTATAAGTGAAAAATTGCCTGTGCTTGATCTGTTTTTATAAAAATACTACTGTATATGCATACAGTCAATAAGTGAGTGAGGGTGTGTTCATGCCTCGTCAACCGGATATTCGTGCTGCTTTTATTGCGGCCATACAGCAAAACCCCAAGGGCTATCTCTGCCTGCATACAGACAAATTCATCGCTGAACTGCAGGAGAGGCACTGGCATTTCAGCCAGGCGGATGCAAATTCATGGATCGAGCGATACCAGCCGGACTTCGCCGATAAGACCACGAACGGAAGTGAGAACCGATACTGGATCCTGCGTAACATGGGGAGGGTTTTCTAATGGGATTTCCATCGCCAGCCATGGATTACCAGGAACAGCGCATGACGATAGATGTTATCTGCGGTGTAGATAACAACTGCCGGGTTATTGAAACTTCATGCGGCTGGGCCGTTATTAACGTCAGTCTGAAGCCAGAAGGAGGGGATACGTTGCTGGTTAGCATGGACGGGAGAAACCAGTTCGTGAAGCTAATGGGCCGCGCGCTGATCACTCAAGATGGTGAAGCGATAGAAGGGGAAGCTCTGAATGACGTAACAGTACACGGCGTTCTTACACATACACTTAACCAAGTAAAAGACGATAAATCGCCTGTAATGTAGCGTGTAAATGTCGGGGGTTTTTCCCCCATTTTTCCCCAATGATTCCCCGTACAAATTTTAAACATGAAAAAACCAGCCGTAAGAAGCTGGTTTTCAATGTGTTTTTGGTCGGCACGAGAGGATTTGAACCTCCGACCCCCGACACCCCATGACGGTGCGCTACCAGGCTGCGCTACGTGCCGACGCATAAAAAGAATACTACTCGATTCCGTTTTGAATGCAAGGGAATCTGTCGCTAACTGGTTTATTATTAATCAGTTAGCGATGAAGCGCTTCTCATCCGTCAGGACCTGAAGCAGCAGGCTCAGCTGCGGTTTCTGATCTTTCAGCCGTTCACCCTGCAGATTATACGTCTGATAATTCCCGTTGCTGTTCAGCACCAGCGTCAGCTTCGGCGTGGTCACCACCAGCGTATTATTCCCCGCTGCCGTCACCCAGCTGTGGCGGCGCGCGGCGCTGAAGAGATCCTGCCCCTGCGAATACTCGTTTGCTGGCGTGCTGACGTGCAGCAGGCGTTGCATCAGGGTTGTCATCACATCTTTATGCTCGGTGAGCATATTGATGCGCTGCGCCGGTGTGCCTGGCCAGTGGATCACCAGCGGAACCTGCAGATTCGGGCGAGACCAGCTCATACTCTTCGTCTCGTCACCTAAAGGCACGCCATGGCCCGCGGTCACGATCACCACGGTATTGTCCAGCTTGCCCGACTCGCGAAGCGCATCAAGCACGCGGCCTATCTGAGCATCAACATCGCCAGCCGCGCGACCGTAGCGGCGCGCAAAGTCACTCTTATTGCTGTCAGCAAGCGTTGTGCCGTTAAAGGCAACCCATGAGAACCAGCGGTTATCTTCCTGGGCGTAGCGCTGCAGCCAGTTTATCCATTGGCTGGCGGTCTGCGCATCGGACTGTTTTTGCGCCGTCGGCAATGAGAAATCGGACAGCAGCGCCTGGCGGTAGAGCGGGCTGTTAAAGCCATCGGAGGAGAACAACCCTAACTGATAGCCTTGCTGATTCAGCCCGGTGATCAGCGCCGCAGGCGTGCGGGTAGACAGTACGCCGTCCATGTAGCCAGCTGAAATGCCATAGAAGAGGCCAAAGATGCCCGCATCGGCGGTGTTACCGGAGCTCATATGCTGAGTAAACGAGACGTTCTGACTCGCGAAAGCGGCCAGTGCAGGCATCTGCTTCTCGAAACGGGAATAGTTCAGGCCATCGACGGTGATCAGCAGGACGTTTTGTCCGCGCCCCATATCGCGGTAGTTCAGGTCGCTCAGAGGATACTGAACGCTGACGGCTTCCGGGTTACCCTGCTCGATAAGACGGCGCTGGTACTCCTGCGCATCAAGCAGGCCGTGTTTCTCGAGGAAGCGACGGGCCGTCATCGGGTACGAGAGCGGCAGGTTCGCGCGCTGCATGGTAATAGGGCGATAGAAGTTCGCATCCGCCCAGATATACATGATGTGCGAACTGATAAAGGAGACGAAAAAGAGCGCGGCGACGGGCTTCGCATAATGGCGTCGCCGGGTCAGGCTGCGGAGCTTTTGCCAGCTCCAGGTAGCGAACAGCATCTCAATCAACAGGATCACCGGGACGCTGATAAACATCAGCTGCCAGTCACGGGCCGTTTCGTTCTGGTCGGGGTTAATCACCAGTTCCCAGACGATGGGGTTGAGGTGCAGGTGGAAGCGGGTGAACACTTCACTGTCGATAAGCAGCAGCGTCATCCCGACCGTCGCAAGGATGGCGGACAAGAACCTCATCAGACGCTGCGACATGACGATAAACGTCAGGGGGAACAGGATCAGCAGATAGGTGGCGAAAACCAAAAAGCTAAAGTGACCCACAACGCTCATCCAGGAGTAGATACGCCCGGTTAGCGTTGTTGGCCAGTCTGCGACAAACAGATAACGACAGCCAATGACCGTCGCCAGCAGAATGTTGAACAGGGCAAACCAGTGCCCCCAGCTGACCATCTGGGAGACTTTTTCACGGTAGCGCTGACGATTCGTCACCATAAACTGTTGTTCGTATCCCTTAATGGGCCGGGTCGTTGCTGACGGACGACTGTAAAGCCTGGGCGAACGATTTTGCGATCGCCTGACGCTGAGCCGGAGCAACGCTGGTGTTAATCAGGTTGGTGACCATATTTCCCAAAACCATCAGGGAGAGATCGGTCGGCGTTTTATGTTTTTCCAGTACGTTGACCAGCTCACTGAGCAGTTGTTCAACGTGTTCATCACTGTAGCGGGAATGTTGTGGCATAAATCAAAATCAGTTTGTTGATGAAAGGGCAACATATTACCGTAGCAACAGCTTTTTTTCCCCTTTTTTATCTGTTGTTGCACACATGTCCTGGTGGTGGTTGAATACCGCCCGGTCTAAAAGGAGAGTTTATCATGAGTCTGGAAATCAACCAGATTGCCTTGCACCAGCTTATCAAGCGTGATGAGCAAACCCTTGAAGTGGTGCTGCGCGATTCGTTACTGGAACCCACGGCGACCGTGGTGGAGATGATGGCAGAGCTGCATCGCGTCTATAGCGCCAAAAATAAAGCCTATGGCCTGTTCAACGAAGAGAGTGAACTGGCCGATAGTCTGCGCCTGCAGCGTCAGGGCGAAGAGGATTTCCTGGCGTTTAGCCGTGCCGCAACCGGGCGTCTGCGCGACGAACTGGCGAAATATCCGTTCGCCGACGGCGGGATCGTGCTGTTCTGCCACTATCGCTACCTGGCGGTCGAGTATCTGCTGGTTACCGTGCTGAATAACTTAAGCAGCATGCGCGTGAACGAGCAGCTGGATATCAGCTCAACGCATTATCTGGATATCAACCATGCGGATATCGTGGCGCGTATTGATTTGACCGAATGGGAAACCAACCCGGAGTCGACCCGCTACCTGACATTCCTGAAGGGGCGCGTGGGCCGCAAAGTGGCGGATTTCTTTATGGATTTCCTCGGTGCCAGCGAAGGTCTTAACGCTAAAGCGCAGAACAAAGGGCTGCTCCAGGCGGTTGACGACTTCACGGCAGAAGCGCAGCTCGATAAGTCTGAGCGCCAGACCGTGCGTCAGCAGGTCTACAGCTACTGCAACGAACAGCTGCAGGCGGGGGAGGAGATCGAGCTGGAGTCCCTGTCAAAAGAGCTGGCGGGCGTCAGCGAAGTCAGCTTCCAGGAATTCACCGCGGAGAAAGGCTATGAGCTTGAAGAGAGCTTCCCGGCCGATCGCAGTACGCTGCGTCAGTTAACCAAGTTTGCCGGCAGCGGCGGTGGGTTAACCATCAACTTTGACGCGATGTTGCTGGGTGAACGCATCTTTTGGGATCCGGCCACCGATACGCTGACCATTAAAGGTACGCCGCCGAACCTGCGCGATCAGCTTCAGCGCCGCACCTCGGGTGGGAAATAACAGCCATAAAAAAACCCCGCAGAAGCGGGGTTTTTTTCGACGAGTTTGCGATTACGCGCGAACGAAGTCGATGTGAGTCAGTTTTGGCTTGAACGCGTGACGCTGAACAGCCTGAACTTTCACTTTTTCTTCTTTACCGCCAACAACGATGGTCAGAACTTCGCTGTAGAATTCAGCTTTGGTCTGCAGGTTCCACAGTTTGTCGTGATCCAGTTCGATTGCAACTGGAGCAGCTTCGCCACCGTAAACGATAGCCGGGAACTTGTTAGCGTTACGCAGGCGGCGGCTCGCACCCTTACCCTGCACGTTACGTACTTCTGCTTCGATAGTGAACATTGATTTCTCTCTGTATTTAAAACCCTACTACAGGCGACCCAGCAGCAGGTGAGTGTTCTGCCTCACGGATGTGAAGCGGGCGGCATTTTATACTCAAATGCCCCTCACATCAATGAAAAGTCCCGCTAACCGCGCAATTCGTTGGCGCGACGGAAGCGACCTTCGTAGTCAAAGAGCTTCTCGCGCACCTGCCAGAACTGGCCTTTCTTACGGGCGACGACAAAATCCGGATGGCGCAATAGCATCTGCTGGCGCACGATATCAGCTACGGTTATCCAGCGCAGGGGCACGCCCGGCGTGCGGGTATGCGGGCGGATAAACAGCTGTTCGAAGGCCATTCGCTGGGCAGGCGTCTGAACCCGGAAGCGCTCGCTGACGTCCGCCCCGTCTTCGTCGTAATAGGTGATTTTCAACCACTCGCCTTTTTCATCGGCGCCGGGCTGCAGCGCCATGCCGGAACAGCGCAGCACCAGGGCATCTTTCAGCTTTAGCGCCGCTTTCAGCATGTCGTCCGGGTCAACCAGCACCGCGTCGCATTCCCGGCAGCGGCGGGCGGCAATGTCGTTTTCGGCGTTGCACTGCGGGCAGTTTTTGAACCGGAAGCGGAAATCGCACTGCTCGCGATGCCCGTCATCATCTTCAAACCAGCCCTGACAGCGGCGGCCAAAGTGTTCGATCAGCGTACCGTCGGCGGTGGTTTTTCCCCAGAAGGTGTTGGCAAACCCGCAGGCAGGGCAAAAGACCTGCACGGGCACGTTGTCGCTTTTCCCTTTTGGCGCGCCGACCTCAGGCGTATAGAGATCGTGCGGGTTACCGGCATAATCCAGAATCAGGCAGTCGGTTTTTCCCGGGGCCAGACGCAGGCCGCGGCCAACAATCTGCTGATACAGACTGACCGATTCGGTCGGGCGCAAAATGGCGATCAGGTCGACGTGCGGGGCGTCAAAGCCGGTGGTCAATACCGACACGTTTACCAGATAGCGGAACCGCTGGGCTTTAAAGGCGTCAATCAGGCCGTCGCGCTCCGGGCCGGGCGTTTCGCCGGTGATTAACGCCGCGTCGCCGGCGGGCAATAATCCGGTGATTTCACGCGCGTGCTCAACGGTGGCGGCAAAGATCATTACCCCCTTGCGCGTCGCGGCGAACTCCTCAATCTGGCTGATAATATGCGGCGTAATACGCTTCTGCTTTTTCAGTTCCTGATTGAGATCCGCTTCGCTGAATAAGCCGTTGCTCTGTGCCTGCAAACGGCTGAAATCGTACTGCACCACCGGCATATCCAGCCGTTCAGGCGGCGTCAGGTAGCCATGTTTAATCATGTAGCGCAGCGGAAGTTCGTAAATGCAGTCGCTAAACAGGGCCTTGTCATCACCGCGCACCATGCCGTGATAATGATAGCGATAGATCCAGCCTTTCCCCAGGCGAAACGGGGTCGCCGTCAGGCCCAGCAGGCGCAGGTGAGGATTCACCGCTTTCAGGTGAGCCAGGATTTGCTGGTACTGGCTGTCGTCGTCATCGCTGATGCGGTGACACTCGTCGACGATCAGCAGCGAAAATTCGTTGCGAAACAGGTCCAGATTGCGCGCCACCGACTGCACGCTGCCAAAAACCACTTTGCCGTGGCTCTCTTTGCGCTTCAGCCCGGCGGCGAAAATATCGGCTTCCAGCCCAAGCGCACAATACTTGGCGTGGTTTTGCGCGACGAGCTCTTTAACGTGCGCCAGCACCAGCACGCGACCACGGGCCAGACGCGCCAGTTCGGCGATGACCAGGCTTTTGCCTGCGCCGGTCGGGAGCACAATCGCCGCCGGCTCGCGATGTTTACGGAACCAGGCGAGGGTGGCGTCAACGGCTTCCTGCTGATAGGGACGAAGTGTAAAAGTCATGGGGTCTCGGTTTCGTTATTCCGCACATAGTATGCCACGAAACTTTTTCCCTTGAGTGGCGCAACCAGACCATTATACTGAACCGTTCCAGACTGCTTCTTTTTTCGGACCTGTTGTCCGACTTCCAGCACCATTAAGGCTAAAAAGATTTCATGCGACTTGATAAGTTTATCGCTCAGCAACTCGGCGTAAGCCGCGCTATTGCCGGGCGTGAAATTCGCGCCAGCCGCGTTACCGTGGATGGCGATATTGTGAGAGACAGCGCGTTCAAACTGCAACCTGACCATCAGGTGGAGTATGACGGCAATCCGCTGACCCAGCAGCACGGTCCGCGCTACTTCATGCTCAATAAGCCGGAAGGCTACGTCTGCTCAACGGACGATCCCGATCACCCGACGGTGCTCTATTTCCTCGACGAACCGGTGGCGCACAAGCTGCACGCCGCAGGCCGCCTCGACATCGACACCACGGGTCTGGTGCTGATGACCGACGACGGGCAGTGGTCGCATCGCATTACCTCCCCGCGTCACCACTGCGAGAAAACCTATCTGGTCACGCTGGAGTCGCCGGTATCGGATGACACGGCAGAGCAATTCACGAAAGGCGTTCAGCTGCATAATGAAAAAGATCTGACCAAACCCGCCGTGCTTGAGGTGATCGCGCCGACGGAGGTCCGTCTGACCATCAGCGAAGGGCGTTACCATCAGGTGAAACGTATGTTTGCCGCGGTGGGGAACCACGTTGTTGGCCTGCATCGTGAGCGGATTGGTGCGATCGAACTCGATCCCGACCTGGCGCCAGGCGAATATCGCCCGTTAACGGAAGAAGAGATCGCCAGCGTCGGTCTGCCTTCGCACTAATTTCAGGAGAGCTCTGTGACCACCAGGCCACACTCGTCGTTCAAAATCGTCTTCATTCTTGGCCTGCTGGCCATGCTGATGCCGCTGTCTATTGATATGTACCTGCCCGCGCTGCCGGTCATTTCCGCGCAGTTTGGCGTTCCGGCGGGCAGCGCGCAGATGACGCTCAGCACCTATATTCTCGGTTTTGCCCTCGGCCAGCTGTTTTATGGCCCGATGGCGGACAGCCTTGGACGCAAGCCCGTTATTCTGGGCGGGACGCTGGTCTTTGCAGCCGCAGCGGTGGCCTGTGCGCTGGCGCAGACCATCGATCATCTGATTATCATGCGCTTCTTCCACGGTCTGGCGGCGGCAGCGGCAAGCGTGGTGATTAACGCCCTGATGCGAGATATCTACCCGAAAGAAGAGTTCTCCCGCATGATGTCGTTTGTCATGCTGGTGACGACGATTGCGCCGCTGGTGGCTCCGATGGCCGGCGGTGCGGTGCTGATGTGGTTCAGCTGGCATGTGATTTTCTGGATCCTGGCCCTGGCCGCGCTGCTGGCCTCGGCGATGATCTTCTTCTTTATTGATGAAACGCTTCCCGTCGAGCGCCGTCAGAAATTCCACATCCGTACCACCATCGGCAACTTTGCCTCGCTGTTTCGCCACAAGCGCGTGCTCAGCTATATGCTGGCAAGCGGGTTCAGCTTCGCCGGGATGTTCTCCTTCCTGAGCGCCGGGCCGTTTGTCTACATCGAGCTGAACCACGTTTCGCCGCAACACTTCGGCTATTACTTTGCGCTTAACATCGTCTTCCTGTTCATCATGACCATCATCAACAGCCGTTTTGTCCGGCGGGTAGGGGCGCTGAACATGTTCCGCGCCGGGCTGTGGATCCAGTTTGTGATGGCTATCTGGCTGGTGGTGAGCGCGTTTCTGGGCGTGGGCTTCTGGGCGCTGGTGGTCGGGGTGGCGGCCTTTGTCGGCTGCGTGTCGATGGTGTCATCTAATGCGATGGCGGTGATCCTGGATGAGTTTCCGCATATGGCGGGCACCGCCTCTTCCCTGGCGGGGACGTTCCGCTTCGGCATCGGCGCTATCGTTGGCGCGTTGCTTTCAATGGCCACCTTTACGACGGCATGGCCCATGCTGTGGGCGATGGCTTTTTGCGCAACCAGCTCGATACTCTTCTATCTTTACGCCAGTCGACCGCGAAAAGCGGCCCACTAAAACACAGAGAAGGCCCGGCAGGGCCTTTTTTGTTGATGCATATCAACCAAACCCCCGTTCGTTTATTCCGTGTTTGTTTATTTTATGTAAAATCTATTTGTGTAAAAAGTCACATCATTGTATTCAAAAAGGTTGAGTTAGATCGCAGAAACGGGTACATATAGCGCCGACGCGAGCCAGGAAACGGATAAAAAAGCGCTGAATAGTGCAGGCTGGCGATGATGTGTTACTATAAATGTAAATAAATTGTGAAGTAAATTTTGCTTCCGGGGAACGAACGTGAATACATTACAACTCTCCATTGTCCATCGCTTGCCCCAGAGCTATCGCTGGTCGACGGGTTTTGCAGGTTCGAAAGTTGAACCGATTCCGCAAAACGTCACGGGCTGTGAAAACTGCCTGGTAGCACTCAAGCTGTTGAGCCCGAGCGACGAAAATGCATGGCGGGTAATGGAGCGTCTTAGTCAGGCCCTGACGGATATCGAAGTGGACAGCTCCGTGCTGGAGTGTGAAGGTGAGCCGTGCCTGTTTGTGAAAAGCCAGGACGAGTTTGCCGCCACCTGCCGTCTGAAGAATTTTGGCGTTGCCATCGCGGAGCCTTTCTCCGGCCAGTACCCGTTCTGACCGCTAGTCTGCCGACAACAGCTGGCGCGTGTAGCGCTGTGTTGGCGCGCTAAATACGCGCTGGCACTCACCCTGCTCGACCACTTCTCCCTGTCGCAACACAATCACCTGATGGCATAGCGCTCGTACCACCTGAAGATCGTGGCTGATAAATATATAGGCCAGCCTGTGCTTTTCCTGAAGCCCTTTCAGCAGGGCCAGGATCTGCACCTGAACGGTTCTGTCCAGCGACGACGTTGGTTCATCCAGAATGATCAGCTCCGGCTTCAGGATCAGCGCGCGGGCAATGGCGATACGCTGGCGCTGCCCGCCGGAGAATTCAGCCGGATAGCGGTGGCGCGTCCCGGCATCTAAGCCCACTTCGGCCATCACCCGCATAACTTCCTGCTCTCGCTGCTGAGCGTTCAGGCCGGGCTGATGTACGCGCAGACCCTCTTCGATAATCTGTAACACGCTGAGCCGTGGATTAAGCGAGGAGTTGGGATCCTGAAACACCACCTGCATGCGGGGCCGCACGGGCAGCATCTGGCGGCGGTTCCAGCGGTGCAGCGGCATATCGTCAAAGAAGATCTCGCCCTGCGAGGTAATTAAGCGCAGCAGCGCCAGACCGGTGGTGCTTTTGCCGGAACCGGATTCGCCCACCAGCCCCAGGGATTCTCCCGGGCGCAGCGAGAAGCGGATGTGTTTCAGCACCGGATTCTGGTCGACGATGCGTCGCAAAATACCTTTGCGGATCGGGAACGAGACGGACAGATCCTCAACGCGCAGCAGCGGTGTGCTGTCCGCCTTGAGGGGAACCGGGTCGCCGGAGGGTTCGCTGTCGAGCAAACGCTGCGTATAGGGGTGCTGCGGCGCGCTCAGCAGCGTGGACGCGGTATTCTGTTCAACGCATCGTCCGTTTTGCATCACCGCGACGCTGTCGGCCAGCTTTCTCACAATGCTCAGGTTGTGCGTGATAAACAGTAGGCTCATGTTCAGCTCGTCACGCAGCTCCCGCAGCAGCGTCAATATTTGCGCCTGTACCGTCACGTCCAGCGCCGTTGTGGGCTCGTCTGCAATCAACAGCTCGGGTCGCGTGAGCAGGGCCATGGCGATCATCACGCGCTGGCGTTCGCCGCCGGAGAGCTGGTGCGGAAAATCATTCAGCCGTTTGGCCGCATTGCGTATTCCTGTTCGTTCCAGACAGTCCAGAATTTCGCCCCGCGCGGCCTCTTTGCGCATCCCCCGGTGCAGGGAGAGCACTTCATAGAGCTGTTTCTCCAGGCTGTGCAGCGGGTTGAGGGAAACCATCGGCTCCTGGAAGATCATGGCGATTTTGTTGCCGCGAATACCGCGCAGGGTATGTTCGTCGGCATGCAGCAGCGAGCTGCCGTGAAACAGAATATCCCCTTGCGGGTAGCTCACCGGCGGGGACGGCAACAGGCGCAGGATAGAGAGTGCCGAAACGCTCTTGCCTGAACCCGACTCGCCCACCAGGGCCAGCGTTTCACCGGTCTGGATCTGCAGCGACAGGTCGGTGACCACGGTGCGTGTCTCGCCCTGCTTTGAAAAAGCAATCGACAGGTTATCAATACTGAGAAGAGGCTGGGTCATTTTATACCGCCTTGTTCGGATCGAAGGCATCGCGCACGGCTTCGCCAATAAAAATCAGCAGTGAAAGCAGCACGGCCACGGAAAGAAAGGCGGCGATACCTAACCACGGTGCCTGCAGGTTGTTTTTGCCCTGCAGCAGCAGTTCGCCGAGCGACGGGGAACCCAGCGGTAGCCCGAAACCAAGAAAATCCAGTGAGGTGAGGGTGGTGATCGAGCTGCACAGAATAAACGGCAGGAAGGTGAGCGTTGCCACTACCGCGTTGGGCAGCATGTGGCGGAAGATAATCCCCCGGTCGCTCACGCCAAGCGCCTGCGCGGCGCGAATATAGTCGAAATTGCGGGTACGCAGGAACTCCGCGCGCACCACGCCCACCAGCGCCATCCAGCCGAACAGGACGGTGATGCCTAACAGCCACCAGAAGCCAGGCTGCACCACGCTGGAAAGCAGGATGATCAGAAACAACGTAGGCATGCCTGACCAGACTTCAATAACCCGCTGGCCCCACAGGTCAATTTTCCCGCCGTAGTAGCCCTGAACGGCGCCCGCCACGACGCCCATTACGCTTGAGAAGATCGTCAGCATCAGCCCAAAGAGAAGCGAGATTCGCGTGCCGTACAGGATGCGCGCCAGCACGTCGCCGCCGTTAGCATCCGTTCCCAGCCAGTTTTGCGCGGAGGGCGGGGAAGGGAATGGCGTCGTGGTGGCGAAGTTAATGCTGTTTGCGCCAAAGCGCACCGGCGCCCAGAGCGCCCAGCCGTGCTGTTCGATCTGCTGGCGAAGCCACGGATCCTGATACTCCGCCGGTGTTGCAAACGGGCCGCCGAAGTCGCTTTCGCTGTAGTTGGCGATAACCGGCACGTACCAGCGGTCGTTAAAATGCACCAGCAACGGCTTGTCGTTGGCGATCAGCTCCGAACACATGCTTAAGGCAAACAGCACGGCAAAAATCCACAGCGACCAGTAGCCGCGGCGGTTGTGGCGAAAGCGGGCCCAGCGGGCCTGGTTGACGGGGCTTAAACGCGGCATCAGCGGCCCTCAAAATCAATGCGGGGATCGACCAGCGTATAGCTGATATCACTGATGATATTCAGCAGCAGGCCAATCAGGGTGAAAATATAGAGTGTGCCAAACATCACAGGATAGTCGCGCGACACGGTAGCCTCATAGCCCAGCAGCCCCAGGCCGTTGAGCGAGAACATCACCTCTATCAGCAGCGAGCCGGTAAAAAACATGCCGATGAACGTGGCTGGAAATCCGGCGATCACCAGCAGCATGGCGTTGCGGAACACGTGCTTCCACATGATCTGCTTCTCGCTCACGCCCTTGGCGCGGGCCGTGACGACGTACTGTTTACGAATTTCATCGAGAAAGGCGTTTTTGGTCAACATGGTCAGGGCCGCGAACCCGCCGATGACCGTGGCCAGCACCGGCAGCGTGATATGCCAGAGATAGTCAGTGATTTTCTGATACCACGGCAGGGAGCTGAAATCGGCGGAGACCAGCCCCCGCAGCGGGAAGAGGTCGAAATAACTCCCCCCGGCAAAAAAGACAATCAGCAGGACGGCAAACAGAAACGCCGGGATGGCGTAGCCGATAATGATGAACGTGCTGCTCCAGATATCAAACCGGCTGCCGTTATACACCGCTTTGCGGATCCCGAGCGGTATAGAGACCAGATAGATAATCAGCGTTCCCCACAGCCCCAGCGTTATCGAAACCGGCAGGCTTTGCTTGATCAACGTTAATACTGACGCACTGCGAAACAGGCTGTCGCCAAAATCAAAGCGGATGTAATCCCAGAGCATCTTGAAATAGCGCTCGTGAATCGGTTTGTCAAAGCCGTAGCGGTGGGTGATCTCGGCGATCACCTCCGGATCCAGCCCGCGTCCGCCGCGATAATGGCTTTCGCTGATATTCCCTACGCCGGTTCGCGCATGGCTCGCGCCCATCCCTTCACTGCCGCCGCCGGGCATGCCGCCGCTGTTGCCAAATTCAATGGCGGCAATCGCCTGATCGACCGGGCCGCCGGGGGCGATTTGCACGATAAAAAAGTTAATCGTGATGATAGCCCACAGGGTGGGGATAATCAGCAGGAGACGACGGAGAAGATAGGCACCCATGATGATTCCTTATCGCCGCTCAGCGGGAAGTCTGGCGGCTTTGTTAACGTCATACCACCAGGTATCAAAGCCCAGGGAGTAGACAGGACGCACGGCAGGCACGGAGAACTTGTCCCAGCGCGCAAGGCGATCTTCGCCCATATACCACATCGGCAGCATGTAGTAGTTCCAGGTTAAGACCCTGTCGAGGGCGCGTCCGAGAGGCAGGAGCTTTTCTTTATCCCCCTGCGCCGCCTCTATTTTGGCAATCAGCGCGTCAATCGCCGGGCTTTTTACCCCCGGCGCATTGTATGAGGAGTCGATGTAGCTGGAGGCCCAGGAGATTTGCAGGTCCGAGCTGGGCCACGGCTGGGCGGGCCACAGGCGCTGCATCATGTCGTAATCACGGCTGCGCATGCGGCTGGTGATCTGCGCGTTATCAACCTGGCGAATGTTCATGGTCACGCCCAGCCGCTCAAGGTTGTGCTTAAACGGCAGTACCCACTGATCGTTGCCCCCGGACGAGAGCAGCAGCTCAAAGCTGAGAGGCTTGCCCGTTTTGGCATCCACACGCTTTTGATTTTTCAGGTGCCAGCCCGCGTCATCCAGCAGTTTGCTGGCCTTCAGCAGGTTGTCGCGGTCGTAACCGTCACCGTTCGACGCGGGCGGCTGAAACACGGTGGTGAAAACCTCCGGCGGTAGCTCCGCTTTCAGCGGGGTCAGCAGGACCAGCTCGTCGGCTTTCGGGTAATCGCGCGCGGCATATTCGGTGTTCTGGAAATAGCTGTTGGCGCGGCTGTAGGCACCGTAAAACAGCGCTTTGTTCATCCACTCAAAATCAAAGGCCAGGGAAATGGCTTCGCGCACCCGGCGGTCATTAAATACCGGACGCTGAATATTAAACGCCAGCCAGCGGGTGTCCTGGGCAGACTCATTTTTGTGCTCGTCTTTGACGATATAGCCTTTTGCGAAATTTTTGCCGATATAGCGGGTCGCCCAGTTTTTGGCGCTGCTTTCTACGCGTAAATCGAAGGCACCGGCTTTGAACGCTTCAAACGCCACGTTATCGTCGAGGTAGTAATCATAGCGAAGGGTGTCGAAATTCCAGCGCCCGCGATTAACCGGCAGATTTGCCGCCCAGTAGTCTTTAACGCGGGAGTAAACGACATATTGCCCCATTCGCCAGTCGGTGATGCGGTATGGGCCGCCTGCCAGCGGCGGCGTGGAAAGCGGGTCGCTTAGCTTATGATTTTTCCAGAACGATTCAGGCATCACCGGCAGCGAGAACAGGCTAAGCATGTTCTCTTTGTTCGGTTCGCTCAGCTCGATGCGTACGGTGAGCGGCGCGATGGCTCTAACGGATGCGCCTTTATACACGATGCGGAACTGGGGGACGCCTTCGGTCATGAATTTATGGAAGGTGAACGCCACGTCGCTGGCCTTCACCGGCGTGCCATCGTGAAAACGTGCTCGCGGATTCAGCGAGATTTCCGCCCAGGCGAAGTTATCGGCGTAACGCACGTTCTCGGCAATCAGCGGATAATAGCTGCCGGGCTCATCATCCGACGTGACGAAGAGCGTATCGTAAAGCGATTCCGTTCGCGCGGCCGCCACGCCGCGCAGGGCGAAGCGGTTGAAGTTGTCGAATGTTCCCGTGGCGGAAAGCGTGACCTTTCCGCCCTTCGGCGCGGCAGGGTTAACGTAATCGAAGTGCGTAAAATTGACCGCATATTTCGGCTCGCCAATCACCGCGAAGGCGATATTTTCTTTGATGGCTTGCGCCTGGCTGGACAGGCTCGTTAGTGCCAACATCAGCAACATGAAGCGCATAAGCATCTCGCGGCGGCTCCCTCTTTTACAGTCCGACTCGGTTAAGCTGAATAATAAGTGACGTCACGGGCAATGTGAAATTAATCACCCCCGGGCGAAATATCAGGCCGCCATTCGCGGAACTGCGCCAGCGGCATCGGGCGGCTAATCCAGTATCCCTGCAGGAAATTAACGCCGTGTTCGCGTAGCCAGGCGGCCTGTTCCGGCGTTTCCACCCCTTCAGCGACGGTCGACATATTCAGTCGTCTTGCCAGCGTCAGGACGGCATCCAGCACCGGCGACGTCACGGTCTCAGTGCCAATTGCATTAACAAAGCCGCGGTCGATCTTGAGATAGTCCATGGTGAAATGCTCAAGATAAATCAGCGCGCTGTGGCCGGTGCCAAAATCATCAATGGCTATCTCAAACCCTTCGTTGTGTAGCCATTCGAAGAGGCTGTTGGCTTCCCGATGATTGAGCATGTCGCGTTCGGTAATTTCCAGCACGATCTGGAAGTAATCCTGCGGCAGTAGCGCTTTGAAGGTGCGCATATCGTCTTTGAAGCTTTCTGCATGCAGATGCCCCGGCGCAATGTTGATGCCCACCTTTGCTCCCGGAGGTAACAGGGTTTGTAACACGGGCGCATCGTGAATGATAAGGTCAAAGAGATGCAGCGTCAGCGGGACAATCAGCTTCTGCGCTTCGGCAAAGTTGATAAACGCGTCCGGCGGAATTTCCCCCATCGTCGGGTGTTTCCAGCGCATCAGCACTTCAAGCCCGGTCATCTGGAGCGATTTAGCATCGACGACGGGCTGATAAACCACATAAAACTGACCGCGCTTAATGGCGCTTAAAATCTCTTTACCCGGGTTGAGGCGAATGCTGAGGATATAGTAATTGAGCGATCCGGCACAAATGCCGCATACCAGCCCGAAGAACAGGGCATAGAGAATTTCATCGCTGGTCCATGCGTCCGCATACAGGTTTATGGTCAGGGGGACGTCTTTCAGCGTCGCGGTTCGGGTCGGCGTTTCGTGCAGATCTTGCGCGTTGACCAGCGTGCCGGACTGCGTTGACAGCGCGTGATCGCCAATGATGATGGCGATGCCGGCAAATTCGTCCTGGCGAGCGGTGTAGAGCAGGTAAGGCGTCAGATTGAGATTCACCGAGGTGAAGACGCCGCCGTCCTTCACCAGCGGGTTACGGTACCAGATGGCAATCGCGGGCTTGTTGGGCAACATGGGGGTGCCAGGAAGCAACGCCATATCAATCTGTTTGTCGATGTGCAGCTCGGGTATCAGCTCCTCCATCGGGGAATTCATCGGCCCCGTGGCAGAAGAGCAGAACGCCATTTTGTCTCTGACCAGCAGGAATGCGCGAACGTTAACGCTAAAGGCAGCGCGCGAGGTAAGTTCCTGATTGACGTCGTGGCAGCTGTTTAACGTGAGCGGCTGGAGCACATCGATAGAATTTTTTAACTCATCGAAATAGCTCTCCATATAGATGCTCACATCGTGGATCAGGGTGTCGAATTTGACTTCCCGCTTGTGGTAGCTCCAGAAAAATTGCAACGAACCCAGGAGCAGGGCGGCGATCAGGCCTGTGATGATGCTGAGGATCAGTATTTTGCGATTGCTGGAGAAATAGCGGGTGAACATAGACGTCGTGATTCCTGAAATGCCGCTGGATGTATTCAGTGTAACGGGCAAAAAAAAACACTGCCGAAGCAGTGCTTTTTTTCATCATATCGCCAGCCAAGGGATAACCAACGATACGATAGTCATATTAACTGCGGGTCAGTACGCGGCGTGCTTCGTTGTAGCGCTTCTTCCAGTACGGTTCATTCATGCTGGAAATGGTCACACCGCTACTGGTGGAGGCATGTACAAACTGGTCATTACCAATGTAGATGCCAACATGTCGACCTGTAGAACCGGCACGGAACAGGACTAAATCACCGGTGCGCAGTTTAGTACGTGAAATCGACTTGCCCATCTCCTGCTGTTCATAGGTTGAACGCGGAAGATCTAACCCAAATTGCTCACGGAACGTACGCTGTACAAAACCGGAACAATCAATACCTGTTTTTGTGCTGCCGCCAAGACGATAGCGCACGCCTTTCCAGTCAGCATACTGGTCCATAATGCGGGACTTCACGTCCAGATTACGTACCATATTTTCAAATTCATCCTGAGAGGCTTGCAGTGACGAGGAATCTTCCATTCCCACAACACGCGTCTCAGGATGCATATTCTTTGCGGTGTTAGATGTACTACATGCAGACAACAGTACCGCGACTGCTATCGCCGGGATCCCCCGTAAGATATATCTCAGAAACGGTTGAGATTTGACCATTTTGTTTATTATCCCTTGAAGTCCTTAACGACAAATATCGTTATAAAAATGCCAAACGTGACGAGACTAATTATCTGTTCACATTGAGACAATTCTTTCTGGTCACATTTGTGGCTCAGCGCACAAAATTATTCGCCATTGAAATAATTATCTCTATGGGGCAAAACGAGTTCGAGATTAACCGATTGCCTGGGGTAATGCGAGTAAAAAAAGCCTTTTTTTTATAAGAAAATGTGATACAGAAAGTAAAAACATGGAAATGCTCAAAATACCGGCAGATCCGCCGCGTAATCGCGTAATTGATTCATTTTTATCATGAATATGATGACGAGAATATGACAGTGGGGAAAGATCGCGGCGAGAACGCTATCAGGGATCATGTCGATCCCTGATAGCTCACGTTAATTTAGGTTAGTTATTTGTTTAATTATTGTTGCGCCCTGCCGGGAAGATAGCGATCGAACAGCGCTATTATCCTGTCGCTCAGTGGGGTCATTAAACACCACGGCAGCGCAATCAGCGCCACGGAGAGCGAACCGACGGCAATATCGGTAAACCAGTGAGCGCCAATCATTACGCGCGGGAAGGCAAAAACCACAAAAATAATCAGGGCTATGGCAAAGGCTTTTCTGCCAAAATAGCGAAGCATAATGGCGCAAAAAATAAGCAGCATCATACCGTGATCGCCGGGGAAACTGTCCTTCGACGCATCTTTTGTTGGAATATGCAGCAGTTCGCTGACGCGATAAATATCGGTGAAGAATAGCGTTGGGCTTGAGCGCTTAACTGGAATAATCGCGGTTGCCAGCTGGTTAATGGCGACGGCAAACAGCAGCATTACCAGACCGATAATGAGAATACGCCGACGCCCGGCTTTATCCTCTTTCAGCCAGAAAGAGAGCATCAGGCAGCCCATGGCCAGCAGCGAGAAGCCGTCGAAGGCGCGATTGTTGGTAATTGCCACCAGCCACAGGAACGCGTTGCTCTTCACCAGCTCCTGGTTGAAGAAGTGAAAAATGGCAGAATCCAGCGGGAACCAGAAACCATGATCCGCCGGGATATACCAGGAGAAGAAAAGCGCCAGACCGGCGACATTAAGCAGTAATATCAGGGGAAATCGAGTTGTCATAACGTTCTGCATAGAGTGAAAACTGGGGCAACGTTAGCCGCCCGAACTTAAACGAATCCTCAACAGGCTGGACTGGAGGGCATTCCAGTCGGCGTTAACCGCACTAATTAACTCTATTCGGCTGTCAGGCGGCGCCACATTCTGCGTTTCAATAAAGAAATCGTCACCCTGACGGTTGATCCTTACCAGCCCGTCTGGGGTGCGCATGATCCCTTTCACGCGATCGACGGGAGCAAGTCGGGCCCACTCCAGGATCCCAATGGTGTCAAAAACGGTTTCAGCATCAAATATCCATCCGCAGGCCTGATATCCCTGGCCGCTGTTCAGGTTACGACGCCAGCGCTGATGTTCCGGCAGGCTGAGAGCGGCTAAACCCTGCTTAACCGGATGACTGTGCGAATGAGCCGCACTGGCAGGCAGCTCGGTGAGGTTCAGACGAGGAAGGTCAAGCAGGGCGCTATCAATATTCCCCTGGGTGGTCTGCACCCGCGTGCGGTTGCCGCCGAAATGTTGCCACCATGCGTCCAGCGCGGCCTGGCTTTCAGGCGTGGCGCGATCTGCTTTATTCGCGACAATAACGTCAGCCGAGGCGAGCTGATCGCGGAAATTCTCATTGGCTACCGTCTTGTCATCCAGAAGCTGACGCGGATCGAGCAGGCACAGGGTGGCGCGCAGATCGATCCACGGCTCGTAAACCGGGGCGGTCAGTAAATCGAGGATCTGCTTGGGGTGACCCAGCCCGGTGGGTTCAATCAGCAGGCGGTCAGGTTTGCCCTGACGCAGCAGGGTATTAAGCCCGACCTGCATCGGCAGGCCATTGACGCAGCACATGCATCCGCCGGGGATCTCTTTAATCATCGCGCCGCTGGATGACAGCAACGCGCCGTCAATGCCCACCTCGCCAAATTCATTGACCAGCACGGCCCATTTCTCGGCCGGATCTTTATTTGCCAGCAGGTGGAGAATTGAGGTGGTTTTACCGCTGCCGAGAAAACCGGTGATGAGGTTGGTTTTGGTCACATGCGCTCCAGATGAGAATGGTGATGCTATAACACTATTCTCTCTATCCTGGCGAAAAACGTGACCGGTGAGAAGGGGAAGGGCGAACGGAGATCTCATCCGTTCGCGTTAAGCGCAATAATCGTTAAACATTTAACGTTTCGATAACAGCCTGGCGCGCGCCGTGGCGGTTGATGCTCTGGTATGCCTGGCTGACAGCCTCCACAAAGACGCTGTTTTGTGCGAGATCGTGACCAAAGACCTCGCTGAGCCCCAGCAGCGCGTTAACGCGGTCGGTATCGCTGCTGGCGTCAACGATGGCGCGGATTTTATCGCTGAGGGGATCGCGAACGTCAATCGCATTGCCATGGTCGTCGGTACCGCTGACGTAGCGTATCCAGCCAGCCACGCCCAGGGCCAGCAGCGACCACGGTGTATTTCGCTCAAGATGAACGCGGATCCCGTCAAGCATTCTCTGGGGCAGCTTCTGGCTACCGTCCATCGCGATTTGCCAGGTCCGATGCTGGAGTGCCGGGTTGGCAAAGCGCTCCAGCAGGCTATCGGCGTAGGCGGTGGGGTCGACATCCTTAATGCGTAACGTGGGCGCCTGTTCGTCCAGCATCAGCCGACGGGCGGCTTCGCGGAACGACGCGTCCTCCATGCATTCATTAATATGGGCGTAGCCCGCGAGGTACCCCAGATACGCCAGGAAAGAGTGGCTGCCGTTGAGCATGCGCAATTTCATCTGCTCCCAGGGCAGAACATCCTGCACCATCTGAACGCCCGCTACTTCCCACTCCGGACGGCCGGCGACAAAATTATCTTCCACCACCCACTGAATAAACGGTTCACAGCTGATGGCGCACGGATCTTCAACGCCGAGCGCGTCGGTGATTTCCGCCAGCGAGGCCTCCGTCGCGGCGGGCACAATTCTGTCGACCATCGTCCCCGGAAAGCTCACGTGGCTGTCAATCCATTCAGAAAGCGCTGCGAAACGCTTTTGCGCCATGCCCAGCACCGCGTTTTTCACCACGTGCCCGTTATCAGGGATATTGTCGCAGGAGAGCACGGTAAACGCAGGCAAGCCGCGCTCGCGGCGGCGGTGGAGCGCTTCGACCAGGATCCCGGGGGCGGAATGTGGCTCTGAGGGATTCTCAAGATCGTGGATTATCCGGGCGTTGTGCAGATCGAGTTTCCCGGTCGCGGGATCGATGCAATAGCCTTTCTCCGTGATGGTGAGCGACACAATAGCGACCTGAGGCTCGCAAAATTTCTCAATAATGGCGGGCAGAGAGTCCAGCTTTGCGTTCAGGCATTCATGGACGGCACCGACGATAATCGCCTCATTGCCTTCTGCCCCTTTCTCCAGCACGGTGAACAGGTGATCCTGCGCGCGCAGCTGGCTCATCAGCACGTCGCCGTTGAAGAGGCTAATCTCACAAATACCCCAGTCGCCGCCTTTTTCATTCAGCACCCGATTTGTTAACAATGCCTGGTGCGCGCGGTGGAACGCGCCAAAGCCAAAATGGACGATACGTGAGCGTAATTGCGCGCGATCGTAGCGAGGTTGCTGAACCCGGGCAGGAAGGGCGGTGGAGGCAATTGTCTTCATGAGATACACACCTGATTAACCATTAATTAACAATGCCAGTGTAAAGTTATATGACAGCAAATAAAATTGGTGAGCCGTAAATATCCCCGTTCTGTGAGTTTGATCAATCAATGTGAGGCGGTATATTGACCCCTGGCGGCAAACATGTATGGTAGTCGTCATTGCAGTAACGCATATTGGTATAACAACTTTAGAGGGTGAGGCAATGGAACAAACCTGGCGTTGGTACGGGCCGAACGATCCGGTTTCTCTTGATGATGTGCGCCAGGCTGGCGCAACGGGTGTCGTCACGGCGCTGCATCATATTCCTAACGGTCAGGTATGGCCGGTTGAAGAAATTCAACAGCGTCAGGCGCTGCTGGCGGAGAAGGGGTTAACCTGGTCTGTGGTAGAGAGCATCCCGGTTCACGAAGACATCAAAACCCATTCCGGGGAGTACCAGACCTGGATTGCTAACTATCAGCAAAGCATTCGCAACCTGGCGGCCTGCGGCATTGATACGGTTTGCTATAACTTCATGCCCATCCTCGACTGGACGCGTACCGATCTTGAATATCAGATGCCGGACGGCTCGAAAGCGCTGCGTTTCGACCAGATCGCCTTCGCGGCGTTTGAGCTGCACATTCTGAAACGTCCCGGTGCCGAAGCGGATTACACCGCGGAAGAGCAGCAGCAGGCGCTTGTGTGGTTTAACGCCGCCAGTGACGCAGACATCGAAAAGCTGACCCGTAATATCATTGCGGGCCTGCCGGGAGCTGAAGAGGGGTATACCCTGGATCAGTTCCGCGCGCGCCTGGCGGAATACGGCGATATTGATAAGCAGCAGCTGCGTGAAAACATGGCGTATTTCCTGCGCGCTATCGTGCCGGTTGCTGAAGAGGCAGGTGTACGCCTCGCTGTGCATCCGGACGATCCGCCGCGTCCTATCCTCGGCCTGCCGCGTATCGTTTCCACCCTTGAAGATATGCAGTGGCTGAAGGATACGGTAAACAGCATCTATAACGGCTTTACCATGTGTACCGGCTCCTACGGCGTACGCGCGGATAACGACCTGGTGCGGATGATTGAAACCTTTGGCGATCGCATTCATTTCACGCACTTGCGTGCGACCTGCCGCGAGGAGAACCCAAAAACCTTCCACGAGGCGGCGCACCTGGGCGGCGATGTGAATATGGTGGCGGTGGTAGACGCCATTCTGGCGGAAGAGGCGCGTCGCAAGCAGGCGGGCGATGTGCGTCCTATCCCGTTCCGTCCGGATCACGGCCACCAGATGCTGGACGATCTGCGTAAGAAAACCAACCCAGGCTATTCGGCGATTGGCCGTCTTAAAGGGATGGCGGAAGTGCGCGGCGTTGAGCTGGCGCTGAAGATGACGAAGTATCCGGAGCTTCTGTAAGCTCTGTTGCCCGGTGGCGCTAAGCTTACGAGGCCTACAAAAAAACCGGCCTGAGAGCCGGTTTTTTTGTTTTTGCAGGTCAGGTAAGGCGAAGCCGCCACCCGACAAATGCCGCAATCAGTCGGCGCGGCCCATATAGCGTTTTTCTTCGATATGGATGCGGATCTTCTCGCCAGCGGAGAGGTATTCCGGCACCTGCACAACCAGGCCGGTCGTCAGGGTAGCCGGTTTGTTGCGGGCACTTGCGGATGCGCCTTTGATGCCAGGTGCGGTTTCAACGATTTCCAGATCGACGGTCTGGGGCAGCTCCAGCGCCAGCAGCACGCCGTCCCAGGTCAGGACCTGCATGTCAGGCATGCCGCCTTCAGGGATGAACAGCAGCTCTTCTTCAATCTGATCTTTGGTGAAGATGTACGGGGTGTAATCTTCTTTATCCATGAACACGTATTCGTTGCCGTCAATGTAGGAGAAATCAACGTAGCGACGGGTCAGGGTCACGGTATCGACGATATCGTCACCTTTAAAGCGCTCTTCCACCTTCAGGCCGGTACGCACATCGGCGAAACGCATTTTGTACAGCGTTGCTGCACCACGGGCGCTGGGTGCCTGAATGTCGATATCTTTCACAATCAGCAGTTTGCCGTTGTAATTCAGCACCATACCTTTCTTTATTTCGTTCGCTCTTGGCATTGCAGTAATCCTGTTTACGGGAGGTAAAAAATATCGCGCCAAATTACTCGCGCGCGGCCTTTCAGGCAAGAGGAATTCGTGGCTTTTGCTATCAATACGCAAAAGGTGTTACTGTGCGCGCGATGCCCGACTGCGCGGGCGATCGTCAGCGAAAGAGAGCATTTATGGATTGCCGTCCCGATTGTGGCGCGTGCTGTACTGCACCGTCCATTTCAAGCCCCATTCCAGGAATGCCGGAGGGCAAGCCTGCCAATACCCGCTGCGTTCAGCTCTCGGAAACGAACCTGTGCATGATCTTTGGCTCACCGCTGCGCCCGAAAGTGTGCTCCGGGCTTCAGCCCACTGCCGAAATGTGTGGCAGCACTCGAGGGCAGGCGATGACGTACCTTCTTGAACTGGAAGCGCTCACCGCGCCCTAAACGTCTTTAATTCTCGCCAGACAGCCGATCGTCAGGGTACACATCACCAGCGCAATCCAGAACACCGTGTGATAGTTCCAGATTTCTGCAACGACACCCGCCATTGAGCCCGCGATGATCCAGCCCACGCGGGTGGTATTAGTATAAAGCGTGGTGGCAGAGCCTGCCTGGCCCGGCATCAGATCCTGAAAATAGAGCATACCTATCCCGGCGAGAATGCCAATATAGATGGCGTTCAGCAGCTGTAAAGCCAGCAACAGCCCCGGCGTATTTACCGTCAGCATACCGATATAGAACAGCAGACCGGCGACGGCGGCGATGCGCATTAAAAAACGCTTTCCGAAGCGCTTTGCGTAATAGCCCGCAATGAGCATCGTCGGGATCTCAAGCCCGGCCGCGGTGCCCATCATGATGCCCGCCAGCTTCTCCGACAGGTGCAGTTCATTAATAATAAACAGCGGCATATTGATGATATACAGGCTGTTGGTGCCCCACATCAGCGTGCAGATCGCGAACAGGAGCAAGGCATCGCGGCGGTTACGGCGCGGCGCTTCCAGCACGCCCGTTGCCACCTTCGGCTCTTTGCGCATGGACGGCAGGAAGAACCACACCAGCGCGCCGCACGCCACAAACGCGACTGCCGCGCTCAGGTACATCACCGTAAAGCCAAAACCCATCGCCAGCGCGTAGGCCAGCGGCGGGCCAATCACCCACGCCAGCGACACCTGCGCACGCAGGACGGAGCTGAACATCACCGCTTCACGTCCGGTATGGTCGGCGTGTTCGCGGGCAAGGGCGAACAGCTGCGGGTTCGCCGTTGAGCCAAAGCTGCTCAGGAATACCCCGACGAAGAGCAGAATGAAATAGTTGCGGTTCCAGGCGAACAGAACGCAGGCCATGACCCCCAGCAGACAGCAGAAAACGATCAGGCTTTTACGATCGCCTTTTCTGTCGGATCGTCCCGCCAGAAACTGGCTGACCAGGATGCCGATGATGGCGCTTCCGGTAAAAAAGAAGCCGACCATTGCCGGACGAACATGAACCTCATTGGTCAGAAATAAGCTCAGCGTCGGCGTCTGTAACGCGCCGGCAATGCCCGTGAAAAAGGCAACAATCAGGAAGGCTGCTGAGGTCAAGTCAAAGGGCTTCGGCGAGACGGCCGCAGGGGTGTTATGCATGTTTTATAATTAGCGAGTAGCAGAGAGGGGCGGAGTGTACGCCGTCAGCTAAAAAATAAACAGTGGGTGCGGTCAATGATGCCACGAAAAATCAAAATGGCATTTCATCTTGCATCCTCGTCGGCTGACCTTAGCTGAAACTGACTTGCTGAACTTCAGCAAAATTCAGCTCAATGAAGAAGAAATGTGCTGTATCTCTAAATTCTGATATCAGAAATACGAGTTTACTTGCAAGGCATTGCAGAAAGCGCAAGACTTTTTGAAACGTTTCAGCGCTATCTTGTTTTAACAAACGGAGCAGGCTAGCGCATTTTTTCTCATTAAAGCTGAAACGATTCAAGTTCAGCAGGAGTGGAGAACCATGTTCCAGTTATCTGTTCAGGATATCCACCCGGGCGCTCAGGCCGGGGATAAAGAAGAGGCTATTCGCCAGGTTGCCGCTGCGCTTGTGCAGGCGGGTAACGTCGCGGACGGCTATGTAAACGGCATGCTGGCCCGCGAGCAGCAGACCTCAACCTTCCTCGGAAATGGCATTGCCATTCCGCACGGTACAACCGACACCCGCGATCAGGTGCTGAAAACCGGCGTTCAGGTTTATCAATTCCCGCAGGGCGTGCTCTGGGGCGACGGTCAGGTGGCGTATGTGGCTATCGGTATCGCGGCCAGCAGCGACGAACACTTAGGCCTGCTGCGTCAGCTGACGCATGTCCTGAGCGATGACGACGTGGCTGAGCAGCTCAAGTCCGCTACCACAGCTGAAGAGCTGCGCGCCCTGCTAATGGGCGAAAAACAGAGCGAAGCGCTGAAACTGGATAATGAAACGCTGACGCTGGACGTGATTGCCTCCGATCTGGTGACGCTGCAGGCGCTGAACGCGGGTCGTCTGAAAGAAGCCGGCGCGGCGGATGCCACCTTTGTGACGCGCGCGATTAACGATAAGCCGTTGAATCTGGGTCAGGGTATCTGGCTGAACGACAGTGCTGAAGGCAACCTGCGCAGCGCTATCGCCGTGAGCCGCGCGGCCAATGCGTTTGACGTGGAAGGCGAGCGTGCGGCCATGCTGGTGACCGTGGCGATGAACGACGATCAGCCGGTTTCCGTGCTGAAGCGTCTGGGCGATCTGCTGCTGAACAACAAAGCTGAAAAACTGCTGAACGCTGATGCCTCTACCGTGCTGGCACTTTTGACCAGTGATGATGCGCCGACCGAAGACGTGCAGACCGCTGAGTTCGTGGTACGCAACGAGCACGGCCTGCATGCCCGTCCGGGCACCATGCTGGTGAATACCATTAAACAATTCGAGAGTGAGATCACCGTGGCGAATCTTGATGGCACGGGCAAACCGGCCAACGGCCGTAGTCTGATGAAAGTTGTCGCGCTGGGCGTGAAGAAAGGACATCGTCTGCGTTTCACCGCACAGGGTGCCGATGCTGAACAGGCGCTGAAAGCGATTGGCGACGCCATCGCGGCGGGTCTGGGGGAGGGCGCATAATGAGCAGACGTGTTGCGACTATTACGCTGAACCCGGCTTATGACCTGGTAGGATTTTGCCCGGAAATTGAGCGCGGCGAAGTCAACCTCGTGCGTACCACTGGCCTGCATGCTGCGGGTAAAGGGATTAACGTCGCGAAAGTGCTCAAGGATCTCGGTATCGACGTCACCGTGGGTGGATTCCTCGGTAAAGATAACCAGGATGGTTTTCAGCAGCTGTTCAGCGAGCTGGGCATTGCCAACCGTTTTCAGATTGTTCAGGGCCGTACCCGTATCAACGTCAAGCTGACGGAGAAAGACGGTGAAGTGACCGATCTGAACTTCTCTGGCTTCGAAGTGACGCCGTCTGACTGGGAGCGTTTTGTTAACGACTCTCTGACCTGGCTCGGTCAGTTTGACATGGTTTGCGTCAGCGGCAGCCTGCCGTCCGGCGTCAGCCCGGAAGCGTTTACCGACTGGATGACGCGCCTGCGCAGCCAGTGCCCGTGCATCATTTTTGACAGCAGCCGCGACGCGCTGGTTGCGGGTCTGAAAGCCTCTCCGTGGCTGGTGAAGCCGAATCGCCGCGAGCTGGAGATCTGGGCGGGTCGTAAGCTGCCAGAATTAAAAGATGTGATTGACGCTGCCCATGCGCTGCGCGAGCAGGGTATCGCTCACGTGGTGATCTCTCTTGGTGCAGAAGGCGCGCTGTGGGTTAACGCGTCTGGCGAATGGATCGCTAAACCGCCGTCAATGGAAGTTGTCAGCACCGTTGGCGCAGGGGATTCCATGGTTGGCGGCCTGATTTATGGTCTGCTGATGCGTGAATCCAGTGAACATACCTTACGTCTTGCCACCGCCGTTGCTGCCCTGGCCGTAAGCCAGAGCAATGTCGGCATTACCGATCGTACCCAGTTAGCCGCGATGATGGCGCGCGTTGACTTAAAACCTTTTAACTAACAGCAGGAGAGGAATAATGAAAACGCTGCTGATCATTGACTCCGGTCTCGGACAGGCTCGCGCCTATATGGCGAAGACCTTGCTGGGAGCGGCGGCGAACAAAGCACATCTCGAGATCATTGATAACCCGGGCGATGCAGAACTGGTCATTGTCCTGGGCGATAAGATCCCGGCTGACAGTGCGCTGAACGGCAAAAAAGTGTGGCTGGGCGATATTAATCGCGCGGTGGCACATCCGGAACTGTTCCTGAGCGAAGCGAAAGGGCACGCGTCTGTCTACAGCGCGCCTGTCGCGACGGCACCGGCTGCGGCCACGGGTCCGAAACGCGTTGTTGCGGTGACGGCCTGCCCGACGGGCGTGGCTCACACCTTTATGGCGGCTGAAGCCATTGAAACCGAAGCGAAAAAACGCGGCTGGTGGGTTAAAGTTGAAACGCGCGGCTCCGTCGGTGCCGGCAACGCTATCACCCCTGAAGAAGTGGCTGAGGCCGATCTGGTGATCGTGGCGGCGGATATCGAAGTGGACCTGGCGAAATTTGCCGGTAAGCCAATGTACCGCACGTCTACCGGCCTGGCGCTGAAAAAGACCGCGCAGGAGTTTGATAAAGCGCTGGTGGAAGCGAAGCCGTATCAGACAACCGGCGCGCGTCAAACCGCGACGGAAGGTAAGAAAGAGTCTGCAGGCGCCTATCGCCATCTGTTGACCGGTGTGTCTTACATGCTGCCGATGGTGGTTGCGGGTGGTCTGTGTATCGCCCTCTCGTTCGCATTTGGTATTACTGCGTTTAAAGAGCAAGGCACGCTGGCCGCTGCGTTAATGCAGATTGGCGGCGGCTCCGCGTTCGCATTGATGGTACCGGTACTGGCAGGCTTTATTGCCTTCTCCATCGCTGACCGTCCTGGCCTGACGCCGGGCCTTATCGGCGGTATGCTGGCCGTGAGCACCGGTTCTGGCTTTATCGGCGGTATTATCGCGGGCTTCCTGGCCGGTTACGTCGCGAAGCTCATCAGCTCGAAGCTCAAGCTGCCTCAGAGTATGGAAGCGCTGAAACCTATTCTGATTATCCCGCTGATTTCCAGCCTGGTGGTCGGTCTGGCGATGATTTACCTGATTGGTAAGCCGGTTGCGGGCATTCTGGCGGGTCTGACCCACTGGCTGCAAACCATGGGTACCGCGAACGCGGTTCTGCTGGGTGCAATCCTCGGCGGCATGATGTGTACCGACATGGGTGGTCCGGTGAACAAAGCGGCGTACGCCTTTGGCGTTGGCCTGCTGAGTACCCAGACCTACGCGCCAATGGCGGCGATCATGGCGGCAGGTATGGTACCTCCTCTGGCGCTCGGCCTGGCGACGATTATTGCCCGTCGTAAGTTCGATAAAGCGCAGCAGGAAGGCGGCAAAGCGGCGCTGGTTCTGGGCTTGTGCTTCATTACCGAAGGGGCGATTCCGTTCGCGGCTCGTGACCCAATGCGTGTACTGCCGTGCTGTATCGCGGGTGGTGCAGTGACGGGTGCGATCTCCATGGCGATTGGCGCGAAGCTGATGGCACCACACGGCGGTCTGTTTGTCCTGCTGATCCCAGGCGCCATCACCCCGGTCCTGGGCTACCTGCTGGCCATCGTTGCCGGTACGCTGGTGGCGGGTCTCTCTTACGCAGTGCTGAAACGTCCTGAAGCGGAAGTTGTGGCGAAAGCAGCGTAAACAAGGTGTCGGGTGGCGGCTTCGCCTTACCCGACCTATAAAAAAGCCGGGTTGCATTATGCACCCGGCTTTTTTTATGCCGCCTGTTCAGCGGTTTGCTGTGCCTTCAGCCAGGCTATCTCTTCTGCCCAGATATCCGGATTGATGGTTTCCAGCACCATCGGAATACCGTCGAAGCGGGCGTCCTGCATAATAAACCGAAACGCATCGTGGCCGATGTTACCTTCGCCCAGGCTGTGGTGGCGGTCAACGCGGCTGCCGAACGCGCTTTTCGCATCGTTCAGGTGCATTCCGCGCAGGTACTTAAAGCCCACTATGCGCTCGAACTCATCGAACGTGTTTTTCGTTGCTTCGGTGGTGCGCAGGTCATATCCGGCGGCAAACGCGTGGCAGGTATCAATGCATACGCCAACGCGGGATTTATCCTCCACGCCGTCGATAATCGCCGCCAGATGTTCGAACCTAAAGCCGAGGTTGCTGCCCTGACCTGCGGTATTCTCAATCACCGCGGTGACACCTTTGGTCTTGTCCAGCGTGATGTTGATGGACTCGGCAATGCGAGCCAGGCAGGCATCTTCATCGATTTGCATCAGATGGCTGCCCGGATGGAAGTTCAGCAGCGTCAGCCCCAGCTGTTCGCAGCGCTGTACTTCATCAAGAAACGCCTCGCGGGATTTTTCCAGCGCCTCTTCAACCGGGTGACCGAGGTTGATCAGGTAGCTGTCGTGGGGAAGGATCTGGCCTGGCCCATAGTGATACTTCTCACAGGCGGCTTTAAAATCATCAATCACGTCAGCGGTGAGCGGCGCGGCGCGCCACTGGCGCTGGTTTTTGGTGAACAGGGCGAAAGCGGTCGCCTCGATTTCGGCGGCGCGAATGGCGGCATTCGCAAGGCCGCCTGCAGCGCTGACGTGCGCTCCAACATATTTCATAAAAAAACTCCTGCTAACCCGAAACGCTTATGATAGCGGGTTAGCAGGAGAAGGACGAGATGGTTTATGCCATCAGGCTATGGACCGCGAGGTTAATCGCGCCGCCGCCGACAATCAGCCAGATGAAGAGTACCAGCGCCATCAGCAGCGGCTTCGCACCGGCTTTTTTCAGCGCGCTGACGTGTGTAGTCACCCCCAGGGCCGCCATGGCCATCGCCAGCAGTACGGTATCCAGCGTCACCAGCATATCCACCACCGCTTTCGGCAGCAGGTGGAAGGAGTTAAAGATAGCAACCACGATGAACAGGATCGCAAACCATGGAATGGTGATTTTACTTTTCTGATTACTGTCCGCCGGTGCAAGCTGTTTAACCCGCGCAGCAAGGAAAATCAGGAACGGCGCCAGCATCATCACGCGCAGCATTTTGGCAATCACCGCCGCGTTTTCGGCTTCAGGGTTAATGGCATGTCCTGCCGCCACCACCTGAGCCACTTCGTGCATGGTCGAACCGATATAGATGCCGTAGGTTTCCGGGCTAAACCAGTGGGCAACCAGCGGATACATGGCCGGGTAGAGGAAGATCGCCAGCGTACCGAAGATCACCACCGTCGCCACCGCCACGGTTACCTTGCTGGCTTCGGCTTTAACGACGGGTTCCGTTGCCAGCACCGCCGCGGCCCCGCAGATACTGCTTCCGGCACCGATCAGCCAGCTGGTTTGCTTATCCAGGCCAAAGACTTTCTGGCCGATAAAGCAGGCCAGCAAAAAGGTGCTGGTCAGGGTCAGGACGTCGATGGCAATTCCGCTCACGCCCACGTCCGCAATCTGCGAAAAGGTGAGACGGAAGCCGTAAAGGATGATCCCGAGACGCAGCAGGTGCTGTTTGGCAAAGATCACGCCGCCGTCGCAGGATTTCCAGATATGTGGGTAAACCGTATTTCCCACGACCATGCCCAGCAAAATGGCCAGCGTCAACGCGCTAAAACCTGCGCCTGCGATAGCCGGGATGCTGCCGCCCCATAATGCTACGGCGGTCACTGCTGCGCTAAGCGCGAGGCCCGGCACGAAGTGCCACACTGTACGATGATGTTGTAAGGTGATTTCTGACATAACCTTCTCCTTTGTCTGGCTAAAGGTTACGGCGCTCTGGCTTAAAAATAAAATTGATTATATACTTATAATCAATCTATATAAGTGGTAAGCAACCATGCACATTACATTGCGTCAGCTGGAAGTGTTTGCCGAGGTGCTGAAAAGCGGCTCGACGACCCAGGCGTCACAAATGCTGGCGCTCTCGCAGTCTGCGGTCAGCGCGGCGCTGACCGATCTTGAAGGGCAGCTGGGCGTGCAGCTGTTCGACAGGGTAGGGAAGCGTCTGGTGGTCAACGAGCACGGTCGTCTTCTTTATCCACGCGCGCTGGCGCTGCTGGAGCAGGCTATCGAAATCGAACAGCTGTTCCGCGAAGACAACGGTGCGATCCGCGTCTACGCCAGCAGCACCATTGGGAACTACATTCTGCCGGAAGTGATTGCCCGCTACCGCAGGGATTTCCCGACCCTGCCGCTGGAGATGAGCGTGGGCAATAGCCAGGACGTTATCAACGCGGTGATCGATTTCCGGGTGGATATCGGCCTCATCGAAGGGCCCTGCCATAACGTCGATATCATTGCCGAGCCCTGGCTGGAGGATGAGCTGGTGGTGTTTGCGTCCCCGGCCTCATCGTTATTGCAGGGCGAGGTGACGCTGGAGCGCCTGGCACAGGCGCAGTGGATCCTGCGCGAGCAGGGCTCCGGCACGCGTGAAATTGTCGATTATCTGCTGCTTTCCCATCTGCCACATTTCCAGCTAGGGATGGAGCTGGGGAACTCTGAGGCCATCAAGCACGCGGTGCGTCACGGCCTGGGAATCAGCTGTCTTTCCCGGCGCGTCATTGCCGAACAGCTTGAAACGGGGTCGCTGGTTGAAATTCCGGTTCCATTGCCGAAGCTAGTGCGCACGCTATGGTGCATCCATCATCGTCAGAAACACCTTTCCAGCTCTCTGCAGCGTTTTCTGCGCTACTGCGCCATTTAACGTTCCCCGGTGGCGCTTCGCTTACCGGGGCTACGCGCGCCTGTCACCCCACATTTTTATGCTTTACTTATAATCCTGGCCGAGTCATGAAGCTCTCTTATAACTGAGTATTTCTGCCGGAAGGAACGCGGATCGTCTGCTACAATCGCGCCTCATTTATTAAATGGACAGCATTTTCATATGGTTTCAGAAATTAAAACCACAGAAGCGCCCACGCTACGTCGTGAACTCAAGGCGCGTCACCTGACGATGATCGCCATTGGCGGCTCAATCGGTACAGGTCTTTTCGTTGCCTCTGGCGCAACGATTTCGGCAGCAGGCCCGGGTGGGGCGCTCTTCTCTTATATCCTGATTGGCCTGATGGTGTACTTCCTGATGACCAGTCTCGGCGAACTGGCCGCGTACATGCCGGTATCCGGTTCGTTCTCGACCTACGGTCAAAAATACGTTGAAGAAGGCTTCGGCTTCGCGCTGGGCTGGAACTACTGGTACAACTGGGCGGTCACTATCGCCGTTGACCTTGTCGCCGCCCAGCTGGTGATGAACTGGTGGTTCCCGGATACGCCGGGCTGGATCTGGAGCGCCCTGTTCCTGGCCGTCATCTTCCTGCTGAACTACATCTCCGTGCGCGGTTTCGGCGAGGCGGAATACTGGTTCTCTTTGATCAAAGTGGCAACCGTCATCATCTTTATCGTCGTCGGTGTGGCGATGATCGTTGGTATTTTCAAAGGCGCAGAACCTGCGGGCTGGAGTAACTGGGCGATAGGCGATGCGCCGTTTGCCGGTGGCCTTTCGGCGATGATTGGCGTGGCGATGATTGTCGGCTTCTCCTTCCAGGGGACTGAGCTGATTGGTATCGCCGCCGGTGAGTCAGAGAACCCGGAGAAAAATATTCCGCGTGCGGTCCGTCAGGTATTCTGGCGTATCCTGCTGTTCTATGTGTTCGCGATCCTCATTATCAGCCTGATCATCCCGTACACCGATCCAAGCCTGCTGCGTAATGACGTAAAAGACATTAGCGTCAGCCCGTTCACGCTGGTCTTCCAGCACGCCGGTCTGCTTTCAGCTGCGGCAGTGATGAACGCCGTTATCCTGACCGCTGTGCTTTCAGCCGGTAACTCCGGGATGTACGCGTCCACCCGTATGCTCTACACGCTGGCATGCGACGGTAAAGCCCCGCGTATCTTCGCGAAGCTGTCCCGTGGCGGCGTACCGCGTAACGCGCTGTATGCCACAACGGTGATTGCCGGTCTGTGCTTCCTGACCTCTATGTTTGGCAACCAGACGGTGTACCTGTGGCTGCTTAACACGTCCGGGATGACGGGCTTTATTGCCTGGCTGGGGATTGCCATTAGCCACTACCGTTTCCGCCGCGGCTTCGTCAAGCAGGGTCACGATGTTAACTCGCTGCCGTATCGCTCCGGCTTCTTCCCACTGGGTCCTATTTTCGCCTTCATTCTGTGCCTGATCATTACGCTTGGACAGAACTATGAAGCGTTCCTGGCGGACACCATTGACTGGGGCGCCGTGACGGCGACCTACATTGGTATTCCGCTTTTTCTCGTCATCTGGTTTGGCTACAAGCTGACGAAAGGAACAAAATTCGTTCGCTACAGTGAAATGGAATTCCCGGAACGATTTAAACAATAATCGCACTTCCTCTCTTTTAACCCGCTCATTCGAGCGGGTTTTTTTATGCCCGCATCCTGAAACAAAGATATATTTCCTAACAATTTAATTGATAATAATTATCGTTTGCTTTATCGTTATCAAAAACAAGCGTGTCACCGACCCACCGCAGACGTGGGCGGAAAGGAAGACGCTGTGAGCAATGATGATTTGATTTAGTTGTATTTACCTCATGGAGATATGGAATGTTTAGGTTGAATCCCTTCGTCAGGGGAGGACTTTGTGCGTCCGCAATGTCCCTGGCCCTGCCTGTTATCGCAGCGGAATCCGGCGACACAATGGTTGTAACGGCCTCCGCGACCGAGCAAAACCTGAAAGACGCACCGGCAAGCATCAGCGTAATTACCCAGGAAGATTTGCAGCGCAAACCCGTTCAGAATCTGAAAGATGTGTTACGGGAGGTGCCGGGCGTTCAGCTCACGAGCGAAGGGGACAACCGTAAAGGGGTAAGTATTCGTGGACTGGACAGCAGCTATACGCTGATCCTGATCGACGGCAAGCGCGTTAACTCGCGTAACGCGGTATTCCGCCATAATGATTTCGACCTCAACTGGGTGCCGGTTGACGCCATCGAACGCATCGAAGTGGTGCGCGGACCGATGTCTTCTCTGTATGGTTCCGATGCGCTGGGCGGGGTGGTGAACATTATCACCAAAAAAATCGGCCAGAAATGGACGGGCACCCTGAGCGCCGATTCCACGATTCAGGAACACCGCGACCGTGGAGACACGTACAACGGCCAGTTCTATACCAGCGGTCCGCTGGTGGACGGCCTGCTGGGGCTGAAAGCCTACGGTAGCCTCGCGAAGCGTGAGAAAGACGGTCAGCAGAAATCCTCCACCACGGCGAGCGGTGAAACGCCGCGCATTGAAGGCTTCACCAGCCGCGATGCGAATGTGGAATTCGCCTGGACGCCGTCTGAAAATCACGACTTTACGGCGGGCTACGGTTTCGACCGTCAGGATCGCGACTCGGATTCCCTCGACAAAAACCGCCTTGAGCGTCAGAACTACTCTCTCAGCCACAACGGTCGTTGGGGCGTCGGGAACAGCGAGCTGAAGGTTTACGGCGAAAAGGTGGATAACAAAAACCCCGGCAACAGCAATCCGATCACCTCCGAGAGCAACGCGGTGGACGGAAAATACGTGCTGCCGCTGGGCGAAATCAACCAGCTGATGACCTTCGGCGGCGAATGGCGTCACGATAAGCTGAAGGATCCTGTCAACCTGACGGGCGGTTCCAGCAGCAGTACGTCGACAAGCCAGTATGCCCTGTTCCTTGAAGATGAGTGGCGTATCTTTGAACCTCTGGCGCTGACCACCGGCATCCGTATGGATGACCATGATACCTACGGCGATCACTGGAGCCCGCGCGCCTATCTGGTTTACAACGCGACCGATACCGTAACGGTGAAAGGGGGCTGGGCCACCGCGTTTAAAGCGCCGTCGCTGCTCCAGCTTAGCCCGGACTGGGTCACCGGCTCGTGTCGCGGTGCCTGTGAGATAGTCGGTAACCCGGATCTGAAACCGGAAACCAGCGAGAGCTTCGAATTCGGACTGTACTACAGCGGGGAAGAGGGCTGGTTAGAGGGCGTGCAGGCCAGCGTCACCACCTTCCAGAATAACGTGGATGACCGCATCAGCATCAGCCGTACGGCCAATGCAAAACAGGCCCAGGGCTACCCTAACTACGTTGGACTGAATGCGGACGGAGAACCAATTTTCCGCTACTACAACGTTAACAAGGCGCGCATCCGCGGGGTGGAAACCGAGCTAAAATTCCCGCTGGCGGACGACTGGAAAGTGACCCTTAATTATACCTACAACGACGGTCGCGATATCAGCAACGGCGGCAACAAGCCGTTGTCGGATCTGCCGTTCCACACCGCCAACGGTACCGTTGACTGGAAGGCAACGCAGGACTGGTCGTTCTACGTTCAGGGCAACTACACCGGTGAGAAACGCGCGCTGACCAGCAGTGCAGCAACGCCGGGTGGCTATGTCATCTGGAATACCGGCGCCGCGTGGCAGGCGACGAAAAGCGTGAAGCTGCGCGCGGGCGTGCAGAACCTGCTGGATAAAGATCTGAGCCGTGACGATTACAGCTATACGGAAGACGGCCGTCGCTACTTTGTGGGCGTGGATTATAAGTTCTGATGCGGCCAGGGTAAAAGCAAAACGGCAACGTAAGTTGCCGTTTTTAGTGTTTGTTCCCTCTCCCTGTGGGAGAGGGCCAGGGTGAGGGCATCAGAGCGCACGCAGCCGCACTTACCCAAACAAATGCTCCGCATGGAAGCGGAGATGATCCTCAATAAAGGATGCGATGAAGTAATAGCTGTGGTCATACCCCGGCTGAATGCGCAGCGTCAGCGGCCAGTCCTTCTGGCGTGCCGCTTCGGCGAGCACCGCAGGCTGCAGCTGTCCGGCGAGGAACTGGTCCGCATCGCCCTGATCGATAAGCATCGGGATCGCATTTGCCGAGCTGCTGGCCAGCATCAGCGCACAGCTGTCCCATTCCTGCCATTTTGCTTCATCTTCACCCAGATAGTTCGTGAAGGCTTTTTGCCCCCACGGCACCTGCGTTGGGTTCACAATTGGCGAAAATGCCGACACGCTGACGTATTTTCCCGGATTTTTTAACGCCATGATCAGCGCCCCGTGACCGCCCATAGAATGTCCGCTGATGGCACAGCGGTCGCTTACCGCAAACCCGGACTGAATCAGCGCGGGCAGCTCGTCGCGAATGTAGTCATACATGCGGTAATGGTGCGCCCAGGGCTGCTCGGTCGCATTGAGATAAAACCCGGCGCCTTTACCCAGGTCGTATCCTGCATCGTCGGCTACATCATCGCCACGCGGGCTGGTATCAGGCATCACCAGCGCAATACCCAGCTCGGCGGCAATACGCTGCGCGCCCGCTTTGGTGGTGAAGTTTTCGTCGTTGCAGGTCAGGCCTGAAAGCCAGAACAGAACCGGCGGATTTTCCGTCGGCGGCAGGAAAATGCTGAACGTCATCGCACAGTTCAGGACGGTGGAGTCATGCCGCCAGCGCTGCTGTCGACCTTCAAAACAACGGTGCTCCTCGAGCAGTTCCATGCAGGGCTCCTTTATGAGAATGCGTATTCATAAAAACCATAATACAGCCTTTTCATTGACCTGTGAGTAACTTTCACTTTCGCCAGACGGCGAGATGCTGCATCATAAATTTACTTTTCTTTAACAATTGGAGCGGTCATGGCGCTGCGTATTGCGCTCAGTGGGTTTGTCGTTCTGGTGGTGGCGATGGGGATAGGGCGCTTTGCCTTTACGCCTCAGGTACCGCTCATGATTGCTGTCGGACAGCTTACGCTGACCAGCGCGGGTCTGGTGGCGGCGATGAACTATCTGGGCTATCTGGTGGGCGCATGGGATGCAATGCGCGCGCACCGCTTTGTGGAAACGCGCCTCTGGCTTGGCATCGCCGGCGCGGTTGCGCTGACGCTGCTCTCCGCGGCGGCGGATAACGCCGTTATGCACGGCCTGCTGCGCTTCGTGATTGGCTGCATGAGCGGCTGGTCGATGGTACTCATTGCTGCCTGGACGAACGAGCGGCTGGGGCAGTTGGGTAAACCGGGCCTGAGCGCCGCCGTGTTTGCCGGACCGGGAGCGGGCATTGCTCTGAGCGGGCTTCTCGCCGTCTATATCCAGGCGAAATCCCTTTCGGCCGGGGCGGCATGGCAAATCTACGGCGTGCTGGCGCTGGTGCTGATTGCGCTGGTGGCGCGCTACCTGCCGCGATCCGGGCAGCTCCATCGCCCCGGCACCGCGCCGGAGCCGCTGGTGCTGACGGCGGATTTAAAGCGCCTGGTCTGGAGCTACAGCCTGGCCGGGTTTGGCTATATCCTCCCGGCGACATTCCTGTCACAAATGGCGGCGGTGCGTTTTCCCGGCAGCCTGTTTGCCCAGTTTGTCTGGCCGATTTTTGGTATCGCCGCCGTGGTGGGCATTGCGCTCAGTATTCTTTTACGCCACACCTCAACGGCTAACCGCAGGCTGGCTATCGTGCTGTGGTTACAGGGGGCTGGCGTGCTGGCGGCCTGGCTGCTGCCGGGGATTGGCGGTTTGCTGACGGGCGGGCTGCTGGTGGGCGGCGGTTTTTTGTGTGCCGTGCAGCTCTCTCTTTTATACGGCCGCGAGCTGGCGCCAAACCATACGCGCTATATGGCAGGCCTGCTCACCACCGGGTATGCGATTGGTCAATTGATTGGCCCGATGACCTCGGCGTTATCAACCTGGCTTACCCACCGGCTGGAGCCCGCGCTGGGGCTGGCGGGTGTTGCGCTGTTCGTCGGCGGAGCGCTGGTCTGGAATCGTCACGCTGAAAGGCAACAGCAATTGCAATAATTATCGTCGTGAATACTGGATTATGTGCGCCGCCTCACGCACAATGAGCGCATACTTTTGCCACAACGAGGGCAAAAGACGCCACACCTGCAGGAGAACAAAATGTCATCACTCAGTAAAGAAGCTGCCCTGGTCCACGAAGCCCTGGTTGCGCGCGGTCTTGAAACGCCACTGCGTCCGTCCGTACAGGATTTGGACAATGAAACCCGCAAGCGTCTGATTGCCGGTCATATGACCGAGATCATGGAGCTGCTGAATCTCGATCTGAGTGACGACAGTCTGATGGAGACGCCGCACCGCATCGCGAAAATGTACGTCGACGAAATTTTCTCCGGGCTGGATTACGCCAACTTCCCGAAAATCACCGTCATTGAAAACAAGATGAAAGTGGACGAGATGGTGACGGTACGCGATATCACGCTGACCAGCACCTGCGAACACCACTTCGTGACCATCGACGGTAAAGCGACCGTGGCGTATATCCCAAAAGATACGGTGATTGGCCTGTCGAAGATCAACCGCATCGTGCAGTTCTTTGCCCAGCGTCCGCAGGTGCAGGAGCGTCTGACGCAGCAGATCCTGACCGCGCTGCAAACGCTGCTGGGCACCAATAACGTGGCCGTTTCTATCGATGCGGTTCACTACTGCGTGAAGGCGCGCGGCGTGCGTGATGCGACCAGTGCAACGACCACGACGTCGCTGGGCGGCCTGTTTAAATCTAGCCAGAATACCCGCCAGGAGTTCCTGCGCGCCGTACGTCACCACAACTAAGTCTTACAGGGCAGGAACCATGGAGCGAAACGTCACGCTCGATTTTGTTCGCGGCGTCGCCATTCTCGGTATCCTGCTGCTTAATATCAGCGCCTTCGGCCTGCCGAAGGCGGCTTACCTCAATCCTGCCTGGTATGGCGACATCACGCGCAGCGATGCCTGGACCTGGGCTGTCCTCGATCTCTTCGCGCAGGTTAAATTCCTCACGCTGTTTGCCCTGCTGTTTGGTGCAGGTCTGCAACTCCTCCTCAAACGCGGTACGCGCTGGATCCAGTCGCGCCTGACTCTGCTGGTTCTCCTCGGTTTTATCCACGGCCTGTTCTTTTGGGACGGCGATATTCTTCTCGCGTATGGGTTAGTCGGGCTCATCTGCTGGCGTCTGATTCGCGATGCGCACAGCGTAAAAAGCCTGTTTAACACCGGCGTGATGCTCTACGTCATGGGGCTTGGGGTCCTGCTGCTGCTGGGGACGATCTCCGGCGAAGCGACGAACCGTTCCTGGATCCCGGATTCCGCTAACCTGCAGTACGAACAGTACTGGAAGCTGAAGGGCGGTACGGAAGCGATAAGCAACCGCGCGGATATGCTGGGGGATAACCTCCTTGCGCTGGGGGCGCAATACGGCTGGCAGCTGGCGGGCATGATGCTGATGGGCGCGTCACTGATGCGCACCGGCTGGCTGAAAGGGGAGTTCAGCCTGCGTCACTATCGGCGAACGGGTGTCGGGCTGGTGCTGATCGGCGTGCTGATTAACCTCCCGGCGATAATCACGCAGTGGCACATCCACTGGGATTACCGCTGGTGCGCGTTCCTGCTCCAGGTGCCGCGCGAACTGAGCGCGCCGTTCCAGACCATCGGCTACGCGGCGCTGATCTATGGCTTCTGGCCAACGCTTTCCCGCCTGTGGATCGTCAGCGCTATTGCCTGCGTGGGCCGCATGGCGTTGAGCAATTACCTCCTGCAAACGCTTCTCTGCACCACGCTTTTCTATCGATTTGGCCTGTTTATGAAATTCGACCGCCTCACGCTGCTGGCGTTTGTTATTCCGGTCTGGGTGATTAACCTGGCGTTTTCTGTTCTCTGGCTACGCTATTTCCGCCAGGGACCGCTGGAGTGGGTGTGGCGCCAGTTAACCGCACATGCTTCAGGGGTATCATTGAGGAACACATCCAGATAACGATCTGGATCACAATCATTAACAAAACGGATGTAAGCGTTTTCATGAGTGTGAGCTTCTTCACGTAGTCCCCTCTCTCTCGCTGCCAAAATAGCCACCTTGCTAAACACAGGGGGTGTCTGTGAGTTGCTGCAATCCTTTGAAGGATGGTGAATATGATCACCATTCGTGACGTCGCCCGTCAGGCGGGCGTTTCTGTGGCTACCGTCTCACGCGTGCTGAACAATAGCGCGCTGGTCAGCCCTGAAACCCGTGAAATCGTAATGAAAGCCGTGACCCAGCTCGGGTACCGGCCAAATGCCAATGCCCAGGCGCTTGCGACGCAGGTCAGCGACACCATCGGCGTGGTGGTGATGGACGTCTCGGATGCCTTTTTCGGCGCGCTGGTCAAAGCGGTCGACGTGGTCGCCCAGCAGCATCAGAAATATGTCCTGATCGGCAATAGCTATCATGAGGCGGAAAAGGAGCGTCATGCCATTGAAGTGCTGATCCGCCAGCGCTGTAACGCCTTGATTGTCCACTCAAAAGCTTTGAGCGATGAAGAGCTAACCGGCTTTATGGATCAGATCCCGGGCATGGTGCTGATCAACCGCATCGTCCCCGGCTATGCCCACCGCTGCGTCGGGCTGGATAACGTCAGCGGCGCCATGATGGCGACGAAAATGCTCATCAACAACGGGCATCAGCGGATCGGTTATCTGGCCTCCAGCCATCATATTGAAGATGACGACCTGCGGCGCGAGGGATGGCAAAACGCCCTGAAAGAGCACGGCATTACGCCGTCAGAAAGCTGGACGGGCACCGGTACGCCGGACATGCAGGGCGGCGAGGCGGCAATGGTGGAGCTGCTGGGCCGCAATCTGCAGCTTACTGCGGTGTTTGCCTATAACGACAGCATGGCGGCAGGCGCCCTGACGGCGCTGAAAGATAACGGCATTGCGGTGCCACAGCATTTATCACTCATTGGTTTTGATGATATTCCGATTGCCCGTTACACCGACCCGCAGCTGACAACGGTGCGTTACCCCATTGCCTCTATGGCGAAACTGGCGACTGAGCTGGCGTTACAGGGGGCGGCAGGGCTGCTGGATCCGGGCGCAACGCACTGTTTCATGCCGACTTTAGTGCGTCGGCACTCCGTCGCGGCCCGGCAAATTGTGGTTCCGATCACTAACTGATTACATGAGCTGATGTAACCGTTTTCAATCTGTGAGTAAATTCACAGTATCTTAACAAGGCGCTGACTATGATGTCAGCGTTTTAGGGGCTGAAACGCTATGTAACGGTGATTATTCACTTTCACTATAGCGAATGTGCCGCAAACAACGAATAAAACGCATTTCTGGAGCGTTACCGAACACGGAAGATAGAAATTTTATAAGTGAACTTCGGCTGTCAGTAACGTTTTATTAACACCTGCCCGCCGATCGTTATTCACAAGAACTACCCTGCATAAAAAACCGGAGATACCATGAATAAGAAGGTGTTGACCCTGTCTGCCGTAATGGCAAGCATGCTTTTTGGTGCAGCAGCGCACGCTGCGGATACCCGTATTGGTGTGACCATCTATAAATACGACGACAACTTCATGTCTGTTGTACGTAAAGCGATTGAGAAAGATGCGAAAGCAGCGCCAGACGTTCAGCTTCTGATGAACGACTCCCAGAACGACCAGTCCAAACAGAACGACCAGATCGACGTTCTGCTGGCGAAAGGCGTGAAAGCCTTGGCCATCAACCTGGTTGACCCGGCTGCAGCAGGCACGGTTATTGAAAAAGCGCGCGGCCAGAACGTGCCAATCGTCTTCTTCAACAAAGAACCTTCCCGTAAGGCGCTGGATAGCTACGACAAAGCGTATTACGTCGGTACCGACTCCAAAGAGTCCGGTATTATTCAGGGCGATCTGATCGCGAAACACTGGGCGGCGAACCCGAACTGGGACCTGAACAAAGACGGTCAGATTCAGTTCGTGCTGCTGAAAGGCGAACCAGGCCACCCGGATGCTGAAGCCCGTACCACTTACGTTATCAAAGAGCTGAACGACAAGGGTCTGAAAACCCAGCAGCTGGCGTTAGATACCGCGATGTGGGATACCGCTCAGGCGAAAGATAAGATGGACGCGTGGCTGTCCGGCCCTAACGCGAACAAAATCGAAGTGGTTATCGCCAACAACGATGCGATGGCAATGGGTGCGGTAGAAGCGCTGAAAGCACACAACAAATCCTCCATCCCGGTATTCGGCGTAGATGCACTGCCAGAAGCGCTGGCGCTGGTTAAATCCGGTGCGATGGCCGGTACCGTTATGAACGATGCCAACAACCAGGCGAAAGCGACCTTCGATCTGGCGAAAAACCTGGCCGATGGCAAAGGCGCGGCAGATGGCACCAACTGGAAAATTGAAAACAAAATCGTTCGCGTACCTTACGTGGGCGTAGACCAGTCCAACCTGGCTGAGTTTATCGGTAAATAAGTTAGCGGTACTGTCTCCACTGGGCGCAATTCGTTGCGCCCTTTTATAACGCGATATGCGAGGCCAACAAGGTATAATTATGGTCAGCACAAATACTCAGTCATCCGGTGAATACCTGTTGGAAATGAGCGGTATCAACAAGTCATTTCCCGGCGTTAAGGCACTCGATAATGTTAATTTAAAAGTTCGTCCTCACTCTATTCATGCCCTGATGGGGGAGAACGGTGCGGGTAAATCAACATTATTAAAATGTCTTTTTGGGATCTATCAAAAAGATTCTGGCAGCATTCTTTTTCAGGGGAAAGAGATCGATTTCCATTCAGCGAAAGAAGCACTGGAAAACGGTATCTCGATGGTTCACCAGGAATTAAACCTGGTGCTGCAGCGTTCAGTCATGGATAACATGTGGTTGGGGCGTTATCCAACCAAGGGTGTCTTTGTCGATCAGGACAAAATGTATCGCGACACCAAAGCGATTTTTGATGAGCTGGATATTGATATCGATCCGCGCGCCCGCGTGGGAACATTATCCGTCTCCCAGATGCAGATGATCGAAATCGCCAAAGCGTTCTCCTATGATGCGAAAATCGTCATTATGGACGAACCGACATCGTCATTAACGGAAAAAGAGGTTAATCACCTTTTTACCATTATTCGTAAGCTAAAAGATCGCGGCTGCGGCATTGTGTATATCTCCCACAAAATGGAAGAGATCTTCCAGCTGTGCGATGAGATTACCATCCTGCGCGACGGTCAGTGGATTGCCACGCAGCCGCTGGAAGGGCTGGACATGGACAAGATCATCGCCATGATGGTCGGACGTTCCCTGAACCAGCGCTTCCCGGACAAAGAAAACAAGCCGGGCGAAGTGATCCTGGAAGTGCGTAATCTGACCTCGTTACGTCAGCCGTCTATTCGCGATGTCTCCTTCGACCTGCATAAGGGCGAAATCCTGGGGATTGCCGGTCTGGTCGGGGCAAAACGTACCGACATCGTGGAAACCCTGTTCGGTATCCGTGAGAAAGCCGAAGGCACTATTACGCTGCACGGTAAGAAAATTAACAACCACAACGCCAACGAAGCCATTAATAATGGTTTTGCGCTGGTGACGGAAGAGCGTCGTTCGACTGGTATTTATGCCTATCTGGATATTAACTTTAACTCGTTAATTTCTAACATTCGCAATTACAAAAACAAAGTCGGACTGCTGGATAACTCCCGCATGAAGAGCGATACCCAATGGGTTATTGACTCCATGCGCGTGAAAACGCCAGGGCACCGCACCCAAATTGGTTCGCTGTCAGGCGGTAACCAGCAGAAAGTCATTATCGGACGTTGGTTATTAACCCAGCCAGAAATTCTGATGCTGGATGAACCGACCCGCGGTATTGACGTCGGCGCGAAGTTTGAAATTTATCAGCTGATTGCCGAGCTGGCGAAAAAGAATAAAGGGATCATTATTATTTCTTCCGAAATGCCGGAATTGTTAGGGATCACGGATCGTATTCTGGTTATGAGCAATGGTCTCGTTGCCGGTATTGTTGACACCAAAACGACAACGCAAAACGAAATTTTGCGTCTTGCGTCTTTGCACCTTTAAGATCAGGGGCTCCTCATGAGTGCGTTAAATAAAAAAAGTTTTCTCACTTACCTGAAAGAAGGCGGTATTTACGTTGTTCTTTTAGTACTGCTGGCTATCATCATTTTCCAGGACCCTACGTTCTTAAGCCTGCTGAACCTGAGTAACATTCTGACCCAGTCCTCCGTGCGTATTATCATTGCGCTGGGCGTGGCGGGCCTGATCGTAACCCAGGGGACGGACCTTTCTGCCGGTCGTCAGGTGGGGCTGGCGGCGGTTATCGCGGCAACCCTGCTGCAGTCGATGGAAAACGCCAACAAGGTCTTCCCGGAAATGGCCACCATGCCGATTTTCGTGGTGATCCTGATTGTCTGCGCCATCGGTGCGGTGATTGGTCTGATCAACGGTATTATCATCGCCTACCTGAACGTGACGCCGTTTATCACCACGCTGGGTACGATGATCATCGTTTACGGTATCAACTCCCTGTACTACGACTTTGTCGGTGCTTCCCCAATCTCGGGTTTTGACAGCGGCTTCTCGACCTTTACGCAAGGGTTCATCGCGCTGGGCAGCTTCCGCCTGTCGTATATCACCTTCTATGCGCTGATTGCGGTGGCCTTCGTCTGGATCCTGTGGAACAAAACGCGCTTCGGTAAAAACATCTTCGCAATCGGCGGTAACCCGGAAGCGGCGAAAGTCTCCGGCGTGAACGTTGCCCTGAACCTGCTCATCATTTATGCCCTGTCCGGCGTGTTCTACGCCTTCGGCGGGATGCTGGAAGCGGGTCGTATCGGCTCTGCAACCAACAACCTTGGCTTCATGTACGAGCTGGATGCGATCGCAGCCTGCGTGGTGGGCGGCGTCTCCTTCAGCGGCGGCGTGGGTACGGTACTGGGCGTGGTGACCGGTGTGATCATCTTCACCGTCATCAACTACGGCTTGACCTATATCGGCGTGAACCCGTACTGGCAGTACATCATCAAAGGCGCCATCATTATCTTCGCGGTTGCGCTGGATTCACTGAAGTACGCGCGTAAGAAGTAATTGCTCCTCGCGTTATCCAGCCCGCTCACCGAGCGGGCTTTTTTATGCCTTATGCCAGCTGTGACTCCTCTCGGGTCACAATGCGCTCAAACCAGTCGAGTTCAGAGAGTTTGCAGGCGACCCACTGTTCAGAAAAGGCGTCGCCCAGGCTGTCGGTGAGGTACTGACAGCGGGCAAAGGTCTCAATCGCCTCCTGCTGAAACAGCGGCAGCTCGGGACGATCGTGCTGCGGTTCGGGCAAATCCTCGTCGTCGGTGTTTTCCAGCCCGTACAGCATACCGGTCAGGACAGTGGCTGCCACCAGATACGGATTGGCATCGGCCCCGGCCAGCCGGTACTCGATACGACGGTTGTGGTCATCCGAGCAGGGAATACGCAGGGCGGCGGAGCGGGTGTTATAGCCCCAGGAGTTAAATACGGGCTCCGTCAGGTTTTTACGCAGGCGACGAAACGCGTTAACGCCCGGCGCAAGAATGGCGACAGAGGCGGGCATCAGCGCCAGCTGCCCCGCGATGCACAAACGCATCATGCTGTTAAGCGCGTTCACCGGGGAAGCAAAGACGTTTTCGCCGTGACGATTGTTCAGGCTGAAATGGAAGTGCAAACCGCTGCCGGACAGCTGGCTGAAAGGTTTAGCCATAAAGTTGGCCTGCAGGCCGTGCTTTTCGGCAACGTAACGGGTCAGGCGACGAAGCGCCAGCACGTTATCGCAGACCTCAACCACGCGATGGCTGTGCTTCAGGTTTAATTCGTACTGACCGGACTCGGCTTCTGCCACGATCCCGGACAGCGGGATGCGCTGCAGGTGCGCCAGCTGTTCCACCTCGTCAAACAGTGCCGCATGGGCCGTCGTAGTATCCATATGAAAACAGCCCTGATTTTGCGGATCCCGATCGTCATGCCCCGTCAGATAGAACTCGATTTCCGGGGCAATCACCGGGAAGAGGCCGTGCTGGTGGAAGCGGGCCAGCACCTTCTGCAGTATCACGCGCGGCTCAAGCGGGCAGGGGGTATCGTCGCTGTCTTTCATCGTCAGCAGGATCTGCGCGTTGTGCTGAGGATCCTGCGGGCAGGGGCGCAGGGAGCCGGCGACAGGAACGCAGAGTCGGTCCGGCTCATCATGAAGCGGGGCGGCGATTTTTCCTTTCTGATCCATCGAGTAGACCGAAAGGGGAAAATAACAGCCTTTTTCCAGGCTCAGCATGCTCTCCACCGACAGACGCTTGCCGCGCATCGTGCCGTTGATATCGTTGAGGTAAACGTCTACATGTTTCGTCTGCGGGTAACGTTCCAGATAATCTGCCACTTCCACTGAAACGTTGTGCTGCAGGGCATCAATTTTTTCATCAAGCCAGAGACCGGAATTGAGTGCGCCAGGAAGTGATAAACCGGGAAAGTTAAAATACGGGCGGAGACTTTTGAGGAAAAACGCATTCATTATTGAGTTCATAGTCATTCTTCAATGAAGCCGTAGCGGCAGTGAACCCAGCTTAAAAGAGCCGACGTAAAGGGGGGATAAAAAGCGTCAGGCCCGGCGTAAAGAAAGTATAAAGGCGGCCCTGTTATTTCTCTTTTTTCTGCATATCAAGCAGCTGCTCGGGCGTGACGGCCGGGTAACCCTGCGCGTCTTCCGGCACTTCGTGCATCGCCGGAATCGGCACCAGCGGGCCTAAAAAGCGCGGTTCGCGTTTGAAGATATATAGATCGGCCAGGGCGCCAAAGCGCGCGCCGAACTCACGGACGCGCACGCTCAGCATGTCCTTTGGCGACGGCACCGCGTAACACTGCGCCTGAATGCCCATATGCAGCGCGATAAACAGCGCGCGCTCGCAGTGGAAGCGCTGGGTGATGATGATGAAGTCGTTGGTGTCGAAGACTTTACGCGTGCGCACGATGGAGTCCAGGGTGCGGAATCCGGCGTAGTCGAGCACGATATCGGCAGGGTCCACGCCCGCCGCAATCAGGTCCTTCCGCATCGTCACCGGTTCATTGTAGCTTTGCAGGGCGTTATCGCCGCTCAGCAGCAGGTAGTTCACCTTGCCGCTGTTGTAAGCGTTCAGCGCGCCCTGAATGCGGTAACGGTAATACTGGTTGATCACGCCGGTGCGGTAATACTTGGCGGTGCCGAGCACCACGCCAACCTGACGATAGGGCAGGTCCTGCAGGTCATCAAAGATGTAGGGGGCGGTTTTCCAGCTCATCCAGCGGTCAAGACCCAGCACGATCAACAGCAGTATGCCGACCAGGACAGACAGGCTGTAAAAAACGCGCTTTAACATGGAGATGGCTCGTTCGTGGATGAAATTTAACTCAGGCTACTTTACCCGCCTGGTTAGCGCAAGAAACAGCGACTCAACTGAGGGGTTTTTCAGCAAACTGGCGGGCATTTCTGCCCGCCGGAAGGATTACGCAAGCAGTACGCGGTCAATCGTCGTGCAGCCCAGCGCTTTAAGCGTCGCGGCGGTCGCATCCCACTGAATCAGCGGCGCATCGGCAATTTCTGCCAGAATAGCGCGCTGAATGTCCGGATAGTCATAGCCGTTCAGGCTCAGCAGGTTAAGCGCGCCCTGCAGCGGAGGCAGGGTTGGGTTAAACGCGGCGTTTTCCGCGTAGCTGCCGCTAAAGATCCGGCCATCGCGGCACTGCAGCGCCACGCCGCTCGGGGACTTGCTGTACGGCGTGTGGCTTTTGTTCGCCGCGCGAATGGCCGCCTGGCTCAAGTCATCGCCGGACAGGGCGTAACCGTGGTCCTGATCGTCCATCAGCAGCGTTTTGATCTCCAGATCTTTCGGGCCAAACGCGTCAGGCAGATAATCCCCCAGCGTATGCGGCGCGCGGCCTGGCAGATTGATGCGCAGCTGCAGCCCGCTGTTCAGCTCGTTCATAAACTGACGGCAGTGGCCGCAGGGGGTGTAGTTCACGGTAATCGCGCTCAGGGCTTTTTCACCGCGCAGCCAGGCGTGGCTGATGGCGCTCTGCTCGGCGTGAACCGTTTGCTGCATGGTCGCGCCCAGGAACTCCATGTTGCCGCCGAAGTACCAGGTTCCGCTGACGCCGCGCGCAATGGCCCCGACGTTAAAGTGGGAGAGATCGGCCCGCGCACAGGCGGCAGCCAGGGGAAGCAGTGCGAAAGCCAGCGCGTCTTCGTCCAGTCCCGTTGCTTGTTTCAGCATCGTGACCTGCTCTGCGGTCAGCAGGGCGGGGAAGTGTGCATCTGCCAGAACGGGAGCCAGGGCTGACTGCAAATTCTCTGCAAGCTGGGCGAAAGCAGCTTGAAAACGTGGGTGCATGGCGTTTGCCTCATAAAGGTTAATGGATCGGTAGTTTACGGAGCCGCCAGGGCTTTATATGTGATCCACTTCTCATTATGTATGCAACTTATGAAATCAAAATGAAATTTGCGCGACGCATCGCAAATTTTAGCCCATCACCGCCAGAATCAGCGGGAAAATGAACGGTGCCAGCAGGGAGGTGATAATCCCGCAGATCACCAGCGCCAGGGAGCTAAACGCCCCTTCCTGATAATCCAGCTCCGCACAGCGGGCGGTGCCCAGGGCGTGGGAGGCGGTCCCCATCGACAGCCCCCGTGCCGCTTTAGTATGAATACGCATCCCGTTCAGCAATGTGTGACCAAACACCGCCCCGAGAATACCGACGAAAATGACGCACATCGCGCTGATGGCCGGGATCCCGCCGAGGCTGCCACCGACCGCCATCGCGATAGGCGTGGTTACCGATTTAGGCAGGATCGACGCCGCAATCTGCGGAGAGGACCCCATCAACAGCGCTACCGACGTGCCGGTGATCATCGCTACCAGGCTGCCCACAAAACAGATGGTAATGATGGATTTCCAGCGGGCGCGGATCTGGTGGAGCTGTTCATATAAAGGAAAGGCGAGCGCCACAACGGCAGGCTGCAGCAGGTCGTTTAAAATTTTGCTGCCGGCAAAGTAGCGTTCGTAGGGAATGCCGGTGAGCAGCAGGAACGGAATAATCACCACCATTGCCACCAGAAGTGGGTTCAGCAATGGCATTTTAAAACGTGCGGCAAGCTTGCGCGCGGCGAAGAACACCGCCAGGGTTAACGGCAGCGACCACCAGATATTGGCCATCATTTTTTTGTTTTCTCCCCGACCACGTTACGTTCGCCATGCACCAGATGCGAACTCCAGCTCACAACCAGGAAAACCACCAGCGTACTGACCGCGCAGGAGACCACAATCGGGCCGAACTGGGCCTTGAGCAAATCAAAATACTGCATGACCCCGACGCCGATAGGCACGAAAAGCAGCGCCATATAGCGAATAAGGACGAAGCAGCCGGGATTGACCCATTTTGCGGGCAGGATTTGCAGCGCCAGCAAAACAAAGAGGATCAGCATACCGATAATGCTGCCGGGAATGACGATCGGCAGCAGCGACGCGATGAAAATCCCGGCATACAGGCAGGCGTAAATCAGGACGAATGCGCGCAGATATTGCCAGATAATGTTCAATGATTTGCTCATGGTGATAGTCCTTGCTGAAACGCATTCATCATACAATTAAACTCAAAAATGTGCCACGGATCACATCATGAAATTTGAGCATACCAGACATTCCAGAATGGAAAGTCGCGCTTTCCACATACATACAGAGCAGATACTATAGCGCGTCTTTTTTCACAGGTACTGCTATGCGTGTTTTACTGGCCCCAATGGAAGGCGTGCTCGACTCCCTCGTGCGCGAGCTTCTGACCGAGGTGAACGATTACGATCTCTGCGTGACGGAGTTTCTGCGCGTGGTCGATATGTTGTTGCCGGTAAAATCCTTCTTCCGCCTGTGCCCCGAGCTGCACAACCAGAGCCGGACCTCTTCCGGTACGCTGGTGCGTATCCAGCTGCTCGGCCAGTATCCCGAATGGCTGGCGGAGAACGCCGCCCGCGCGGTTGAGCTGGGCTCTTACGGGGTGGATCTCAACTGCGGCTGTCCGTCGAAGCTGGTTAACGGCAGCGGCGGCGGGGCGACCTTGCTGAAAGATCCTGAGCTGATTTACCGCGGCGCGAAGGCCATGCGTGAGGCCGTACCCGCGCATTTGCCGGTGACGGTGAAGGTGCGCCTGGGGTGGGACAGCGACGCGCGGCAGTTTGAAATCGCCGATGCGGTGCAGCAGGCCGGGGCCACCGAGCTGGTGGTGCATGGCCGCACCAAAGAAGATGGCTACAAGGCAGAGCGCATTAACTGGCAGGCGATCGGCGAGATCCGCAAGCGCCTCTCCATTCCGGTGATCGCCAACGGTGAAATCTGGGATTACGAGAGCGCGCAGGCCTGTCTGAAGGCCACCGGCTGCGATGCGGTGATGATCGGTCGCGGCGCCCTGAATGTGCCGAACCTCAGCCGGGTGGTGAAATATAACGAGCCGCGAATGCCTTGGGCAGACGTCGTTACACTGCTGCAAAAATACAGCCGACTGGAAAAGCAGGGCGATACCGGTTTGTATCACGTCGCGCGAATTAAACAGTGGCTGAGTTATTTACGCAAAGAGTACGATGAAGCGCTGGGGTTATTTCAGGAGATTCGGACATTACAGACTTCGACTGATATTGCCCGGGTGATTCAGTCAAAATAATAAGCGTTAAATTGCTCACACTTTTTTAAATCAGAAAACAGTTCAGGTTTTCAACGTGGCGCGACGGTGTTAAGGTGCCACTGTTTCAACGCAGGATTGTTACTGGCTAACAGGCAAAACCTAAGCGTTTCACAGCATTTTCGCTGTGGAGCGCTTAGGTTTTTTTTTGCCTCTCGTTTACTCAGGAGAGAAATTTGGCTTAGCGCTTTTTACGGATTTTAAAAAAATGAAATATCGACAGGAAATAGAAAAATTTCCTGCGGCCGGTTACGCACAAAATACTCAATCACAGGTTGTTATCATGGCATATAAAAATAAACTCTTTGCGCTCGCCTTATTGACGATATCCCCGCTGTCGGTGGCGCAGGACTGGAACGGAACGGTATTAGGCTTTGAAGCTCCTCCGGAGCCTGTTCTGGGCGAAATGCTCGGCATACGTAAAATCCTCAACGATAACGGTTTTACCTGGAATCTCGGATATCTGAATGAAATTGGCTGGAACGGAGGCGGTGGCTATAACCACGACTCCCACGTGGCCTATATTGACCAGTTTGCGCTGACCTTCAACCAGGATCTTGAGCGCTGGACCGGTATCCCGGACGCGCGTATCGAAGGGAACATCGTCAACCGTAACCACAATGACGACCTCACCACCAAACGCGTGCAGGACCCGCGCGTTAACTTTAACGATCTGACCCAGGAGAGCTGGGGCGGACAGTCCATTACCCGCCTGGGCTGGCTGACCTTTGCCCGCAGCTTTGACGACCGGCGTCTGACCTGGCGCATCGGGATGATGAACAAGGTGCAAACCTTCGATCAAATCATCCCCTGTGATTTCCAGCTGCTTTCGCAGTGCGGCGGCAAGTCAGCCAACTCGCTGACGTGGAACAACTGGAACGTTCACACCTGGGGCACCACGCTTGCGTATAAATTAACGCCGACGCTGACGTTAAAAGGTGGCGTGATGGAGCAAAATCCCGAGGCCTCCAGCCGCAGCCACGCCTGGAGCTGGTCGACGAAGGGCAGCAAAGGGGTTTTACTGCCGGTTGAAATCGAAGCGCGTCCGCTGATTAACGGCCTGCCGGGCGCGTACAACCTGGGCGTGGTGTTTACCAACGCGCCGCAAACCGATCTCTATCGCGGCAAATCCGGCGGTGCGGGCGCGACGGACCCGAACGGCTTTGATACCCACAGCCGGACTTGGTTCATGTACGCCGGGCTGAACCAGCAGCTTACGCAGCATCAGGATGATCCGAATCGCGGGTTGAGCACCTCTTTCAGCATGAGCCTTGCGGATCAGAGCACTAACTACATGCACCAGGTTTACGCCGCCTCGCTGCGCTACCGCGGGCTGTTTGATGCGCGACCGGAAGACTGGATTGGCTTTGGCTTGACCTGGATTGATATGAGCAGCCAGTACGCCCGTAATCAGCGTTACCTGAACAGCCTGAGCGGCGTTAGCGATTACACCAATCCGGCATATCATCCGGTGCCGGGCCATTCCCTGAACGGCGAGTTTTATTATCGCTTCCGTCCGGTGTCGTGGCTGGAGCTGCAGCCGGGCATTCAGTACTGGCACCATCCCGGCGGCGTATCCCGGACGCAGGATGCCTGGGTGACGGAGCTGAAAACTGTCGTGACGTTCTAGCAATGTCGATCCGCGTCACGTTTCTGATGCGTGATGCATTGAGGCTATGAATGAAACTGATAGAGTGCCAGAACTGGATTGTTACTGCTTAGGCAGGCAAAACCTGATTTTCTGGCATCTGCCGGAGGTCAGGTTTTTTTGTTTCTGGGGTTCAGATGAAAATCGCCAAGATACTCAATAATAACGTGGTGGTTGTTCAGGATGAGCGCGGGCGCGAACAGGTGGTGATGGGCCGTGGGCTGGCCTTTCAGAAGCGCGTCGGTGAAGCGCTGGATACCGCGTTGGTTGAAAAGGTGTTTGCGTTACAAAGCGATGAACTGGTGCGTCGACTCGGGGAGTTGCTGAGTCAAATTCCGCTGGAGGTAATGACCACCTGCGACCGCATCATCGGGCTGGCGGCGCAGCGGCTGGGCAAGCTGCAGGAGAGTTTGTATATCACCCTCACCGACCACTGCTACTTTGCGATTGAGCGGCAGAAGAACGGGCTGGCCATCAAAAACGTGCTGCTGTGGGATATTAAACGGCTGTATCCGAAGGAGTTCGAATTAGGGCAGGAGGCGCGGGCCATTATCGCCAGACGCCTGAACGTCGAGCTGGAGGAGGATGAGGCCGGTTTTATCGCCCTGCATCTTGTCACCGCGCAGCTGAACAGCGAAATGCCGGAGGTGATGCACGTTACGCGGGTGATGCAGGAGATCCTGCAGCTGGTGAAGTATCAGCTGCAGCTTGAGTACGATGAAGACTCGCTCAGCTATCAGCGTTTCGTCACCCACCTGAAGTTTTTTGCCCAGCGGATGCTCACCCGCACCGTGGTGGAAGATGACGACGTCTCGCTGCATACGGCGGTAAAAGACAACTACGCGAAAGCGTGGAAATGCGCTGAGAAAATCGCCCAGCACCTGAACAAAAGCTATCAGCGTGAGCTGACGACCGAAGAAATTATGTTCCTCGCCATTCATATCGAGCGGGTGAGAAAAGAGGGGCGTTAAGCCTCAAAACAGGATTGTTACTGCATCACGCAGGCAAAACCTGAGCGCGGCCTTCGTAAGAAGGACGTTCTCGGGTTTTTTTATTTTTTGTACTCAGTCAACAGGTGCCCGCAGGCATCGGATGTAAGGAAATCGAGATGGAATACCAGGCTTTAGCGAAGGATATTCTCGGCCACGTTGGCGGAAAAGAGAACATCGTCAGTCTTGTACACTGCGCGACCCGGCTTCGCTTCAAACTGAAAGAGAATCAACGGGCGGATGCGGAAGGGCTGAAGAAAAACCCGGGCGTGATCATGGTGGTGGAAAGCGGCGGCCAGTTTCAGGTAGTGATTGGCAACCACGTCCACGACGTCTGGCAGGCGGTGCGCAATGAGGCAGGCCTTACCGATGACGCGCCCGTCGTGGAAGAGAAGGGAGAAAAAGGGAATCTGCTGGGCCGCCTGATTGACATCGTCTCCGGGATCTTCACCCCGTTTATCGGCATTCTCGCGGCCTCCGGTATTCTGAAAGGGCTGCTGGCGCTGGCGGTTGTCTGCGGCTGGCTCACCACCGAAAGCGGCACCTATAAAATCTGGTTCGCCGCCAGCGACGCGCTGTTCTTCTTCTTCCCGCTGGTGCTGGGCTATACCGCCGGGAAAAAATTCGGCGGCAACCCGTTTATTACCATGGTGATCGGCGGGGCGCTCACTCATCCGATGATGATTGCGGCGTTTAACGCCAGCCAGCAGCCGGGCGCGGTATCGGACGCCTTTTTGGGCATTCCTGTCACCTGGTTTAACTACAGCTCGTCGGTGATCCCGATTATTCTCGCCTCGTGGGTGAGCTGCTGGCTGGAAAAACTGAGCACCAGGCTGCTGCCGTCCTCGATGAAAAACTTCTTCGCGCCGCTGATCTGTCTGGGCGTGACCGTGCCGCTGACTTTCCTCGTTATCGGGCCGCTGGCGACCTGGCTGAGCCAGATGCTGGCGAACGGCTATCAGAGTATTTACGTTCTGGCACCGTGGCTGGCGGGCGCGGCGATGGGCGCGCTGTGGCAGGTCTGCGTTATTTTTGGCCTGCACTGGGGGCTGGTGCCGCTGATGATTAACAACCTGGCGGTGCTGGGGCATGACTCCATGCTGCCGATGCTGTTGCCCGCGGTGTTTGGTCAGGTGGGGGCGGCGCTGGGGATCTTCCTGCGTACCCGCGATGCACGTCAGAAAATGCTGGCGGGTTCATCGGTAACGGCAGGGATATTTGGTATTACCGAGCCGGCCGTTTATGGGGTAAACCTGCCGCTGCGCCGCCCGTTTATCTTTGGCTGCGTGGCGGGAGCTATCGGCGGCGCGATTGTCGGCTTCAGCGATACCCACGTTTACTCCTTCGGCTTCGCCAATATCTTTACCATCGCCCAGATGATTCCGCCGGGCGGGGTAAACGCCACGCTGTGGGGCGGCGTGATCGGCACCGCGGTAGCGCTGGTGCTGAGCTGCGGCCTGACGCTGGTGGCGGGCATGCCGGGACGCTCAGCGCCCGAGACGGTTGCGCCAGCGGGTGAAAACGATGTGCTGGCACCGATGACCGGCACCGTTCTGGCGCTCGACCAGGTGCCGGATACCACGTTTGCCAGCGGCCTGCTTGGCAGCGGTGCCGCGATTATTCCCTCCGATAACAAAGTGGTGGCCCCGTTTGCCGGCGTGGTGGCCTCGCTGTTTCAGACCAAACACGCCATCGGCCTGCTCAGCGACAGCGGTATTGAAGTGTTAATCCACGTGGGGATCGACACCGTGAAGCTCGACGGTAAGCCGTTTACTGCCCACGTGAAGGTGGGCGACAGGGTGCAGCCCGGCGATCTGCTGCTGGAGTTTGACCGACAGGCGATTATCGATGCCGGATACGACCTGGCGACCCCGATCATTATCAGTAACAGTGATGAGTATCGTGACGTGGTGACCGTGGCGGCAACGTCCGTCAGTGCCGGTGCGCCGTTACTCAGCGTAAGCCATCAATAACAGGAGAACGTGATGAAAACTTTCCCGGACGATTTTTTATGGGGCGGCGCGGTTGCCGCGAATCAGGTAGAAGGCGCGTATCTGGAGGAGGGGAAAGGACTGTCCACCTCAGACGTTCAGCCGCAGGGGGTCTTCGGCCCGGTGGTTGAGCGCGTGGCGGGCGACAGCGGCATCAAGGACGTCGCCATCGACTTCTATCACCGCTACCCGGAAGACATCAAACTGTTCGCTGAGATGGGCTTTAGCTGCCTGCGCGTCTCCATTGCCTGGACCCGTATTTTTCCGAACGGCGACGAGCAGCAGCCTAACGAAGCGGGGCTGGCGTTTTACGACCGGCTGTTTGACGAGCTGGCCGCGCACAACATTACCCCGCTGGTGACGCTCTCGCATTACGAAATGCCGTGGGGGCTGGTGAAGCAGTACGGCGGGTGGGGCAGCCGCCAGACCATTGGGTTCTTCGAGCGCTACGCCCGCACCGTGTTTGCGCGCTACAAGGAGAAGGTGAAGCTCTGGCTGACCTTCAACGAGATCAATATGTCTCTGCACGCGCCGATGACCGGCGTGGGCCTGCCGGAAACCAGCAGCAAAGGAGAGGTGTATCAGGCGATCCACCATCAACTGGTGGCCAGCGCGCTGGCCGTGAAGGCCTGCCACGAGATTATCCCGGATGCCAGAATCGGCAACATGCTGCTGGGCGGCCTGATGTACCCGCTGACCTGCAAACCGGAAGATGTTCTGGAGACGCTGCAGGAAAACCGCGCGTGGCAATTCTTTGGCGACGTGCAGTGCCGTGGCGCCTATCCGGGCTATATGCAGCGCTTCTTCCGCGACAACGGTATTCAGCTTGAGGTAACGGATGCCGACCGCGAGGCGCTGAAATCGACCGTCGATTTTATCTCCTTCAGCTACTACATGACGGGCTGCGTCACCGCGGATGAGGCCCTCAACCAGCAGGCGCGCGGCAACATCCTGAGCATGGTGCCAAACCCGCATCTGGCAAGTTCCGAATGGGGTTGGCAGATTGACCCCATCGGCCTGCGTACCCTGCTAAACGTGCTCTGGGATCGCTATCAGAAGCCGTTGTTTATCGTTGAAAATGGCCTGGGGGCGAAGGATAAACCGGATGCGAACGGCGTGGTGCAGGATGACTATCGCATCAGCTACCTTAACGACCACCTGGTGCAGGTGCGTGAAGCGATTGAAGACGGCGTTGAGGTGATGGGCTATACCAACTGGGGGCCAATCGACCTGGTGAGCGCGTCTAAAGCTGAACTCTCTAAGCGCTACGGCTTTATTTACGTCGACCGCGATGACAGCGGAAAGGGCTCGCTGGCACGCAGCCGTAAGAAAAGTTTCTACTGGTATAAAGAGGTTATTGCTACGAAAGGGGCTTCGCTGAAAGTCTGATATCGGGAACGTTGCCCGGCGCAGAGCCGGGCAAATAGATCAGAAAATCATCTTGAATACGCCGGTGACCACTAAGAGCCCTATCAGAAATATAATTAAAATAACCCAAAGTAATATTTTCATTCCTTTCTCCCGCTCATGTATGTCCTGAATAAGTGTAGCAGCGTATTTATATTTGGCGTGAATGCATTGGATTTAATCATTCTCTTTGGGAATAAATTTCCGGGTATTAAAATGTATGACAATTTGCGGATTGCCACGCGTTACTAAAAAAATGAACGATATCGAGCGTAACGTGCGCCTTTATTTTTGAGTGTATGGCGTAATGAAACGTTCTCTTATTTTATCTCTGAGTGCTCCCTTCGCTTTTATTCTGGCAGCCTGTGCGCCTGAACATGCCACGGTATCTCCCCTTAAAACGCAAACCGCTGCGGCGTCGGTGAATACGGTTCTGAATCATCAGGACTGGCCGAAAAATGAGTGGTGGAAAGCGTATAACGATCCCCAGCTTAACGGGCTGATTGCGAAAGCGTTGAGCGATGCACCGGATATGCAGATTGCCCGTCAGCGCATTACGCTTGCCGAAGCCCAGGCCAAAGCCGCAATGGCCGCTGACGGTCCGCAGATTGATTATTCCGCCGATGCGGAACGCCAGAAAATGTCCGCCGAAGGGCTGATGGGGCCTTTTGCCCTTACCGACCCGGCTGCAGGCACCACCGGGCCGTGGTACACCAACGGCACCTTTGGCCTGACCGCAGGCTGGGAACTCGATCTGTGGGGAAAAAATCGTGCCCGGGTCGAGGCCCGGATTGGCAAAGTGAATGCGCAAAAAGCGGAGCTGGAGCAAACCCGCCAGCTGCTGGCCAGCAGCGTGGCGCGGCTCTACTGGGAGTGGCAAACTCAGGCCGCCGCGGGGGAAGTTCTCGCGCAGATCAAACATGAGCAGGACAACATCATTGGTGCCGATCGCGAACTGTATCAGCATGGGATCACCTCCTCCGTGGAGGGGGTGGAAACCGATATCAACGCCAACAAAACCGAAGAGCAGCTGGCAGAAGTCAACGGGAAGATGAAAGCCGTCGAGGCGCGTCTGGTCGCGCTGACGAATTCTTCCTCCGTAACGCTTACGCGGCATACGCTGCCGACGGTCGACGCCGCGCTACCGTCGACGCTCGGTTATGAACTGCTGGCACGCCGTCCGGATCTTCAGGAGGCACACTGGTATATCGAAGCCTCTATGAGCGAGGTGGAGGCCGCGAGAGCGGCTTTCTATCCTGACGTGAACCTGATGGCGTTCCTACAGCAGGATGCCCTCCATCTGAGCGATCTGTTTCGTGCTTCAGCGCAGCAGATGGGCGTGACCGCCGGGCTGAAGCTGCCGATCTTCGACAGCGGCAGGCTGAACGCCAGTCTGGATATCGCCCAGGCGCAAAATAATCTCTCGGTGGCAAACTACAACAAAGCGGTGGTCGAAGCGGTCAATCAGGTGGCGCGCACGGCCAGCGAAGTCGAAACGCTGACGGCGAAGAACCGCCATCAGCAGCAGGTTGAAAAAGATGCGGCGCGGGTTGTGGCGCTGGCGCAGGCGCGTTTCAGCGCGGGGATCGTTGCGGGCTCGCGGGTCAGTGAAGCCAGGATCCCGGCCCTCAGGGAAGACCTCGCCGGATTGATGCTGAAAGGCCAGTATGTCGACGCCACGCTGCAGCTCACCTCGGCGCTGGGCGGCGGTTATCATCATGGCTAAAAATGGTCATTATCTATACTTACCTCTTTGCAGTTTTTCAGGAGGTGAGTATGACCAGAGTAGCGATAGTGACCGCATCGGATTCCGGGATTGGTAAAACCACGGCGCTGATGCTCGCAGAGCGCGGGTTTGATATTGGCGTCACCTGGCACTCGGATGAAAAAGGAGCGCTGGAAACCTGCCGCGAAGTTGAAGCGCAGGGGCAGCGCGCAGAGGCTATCCATCTTGATTTAAGCACGCTGCCGGAAGGCGCAGAGGGTATTGAAACGCTGATTGCGCGTTTTGGTCGGCTGGACGTGCTGGTCAACAATGCGGGTGCGATGACCAAAGCGCCGTTCCTTGAGATGCCGTTTGACGACTGGCGGAACATTTTCACCGTCGACGTGGACGGCGCGTTTCTCTGTTCACAAATTGCCGCCCGCCAGATGGTGAAGCAAGGGGAAGGGGGGCGGATTGTGAACATTACCTCGGTGCATGAGCACACGCCGCTGCCAGAGGCGAGCGCCTACACGGCGGCAAAACACGCGCTCGGCGGGTTAACCAAATCCATGGCGATGGAACTGGTTAAGCACAACATTCTGGTGAACGCCGTCGCGCCGGGCGCCATTGCCACACCGATGAACGACATGGACGACAGCGAAGTGAAGGAGGGTTCAATGCCGGAAATCCCGCTGGCGCGGCCGGGCCACACCAAAGAGATAGCCAGCCTGGTGGCATGGCTGTGCGACAGCGACGCCAGCTACACGACGGGGCAATCGTTTATTGTTGACGGGGGCTTTATGCTGGCGAACCCGCAGTTTAAGCCAGAGGGGTAGTTTTCCCCTCTCCCTGTGAGAGAGGGTGTTTTTAGTTCCCTCTCCCTGTGGGAGAGGGTTAGGGTGACGCACCCGGCTACTCCTCATCCCGCGTCTTTTCCCGATGCTTCAGCCACAGCCTGACCCCAATCACCGCCACCACCACCAGAATCAGCCACGCCCAGTGCTTCAGATGCTGGTCGAGATTATGCAGCCACGGGCCAATCACTTCGCCCCCTACGTAGCCGAGCGTCGTAAAGATCATCGCCCAGGCAATCGCACCAAGAACATTGAGCGGCAGGAAAATTTTTGGCGGCAGATGGCTGGCGCCAATCAGTATCGGCCCGATAATGCGAAAGCCATACATAAAGCGCGTGCCGATGACGAACAGATAGGGATGACGTTGAATGAGCCGTTGAGCACGACGGATTTTCTTCTGGTGCTTTGCGAAACGCTTAAGCAGCGTGGGCCCGAAGCGCAGCCCGAGAAAGTAGAGCAGCTGATCGCCAATCATTCCACCGAGCGCGACCGCTGCGACGACCAGCGGGAATTTCAGCAATCCCTGATGCGCGGCGACGCCGCCTAACAGCGTGATGGTTTCACCTTCTGCCACGCTACCGACGACCAGCGCGGCATATCCATATTGTTCAATGAGTGCGTTAATATCCATTACGTAAATGTTATCTCCCTCTGCTTACCTCGTTTAATCATATACCTCATGAATCAACAGCGGGGAAATCAACGGAAATTTCCCACTGTACATAAAATAATCTAAAGCCTGCATTATACTTAAGGTATCGCTGACGGGCCGACAACAAGGGGGCGCTATGAACCATGTCTGGGGACTTTTCTCCCATCCCGATCGTGAGATGCATGTCATTAAAAGTGAGAACGAAACGGTCTCGCATCATTACACGCACCACGTGCTGCTGATGGCTGCGGTGCCGGTAATATGCGCCTTTATCGGAACAACACAAATCGGCTGGAACTTCGGTGACGGCACCGTTGTTCAGCTCTCCTGGTTTACCGGGCTCTATCTGGCCATCGTTTTTTATGGCCTGATGCTGGCGGGTGTGGCGGTAATGGGGCGCGTCATTCACTGGATGGCGCGTAACTACCCGCAACGTCCATCGCTGGCGCACTGTATGGTCTTTGCCGGATATGTCGCGACCCCGCTGTTCTTAAGCGGTATTGTTGCGCTCTATCCACTGGTCTGGCTGTGCGCGCTGATCGGTACTATTGCCCTCTTTTACACCGGGTATCTGCTGTATCTGGGGGTTCCAACCTTCCTGAATATCAATAAAGAAGAAGGCCTGAGTTTTTCCAGTTCAACACTCGCTATTGGGGTGCTGGTGCTGGAGGCGCTACTGGCGCTGACGGTTATTCTTTGGGGTTACGGATACCGTCTCTTCTGAGTTCACTGCATTGCTGGCGTAAATGCCAGCAATGCAGCATCTGTTCACGATTATCCGCTGGCGACAACGCCCGGTGACCGCTATGATGCCGAAGCCAGCCTGTGTTTATCCTTTGATACAGGCGGTGTACGTCATGACGTGCGTGAATAATTATCAGAAGTCTCACCATGCTGAAATTCCGAGTCTCTTTACTTAGCCTGGCGCTGCTGCTGGGCGCGTCCGCTGCCGTGCCGGCCGTCGCTAAAACGCCTGCGGTGATCGCCGCTGCTGCTCAGCCGCAAATTGCGTCCGGCAGCGCGATGATTGTCGATCTCAACACCAATAAGGTGATCTACGCCAGCCATCCGGACCTGGTGCGCCCGATCGCCTCGATTACCAAATTAATGACCGCGATGGTGGTGCTTGATGCACATCTGCCGCTGGACGAAAAATTGAAAGTGGATATCAGCCACACGCCGGAGATGAAGGGGATTTACTCCCGCGTGCGTCTGAACAGTGAAATCAGCCGTAAAAATATGCTGCTGCTGGCGCTGATGTCGTCTGAAAACCGTGCGGCGGCGAGCCTGGCGCACCACTATCCGGGCGGCTACGATGCCTTTATCCGCGCGATGAACGCGAAAGCCAAAGCGCTGGGGATGACCAATACGCATTATGTTGAACCGACGGGACTGTCGATCAACAACGTCTCCACGGCCCGCGATCTGACGAAACTGCTGATTGCCAGCAAACAGTATCCGCTGATTGGTCAGCTCAGCACCACCCGTGAAGAGATGGCGACCTTTGCGAACCCGGCCTATACGCTGCCGTTCCGCAACACTAACCATCTGGTATACCGCGATAACTGGAATATTCAGTTAACGAAAACCGGCTTTACCAACGCGGCAGGACACTGCCTGGTGATGCGCACCGTGTTTAACGGTAAACCGGTGGCGCTGGTGGTGATGGATGCCTTCGGCAAATATACCCACTTCGCGGACGCGAGCCGCCTGCGTACCTGGATTGAAACCGGGAAAGTGCAGCCCGTTCCGGCCGCAGCATTGACGTATAAAAAGCAGAAAGCGGAACAGATGGCGACGGCGCAGAACGATTGAGTCGTTTGTGCGCGCTGATGCTCTCACTCCGACCCTCTCCCACAGGGAGAGGGAGAAAACACAAAAAACGGTAACCCAGTTACCGTTTTGCGTTTATTCCGGCAGCGTCCAGTCCCCATCGTTGAGCGAGCGCTGCATAATCACCGTATCCCGCCAGTCACCTTTCTTATAGCCTACGCTGCGCAGCTGACCGACAATCACGAAGCCATGTTTTTTATGCAGCCGCAGCGAGCCGGAATTATTGTTGCCATCTCCCACAACGGCAATCATCTGCCGCCACGGGCCTTGCTCGCAGCGGGCGATTAGCGCATCCATTAATGCCGAACCAAAACCGCGCCCGGTGATGCTGGCATCCACGTAAATCGACTCTTCCAGGGTATAGCGGTAGGCGTGTCGCGGGCGGTAAGGCGTGGCGTAGCAGTAGCCCACCACGATGCCGCGATACAGCGCGATAAGCCACGGCAAACCGCTCTCAGCCACGCTTTTCATACGCTGACGCATTTCGTCGATGGTAGGGGGGACTTCTTCAAATGACGCGCGCCCGTGCAGCACATGCCAGGCATAGATGGCGGTGATGGCATGCACATCATCGGGAAGGGCATCGCGCACTTCCAGTTCGGTCTCGGATAAAACATCAATAGCCGACATGATGTGCCTGCTCCTCGTTATAGAATGCCGGAGAAACGTTCCTCCGGCGTCAGAGCGTCACTCTATTACGATTAAGGCACGCTAAACAATCTCTCAAATTTGGCTGTAGGAATTAATCAGACGCTTGCGTTACGCGCTGCTCCGCATCTGCCTCTTCTTTCCAGTATTTCTTCCGCGTTGTTTTACCAATGCCGGGGTTCATGCTGTTTGTAGGGTCATTCTCGCGATAAAACTGCTTAAGTGCGTCAGGGGCTTTATAAAGATGCCCGACGTTATGTTCCGCAGGATATTGTGCGCCGCGTTCACGCAGCAGGGCGAGCATCTGCTCCTTCAGTTCGTGCGCATCGACCCCTTTTTTGACGATGTAATCCTGATGGAAGACATAACACATAAAGTGGCCGTAATAGAGCTTATGCACCAGCTTGCTGTCGATTTCCGGCGGGAGGTGCTCAAACCACTCGGTGTCGTTACGTCGCAGGGCGATATCCAGCGCCAGAATATCTTCCACCTCTTCGGAATGCACCGCCTGATAACGGATGGCGGCGCCTGCGGCGGCAAAACGGTGCAGGAACGCTTTGCTGCCCTCTTCAGGCGTACAGGCAAAGAAATCCCCTTCGGCGGTTTTGAAGAATTCGGTCAGCCAGGACTGCGCTTCGGCAATTCCGTCCCCGGCCATTTTCAGCAGCAGGTGATGCTCGTACTTATCGCGCCAGGTTTTCATTCGCTCCGGCAGATGCGCCGGGAAAACGTTGCCCAGCTTCTGCATAAAGCGGTCGGTGAAGTGGGGTTTGAACAGCGACACTTTCTCCAGCATCGCGTCGGTGCGGCCCTTCATGGTGAAGAAGAACGGCATTTTGTCGGTGCCGAGCTTGTCGATCATCAGGAACGTATCTTTGCCGTAACGCTCGGCGATGTCGTAAATGTCCCGGTGCATGTACTCGCCCGCCACCGGCAGATGGGTAAATTCGCCCAGAATATGACGACGAATTTCGGTCAGAACCTCAGGCTGATTGGTACCGATGTAGAACACCTGCTGCTTTTTCTCCGCCGGGAAGGTATCCAGACGCACGGCAAACACGACCAGCTTCCCGGCGCAGCCGGAGGATTCAAACAGGCGGTCCGGGTCGGCGTTGTAGCGCGCCGGCGTATCGGCGTCGATATCCCGCACGCGGGTCACGTAGTCGTGATCGTGCGCGTGGCGGCCGTCGTGCTGCACGTCTTCGTCCTTCACGCGATCGTCGTCAAGCTTGCTGAGAATCTGCTCTGGCGTCACGCCGAGATCGATTCCCAGATGGTTCACCAGCGTCAGCTTGCCGTTTTCGTCAATACGGGCAAACAGCGACATCTCGGTGTAGGCCGGGCCGCGCTGCACCAGCGAGCCGCCGGAGTTGTTGCAAATCCCGCCAACCACTGAGGCGCCAATACAGGAGGAGCCAATCACCGAGTGCGGCTCACGGCCCAGCGGCTTAAGCGCTTTTTCCAGGGAGTAGAGCGTCGTGCCGGGGAATGCGAGCACCTGCTCGCCTTTATCCAGCAGGTGCAGCTTGTCGAGGCGCAGGGTGCTGATAATCACGATGTCGCGATCGTAATCGTTGCCGTTCGGCGTGGAGCCTTCGGTCAGGCCGGTATTGGCGGCCTGCATTAAAATAATCTTGTCGGCGGCGACGCAGGCGCTCAGCACGCGCCACAGCTCCAGCAGCGTGCCGGGGAAGACCACCGCCAGCGCCTCACCCTGACCGGAGCGGAAACCTTTGCGGTAGCGGGCGGTTTTGGCCGGGTCGGTAAGCAGATGAGAGGAGCCAACCAGGCGCGACAGTTCGTTAATAAAAGCCGTGTTATCGTTTGTTCGAACAGAAGACATCTTCCACTCCTTGTGGTGGGGCAAATTTCTCGCTGTAAAGCATAGCGCGATTAACTGTTAAGCGGTCGAGTATTCACGAGAAAAATCAGAGAATAACCCTGCAACGTTTCGAGGGTTTGTGGCACACTGCGCTTTTCGCACGGTATGGCCGAGATCGTCCAGCGGTTATTGATGAGAGAGTAAAACGACATGAAATGGCTATGTTCTGTAGGTGTCGCCGTCAGCCTGGCGCTGCAACCTGCGCTGGCAGAGGATTTGTTTGGTAATCACCCGCTCACGCCTGAAGCACGGGACGCGTTTGTCACTGAATTGCTCAAGAAAATGACGGTTGATGAGAAAATCGGCCAGCTGCGTCTTATCAGCGTCGGTCCGGATAACCCGAAAGAGGCCATCCGCGAGATGATCAAAGACGGGCAGGTAGGGGCCATCTTTAATACCGTCACCCGCCAGGATATCCGCAAGATGCAGGATCAGGTGATGGATCTCAGCCGCCTGAAAATTCCTCTGTTCTTTGCCTATGACGTGGTGCACGGCCAGCGTACCGTTTTCCCGATTAGCCTCGGTTTAGCCTCTTCCTTTAACCTCGACGCGGTGAAAACCGTTGGGCGCGTGTCGGCTTATGAAGCTGCGGACGACGGCCTGAACATGACCTGGGCGCCAATGGTGGACGTTTCGCGCGATCCGCGCTGGGGGCGCGGCTCGGAAGGTTTTGGTGAAGATACGTATTTAACCTCCACGATGGGTAAAACCATGGTGGAAGCGATGCAGGGCAAAAGCCCGGCGGACCGCTACTCGGTGATGACCAGCGTCAAACACTTCGCGGCCTATGGCGCGGTTGAAGGCGGGAAAGAGTACAACACCGTCGACATGAGCCCGCAGCGCCTGTTCAACGACTACATGCCGCCGTACAAGGCGGGGCTGGATGCGGGCAGCGGCGCGGTGATGGTAGCGCTGAACTCGCTGAACGGCACGCCTGCGACCTCTGACTCCTGGCTGCTGAAAGACGTGCTGCGCGACCAGTGGGGCTTTAAGGGCATCACCGTTTCTGACCACGGCGCTATTAAAGAGCTGATTAAACACGGTACCGCCTCCGATCCGGAAGACGCGGTGCGCGTGGCGCTCAAGTCCGGCATCAACATGAGCATGAGCGACGAGTACTACAGCAAATACCTGCCGGGGCTGGTGAAGAGCGGCAAGGTAACGATGGCGGAGCTGGACGATGCCGCGCGCCACGTGCTGAACGTGAAATACGACATGGGGCTGTTTAACGATCCGTACAGCCATCTGGGGCCGAAGGATTCTGACCCGGCAGATACCAACGCCGAAAGCCGCCTGCACCGCAAAGAAGCGCGTGACGTGGCGCGCGAAAGCCTGGTGCTGCTGAAAAACCGCCTCGACACGCTGCCGCTGAAAAAATCCGGCACCATTGCCGTAGTGGGCCCGCTGGCCGACAGCAAGCGCGACGTGATGGGCAGCTGGTCTGCGGCAGGCGTGGCCGATCAGTCCGTGACCGTGCTGACCGGGATTAAGAGTGCCGTGGGTGATAACGCGAAAGTGGTGTACGCCAAAGGGGCGAACGTCACCAACGACAAAGACATCGTCACCTTCCTCAACCAGTACGAGGAAGCGGTGAAGGTCGATCCGCGCACGCCGAAGGAGATGATCGACGAGGCGGTGAATACCGCGAAACAGTCTGACGTCGTTGTCGCGGTCGTGGGCGAAGCGCAGGGTATGGCGCACGAGGCCTCCAGCCGTACCGACATCACCATCCCGCAGAGCCAGCGCGATCTGATCGCCGCCCTGAAAGCCACCGGCAAGCCGCTGGTGCTGGTGCTGATGAACGGTCGTCCGCTGGCGCTGGTGAAAGAGGACCAGCAGGCTGACGCCATTCTGGAAACCTGGTTTGCCGGTACCGAAGGCGGTAACGCCATCGCCGACGTGCTGTTTGGTGATTACAACCCGTCGGGCAAGCTGCCGATGTCCTTCCCGCGCTCCGTCGGGCAGATCCCGGTCTACTACAGCCACCTGAACACCGGTCGCCCGTATAACGCCGATAAGCCGAACAAGTACACGTCCCGTTACTTCGACGAAGCTAACGGCCCGCTGTATCCGTTTGGTTACGGCCTGAGCTACACCACCTTCAAGGTTTCTGACGTGAAAATGTCCGCGCCGACCCTGAAGCGTGACGGCAAAGTTACCGCCAGCGTTGAGGTGACCAACACCGGCAAGCGCGAAGGGGCAACGGTAATTCAGATGTACGTCCAGGATGTCACCGCCTCGATGAGCCGTCCTGTTAAGCAGCTGCGCGGCTTCGAGAAGGTCAATCTGAAGCCTGGCGAAACCCAAACCATCAGCTTCCCGATTGACGTGGAGGCGCTGAAGTTCTGGAACCAGCAGATGAAATACGATGCGGAGCCAGGCAAGTTTAACGTCTTTATCGGGGTGGATTCCGCCCGCGTGAATAAAGGCGAGTTCGAGCTGCTGTAACCTTCCCTCCTTTGCATCCCCCGACTTCCGGGGGATGCGTCTTACGTTATGCTAAAAAGGCATTTTGCCGGGTAAATCCGCTGTTTTAAGCTACGCTTTTCTCTCAAGCCTCTGAAAAAGGCGATAAAAAAATGAGGATAGCGGAATGACGATTGCAAAGGGGATGTTGGGATCTGCGGTGCTGCTGGCGGCACTGAGTCTGCCGTTACAGGCGGCGGAGCCGGTAAAAGTGGGCTCAAAGATCGATACCGAAGGCGCGCTGCTCGGCAATATTATTTTGCAGGTGCTGGAAAGCCACGGCGTGAAAACCGTCAATAAAGTTCAGCTCGGCACCACGCCCGTCGTGCGCGGGGCGATCACCTCCGGCGAGCTGGATATCTATCCGGAATACACCGGCAACGGGGCATTCTTCTTCAAAGATGAAAACGATCCGGCATGGAAAAACGCCAAAGCCGGGTATGAGAAAGTCAAAAAACTCGACGCGGAACAGAACAAGCTGGTCTGGCTGACGCCGGCCCCGGCCAACAACACCTGGACTATCGCCGTGCGCAAGGACGTGGCGGAGAAAGGTAAGCTAACGTCTCTGGCGGATCTCAGCCGCTATCTGAAAGAGAAGGGCGACTTTAAGCTGGCTGCGTCCGCGGAGTTTATCGAGCGTCCTGACGCGCTCCCGGCGTTCGAAAAAGCCTACGACTTCAAGCTCGACCAGGCGCAGCTGCTCTCGCTGGCGGGCGGGGATACGGCGGTAACCATCAAGGCGGCGGCGCAGCAAACTTCCGGCGTTAACGCGGCAATGGCCTACGGCACCGACGGCCCGGTTGCGGCGCTCGGCCTGCAAACCCTGACCGATCCAAAAGGCGTACAGCCGATTTACGCTCCGACCCCGGTCGTACGTGAGTCGGTGCTGAAAGCCTATCCGGAGATTGCAGACTGGCTCAAACCGGTCTTCGAAAAGCTGGATGAAAAAACGCTGCAGCAGCTGAATGCCAGCATTGCCGTCGAGGGGCTGGATGCCAAAAAGGTGGCCGCCGACTTCCTGAAACAACAAGGGCTTGTGAAGTAACGGGAAAGGGCTGTGCCAATAAAATGTCATAACCGCGTACTGCTGCTGCTGGCCTGCGTGGCCATCGCGGCGGTCGCGCTGCCGTTTGTGAATGTCGCACCTAACCGCCTGATGTCAGGGGAAGGGCGCTATCTCTGGGAAGTGTGGGCGTTCACGCCGTGGTGGCTGGCCGCGGCGCTGGGCGCGTGGGTTGCGCTATCGCTCTGGCAAGGGCGCACGGCGCAGTGGCTGACGCTGCTCCTTGCTGAAGGGCTGTTTATCCTCCTTTTCTGGGGAGCCGGGCAGGCGGCGACGCATATGGCTTCGGCGGAAAGCCCGCTGGCGAGAACCACGGTGGGCAGCGGCCTCTGGCTGTGGCTGGCGCTGTGTCTGCTGGCCAGCAGCGACGCCATTCGTCGACTCATCTCCAGCGCCGTCTGGCGCTGGGTGCTCAACGCGCAGATATGGTGTATTCCCTTGTTCCTGCTGTTCAGCGGTGAGCTGAACAATCTCTCGCTGCTGAAAGAGTACGCCAACCGTCAGGAGGTGTTTGATGATGCCCTTGCGCAACACCTGACGATCCTTTTTGGCACGCTGATCCCGGCTCTGCTGATCGGGATACCGCTCGGCATGTGGTGCTATCGTCATCCTTCACGCCAGGACGGGATCTTTGCCGTACTCAACGTGATCCAGACCATACCTTCCGTCGCGCTGTTTGGCCTGCTGATTGCCCCGCTGGCGGGGCTGGTGAAGTCATTTCCGGTGCTGGGAACGCTTGGCATAGCCGGAACGGGGTTAACGCCCGCGCTTATCGCGCTGGTGCTGTATGCGCTGCTGCCGCTGGTGCGCGGCGTGGTCGCGGGCCTGAGCCAGGTCGCGCCGGATGTGCTTGAAAGCGCCCATGCGATGGGGATGAGCGCGCGGCAGTGTTTCTGGAAAATTCAGCTCCCCCTGGCGCTGCCCCTGCTGCTGCGCAGCCTGCGGGTGGTGGCGGTACAAACCGTCGGCATGGCGGTGATTGCGGCGCTGATTGGTGCGGGCGGCTTTGGCGCACTGGTGTTCCAGGGGCTGCTCAGCAGTGCCCTCGATCTGGTGTTGCTGGGCGTGGTGCCCACGATTGCGCTGGCGGTTGTCGTCGACGCGCTGTTTGCCTTATGGCTCGCGCTGCTCAGGAGAAGAGCCAATGATTGAATTTCATGATGTCAGTAAAACCTTTGCCGGTCGCCCGGCGGCGAGCCATCTGAACCTGAACTTTGCCGAGGGGGCTTTTTCCGTGCTGATTGGCACCTCGGGCTCGGGAAAATCCACCACCCTGAAGATGATCAACCGCCTGGTTGAGCATGACAGCGGGGTGATCCGCTTCGCCGGAGAAGAGATCCGCAGCCTGCCGGTGCTGGAGCTGCGTCGCCGGATGGGCTATGCCATTCAGTCTATCGGCCTGTTTCCCCACTGGACGGTGGCGCAGAACATCGCCACCGTGCTGCAGCTGGAGAAATGGTCGCGGGCGAAAATCGCCGACCGGGTGGATGAACTCATGTCGCTCCTGGGGCTGGAGCCCGCGCTGCGCGATCGCTATCCGCACCAGCTTTCCGGAGGCCAGCAGCAGCGCGTGGGCGTGGCGCGCGCGCTGGCGGCTAACCCACAGGTGCTGCTGATGGATGAACCCTTCGGCGCGCTGGATCCGGTCACGCGCGGGGCGCTGCAGGCGGAGATGACCCGCATTCACCGCATTCTCGGACGCACGATCGTTCTCGTGACGCACGATATTGATGAAGCTCTGCGCCTGGCCGACCATCTGGTGCTGATGGATCATGGCGAAGTGGTGCAGCAGGGCTCGCCGCTTGAGCTATTAACATGGCCGAAGAACGACTTTGTGCGCGAGTTTTTTGGCCGCAGCGAGCTGGGCGTGAGGCTGCTCTCCCTGCGGACGGTCAGCGACTATATGCGTCGGGAGAAGGTGTCGGTCAGCGGCGAACCGCTGCAGGCGCAGATGAGCCTGCGGGATGCCCTCTCGGCGTTTGTCGCGCGCCAGTGCGAGGTATTGCCCGTCTCGGACGCGCGCGGTACGCCGTGCGGAACCTTACATTTTCGCGATCTGCTAGCCGGGGAGGTGACGCGTGAAGGTACTGCGTGATCCGCTCCTCTGGCTGGTAGCGCTCTTTGTCGCCTTACTGTTTCTGATGCCCCACAGCGCGGCGCTGTTTAACACTCTTTTTCCGGGGCTGCCGCGGCCGGTTTATCAGCAGGAGAGCTTTATTAATCTCGCCCTGGCGCATCTCTGGCTGGTGGCGCTCTCAAGCGCCATCGCGGTTGTGTTGGGGGTTGGGGCAGGTATCGCGGTTACGCGGCCTGCGGGCAAGGAGTTTCGTCCGCTGGTGGAGACGATAGCGGCGATTGGCCAGACGTTTCCCCCGGTGGCGGTGCTGGCGATAGCGGTTCCGGTGATGGGCTTTGGTCAGCTGCCCGCTATTATTGCGCTGATTTTATACGGCGTATTGCCGGTGCTGCAGGGCACGCTGGCGGGCCTCGCGGCGGTACCGGCGTCAGTGCTGAGCGTGGCAGAAGGGATGGGGATGAGTCGCGGTCAGCGGCTGCGCAAGGTTGAACTGCCGCTTGCGGCGCCGGTTATCATTGCCGGGATCCGCACGTCGGTGATTATTAACATCGGGACGGCGACCATTGCGTCTACGGTCGGTGCCAATACGCTGGGAACGCCGATTATTATCGGCCTGAGCGGGTTTAATACGGCTTATATCGTGCAGGGGGCGGTGCTGGTCGCGCTGGCGGCAATCGTCGTCGATCGCCTTTTTGAGCGGCTGTCTCTGTACCTCAGCCGACACCGCCGCGAACAATAAACGAGTATCCTGCCAGCATCACGCCGCCAATACCGCTCACGGCCATCAGGACAAAAAGGGTAATAATGGCCAGTTTGGTTGCCTTCATCATGTGCTCCTGTTGTTAACGGAACAATTATACGGTGAAGCGCAGCTGTTAATGAACCATTAAATGCCGTTATGGCTCATCCGGGCCAAGGGAATAGACCGGGTAACCATTCTCACGCCATTCCGTCAGCAGCTGCTGCTGCGAGGCGGAGGGCACTTCTCCACACCAGACCAGCAGGGTCTGGCCGTCGAAAAACTCAGGTTTGAGCTGCGCCAGCGAGTGCGCCAGAACATCCACGCGCCAGCCCTTCTGGGTCGCAATCCACGCTTCCAGCCACAGGCGGGTGGTATCGTGCACGTTCCAGCCGACAACCAGCGCATCTTTTCCGGCCTTGTTCTTCGCTGAGGCAAGGCAGACGGCAATGTAGTTGATCAGCACGCCGTCGAGCATGCTGAGCAGCGCCTGCAGGGTGGACTGCTGGCACTGCAGGCGTCGCCGGAGCGGAATGAAAAGATGGGAGATCAGCGTCTGCGCCGGATAATCGCGACCCTGCTCTTTTATCCATCCGCGCAGGCGCTGCAGGTTGCCCGCCTGCAGGAGCCGCAGCAGGGTTTCCTGTTGTTCGCGCCAGAGGTGTTGCGTGTCCGGGTCATCATGGCTCAGCAGGGACTTCACTTTGCCGACCTGCACTCCGTTGTCGATCCAGCTTTTAATTTCGCGGATGCGGTCGATATCGGCCTCATTGAAAAGGCGATGCCCACCGTCGGTCCTCTGCGGTTTAAGCAATCCATACCGTCGCTGCCACGCCCGTAGGGTAACGGGATTGATATCACAAAGGAGTGCCACTTCACCTATCGTGTAAAGCGCCATATTCGCCCCCTGGCTTACGCGTTCCCAGCTTAACTGTAGACCCACTTTGACGAACCAGGAAGAATTGATTGATTTTTGAACAAACAATGCGAAGCATGCGCGATATTCAGAAAAAGGTGTGATAACGGACACGATTTTGCGCTTTTTTGGGATGCTTCAAAGAAAGTAAACCCGCATCAGTGTATGTTACGCGTTTTTAGCGTGTGCGGTTTTGAGTATGTACGAGTTTAATCTGGTGCTGCTGTTGCTTCAGCAGATGTGCGTGTTTCTGGTCATAGCCTGGCTGATGAGCAAAACGCGCCTGTTTATCCCGCTGATGCAGGTTACCGTACGCCTGCCGCATAAGCTGCTCTGCTACGTTACCTTCTCTATTTTCTGCATTATGGGGACCTATTTTGGTCTCCATATCGAAGACTCTATTGCCAACACGCGCGCTATCGGCGCGGTGATGGGCGGGCTGCTGGGCGGTCCCGTCGTCGGTGGGCTTGTCGGCTTAACCGGGGGGCTGCATCGCTATTCCATGGGCGGGATGACGGCGCTCAGCTGCATGATCTCGACGATCGTGGAAGGGCTGCTCGGCGGGCTGGTGCACAGCTACATGATCAAACGCGGCCGCCCGGATAAAGTCTTTAGCCCGCTTACCGCCGGTGCCATTACCTTTGTGGCCGAAGTGGCGCAGATGGCGATCATTCTGCTCATTGCCCGTCCGTTTGAGGATGCGCTGCACCTGGTCAGCAGTATTGCCGCCCCGATGATGGTCACCAACACCGTGGGTGCGGCGCTGTTTATGCGCATTCTGCTCGACAAGCGCGCCATGTTTGAGAAGTACACCTCGGCGTTTTCCGCCACGGCGCTGAAGGTCGCCGCCTCGACCGAAGGGATCCTGCGCCAGGGGTTTAACGAAGAGAACAGCATGAAGGTCGCGCAGGTGCTCTACAAAGAGCTGGATATCGGCGCGGTGGCCATAACCGACCGCGAGCGGCTGCTGGCCTTTACCGGCACCGGGGACGATCACCATCTGCCGGGTAAACCGATCTCCTCAGCCTATACGCTGCGCGCCATCGAAACCGGTGAGGTGGTGTATGCCGACGGTAACGAAGTGCCTTACCGCTGTTCGCTGCATCCGCAGTGCAAGCTGGGCTCCACGCTGGTAATTCCGCTGCGCGGGGAAAATCAGCGGGTGATGGGGACTATTAAGCTGTATGAGGCCAAAAACCGTCTGTTCAGCTCCATCAACCGCACGCTGGGGGAGGGGATAGCCCAGCTGCTGTCCGCGCAAATCCTCGCCGGGCAGTATGAACGGCAGAAAGCCCTGCTGACGCAGTCCGAAATTAAGCTGCTGCATGCCCAGGTCAACCCGCATTTCCTGTTTAATGCCCTCAACACGCTCAAAGCGGTGATCCGCCGCGACAGCGATCAGGCCGCGCAGCTGGTGCAGTTTCTGTCGACCTTTTTCCGTAAGAACCTGAAACGGCCGTCCGAGATCGTGACCCTCGCCGATGAGATTGAGCACGTGAATGCGTATCTGCAGATCGAGCAGGCGCGTTTCCAGTCGCGCCTGCAGGTGTCGCTCTCCGTTCCTGACGAGCTGGCGTATCAGCATCTCCCTGCCTTTACCCTGCAGCCTATAGTCGAAAACGCCATTAAACACGGCACGTCACAGCTTCTGGGAACGGGGGAGATAACCATTGCCGCCAGCCGTTTCAACCATCATCTGGTGCTGGATATTGAAGATAATGCCGGGCTTTATCAGCCTTCCGCCTCCGGCGGTTTGGGGATGAGCCTGGTGGATAAACGCCTGCGCGCCCATTTTGGCGACGACTGTGGGATTACCGTCGCCTGTGAGCCAGACCGATTTACCCGTATTACCGTACGACTGCCGCTGGAGGAAAACGCATGTTAAGAGTGCTGATCGTGGATGACGAGCCGCTGGCACGAGAAAACCTGCGCGTTCTGCTGCAGGAGCAGCCTGATATTGAGATTGTGAGTGAGTGCGCGAACGCCATTGAGGCCATCGGCGCGGTGCACAAGCTGCGCCCGGACGTGCTGTTCCTCGATATTCAGATGCCCCGCATCAGCGGGCTGGAGATGGTCGGCATGCTCGACCCGGCGCATCGCCCCTATATCGTGTTTCTGACGGCGTTCGACGAATATGCCGTTAAGGCCTTTGAGGAGCACGCGTTTGACTATTTACTCAAGCCGATTGAAGAGAAGCGTCTGGAAAAAACGCTCACCCGTTTACGCCAGGAGCGAACCGTACAGGACGTCACGCTGCTGCCGGAAAACCAGCAGCCGCTGAAGTTTATCCCCTGCACCGGGCACAGCCGGATTTATCTTCTGCAGATGGATGATGTGGCGTTTGTCAGCAGCCGCCTGAGCGGGGTGTTTGTCACCAGCGCGGAAGGGAATGAAGGATTTACCGAGCTGACCCTGCGCACGCTGGAGAGCCGCACGCCGCTGATCCGCTGCCATCGCCAGTATCTGGTGAACATGGCGCACCTGAAAGAGATTCGCCTGGAAGATAACGGCCAGGCCGAGCTGGTGCTGCGTGCCGGGCAAACGGTACCCGTTAGCCGTCGCTATCTCAAGAGTTTGAAAGAGGCGATTGGGCTGTAAAACTGGTACACTGCGCGCCATTGCATCATCGACATTCGAAGGCTCTATGCTAAGTAACGACATTCTTCGTAGCCTGCGCTACACCCTGAAAGCAAACAATAATGACATGGTGCGCATTCTTGCGCTGTCGGAGATGGAATCCACGTCTGCAGGTTTCGATACCTGGATGACCAAAGAAGACGAAGAGGGCTTCGTTCGCTGCCCGGACATTATTCTGTCGGGTTTCCTGAACGGCCTGATTTACGATAAGCGTGGCAAAGATCCGGCTGCGCCAGAACTGGCACTGGAGCGTCGCGTGAACAACAACACGGTACTGAAAAAGCTGCGCATCGCGTTCTCGCTGAAAACGGACGATATCGTGGCGATCATGACGGAGCAAAAATACCGCGTATCCGTGCCGGAAGTGACCGCCATGATGCGCGCGCCGGATCACAAAAACTACCGCGAGTGCGGCGATCAGTTTCTGCGTAATTTTCTGCGCGGGCTGACCCACCGGGTGCATCACCCCAAGGCGTAAAGGCGGTAGGGTGCGGCCTGATGCCCTCACCCCGACCCTCTCCCACGTGGAGAGGGAGAAAACAAAACGCCATAAAAAAAGCCGGAGACAATCTCCGGCTTTTTTGTTATTTCACCTGCTGGCCAGGCTTCGCGCCTTCGTCAGGGCTTAACAGGAAGATATCTTTCCCGCCAGGGCCTGCGGCCATCACCATCCCTTCAGAGATGCCGAAGCGCATTTTGCGCGGCGCAAGGTTCGCCACCATCACGGTTTGACGACCGATCAGCACCTGCGGGTCCGGGTAGGCTGAACGGATGCCGGAGAAGACGTTACGCTTCTCGCCGCCCAGATCCAGCGTCAGGCGCAGCAGCTTGTCAGATCCTTCCACGAATTCCGCGTTTTCGATCAGCGCCACGCGCAGGTCAACTTTGGCGAAATCGTCAAAGGTAATGGTCTCCTGAATCGGATCGTCTGCCAGCGGGCCGGTGACCGGTGCCGAAGCCGCCTTCACCTCTTCTTTAGACGCTTCCACCAGGGCTTCAACCTGCTTCATCTCGATGCGGTTGTACAGCGCTTTAAAGGTGTTCACCTTGTGGCCGAGCAGCGGCTGCGCCATGGCATCCCAGGCCAGTTCGGTGTTCAGGAACGCTTCAGCGCGGGCTGCCAGCTGCGGCAGAACCGGCTTCAGGTACGTCATCAGCACGCGGAACAGGTTGATGCCCATGGAGCAGATGGCCTGCAGGTCGGCATCGCGGCCTTCCTGTTTCGCGACAACCCACGGTGCCTGCTCGTCCACATAGCGGTTCGCCAGGTCAGCCAGGGCCATGATTTCGCGCACCGCTTTGCCGAACTCACGGGTTTCCCACGCGTCGCCAATGGTGGCTGCCGCGTCGGTAAAGGTTTTGTACAGGTCAGGATCGGCCAGTTCAGCCGCCATCACGCCGTCAAAACGTTTGGCGATAAAGCCCGCGTTACGGGAGGCCAGGTTCACCACCTTGTTGACGATGTCCGCGTTCACGCGCTGCACGAAATCTTCCAGGTTCAGGTCGATGTCGTCGATGCGGGAAGAGAGCTTCGCGGTGTAGTAGTAGCGCAGGCTGTCCGCGTCGAAGTGGTTCAGCCAGGTGCTGGCCTTAATGAACGTCCCGCGAGACTTGGACATCTTCGCGCCGTTCACCGTCACGTAGCCATGTACGAACAGGTTGGTTGGCTTTCGGAAGTTACTGCCTTCCAGCATCGCCGGCCAGAACAGGCTGTGGAAATAAACGATGTCTTTACCGATAAAGTGATACAGCTCTGCCGTGGAATCTTTCTTCCAGTATTCGTCGAAGCTGACGGTGTCGCCACGCTTGTCGCACAGGTTCTTGAAGGAGCCCATGTAGCCGATTGGCGCGTCCAGCCAGACGTAGAAGTATTTGCCCGGCGCGTTCGGGATTTCAAAGCCGAAGTACGGCGCATCGCGGGAGATATCCCACTGCTGCAGGCCGGATTCGAACCACTCCTGCATTTTGTTCGCCACCTGCTCCTGCAGCGCGCCGCTGCGGGTCCACGCCTGCAGCATTTCGCTGAAGGACGGCAGGTCGAAGAAGAAGTGCTCGGAGTCACGCATGACGGGCGTGGCGCCGGAAACCACGGATTTCGGCTCGATAAGCTCGGTCGGGCTGTAGGTCGCGCCGCACACTTCGCAGTTATCGCCGTACTGGTCCGGGGATTTACATTTCGGACAGGTGCCTTTGACGAAACGGTCCGGCAGGAACATGCCTTTTTCCGGATCGTACAGCTGAGAGATAGTGCGGTTTTTGATAAAACCGTTCTCTTTCAGGCGGGTGTAGATCAGCTCCGACAGCTCGCGGTTTTCGTCGCTGTGCGTGGAGTGATAGTTGTCATAGCTGATGTCAAAGCCAGCAAAATCGGTCTGATGCTCCTGACTCATTTCGGCAATCATCTGCTCGGGGGAGATCCCCAGCTGCTGCGCTTTCAGCATGATCGGCGTGCCGTGAGCATCGTCCGCACAGATGAAGTTAACCTCGTGGCCGCGCATTCGCTGGTAACGGACCCAGACATCAGCCTGGATATGCTCCAGCATGTGGCCGAGGTGGATTGAGCCGTTGGCGTACGGCAGTGCGCACGTTACCAGAATTTTCTTCGCGACTTGAGTCATAGTAGGCATTACTTCTTTTAACTGTGAAAAGGGTTTTTGATGTTACCCGAAAGGTAATAACTACGCCAAGTGATAAGGGCATTAATCCATAAATGAATAATTGTTACCTCTGGGGTAAACTTGGTAATTACACGTCTTTTTTCAGAACAACTACAAAGGAGTCGGGATGAGTTCTCTATCCCAGGCCAAATCACCGGAAGCCTTACGAGCAATGGTCGCCGGGACGCTGGCTAACTTTCAGCATCCAACCCTGAAGCACAATCTCACTACGCTGAAAGCGTTACACCACGTTGCCTGGCTGGACGATACCCTGCACATTGAGCTGCAGATGCCGTTCGTCTGGACCAGCGCCTTTGATGCGCTGAAAGAGCAGACCAGCTCTGAGCTGCTGCGCATTACCGGTGCGAAGGCGATCGACTGGAAGTTGAGCCACAGCATCGCCACGCTGAAGCGCGTGAAAAACCAGCCTGGCGTGAACGGCGTGAAAAATATCATTGCCGTCAGCTCGGGCAAGGGCGGAGTAGGGAAATCCTCTACCGCCGTTAACCTGGCGCTCGCGCTGGCAGCGGAAGGGGCAAAGGTCGGTATTCTGGATGCGGATATCTACGGTCCGTCTATTCCGAACATGCTGGGCGCGGAAAACCAGCGCCCAACCTCGCCGGACGGGACCCACATGGCGCCAATTATGGCTCACGGTCTGGCGACCAACTCGATCGGTTACCTGGTGACCGACGATAACGCCATGGTCTGGCGCGGCCCGATGGCCAGCAAAGCGCTGCTGCAGATGCTGCAGGAGACGATGTGGCCGGATCTGGATTATCTGGTGCTGGACATGCCGCCGGGCACCGGTGACATTCAGCTGACGCTGGCGCAGAACATTCCGGTCACGGGGGCGGTCGTCGTGACTACGCCGCAGGATATTGCGCTGATCGACGCCAAAAAAGGCATCGTGATGTTCGAGAAGGTGGAAGTGCCGGTGCTCGGTATCGTCGAGAACATGAGCGTGCACATCTGCAGCAACTGCGGTCACCACGAACCTATCTTCGGTACGGGTGGTGCAGAAAAACTGGCTGCGAAGTATCACACTCAGTTGCTGGGGCAGATGCCGCTGCACATTACCCTCCGTGAAGATCTGGACAGCGGAAAGCCGACAGTGGTCAGCCGCCCAGACAGCGAATTCGCGGAAATGTATCGCCAGCTGGCGGGACGCGTTGCGGCGCAGCTTTACTGGCAGGGCGAAGTGATCCCGGGCGAAATCGCGTTCCGCGCGGTGTAACGCCTTCGCGTTGAATTGCCGGGTGGCGCTTCGCTTACCTGGCCTACAACTGGCACTATCACGTAGGTCGGGTAAGGCGAAGCCGCCACCCGACTTTAACCCAACCGATAGTGCATCAAATAATACTCTCCGTCCGGAGAATCACCCGTCGCCTCAATGTGCCAGCCGTGTCGCTGGTAAAACGCAATAGCCCGCGCATTCTTCACCAGGCACTTAAGCGAACCCGTACTGGTAAACGTTTCCTGTACGTGTTCAAGTAACTTATGCCCGACGCCCATGCTCTGATACTGCGGATCGACAAACAGGTTGTGCAGGAAATTATCGTTCGTCCAGACGGAGGCAAAACCCAGGCGATGACCGTTCTGTGCAGCAACCCAAATCACTTCGTCACGGGTTGCCGCGTCAAAGTCTTCAAGCTGCCAGTCTGCACTGTCCAGCCATGGCCAGGCTTCACGCCGGGCGTGGAGGTAGAGCGTGCGCAGGAAAGGGCGGTCACTTTCCTGCCAGGGGCGAATCACAATTGCGTTAGCGGTGATAGAAAATATCTCCATTGTAGGCTTTGTAGATCTTGCCATCAGCATCGCCGATCAGCACGTAGTTCTCTCCCATATAGGTCCAGTGGGTTCCGGCATCCGGAGCCGGCAGGTTACGTAACTGGTACTGTTTGATGGTGTACTCTGGCGTTTGATACTGCGCCGGCGCCGTGTCGCCAATCTTGAATTTCGTAAAGTCAGCGATGAACTCTTGTTCTTCATAGGCCTTGATGCCGGATGACGCAGCGGCCGTTTGCGGGGCAGCGAAAGCGGATCCCGCCAGAGACAGTAATACACCCAGAAGCAGCAATTTACGCTTAGCCATTTTTTCTCCAGTGATATCGTTACAGATACTTTTCGTCTGCAGGTCGTGCAAAGCGGAGCAGACAGTCCATTTTAAGTATCAACGCAGGGTATGTTTGAAAAAAAATGTAACAAAAGTGGACGGTTTTGTGTAGTCGAATGGGATGATGTTTATCGCTGTGGTGAATATTGCCTGCTCCTTATATTTTTAAAATTTATTATTTCACTAATTAATTCTGAAAATGGTTTTTAACGTCAAAATTGGACTGTTGTATGAATGCTTTCCTGCCGAAGAAGATTTAATATTGCCTTCGGGCGAAACAATCTTACGTCTCTTTTTTTATAGGGATGAGTATCAATTTTGTTTTTTAGAGAGCAGTTTTGCCACGTTTTATAGTGTCAGAATTTCATGTTTCATGAAAATAATCAATTAAATTTCATAGCGTTAGATTTGATCTCTTTGCAAGATTAACGATAAGCGCAACGTTAAAAAGAAATATTTATACAAATGAAAAGTACAACTGCATTTTCGCTGTTATTTCTCACCGTTAGTCAGTTAACGGGGTGTGTATTTGCCCCCGGCCAGAACTTAAGTGTGTCCGGGAAAAAGGTCATTGCGGCGGAAGACGTTAATTATAATCTTGATAAGCGCGTGGAAATTTTCCCATTAACGCCGGGATTAATTGAAAAGCTGCGTCCGACCGTATCGAAATCTCAGGCAAATCCTAATCTGGATGAGCAGATCAAAAACTGGGAATACCGTATTGGCACAGGCGACATTCTGACGGTCACCGTCTGGGATCACCCTGAATTAACGACGCCCGCGGGACAATATCGTAGCGCAAGCGATGCAGGCAACTGGGTCAACGCCGATGGTACTCTCTTTTATCCCTACGTCGGTAAGCTGCGGGTGGCGGGAAAAACGGTTTCACAGGTACGTGAAGAGATTACAGAGCGATTGGATAAAGTCATTGAGAGCCCGCAGGTGGACGTCAGCATTGCCGCCTTCCGTTCGCAAAAAGCCTATGTCACCGGAGAGGTCGAAAAATCGGGCCAACAACCCATAACGAATATTCCACTGACGGTGATGGATGCGGTTAACGCCGCTGGCGGTCTTTCTGCGGATGCCGACTGGCGTAACGTCGTGCTCACGCATGATGGCAAGGACGCCCGCCTTTCGCTCTATGCGCTGATGCAGCATGGCGATTTGACTCAAAATAAGCTGCTTTATCCGGGCGATATCCTGTTTATTCCCCGGAACGACGCGCTGAAAGTGTTCGTGATGGGCGAAGTGGTCAAGCAGAGTACGCTTAAGATGGATCGTAGCGGCATGACGCTGGCCGAAGCCCTGGGAAATGCTGGTGGACTTAACCAAAATATGGCCGATGCAACCGGCATTTTTGTTATTCGGCAGGTATCCAAAAAAGGCGACACGGACAAAATTGCCAATATCTATCAACTGAATGCGGAAGATGCGTCAGCCATGGTGCTGGGTACGGAATTCCAGCTGGAGCCGTATGACATCGTTTACGTCACTACGGCACCGTTATCACGCTGGAATCGCGTGATCACCCAGCTGGTGCCTACCATCAGCGGCGTCCATGACCTGACCGAAACCGTTCGTTACATCAGATCGTGGCCGCAGTAATGTTTCAGTCAATCTTAGTGGTCTGCACTGGCAATATTTGCCGTTCACCGATTGGTGAGCGGCTGTTGCGTCAGCAATTACCCGGCAAGCAGGTGACCTCAGCAGGTATTTTTGGACTTGAAGGACGCCCGGCGGATGCGGCTGCGCAGGCTGTCGCCTGGCGTCATGGCGTTTCGCTGGAAGGGCATGTTGCCCGAAAGGTGACGCGCAGCCTGCTGCAACAATCCGATTTGATTCTGGTAATGGAGCCAACACACCTCCGTTTTATTGCCGCAATGACTCCGGAGAACCGGGGAAAATCGCTGCTCTTTGGACAATGGCTGGAAACCAGGGACATTCCCGACCCGTATCACAAAAGTCGCGAAGTTTATGAATATGTTTTCGAGCAATTGGGTAAAGCCAGTCAGGAATGGGCTCGTCGTTTGAGTCAACAAGGAATTAAGCCGTAATGTCGTCTTCTAAATCAGATAAATATAGTGCTGCGACACCGCAGAATAATGAAATCGATCTTCTTCAGTTGCTTGCTGAGATGTTTGACAACCGGGTGACGATTGCGTGTGTCACGCTCCTGTTCACGGTATGCGCGGGTATCTACGCGTTCAGCGCCACGCCAGTTTATCAGGCTGATGCCCTGGTACAGGTAGAGGCGAAGCAGAATAACTCGCTGCTCAAGAACCTGACCCCGTTCGAGTCTGAACTCTCGCCAGATGTCGCGCCGGAACTTTTACTCCTCAGATCACGGATGATTCTGGGAGAGACCGTTGATCAATTAGGGCTGACGTACAACGCCAGGCGACGCGTTTTTCCTGTCATTGGGTCTTTGTGGGAACACGTGCGGGGACGTAAATCCGATGAAATAACGATCGGCGCGCTGACTATTCCCCTTCTGGAAGGTAAGCCACAAACGCTTTTACTCACCGTACAGGGGAAAGGGCGGTATCGTCTTGAGGGAAAAACGCTTCAAGCAGAAGGCATCGTGGGGAAAACGCTGGTTAAAGACGGAATGTCGCTTCTGGTGACATCCCTCAGCGCGGAACCAGGCACCCAGTTTACCCTCGAAGCAGTTACAAGGCTTGACGCGATCGGCTCCATTCAGAACAGGCTTACGGTTGTTGAGTCGGCGAAACAGAGCGGTATGATCGCATTAACGTTAATGGGTGAAGACCCCGCCAGGATCGCTACGGTACTTAATACCATTGCTGAAAATTTTCTCAGCCAGAATATTGCGCGCCAGGAAGCGAAAGATTCCCGTAGCCTCACGTTCTTACAGGAGCAATTACCTAAGATCAGCCGGGAGCTGGATGAAGCTGAAGCGCGTCTGAATGCCTACAGAGAGCAACGCGATTCTGTCGACTTATCTCTGGAAGCAAAGTCAGTCCTTGATCAGGTTGTTAACGTGGAAAACCAGCTTAACGAGCTGACTTTCCGCGAAGCAGAGGTTTCACAACTTTTTAAAAAGGACCATCCCACCTACCGTGCCCTGCTGGAGAAAAAACAAACGCTTGAACGCGAGCGTGCGCGACTGAGTAATCGCGTCTCAACCATGCCTTCCACGCAGCAGGAAATCTTACGGCTGAGTCGTGACGTTGAATCCGGGCGTGCCATATACCTGCAGTTGCTGACGCGTCAGCAAGAGTTGAGTATTTCGCGTTCCAGCACTATCGGGAACGTGCGGATTATTGACCCGGCCATAGCGAAGCCAGATCCGATCAAACCGCACAAAGCGCTCATTATCGTACTGGGTATGCTGATGGGGTTGATGCTCTCTGCCGGAATGGTTTTAGCACGCTCAGCCTTTAAGCGGGGCATTACCTCGTCTGAACAACTGGAAGTGCAGGGGATACCGCTTCTGGCGACGCTTCCGCGCTCGGTATGGCTCTGGAAAAAAACGCACCTGCGCAGGAGAACCCTGTTTGCGTCCCACTGGAAGCACAGAACGTCGAACGTCCCTTTCCTGCCCGTTGACCGCCCGGCAGATATGTTTGTCGAGGCGGTGCGCGGGCTGTGCACCAGCCTGCATTTTACCATGATGGATGCCACAAACCGGATTGTCGTGGTGTCTGGACCCACGCAGGACTGCGGAAAGACGCTGGTCAGTACTTCAATGGCGTCGATTGCCGCTCAGGCCGGACAGCGAGTGCTGTTTATTGATGCGGATATGCGCAAGGGATATGTCCACAATGTTTTCAAACTGAGCAATCATCGGGGATTATCCTGCGTGCTCGCAGGAGCTGTCGAATGGCAGGAGGCGGTTCAGCACGTTGAGAAGGGCGGTTTTGATGTATTGACATGCGGACCCCAACCTTCGCATCCCGTTGAGCTGCTCATGGGCGAACGCTTCCAGGCCGTGATGTCGCAGATAGATAAACTGTATGACATCGTGATTGTCGATACCCCACCTGTGCTTGCCGTAACGGATGCCTTGCTGATAGCCCGAGCAGCGGCGACCACGCTGCTGGTCGCCCGCTTTGGTAAAACTAACGTCAAGGAGATCGAGAACTGCCTGAAGCGTCTGCAGCAAATGGGCGTGCAGGTGAATGGCGCGATCCTCAATGATATCGTGAAATCTGCCGTGCTTTATTACAACTCGGGATATAGCCATTACGACTACGGTTATACCCAGGAATAAACCTGACGCGACACTTCTTTACAGCGTGATGGCGTATTGCCCGTTAAGATGACCTTCATTAAAACATGAGGTCACAATGGATAACCGCAAAATCAACCGACTGCGCCGCTGGGCGCGGGAAGGGATTATTCTCGTTCTGCTGACGCTGGCCGTAGTGTGGGGTGTTGATCAGTATCGAAAACCGACACTCCCCGCCAGTTTTAGCGCAACACCAATGCAGAGCATCGACGGTAACATTCACGATATCTCGGCCCTGAGCCAGGAACGCCCGCTGCTGATTTACGTCTGGGCCACCTGGTGCAGCATATGCCGTTTCACGACGCCTTCCGTTAATCAGCTGGCAGAAGAGGGCGGGAACGTGATTAGTATTGCTATGCGTTCCGGTGATAACGCAAAGCTTGAGCGCTGGGTTGAAAAGAAACAGCTGAAAATGCCGGTGATTAACGATGAAAACGGTGCGTTGTCGCAGCAGTGGCAGGTGAGCGTAACGCCGACGCTGGTCATTGTGTCGAAGGGGAATGTGGTCAGCACCACGACGGGCTGGACGAGCTACTGGGGATTAAAATTAAGGATGTGGTGGGCAGGCGTATAAAAATAACCCCTCTCCCGGCGGAAGAGGGGTGCTGTATTACTTAGCCAGAACTTCCTGCGCGGTGCGCTCAACCAGAGACAGCAGGATTTTAATATCTTCCAGCGTCACGGTTGGGTTCAGCAGCGTCAGCTTCAGGCAGGTGACGCCGTTGTGCTCGGTCACACCAACGTTCGCACGGCCGGATTCCAGCAGCGCATCACCAATTTTCTGGTTCAGCAGGGCGATGCCCGCGTCATCCATCTCAACCTGTCCGCGGAAGCGGAACAGAACGCTTGCCAGCTGTGGCTGCATAACTAGTTCCAGAGCAGGCTGCTCTTTCACGTAGGCCGCAACCTGCTGCGCCAGGGTCACGCCGTGATCGATGATCGCCGCGTATTGCTCCTGACCCAGCGCTTCCAGGCTCATCCACAGCTTCAGCGCGTCAAAACGACGGGTGGTCTGCAGAGATTTGGACACCAGGTTAGGCACACCCGCTTCTTCGTCGAACTCAGAGTTCAGGTAGGCCGCCTGATAGCGCATCAGCTCGTAGTGACGCGCTTCTTTCAGCAGGAACGCGCCGCAGCTGATGGTCTGGAAGAACTGCTTGTGGAAGTCCAGGGTGACGGAATCCACCAGCTCGATGCCGTCCAGGTAGTGACGATACTGCTCAGACATCAGCAGCGCGCCGCCCCAGGCCGCATCAACGTGTACCCAGATGTTCTGCTTAGCGGCCAGCTCTGCAATCGCACGCAGCGGGTCAATAGCACCGGCATCGGTTGTACCTGCCGTTGCGACGATCGCCAGAATCTGCTCGCCGTTCGCGTTGCACTGCTCAATTTTCGCCGCCAGATCGGTCAGATCCATGCGGGAAAATTCGTCCGTTTTCACCTGCACCACGGACTGGTAGCCCAGACCCATCAGCGCCATGTTTTTCTGCACGGAGAAGTGTGCGTTTTCGGAGCACAGCACGCGAATTTTGCGCAGATCTCCCACCAGACCGTCCTGCTGAACGGAGTGACCCTGACGCGCGAAGAACGCATCGCGAGCCAGCATCAGGCCCATCAGGTTGCTCTGGGTACCGCCGCTGGTGAAGACACCTGCGTCGCCGGCCTGATAACCCACGCGGGTACGCAGCCACTCGATCAGCTTGATCTCAATAATGGTTGCGGACGGGCTTTGATCCCAGGAGTCCATACTCTGGTTAGTGGCGTTGATCAGCACTTCCGCCGCCTGGCTTACCACCAGGCTTGGGCAGTGCAGGTGCGCCACACACTGCGGGTGATGAACGGACAGGCTGTCTTTCAGGAAGAACTCCACGGCGCGTTCAATCGCCGCTTCGTTGCCCAGCCCTTTCGGGTTGAAATCCAGCTTAATACGGTCGCGCAGTTCTGCGACCGTTTTGCCCTGGTACATCTCAGGCTGTTTCAGCCACTGCATCACAGCCTGAGTGCTTTGTTCGATCGCCTGCTGATAAGCTTCAATGCTCTGCGCAGAGGAGAACAAAATTGGGTTTGAATCAGACATCGTAATCAATAACTCCGGTTACGCCGGGCGAACGCCCGCAGCAAGCAGTGCCTGCTCAAATTTATCCAGGAAGATTTTCAGCTCTTCGTCGCTGATCAGCAGAGACGGCAGCAGACGCAGAACGATACCGTTACGGCCACCGCGCTCCAGAATCAGACCGGCTTCGAAGCACTTCTTCTGAATCAGTGCAGACAGCTCGCCGTCGCCCGGGAAGCAGCCCATGTGGTCAGCGGCTTCGTGTGGCTTAACGATCTCAATACCGATCATCATGCCCAGGCCGCGCACGTGGCCGATAACAGGATAGCGTTTCGCCATCTCTTTCAGCTGGCCTTTCAGCCATTCGCCCTGTGCAGCCACTTTGCCTGCGATGTTCTGGTCTTTCAGGATTTTCAGCGTCGTCAGACCGGTTGCCATCGCCAGCTGGTTGCCGCGGAAGGTACCGGTGTGGTGACCTGGCGCCCATGCGTCGAACTGCTTTTTGATACCGAGCACGGCCAGCGGCAGACCGCCACCTACGGCTTTAGACATCACGATGATGTCTGGCTCAATGCCCGCGTGTTCGAAGGCGAAGAATTTACCGGTACGGGCAAAGCCAGCCTGAACTTCGTCGATGATCAGCAGAATGCCATGTTCCTGAGTCACTTTACGGATGCGCTGCAGCCACTCAGCCGGAGCCGGGTTCACGCCGCCTTCGCCCTGAACGGCTTCCAGAATCACCGCAGCAGGTTTACGCACGCCGCTTTCAACGTCGTTGATCAGGTTATCGAAGTAGTAAGTCAGCGCTTTCACGCCCGCTTCACCACCGATACCCAGCGGGCAACGGTACTCGTGCGGGTAAGGCATGAACTGTACTTCTGGCATCATACCGTCAACCGCTTCTTTTGGAGACAGGTTGCCGGTCACGGACAGCGCGCCGTGGGTCATACCGTGGTAACCACCAGAGAAGCTGATGATACCGCTACGACCGGTCACTTTTTTCGCCAGCTTCAGCGCCGCTTCAACGGCGTCAGCACCGGATGGACCGGTGAACTGCAGGCAGTACTCTTTGCCCTGACCAGGCAGCAGAGAGAGCAGGTATTCAGAAAACGCGTCTTTCAGAGGCGTAGTCAGATCCAGGGTATGTAACGGCAAGCCGCTGGTAATGACATTTTGGATGCTTTTCAGCACATCAGGATGGTTATGGCCAAGCGCAAGGGTCCCCGCGCCTGCTAAACAGTCAAGGTATTCTTTATTATCTGCATCGGTGATCCACACGCCTTCTGCTTTAGTGATGGCTAAAGGCAGTTTGCGCGGATAACTCCTGACGTTAGATTCAAACTCGGCCTGACGGGCCAGATAGGTTTCGTTGCTTTTGTGGGCATCTACGGTGTCAATACGGACTTTATCCGTCATCATATCACTCCTACAACCGCCGCTTCGTTATGAGCCACGATTGAATAAAAAGTTAAAAAACAGATGGGGGCCTGAAAAAAACGCCGCCAATATAGAGCCTTTTGCCACGGGGCTCAATGGTTAATTTGTTTACTGTTTTGTGACACGGGGCTGTAACGAGGAAATATCCCCATTTCTAAAATGAAAACTGCATTTTATGCCAATTAAAATCAGCGCGTTACAGGCCCTTTACCCGGTGTGTAAAGTCACAGAAAAGAGTGTGACAAATCGTGCCATCGAACGGCATAAAAGGGGGGAGTTCTGCTTGTTTCTGCGTCATGGACATAAAGCGGTGCTCATGATGTATGCACAATGGAATTACGCAGTAAAAAAGGACTTTCTACACGCGTGGTGTTCTGATGCTCTTCACCGTTAATAATATGCAAGGCGCTCAGACGACCAATTTCATAGTGTGGCAGTTGAACCGTAGTGAGAGGAGGCAGGAACAACTCCCCAATACCCACCATATTGTCATAGCCGATAACGGCGACATCTTCTGGTATGCGAAGCCCTTGCGCCAGCAGCGTCTGGTAGACCATAAACGCGATACGGTCGTTGCCGCAGATAACGGAGTCGAACCCGGGAATGCCATTCTGCACGTGCGCCAGCAGCACTGACGGGATATCACGATAGTGCTCGTCCCCTAACGTCATATAGCTGTGCGCCAGGCTGTCCGGATCGAGCCCCGCTTCTCGGCATGCACGTTCCAGCCCCTGACGGCGCCGGGTTGTGGCCACATGTCCCTCAGGCAAATGCAGACAGAGAGGGCGTCGATAACCCTCCGTGAGTAACGCCCGCACGGCGGTATATTGGCCCTGTTCATCATCGGGAATATAGCTGGCGACCTTTTCGCCGTCACTTTCGCAGTTGGCCAGCACGCAGGGAAGGGTGAGTAATTTAGCCGGGAGAGGGACACGACGTAACCCCATGGTGGTGTAGATAATCCCGTCAGGCCGATGAGAGAGGAGAAGGTCGACGATGGCGTCCGGGTTGTCATCGGTAAACATATTCATCACGAAGCTATTCCAGCCGTGCATTCTGGCCGTCTCTTCAATAGACAGCGCGATCTCCACTGAGAAAGGTGTCGTCACCGTATCGAGCGCCAGTACGCCTATGGTTTTCGGCGAGGCATGCGCGCCGCGGATTTTCTTGGCGGACAGATCCGGCACATAGCTGGTCTGCTCGATAGCCAACTGAACGCGTGCCAGCGTTTCCGGTTTAAGGCGCTCCGGGCTGTTCAGTGCGCGGGAGACCGTCATCAGCGATACGTTAGCCAGCTTTGCGACGTCCTTCAGGGAAGCCATCTTGTTACTCCGTTAGTGCTCTGTGTGAGAGGGTATACAACTAAATCGCTGATGTAAAAGGAAGGCTGCAGCACAGGCCAGGCCATTCTTACCTGAGTGATGAAAATTTGATCGCGATCTCACTCTCTTAATGTTAACGTTAACTTTCGTGATTAACATCTTAATTTTTTACCAAATAGCATGAGAGAACTTAAATGTTAACGTTACCATAATGTCATTACTCCAATATGAGAATGTCATGATGAAAACGCATCACTCTCACAGCTACCCTTTATTAAGCGCATTACTGTTTTTCTTTTTTGTCACATGGTCATCTTCCGGCTCGTTGCTCTCTATCTGGCTCCACCAGGAGGTGGGTTTAAAGGCAGGGGATACGGGAGTCATCTATGCTGTTCTGTCCGTCTCCGCGCTGTGCGCGCAAATCTGCTACGGCTTCATTCAGGACAAGCTCGGCCTGCGCAAAAACCTGCTCTGGTTTCTGACCAGCCTGCTCATTCTTTCTGGCCCGGCCTTCCTGATGTTTGGTTATCTGCTGCAGATTAACGTGTTACTCGGCAGTATTTTCGGTGGGATTTATATCGGGCTGACGTTTAACGGCGGAATAGGGGTACTGGAGTCCTATACCGAGCGCGTGGCCCGCCAGAGCCAGTTTGAGTTCGGCAAGGCGAGGATGTGGGGATCGCTGGGCTGGGCGGCGGCAACCTTTTTTGCGGGACTCCTGTTTAACATTAATCCGAAGCTGAACTTCGCGGTGGCGAGCTGCGCCGGGCTGGTGTTTTTTGTGCTGCTGGCGCGCCTCAGGGTCTCTTCCGCCCCGCACGCCATGCAGGAGGCGGTGTCCGGCGGTAAGGTCACGCTGGAGGATGCATTGCGCCTGCTGACGCTGCCGCGCTTCTGGGCGCTGGTGTTTTTCGTTATCGGCACCTGTATTTATGGCGTTTATGACCAGCAGTTCCCGGTCTATTTCTCCTCCCAGTTCCCGACGTTACAGGAAGGGAACGCCATGTACGGCTATCTCAACTCATTCCAGGTTTTCCTGGAGGCGGCGGGTATGTTTTGCGCCCCGTGGCTGGTGAATCGTCTCGGTGCGAAAAACGGCCTGATTTTCGCCGGAATGGTGATGGCGATGCGTATGGTGGCATCGGGTCTGGTTGAGGGACCGGTACTGATCTCCATTACCAAGCTATTGCATGCGGTTGAGCTGCCCGTTTTGCTGGTCTCCATCTTTAAATACAACAGCCTGCATTTTGATAAGCGCCTCTCTTCCACCCTCTATCTGGTGGGCTTTGCCTGTACAAGCTCTGTGATTGCCTCGGTGTTGTCGCCGCTGGCAGGTTACAGCTATGAGAAATACGGCTTTGCTCAGTCCTATCTCATCATGGGGCTACTGGTATTCAGCACCACGTTTATCTCCATCTTCCTGTTGCGCTCGGGTAAGTCCTCTTCTGACCCGCTCATGCCGCAACCTTCCACTATCTGACTGAAAAGAGTAGACAAATGACGTATTCCATTGCCAAAGCTGAACAGGAACTGCAGGCCAGACAAGGCAGTCTTAACCTGCGCTGGTATCCCCGTTACCACCTCGCCGCACGTGCTGGCTGGATGAACGACCCGAATGGCCTGGTCTGGTTTGACGGCTGGTATCACGCCTTTTATCAGCATCATCCATATTCGACCCTGTGGGGGCCGATGCACTGGGGCCATGCGCGAAGCAAAGATTTAGTTAACTGGGAGCACCTCCCGGTTGCGCTGGCACCGGAGGGACCAGACGACAAGGACGGCTGTTTTTCTGGCTCGGCGGTGGTCGATGGCGACACGCTGGCGCTGATCTACACCGGCCACAAATTCCACGGCGATCCCGGCGATGAGGCGAATCTCTACCAGGTTCAGTGCCTGGCAACCAGCCGAGACGGCATCCAGTTTGTGCGGCACGGGACCGTCATTGACACACCGCCCGGACTGCATCACTTCCGCGATCCGAAAGTATGGCGTGAAGGGGAGTGGTGGTACATGGTCGTTGGTGCGCGGGACGGTGAGACGGGCCAGGTGCGTGCGTACCGGTCTGCCGATCTGCGCGAGTGGCAGGACATGGGCGTGCTCGCGGTGGCTGAAAAAGAGATGGGCTATATGTGGGAATGTCCGGACTTTTTCACCCTCAATGGTAAACGCGTGCTGATGTTTTCGCCTCAGGGGCTGGAGGCAGAGGGATTCAAAAATCGTAATCTTTTCCAGAGCGGCTACCTGCTGGGCGAGTGGCAGCCCGGCAAACCTTTCGTGCGTGAAGGAGAATTTGTGGAGATGGATCGCGGACATGATTTCTATGCGCCACAAAGCTTCCTGACTCCTGACGGCCGCCGCATCGTTATCGGCTGGCTGGACATGTGGGAATCGCCTCTGCCGGAACAGCAGGATGGCTGGGCAGGCATGCTCTCCTTACCGCGCGAGCTGACGCTTAGTGTGGATAACCGCCTGCAAATGCGGCCGGCCAGAGAAGTTGAAACCCTGCACGGAGCATGGTTCCCCTGGCCGGTAAGTACGCTTAATAACCAGCAGATGACTCTGGTTGAACACTGCGATGCGATGGAGGTCATTCTGCAATGGGATTGCGCGAATAGCAGCGCGGAGCAATACGGCATTCGTCTCGGCGACGGGTTACGCGTCTATGTTGATGCGCAAATGCAGCGCCTTGTGCTGGAGCGACACTATCCACAGTATGGCCTGTGCGGCACCAGAAGCGTCGCGCTTAACCTGAACGGCGTGCTCAGTCTGCGCTTGTTTTTTGACTACTCTTCCGTGGAAGTGTTTGTTAACGAGGGTGAGGCGTGCCTCAGCAGCCGTATTTATCCTGATGCAGACTGCCGCGAGCTGGCGTTGTTTGCCTGGACGGGGGGAGCGTCGCTTATTCATGGCGGGGCGTGGCAGTTAGAATAAAAGGCTTATGTCATTTCTGACCTTAATATAGGGTAAGACTGGCAACTGAATCAGGCGAGCGCAGTCGCCTGATTTATTTTATCAAGCCTCCAACCTGATCCGCTACCCACTTAGCCCCATGATATGCGCCATAGCCGATTACACCCACGACCACATCACCGCTAATCATCCCAAAGTCCGGCCATAATGCATCAATCATCATATAATCCTCCAGAATAATTGAAAAAAACGCCCATCTGTTAAGGGCGGCTTTAGCAATACACTAAAGACTGACAATCACGAATCTTAATTATTTCTACCCTATCTATTAGACTTCGCTGCAAAGTCTTACAGGAAAGAGGGACGTCATTTTTTGATTTGTGAGCTAACTACTATTTCATTATCCACAGTCAGCGAAAGCGTATAGCCTTGTTTCTTCCATACCCCATTATTCGGTTTCCAGCCTTTAGCAAGAAGATATTCCGCACTATCAGAGATAGGTTTATTCATGACATGATCGGCTTCCTGAGTGATGTTATTCACTTTTGGTGTTTTGGTATTGCATTGCCCCGCTGCATCCATCACTTGTGTACAGCCTTTAGGTAAACCATGCGCTGATTGTGCTTTTTGAACTGGATAGAGCGCTTGCGCGTTTTCCATTGCTTGCTTTTCAGCTGAAGCGTTTATAGTCGCTTGCCTGTTTTGTTGAGCAGTGTAGCAAGCATCAAGACTAATACCTTGAGCTTCACAATCTGCCATACGTTGAGCCTGTGAAGTACAACCCGCTAATGCGGAAGCAGTCAAAGCTATTAACATTAACTTGTTCATATGTTCTAGACCGTTATTTGAATAAAGAAAATCGTTTTGTAATATTATTAACTTCTGTGCTACCGCCATAAATAGCACAAGCGATAATTTCAAGTGCATCAAAATTTGTAGCTTTAGTCGCCTCTACTTGTTCTTCTGGTGTGTCTCTCCACATTGTTGAAGAGAAGAAGCTATAAACTAATTTAGCTTCATCAGCAGAAACTAAGGCTTTTTTAACCTAGTTAGCATTCTTAGCCGCTACAATTACTATAGGGTGATTGCTAAGGGTGCACGTAATACCATTACTGGTGCTGTATTCATCGTGCTTATCAACGTTAATCCCCTGACTACAATGAGCAATAGCATTAGCTAATTTGCCAGTTTCAATATTACGATCTACAACAATCACCATTTTCATTAGATAATCCCCTCAATCTTTGCAACTTTCACTGCAGCGATTATTTAAACTATTTCAACCCTTATACCTGATCTTTTAAAGTAAGCCATATCAAAACCTTATCAACAGAGATGAGTTTATATGCTTCGATGGAGTTAAGGGCAATGTCTTCATACTCGCTGGCCTTAATATTAAAGCTTCCTTCCTGGAAATGCTGTTTAATCGTCAGGAGTAAAAATTGTATAACTAGCTTGTTGCGATCTTATAATCTAACCCATTGAGAATACATTAGGCCTATAAAGAAACCTGTAGCCACTAAGGCTAACGCTACTATAACGGAGAATAAAATATATTTTGTCATATTCACTATCATCAGAATTATTAAATTAAGCCCGCTAGCCAGAAACCATAGGGTTAGTTTGTAGTTTATCGGTGCTTAACTGATTTTTTTATTTTAAAACGCGTAATAAAAGCCTCGAATGAAGAGGCCAGAATGAAAAGCTTTACTTAGTAACCGAAAGACACGCCAGCCCCGTAAGTGGCACCTCCGAAGGAACCTGCACCAACAGAGGCTTTAGTTACGATATGATCGGTAATACGAGCTGAGATCCCGATAGCAACAGCACCTTGAGAGTCATACCCACCTACGCCAGCACCGATAGCAAAAGCCTGAGAATCTGTTACTTGTGGGATGTTGCTCATAGCAGCAACAGAAGCAACACCGATAGCAGCACGTTTACGGTTGTTGTCTACATCATCCTTAAGATTCCGGAAGTTGTTATTACTTTCATTTTCTAATGCTGTAATACGTTCTTCATGATTCTTCAATTGTGCGCTGTGATTCTGAATAGTGGTTTCTTGTGCTTGTTGACGCGACTGAACGTTAGCTACAGCAGCTTTGTTAACAGCAGCCACGGTAGCAGCATCAGCGGCTTGTTGTTGGGCATATACGCCTGCAGAGTAGGCAACATCAGCCTTATTTTGTGCAGCATTAGCAGACGTTGTAGCAGCGTTAGCTACGGTTGTTGCATTGTTTGCAGCGGTGGTAGCGCTATTAGCTTTGGTGGTTGCATTAGCTGCTTCGTTAGCAGTGTCAGAGAGCAGAGCGTTTTGGTTAGCGTCAGTGGTAGCTTGTGCGGCTACATCGGCTTGACGTTGCGTGACCTCGTTATTCAGTGATGCAAGATCAGCTTTATCGGTTTTCAGGTTGTCGATTTCAGCAACGTTAGCTTTAACACCATCAATAGCCGCTTGTGCTTTATTGTCTGCTACGCTAGCAGCGGCTTTAGCCAGGTTAGCTGTAGTTGTGATGTCAGTAACGCCTTGAGCTAAATCAGCGTTTACTTGCGCTTGATTTGCGCGATCAGTATTGATTTGCTGGCGATTAAGATCGATTTGATCTTGTTGATTAATCGCGTTTTGAACTAATCCATCAATACGCAATTCATGATCGCGGGTAGTGTTTTGCAATCCATTAATGCCAGATGGCATAGCATCCAGATCATAAAGCTGGTTTTCTTGAGCCTCTACCAGAAAGCCGTTGGTTTGATTGGTAACATCAGCTACATGCATAGTAGCAGCATGAGTATTACCCATAACAGCACCGAATATAGAACCAAACACGATAACAGCCAAAGTCTTTTTATCACCAGCATTAACGGTAGTTTTCATTTAAAAGCTCTCATCACATAAATAAATTAGGTTATTTCGCTTTCCTGGCGGGAAGATATGTCACCCTGACATACCTAGGTAATTCCATGTGAGTTACAGTGATTTATGTTTAAACACTTATTTCGTAACGTGTAGTAACTATCTTGCAATACATAAATTTGAATATTGACCTGGATCACTAAAAGAACGGAAAGCTAAAATACCCTTATGTAAAAGATATTAAATAAACCCAATAAATACATGGAGATATGAAATAACGCATTAAATACAACTCACACCAGCCCACCGAAAACACATTAATTGTATTTATGTGTTTTGCGCGTAAAACGTTTAAATAAAGCCCGTTCAGTAAAGCAAATTAATGTATTTATGAAAGTGTTTTCTTTCCGAAATATTTATTGGTTTTGAATGAAAGATGTTTTCATGTAGGGAAAAATATTTTTAACCGACAATAAAACAGTATTTTGATTGCTATAAATCAGTGATTGAAATGTTGAAAAAGATGATGTTTTTATTTTTCTTGATTAGAAAATTAGATTGATAAGATTACAAAAAAGATTGTTAGCAGCAGGCGCATCACCTGGTGGTGGAGTATTATCGCGAGAGTTAATATATCCCGTTCGTCAGTAACCCGCTTCAGCTCCCTATGGAGTCGGCGGATCTCGGCTCGAGCATATGACTGCTCTTTGTTAGTGGGAGAGTCCGGCCCGTACTTCTTTATCCAGGCATAAAGACTGTAGGTAGTAATATCGAGATGTCTTACCTGGACCCAGGCGCTGAATGTTACTGAATTTCAGCTTCGGGCTGCTGTTAGATCTATTGGTGTTAAGAGCACATCCAGATAAATAGGTATGTGAAGAAGCCTTCGATGGTGCGGTTGAGGCGGACGAAACCCGGCCTTTTTACTGTTCGGTGTGTGGTGCTGTGAGCACAACGTGAGACACAAACTGGGTCACAAAGGATTTTTTAGGGTTGAGTCTTTGGCTTCCCGCTGGCATGATCCAGAACAGGGATTAACGGGACGTTAATCGCAAGCTTTTGATTTTGTTTTATTTGACTCGGGGTGCCCTTCTTCGTTGAAGGCTGAGAAATACCCGTATTACCTGATCTGGATAATGCCAGCGTAGGGAAGTCAGATGCCTTCCCGGTCATCGCTTCTTCACGCAAGGCAGGAGCGAAACCATGCAGCCTGACCTGCTCAATTTACGCGTTTTACACCACTTCCGAACCCGTTCTCCGCTGACCCACTGTATGACCAACGATGTCGTACAGACCTTCACGGCCAACGTTTTGCTGGCGCTTGGCGCATCACCCGCGATGGTGATTGAGGCCGAAGAGGCTGAACAGTTTGCCGGCATCGCCGATGCGCTGCTGATTAACGTTGGTACGCTGACCTCGCCGCGTGCCCAGGCGATGCGTCGGGCAATAGAAAGCGCGGTGGCTGCAGGCAAGCCCTGGACGCTGGACCCGGTTGCCGCGGGCGCCCTGACGTTCCGCACCCGTTTTTGCCATCAAATCCTTGCCCTGAAACCGGCTGCCATTCGCGGCAATGCCTCCGAAATTCTTGCCCTTGCCGGAATGAGCGCGGGCGGGCGCGGCGTTGATACAACCGATACCGCAGCCAGCGCGGTGCCCGCCGCACAGGCGCTGGCTCGCCAGACCAATGCCGTTGTGGTCGTCACCGGCGAGGTGGATTACATCACTGACGGGCAACGCACCCGCACGATAACGGGCGGCGATCCGTTGATGACGCGCGTAGTGGGAACCGGATGCGCGCTTTCTGCCGTTGTGGCGGCGAGCTGCTCGCTGCCTGGCGACCGGATGGATAACGTCGCTGCCGCCTGCGGATGGATGAAGCGAGCCGGAACGGTGGCCGTTGCGCAGTCACGTGGGCCTGGCAGTTTTGCCAGCGCGTTTCTGGATGCGCTCTATACGCTGGAGGAGCAGGCATGAAACGGATTAACGCCCTGACCATTGCCGGCACCGATCCCAGCGGCGGCGCGGGTATCCAGGCCGATCTCAAAACTTTCTCGGCCCTTGGCGCGTACGGCTGCTCGGTCATTACCGCGCTGGTGGCGCAAAACACGCGCGGCGTGCAGTCGGTCTATCGTATCGAGCCGGATTTTGTTGCCGCGCAGCTGGATTCTGTGTTCAGCGACGTGCGCATCGATACCACCAAGATCGGCATGCTGGCCGAGACGGATATTGTGGAAGCGGTGGCCGAGCGGCTTAAACGCTATCAGGTGCAAAACGTGGTGCTGGATACCGTCATGCTGGCGAAAAGCGGCGACCCGCTGCTCTCCGCCTCCGCCGTGGAGACGCTGCGTACAAAGCTGCTGCCGCAGGTGGCGCTTATCACGCCCAATCTGCCGGAAGCCGCCGCGCTGTTAGGCACATCGCATGCGCAAACTGAACGCGAGATGAAAGCGCAGGGAAACGCGCTGTTGGCAATGGGCTGCGGCGCGGTGCTGATGAAAGGCGGGCACCTGGATGATGCCGAAAGCCCGGACTGGCTGTTTACCCGCGACGGCGAAGTACGCTTTACCGCGCCGCGCGTGCAGACCAAAAACACCCACGGCACGGGCTGCACGCTCTCCGCCGCGCTGGCGGCGCTGCGCCCGCGGCATGACGGCTGGGCCGATACGGTGCGCGAAGCGAAAACCTGGCTCTCGGCGGCGCTGGCAAAAGCCGATACTCTGGAAGTGGGTCACGGTATTGGGCCGGTTCATCATTTTCATGCATGGTGGTAACCCAGTATACTGGCAGGAAACACCACGCCTGAGAAAACAGAGATGGAACAAGCGCATACCCGGTTAATCGCTCAACTGAATGAACGGATCGCCGCGCCTGACAACACGCCGCTGTACCTGAAATTTGCCGAAACGGTAAAAAACGCGGTGCGCAGCGGGGTGCTGGAGCACGGGAATATTTTGCCCGGCGAGCGCGATCTGAGCCAGTTAACCGGGGTGTCGCGCATCACTGTGCGAAAGGCGATGCAGGCGCTGGAGGAAGAGGGCGTGGTGACGCGCTCCCGTGGCTATGGCACGCAAATCAACAATATCTTTGAATATTCGCTGAAAGAGGCGCGCGGTTTTTCCCAGCAGGTAGTGCTGCGCGGCCAAAAGCCCAATACGCTGTGGGTCAACAAGCGGGTGGTGAAGTGCCCGGAAGAGGTCGCAAACCACCTGTCGATTCCTCCGGACAGCGAGGTCTTTTTGCTCAAGCGCATTCGCTATGTGGATGACGATGCGGTGTCGATTGAAGAGTCCTGGGTGCCGGTTGGCCTCATTCCCGATCCGGATGCGATTGGCATTTCGCTGTACGACTACTTCCGCAGCCAGAATATCTTCCCGCAGCGCACCCGTTCACGGGTTAGCGCCCGCATGCCGGACAGCGAGTTTCAGGCGCACATTAAGATGGACGAAAAAATACCGGTGCTGGTGATCAAGCAGGTTGCGCTTGACCAACAGCACCGGCCGATTGAGTACAGCATCAGCTACTGTCGCAGCGATCTATACGTCTTTGTGTGCGAGGAATAATTCGTCGCGAGTCGGGGCGCAGTCCCCGCCGCGGTGGCTGACTACCCAGGACGCCACAGCGTTCCCCAGCAGAACGGCGTCTGGCAGTGACCATCCCGCCGCCAGCCCGGCAAGCGTGCCGCCCGCGTGGCTGTCGCCAGCGCCAATGGTGTCCACAACCGTTGCCGGAAACGCCGGAACAACGCCCGAGACGTCACCGTCATACCATGTGGCGCCGTCTTTATCATGACGCACAATCAGCGCGGCGCCGAAGCGCTGCTGCCACTCCGCACCCAGGTTTTCAGCCGCTACGCCCAGTCGTTCGGCTGCGATCTCCGCTTCCTGACGATTGAGCGACACGATCGGCCTGCAGGCCATAATCCGCGCCATCAGCGCGTCGGGGATATCCGCGATGCGAGGGCCGAAATCGATAAACGCCGTCACGTCCCGCAACCCCTCCAGCCAGCGTGTCAGCAGCTCGCCGCACGGCGAGGCCAGCTGGTAGCCGGATAAGTAGACCAGGCTCTTCGACGGGATGTTAAGCACATCAAGCCAGCGCTGCTGCCACTGGTTCTCCACGCCGCTAAAGGACATAAAGGTGCGCTCGCCGTCTGGCTCCACCAGCGCCAGGCACCAGCCGTTATCGCCAGTTTCGGCCTCGATGGCGCTGTGCAGATCCTGCTTCGCCATGGCGTTGCGGATGATGTCCGCCCATACCCCGTGACCAACAGGCAGGGCGTTTTGCGCTGTAATGCCGAGCCGCTTCAGGGCGATGGCGATATTCAGCGCGCAGCCGCCAATATTCACGCCCTGCTGTTTGAGCTCGATATCGCACCCGCGCCAGGGCAGGGCGTAGGCGTCGGCGATGACGTCTATCACCGCCGCGCCCAGCACCGTCACCGGGCGCGTGGCGTGCAGGGTGTCGAGACGTTGGGCAAATGAACTCATACGCCCTCCCTTTGCTCCCGGTAGTGCAGCAGTTTCTCGCTATAGTGGCCGAAATCGAGCCGGTTGACGGCGTCGAGTTCGGCTTTGAGCGCCGGGTCAATCGCCTGCACGCCATGGAGCGCGCCGCAGATGGCCGTCGCCATCGCGCCAATAGTGTCGGTATCGCCGCCCAGGTTGGCGCATAAAATGGCGCAGCGGTTTGGGTCGGTTCCCGCCAGTTCGACCATCGCAATGGCCGCCGGAACGGACTCAATGGTGCTGGTTCCGGCCCCCACAAGCTGGTAAACCTGCTCGCTGGCGGACTCAACCCCGTTGGCTTCCCGTACGGTCTTAAGCGCCAGCTCAATACGTGCCGCCAGCGACGCGCTGAAGGTGGTGGTTTTCGCCTCCTGCGCGTAGCGGGCGATACCCGGCAGCGCATCGACGATGTTCTGCCAGCTTTCGCCGTCAACGGCGCGGGAAATCGCCCAGGCAATCACCACCGCGCCGGCAATAGCGAGGTCGGATTTATGGGTCGGGCTGGAGGCCAGCGCCACCTGCTCAACAAAGTGTTCCAGACGCGTGGCCGGGAGCAGGCAGCCCAGCGGAGAGGCGCGCATCGCCGCCCCGTTGGTTACGCCGTTGTTGTCCAGTTCGCTAACCGGCTTGCCGTCGCGAATCGCATTAAGCGCGATTTTGGAGGTCGGGCCGAGCACGTTCTTATTAAACGCGTCGAAATCGAGCGCCCAGCGCAGAATATGCTTGCCTATAATGTCCGCGTTAATCTCCCCGTCGCACTCGATGAGCGCGTCCGCCAGGCACAGCGCCATTGAGGTATCGTCGGTGAACTCTGCCTGTTTGAAATAGCAGGCCGCATTATTCTCTGCCGGGCCGGGTAAAAAGCGGTCGATCCAGCCGAAGTGCGCCTTGACGCGCTTTCTCGGCCACAGTTCCGAGGGCATGCCCATCGCATCCCCTAACGCCTGCCCGTAAAGGGCACCGAGAACACGTTCTTGTTTCATTTAACTTCCCCTTGTGTCAGCGCGGCATCGCTATCAACCACCTCAATTGCGGCGATCTCTTTATCCGATTCACGGAAAAACAGCATAAACAGCACGGCAATCACGGCAATCATGATTGCACCAAACGTCCACATTCCGGCCCAGTTGAAGGTCAGCCCATTCACCGGCTCTTTGTATGCGAACATTTTTTCCATCATCACGCCGCCCAGGCGGTAACCCAGCAGGCTACCAAAGCCCTGGCAGCACAGCGTAATAAGGCCCTGCGCGGCGGTGCGCATGTGCACCGGCGCTTTTTTGTCCACGTAGATGTAGGCGGTGACGTAATAGAAGTCGTAGCTTACGCCGTGCAGCAGAATGCCGAGGAACAGCAGGGCGTAGGTGAAGTACTGTTCCGCTCCGCCGTAAATGAAGAACCCGTAGCGGATGGCGGCGGTAATCAGACCCAGCAGTAAGACCTTCTTAATACCAAAGCGTTTGGTAAAGAACGGCAGGGCGAGCATAAAGAAGATTTCGGAGAACTGGCCGAGCGTCATCCAGCCGGTGGCGTTTTTCATCCCCACTTCGGTGAGATAGCCGTTGGCGAAGATGTAATAGAAGGCCAGCGGCATGGCGAACAGGAACGAGCAGAAGAAGAACACCAGGAAGTTTCTGTCGCGCAGCAGGATCAGCGCGTCCAGCCCGAGCATCACTTTGAAATCCAGCTTGCCGGTACTTTTCGGCGGCGTATTCGGCAGGAACAGGGCAAAGACGCCGAGCAGGGCGGAGCTGGCTGCCGTCATCAGCAGCGGGATGTTGGTGTCGGAAATATCGCTGTAGCCCAGCATCTGCGGCAGGAACCCGCACGCAAGACCGGAGGCGATCCAGCCGATGGTGCCCATCACGCGGATGCGCGGGAAATCGGCCTCGACGTCGTCCACGTTGGCAAAGGCGATACTGTTGGTCAGCGCGATGGTTGGCATATAGGTCAGGGAGTAAACCAGCAGCAGCGGGAAGAAGGTGCTGAACTGGGTTTGCTGTGCGGCGAAGTACATCAGAATCGCACCGGCGAACATCAGCGCTGACAGCACTTTCTGCGCGGCGAAGAAGCGGTCCGTCAGCGAGCCGACCAGAATCGGGGAGAGGATCGCGGCAATGGCGGTACAGGCGTAAGACCAGCCGATTTCCCCGGCGGTAAAACCGCTTTTGCTCAGCCACAGCCACAGCGGCACAAACCACGCGCCCCAGATAAACCATTCAACAAACATCATGAATGACAGTTGGACTTTCGTTTTCATTTTTTAATCCTGCATGTCAGAGAGGGTACGCCTTTAACATACCACTCAATAATACCTTTTAAATACCTTTGTGGCGATTGTTTGATCAATGTAACAGTTTTGTTGTACACGAATCGAGCCAGCAGATTGTGCTGAAAAAAAATGCAAAAGGTGGAAAATCTGTTAAGTCGGTACCAGGCTTAGTCTGCCCATAAAAGATGGGACTGGATAAACACACACCGACACGACGTCGGACTTACGGGAGTATCACATGACTGATATTGCGCAGTTGCTTGGCAAAGACGCCGACAGCCTTTTACAGCATCGTTGTATGACCATTCCAGCCGACCAGCTGTATCTGCCTGGTCACGACTACGTTGACCGCGTGATGATCGATAACAACCGTCCGCCTGCGGTCCTGCGAAATATGCAGACGCTCTACAACACCGGGCGGCTCGGCGGCACCGGGTATCTCTCAATCCTGCCGGTGGACCAGGGCGTTGAGCACTCTGCGGGCGCCTCTTTTGCGGCGAATCCTCTCTACTTCGATCCGAAGAACATTGTTGAGCTGGCGATTGAGGCGGGCTGTAACTGCGTGGCGTCGACCTACGGCGTGCTGGCCTCGGTTTCGCGTCGCTATGCCCACCGCATTCCATTCCTCGTGAAGCTGAACCATAACGAAACCCTTAGCTACCCAACCGAATATGACCAGACCCTTTACGCCAGCGTCGAGCAGGCGTTCAACATGGGCGCGGTGGCGGTAGGCGCGACGATTTACTTCGGCTCCGAACAGTCCCGTCGTCAGATTGAAGAGATCTCCGCGGCGTTTGAGCGTGCGCACGAGCTGGGCATGGTCACCGTACTGTGGGCATATCTGCGCAACAACGCGTTCAAGAAAGACGGCGTGGATTACCATGTATCCGCCGACCTGACCGGGCAGGCGAACCACCTGGCGGCGACCATCGGCGCGGATATTGTGAAGCAGAAAATGGCCGAGAATAACGGCGGCTATAAAGCGGTGAACTTTGGCTACACCGACGATCGCGTTTACAGCAAGCTGACCAGCGATAACCCGATCGACCTGGTGCGCTACCAGCTGGCGAACTGCTACATGGGCCGCGCGGGGCTGATTAACTCAGGCGGCGCGGCGGGCGGTGATACCGACCTGTCAGACGCGGTGCGTACGGCGGTGATCAACAAACGTGCGGGCGGCATGGGGTTGATCCTTGGCCGCAAGGCGTTCAAGAAATCGATGGCCGACGGCGTGAAGCTGATCAATGCGGTTCAGGACGTCTATCTGGATAGCAAAGTCACGATTGCCTGACGGCTCCATCTCCCTCTCCCGGTGGGAGAGGGCATCATCGCGCACCGTGCGAAACATCAGCGCAAAAGCACGCAGTCCGGCGGCAGCCGACACTGTAGCGCGCCGGGCGACACCTCAATGCGGAACTGCGTCCCGCTCAGCGGCTCTCCGTCGAGGTTAAAGGTCATCCCGTGGGGAGCATTCACTTCAAACCACGCCGATTTCCCGGCGATGATATTTGGACTCTCTTCCGGCTGCGTCAGCGTGGTAAACAGCGCGGGCAGCAGGCCGTCGCCAGTGAAAATACGCAGCTGGAGCTGACCGTCATTAATCAGCGCCTCCGGGCACAGCTGCTGTCCGCCGCCCGCCTGACGTCCGTTGCCAATCCCAATTACCAGCGCGTCACCCTGCCACTGAAAATCCTCGCCGCGAATTTCGCAGCGGTCAGGCTTGAGGGTGTCCATGCGCATCAGGCCGTGGATCAGGTATGACACGCCGCCCAGCGCCGCCTTCAGCTTTTCCGGCGTTTCGCTGGTGATGCGCGTGCCAAACCCGCCCGTCGCCATATTGATAAAGCAGGTTTTATCATTCACCTGCGCAATATCCACAGCGGTGGCTTTGCCGAGGATCGCCAACTGGAGCGCCTTCTCCAGCTCTTCCGGGATCCCTGCGCTGGTAGCAAAATCATTGGCGGTGCCGAGCGGTAAAATGCCCATCACCGGCCGGTTTGCCGGGGGCAGGTCGATAAGCGCTGACGCAATCTCATTGATGGTGCCGTCGCCGCCCCCGGAAATGATGGTGCTGACGCCAAGCCCGAGAGCTTCATTGATATAGCGTGCCGCGTCGCCTTTTTCCCACGTCACCCGAACGTGAATGCGCGCGCCATCGTCACGCAAACCTATGATGGCCTGACGCAGCAGATCGTTGCCCGCACTTTTGCCATTGAGAATCAATAAACTGTCTGGATAGGTTGCCATCCGCGCTGCTCCCTTTTTTAGCGTTAGTAAGAGTGTATAGCAGAGAGGAAAAAAGCGGGTAAGAACAGGATGAAAGGAACAAAATATGCCCGAAAGCGCGTTACAATCCAGCGATGATAGTAACGTAATCACAGGAAAGTGATGATGAATAAAATTTTGGTAAGCGCGTGCCTGATGGGCTTTAAGGTTCGTTACAACGGAAGTGAAAAAGCGCGAATGAACGAGCTGCTCGCTCGCTGGCAGCAGGAACAGCGTCTGGTTATCCACTGCCCTGAACTTGCGGCCGGGCTGACTGTACCTCGTCCTCCGGCAGAGATTATGTCCGCTGATGGCAAAGACGTAATGCGCGGGCAAGCCAGAATTAGTGAAAATACAGGGCAGGATGTGACTGAGCAGTATCAGCTTGCAGCCTGGCTCGCGCTACGCGCTGCTCAGGAGTCGGGGTGTAGCGCAGCACTATTAACCGATGGCAGCCCAACGTGCGGCAGTCAGTTTATTTATGACGGATCTTTTCGCGGGATACATAAAGCGGGGAGGGGTGTTGCTGCATCGTTGCTCGCAGAGCATGGGATAGCCGTGTTCTCGGAGGGGCAAATCGACGAACTGATTGCCTGGGTTGAGGAGAGAGAAGGCAAAAAAAATAAGCCCGCGTAAGGGAGATTACGCAGGCTAAGGAGGTGGTTCCTGGTACAGCTAGCATTTATGGGTTATGTTTTTCAGCGGGGGGATAATACCCGTATTGAACGAAGCGGTATGTGATCCGATTCTAAGAATTATCCCAGCGCGAAAAAATTTCCCTGATTAACTATTTGCCGTGTGGGTTTCGGGTGCTTTCACCGTTGAAGTTACGCATCAGCAGCGCGAACTTCAGCTCCACCTCTTCCGGAACCGGCAGCCAGACGGTATGACCGTCACCCGGCGCCACGTCAATCGCTTCGCCTTTGCCGTTTTCCAGATGTTCCAGCGTAAAGTTCATGTTGCCCTGCGGGGTCATCAGCTCCAGGCTGTCGCCTTTGGTGAATTTGTTTTTCACCGCCACGGCCGCCAGCGCGCCTTTGCGCTCGCCGGTGAAGTCGCCGACAAACTGCTGGCGCTCGGAAACGGAGTAGCCGTGCTCGTAGTTCTGGTAGTCGTCATGGGTATGACGACGCAGGAAGCCTTCGGTATAGCCGCGGTGCGCCAGGCCTTCCAGAGTTTCCAGCAGGCTGGTATCGAACGGTTTACCGGCCGCCGCATCGTCGATGGCTTTGCGGTACACCTGCGCGGTGCGCGCGCAGTAGTAATAGGATTTGGTGCGGCCTTCAATCTTCAGGGAGTGCACGCCCATCTGCGTCAGACGCTCGACGTGGGCGATGGCGCGCAGATCTTTCGAGTTCATGATGTAGGTGCCGTGCTCGTCTTCAAAGGCGGTCATGTACTCGCCCGGGCGTTTGGCTTCTTCAATCATAAACACGCTGTCGGTTGGCGCGCCGATGCCCAGCGTCGGCTCGACGTTGGTCACCGGGATCGGCTCGTGCTTATGCACGATGTTGCCGACGTCATCCTCTTTGCCTTCCTGGACGTTATATTCCCAGCGGCAGGCGTTGGTGCAGGTGCCCTGGTTCGGGTCGCGCTTGTTGATATAGCCGGAGAGCAGGCAGCGGCCGGAGTAGGCCATGCACAGCGCGCCGTGAACGAAGATTTCGATTTCCATATCCGGCACCTGGGTGCGGATCTCTTCGATCTCTTCCAGCGAAAGCTCTCGGGACAGAATGACGCGGGTCAGCCCCATCTGCTTCCAGAACTTCACCGTCGCCCAGTTGACGGCGTTAGCCTGGACGGAGAGGTGAATATCCATCTCCGGGAAGTTCTCCCGAACCAGCATGATTAAACCCGGGTCCGACATGATCAGCGCGTCCGGCCCCATATCCACCACCGGCTTCAGGTCACGAATGAACGTTTTCAGCTTGGCGTTGTGCGGCGCGATGTTCACGACCACGTAGAATTTCTTGCCCAGGGCATGCGCTTCGTTGATGCCGAGCTGCAGGTTCTCGTGGTTGAATTCGTTGTTACGCACGCGCAGCGAGTAGCGCGGCTGGCCCGCGTAAACGGCGTCGGCACCGTAGGCGAAAGCGTAACGCATATTTTGCAGCGTTCCCGCCGGGGAAAGGAGTTCCGGTTTAAACATGTTTGTTCTCATTCTGATGACAGGTCAGATCCGCGTGAACCAGGTGCAGCGGTAAGGGGAGATCCCCCACATTAAGGGCGGGCATTGTAGCGCTGCGGGGCAGAGAGGTAAAGTTATTGTGCCGGGTGGAGGTTTCGCCTTACCCGGCCTGGATTGACCAGCGGCTAACTAGGCAATCCTGCATGCATCCGCTTCCCAGCGATACCCCACGCCATACACCGCGCGAATAAACGACTGCTCGGCGTCCAGCGCCTCCAGCTTGCGGCGCAGGTTTTTGATATGGCTGTCGATGGTGCGGTCGGTCACGACGCGGTAATCGTCATACAGGTGGTTCAGCAACTGTTCGCGGGAGAAGACTTTTCCCGGCTCGTGGGAGAGGGTTTTCAGCAGGCGGAACTCCGCAGGGGTCAGGTCCAGCAGCTTGCTGCGCCAGCTCGCCTGGAAGCGGCTTTCGTCGACAATCAGCGGGCTTTCGGCGTCCAGCACCTGAAGCTCGCGCTGCGGCCTGCAGCGGCGGAGAATGGTTTTCACGCGGGCGACCACTTCACGCGGGCTGTAGGGCTTGCAGATGTAATCATCCGCGCCAATTTCGAGCCCCAGCAGGCGGTCAATCTCTTCAATTTTGGCGGTGACCATGACGATCGGCACGTCGGAGAAGCGACGAATTTCCCGGCACAGGGTCAGCCCGTCAACGCCCGGCAGCATTAAATCAAGCAGGATCAGATCCGGCGGGGTCTGGCGCACGTATGGCAGCACCTGGTCGCCGTGGCTGATTAGCGATGGAGCGTAGCTGGCCGCACGTAAATAGTCGATCAGCAGCTGCCCAAGCTTCGGCTCGTCTTCCACGATCAAAATGCGCGGCGTGTTTTCGTCAATCGGTAACTCGGTCATACTTCTCTCGATAAATCCCGTTCCAGAGGTAACTCTACTGTAATGCTAACCCCGCCAAAAGGCGAATGGGCGGCGCGGATCGTGCCATTATGCGCCTCAACGATGTTAACGCAAATCGCCAGCCCCAGGCCGGAACCGCCGCTGGCGCGGTTGCGGGAGCCTTCGGTACGGTAAAAACGTTCAAACAATTTTTCCAGCTGCGCGTCCTGCACGCCGGGGGCGGAATCCGCGAAGGTGAGGGCAAAGCGTCCGTTTTCCTGCCTGCCGGAGATATGCAGCCCGCCGCCGCTGTCGGTGTAGCGCAGGCTGTTTTCCAGCAGGTTATTGAACAACTGCATCAGCCGGTCTTTGTCGCCGAACACCACCGCGCTGTCCGGCAGGGAAAGGTCGATTTTCAGGTTGCGGCTGGCAAACCGCTCGCGGAACGCGCCGCTGATCACTTCCAGAATGTTAATCACGTCTACCGGCGCCTTCTGGTAGGCCAGCGCGCCTTCGTCGGACATGGAGAGCTGGTGGAGATCGTCCACCAGCTTGGTGAGCGTGCCCACCTCCGCCTGCAGAGAGGCCACCGATTCGGGCGTAAACTGACGCACGCCGTCCTGAATGGCCTCCAGCTCGCCGCGCAGCACCGCCAGCGGCGTGCGCAGCTCGTGGGAGATATCGGCCATAAAGTCGCGGCGCATCTGCTGGTTCTTCTCCAGCGTGCTGGCGAGCTGGTTAAAATCCTGCGCCAGCTTGCCCAGTTCGTCCTGGCTGCGGGTATCGACGCGGGTGGTAAAATCCCCGGCGGCCAGCTTGTGCGTGCCTTCTACCAGCCGTTTCACCGGGGCGAGCAGGCCGCGCGCCAGCGGGAAGGTAGCGAGCGCGGCGAGCAGGGTGGAGAGGGCGACAATCAGCCAGCTTGTCCGGCGCTGCTGGCGGTCAAAGTTGATGTCGGTGTTGCGCGTCAGGCGCTCCACAGGAGAGGCGATAACCCAGCCGACTGTCGCATTGTTGACTTTAATCGCACGACGGGTGCCGTCCGGCGGTATCGGCGCACGCGGACCCACCAGCGTGCGCATGTCCTGATCAATCACCCAGAACTGGGTGCGCCAGCCGTGCGGCGGCATGCCCGGCCCCGGGCGATCGTCACCGGTATCGTGCTCTAGCGAGCGCAGGATCTGGAAAATAAAGCGATCGTTATTGCGCAGAAAACGCCAGTTGCCGTGCTGGGCGTACTGTTCACTCAGCGCATCGCTTAAGCCCTGTAAACGCTGTTCATTGCCATGCTTGATGTAATCAATAAAACCGCGCTCAAAGCTGATCCGCACCGCCCAGTGCATGGTGATCAGCAGGACGATACAGGTGGCAAATATCGCCACGAAGAGCTTGCCAGTAATGCCCGGACGCCAGAATTTCATGAACCACTCCTTTTGCCGCGCCTAATCACGACGTTCTTGCTGGTATCATCCGGCACTCTGGCGAAGATGAAAGCGGGCAGGGCGATGATGACCGCCATGCTGAGATAGGTATACAAAAAGACCTGATGCGCCACCGGCGTGTCGACGCTGAGGTGGTGCTGGCCGTACATGCCGAGCAGTAAACCCGCGATGGTCACCCCGACGCTCATCGAAAGCTGCATGATCATCGACAGCAGGCTGTTGCCGCTGCTTGCCAGATCGTCCGGCAGGTCCTTCAGCGTCAGGGTATTCATCGACGAGAAGCGCATGGAGTTGACGATCCCCTGGCAGAACAGCACCAGCGGCAGAACGTAGTACCAGCCCATCAGCGCCACGGCCATAAACAGAAGACTCACCAGCGCCAGCCCCAGCGTGGCGGTCACCAGCACGCGACGATAGCCAAAGCGGTTCACCACCTGCACCACGATGCGCTTCATTCCCATGCTGCCGAGCACCATCGGGATCATCATCAGGCCCGCGTGGAACGGCGAAAATCCCATTCCGATTTGCAGGAAAACGGGCGTCATAAACGGCAGCATGCCGCTGCCGACGCGCCCGGCGAAGCTGCCGAACAGGCCAAGGCGATAGGTAGGGTTTTTAAACAAGCTCAGGCTGAACAGCGCCTTATCGTTACCTCTGGCATGCCGCAGATACCACAGAATGGCGGTGATGCCGATAACGACCAGCATCCCCAGCGTCAGGGGCGAAATCCCCAGCCCTTTTTGCCCGTCGAGCGCCAGGGTAAGCGTGGCCATGCCCGCCGCCAGCAGGATAAAGCCAAAGAAATCAAAGCGCCGCGTCTGCATTTTGTAGTTCGGCATCAGCGTCAGGGTGGCGATGGCGCCGATGATGCCAACCGGGAGGTTAATTAAGAAGATCCAGTGCCAGGAGGCGTACTCCACCAGAATGCCGCCGAGCGCCGGGCCCAGCAGCGGCCCCACCTGACCGGGTAGGGTCACAAAGGTCATCGCCGCCATGTACTGCTCGCGCGGCACGATCTTCATCACCGTTAGCCGCCCGACGGGCACCATCATCGCCCCGCCGACGCCCTGCAGCACGCGCGCCATCACCAGCTGGTCGAGGGTGTTGGCCTGGGCGCAAAACAGCGAGCCGGTGGTAAACAGCACGATGGCGGTAAAGAAGATATTCCGCACGCCCACTTTATCCGCCAGCCAGCCGCTGGCGGGCAGCATCACGGCCACCGTCAGCACGTAGGAGACAATCACCATGTGCATATGCAGCGGGCTCTCCCCCAGGCTTTTCGCCATGGAGGGGAGGGCGGTGTTGACGATGGTCGTATCCAGCGACTGCATAAAGAAGCCGAAAGCGACTATCCATATCTGCCAGCGAACGTTAGCGGGGAGATCGGTCATTTACTCGGTCACCGTGGTTCTGTTTTTACGCGAGAAGCGCAGCCGCAGGCGGTCGAAGAACAGATAGACCACCGGCGTGGTGTACAGCGTCAGCAACTGGCTCATCACCAGGCCGCCGACAATGGTGATCCCCAGCGGCTGGCGCAGCTCGGAGCCGTCGCCGCCCGAGATAACCAGCGGCAGCGCGCCAAACAGCGCCGCCAGGGTGGTCATCATGATCGGACGAAAACGCAGCAGGCAGGCCTGGAAGATGGCCTCTTCCGGCGATAGATTGCCGTTACGCTGGGCGTCCAGCGCGAAGTCGACCATCATGATCGCGTTTTTCTTCACAATACCAATTAATAGCATGATTCCGATGAGCGCGATCAGGCTGAACGGCGCGCCGAACAGCTCCAGCGCCAGCAGCGCCCCAACGCCCGCCGACGGCAGCGTCGAGAGAATGGTCAGCGGGTGAACGTAGCTCTCGTACAGCACGCCCAGCACAATATAAACCGTGGCGATGGCGGCCAGAATCAAAATCACCTGCGAATTCATCGTCTCCTGGAACACCTGCGCGGTGCCGGCAAAGCTGCCGCGCACGGTGGACGGCACGCCAAGCTGCGTCATCGCGCGGTTAATTGCGTCGCTGGCTTCAGAAAGCGACGAACCGGCGGGCAGGTTAAAGGAGATAGTCGACGCCGCCGATAGCCCCTGGTGGTTCACCGACAGCGGCGCGTTGGCCGGCTGCCAGCTGGCAAAGTAGGAGAGCGGAATCGCCTTGCCGTCGTTGTTAATCACAAACATTTTGTCCAGGGCGCTGATGTCCTGGGTGTAGCGCGGATCGACCTCCATCACCACCTTATACTGGTTCATCGGCTGGTAGATGGTGGAGATCTCGCGCTGGCCGAAGGCGTTGTTCAGCAGGCTGTTGGCGGCTTCAACGTTAATGCCCAGCCGCGACATGGTTTCGCGGTCGTAGGTCAGGGCCATCTCGGCGCCGTTATCCTGCTGATCGGAGTTGACGTCCGCCAGCTGCGGCAGGGCGGCCAGCGCCTTGCGGATCTTCGGCTCCCACTCCCGCAGGGCGGCTAAATCGTCCGAGAGCAACGTGTACTGATAGCTGGCGTTCGCCTGACGGCCGCCGACGCGGATATCCTGAACGGCCATCAAAAACAGGTTTGCCCCCGGCTCTTTGGCGAGCTTCACCCGCAGGCGGTCAATCACCTGCTGGGCGGTTTCGTTGCGCTCGCCGCGCGGTTTCAGGGTAATAAACATCATCCCGCTGTTGACGCGTGACCCGCCGGTAAAGCCGGTGACATTATCCACGGCTTTGTCTTCACGAATGATCTTCATGAAGTCCTGCAGCTTGCCGCGCATCGCCTGGAACGAAATGCTCTGGTCCGCCTGAATCCCCCCCATCAGCACGCCGGTGTCCTGCTCCGGGAAGAACGTTTTCGGGATGGTGATGTACATCCAGACGTTGAGCACGATGGTGCCGATCAGCACCAGGCCAACCAGCCGCGTATGGTTCAGCACCCACTTCAGCGATTTGCCGTAGCCTTCCTGCATCGCCATCAGGAAGCGACCAAAGCCTTTGCGACGAGGCTGCGAGTGCGGTTTGCTGCGCTTGAGCATCCAGCCGCACATCATCGGCGTCAGCGTTAAGGAGATCGCCAGCGAAATGCCGATGGCGACGGAGAGGGTGACGGCAAACTCGCGCAGCAGCCTGCCCGGCAGCCCGCCCATCAGCAGCAGCGGCAGGAATACCGCCACCAGCGACAGGCTCATGGAGAGCACCGTAAAGCCCACCTCGCGCGTGCCCTGCAGCGCGGCCTGAAGCGGCTTCACGCCCGCTTCCAGGTGGCGGGAAATGTTTTCCAGCACCACGATGGCGTCATCCACCACGAAGCCCGTCGCTATCGTCAGGGCCATCAGCGACAGGTTGTTGAGGCTAAACCCGCACAGGTACATGGCGGCAAAGGTACCGATCAGCGAGACCGGCACGGCCACCGCCGGAATAAGCGTCGCGCGGCCGGATCGCAGGAACAGGAAGACCACCAGGATCACCAGCGCGACGGAGATAATCAGCGTTTGCTCCACCTCTTCAAGCGAAGCGCGAATGGTCGGGGAGCGATCCTGGGCAATTTGCAGATCGATTGCTGCCGGGATGGTCTCCTGCAGGTCCGGAAGACGGGCGCGAATGCTGTTCACCGTCTCAATAATATTCGCTTCCGGCAGCTTGCGGATCATCAGCAGAATGGCCGGTTTCGCGTTGGTCATCCCGGCGTTGCGCACGTCCTGCACCGAGTCGGTAACGCTGGCAACGTCGCTCAAGCGCACCGCCGCGCCGTTGTTGTAGTGAATAATGAGCGGCTGATATTCCGCGGCGGTTTTCAGCTCGTCGTTAGTGTGGATCTGCCAGCGGTGGCTACCGTCCTCAATCGCCCCCTGCGGTTTGCGGACGTTGGCCGTGCTGATGGCGGAGCGCACGTCATCCAGCGACACGCCCTGGTTGAACAGCGCCTGCGGGTTTAGGCCCACGCGCACGGCGGGCAGGGAGCTCCCGCCGACGCTCACGTCACCGACGCCGTTAATTTGTGAGATGGTCTGCGCCAGCTGGGTAGACGCAAAGTCGTAAAGCTGCCCCTGAGAATACGTGTCCGAGGTCAGCGTCAGGATCATGATCGGCGCATCGGACGGGTTGGCCTTGCGGTAGGTTGGGCGGCTCGGCATCCCGCTCGGCAGCAGGCTTTGTGCGGCGTTGATGGCCGCCTGCACGTCGCGCGCCGCACCGTTAATATCCCGGTCGAAGCTGAACTCCAGAATGATGCGCGTGCTGCCCAGCGAGCTGCTGGAGGTCATCTCGTTGACCCCCGCAATCCGCCCGAGCGAACGCTCCAGCGGCGTGGCAACCGACGAGGCCATGGTCTCCGGTGACGCGCCCGGCAGCGAGGCGCTGACCATGATCACCGGGAAATCCACCTGCGGCAGGGGGGCCACCGGCAGCAGCCGGAAGCCCAGCACGCCGCAGAGGGTAATGGCGAGCGAGATTAATATCGTCGCCACCGGGCGATAAATGAAGAGGGCGAAAAACTTCACTTATGCCTCCTCTTCACGTTTCGGGAAACGGCTTTTGGTCCACAGCGCCAGACGGTCAAACAGCAGGTAGATCACCGGCGTAGTGAAGAGGGTCAGCACCTGGCTCACCAGCAGACCGCCGACCATGCCGATACCCAGCGGACGGCGCAGCTCCGCGCCGACGCCCGTGCTGAGCATCAGCGGCAGCGCGCCCAGCAGGGCGGCCAGCGTGGTCATCAGGATCGGACGGAAACGCAGCAGACAGGCCTGGAAGATGGCGTCGCGCGGCGACATGCCCTGCTCGCGCTCGGCGGCCAGGGCGAAGTCGATCATCATGATGGCGTTTTTCTTCACGATCCCGATAAGCAGGATAATGCCGATGATGGCAATGACGTCCAGCTCGCTGCCCGCCAGCATCAGCGCCAGCAGCGCTCCCACGCCCGCCGTCGGCAGGGTAGAGAGGATGGTGATCGGGTGGATAAAGCTTTCGTACAGCACACCAAGCACGATGTACATCGCCACGACCGCCGCGACGATAAGCCAGATGGTGTTACCCAGCGCGGCCTGAAACGCCAGCGTGCTGCCCTGGAACTGGGTCTGAATATCGGACGGGAAGCTGAGTTCTTTTTCAGCAGCCTGAATGGCCTCCACCGCTTCGCCGAGAGAATAATTGTCCGGCACGTTGAAGGAAATGGTGGTGGATGGGAACTGATCCAGATGGTTGATCGACAGCGGGGTATAGCGTTCTTCCACCGTGGCGATAGCGCTCAGCGGCACAATGCCGCCGTCTTTGCTGGTCAGGCGCACCGAGTCCAGCCCCGCCAGGCCAGGCGTGTTGTCCGTGTTGTGCTCCAGCACCACGCGATACTGGTTGGCCTGGGTGTAGATGGTGGAGATCAGGCGCTGACCGAAGGCGTTGTACAGGGCGTTGTCCACGTCTGACATGGTAATGCCCAGACGGCTGGCGGTATCGCGGTTGACGTTCACGTATGCCGCCAGCCCTTTGTCCTGCCAGTCGCTGCTGACGTCGGAGAGCTGCGGCAGGGTGTTAAGCTTATTTACCAGCTGCGGCACCCAGGTGCTGAGCGCGTCCAGCGAGGTGGCCTGCAGCGTGAACTGGTACTGCGTGCGGCTGACCTGAGTATCAATGGTCAAATCCTGAATCGGCTGCAGGTAAAGCTCAACGCCCGGCACCCGCGCGACGGCGTTTTGCAGACGCTCAATGACGGCGTTGACGCGATCGTCGCGTTCATCCAGCGGCTTAAGGTTGATCTGCAGACGCGCGCTGTTGAGCGACGGGTTGGTGCCGTCGACGCCCACGTAGGAGGTCAGGCTCTCGACCGCCGGATCTTTCATAACGATCTCAGACACCTGCTGCTGGCGCTGGGCCATACTGGCGAAAGAGACCGACTGCGGGGCCTGAAGCGTGCCCTGAATAATGCCGTTGTCCTGGATCGGGAAGAAGCCTTTCGGAATGAAAATCCACAGCATCACGCTGAGCGCTAGGGTTCCCAGCGCCACGCCGAGCGTGGCCCACGGATGGTTCAGGACTTTCGCCAGCACGCGTCCGTAGGCGGCAATAATCCGCTCGAACATGCGCTCGGAGGCGCGCGAGAAGCGGTTTTGCTTGCGCAGGGACTCGTGGCTCAGCATGCGGGCGCACATCATCGGCGTCAGGGTCAGCGACACCACGGCGGAGATCAGAATGGCGACCGCCAGCGTGACGGCAAACTCGCGGAAAAGCCGCCCGACGATATCGCCCATAAACAGCAGCGGGATCAGCACCGCAATCAATGAGAAGGTCAGCGAGATAATGGTAAAGCCGATTTCCCCTGCGCCCTTCAGCGCGGCGGTCAGCGGTTTTTCGCCTTTCTCGATATAGCGCGAGATGTTCTCGATGACGACTATAGCGTCATCCACCACGAACCCGGTGGCGATGGTGAGCGCCATCAGCGTCAGGTTGTTAATCGAAAAATCGAGGAACACCATCACCGCAAAGGTGCCGACCAGCGAGAGCGGTACGGCGACGGCGGGAATAATGGTTGCCGGAACGTTGCGCAGGAACAGATAGATGATCATCACCACCAGCGCAATCGCCAGCATCAGCTCGAACTGGGTGTCTGTGACCGACGCGCGAATATTCGTGGTGCGGTCGGAAAGCACCTTCACGCTGACCGATTTCGGCAGACTTTCGATCAGCTGCGGCAGCATGGTGCGGATGCTGTCGGCGGTTTCAATGATGTTTGCGCCCGGCTGGCGCTGCACGTTCATCACGATCGCCTGCTGCTTGTTGGCCCAGGCCCCTAGCCAGCTGTTTTCCGCCCCTTGCTCCACGGTCGCCACGTCGCCAAGACGCACCGGCGCGCCGTTCTGGTAGGCGATAATCAGCTGACGATATTCGTCGGCGGACTGCATCTGGTCGTTCGCCGAGAGCGTGACGGCGCGGGTTGGGCCGTCCAGCGAGCCCTTCGCCGAGTTGACGTTGGCGCTGCTGATGGCGGTGCGGATGGTTTCGCTGGTCAGGCCCAGCGCGGCAATCGCCTGCGCGTTAAGCTTCACGCGAACGGCGGGGCGCTGGCCGCCCGCCAGCGTGACGAGGCCGACGCCGGAGACCTGTGAAATTTTCTGCGCCACGCGCGTTTCGACCATGTCTTCGACCTGGGTCATCGGCATGGCGGAGGAGGTGACGGCAAGCGTCATGATTGGCGGATCGGCCGGGTTCACCTTGCTGTAGACCGGCGGGTTGGGCAGGTCTGACGGCAGCAGGTTGGTGGCGGCGTTGATGGCGGCCTGCACCTCCTGCTCGGCGACGTCCAGCGACAGCGTCAGCTGGAACTGCAGCGTCACGACGGATGCCCCGCCGGAACTCTGGGAGGACATCTGTTTTAGCCCGGACATCTGGCCGAACTGGCGCTCCAGCGGAGCGGTAATGGCGGACGTCACCACGTCCGGGCTGGCTCCGGGATAGAGAGTGACAACCTGAATCGTTGGGTAATCCACCTCCGGCAGCGCCGACACGGGCAGGAAGCGATAGCCGATAATCCCGGCGAGCAGGATCGCCACCATCAGCAGCGTGGTGGCGACAGGACGAAGGATAAACAGGCGTGACGGCCCGCCTGTAGAGCCTGGGGGCATCACCTGCATCAGGATTTCTCTCCCTGTTTCGCAGGTTCAACCACTTCCACTTTGGCCCCTTCGGTCAGACGGTCAATGCCGTCGGTGACCACGCGGTCGCCTGCGGAAAGGCCGGCGGCGATGACCACCGTCTGGCTGTCCTGGATACCGGTTTTCACCAGGTGCTTGCTGACCTTATTGTCGCTGTTAAGTACCCAGACGAAATTACCTTCGTTACCCATCTGCAGCGCAGCGGTGGGGATCACTACCGCGTTCTCTTCGGTCGCGACCAGCATACGCGCGTTGACGAACTGGTTCGGGAAGAGGGCATCGTCCTGATTGTTAAAGCGCGCCTTCAGCTTGATGGTGCCGGTGGTGGTGTCGATCTGGTTATCCAGACTGAGCAGGGAACCTTCGCTCAGCTTCTGCTTGTTGCTGCGGTCCCAGGCTTCCACCACCAGCCCCTTCCCGGATTTTTGCGCCTGCACCACGGTCGCAATGTCGCTTTCCGGTAGGGTAAAGACTAAATCAATCGGGTGGGTCTGGGTGATGACCACGATGCCCGTGGTGTCGCCGCTGGAGATCTGGTTGCCGATATCGACCTGCTTCAGGCCCACGCGTCCGTCAATCGGCGCGGTGATGCGGCTCCAGTCCAGCTGCAGCTGGGCGCTGGCCACGGCGGCCTCGTCGGCTTTGATGGTGCCCTGCGTTTCGCTGACCAGCGACTGCTGGGTGTCCAGCTCCTGACGAGATACGAGGTTGGTTTTCACTAGCTGCTGGTAGCGGGCCAGATCGCGGCGGGCGTTGGCGAGCGTGGCTTTGTCTTTCGCGAGCTGCCCCTGCGCCTGGGCGAGGGCGACCTTAAACTGGCTCGGGTCTATTTCGGCCAGCAGATCGCCCGCTTTAACCTGCTGACCTTCCTGGAAGTGAATAGCCATCAGCTGGCCGTCGACGCGGCTGCGCACCGTCACGGTGTTGGCGGCGGTAATGGTCCCAAGGCCAGTAAGATAGCGAGGAACGGCTTTATTCACTGCCGTCGCCGCCTGGACCGGCGCCAGCGCGCCGCCGCGCATGCCGTGACGCCCTCCGCCTGCCGGGCGCTGTGCCTGACTATTTGCACCCGCGGGGGCTGCGGAGTTCGCGGATTGACTGTGCCAGTACCAGGCGGCGGCAAGGACCACCACAATGATGCCAGCGGCGATTGCCCAGCGGGATTTGTTACTGCCTTTCATCGTTATACGTTCTCATCCTGAAGACTTCGGGGAATGATACTAGTTTAGTCAGCTAACACAGCGGAAAAATGGAGGAAATATGGAAGACTGTCAGGAATGGTCTGAATGGAGGTAAACGCAAAACGGCAACATCCGTTGCCGTTTTTGGTGTTTTCGCCCTCTCCCTGTGGGAGAGGGCCGGGGTGAGGGCACCAGACCGCACCGCAACAATGCTAGCTAAACATCACCTGCGCCCAGCGTGCCAGACCTGCGGTGACGGAGCCAAAGTCATCCCCACCGGCAATCGGAATGCCAGGCAGCTGTTCCGCCAGCGCTTTCTTGATCAGCGGCGAGCGGGCGCTTCCCCCGGTCAGGTAAATCACGTCCGGCTTCTCTTTGCCGTTCTCCAGCGCCAGCTGTACCTGCTCCAGAATACGCTGCAGCGGCTGCGCGAGCGCCGTCTCCAGCCCGTCCTGCGAAATCGCGGTGGCAAGATCGTCGCTGATAAACGGCAAGGAGACCGCATGCTCAGCACGGTCGGAAAGGGCTATTTTGCTCTCTTCGGCAGTGCGCACCACGCGGTAGCTCAGGCGCTGACGCCACACTTTATACAGCAGGGCGACTTTTTCGGCGTCCTGCGCGTCGCGCACCAGATCGTTAAGGAAGCGGCCGTTGGCGGTGCTGTAAAAATCACTCTGCGCAGGCACGTCGTTAATGGCAATCGCGTTCCACCACGGCAGGATCGGCAGGGCGATACCTTTTTCGGTTTGCCCGCCCATGCCGAGCAGCGGCATCAGGCTCTTGAATGCCAGCGCGATATCGAGATCGTTACCGCCTACGCGACAGCCGCTGTGCCCGAGCAGGCTATTTTCACGATCGCGTCGGTTATGCCACTGCGGTCCCATCAGCAGCAGCGAGCAGTCCGTTGTGCCCCCGCCGATATCCACGACTAATACGCGCTTCTCTTCCGTCAGCGTGGCTTCAAAATCCAGCCCCGCGGCAACCGGCTCGTACTGGAACACCACGTCGCGAAAGCCTGCCCGGTGCGCCGCGCGTTCAAGGATCCCCTGCGCCTGCTGGTTGGCCTCGTCGCCGCCCAGCCCCTGGAAGTTGATCGGGCGGCCAATGACCGCCTGGGTAATCGCATCGGAGACCTGCGTCTGCGCCTGATTGCGAATATGCAGCATCATCGCGCACACCAGGTCTTCGAACATCGCCACCTGCTGCGGCTTCAGTCCGCTGGCGCCGAGGAAGGATTTTGGCGACTTAACGAAGTAAACCTCTTCAGGATCTTCAATGTAGTGCCCGAGCGAAGAGAGGCCGAACTGCACGCTGGACGGCGAAACGTCGATGTCTTCCTCACGGTTAAAGCTGACCGCCCGGCGCAGCAGCGCCTGGGTCTCCGCCGCCGTGGCCGGAACCTGATGGTGGCGGAACAGCCATTCGCTTACCGCTTCACGCGTCGGCGCGCAGAGCATTGACGGCAGCAGCGTGCTCTCTTTTTCCATTTTCAGAAGCTGTGGCTGTCCGTTTTGCATAATCGCAACCGAGCAGTTTGCCGTACCGTAGTCGAATCCAATAAACACGATGAATCCCCATGCCAGTGAGAAGGGGCGAGACTTTAACGAAATGTCTTCATGGCGACAACAGGAATATGAAAGCAAGGCGAAACAGGACCTTTCCGTTTATGCTGTGGAGAACCCAAAAGGAGAGACGATGTACACCCTGAACTGGCAACCCCCTTACGACTGGCAGTGGATGTTTGGCTTTCTCGGCGCGCGTGCTGTGACGGGCATTGAAACCGTCACACGCGACTACTACGAGCGCAGTTTTGCCTGTGAAGGGCATCAGGGGATATTTCGCGTAACGCCGGATATCGCCACCCATACGCTGACCGTGACGCTCAGTCCGGGGTTAGTTCCGGTTGCGCAGACGTGCCTTGAACGCATCGAGCGCCTGTTCGATCTCGCCTGCAACCCGCAGCACATCGCGGATACGCTGGGCGATCTCGGTGCTGCCCGGCCGGGCTTGCGTTTGCCGGGGGCGATGGACGCGTACGAGCAGGGCGTACGGGCGATCCTCGGGCAGCTGGTGAGCGTGGCGATGGCGGCGAAACTGACGTCGCGCGTGGTGGCGCTGTGCGGTGAGCCGATCGCGGATTGTCCGGGGTATCTCTGTTTCCCCACGCCGGACGCGCTGGCGGCAGCGGACCCGCTGGCGCTGAAAGCGTTGGGCATGCCGGTAAAACGCGCGGAGTCGTTAATTCATCTGGCGCAGTCGGTCATCGACGGGACGTTTCCGCTTTTCCCGCCCGAGAATATTGAGGCCGGGATGAAGGCGCTACAGCAGCGGCCGGGGATAGGGCGCTGGACGGCAAACTACCTGGCCCTGCGCGGCTGGCAGGCGAAAGATGTCTTTCTGCCTGATGATTATCTGATTAAGCAACGCTTTGCCGGGATGACGCCCGCGCAAATTCGTCGTTATGCCGAACGCTGGCAGCCGTGGCGCTCTTACGCGCTGCTGCACATCTGGTACACCGACGGCTGGGCACCGTCAGTTGATGGCGAAATAGCTGGTGTTGAGCAGTAGATCCAGCGGCTGCGGCTCGGCGATGGTGTCGCCATAGATAAAATCAATGCCGATGCCGGAGAGCGTATCCATCATGATGGGCTGGTTGCACGGGCCCGCGATGGTTTTCATCCCCAGACGCTGGGCGTGGCCCTGCACAATGGTCACCATCATCTCGTCCATCAGGTTGCCATACACGTTGCTTACCACCTCCGCGTCCAGCATCAGATAGTCGGCCATATTGGCGGTCAGGTGGGTGAAGACGTTCATGTCGCGACCCACCTGGCTGAAGATCACGCGGCAGCCCGCCTGGCGAAGCTTTTGCAGACTCCGCTGCAGGTTTTTATCCGGGCTGCACACCACGTCGGCAGAGATAACCAAATGCAGGAGACGGCCCGGCATCGGGCTTTTATCCAGCAGGTCGAGAAGTTCATCGACCAGCGTTACGCTGGCTAAACCGGCCTCAGAGAGCGGCAGCGCCACTCCCATGCCTTTACTGGCGATCTGGGCGGCTGAGGTGCGGAAAAACTCGCTAAAGATCCGTCTGTCGAGGGCATGTAAAAGCTCAGGCTCTGCCAGGCCCGAGCGGAAGGCATGCTCCTCCTGGACTTCGCCCTGGCTGGTCCACAGGCGTAACGACAGCAGCCAGAAATTACTGCTTTCCGGGATGCGCGGGGAGGCGACGCTGCGGGCAATCATCATCAGGTGATTGTCTTTAATCATGTGCCACTGTTCATCAAGCGACATCATGCTGCGCGTGTTGTGATCCCGCTCCTGCTGGGGTTCGTAAACCGTCACCATGCCGCGCCCGCTGTTTTTCGAGGCATAACAGGCTATATCCGCCTGCGACATTACCTCTGACGCCTGATGGTTATTTTCATCAATCAGCGTGATACCTGCGCTGGCGCCGATCCGGTGCAGGCGGCCTTCCCACATAAAGTGATAGTCATTGATCGTGTGGATCAGGCGACCGGCGATATAGCGTGCGCTTTCAATATTGCAGTCCGGCAGCAGTAATCCGAACTCATCCCCACCCAGACGCGCCAGCACGTCGCTGGAGCGAAGCATGGCCAACATCACGGAAGAGAGTTCCCGCAGCAGGGCATCGCCCGCCGCATGGCCTGCCGTATCGTTGACGGCTTTGAAGCGATCGAGATCGATAAAGACCAGGGCATGACGCTGGCGCGTTTCGCGAACGGTCTGCAGGAGGCGTTTGAGATGATTTTCGAAGCTGACCCGGTTTGCCAGGTGTGTCAGGGCGTCGTGGGAGGCGCTGTAGCTCAGCTGACGCAGCATTTTGCGCGACTCGGTCACGTCCTGAATCACGATAACCGAGCCAATATTCTGCCCGTCCAGCGTGCTGAGCGGCGTAATGCTGTAGTGAATATCAAAATTACCGCCGGTACGGCAGTTCAGCACCACGTCCTGATCGATATCGGAACGGGACATATCGCCGCTGTGAATATTCTCCATCAGCGGCCCTTTTTCACCAAAGGTGATGTGCAACACCTTCAGGATCGGCTGGCCGATAGCCTCGGTCTGCAGCCAGCCGCTCATTTTCTCGGCCACCGGGTTCATAAAGGTGACGTTCATGTTGATATCGGTACACAGCACCGCTTCACCGATGGAGTCGAGGGTGATGTGCAGACGCTCTTTTTCCTGGAAGAGGGCCTCGTTGAGCTGCTTCACCTCGGTCATATCCATGTTGATCCCGAGCAGCCGTTCGACTTCACCCTGCTTATTGAGCACCCGGTTTGCCAGGGAGCGAATATGGCGCACGCCTTCCTTCACGCGGATGCGGAATTCCAGCTTAAACGGCAGGCGGGAAATCAGCGAGTCCCGCAGCACCTGCTCGGCGTGGGCACGATCTTCCGGCAGCATCGTGTCGTGCCAGAGCTGCCAGGTAGGCTTGATGTGCGGCGGGATTTCATATAGCTCAAACATCCGCTTGTCCCAGCTGATAATGTCTGGCTCCAGATCCCACTCCCAGATGCCGATGCCGCCCGCTTCGTTAGCTAGCGTAATGCGCTCCATCAGGCGTTTGTTGACCCACTCGGTCTGCTTCAGGTCGTTAATGTCTTCAATCTGGGCGATAAAATAGAGCGGCGAGCCGTCGGCATGACGCACGACGGAGACGGCAAGCAGCGCCCAGACCACTTCCCCGTTGCGGGTGTAATAGCGCTTCTCGAGGGTATAGGTATTGATGTCGCCGTTGACCAGCTGTTCGAGCTGTTCCAGGTCGGTGTGCAGATCTTCCGGCCAGGTGAGCTGCTGGAAGGTCAGCGACTGGAGCTCCGTCTGGCTGTAACCGAGGAAATTGCACAGCGCCTTGTTAGCCTGCAGCCATTTGCCCTCAATGCTGACCAGCGCCATACCGATGGCGGAATACTCCATCGCATTGCGGAAGCGCTCCTCGCTTTCGGTGATGTGCTTGCGCTCGGCGCGGAAGGCGTACATCACCATGGTCATCACGTTGGCAGGCAGGAGCAGCATCAGGAACGGCAGCCAGGGGGCGTTCAGCATCGCCCCGACGTGCTGGGTTGTCAGCGCCACCGGGTTTTGGGCAATCATCAGCGACACAACCATCACGGTGACCAGAAACACCAGGAACGCTTCCATTCGCGGCAGGCGCACGGCGCTCCACATAAGCAAAACGATAACGCAGGTGAAAGGCCACGGCAGCCAGGTGATGGCTGCCCAACTGAGGGCCAGCGTTACGGCCAGCGTGGTCAGGGTTTCCAGCAGCAGTCTCGGGTCACGGTGGCGCAGCAGATAATGCGGTTTAAATAACAGCCCCAACGGAACCACCGCCAGTGCGCCAATCGCTTCAGACAACACCCAGACGAAGAAATTACGCAGGGGTTCAGGGCCGGGCGCCAGCAGAGACACCAGGACGCCGCCCACCAGCGGCGGTATCACTGCGCTGCCGATGGCCACGCGGATCCAGTCATTCAGATTCTGCAGCGGGTTGTACCACGGGAGCAATTTGCGAAGTAATAGCGCACCGGTAAAAGCTTCAACCACGTTAATTGAGGTGTAGGTGAGGCTTATCGATCCCCACGAAAACAGCATCCAGGTGGCCAGAATATTGCCAAACGAACAGGCCAGGGCGATTCCCGGCCACATTTTTCCTGCATGGCGATAAAACGCCACCATCATAATGGCGGTGGGGAACCAGAGCGGGGCCAGCAGGGTGCCGAACCGGGTGAGCTCCAGGGAAAATAAGGTAAAGATAAAGGTGACCAGGCCCAGACAGACAAGTCGTATTAAAGGATGTGGGGTGGTAACCAAAACCCGCTGGTATTGTTTATTCATTACCGCTTTATCCAGAGACGCCATGCCGTCAGGGAAGATGTCCGAACGCGTGAATTAGATAATTTGGTTTATGCTAGTACAAACAATTTACAATTCATATGGTGACCGCTCAGAATTTGACACCACAGACTTATTAAATAGAGGCTCCGTGAAAAAAAACGGTTAAACGCTGAAAAAACGTTCATTTAAATTTCACTCAGGGAATAAAGCGCCACTTTTCGGCCAGTCTCGCAGAACCTGTGCTTTCGACTGGTATCACGCCCGCGAAATCCCTATAATTGCCGCGTTTGACGCTCCGGCGTCGTCCTTCCTTAACATCCAGGTTAATCAGGTCGCTAAATTTATGACTGATAAGTCTCATCAGTGCGTCATTATAGGCATCGCCGGCGCATCGGCTTCAGGTAAAAGTCTAATTGCCAGTACGCTTTATCGCGAACTGCGTGAACAAGTAGGTGATGAGCATATCGGCGTCATTCCCGAAGACAGCTATTACAAAGATCAATCCCATCTGTCGATGGAAGAGCGCGTCAAAACCAACTATGACCACCCAAATGCAATGGATCACAGCTTGCTGTTCCAGCATTTAGAAGCGCTCAAGAGCGGCCAGGCGATTGAGCTGCCCGTTTACAGTTACGTAGAACACACCCGCACCCAGGAAACCATCCGCATCGAGCCGAAAAAGGTCATTATCCTTGAAGGCATTCTGCTGCTGACCGACGCCCGCCTGCGCGAATCCATGAACTTCTCGATTTTCGTTGATACCCCGCTGGATATCTGCCTGATGCGCCGCATCAAGCGTGACGTGAATGAACGCGGCCGTTCGATGGACTCCGTCATGGCGCAATACCAGAAAACGGTCCGCCCGATGTTCCTGCAGTTTATTGAGCCATCCAAACAATACGCCGATATCATCGTGCCGCGCGGGGGTAAAAACCGCATTGCTATTGATATCTTAAAAGCGAAAATCAGCCAGTTTTTTGAATAAGCCGTGCGAATTGTGTACCGTTCAGAGATAACCTGGTTTTACCCTGAGCGCTTAACGCCTCAGGGTACGATGCATGAAAGGAGAAAGTGCCATGCGTCTTTGTGATCGCGATATAGAAGCCTGGCTGGATGAAGGCCGTTTGTCTATTACCCCGCGTCCACCCGTTGAGCGTATCAATGGCGTGACCGTTGATGTGCGGTTAGGTAATAAATTCCGCACCTTTAGCGGCCATACCGCACCGTTCATTGACCTTAGCGGGCCCAAGGACGAAGTCAGCGCCGCGCTCGATCGCGTGATGAGTGACGAAATCGTAATCGATGAAGGCGAAGCTTTTTATCTGCATCCTGGTGAACTGGCCCTGGCGGTGACGTTTGAATCCGTCACCCTGCCTTCGGATCTGGTTGGCTGGCTTGATGGCCGTTCTTCGCTGGCGCGACTGGGGCTGATGGTTCACGTGACCGCGCACCGTATCGATCCTGGCTGGTCGGGGCGTATCGTGCTGGAATTCTTCAATGCCGGTAAATTGCCGCTGGCGCTGCGCCCGGGCATGATGATCGGCGCGTTGAGCTTTGAACCGCTGTCAGGCCCGGCAGATCGTCCTTACAACCGTCGGCAGGACGCAAAATATCGCGACCAGCAGGGCGCGGTTGCCAGCCGTATTGATAAAGACTGATCGTTAGCCCATTGAGGATGCCATGAGAAGAGTTCTGACAACGCTGATGATTTTGCTGGTGGTGCTGGTGGCTGGCCTTTCGGCGTTGGTTCTGCTGGTTAACCCCAACGATTTCCGCGCTTATATGGTGCGGCAGGTCGAGGCACGCAGTGGTTATCAACTGAAGCTTGACGGGCCGCTGCGCTGGCACGTCTGGCCGCAGCTCAGCATTCTCTCTGGCCGCATGTCGCTCACGGCGCCGGGGGCGGCCCAGCCGCTGGTGTCCGCAGACAACATGCGCCTTGATGTGGCGCTGTTCCCGCTCATTTCCCATCAGCTGCAAGTTAAGCAGGTGATGCTGAAAGGCGCGGTGATCCAGCTCACTCCGCAAACCGAAGCCGTGCGTGATGCCAGTGCGCCTGTTGCGCCGCGCGAAAATACTCTGCCTGATGATCCGTCCGATACCGGCTGGTCCTTTGATATCGGCAAGCTGAAAGTTGCCGATAGCGTGTTGGTTTTCCAGCATGAGCACCAGGAGCAGGTGACCATTCGCAACATTAATCTGCAGATGGAACAGGATGCTCATCATCTTGCGTCGCTGGAATTTAGCGGGCGCGTAAACCGCGATCAGCGTGATTTGACCCTGTCGCTGAATGCTAATGTGAACGCCTCAGACTATCCGCACCAGCTTACGGCCGACATCCAGCAGCTGAACTGGCAGCTGACGGGTGCCGATCTTCCCACCCAGGGGGTCACCGGGCAGGGAACGCTGCAGGCCGTGTGGCGCGAAGAGCAAAAGCAGCTGGAGCTGGATAATCTCAACCTGCAGGCAAATGACAGTAGCCTGAAGGGGCAGGCGAGCGTCACGCTCGAAGAGAAGCCGAAGTGGGTGCTGAATCTGCAGTTTGACAAGCTCAACCTGGAAAATCTGCTGCCGCCTCTGCCCGCCAGCGCCACGGACAGCGATGCCACGCAGACGGGGCAAAGCCAGGCACCGGTATCACGTCCGGTAATCTCGTCTAACCTCGATCAGCCTGACTATAACGCCCTGCGCGGGTTCACGGCGGATATTCTGCTGAAAGCCAATAGCCTGCGCTGGCGCGGCATTGATTTTAGCGACGTGAGCAGCCAGATGTTTAACCACAACGGTTTGCTGGTGATCTCCGAGCTGAGCGGAAAGATGGGCGCAGGGAGCCTCTCGCTGCCCGGCACGCTGGACGTCCGTAAAGACGAAGCCAGCGCCGAATTCCAGCCGCGTCTCGACAACGTTGAGATAGGCACCATCCTGAACGCGTTTAACTATCCGATATCCCTGACGGGGCAGTTGACGCTCGCGGGTGACTTCTCAGGCACGAAAATTGATGCCGATGCTTTCCGCCGCGAGTGGCAGGGGCAGGCGCATCTTGATCTGAAAAATTCCCGTATGGAAGGGCTTAACTTCCAGCAACTGGTGCAGCAGGCGGTCGAGCGCAGCAGCGATGTGAAGGCCCAGGATAACTACGACAGCGCCACGCGCCTCGACAGCTTCACCACGGACCTGACGCTGGACAACGGACAACTTACTCTCGACGGAATGCAGGGTACTTCTTCACTCTTATCAATGACCGGTGAAGGTAAGCTGGATCTGGTGAAAGAAACCGCGGACACGCGCTTTAACGTGCGCGTACTTTCCGGCTGGCAGGGTGAAAGCAAGCTCATCGACTTCCTGAAAGAGACGCCGGTCCCGCTGACCGTATACGGCAAATGGCAGGCCCTGAATTACCGACTGGAGGTGGATCAGATCCTGCGTAAGCATCTGCAGGATGAAGCGAAACGTCGGCTTAGCGGCTGGGCGGAACGCAATAAAGATTCACAGGACGGTAAGGACGTTAAGAAGCTGCTGGATAAGCTTTGATGTCCGTTGCGCCGGGTGGCGTTGCGGCCTGATGTCCTCACCCCGGCCCTCTCCCACGGGAGAGGGAGCAAACACTAAAAACGGCAACCGGGTTGCCGTTTTGTTTTACCTAAACCTCAAAATCCAGTTCTTCCTCATCCCGCAGCGGAATGAGCTGAACCTTCTGCACGCGATGGTTTTCAATCTGCAGCGTTTTGAGCAGATAGTCGCCCACCTGAACTTCTTCCCCCGGCTGCGGGATACGCTGCAAATATTCCATCAGCAGGCCGGCAATAGTGTGATACTCCCGTTTTTCATCCAGCGGCAGCGGCACGTATTGCACCAGGTCTTCCAGCGGCATATGGCCGTTAGCGGTCCACGAGCCGTCTGCGTTTTTCTGAATATCATGGCGGGCGTCAATCTCATCCACCTCGTTAGGCAGATTACCGGCGATGGTTTCCATTACGTCGCTGAGCGTGACCAGCCCTTCCACCGAACCAAACTCATCCACCACAAAGGCAAAGTGCGTGCGCGCGTTACGGAATTGCTCAAGGGCGGAAAGCAGCGGTAGCCCCTCAGGGAAGACCAGCGGCTGGCGTACCAGCACGCGCAGGTTGAGCGCCTCGCCGTGAAGCTGCTGCTGGAGCAGGTCAATTACGTGCACCACGCCCAGCAGCTCCTCTTCCTCTTCACCGCCGGTCACCACCACGCGGGTGTGCTGGTTTTTATCCAGCAGGGCGCGAATATGCTCTTCCGGTGCCGTCAGGTCGATATGCTCAATATCATGCCGCGAGGTCATGATGCTGCTGACCGTCCGCTGATTCAGATTAAGCACCCGCTCGATCATCCGTCGTTCCTGCGGGTCGAAGATCAGCCCGTCGCTGTGATCGGCCAGCATGGCGGAGGATTCGGCATCCAGCTCCGCATCCTCTTTCTTACCGCTTAGCAGGCGCATAACCGTGTCGGCAGTACGCTGACGCAGGGTCTGATTCGCGGACAGGAAGCGGCGGCGGTTAAATATCGCCAGCTGGTTGAGCGCTTCAATCATGACGGAGAAGCCGATGGCGGCGTACAGGTAGCCTTTCGGAATATGGAAGCCAAAACCGTCGGCCACCAGGCTAAAGCCAATCATCAGCAGGAAGCTCAGGCAGAGGATCACGATGGTCGGGTGACTGTTCACAAAGCGGGTCAGCGCCTTGCTGGCCATGACCATCAGCGTGATGGCAATAATCACCGCCGCCATCATCACCGCAAGGTGGTCCACCATCCCGACGGCGGTGATCACCGAGTCGAGAGAAAAGACCGCATCCAGCACCACGATTTGCGCCACTACCGGCCAGAATTTCGCCCCGCGGCGCTGGGTTGGATTCTCGCTGTCTTTGCCCTCCAGCCGCTCGTTGAGCTCCACCGTGGCTTTGAACAGCAGGAACAACCCGCCGAAGAGCATGATCAGATCGCGGGCGCTAAAACTCAGACCGTGGATGGAGAACAGAGGCTGTGTGAGCGTCACCAGCCAGGAGATAGAGGCCAGCAGCAGTAACCGCATCACCATCGCCAGCATCAGGCCCGTCACGCGCGCGCGGTCTCGCTGGGAAGGGGGCAGTTTTTCAGCGAGGATGGCGATAAAGACCAGATTATCAATCCCGAGCACGAGCTCGATGACGACCAGCGTAACCAGCCCGGCCCAGATTGAGGGATCGGCAATCCATTCCATAGTAATAGCAATACCTTCTGTTATATGACGAATGTCACACTTCGATCATGGATAAAGCTGGGGGAAATTGCAATGCCGGGCTGAGATTTCTCTTAATACGATGGGTAAAAAAAAAGAGCATTCTCAATAGGGTGTAAATAAGCGAAATACGTATATTTAATTACAAAGAATGCATTTTAGGATATATCGCAGGGAATGTTTTTACTCTTATTTTGTCAATATAAAGAAAATCCTAAAAGTTCAAAAATTTGCTCTTAATATTAATCTTAAAAACCAATATTAGGACAGTTGTCTCCTTGCCTGCTATTAGGTTAGCTGCAACAATTCTCCCAGCATCAAATGTTAAATCTCGGTGTTGCTATTAATGTTCGGTCTTCAGGGGTGGTTATTCATTATCCGTCGGGTTTTTCAAGCGACTGATATATTTCCAGAAGACCTTGCTCAAGAGGGTGTCTATCCATAACACATTGTTTAGTCAGTGGATTGGTAACTGAAAGCCAAGGGCGGTAGCGTGCCTGAAAGCGTGTGAATCAGCCTCGATTATTCTGTCAATAGCCAATGGATGAATAAGCTTTTTTTAGGACTGATGCCAGTTATATTTCTATTTGATTAACTGCATGCTGAAACCCAATACGACTCGAGCTTATTTAAATTGCACAGGATAATTACTCTGCCAAAGTGATAAATAATCAATGATGAAATCCAAAATGAAATTGATGCCATTATTGGTGTCTGTGACCTTGATGAGTGGTTGCACGGTCTTTCCCGGCAGCAATATGTCAACAATGGGTAAGGATGTGATCAAGCAACAGGATGCCGATTTTGATCTCGACAAAATGGTGAATGTTTATCCACTTACGCCTCGTCTGGTCGAACAATTACGTCCACGTCCGAATGTTGCCCAGCCGAATATGTCGCTGGACCAGGAAATTGCGTCCTACCAGTACCGCGTGGGGCCGGGTGACGTGATCAACGTGACTGTCTGGGACCACCCTGAACTGACCACGCCAGCGGGCCAGTACCGAAGCTCAAGCGACACCGGTAACTGGGTGCAGTCAGATGGCACCATGTTCTATCCCTACATTGGTAAAGTCCATGTTGCAGGGAAAACGCTTGCCGAGATACGTAGTGATATTACCGGCCGCTTAGCGCAGTACATCGCCGATCCGCAGGTGGACGTTAATATCGCCGCATTCCGCTCGCAAAAAGCCTATATCTCCGGCCAGGTGAACAAATCCGGCCAGCAGGCCATCACCAACGTTCCTCTGACCGTACTGGATGCCATCAACGCCGCGGGCGGGTTAACCGACGGCGCCGACTGGCGCAACGTCGTGCTCACCCACAACGGGAAGGAGCAGCGCATTTCGCTGCAGGCGCTGATGCAAAACGGCGATCTGACCCAGAACCGCCTGCTCTATCCGGGCGACATTCTCTACGTGCCGCGCAATGACGATCTGAAAGTCTTCGTGATGGGTGAAGTGAAGAAACAGAGCACCCTCAAAATGGACTTCAGCGGTATGACGCTGACCGAAGCGCTGGGCAATGCTGAGGGTATCGATCTGACGACCTCTAACGCGACCGGTATCTTCGTTATCCGTCCGCTGAAAGGTGAGGGCAGTGCGAAAGGCAAGATTGCCAACATCTACCAGCTGGATATGTCCGATGCGACCTCTCTGGTGATGGCAACGGAGTTCCGTCTCCAGCCATACGATGTGGTGTATGTCACCACCGCGCCGGTTGCCCGCTGGAACCGTCTGATCAACCAGTTGCTGCCAACCATCAGTGGCGTTCGCTACATGACGGATACGGCGCGCGACATTCATACCTGGTAATCCGCGATGTTTAACAAAATTCTGGTGGTATGCGTGGGGAACATTTGCCGTTCTCCTACGGCTGAACGGTTGTTGAAACACTACCAGCCCGAACTGACCGTTGATTCGGCAGGGCTGGGTGCACTGGTCGGTAAAGGTGCCGATGAGCGCGCAACGAGCGTGGCGCGGGATCATCACCTCTCTCTCGACGGCCACGTGGCCCGCCAGGTCACTGGCCGCATGTGCCGGGAGTATGACCTGATCCTGACGATGGAAAAACGCCATATTCATGCGCTTTGCGATATCGCTCCGGAGATGCGCGGCAAGGTGATGCTGTTTGGTCACTGGGACAATGAACGTGAAATCCCCGATCCGTATCGCAAAAGCCATGAGGCCTTTGAGGCGGTTTACACCTTACTTGACCAGTCTGCCCAACAGTGGGCGCAGGCACTGAAAGTTCAGCAGGGATAACAATGACAGAAAAAACGAGACCTTCTGCCGCCCCGACTTCGGGCAGTGATGAAATTGATATTGGGCGCCTGGTCGGCACTGTTGTAGAGGCAAAGTGGTGGGTGCTGGGCATTACCGCCGTGTTCGCCGCGGCGGCCGTCGTCTATACGCTGTTCGCCACCCCTATCTACAGCGCCGACGCGCTGGTACAGATCGAGCAGAATACCGGCAACTCGCTGGTGCAGGACATTGGTTCCGCGCTGGCGAACAAGCCGCCGGCATCCGACGCCGAAATTCAGCTCATCCAGTCACGCCTGGTGCTGGGTAAAACGGTTCACGACCTCGGGCTCGATATCTCCGTCACCAAAAATACCTTCCCGGTCTTTGGTGCCGGCTGGGATCGTCTGATGGGGCGCAACAACGACACGGTGAAAGTCACTGACTTCGTGCTGCCGAAAGGGGCAGGCGATCAGACGTTTACCCTGAAGGTGCTTGGCCCGAAACAGTACCAGCTAACCAGCGACGCAGGTTTTAGCGCGCGCGGCGAAGTGGGGCAGATGCTGACCAAAGACGGCGTCAGCATGATGGTTAGCGCCATCAACGCCCAGGAGGGCGGCGAATTCACCGTCACAAAATTCTCCACCCTGGGGATGATCAACAATCTGCAAAACAACCTGACCGTCACCGAAAACGGTAAGGACACCGGCGTGCTGAGCATGACCTTTACCGGTGAAGATAAGGAGCAAATCCGCGACATCCTGAACAGCATTACCCGCAACTATCTTGAGCAGAACGTTGAGCGTAAGTCGGCAGAAGCGGCGAAAAGCCTGGCCTTCCTCGCGAAACAGCTCCCGGAAGTGCGCACCCATCTGGATGATGCCGAGAACAAGCTGAACGCCTATCGTCAGGATAAAGACTCCGTTGACCTGCCGCTGGAGGCGAAATCGGTCCTCGATTCGATGGTCAACATTGATGCGCAGCTCAACGAGCTGACCTTCAAAGAGGCGGAGATTTCCAAGCTTTATACCAAACGTCACCCGGCCTACCGCACGCTGCTGGAGAAACGCCGCACGCTGGAAGAGGAGAAGGCGAAGCTCAATGACCGCGTGACCGCGATGCCGAAAACGCAGCAGGAGATCGTGCGTCTGACCCGCGACGTGGAGTCCGGACAGCAGGTTTACATGCAGCTGCTGAACAAGCAGCAGGAGCTGAAAATCACCGAAGCCAGTACCGTCGGTGACGTGCGCATCGTTGACCCGGCCATTACCCAGCCTGGCGTGCTGAAGCCGAAGAAAGCGCTGATTATTCTCGGCAGCATTATTCTCGGCCTGATGCTCTCCATCGTGGGCGTGCTGCTGCGTTCGCTGTTCAACCGCGGTATCGAAAGCCCGCAGGTGCTGGAAGAGAGCGGTATCAACGTCTATGCCAGCATTCCGCTGTCCGAGTGGCAAAAATCCCGCGACAGCGTCAAAACCATCAAGGGCGTCAAGCGTTACAAACAGAGCCAGCTTCTGGCGGTGGGTAACCCGACCGACCTCGCCATCGAAGCGATCCGTAGCCTGCGTACCAGCCTGCACTTCGCCATGATGCAGGCCAAAAACAACGTCCTGATGTTAACCGGCGTCAGCCCGTCGATTGGTAAAACCTTCGTCTGCGCCAACCTGGCGGCGGTGGTCAGCCAGACCAACAAGCGCGTGCTGCTGATCGACTGCGATATGCGTAAGGGCTACACCCACGAGCTGCTGGGCACCAACAACGTTAACGGTCTGTCGGAAATTCTGCTCGGTAAAGGTGAAATCAGCCAGAGCGCGAAACCTACAACGGTGCCGAAATTTGACCTGATCCCTCGCGGTCAGGTGCCGCCTAACCCGTCCGAGCTGCTGATGAGCGAACGTTTCACCCAGTTGATTGAGTGGGCGAGCAAAAATTACGACCTGGTGCTGATCGATACGCCGCCAATTCTGGCGGTGACCGACGCGGCCGTCGTTGGCCGCCACGCGGGCACCACGCTGATGGTAGCGCGTTACGCGGTGAACACCCTGAAAGAGGTGGAAACCAGCCTGAGCCGCTTCGAGCAGAACGGGATTGAGGTGAAAGGGGTGATCCTGAACTCCATCTTCCGCCGCGCGACCGGGTACCAGGATTACGGCTATTACGAGTACGAATATAAATCTGACAGTAAATAACAAAACACACCCCACCCCCTCACCCTAACCCTCTCCCCAAAGGGGAGAGGGGACAGTTCGGTGCGGGATTTGGGGGACGAACGTAATGATAACCACTGGCTGCCTTTCACCCTCTCCCCTGTGGGGAGAGGGCCGGGGTGAGGGGAAAAGATGACCACACAACGCCCTTTAGTATCAATCTATATGCCGACATGGAATCGTCAGCAACTGGCGATCCGCGCCATCAAATCCGTCCTGCGACAGGATTACGATAACTGGGAGCTGATCATCGTCGATGACTGCTCTTCCTCGTATGAACAGCTGCAAAAGTTTGTAACTGACCTCAACGACCCGCGGGTGGTCTATACGCATAACGCCATTAACTCCGGCGCGTGTGCGGTGCGTAATCAGGCGATTATGCAGGCCAAAGGGCAGTATCTGACCGGGATCGACGACGATGACGAATGGACGCCGAACCGCCTGTCTATCTTCCTGTCGCATAAAGAGCAGCTGGTCACGCACGCTTTCCTGTATGCCAACGACTATGTCTGCCAGGGCGAGGTCTACTCGCAGCCCGCCAGTCTGCCGCTCTATCCGAAATCACCGTATTCTCGCCGCCTGTTCTACAAGCGCAACATTATTGGTAACCAGGTCTTCACCTGGGCGTGGCGTTTCAAAGAGTGCCTGTTCGATACCGAACTCAAGGCCGCGCAGGATTACGATATCTTCCTGCGCATGGTGGTGGAATACGGCGAGCCGTGGAAAGTGGAAGAGGCCACGCAGATCCTGCATATCAACCACGGGGAGATGCAAATCACCTCCTCGCCGAAGAAGTTCTCCGGCTACTTCCATTTTTACCGCAAGCACAAGGACAAATTTGACCGTGCCAGCCGTAAATATCAGCTCTTTACCCTCTATCAGATCCGCAATAAGCGCATGAACTGGCGCACGCTGCTGACGCTGCTGTCCGTGCGTAACGGCAAACGCCTGGCTGATGGACTTCGGGGGAAATAATGTTTCTGGAAGATTGCCGCGCTAACAGCTGGAGCCTGCGTCCGTGCTGCATGGTTCTGGCGTACCGCATCGCGCACTTTTGCTCGGTGTGGCGTAAGAAAAATGTGCTGAACAATATCTGGGCGGCGCCCGTGCTGGTGCTGTACCGCATCATTACCGAATGCTTTTTTGGCTATGAAATTCAGGCCGCTGCCACCATTGGCCGCCGCTTTACCATCCATCACGGCTATGCGGTGGTGATCAACAAGTTTGTGGTCGCCGGGGATGATTTCACCATTCGTCATGCGGTCACCATTGGCAACCGCGGGCCTGACAGCCTGGCCTGCCCGGTCATCGGCAATAACGTCGAGCTGGGGGCGAACGTGGTAATCATCGGTGACATTACGATTGGTAATAACGTCACGATTGGTGCTGGCAGCGTAGTGCTGGACAGCATTCCGGATAACGCGCTGGTGGTGGGAGAAAAAGCCCGCGTGAAGGTGATTAAATGAACATTCTGCAATTTAACGTACGCCTCGCAGAAGGCGGAGCGGCTGGCGTGGCCCTGGATCTGCACCAGCGCGCGCTGCAAAAAGGACTACAGTCTCGTTTTATTTACGGCTACGGCAAAGGCGGCAAGAAAAGCGTTAGCCACGATAATTTCCCGCAGGTGCACAAGCACACGCCGCGTCTGACCTCGATTGCCAACATTGCGCTGTTCCGCCTGTTTAACCGCGATCTGTTTGGCAACCTGAACAACCTTTACCGCACCGTGACGCGCACGACCGGCCCAGTTGTGCTGCATTTTCACGTGCTGCACAGCTACTGGCTGAATCTGGAAGAGGTGGTGGCGTTTTGTCAGAAGGTGCAAGCCCACAAGCCCGACACCCGATTCGTCTGGACGCTGCACGATCACTGGAGCGTGACCGGACGCTGCGCGTTTACCGACGGCTGCGAAGGCTGGAAAGATAACTGCCAGAAGTGCCCGACGTTAAGCAACTACCCGCCGGTGAAGGTGGATCGCGCGCATCAGCTGGTGGCCGGAAAGCGTCAGCTGTTCCGCGACATGCTCTCGCTCGGCTGTACGTTTATCTCCCCGAGCCAGCACGTGGCCGATGCCTTCAACAGCCTGTACGGGGCAGGGCGCTGTCAGATTATCAACAACGGCATCGACGTGGCGACGGAAGCCATTCTTGCCGAGCTGACTCCGGTGGCCGAAACCGCGGGCAAACCGAAAATTGCTATTGTTGCGCATGACCTGCGTTACGACGGTAAAACCAACCAGCAGTTGGTGCGCGACATGATGGCGCTGGGTGACAAGATAGAGCTTCACACTTTCGGCAAGTTTTCACCGTTCGAAGGGGCCAACGTGGTGAACCACGGGTTTGAGACCGACAAGCGCAAGCTGATGAGCGCGCTGAATGAAATGGACGCGCTGGTGTTCAGTTCCCGCGTGGATAACTACCCGCTGATCCTCTGCGAAGCGCTCTCTATCGGCGTGCCGGTGATCGCCACCCACAGCGATGCGGCGCGCGAAGTGCTGGAAAAGTCCGGCGGGAAAACCTTCACGGAGCAGGAGGTCCTGCCGCTGGTACAGCTGCCGAAGGCGCAGATTGCTGAGATCGTTTTTGGCACAGACCTGGAATCGTTCCGCAACCGCAGCCGCAAGGCCTACAGTGGACAACAGATGCTGGAGGAATATGTCTCGTTCTATCAGAATCTGTAGTTATCTGCTGCTGCCGCTGATCTACCTGCTGGTCAACGTCAAAATTGCCCAGCTCGGCGAAAGCTTCCCGATAACCATCGTAACCTTCCTGCCCGTTCTGCTTCTGTTGTATGTCGATAAAATCAACCTCAAGAAGCTGATGATTGCCTTAGGTCTGGGCACGGGCCTGACTCTGTTTAACTACATCTTTGGCCAGTCGCTGGATGCGAGTAAATACGTCACGTCGACCATGCTGTTTGTTTATATTGTTATTATTATCGGAATGGTCTGGAGTATTCGGTTTAAAACTATTTCTCCGCACAATTATCGGAAAATCCTTAGGTTCTTTTATATTGCCGTTGCGTTAATTGTTATGCTTGCCGCACTGGAGATGGCGCAAATTATTCTCACCGGCGGCAGCAGCCTGATGGAGATAATTTCGAAATATCTCATTTACAGTAACAGCTATGTATTGAACTTCATCAAGTTTGGCGGGAAGCGTACTACGGCCCTCTATTTTGAACCGGCGTTTTTCGCTCTGGCGTTAATCTCAATTTGGCTCAGCATCAAACAGTTTGGTATCAAAACGCCTAAGACCGATGCTATGATTCTTGCAGGAATTGTTCTGTCTGGATCGTTCTCAGGGGTAATGACATTTATCCTGTTTTACCTGCTGGAGTGGGCGTTCCAGTACCTGAACAAAGATGCGATTAAGAAAAAACTGCCGCTGGCGATTATCTCCCTGACGGTATTTATGGTGGGCGTGATATTTGCCTTCCCGTACATCTCAGAACGTCTGGGTGATTTGGGAACGGAAGGGTCTTCGTCCTATTATCGCATCATTGGGCCACTGGTGATGGTGGGTTATTCCTTAACCCATATTGATGGGGTAGTAAGATTCGGCTCACTTTACGAATATGTTGCATCATTCGGAATCTTTAACGGTGCGGATGTCGGTAAAACCATAGACAATGGTCTGTATCTGTTAATTATTTATTTTTCGTGGTTCGCCGTACTGTTGACCCTGTGGTATCTGTTTAAAGTTTTCAAAATGATGATTAACGCGTTTGGTGATAACCAGAACTTTCGCGTTCAGCTTTATCTGTTTACTCCGGTGTCGCTTTTTTTTACCGGGTCAATATTTAGCCCGGAATATGCTTTCTTGATTGTCTGTCCGTTTATTCTGCGCAAGGCGCTTAATATTACGAACGTATGACGAAATGAGGTGATTTATGTTTCTTAGCGTCATTACTGTCGCTTTTCGTAATTACGAAGGGGTGGTAAAAACCTGGCGCTCGCTGCGCAACCTGGCGCGCGATCCAAGCCTCACCTTTGAGTGGATTGTGGTCGACGGCGGCTCGAACGATGGCACGGCGGAGTTTCTGGAAAAACTCAACGGTGAGTTCAACTTACGCTACATCAGCGAGAAAGATAAAGGCATCTATGATGCGATGAATAAAGGCATCAACATGGCGCAAGGCCGTTATGCCATCTTCCTGAACTCGGGCGATATTTTCCATGAAGACGTGGCGCTGTTTGCCCGTCAGCTGGCTCGCCAGAAAGAGGACGCCATGTATATTGGCGATGCGCTGCTCGATTTTGGCGACGGACATAAAGTGTGCCGCAGCGCGAAGCCAGGCTGGTATATCTACCACAGCTTGCCGGCCAGCCATCAGGCCATTTTCTTCCCGGTAAAGGGTCTGAAAAAACAGCCTTACGATTTACAGTATAAAGTGTCTTCCGATTATGCGCTGGCAGCCAGCCTGTATAAATCAGGTTACCCGTTCCGTCGAATTAAAGGGCTGGTGTCTGAATTCTCAATGGGCGGCGTGTCAACGTCTAATAATCTGGAATTATGCCAGGACGCCAAAAACGTACAGCGTAAAATATTACGCGTGCCGGGGTTCTGGGCGGAATTGTCTTATTTATTACGCCTGCGCACCACAGGCAAAACGAAAACCTTATATAACAAAGCCTGAATATAAGGAAACGCAATGCAGGATTTAAAAGGTTTCTCCGTGCCGAAAGGTTTTCGGGGCGGGAACGGTATTAAGGTACAGCTGTGGTGGGCCGTTCAGGCAACATTATTTGCCTGGTCGCCGCAAATAATGTACCGCTGGCGAGCTTTTTTATTGCGCCTGTTTGGCGCAAAAATCGGAAAAAACGTAGTCATCCGACCTTCTGTGAAAATTACCTATCCGTGGAAATTAACGCTTGGGGATTACGCATGGGTTGGGGATGACGCGGTGTTATATACCCTTGGCGAAATAACGATTGGTGCAAATTCGGTGGTTTCACAGAAGTGTTATTTGTGCACCGGCAGCCACGATTTTATGAGTCAGCATTTTGATATTACCGCTTCGCCTGTTGCGATAGGTGAAAAATGCTGGCTGGCAACGGATGTTTTTGTTGCACCGGGTGTTTCTGTTGGCGATGGCACGGTAGTCGGTGCCCGCAGCAGCGTTTTTAAATCGCTACCGGCAAATAAAATTTGCCGTGGCAACCCCGCAGTGGTGATACGCGAACGCGTTGAAACTGATTAAATTCATTAGTAGAGGAATATAAACATGTCTAAAGTCGCTCTCATCACCGGCGTTACCGGGCAGGATGGTTCTTACCTGGCAGAGTTCCTGCTGGAAAAAGGGTATGAAGTACACGGTATTAAACGTCGTGCGTCTTCTTTCAACACCGAACGTGTGGATCATATTTATCAGGATCCTCACGCGGCGAACCCTAAATTCCACCTGCACTACGGCGACCTGACCGATACCTCCAACCTGACCCGTATCCTGCAGGAAGTTCAGCCGGATGAAGTCTACAACCTGGGCGCGATGAGCCACGTAGCGGTCTCCTTCGAATCCCCGGAATACACCGCCGACGTTGATGCCATGGGTACGCTGCGTCTGCTGGAAGCGATTCGCTTCCTCGGCCTTGAGAAGAAAACTCGCTTCTACCAGGCATCCACCTCCGAGCTGTACGGTCTGGTGCAGGAAATCCCACAGAAAGAGACCACGCCGTTCTACCCGCGCTCTCCGTATGCGGTAGCAAAACTGTACGCCTACTGGATCACCGTGAACTACCGTGAATCCTACGGCATGTACGCCTGTAACGGCATCCTGTTCAACCACGAATCTCCGCGTCGCGGCGAAACCTTCGTGACCCGCAAAATCACCCGCGCTATCGCCAACATCGCGCAGGGTCTGGAGTCTTGCCTGCACCTCGGCAACATGGATTCCCTGCGTGACTGGGGCCATGCCAAAGACTACGTGAAAATGCAGTGGATGATGCTGCAGCAGGAACAGCCAGAAGACTTCGTCATCGCGACCGGCGTGCAGTACTCCGTACGTCAGTTCGTTGAAATGGCTGCGGCACAGCTGGGCATCAAACTGCGCTTCGAAGGTACCGGCGTGGAAGAGAAAGGTATCGTTGTTTCCGTGACCGGCCACGACGCTCCGGGCGTGAAGCCAGGCGACGTGATTGTGCAGGTTGACCCGCGCTACTTCCGTCCTGCTGAAGTGGAAACTCTGCTGGGCGACCCAACCAAAGCGCACGAGAAGCTGGGCTGGAAACCAGAAATCACTCTGCAGGAGATGGTTTCCGAGATGGTAGCCAAAGATCTTGAAGCAGCGAAAAAACACTCCCTGCTCAAGTCTCATGGCTACGAGGTTGCCATCGCGCTGGAGTCCTGAGAATGACAAAACAACGTATTTTTGTCGCCGGTCATCGCGGAATGGTGGGTTCCGCGATTGTTCGCCAGCTCGAACAGCGCGGTGACGTCGAAGTGGTTGTCCGCACGCGTGACGAGCTGAACCTGCTCGACAGCCGAGCGGTACAGGACTTCTTTGCTAATGAACGCATTGACCAGGTGTATCTGGCGGCGGCGAAGGTGGGCGGCATTGTCGCTAACAACACCTACCCGGCGGATTTCATCTACGAAAACATGATGATCGAGAGCAACATCATTCACGCCGCGCATCTGCACAACGTGAATAAGCTGCTGTTCCTCGGGTCGTCCTGTATTTACCCGAAAATGGCGAAACAGCCGATCGCCGAGAGCGAACTGCTGCAGGGCAGGCTTGAAGCAACCAACGAGCCGTACGCGATTGCCAAGATTGCCGGGATCAAGCTGTGCGAGTCCTACAACCGTCAGTACAACCGCGACTATCGTTCGGTGATGCCGACCAACCTGTACGGACCGCACGACAACTTCCACCCGAGCAACTCGCACGTGATCCCGGCGCTGCTGCGCCGCTTCCACGAGGCGACCGCCGAGAACGCGCCGGACGTGGTGGTGTGGGGCAGCGGTACGCCGATGCGCGAATTCCTGCACGTGGACGACATGGCTGCCGCCAGCATTCACGTGATGGAGCTGGATCGCGAGGTGTGGCAGGAGAACACCGAGCCGATGCTGTCGCACATCAACGTCGGTACCGGTGTGGACTGCACCATTCGCGAGCTGGCGCAAACCATCGCGCAGGTAGTGGGCTACAAAGGCCGCGTGGTGTTTGACGCGACGAAACCGGACGGCACGCCGCGCAAGCTGCTGGACGTGACCCGTCTGCATCAGCTGGGCTGGTATCACGAGGTGTCACTGGAGCAGGGTCTGGCCAGTACCTACCAGTGGTTCCTGGAAAACCAGCACCGCTTCCGGGGGTAACGATGTTTTTAAGTCAGGAAGATTTTGCCACGGTAGTGCGTTCGACTCCGCTCATCTCAATTGATTTGATCGTGGAGAACGAACGCGGCGAGTTCTTGCTGGGGAAACGAACCAACCGTCCTGCACAGGGCTTCTGGTTCGTGCCCGGCGGGCGCGTGCAGAAGGATGAGACGCTGAGCGATGCGTTTGAGCGTCTCACTCTGGCGGAACTGGGCCTGCAGCTGCCGATGGCAGCGGGCCAGTTTTACGGGGTCTGGCAGCACTTCTATGACGATAACTTTTCAGGCACCGGGTTCACCACGCACTACATCGTGCTGGGGTTCCGCCTGAAGGTGAGTGAGGCAGACCTGCATCTGCCTGATTCTCAGCATGACGACTACCGCTGGCAGACGCCAGAGGCGCTGCTTGCCAGCGACAATGTGCATGACAACAGTCGTGCCTATTTCCTGGCTGAACGTCAGTCCGGGGTGCCGGGCATATGAAGATCCTCGTATACGGAATCAACTACTCGCCGGAATTGACCGGCATCGGGAAATACACCGGCGAGATGGTCGAGTGGATGGCGAGCCAGGGACATGACGTGCGGGTCATTACCGCGCCGCCGTACTACCCGGAGTGGAAAGTCGGGGAGCGCTACTCAAGCTGGCGCTACCGTCGCGAAGAGGGCGCAGCGACCGTCTGGCGCTGCCCGCTGTATGTGCCTAAGCAGCCCTCAACGCTGAAACGGTTACTTCATCTGGGCAGCTTTGCCCTGAGCAGCTTCTTCCCGCTGATGGCGCAGCGTCGCTGGAAGCCGGATCGCATCATCGGCGTGGTGCCAACGCTGTTTTGCACGCCGGGCATGCGCCTGCTGGGCAAACTCTCCGGCGCGCGCACTCTGCTGCACATACAGGATTACGAAGTTGACGCCATGCTGGGCCTGGGGATGGCAGGCAAAAGTAAAGGCGGCAAGGTCGCGAAGCTCGCCAGCGCGTTTGAGCGCAGCGGCCTGCACAACGTTGATTACGTCTCGACTATCTCGCGCTCGATGATGAACAAGGCGCAGGAGAAGGGCGTCCCGGCGGAGAAAGTCATTTTCTTCCCGAACTGGTCAGAAGTGGCGCGTTTTCGCGATGTAACTGAGCAGGACGCTCATGCCCTGCGCGCGCAGCTCGGTTTGCCTGAAGATCAAAAAATCATTCTTTACTCAGGCAACATCGGCGAAAAGCAGGGGCTGGAAAGCGTGATTGAAGCTGCCCAACTGCTGAGTGAACATCCGTGGACGTTTGTGATTGTCGGGCAGGGCGGTGGAAAGGCGCGGCTGGAAAAAATGGCCGGTGAACGCGGCCTGACCAACGTGAAATTTTTCCCGCTTCAGTCTTACGAGGCATTGCCTGCGCTGCTGAAGATGGGCGACTGCCATCTGGTGGTGCAAAAACGCGGCGCGGCCGACGCGGTGCTGCCGTCCAAGCTGACCAACATTCTGGCAGTGGGCGGTAACGCGGTGATCACGGCAGAAGCCGAAACAGAATTAGGCCAGCTGTGTGACAGCTATCCGGGGATTGCCGTGTGCGTGGAGCCGGAATCGGTCCCGGCGCTGGTAACCGGAATTGAGCAAGCGCTTGCCATGCCAAAAGTGAACACGGTGGCACGTGAATATGCCGAACGCACGCTCGAAAAAGAGAACGTGCTGAGCCAATTTATTACAGATATACGGGGATAAATCATGAGTCAAACCACTTTGTATCCGGTTGTGATGGCTGGTGGCTCTGGTAGCCGGTTGTGGCCGCTGTCCCGCGTGCTCTATCCAAAACAGTTCCTCTGCCTGAAAGGGGATCTCACCATGCTGCAGACGACGGTAAACCGTCTGCACGGCGTGGAGTGTGAAAGCCCGGTGGTGATTTGTAACGAACAGCACCGTTTTATTGTTGCCGAGCAGCTGCGCCAGCTGAATAAGCTCACCGAAAACATCATCCTGGAGCCTGCCGGACGCAATACCGCGCCCGCGATCGCCCTGGCGGCGCTGGCGGCAAAACGCAGCAGCCCGGACTGTGACCCGCTGATGCTGGTCCTGGCGGCAGACCACGTTATCCAGCAGGAAGACGCCTTCCGCGATGCGGTGCGTGCGGCGATCCCTTACGCCGAGAGCGGCAAGCTGGTGACCTTCGGCATCGTGCCGGATCTGCCGGAAACCGGATATGGCTATATTCGTCGCGGCAGCGTGACGCCGGGTGAAGGTGACAGCGTGGCGTTTGACGTGGCGCAGTTTGTTGAAAAACCGAATCTGGAAACCGCGCAGGCGTATGTCGCCAGCGGTGAGTATTACTGGAATAGCGGGATGTTCCTGTTCCGCGCCGGACGCTATCTGGAAGAGCTGCGCAAATACCGCCCGGATATTCTGGACGCCTGCGAGAAAGCGATGGCGGTGGTGGACCCGGATCTCGACTTCATCCGCGTGGATGAAGAGGCGTTCCTCGCCTGCCCGGAAGAGTCCATTGACTATGCGGTGATGGAACGTACGGCGGACGCCGTCGTGGTACCGATGGATGCGGGCTGGAGCGATGTCGGCTCCTGGTCCTCCCTGTGGGAGATCAGCGCCCATACCCCGGAGGGTAACGTCCACCACGGCGATGTTATTAGCCACAAAACGGAAAACAGCTACGTCTACGCCGAATCCGGCCTGGTGACCACGGTCGGGGTGAAGGATCTGGTGGTTGTCCAGACAAAGGACGCCGTGCTGATTGCCGACCGTAACGCCGTGCAGGACGTTAAAAAAGTGGTTGAACAAATTAAGGCCGATGGCCGTCACGAGCACCATATTCACCGCGAAGTCTACCGTCCGTGGGGGAAATATGACTCCATTGACTCCGGTGACCGCTATCAGGTGAAACGCATCACCGTGAAGCCGGGCGAGGGGCTGTCGGTGCAGATGCACCATCACCGCGCCGAGCACTGGGTGGTGGTTGCGGGTACCGCTAAAGTCACTATCGACGGTGAAGTCAAACTGCTGGGTGAAAACGAGTCCATTTATATTCCGCTGGGGGCGACACACTGTCTGGAGAACCCGGGGAAAATTCCTCTCGACTTAATTGAGGTGCGCTCCGGCTCGTATCTGGAAGAGGACGATATCGTGCGCTTCCAGGACCGCTACGGGCGGGTGTAGCACTCTGCATTATGCCCGGTGGCGCTGCGCTTACCGGGCCTGCGAATGACAAAAAAATCAATTTGGCCATTAAGTGGTCAGGGCCGACTGTTGCCTGAAAAAGGGGTCATCATGGAAAAATTAACCTGTTTTAAAGCCTACGATATTCGCGGCAAGCTGGGCGAAGAGCTGAATGAAGACATCGCGTGGCGTATTGGCCGCGCGTACGGCGAATATTTAAAACCGCAGACCATCGTGCTGGGCGGCGACGTGCGTCTGACCAGTGAATCCCTCAAGCTGGCCCTGGCGAAAGGGCTGCAGGACGCGGGCGTGGACGTGCTGGACATCGGTCTTTCCGGGACCGAAGAGATTTACTTTGCCACCTTCCACCTGGGCGTGGACGGCGGTATCGAAGTGACGGCCAGCCACAACCCGATGGACTATAACGGCATGAAGCTGGTGCGCAAGGGCGCGCGCCCTATCAGCGGCGACACCGGCCTGCGCGACGTGCAACGTCTGGCGGAAGCCAACGACTTCCCGCCAGTGAACGAGGCGAAGCGCGGCAGCTACAAAAAAATCAACCTGCAGAAAGAGTACATCGACCACCTGCTGGGCTACATCAACGTGGCGAACCTGAAGCCGCTGAAGCTGGTCATCAACTCCGGTAACGGCGCGGCCGGCCCGGTGGTGGACGCGCTGGAAGCCCGCTTTAAGGCTCTGAACGTGCCGGTGACCTTCGTCAAGGTGCACAACACCCCGGACGGCAACTTCCCGAACGGCATTCCTAACCCGCTGCTGCCGGAGTGCCGCGACGACACCCGCAACGCGGTGATTGAGCACGGCGCGGATATGGGGATCGCCTTTGACGGTGACTTCGACCGCTGCTTCCTGTTCGACGAGAAAGGGCAGTTCATCGAGGGCTACTACATTGTCGGCCTGCTGGCGGAAGCGTTCCTCGAGAAAAACCCGGGCGCGAAAATCATCCATGACCCGCGCCTTTCCTGGAACACCGTCGACGTGGTCTCCGCGGCGGGCGGCACGCCGGTGATGTCCAAAACCGGCCACGCCTTCATCAAAGAGCGCATGCGCGAAGAAGACGCCATCTACGGCGGCGAGATGAGCGCCCACCACTACTTCCGTGATTTTGCCTACTGCGACAGCGGGATGATCCCGTGGCTGCTGGTGACCGAGCTGCTGTGCCTGAAGGGGCAGACGCTGGGCGAGCTGGTGCGCGACCGCATGGCGGCGTTCCCGGCGAGCGGGGAGATCAACAGCAAGCTGGCGCAGCCGGCCGAGGCCATTGCCCGCGTGGAGCAGCACTTTGCGATCCACGCGCTGGAAATTGACCGTACGGACGGCATCAGCATGGCGTTCCCGCAGTGGCGCTTCAACCTGCGCTCGTCCAACACCGAGCCGGTAGTGCGTCTGAACGTGGAGTCCCGTGCTGACACGGCGCTGATGGAAGCCCGAACGAAGGACATTCTGGCGCTGTTGAATCAGTAATACTTGCCCCTCCCGGCGGGAGGGGGAACCGAATACAGGAACAACGATGACGAATCTAAAAAAACGCGAACGAGCGAGAACGAATGCATCGTTAATCTCTATGGTGCAGCGTTTTTCTGATATCACCATCATGGTCGGCGGATTATGGGCGGTGTGTCGGATCGGCGGGCTGCCGTTCTTATATATGCATCTGCTGATGGCCCTGATTGCGCTGGTCGTGTTTCAGATGATCGGCGGAATGACCGATTTCTACCGCTCGTGGCGCGGCGTGAAAATGACCACTGAACTGATGCTGTTGCTGCAGAACTGGACCCTGAGCCTGATCTTCAGCGCAGGCCTGGTGGCCTTCAGCCATGATTTTGATAATCGCCTCGTGACCTATCTGAGCTGGTATCTGTTAACCAGCGTCGGCATGGTGGTGTGCCGTTCCCTGATCCGCTTTGGGGCGGGCTGGCTGCGCAACCGGGGCTATAACCGTCGCTTCGTTGCCGTAGCGGGCGATCTGCCGGTTGGTAAGGTCCTGCTCGACAGCTTCCGCAAAGAGCCGTGGTTAGGGTTTGAAGTGGTGGGGATTTACCACGACGCGAAGCCGGGCGGCGTGCCCTCGGACTGGGCGGGCAATTACGAACAGCTTATTGAAGACGCGAAAGCCGGCAAAATTCATAACGTCTACATCGCCATGCAGATGAAAGACGAATCTCGCATAAAGCAGCTGATGCGCGAGCTGGCGGACACCACCTGTTCGGTGATCCTGATCCCGGACGTCTTTACCTTTAACATCCTCCATTCACGCATTGAAGAAGTGAACGGCGTGCCGGTGGTACCGCTGTACGACACCCCGCTGTCGGGCATTAACCGCGTGCTGAAGCGCGCGGAAGATATAGTGCTCTCTTCGCTGATTTTACTGCTCATCTCCCCGGTGCTGTGCTGCATTGCCCTCGCGGTGAAGCTGAGCTCTCCCGGCCCGGTTATCTTCCGCCAGACCCGCTACGGTATGGACGGTAAGCCGATTATGGTGTGGAAATTCCGCTCCATGAAGGTGATGGAAAACGACAAGGTGGTGACCCAGGCAACGCAGAACGATCCGCGCGTCACCCGCGTGGGGAACTTCCTGCGCCGCACCTCGCTGGATGAACTCCCGCAGTTTATCAACGTCTTCACCGGCGGCATGTCGATTGTTGGCCCGCGTCCGCACGCGGTTGCGCACAACGAGCAGTACCGCTCGCTGATTGAAGGCTACATGCTGCGCCATAAGGTGAAGCCGGGCATTACCGGTTGGGCGCAGATCAACGGCTGGCGCGGCGAAACCGACACGCTGGAAAAAATGGAAAAACGTATCGAATTCGATCTGGAGTACATCCGTGAATGGAGTATCTGGTTCGATATCAAGATTGTTTTTCTGACCATCTTCAAAGGTTTCGTGAACAAAGCGGCGTACTAAGATGAGCTTACGTGAAAAAACCATCAGCGGGGCGAAGTGGTCAGCGATGGCGACCATCGTCATCATTGGCCTCGGTCTGGTGCAGATGACCGTGCTGGCACGCATTATTGATAATCACCAGTTCGGCCTTTTGACCGTCTCGCTGGTGATTATCGCGCTGGCCGATACGCTGTCTGATTTTGGTATTGCCAACTCGATTATCCAGCGCAAAGAGATCAGCCATCTGGAGCTGACCACCCTCTACTGGCTGAACGTGGGGCTGGGGATTTTCGTGTTCGTGCTGGTGTTCCTGCTGAGCGATACCATCGCCAGCGTGTTGCACAACCCGGATCTGGCTCCGCTGATGCGCACGCTGTCGTTTGCTTTCGTGGTGATCCCGCACGGGCAGCAGTTCCGCGCGCTGATGCAGAAAGAGCTGGAGTTCAACAAGATCGGCATGATCGAGACCAGCGCGGTGCTGGCGGGCTTTACCTTTACCGTGGTGAGCGCCCATTTCTGGCCGCTGGCGATGACCGCTATCCTCGGATACCTGGTTAACTCTGCCGTGCGTACGCTGCTGTTCGGCTACTTTGGCCGCAAGATCTACCGTCCCGGGCTGCATTTCTCTCTCGCATCCGTCTCGTCCAACCTGCGCTTTGGCGCGTGGCTGACGGCGGACAGCATTATCAACTATGTGAATACCAACCTGTCGACGCTGGTGCTGGCGCGTATTCTTGGCGCGAGCGTGGCGGGGGGCTACAACCTGGCGTATAACGTTGCGGTTGTTCCTCCTATGAAGCTGAACCCGATCATCACCCGCGTGCTGTTCCCGGCGTTCGCCAAGATTCAGGACGACACCGAGAAGCTGCGCGTTAACTTCTACAAGCTGCTTTCCGTGGTGGGGATTATCAACTTCCCGGTGCTGCTGGGGCTGATGGTGGTTTCCAGCAACTTCGTGCCGCTGGTGTTTGGCGAGAAGTGGAACGGCATCATCCCGATCCTGCAGCTGCTGTGCGTGGTGGGGCTCTTGCGCTCCGTGGGGAATCCGATTGGTTCCCTGCTGATGGCAAAAGCGCGCGTCGATATTAGCTTTAAGTTCAACGTGTTCAAAACCTTCCTGTTTATTCCGGCAATTATCGTCGGCGGGCATATGGCGGGCGCCATCGGCGTCACGCTGGGCTTCCTGCTGGTGCAGGTAGTCAATACCGTTCTGAGCTACTTCATCATGATCAAGCCGGTGCTGGGCTCCAGCTACCGTCAGTACATCCTGAGCCTGTGGCTGCCGTTCTATCTCTCCTTGCCGACCCTGGCGGTGAGCTACGGCCTGGGCATCATCCTCAGCGGTCACCTGCCGCTGGCCGCGCTGCTGGCGGTGCAGGTTGCCGCGGGCGCGCTGGCATTTGGCGTGATGATTGTGCTGTCGCGCAATGCGCTGGTGGTGGAGATGAAGCGCCAGTTTTGCCGTAACGAAAAAATGAAAACGCTGCTTCGCGCAGGCTAGTTATTTAAGAGGCCATTATGAAATTATTAATTCTTGGCAACCATACCTGCGGCAACCGTGGCGACAGCGCCATTCTGCGCGGTTTACTGGATGCAATTAACACCCTTAAGCCTGAGACCGAAGTGGACGTGATGAGCCGTTATCCGGTCAGCTCATCCTGGTTACTGAACCGCCCGGTGATGGGCGACCCGCTTTACAGCCAGATGAAACAGCATAACAACGCCGCGGGCGTGATGGGCCGCGTGAAGAAAGTGCTGCGTCGTCGCTACCAGCACCAGGTGCTGCTTTCCCGCGTGACCGATACCGGCAAGCTGCGCAACATCGCGATCGCGCAGGGCTTTACCGATTTCGTGCGTCTGCTGTCCGGCTACGACGCCATTATTCAGGTCGGCGGGTCGTTCTTCGTCGATCTCTATGGCGTGCCGCAGTTTGAGCATGCGCTCTGTACCTTTATGGCGAAAAAGCCGCTGTTTATGATCGGCCACAGCGTCGGGCCATTCCAGGATCCGCAGTTTAACCAGCTCGCAAACTACGTCTTCGGCCACTGCGACGCGCTGATCCTGCGCGAGTCGGTCAGCCTCGACATGATGAAGCGCAGCGAAATTGACACCTCAAAAGTTGAGCACGGCGTGGACACCGCGTGGCTGGTGGATCATCAGGACGACAGCTTCCAGCCGAGCTACGCGGTGCAGCACTGGCTCGACGTGACGGCGAAACAGAAAACCGTCGCAATAACCCTGCGCGAGCTGGCGCCCTTCGATAAACGTTTAGGTACGACCCAGGCGGCGTATGAGAAAGCCTTCGCCGACGTGGTGAACCGCGTGCTGGACAGCGGGTACCAGGTGCTGGCGCTCTCCACCTGCACCGGCATCGACAGCTACAACAAAGACGACCGCATGGTGGCGCTGAACCTGCGCAATCTGGTTAACGATCCGTCGCGCTATCACGTGGTGATGGACGAACTAAACGACCTGGAGATGGGCAAGCTTCTCTCCGCCTGCGACCTGACCGTCGGCACGCGCCTGCACTCCGCCATTATCTCCATGAACTTTGGCACGCCGGCCATTGCCATCAACTATGAGCACAAATCAGCAGGCATCATGCAGCAGCTCGGTATGCCGGAAATGGCCGTGGATATCCGTCATCTGCTGGATGGTTCGCTGGGTGCGATGGTGGGGGACACCCTGGGTCAACTGCCCGCCATCAATGAACGCCTGGCCGTGGCGGTGAAAGCCGAGCGCGAGAAGGGCATTGGGATGGTGAAATCGGTACTTGACCGCGTGCGGGAGGGGAAATGAAGGTTGGTTTCTTCTTACTGAAATTTCCGCTGTCGTCTGAAACGTTTGTCCTGAACCAAATCACCGCGTTTATCGATATGGGATATGACGTGGAGATTATCGCCCTGCAAAAGGGCGATACCCAAAACACCCATGCGGCCTATACCCAGTATGGGCTGGAGGCGAAAACCCGCTGGCTGCAGGATGAGCCGTCCGGGAGGCTGAGCAAGCTGCGCCACCGGGCCAGCCAGACCTTGCGCGGGATCCACCGCGCGTCGACGTGGCGGGCGCTGAACGTTTACCGCTATGGGGCGGAATCCCGCAATCTGATCCTGTCGGCCATCTGCGGGCAAACCGCGCAGCCGTATCGTGCCGACGTGTTTATCGCCCACTTTGGCCCGGCGGGCGTCACCGCCGCGAAGCTGCGCGAGCTGGGCGTGATTGACGGCAAAATTGCGACCATCTTCCACGGTATTGATATCTCCAGCCGCGAAGTGCTGAACCACTACACGCCGGAGTATCAGCAGCTGTTCAGGCGCGGCGACATGATGCTGCCTATCAGCGACCTGTGGGCCGGACGCCTGAAAAACATGGGCTGCCCGGGAGAGAAAATTGCCGTTTCGCGTATGGGCGTGGATTTAACGCGCTTCACACGCCGTCCTGTAAAGGTGCCGGGAAAACCGCTGCAGATCATCTCCGTTGCTCGCCTGACCGAGAAGAAAGGCCTCCATGTGGCTATTGAAGCCTGCCGCCAGCTGAAAGCGCGCGGGGTAGATTTCCACTACCGCATTCTCGGTATTGGGCCGTGGGAGCGTCGTCTGCGCACGCTTATCGAACAGTATCAGCTGGAAGATGTCGTAGAGATGCCGGGCTTCAAGCCGAGCCACGAGGTCAAGGCCATGCTCGACGAGGCGGATGTCTTTCTGCTGCCCTCGGTGACGGGCGCCGATGGCGATATGGAAGGCATTCCGGTGGCGCTGATGGAGGCGATGGCCGTAGGTATTCCGGTGGTATCAACCCTTCACAGCGGGATCCCGGAGCTGATTCAGTCTGACCACTCCGGCTGGCTGGTGCCGGAGAATAACGCGATGGCCCTTGCGGACCGATTAGCTGCCTTCAGCGATATTGACCAGCAGGCGCTGGAGCCCGTGCTCCATAACGCCCGACAAAAAGTGGAAACCGATTTTAACCAGCAGGTGATTAACCGCCAGTTAGCGAGCCTGCTGCAAACGCTGTAACGCCGAGGATGTATGCTGAAAAAGATTACCCGACGCACCTTTGTCTCTTCTCTCTCCGTTCTGGCGGCCACGCCGCTGCTGTCGTCACGCATCGCGCGGGCGGCAAGCGGCAGAACGGTCTCTGTTAATCAGTACAATAACAACGACTGGATCGCCGCCTTTAAGCAGGCGTTTAATGACGGCGACACCGTCGTGGTCCCGGCCGGGCTCACCTGCGAAAACATCAATACGGGCATTTTCATTCCCGACGGTAAAACGCTGCTGATCCGCGGGGCGTTAACCGGCAACGGGCGCGGCCGCTTTGTGCTGCAGGAAGGTAGCAAAGTGATAGGCGAAGGTGCCGGTCGCACGGAGAACATTACGCTCGACGTTCGCGGCTCTGACTGCGTCATCAAAGGGCTGGCCATGAGCGGTTTTGGCCCGGTGACGCAGATTTACATCGGCGGCAAGAAACCGAGCGTGATGCGTAATTTGCTGATTGATAACATCAGCGTGAGTCAGGCCAACTACGCCATCCTGCGCCAGGGGTTCCACAACCAGGTGGACGGTGCCCGCATCACCAACAGTAAATTTAGCCATCTCCAGGGCGATGCGATCGAGTGGAACGTCGCCATCAACGATCGCAATATCCTGATCTCCGATCATGTCATCGACAACATCAACTGCACCAACGGCAAGATCAACTGGGGCATCGGCATTGGCCTCGCCGGCAGTACCTACGATAACGACTATCCGGAGAAGCAAACCGTCAAGAACTTCGTGGTGGCCAACATCACCGGCAGCAACTGTCGCCAACTGGTGCACGTTGAAAACGGTAAGCATTTTGTTATCCGCAATATCAAAGCCAAAAATATTACCCCCGATTTCAGTAAAAAGGCGGGAATAGACAACGCCACGGTGGCCATTTATGGCTGTGATAATTTCATTATTGATAATGTCGATATGGTGAACAGCGCCGGAATGTTAATCGGCTATGGGGTGATAAAAGGCGATTATTTGTCCATCCCGCAGAACTTCAAGCTCAACAATATTCATCTCGATAATCGTCAGCTTGCCTATAAATTGCGCGGAATACAGATTTCATCCGGTAACGCCACCTCGTTTGTGGCGATAACCAACGTGGAAATGCAGCGTGCTACGCTTGAACTGCACAACAAGCCGCAGCATCTTTTTTTACGCAACATCAATGTGATGCAGGAAGCCGCTGTGGGTCCCGCCCTGAAGATCAACTTCGACCTGCGCAAGGATGTGCGGGGTAAATTTATGGCGAAAGACGAGACGTTGCTGTCGCTGGCGAACATTAAAGCGGTGAATGAGAAGGGGCAAAGCTCGGTGGATATTGACCGGGTCGACCAGCAGGTGGTGAACGTGGAAAAGCTTAACTTTGCGCTTCCGCACAGATAATCGACAATTAGCAGTTTTGAGACTATTCCTGGGAAAGAAGCGTGATCTATTCAGATTACAACTACATAAATTTGTAGGGCTAAGGCGTAACATTACCTGAGGATTACGGCAAATCATGCTGGCGAAAACAGGTTTAAGAGCTATAATTCGTCAACCATTTTAAGGTGGAAGAAATAATGATTAATTTGAAAGCAGTCATTCCGGTAGCAGGCTTGGGCATGCATATGCTGCCAGCCACAAAAGCCATTCCTAAAGAGATGCTGCCGATCGTCGACAAGCCAATGATTCAGTACATTGTCGACGAGATTGTTGCTGCAGGGATCAAAGAAATCGTCCTGGTTACGCACTCGTCCAAGAATGCGGTAGAAAACCACTTCGACACCTCTTACGAACTCGAAGCGTTGCTTGAGCAGCGCGTTAAGCGCCAGCTGCTGGCGGAAGTGCAGTCTATTTGTCCACCTGGCGTGACCATCATGAACGTGCGCCAGGCGCAGCCGCTGGGTCTGGGCCACTCTATTCTGTGTGCCCGTCCGGTTGTGGGCGATAACCCATTCATCGTCGTGCTGCCGGATATCATCATTGATACAGCTTCTGCCGATCCGCTGCGTTATAACCTGGCGGCAATGGTGGCACGTTTCAATGAAACCGGCCGTAGCCAGGTGCTGGCGAAACGCATGAAGGGCGATCTCTCCGAGTACTCTGTGATCCAGACTAAAGAACCGCTGGAGACGGAAGGGCAGGTGAGCCGCATCGTTGAGTTCATCGAAAAACCGGATCAGCCACAGACGCTGGATTCAGACCTGATGGCTGTAGGTCGTTACGTTCTGAATGCCGATATCTGGGCGGAACTGGAAAAAACCGAGCCAGGCGCCTGGGATCGTATTCAGCTGACCGACGCGATTGCCGAGCTGGCAAAAAAACAGTCCGTAGACGCTATGCTGATGACCGGTGACAGCTACGACTGCGGTAAGAAAATGGGGTATATGCAGGCGTTCGTGAATTATGGACTGCGTAACCTCAAGGAAGGGGCGAAGTTCAGAACCCGTATTGAGAAGTTGCTCGCAAACGACTGATATTCCAGCCACGACTTGAACAAGCGGCAGTCATTATTTTGGTTAGATTTCATCACACCAAAATAATGACTGCCGCTTTTTGTTATTAATGTAATGATTACATAGAGTTATCTGATTTAAATCTGGACCGATTTGTAGCGATTTGTGCTTGTTTCTGCGGTCGTTTAGGACGACAATTAACGCCAGTTTTTTGTCTGTATCCAGACAAGAAAATCATTTAATCAGACATCGCTCAGTGCACTGGTAGCTGTTAAGCCAGGGGCGGTAGCGTGCCTTGTATTCGCAATTGAATATAGAACGGGCAGTCGTGGCCTATACAGTTTCTCGCGATCCTGCACTCTTCGCAGGCAAAAAATATCAGATAGAGCAGATAGGGGATATCAATGAAAGTATTGGTGACGGGCGGAACCGGGTTTCTTGGTACTGCTTTAGTCCGGACGTTGAAATCATCAGGACACGAGGTGATATTAACAACGCGCAAGCAGGAGAACACTGAACAGGGAATTTACAACCTGGGTGATATCTCAGCCGATACCAACTGGATAAATCTTCTTCAGGGATGCGACACTGTCATTCATACTGCGGGAAGGGCGCATATCCTTAATGATGATGCTCAGGACGCTTTAGCGGAATTTCGCCGTGTCAATCACGACGCGACGATGAAATTAGCGAGAGATGCTGCGACCAGTGGGGTTAAACATTTTATATTTGTAAGCTCAATCGGCGTTAACGGTAATGCCACCTCAGGGATCCCATTTACTGAGGCCTCGGAGCCACAACCCACTTCCGATTACGCCATTTCCAAGCGAGAAGCTGAGCAGAGTCTACTTAATCAATTTGCAGAAAGCGATATGGCGATCACCATTGTCCGCCCTGCATTGATTTGTGGTGAAAATGCACCGGGTAATATACAGCGTCTTTTAAAAATGGTTTCTAAAAACCTACCGTTGCCATTTAAAAAAGTCAGGAACAAGCGAGCGCTGGTGTCTCTGGATAATGTCGTCAGTTTCATCAGCGAATGCGTGGTAAATGAGAAATCCAAAAATCAACTCTATTTACTCGCCGATGCAGAACGTCCTTCAACCGAAGATATGATTAATGCCTTTGCCTCAGGAATGGGCATTAAAGCGAAACTGGTCTCATTTCCAACGGGTATCTTCAGGTTATTGCTTTCTTCAATTGGTAAACGAGGTATTTACGATCAGCTGTTTGGCGATCTGGAAGTCGATGCCTCTAAATCCCGGGAACATTTAAACTGGACGCCCCCGATAACCCTTTTTGAAACGATGAAAAAAACGGCGAAATATTATATCGAAGGTAATAAATAATGATGAGTTTTGGGATTGTGATATTCGCTTTTTTTGTCTCATACGCACTGACTTGGGGATTGCGGGGGTATGCCATAAAGCATAATGTTATTGACCGCCCTAATCAGCGAAGTTCTCATTCTGTACCCACCCCGCGAGGTGGTGGGGTAGCGATCGTCCTGACGCTCCTGGCTGCTTTAGTAGGATTTTATCTTAATCATACGCTTACGTTGGAGAGCTTCCTGGGGTTGTTTATTCCAGGTGGAATTGTTGCCATCATCGGTTTCCTTGACGATCATGGTCATATTGCGGCACGCTGGCGTCTATTGATGCATTTCCTGGCAGCAGCAATTGGCATCTATTTCCTGGGATCCTTCCCTGTCATTACGCTGTTTGGTTACGATCTTTCCTTATCCTGGATTGGTATGATTCTGGGCTGTGTTTATCTGGTATGGATGTTGAATTTGTATAATTTCATGGATGGAATTAATGGCTTAGCCAGCGCTGAAGCAATAACATTTGCCGCATGTAGTGCAATGTTGATTGTTGTAAACCAGTACACGGACGCGCCTGGAAGTATTTTTCCGATAACGCTTGCTCTTATCGGTGCCGCGGCTGGCTTTATTGTCTGGAACTTTCCGATAGCAAAAATCTTCATGGGCGATGCCGGAAGTGGTTTTCTAGGGATTACCATCGGGCTGATGATCCTGCACATTGCGAAAGTTGACTCGCATTTCTTTATTGCTGAGTTGTGCTTGCTGGGCGTATTTATCGTCGATGCCACAACAACTTTGATGAGGAGGCTCGTAGCAGGTAAAAAGGTCTATGAAGCACATGCCAGCCATGGCTACCAAATCCTCGCAAGAAAATATGGCAGCCACGTTCCGGTGACATCATTGGCAATTGCCGTCAATCTGCTGTGGCTTTTCCCCTTCGCCTTTTTTATTGCCTCAGGCAAAATTGATGGCGTTGTGGGGCTGCTCATCGCCTGGTTCCCGCTTCTCGTTGTTGCGCTGAAATGTGGTGCAGGCGTTAAAGACAAAGAGAGCAACGTCAATGCATGACTTATTGATTTTGGGCGCAGGTGGTCATGGTCGTACGCTGTACGAGACAGCGAGACTGCTGGGATATAGGGATATCGTTTTCCTCGACGATAATACCTCTGCCTGCCAGGAAATTAACCAGCTGATTGTCGGAAAAATTTCCGAGCTTCAGTTACATATCGGTAAGGTCAGTCATGTCGCTATTGGCATCGGAAACAATAAAGTCAGAGAGCAGCTCTATCAGCAACTGCTCGACTTAGGTATTCATCCTGTAACGCTTATACACCCCTTTGCATTTGTCAGTCCATCGGCGACCCTTGCTGAGGGAACTGTTGTATTAGCGGGAGCTGTAGTGGGTGCCAACGCAAAATTAGGTTTGGCAACGATTGTGAATAGCCACTCGACAATAGATCACGATGCCATTCTTGGTGATTTCGCTCATTTAGGTGTTGGTGTCCATCTTGCGGGCAGCGCTGTGATTGGGAAATCAGCGTTTCTCCAGGCGGGGACAGTGGGCGGTTATAATACTAAAGTAGACGATTACTCAGTGTGTCCTGCTGGTACTATTTTATAAACTGAATGCAAGCTTTAGTGAGGCGACCAGTTTTTAGTATGCTAAATTATTTAATATCTTTACCACGACCAATAAAACGTATTATCACACTCTCTATAGATGTTGTGCTTCTGTTGTGCGCATTTTGGTTTGCATTTTGGGTGCGTATTGATTCAATGACTCCAGTATATAGTACGGAGCATTGGCTTTTTATTTTCTCAATAATTTTAGTTACTCTGGCAATATTTGTTAAATTAGGGCTGTATCGGGCAGTAATCCGTTATATTACTGCCAAGATATTATTGGTCGTAACGATGGGGATGGTCATATCATCCATTTTGCTTATTATCGCAGCGTTCTATACCAACCTCTATTTGCCGAGAACGATTCCTTTTATCTATTTCTCATTCGGTCTGCTGCTTATTGCCGGATCACGGCTTGCAATGAGGATGTTAGTGAATCGTGGGTTGAATCTGGGCACTCGGGTAGTTATTTATGGTGCAGGTGCATCGGGTCGTCAATTACTGCCTGCGTTGAGCCAGATGGACGAATATTACCCCGTTGCTTTTGTCGACGATAATCGCGCCCTGCAAGGTCAGGTGATTCACGGGGTAAGCGTCTTCGCACCAGAAAAACTGCCCTGGCTGGTTGAGAAATACGAAGCGAAGAAAATTCTGCTGGCCATGCCAAGCGCAAGCCGGGCCAGAAAAAACGAAGTCATTAAAACCCTGGAAGGTCTGCCGTGCGAAGTGCTCTCCATCCCGGGAATGGTCGATCTGGTGGAGGGGAAGGCAAGCATTGATTCCTTGCGGAAAGTCGTTATTACAGACCTGCTGGGCCGCGATCCTGTCTCACCTATTCCGGAACTGATATCCCGTAATATCAACGGGAAAACAGTGATGGTTACCGGGGCAGGGGGGTCTATAGGGTCTGAACTATGCCGACAGATAATTAAAAATAAGCCAAACCAGCTTATTCTGTTCGAACTGTCCGAATTCTCCCTCTATTCCATTGATTCCGAACTGCGTAACCTGAATCTGAGTCAGGATTTTAAAGTTAAAATCTATCCAATCCTCGGAAACGTTCAGGATAAAGAGCATCTCGAAAGGTTAATCAGAGCATTCAACGTCGACACAATTTATCATGCTGCGGCGTACAAGCATGTGCCGCTTGTCGAGTTCAACGTCCTTGATGGCGTGCGCAATAATATCTTTGGTACGTTGAGCTGCGCTCAGGCTGCGGCAAGTTGCGGTGTTGAAAACTTTGTTCTGATTTCGACTGATAAAGCCGTTCGCCCTACCAACACCATGGGGGCGACCAAGCGCATGGCGGAGCTGGTGCTGCAAGCGCTGGCGAAGGAATCCAGTAAAACCTGCTTCAGTATGGTTCGTTTCGGCAACGTGTTAGGCTCGTCAGGCTCAGTTGTGCCGTTATTTGAAAAACAAATTGCTGCAGGTGGACCGGTGACGCTGACTCACGAAGATATCACGCGTTACTTTATGACCATTCCTGAAGCGGCTCAATTGGTTATCCAGGCAGGAGCCATGGGCACGGGCGGCGATGTTTTTGTTCTTGATATGGGGGAACCCGTCAAGATCATCGACCTTGCCCACCGCATGATTACGTTGCAAGGGCTTACCGTTCGCGATGATAAAAACCCTTATGGTGATATTGCGATAAAAACGACGGGTCTGCGGCCTGGTGAGAAACTGTATGAAGAGTTGCTTATCGGCGACAATGTATCCGTTACGCAGCACCCGCGTATCAGAACTGCTAACGAGGTGATGTTGCCGTGGAGTGAGATGAGCATTATTCTCCGTGACCTCGACAGCGCCTGCAGTCAGTTCGACTACGAGCGCGTGCGAGAGATTCTTTTACAGGCACCTGCAGCATTTAATCCAACCGACGGTATCTGCGATTTACTTTGGAATGAAAAGGTAAATTAAAATAGCAGATTGTCAGTTTCTCCGCCCTGGAAGCTTATCAATAGTTACCTGGGCGACAGCAACTAATTAATTGTTTCTGATAACATTAAGAGCGAAATAAACGTGAAAATTCTGGTCACTGGTGGAGCAGGCTTTATTGGGTCTGCGGTGGTACGACACATTATTAATGATACGCAAGATTCTGTTATTAACGTCGATAAACTGACTTATGCAGGGAATCTTGAATCGCTGGCCGAAGTCTCGCACAGCGAACGTTATCATTTTGAACATGCCGATATCTGCGACAGCAATGCCATGGCGCGTATTTTTGCAGAGCACCAGCCGGATGCGGTGATGCACCTGGCCGCCGAAAGCCACGTTGATCGCTCGATCACCGGCCCGGCAGCCTTTATTGAGACTAACATTGTTGGTACCTATGTACTGCTGGAAGCAAGCCGCCAATACTGGTCAGCGTTAGATGCTGATAAAAAAGCGTCTTTCCGTTTCCACCATATCTCAACAGATGAAGTCTATGGCGATCTTCCGCATCCGGATGAAATGGCCAAGGGAGCTGAACTGCCGCTGTTTACTGAAAAAACGGCCTATGCCCCAAGCAGTCCCTATTCTGCTTCTAAAGCGTCCAGCGATCATTTGGTCCGTGCCTGGCTGCGTACCTATGGTTTCCCTACCATTGTGACTAACTGTTCTAACAATTACGGTCCATATCACTTCCCGGAAAAACTTATCCCGCTGGTCATTCTCAATGCGTTGGAGGGTAAAGCCCTGCCTGTTTACGGTAAAGGAGACCAAATCCGCGACTGGCTGTACGTAGAAGATCACGCCCGTGCGTTATACACCGTGGTAACCCAGGGCAAGATTGGCGAAACCTATAACATCGGCGGCCACAATGAGAAGCAGAACCTTGATGTGGTAAATACCATCTGCTCATTGCTGGATGAAATCGTACCGAAGGAAGGTTCCTATCGTGACCAGATAACGTATGTGGCTGACCGCCCGGGTCACGATCGCCGCTACGCGATTGATGCAGAGAAAATTGGTCAGGAGTTGGGCTGGAAGCCTCAGGAAACTTTCGAAAGTGGCATTCGTAAAACCGTAGAATGGTACCTGGCGAACACAAAATGGGTAGAGAACGTGAAAAGCGGCAGCTACAAATCCTGGATTGAAGAAAACTACGGGGATCGTGCGTAATGAACATCCTGTTGTTTGGCAAAACAGGGCAGGTGGGCTGGGAGCTACAGCGTGCTCTGGCACCGCTGGGTCATTTGATTGCGGTTGACGTCCATTCGCAGGAATATTGCGGTGATTTCAGCAACCCTGAAGGCATCGCAGAAACGGTGCGCCGCATTAAGCCTGATGTCATCGTCAACGCGGCCGCGCATACCGCCGTCGATAAGGCCGAGTCAGAACCCGAATTTGCTCAGTTGCTGAATGCCACGAGTGTCGAGGCGATTGCCAAAGAGGCCCAAAAATTGGGGGCCTGGGTTGTTCACTACTCTACTGATTACGTATTCCCGGGTAATGGCGATACGCCCTGGCTTGAAACGGACGCCACAGCACCGCTTAATGTGTATGGTGAGACCAAACTTGCGGGTGAAAAAGCGTTAAGTGAAAATTGTTCACGCCATTTGATCTTCCGGACTAGCTGGGTTTATGCCGGTAAAGGGAATAATTTTGCGCGTACCATGCTGCGACTGGCAAAAGAGCGTTCTGAGCTGTCTGTTATTAACGACCAATTTGGGGCCCCTACCGGTGCTGAGTTATTAGCAGACTGTACGGCTCATGCTATTCGTGTTGCCCTGAATAAACCTGAAGTGGCAGGGACTTATCATCTGGTTGCCAGTGGTACAACAACCTGGTACGACTATGCCTCTCTGGTGTTTGATGAAGCGCGCAAAGCAGGAATTGAGCTGGCATTACAGCAGCTTCATGGCGTGCCGACCAGTGCGTACCCTACGCCTGCAAAACGTCCGGCAAATTCGCGCCTCAATACGTTAAAGTTCCAGCAGAATTTTAACCTCGTGCTGCCTCAGTGGGACGCGGGGGTTAAGCGTATGCTGACTGAGTGGTTTACAGCGACAGCGATTTAATAATGATCGGGATGCCTGGGAATGGGCATCTTATGACTATAGAGATGATGAAATGAAAACGCGTAAAGGTATTATTCTGGCGGGTGGCTCTGGTACTCGTCTGTATCCAGTGACAATGGCTGTTAGTAAACAATTATTGCCTATTTATGATAAGCCGATGATTTACTATCCGCTTTCAACGCTGATGCTGGCTGGTATTCGAGATATTTTAATTATTAGCACGCCACAGGATACACCACGTTTTGAACAACTGCTGGGTGATGGAAGCCAGTGGGGGCTGAATCTGCAATATAAAGTCCAGCCAAGCCCGGATGGCCTGGCCCAGGCTTTCATTATTGGCGAAGAATTCATTGGTAACGATGATTGTGCCCTGGTGTTGGGGGATAACATTTTCTATGGTCACGATCTTCCTAAATTGATGGATGCCGCGGTTAATAAAGATAATGGTGCAACGGTCTTTGCCTATCACGTGAACGATCCTGAGCGTTACGGTGTTGTCGAGTTTGATAAAAATGGTACCGCCATCAGCCTCGAAGAAAAACCGCTGGAACCGAAGAGTAACTATGCGGTGACGGGACTCTATTTCTACGATAATAGTGTCATTGAGATAGCGAAGAATTTAAAACCGTCAGCACGTGGTGAACTGGAAATCACGGATATTAACCGTATTTATATGGAGCAAGGCAAGCTTTCCGTGGCTATGATGGGCCGTGGCTTTGCCTGGCTTGATACAGGGACTCACCAGAGCCTGATTGAAGCGAGTAACTTCATTGCAACCATTGAAGAGCGCCAGGGGCTGAAAGTGGCTTGTCCTGAAGAAATTGCCTATCGTAAAGGCTTTATTAATGCTGAGCAAATAGCTCTCTTAGCAAAGCCATTAGCAAAAAATAATTATGGCAAATATCTTCTAAAAATGATTGATAAAAAAATATAATAACCAATTTTCTCAAATAATTTATAAAGTAGTATTGCTCTGTCACATTTCTCACATGAACATGTGAATGAATTTTTAAATTAGACAGAATTACTATATTTAAGCAGCAGTGAGGAAGTGTGGGGATTATATGCATTTTAGTGTGTTAATGTCGCTCTATGACAAGGAAAAACCTTCCTATTTGGAAGAGTGTTTTGACAGCCTGGCAAATCAAACGGTTAAAGCGGATGAAATCGTTCTTGTTTATGATGGGCCTATCAACGAAGCATTATGCACAGTGGTCGATAGATGGTCAATGTCATTACCTATCAAGATCGTCGCATTAAAAAAGAACGTTGGGTTAGGACAAGCGCTGAATGAAGGAATGAAACATTGTACATATGATTATGTCATGCGGATGGATACGGATGATATATGCCAACCAACTCGTTTTGAATTACAATCTGTATTTATGGAGCTAAACCCTGATATTGATATTTCAGGAAGTTGTATCCGAGAGTTTATAGGTGATAAAAACAATATAGTATCAGAAAGAAAAGTTCCTCTTACTGATAAAGAAATTAAAAAATTCGCCAGACATAAAAATCCTTTTAACCATATGACTGTCATTTTCAAAAAATCCAGCGTCCAGTCTGTTGGGGGATACCAGCACCATTATCTTATGGAAGATTATAATTTATGGTTGCGGTTACTAGGGGGGGGATTCAGAGCGGGCAACCTGGACGAATCATTGGTATTGGTCAGAGTCGGAGCTGATATGTTGGTCAGGCGACGCGGACTTAAGTATGTTTCAAGTGAGTATAAACTTGCTCGAATGAAAAGAATGACTGGTTTTCAGAGTATCTTATCGTCTCACTACTATTTTATTTTGAGAAGCATTCCACGATTACTGCCATTATGGGCGCTTAAGCGAATATATAATATTACACGAAAATAGAGACTCACTCTGCGAGTTACTGATATTGATAGAGGCTATAATGAAAATTTCTAATACTTCGCTCAGTGGTGTTTTGATTATCGAACCTCGAGTGTTTCATGATGAAAGAGGCTATTTCTTTGAGAGTTTTAACGAAAAAAACTTCAAAGAAAATATAGATCCAAACGTCACTTTTAAACAAGATAATCAGTCAAGATCTTCTAAAGGGGTTTTACGGGGTTTGCACTATCAAGAAGCACCTTTTGCCCAGGGAAAACTGGTTAGATGCGTTACAGGGCAGGTTTTTGATGTAGCGGTTGATATTCGAAAAGAATCTCCAACCTATGGGCAATGGGTCGGTGTTATTTTATCAGAAGAGAATAAAAAGCAGCTTTGGATCCCAGCTGGATTTGCACACGGTTTTTTAACTTTAAGTGAGCATGCAGAATTTCTTTATAAAACTACCGATTATTATTCTCCAGCACATGAACGTTGTATAAAATGGGATGATAAGGACTTGAATATAGAATGGCCAAAAATGGAATACATCATTTCTGAGAAAGATCAGAACGGTTTAACCTTTGCTTCATTAAACGTTCAAGGTAAATAATGAAAATCAATTTTATCCCACTTCAAAAGCATGGTGATGATCGTGGTTCATTGGTCGCCTTAGAAGAAGAGAATAATATCCCTTTTAGTATTAAAAGAGTTTACTACATCTTTGATACTAAAGAAGGTGTTCGTAGAGGTTTTCATGCGCATAAAAAATTAAAACAGGTTGCGATCGCCGTAAAAGGTTCTTGTCGTTTTCTGTTGGATGATGGGACAGAGAGGATAGAGGTTGTTTTGGACAATCCAGCGCAGGGGCTTCTCATTGATTCATGTATTTGGCGTGAGATGTATGATTTTTCGAGCGATTGCGTTCTGATGGTATTAGCTGACTGTCATTATGACGAAAATGATTATATTCGTGATTATGATGATTTTTTAAAGCAAGCAAGATAAATATTACAGGTTTAATATGATTAATTTTCTGAATTTAAAAGAAGTAAATGCCAGATACAAAGAAGAACTTAAAAATGCCTGCGCTAAGGTGATTGATTCAGGCTGGTATATTATGGGTGAGGAATTACAAAAATTTGAGAAGGATTTCTCATGCTTCTGCAATGTTAAGCATACAATTGGTGTAGCTAATGGTTTAGATGCACTCATTCTCATTTTTAGAGCCCTAAAAGAATTAGGAAAGCTAAAAGATGGTGATGAAGTTATCGTTCAGGCTAATACCTATATAGCATCGGTTCTGGCGATCACTGCGAACAATCTGAAACCTGTACTTGTCGAACCCGATGCGGATACATTCAATCTCTCACCTCAGAATGTTCGCTCAGCCATCACAGAGAAGACAAAAGCGATATTGCCAGTGCATTTGTATGGACAATTGTCTCCAATGCCTGAAATCATGGGGATTGCAGAAGAATTTGATCTACTCGTCATCGAAGATAGTGCGCAATCTCATGGGGCAAATATTAATGGTAAAAAATCTGGGAACTGGGGTATAGCGTCAGGGTTTAGTTTCTATCCAGGAAAAAATCTGGGTGCTCTGGGCGATGCGGGTGCAATCACTACCAATGATGATGAATTAGCAGATGTACTCCGTGCTTTAAGAAATTATGGTTCTCAGAAAAAATACGAGAACATTTATCCTGGAGTTAATAGTCGCCTTGACGAAATTCAGGCTGCAATGCTATCTGTTAAACTAAAATATCTGCCTCAAGAAACTATTCGCAGGCAAGAGATTGCAAAAATTTATATCGAAGGAATTTCTAATAGTTTGATCACAGTGCCGACAGTAACCTTTGACTCTGCACATGTTTGGCATCTATTTGTTGTGAAGTGCGAATACAGGGAACAGTTACAGGCATGGCTGACAAAAAATAATATTCAATCATTAATTCACTATCCAATACCACCTCATAAGCAAAAAGCATATGAGGAACTAAACGGTATGAGTTTGCCTGTGACGGAAAAAATTCATAATACTGTATTATCTATACCTCTTGATCCAACAATGTCAAACCTTGAGGTGGAAAAAGTTATCGATGCTTTAAATGAATTTACTGTATGAAAAAGTTGTTAAAGGTTACGGCAATGACAGGGTCATTAACATTATTAAAAATGTTAATTGGCTTTATAATTGCTAAAATAGTCGCGATCTACACTGGGCCATCAGGTATGGCCCTTTTAGGCCAAATACAAAGTCTGGTAAATGCATTTAATGGTGTTATTAACGCACCTGTTTCAAATAGCGTGATACGTTATACCGCTGAGCACCATGAAGATGGCTATGAAGCATGTAGCCCATGGTGGCGAGCTGCTTTATTTTGGATGTTAGTATTATATATCATTTTACTGCCAATTGGATTATTTTTAAACCACTATCTATCACAATGGTTATTCGGTGGGGCTGAATATCAATGGGTTATTTATTTGGCAGTGTTCGTTTTGCCCTTCACTGCTATTGGGACCTTAGTCAATTCTGTCATAAATGGACTGCAGAATTACAAACTCTATGTCTTATTGGGAATAGTCTCTGTTTCTGTTTCTGGTGCGGTTATGACAGCGCTAATCATTAGATGGAATATTGATGGTGCTCTGATAGCCGCAGCTTTGCAATCGGCATTGATAGGCATTTCACTGATTGTTATGAGCATTAAGCAGCCATGGTTTAGATTCAGCCTATGGTTTGGTAATATTGATAAAAAAGCATTGGCTGACACATGGGGATATATTGTGATGGCCATCATCACTGCTATCGCCATGCCGGTGGCATTGATGCTTATTAGAAACTTGCTGGTAGCTAATGAAGGATGGGCCGCTGCTGGGATGTGGCAATCCGTGTGGAAAATATCAGAAGTGTACTTGGGGGTATGTACCATGGCGCTTAGTGCTTATTATCTCCCAAGATTGTCTAAAATAAGTGATTATTATTCGATTAAACATGAGATTTGGAACACAGGCAAAATAATAATACCGATTGTAATAATTATGGCCGTTACAATTTATTTGTTACGCGATGTCGCCATCACTGTTTTATTCACTGAGCAATTCAGGAACGCAAGAGATTTATTTGGCATTCAACTTCTGGGGGATGTTGTTAAAATAGCAAGCTGGCTTTATGCATTTCCTATGATAGCTCGAAATGCAACAAAATGGTTTGTTGCAAGTGAGGTGTTTTTTTCTGCAACGTTGGTTGTGCTGAGTTATTATTTTATCCTGCATTTTGGTGTTCAGGGCGCCAATATAGCTTACTTATTGAACTATACTCTCTATTTTATTTTTGTTGTGACAAATTTAAAAAGAATTTCTAGCTGAGTAAATCTACTTATGGACAATGGCCAGTTTTTAGATCTATTATACTCGAACCTCACGTTATATTTGTCTTTGTTGGGTCTGGTTTTCATAATTTATTATGCATGGTTTGGTAATAAAGTTAGGCATGTTGCAGACCCTCTGATGATTGGTTTTGTTGCACAGGTTTTTTCCTGTTCAGTTGTTTTATTGTTAGAGTTTACCTCAGAGATAGATGATTTTTATTTCTATTCTTTTTTATATACTGAGGTTATGTTTTTAATACCATTGTTGTTTATGCGGAAAAATTATGTAAAGATTAATGATGATTCCCATGAACGCTTTCTGGCTTACAAACGTTGGAATTATGGGTACTCCAGTTTTTACTACACAACTACTATTTTACTCATCATAACGAGTATATATTATTTTGCTATTGTAGGTATTCCAATCTTAAATCAATTATCGAGGTTGGATACAAATGAATCAGCTGGAATTATTTCATGGTTTACCGATGTCTACTGGGTTTGTTTCCCAGCTATGGTAGCTATTAAGAGATATGTTTATCGTAGGAAAAGTTTTGTCGACTACGTGCTATTATTACTTTGTTTTGTATGTTTGCTGGTTAAAGGGGGGAAATCTGACTTCTTCTTTATGATTGTATCCTTATTTTTAGTTAAGGAAGTATATCAAATACGAGAATTAGCAAAAGTTGTAAAGATACTATCATATATATCCCCTTTAATAATTCTGGGATTGATGGTTGTTATTTTCAGTGTTTGGGGAGCCAACGGCAGTGTGGTTTCGGCGTTTTTTGAGCGTTTTGTTTTGTTTGGTGATGTTTTTTACCAAGGTTATAGCAAACCATTTATGGATTCGTTACCAAAGGATATTTATGTCTGGGATTATTTTTTTGGCGGTACAATAAACAAATTGTCTATGATTCTTGGTTATCCGGTCAAAGACAAAGTCATTTTTGGATACGAGATTTCAAAATACTATTATAATATTGACAGTGGAATTGGTCCCAACGCAAGACAGAACATTCTTGGGTTGTATTTGTTTGGGCCATATTTTTGTGGTGTTTTTTCGTTTGTTTTAGGGCTAATATATTTGGCAATAAGACGTGGTACATTTTTAGTAAATAACCGAACAAGAGCTTATTCATTAAGAGTTGTATTCTATATTATCTTTTGTACCTATTCTTGTTATTTATTTATCGACCCAACTTTGACATGGGGTTTGTATTTAAAAACAACGTTCGTATTTATTTTCCCGCTTATTGTGTCGCTACTTAATCAATCTATATATAATAGGCGATTAAAAGGTGTATAAAATTTGGTGATGAATAAGAAAGCTATGAATTCTCTATCCGTGATAGTTCCACTGTATAATCAAGCACTATATGTTGAAGAGTGTCTCAATGCATTAAACAAAATAGATAATCTAAATGTTGAAGTGATTATTATTGATGACTATTCACGCGATACATCTGTAGAACGGGTATCGACCTGGATTGAGAAACACTTTGATACAAAACTAAATGTTCGTTTTTATAAAAATGAATCTAATCTTGGAATATGTCGAACTTTAAATAAAGGAGTTAAGTTATCGACTCATAACCTTCTTTACATTTGTGCCGCTGATGATTTTCCATTGTCAGATGTGATTAACAATAAAGTGCGTTTACTTAATGAGTCTGATTATGACGCAATAATAAGTGATGTCATGATCATTGATGAAAAATCCAAAATAGTCTTAAATAGTGGATTTAAAGATTATTTTCATGCCAGTCTAAAAGCCCTTGAGAGCTCTAAATTCTTGGCTGGAGAAGTTATTACTAATTGGTGCATTCCTGGCCCATGTCTACTAATAAAAAAAGACGTATATAATGAGATTGGTTTTTATAATGAATCACTGATCGCTGAAGACCGAGATTTTTATTTGAGGTTATTTAGACATGCTAAAGTTCTCTTTGATTCAGAGCGAATAGCTGCGTATAGAGTGCATTCTTCAAATATTTCTAAAAGTACAACTTTTAGGAAGAATATGAATTTAGAAATACGCAAAATAAATTACAGCTATGCTTCTGAATGGCAAGGTATATACAAGCTATATCTTAAAAGCTATGGCTTAAGTCTTATTTCAGAATCAAAGCTATCTATTTTTTATTCGATGCTTGGGAGCATCGTTCGTAAGGTTTTACGAGTTATATTTATATTGAAGGTATATTTCTCTCATGGATAATAAAGTCTGCGGAGTGGTGGTAACATATAACCCAAATATTGATGATCTCCAAATTTTAATTAACTCGATGACCTCGCAAGTTGATGAGATAATTATTGTTGATAATGGCTCCAGCACTGATTTCAGCGGCCTTCGTATACCCGATAAGTTGCACTTTGAATTCTTAAATGAAAATGCTGGTATCGGAAGAGCACAAAATATAGGTGCTCGATTAGCAATTAAAAATGATTGTAAATTTGTTTGTTTTTTTGACCAAGATAGCCGTTTAGAACCTAAATTCATTTCAAGTCTGAAGGATGCCTATTCAGATCTTACCCAGCAAGGTATTAAAGTTGGAGCACTGGGGCCTATAATTATTGATGAAAGATCAGGGAAAAAATTTCCCTTTTACCGTTACACAACATTTAAACGTATAGTGGTTAGCGCAGACGAAAATGAAAAATATATTGAAACTCAACAATTAATTTCATCGGGAACATTTTTTGGCGTTGATATATGGTCTTCTGAATCTGAAAACCATGAGGGATTTTTCCTTGAATATGTTGATACCGATTGGTGTTTACGGTTATCACAAAAGGGATATAAATTATTTGGCGTAACTAAAGCTCATTTAATCCACAAGCTCGGTGATGACCGCAAAAAAATATTGAATGTTTTGGAGGTACCAATACATTCAACATATCGATATTTTTATGTATTCCGTAATGGCGTTTATTGTAGTTTCTACAGGAAGTTCCCATTTAGTTGGAGTTCATATAACATATTCAGACTAATATCTTTCTTTTTTATCATGTTAATGCTTAAGAAAGATAAATTAAAATTTACCAGGTATGTGTCTCTGGGAATTTATGACGGTATCAGGAAAAATTTTTCAAGAAAGTTAAAATAATAGAATGAAATTTTAAGTTTTTCTAAAAATTAATATGCCGCGAACACTGTTATGAGTAATTGGTTCAGAGTTGTAAGTTTCTGAACCATTTACTTTTAAAGGTAACGCACGATTTTCCCTGGATTACCAACTACAACTGCATTGTCAGGAACATCTTTTGTTACTACGGTGCCTGCACCTATCATGCTATTAGCACCTATAGTTATTCCTGGTAATATGGTTGAGTTAGCACCAATTGATGCCCCCTTTTTAATCCAGATTTTAGGGTACTCTGTACAATATTGCTTTGATCTTGGGAATTTATCATTTGTAAAAGCCACACAGGGTCCAATAAATACATTATCTTCGATCCTTGTGCCATCCCAAATATAAACTCCTGATTTAACGGTTACATTGTCACCAAGGATAACATCATTCTCGATTAACGTATGAGCACATATATTGCAGTTTTTACCAATTTGTGCATTTTCGAAAACTACCGCAAACTGCCATATGGTAGTGTCTTGACCGATATGTGTTGATTTAACATCACTTAGATTATGTATTTTCATTTATAAACCTTAAAGTTGACGCGTAATTATTAAAATAATACTGCTGAATGCTTTCTATTATAATCGATCTAAGTTAGAATTTACACATTCTGCTCGCTCAATAATAATGTTATCTGACAGGAGTATGTAATGTCCAAGCAACAGATCGGCGTTGTCGGTATGGCAGTGATGGGGCGCAACCTGGCGCTCAACATCGAAAGCCGTGGTTATACCGTCTCCGTTTTCAACCGCTCCCGTGATAAGACTGAAGAAGTGATTGCTGAGAACCCAGGCAAGAAACTGGTTCCTTTCTATACGGTGAAAGAGTTCGTTGAGTCTCTGGAAACGCCTCGTCGTATCCTGTTAATGGTGAAAGCGGGCGCAGGTACCGATGCAGCTATCGACTCCCTGAAGCCTTACCTCGAAAAAGGTGACATCATTATTGATGGCGGTAACACCTTCTTCCAGGACACCATTCGTCGTAACCGTGAGCTGTCTGCTGAAGGCTTCAACTTCATCGGTACCGGGGTTTCCGGTGGTGAAGAGGGCGCCCTGAAAGGCCCATCTATCATGCCTGGCGGCCAGAAAGATGCGTACGAACTGGTTGCGCCTATCCTGACCAAAATCGCAGCCGTGGCTGAAGATGGTGAGCCTTGCGTAACCTATATCGGTGCAGACGGTGCAGGTCACTATGTGAAAATGGTGCACAACGGCATCGAATACGGCGACATGCAGCTGATTGCTGAAGCTTACTCCTTGCTGAAAGGCGGTCTGAACCTCTCTAATGAAGAGCTGGCTGAAACCTTTACCGAGTGGAACAAAGGCGAGCTGAACAGCTACCTGATTGACATCACCAAAGATATCTTCACGAAAAAAGATGAAGAGGGTAAATACCTGGTTGATGTGATTCTGGATGAAGCTGCGAACAAAGGTACCGGTAAATGGACCAGCCAGAGCTCTCTGGATCTAGGCGAACCGCTGTCTCTGATCACCGAATCCGTCTTCGCGCGTTACATCTCTTCCCTGAAAGAGCAGCGCGTCGCGGCGTCTAAAGTGCTGTCTGGCCCACAGGCTAAACCAGCGGGTGATAAAGCCGAATTCGTTGAAAAAGTGCGTCGTGCCCTTTACCTGGGTAAAATCGTTTCTTACGCGCAGGGCTTCTCTCAGCTGCGTGCGGCGTCAGACGAGAACAACTGGGACCTGAACTACGGTGAAATCGCGAAGATCTTCCGTGCGGGTTGCATCATTCGTGCGCAGTTCCTGCAGAAAATCACCGATGCCTATGCTGAAAATGCCGGTATCGCTAACCTGCTGCTGGCGCCGTACTTCAAGAAAATTGCGGACGAATACCAGCAGGCGCTGCGTGACGTGGTTGCCTACGCTGTTCAGAACGGGATCCCGGTTCCGACCTTCTCTGCTGCAGTAGCCTACTACGACAGCTACCGCGCTGCTGTTCTGCCTGCCAACCTGATTCAGGCACAGCGTGACTACTTTGGTGCGCATACTTACAAACGCACCGATAAAGAAGGCGTGTTCCATACCGAATGGATGGAATAAGTTAACTTACTCGCTGTAATCAAAACCCGGAGCCAGTCTCCGGGTTTTTTTATGCAAAAAATGTCGCCTGTTATTCGAAGTAGTCTGAATCTCGCCCCGCTCGTAGTGATTACTCCTGGTTTGCCTTGACAGTTCAGTTTGCCAAGAGGTACAAAGCCCAACAGTTACGTTTATCGCGATGGTCTGGCGGCCATCAGTACAGTTAACTCACAGAAGTCATTAGCGAATGAAAATAACAATCTCCGGAACAGGGTATGTCGGTCTTTCTAACGGCATTCTGATTGCCCAGAATCATGAAGTCGTTGCGCTGGATATCGTCCAGGCCAAAGTGGATATGCTCAATCAGAAAAAATCGCCGATTGTGGATAAAGAAATCCAGGACTACCTCAGCAATAAACCGCTGAATTTCCGCGCCACGACAGATAAAGAAGATGCATACCGCGATGCGGATTACGTCATCATTGCGACGCCTACTGACTACGATCCTAAAACCAACTACTTCAACACCTCAACTGTAGAAGCGGTGATCAAAGACGTTATCGCGATCAACCCTGATGCGGTGATGGTCATTAAATCGACTATTCCTGTTGGGTTTACCAAATCCATTAAAGAAAAGTTTGGCATTGATAATATCTTCTTCTCGCCAGAATTCCTGCGTGAGGGAAGAGCGCTTTACGATAACCTGCATCCTTCGCGTATCGTTATTGGCGAACGCTCCGAGCGCGCTGAACGTTTCGCCGCGCTGCTTCAGGAAGGCGCAGTGAAGAAAGATATTCCGGTGCTGTTCACGGATTCCACCGAAGCGGAGGCGATCAAGCTTTTCGCGAATACCTATCTGGCAATGCGAGTGGCTTATTTCAATGAGTTGGACAGCTACGCAGAGAGTCTTGGCTTGAATACCCGCCAGATTATTGAAGGTGTGTGTCTCGACCCGCGTATTGGCAACCACTACAACAACCCGTCATTTGGCTACGGCGGCTATTGCCTGCCAAAAGATACTAAACAATTGCTGGCAAATTATCAGGCTGTGCCGAACAACCTCATTTCGGCGATTGTTGACGCTAACCGTACACGTAAAGATTTCATCTCCGACTCCATCCTTGCGCGTCAACCGAAAGTGGTCGGCGTATACCGTCTGATCATGAAGAGTGGCTCCGATAATTTCCGCGCCTCTTCAATTCAGGGGATTATGAAGCGTATTAAGGCGAAAGGCGTGCAGGTCATCATTTATGAACCTGCAATGCAGGAAGATGAGTTCTTCCACTCCCGAGTGATTCGCGATCTGGATGCGTTCAAGCAAGAAGCGGACGTGATCATCTCGAACCGCATGTCGGAAGAGCTGGCGGATGTTGCGGATAAAGTTTATACCCGCGATCTGTTTGGTAGCGACTGATTCCCTGCTTTATCCCGTAAAAAACCCGGCTGAATTGCCGGTTTTTTTTATTTTCAGACTTTGTAAAACTCGCGGTACCAGTCAACGAAGTTCTTCACGCCATCTTTGACTGAGGTTTGCGGTTTAAACCCTATCACGTCATACAGCGCTTTAGTATCTGCGCTGGTTTCCAGTACGTCTCCTGGCTGGAGAGGCAGCATGTTTTTCTCCGCTTTTTTACCCAGCGCGTCTTCCAGCGCGGTAATGTAATCCATAAGTTCTACTGGCGAACTGTTACCGATGTTATAAACCCGGTAAGGCGCTGAGCTGGTTGCCGGGGAGCCGGTCTCAACGGTCCAGTTTGTGTCTGGCTGAGGAATAACATCCTGCAGACGAATAATGGCCTCAGCGATGTCATCAATGTAGGTAAAGTCGCGCTTCATCTTACCGTAGTTATAGACATCGATATTTTTGCCTTCAACGATCGCCTTAGTAAACTTAAACAGCGCCATGTCCGGGCGTCCCCACGGACCGTACACGGTGAAAAAGCGCAGACCGGTGGTCGGCAGATTGTAGAGATGCGAGTAGGTGTGCGACATAAGCTCATTGGCTTTTTTGGTCGCGGCATAGAGTGAGACCGGGTGATCCACGGAATCGTCAGTCGAGAAGGGCATTTTGCGGTTGAGGCCATATACGGAGCTGGATGAGGCATACAAAAGATGCTGAACGTTATTATGGCGGCAGCCTTCCAGCACGTTGAGATGGCCGATAAGGTTGGCATCCGCGTATGCGTGAGGGTTTTCCAGGGAGTAGCGGACGCCCGCCTGCGCGGCCAGATGAATCACGCGATCAAATTTCTCGCGCGCGAAAAACCCCGCCATACCTTCGCGATCGGCTAACTCCAGCTTATGGAAGGTGAAACGCTCAGATGTTAACAGTTCCAGGCGCGCCAGCTTCAGGTTGACATCGTAGTAATCATTCAGGTTATCGATCCCAACAACCTGATGACCAGCCTCGAGGAGGCGTTTGCTGACATTCGCACCGATAAAACCTGCAGCGCCCGTGACCAAAAATTTCATAGCTTCCCTCATAAACCTTTTTCTTACAGATGCCATAGCGCATCACATGGTGTCTATGATAGCGCGAAGGGTCGAAGTTACATAACCCATCTTTCCGATTTAACTCATCGGATTCTTATAGAAAAATCGCCAGTAACAGATAAACTAAGCAGACATCATTCTGTTTGCCCTTTTTCATCTGTTAGGGATTGTATGACACAAAACAACAATAGCCAGGTCAGTCGAAGCAATGACCCTGAGCAAATTGATTTACTTGATTTAATGCTGCAGCTGTGGCGTGGGAAGTGGATGATAGCAACCTTTGTTGTTGTTTTTATCGCCCTGGCAATTGGATATTTATCGGTCGCAAAGGAGAAATGGACCTCAAGCGCAATTATTGCGCAACCTGATGTCGCTCAAATTGCAACATATTCTAATGCGTTGAATATCCTCTACGGTAGCGCTGCACCCTCAATGCTTGATGTTCAAACACGCGCTATTGGTCGTTTCAATTCTTCCTTCTCTGCATTGGCACAGGCACTGGAAAATCAGGAAGAACCTGAAAAACTGACGATTGAGCCTGCTGTAAAAGGGGAAGCACTGCCATTAAGTGTTTCCTATACCAGTACATCCGCAGAAGCCGCTCAAAAACAGCTGGCGCAGTACATCCAGCAGGTTGATGAGCAAACGGCAAAAGAGCTTGCCGTTGACCTTAAGGACAACATCAAGGAGCAGATAAAGACCCTTAATGATTCTCTGCAAAACCAGGAGAAGGTTGCTCAGGAGCAGAAGGATCTGCGTATAAAACAGATTGCTGAGGCGCTGAAGAATGCTGAAGCGGCTAAAATCACTACGCCGCAGATTCAGCAAACCCAGGATGTGACGCAGGAAACGATGTTCCTCCTGGGAAGCGTAGGGCTGAAATCGATGATTGAAAACGAAGCCTCTCGTCCCCTGGTCTTTTCTGCTGCATACTATCAGACCAGGCAAAACCTGCTGGACATCCAAAACCTGAACGTAAAGCCGGACACAATACACGTCTACCGTTACGTCATGAAACCGGATCTGCCCGTTCGTCGTGACAGCCCGAAAAAAGCCATTGTGCTGATCCTTGCCGTGCTGCTGGGCGGAATGATTGGTTCCGGTGTGGTATTAGGGCGTAACGCATTACGCAACTATAAGCCAAAAGCCTGATTTGCAGATTAAAAAAAACCGGGGAATATCCCCGGTTTTTTTATTTGTGACGTTTGCGAAGATTTTCAATCACCGCCGTCAAATCCAGGTCCTGATCCTGCAGCAGCACCAGCAGGTGATACATCAAATCAGACGCTTCATTCGTCAGCTCCTCGCGGTCATGCACGGTCGCGGCCAGCGCGGTTTCAACGCCTTCTTCACCCACCTTCTGTGCAATACGCTTGGTTCCGCTGGCGTACAGCTTCGCGGTGTAGGAACTTTCAGGATCCGCCGTTTTACGCTCTGCCAGCAGCTGTTCCAGTTGATACAGGAACAACCACTGGTGGCTCGCCTCGCCGAAGCAACTGCTGGTGCCCTTATGGCAGGTTGGGCCGATTGGGTTTGCCAGCACTAGCAGGGTGTCGTTATCGCAGTCAGGCGTTATGCTCACTGCATTCAGGAAATGACCCGAGGTCTCGCCTTTGGTCCACAGGCGCTGTTTCGTACGCGAGTAGAAGGTCACTTTACCGCTGTCGATCGTTTTCGCCAGCGCGTCCTGGTTCATATATCCCAGCATCAGCACTTCGCCTGAGACGGCATGCTGGACAACCACCGGCAGTAATCCTTCAGTTTTTTCCCAGTCCAGCTGCGCCTGTTGTTGCTCTGTTAACATACCCTGATCTCCACGCCCTGGTCGGCCAGGTACGTTTTTAACTCACCAATATTAATAATCTGTTTGTGGAACACGGAAGCGGCCAGCGCGCCGTCCACGTTCGCATCGCGGAAGGCTTCCAGGAAGTGTTCCATGGTGCCCGCGCCGCCAGAAGCAATCAGCGGAACGTGGCAGACCGCACGGACTTTTTTCAGCTGCTCGAGGTCATACCCGTTACGCACGCCGTCCTGGTTCATCATGTTGAGGACAATCTCGCCCGCGCCACGCTTCTGCACTTCCTGCACCCAGTCGAGCGTTTCCCACTGCGTCACGCGCGTGCGGCTTTCATCCCCGGTGTACTGGTTTACGTGGTACTTGCCCGTTGCGGCGTCATACCAGGTGTCGATCCCAACCACAATGCACTGCACGCCAAAACGATCTGCAAGGCGGGTAATGAGCTCCGGGTCGGCCAGGGCAGGGGAGTTGATAGAAATCTTGTCGGCGCCAAAGGAGAGAATTTTGGCGGCGTCGTCAGTGGACTTAATCCCGCCCGCCACGCAGAATGGAATGTCGATCACTTCCGCCACGCGTGCCACCCAGCTTTTGTCGACCACGCGGCCATCGCTGGATGCGGTGATATCATAAAAGACCAGCTCGTCGGCGCCTTCATCGGCATAGCGTTTTGCCAGCGGGACGATGTCGCCAATGGTCTCGTGGTTGCGGAACTGCACGCCTTTCACGACCTGACCATCGCGTACGTCAAGACAAGGAATTATCCGTTTTGCCAGCATTGAATCGCCTCCGTCACAGTAAATTTACCTTCCAGCAGGGCCCGGCCCACAATCACGCCCTGCACACCGGTACCGCGCAGCGCGGCCACGTCGTCTATATCACCGATACCGCCAGAAGACTGGAACGCTACCTGCGGATAACGCGCGCAGACCTCTTCATACAGCGAGACGTTGGAGCCCGCCAGCGTTCCGTCCCGGGAGATGTCCGTGCACAACACGTGCTTCAGACCAACGGGAAGATAGATCTCGACCAGCTCTTCCAGCGTCACGCCGGAATTTTCCTGCCAACCGCTAACGGCCACCTGCTTATTACCCTGTTCATCAATACGCACGTCCAGGGCCAGGACCAGGGCATCGGCGCCAAAGCGGCGGAACCAACCTTTCACGGTCTCAGGATCTTTCACGGCGGTTGAACCCACCACCACGCGGGCCACGCCAGCGTCCAGCAGCGCCGCGACGTCATCTTCCGTACGCACGCCGCCACCGACCTGGACGGGCACATCAACACCCGCAACAAGTTGTTTAAGCAGCGGGATCTGGCGTTTCGCCGGGTCTTTTGCGCCCGTCAAATCCACAAGGTGCAGTACCTGCGCACCCTGGGCGGCATAATCCTGCAGACGCGGCAGCGGGTCGTTTCCGTAGTCGCGCTGCTGGCCGTAATCGCCCTGGTGGAGACGGACAACCGTACCGTCAATTAAATCTAATGCGGGAATAATCATCACATCTCCAGGAAGTTTTTCAGCAGCTGCGCACCCGCGGCGCCAGAGCGCTCCGGGTGAAACTGCACGCCGAAGAAATTGTCTTTCTGTACGGCCGCCGTGAACGCCTCACCGTAGGTGCACTGAGCGATCGTATTCACGTTCACCGGCATGGCGTAGCTGTGCACGAAGTAAAAATACGCGCCGTCTTCGATGCCGCGAAACAGCCGGTCGCCCGCTTTGGCGTAAACGCGGTTCCAGCCCATATGCGGCAGAGGCAGGCCGCGATCGGTCATTTTCGGCACGTCTTCGTCAATAATGCCCAGCAGGTCAACGCCGTTGCTCTCTTCGCTGCGACGGCCCAGGATCTGCATGCCCAGACAAATGCCCAGCACCGGCTGGGTACAGGCTTTGATCAGGTCGACCAGCTCGCGTTCGCGAATCTGATCCATCGCCGCCTGCGCGGTGCCCACGCCCGGTAAAAAGAGTTTGTCGGCGCGCAGCACCACGTCCGGGTCACGGCTTACCACCGGCTCATAGCCGTGGCGCGCAATCGCCGATTTGACGGAGTTCAGGTTGGCGCATCCGGTATCCAGAATGACCACGTTCATTACAACACTCCTTTCGACGAGGGAAGGGCGTCACCTTCTACGCGAATTGCCTGACGAAGGGTACGGCCAAAGGCTTTGAAGAGGCTCTCCACGCGGTGGTGGTCGTTCTTGCCCTTGGTCTTCAGGTGCAGCGTCAGGCCCATGGTGTAGGACAATGAGCGGAAGAAGTGCTCCACCATTTCGGTGCTCAGATCGCCCACGCGCTGGTAGGTGAAATCGGCTTTATACTCCAGGTGCGGACGACCGGAGATGTCCATCGCGCAGCGCGCCAGACACTCATCCATCGGCAGTACAAAGCCGAAACGGTTAATGCCGCGCTTGTCGCCGAGCGCCAGCTTCAGGGCTTCACCCAGCGCCAGGCCGGTATCTTCTACGGTGTGGTGATCGTCTATATAGAGATCGCCTTTTACCGTAATTTCCATGCGGAAACCGCCGTGGGTGGCAATCTGGTCCAGCATGTGATCGAAGAAACCGACGCCGGTGTGGATCTTGCTGCCGCCTTCACGGTCCAGCCAGACCTTCACATCAATCTGCGTTTCTTTGGTGTTGCGCTCAACGTGGGAATAGCGGTCGCGTTTTGTCAGCTGTTCGCCAATCTTCGCCCAGTTAAGGTTGTTACGGTCGTAGCGCAGCCCCGCGATGCCCATGTTTTCCGCCAGCGTATTATCGGTGATGCGATCGCCGATAACATAGCTGTTGGTTTTATCCAGCACATCTTCAGCCAGATAGCGCTCTACCAGCTTCACCTTTGGCTTACGGCAGTCACACTCGTCGGCCGGCATGTGCGGGCAAATCAGCACTTCATCAAATACCACGCCCTGAGAGGTCAGCACCTGCATCATCAGATTATGCGGGCCGTCAAAGTCTGCCTGCGGGAAGCTGTCGGTACCCAGACCATCCTGGTTGGTGATCATCACCAGCTTAAAGCCTGCTTTTTGCAGCTTGAGCAGCACCGGGATCACGTCCGGTTCAAAAGCCAGCTTGTCGAATCGGTCGACCTGAAAATCGGCTGGTGGCTCCGAAATAAGGGTGCCGTCACGATCGATGAAAAGGATCTTCTGGGTCATACTTTCTCCGCTTTCAGGGCGTCAATCACGCGCTGGCTCTCTGCATGTGTGCCTACGGTAATGCGCAGGCACCCGCTCAGAGAAGGTTGTTTATTCTGGTCTCGTAAGATAATGCCCTGATCCCATAAAGATTTAAATACGGCACTCGATGCGGTGAAGCGCACCAGGATGTAGTTAGTTTCCGAGTCGAATACCTGCTCCACGCAAGGGATATCCTTCAGGGCGGTCACCAGATACTGACGTTCCTCCAGAATTTGCGCCACGCGCTCGCGCATCGCGTTGATCCCCTGTGGCGTCAGCGCCTGTGCCGCAATATCGGCAACCGGCGTTGAGAGCGGGTACGGGGCGATCACTTTCAGCAGCAGGTCGATGACCTCTTTATTTGCCAGGGTGAATCCGCAGCGCAGACCCGCAAGGGCAAAGGCTTTTGACAGCGTACGCAGCACGACCAGGTGCGGATACTCTTCCAGCCAGCCAGCCAGCGTCGCCTGCGGGCAGAACTCGATGTAGGCTTCGTCGGCAACCACCAGCGCTTTACCGCGCGTCATCTCCAGCAGGGTGCGAATATCCTGCGGGTTGATAATCTGTCCGGTCGGGTTGTTCGGGCTACAGACAAAGACAACTTTTACGCCATCGAGATTGTCGGCAATGCCCTGCAGATCCAGCTGCCAGTTCTCCAGCGCCTGCACGTTGCGGCACGCCACGCCGAAGGTTTCCGCGCTGACGCTGTACATACCGTAGGTCGGCTGGCAGTACATCACCGCGTCTTTGCCCGGTTCGCAGAAGGCGCGGATCAGTAGTTCAATGCCCTCATCAGCGCCGCGACTGACCAGCACCTGCTCCGGCTTCACGCCAGCATACTGCGCGTAGTTTTCAATCACGGCCTTCGGCTGACACTCCGGATAGCGGTTCAGCGTTTGCTGCGACAGCTCAAACTGCACCGCCGTCGGGAATTCGTTGGCGTTCAGCCAGACATCTCCTTTGCCTCCCAGACGACGCGCGGACTGATAAGGCGTCAGGCGACGGACATTTTCGCGGGCTAATTCTTCAATGTTCATGCTTGCTCCTTCAGGGCTGCAACGCGCAGCGTAACGGCATTTTTGTGGGCGGTCAGCCGCTCGGCGGCGGCCAGGGTTTCAATAGTAGACGCCAGTGACGCAAAACCTTCGCGGGAGAGCTCTTGCACGGTCATGCGTTTCTGGAAATCCGCCAGGCCCAGGCTCGAACAGGTAGAGGTGTAGCCATACGTGGGCAGCACGTGGTTGGTGCCGGAGGCGTAATCCCCCGCGGACTCCGGTGACCAGTCGCCGAGGAACACCGAGCCCGCGCTGGTAATGCTGTCAACCAGATCGCGCGCGTTGCGGGTCTGAATGATCAGGTGCTCCGGGCCGTACTGGTTGGAGATCGCAATACACTGGTCCAGATCGCGCGCCACAATCAGGCGGCTGGCCGCTAGCGCCTGGCGTGCCGTGTCGGCGCGGGGCAGGTCGGCAAGCTGACGCTCCACGGCTTCGCCCACGCGTTTCGCCATATCGGCATCCGGCGTCAGCAGGATGACCTGCGAGTCCGGGCCGTGTTCCGCCTGAGAAAGCAGGTCGGACGCCACGAAGTCCGGCGTTGCGCCGCTGTCGGCAATCACCAGCACCTCAGACGGGCCGGCAGGCATATCGATGGCCGCGCCGTCCAGACGCTGGCTGACCTGACGCTTGGCTTCAGTTACATATGCATTGCCGGGACCAAAGATTTTGTCGACCTTCGGAATGGATTCCGTGCCGAACGCCAGGGCAGAAATCGCCTGCGCCCCACCCACTTTATAGACCGCCTGCACGCCGCACAGCTTCGCCGCGTAGAGGATCTCGTCGGCAATCGGTGGCGGCGAGCACAGCACCACTTTCTGACACCCGGCAATCCGCGCGGGAGTCGCCAGCATCAGTACGGTGGAGAAAAGCGGCGCAGAGCCGCCGGGAATATAGAGGCCGACGGACGCAACCGGGCGCGTGACCTGCTGGCATCGCACGCCGGGCAGGGTTTCAACATCCACGGTCTGCAGCTTTTGCGCGGTGTGGAAGGTATCAATGTTTTTCACCGCGACGGCCATCGCCTGCTTGATGTCGTCACCCAGACGATTGCTGGCATCAATGATTTCCTGCTCGGTAACCTGTAATGCACCGACTTCCGTCTTATCAAACTTTGCGCTGTATTCACGCAGCGCGTCATCGCCGCGGGCTTTGACGTTATCCAGGATCTCCGCCACGGTGCGTGAGATGCTCTCAGAGGCGGAAATCGCCGGGCGCATCAGCAGCTCGCGCTGCCGTGCGTCGCTACAGGTATTCCAGTCGATGATTGTGTTAAAGCTCATGGCCATTACTCCATCATCTTCTCAATCGGCAGCACCAGGATGGAGCTTGCGCCCAGCGCCTTCAGTTTTTCCATGGTTTCCCAGAACAGGGTTTCGCTGCTCACCATGTGCATCGCCACGCGCTGCTGATCGCCCGCCAGCGGCAGGATGGTTGGGCGCTCGGCGCCCGGCAGGAGGGCAATCACTTCATCCAGACGCTCGGTTGGGGCGTGCATCATGATGTATTTGGACTCACGCGCCTGAATCACGCCCTGAATACGGGTCAGCAGCTTGTCGATCAGCTGCTGCTTGGCATTGGCCATCTCGCCGTCGCGCTGAATCAGGCACGCTTTAGAGCGGTAGATCACTTCCACTTCGCGCAGACCGTTGGCTTCCAGCGTCGCGCCGGTAGAGACGAGGTCACAGATGGCGTCCGCCAGACCCGCACGCGGCGCCACTTCAACGGAGCCGTTCAGCAGGCAGGATTTAAACTGCACGCCTTTCTGGTCGAGATAACGCTTTAACAGGTGAGGGTAAGAGGTGGCAATACGTTTGCCGTTCAGCGCGGCCGGGCCGTCCCACGTTTCGTCAACCGGCGTAGCCAGGGACAGGCGGCAGCCGCCGAAGTCCAGACGACGCAGTGTGAAGTAACGCGGATCTTCGCCCTGCGCGCGGCGGGTCAGCAGCTCTTCTTCCAGCACGTTTTCCCCTATAATGCCGAGGTCAACGACGCCATCCATGACCAGGCCGGGAATATCGTCATCACGCACGCGCAGAATGTCGATGGGCATGTTTTCAGCCAGAGCAATCAGGCGCTGGGTGTGCAGGTTAATTTTAATCCCGCAGCGGGCCAGCAGTTCGCGTGAATCGTCGCTCAAACGGCCTGATTTTTGAATAGCTATGCGTAAGCGTGAGTTATCTAACATTCTTTATTCCTCGTTAACCTGTTTTAACCTGTCTGAATTCGGTCCAAAAAAAAGCCCCCGGAAGAAGATCTTCCGGGGGCTTTTTCATGCGTTCATGCACCACTGGAAGATCCAAACGTCTTCCAGCACACATCGCCTGAAAGACTAGTCAGGATGATGGTGATGATGGTGGTGTTTAAATTGAACGCGTGTCATATAAATTCTCGATGAATGCTTATTCATTTGATGTCTTTTAACCTAAACCAGTTGTACGACATATTGCAAGGGCTTTTTTTGATCATTAATTCATTTCATATTGATGCTATGAATTGTGTGTTCTGCCGGGCTGGCGTAGCCTTATAAAAGACGAGTGAGAGTCAGGAGAATTCGCATGAAAAAGGTCGCGATTGTCGGTTTAGGATGGCTGGGAATGCCGCTGGCGATGTCATTAGCCGCGAAAGGCTGGCAGGTGACCGGGAGCAAAACCACGGCGGATGGGGTAGAGGCAGCGCGCATGTGCGGTATTGACGGCGTTGAACTGCGCCTTGAACCGGAGCTGGTGTGTGATGCTGACGATCTGGACACCCTGATGAACGTCGATGCGCTGGTGATCACGCTCCCCGCGCGGCGCAGTGGCCCGGGCGAGTCGTTTTATCTGCAGGCGATGCAGGAGATCGTCGACAGCGCGCTGGCGCACCATGTTCCGCGTATCATTTTTACCAGCTCGACGTCGGTGTATGGCGAAGTTGAGGGCGTGGTGAAAGAGAGTTCCGAGCGCCGTCCAGTGACGGCGAGCGGTCAGGTTCTGAAAGAGCTGGAAGACTGGCTGCATAATCTTCCCGGCACGCAGGTCGATATTGTACGTCTGGCGGGGCTGGTGGGTCCAGGCCGCCATCCGGGACGCTTTTTTGCCGGTAAGTCTGCGCCAGACGGCCAGCATGTCGTCAATCTTGTGCATCTTGACGATGTTGTAGGCGCGATTGAGCTACTCTTACAGGCTCCGAAAGGTGGACACATCTATAATATATGTGCACCTTCTCATCCGGCGCGCAGCACGTTTTACCCGCTGATGGCTCGTCAGCTGGGCCTGGCGGCGCCGGTTTTCGGTGAGGCAAAGGATGACAGTAAAGGCAAAATTGTTGATGGCAATCGCATTTGTCATGAGCTGGGGTTTGAGTATCAGTATCCCGATCCGCTGGTGATGCCAATGGAATAAGACCCGCAGCGGAGACGATCGCGCACCAGAAGGGGGCGAGCATGAAACCGCTGCTGGATGTTCTTATTATTCTGGATGCTCTGGAAAAAGAGGGGAGCTTTGCCGCTGCGTCAGCAAAGCTCTACAAAACCCCATCTGCGCTGAGCTATACCGTTCAAAAACTGGAAAGCGACCTCAATATCCAGATCCTCGATCGCTCCGGACACCGCGCACGTTTCACCCGTACCGGACAGATGCTGCTGGAAAAAGGCCGTGAAGTCCTCCATACCGTTCGTGAGCTCGAAAAACAGGCCGTAAAACTCCATCAGGGTTGGGAAAACGAGTTGGTTATTGGCGTGGATGATACCTTTCCGTTTTCACTCCTGACGCCGCTGATTGAAGCCTTCTATCAACACCACAGCGTGACCCGGCTTATCTTTATCAACGGTGTGCTGGGTGGCTCCTGGGAAGCCTTGACGCAGGGCAGGGCGGACATTTTCGTCGGTGCACTCCATGAGCCTCCCCAGCTGAGTGATTTTGGTTTTGCCCGGCTGGGCGTGCTCGAGCAGGTATTTGCCGTGGCACCCCATCACCCGCTGGCTCAGGAACCCGAGCCGCTTAACCGTCGCGTGATTAAAGGCTACCGCGCCATCGTGGTCGGGGACAGCTCTCGTCCGGAATGCTCGGTCTCCTCGCAACTGCTTGATGAGCAGGAAGCCATTACCGTTTTCGACTTTAAAACCAAGCTGGAACTGCAAATAAGCGGCCTGGGCTGCGGCTATTTACCTCGCTATCTGGCGCAGCGGTTTATTGACAGCGGTGCGCTTGTTGAAAAACAGGTACTTGCTCAAAGCAGTAATGAATCGGTGTGGGTAGGCTGGAATGAACAAACTGCCGGGCTTGCAAGCGCCTGGTGGCGAGACGAGATTTTAGCAAATAGTGCTATCGCCGCCGTTTACTCTCCGACCGGCGTCCAGAAATCAGCCAGTTAGCAAAAAGAAAAACGGACCGGGCGTTGCAAAGTATTGCCTTTTGTATCCGTTGTGGGGCAAAATGCGGCCGCTGCAACCAAATGAATAATCGACGATATAAAAGGCGTCGGTTATTTTTTTTTGCATGTACGAAACGAAACTAAAAACCAAGAGGCCGGGCTTCGTACCGGATAGATATTTACTAAAATCCGACAGTTGTTGTCGCTGAGGAAGAAAGAAATGGGGCAATTTTTCGCTTACGTGGCGGTTATCACCGTAAAGGAGAATAACTATGTCGCATAACGCAACTCCAAACACCTCTCGCGTGGAATTACGTAAAACGCTTACGTTGATTCCGGTTGTTATGATGGGCCTTGCCTATATGCAACCGATGACGCTGTTCGATACATTCGGTATCGTATCAGGCCTCACAGACGGTCATGTGCCGACGGCTTATGGCTTCGCGCTGATTGCGATCCTCTTTACCGCGCTGAGCTACGGTAAACTGGTGCGTCGCTATCCGTCTGCCGGTTCCGCCTACACCTATGCCCAGAAATCCATCAGCCCGACAGTTGGCTTTATGGTGGGCTGGTCTTCGCTGCTCGACTATCTGTTCGCGCCGATGATCAACATTCTGCTGGCAAAAATTTATTTTGAAGCGCTGGTGCCGTCGATTCCATCCTGGATGTTCGTCGTGGCGCTGGTGGCCTTTATGACTGCCTTTAACCTGCGCAGCATTAAGTCCGTTGCCAACTTTAACTCCGTGATCGTTGTGCTTCAGGTTGTCCTGATTGCCGTTATTCTTGGCATGGTGATTTACGGTGTGTTCCACGGTGAAGGTGCCGGCACTCTGGCGAGCAGCAAACCGTTCTGGTCTGGTGATGCGCATGTGATCCCGATGATTACCGGGGCAACCATTCTGTGCTTCTCCTTTACCGGTTTTGACGGCATCAGCAACCTGTCTGAAGAAACGAAAGATGCAGAGCGCGTGATCCCTCGTGCAATCTTCCTGACAGCGCTGATTGGTGGTCTGATCTTTATTTTCTCGACCTATTTCCTGCAGCTGTACTTCCCGGATATCTCCCGCTTCAAGGATCCGGATGCGTCTCAGCCGGAAATCATGCTCTATGTGGCGGGTAAAGCGTTCCAGGTTGGCGCGCTGATCTTCTCCACTATTACCGTACTGGCGTCCGGTATGGCCGCGCATGCAGGCGTTGCGCGTCTGATGTACGTGATGGGCCGCGATGGCGTATTCCCGAAAAGCTTCTTCGGCTACGTGCATCCAACCTGGCGTACCCCGGCGATGAACATCATCCTGGTCGGTGCCATTGCGCTGCTGGCGATTAACTTTGACCTGGTGATGGCAACGGCGCTGATTAACTTCGGTGCGCTGGTGGCGTTCACCTTTGTTAACCTGTCGGTTATCTCTCAGTTCTGGATCCGTGAAAAGCGTAACAAGACGCTGAAAGATCATTTCCAGTATCTGTTCCTGCCGATGTGCGGTGCCCTGACCGTGGGCGCGCTGTGGGTTAACCTGGAAGAGAGCTCTATGGTGCTTGGCCTGATTTGGGCGGGTATCGGCCTGATTTATCTGGCCTGCGTCACGAAGAGCTTCCGTAACCCGGTTCCACAGTACGAAGACGTCGCGTAATGACTCGCCGGGTGGCGCTAGCGCTTGCCCGGCCTACAAAACGACACACCCGTAGGCCTGTGCCAGCGGGCAAAAAAAAAGTCGGAGACATCGCCTCCGGCTTTTTTTATACCCCTCGCTCAGACAATCTCTTGAGCGTACTGGAACAGGGCTTTCAACAGCGCCTGTTTCTCAGCATTTCCTTCATACTGGCCATAAAGCATTTCCAGCTCCTGGGCATAGCTGTTAAGAAACTCCTGGGTAAAGACATTGCGACGATGCTGCAGCCAGCGATCCTGCTCTGCCTCGTCCAGCGTGCCGGGGAAGTTACGCGCGCGGTAGTTAAACATCAGCTTTTCGATGCGTTTATCGGCGAAAGTAATATCCAGCGCCGGTAAGTTACGCGGCTCGGTTTGCAAAACGATATTCATGGCCGCGCGATCGGCATCACTGAAGAAACCGTTATACAGCTGGGCGTCCACGTTTTCAGACAGCACGAACGGCTCGGCTTCGGCAAAGATGGCGACCACTTTCTCGCGCACCTGCGGGTTTTCGCGCAGCACTTTCAGGTTATCGAGGCAGTGCTGACGGTTAATGCCCAGTCTGTCCGCATCTTCCGGGCGCAGCGTATTCGCCTGCGCCAGTACCGGACATTTATTGATATGCACCAGTTTGACCGGCACCGCGGGCAGATCGCCGAGTTCATTTTTCGGAGTGTAAAGCCGTTCGCGCAGGCTGTCGCTGTCGAGCTCAAGCAGCGGCGAAATATCGCCGGCTAAATCCACCATGATGACCGCATTACGATTGTCCGGATGCCAGGCCAGCGGGGCAACCCAGCTGGTATTACCGCGCCAGGCGCCAAACATGCCGGAGATATGCACCAGGGGTTTCATCTGCGGTACGTCGATAAGGGTCATGAGCTTCTGCTTGCTGCGGTGACTCAGCAGATACTCAAACAGCCGGGGCTGCGCGTTTTTCACCAGTTTCGCCATGGCAATGGTGGCATAGACGTCCGCCATCGCGTCGTGGGCATTGCTGTGCTCGATGCCGTTGGCGCGCGTCAGGTGTTCCAGCCGGAAGCTGGTCAGCCCTTCCTCATTTTCAGGCCAGTTAATGCCCTCAGGACGCAGGGCATAACAGGCGCGCATGATGTCGAGCAAATCCCAGCGTGAATTGCGGTTCTGCCAGCTCCAGGCATAGGGATCGTAGAAGTTGCGATAAAAAACGTTGCGCGTCACTTCGTCATCGAAGCGGATGTTGTTGTAACCGACCACGCAGGTATTGGGGACGGTAAACAGATCGTGGATGCGTCGGGCGAATTCTGCTTCGTTAACGCCTTTCTCGCGCGCTTCCTGAGGAGTGATCCCGGTGACCATGACCGCCCCGGGCTGCGGCAGGTAGTCATCAGCCGGTTTGCAGTAAAAGACCTCAGGCTCGCCAATAATGTTGAATTCGTCGTCGGTACGAATGGCGGCAAACTGCGCCGGTCGGTCCAGCGCCGGGTGCGTGCCAAAGGTTTCGTAGTCATGAAATAGGAAGGTAGGTTGTTTATCTGTGTCTGCCATTGTTTAAGATTGTCCACAATAGTTAATTAACTGCCTGTTATCACTCGAAAAACAACCCTTTACTCACCTGAGTTTGTCCACGAACGTTAAATATAGTTGTTTACTGTGTCTCGATGTCCATGTGATATTGCGTACCAGAAGTGTACCAAACCACTATTTCTGAGCGTACCAAATATTATTTATGGCTATCAGCGACACAAAACTGCGTACCATTCATGGTAAACCATATTCAGGCCCACAAGAAGTGGCTGATGCTGATGGCCTCAGCGTGCGCATTTCTCCAAAGGGGGTCATCCAGTTCCAGTACCGGTATCGCTGGCATGGTAAACCTCATCGTCTTGGCATTGGCCGCTACCCGTCGGTATCGCTAAAGGATGCCAGGCAGATCACGTCTGATTTACGAAACCTTTATTTCTCCGGCACAGATCCGCGCTCCTACTTTGAAGAGAAAACGCAGAACTCCCTGACGGTCGCTCAGTGCCTCGACTACTGGTTCGAAAATTACGTCTCTACAACACTCCGAGAAAAGACCCAGGCACTATACCGATCAACGGTTATGAAGCGGATGCATGACGCATTCCCAAACAGGCCAGCATCCTCAATCACTGTTAAGCAGTGGGTTGATCTCCTCACTGAAGAGGAAAGGGATAATCCCCGCCGCGCGCGCCAGGTGCTCAGTCAGTTAAGATCGGCAATAAGCTGGTGTATGCGGCGTCAGGTGATAGATAGCTGCGCAATTATGAGCATCCAGCCAAGAGACTTTGGCTCACGTGCAGCTGTGGGCGACCGCGTTCTGTCGTATAACGAGCTGGCTCAGATTTGGATGGCTATTGAAAGAAGTCGGGCGTCTACCTCAAACAAGCTTCTTCACCAGATGCTGATGCTTTGGGGTGCGAGGCTCTCAGAGCTCAGGCTGGCAACCAAGACAGAATTTGACCTGCTGGACAACATATGGACCGTTCCGAAAGAGCACAGCAAAATGGGCAACGTCATCCGCCGCCCGATCTTCGAACAGATTCAGCCTTTCCTCGAAAAGGCCATGACAACTTACAATGATGTGCTTTTCCCCGGGGAGGATATAAACGAACCGATCAGCATTGCGGCCGCCAACCGGTTCGTTAATCGAATAAGGGGAGGAATGGACCTTGGATACTGGCGAACCCACGACTTCAGGAGGACGCTGGTTACAAGGCTGTCTGAAATGGATGTTGAGCCACATGTTACTGAGAGGATGCTCGGGCATGAACTTGGCGGGGTAATGGCCGTGTACAACAAACACGACTGGATAGAGGCTCAGCGCAAAGCGTATGAGCTTCACGCTGATAAGTTGTTCTGGCACATCAGGAACATTTCTGGTTAACGCCGCCATTGAGGATCCATCCATCAACAGCTTCCCGCAGGTACGCTTTCGGGTGGGTCCTGACTGGCTTCGGAAACCCGTGCCGGTTGGTGTAGTTCCAGATTGTCTGGCGTGATGAAACCCCAAGCTTGTTCATCACTTCTTTTTCGGGAATCAGGCTGGTGTCGCTCATTGGTGTCTCCAGGCAAAAAAGAACCCGGCGCGGGGCCGGGCAAAAGGGATAACGGAGCAGTGCTTTCGCACCCAATAGCCAGCTCATAACTGGCTATCAGTTGCGTCATGGTTTGATGTGAAGGCGCGGTTCGCCGTCTTTCGGCTCCGGCCACTGGCGCGCTATATTCACCTTCAACTTTTCTTCCAGCGCCGCGGTGATTTGCTCATCGGTGATACCGGCGCGCCGCTGTGCGTCCCATAGCAGGAACTGCATATCAGCCCATTCGCTGAGGTCGCCAGGATCGGCGGCAGCTTCCAGCGCCTCTTTCGACAGATGCTTCAGCGGCCCGACGGGGCCGACGTTGCCGAAGGTCTTTTCTGACCATTCAGCGTGGCGCCGCCGGATCAGGTTTCTGGTGAACTGCGATTTCTTCGATTCGTAAAATTTCACGCTCTCTCCTCATGCCGCACGCTGGGCGCGCAGCTTCTTCAGGTGTTCTGCTGTTTCGATTTCTTCGGCGATCCGCTCGGCCTGTGCTTTGGTCAGTGGCTCGAAATCCTGATTAAAGCGGCCTATGCTGGCGATGCAGGTGCGGCCGTTGCGGATGTAGTGGATGACTTCGTGAGTAGCGCGGAGGATTTTGCAGCGCGCGCCGTGGGGATCGGCGTACCAGGTATTAGGCTGGATTATCCTCAACATTGGCTGGCCCCATTCGCAAAACTTTGCGGATTTTGTTTTCGTCTACATTCAGGTCAGAGGCGAATCTTTTAACCAGTTCATCACCGTTAAATTCGCGACATGAGTAGCCCATGAACCATTCGCGCAACCCGGTAAACGCCGGGCCTTCCTCTGGGTCATCAACTGATGCGGCTGCGGCGCTCGATACCTCTGCACAGTCGAGGCATTGTTTGAAACTCTGTCCGCTTCCATCCCAGACGCCGTGCGAATACGTGTAATGCTCGCCTGACTTAACTATGACTCCACACTCGCAGCACTTATGCTCTTTGCGGGCCTTTCGCTGCTCCTGACCAAAGACTGCAGGCATATCACACATCACAACCACCTTTGCTTACGAATAAGCTCTAAATCAGACTGGCAACTGGCGCATGTCTGGCAGCCGGGAACGGCTGCTCGCCGCGGCGCCGGGATATCCTCGCCGCATTCTTCACAACGCTCAGCTGATACGGCGTTGCGGTCGATGCGGTGAGCGGAAAGAGCAGCGTTACGCTGAAGCTCTTCAATCTCTGCTGCTGTGTTGATGATGTCCATGGTCAATGCTCCCGGAACTGTCGGTTAATTCGGTTGAAGGTGAACGCCAGCAATAAAAAAGGCCGACTAAGCGACCTGGTGATTAGTGCCTTCATGCTGCACCGCCATCATTCTTCTCGGCTTCGACCTCCATCTGCTCAAGCCGTCGCGATAGCTCGGCTGCCAGCGTCTGGAATTCTTCTTCGGTAGCCACCGGGATCGGCACAAAGCGGATCCCGATGTGTGCGAGGTTGTTGGCGATTTCGAGGCTTTTTCTCAAATCAACTGGTGAGGCTCTATTCATGCGGCGCGATCCTCTTCTTGGAAGATAATTTCCATTTCCAGCTTCTCGGCCAGGGCATTCTCCGCTCGGGCACCAGCGGAGTGCTCCCAGCCTTCAAGCATGTAGATAGCATCAGCACAGCGAAGCATAGACAGACAGATGTCCATGTACTCGGCCTGGGTTAATCCATCTGGTAGACGGGCGGGATTCAGAACAATATGGCCTTTCGACCAGAGATGAAAATGCGCATGGTTAAAAGCGGCCCGGTTAAAATTAGGTAGGCCGCTCATGGGCCCGGCAATATAAACTTTCACGATTCCACTCCGAAGCGGCGATTAAGCCGCCCTGTGTATACGACGAACTCCAGGAGGCTAACTCCCAGAGCTTCAATTTTCTTGTGATGCTTGTTGATGATGGGAGGCACCGTTTCGTTCCAGTTTGGTTTTGGCTTCTTGCGCATGGCCTGTTGGATTTCTTCGGTACAGCGGCGGCAGGCGGAGCGGATGGCGTTTTCATTTGCTGGCGTCATGCGGCCTCCGTTTTCACAACGTCGATGGCGCATCCGGGCAGCAGTTCCACCGCGGCGGTGGCGCACTGATTTCCCCAGTGATCCCAGCCCGGCGCCGCGCTGCGGCTAAACAGCTCAATGCGCGGCACATCTCCATAAAGCAGCTCTAGCCGGTGCCGTACTTCCCACGGCTTTTCGCTGTGCGCGCCGAGCGGGCTGTATACCACCTGCTTAATCCCTGCGTGCTTTCGCTCCAGCCCGGCGCCGCGGGTGGCAATCAACAGGTCTTCTGTATTTGCGCGGGTGTGGTTGCCGCCGTTCATGCGCGTCTCGGCATTAAGCAGATCGAGGAAGTCGTAAAAGTCGGTGACCTCACCCTCAGCCAGCGCCTTGTTGATGCGCAGCTCGGCGTTCTGATTCAGCTTCACCCAGGTAAAGCCCTTCATCGTGCGAACGGTAAAACCCCAGGCCTCAGCCAGTTCGATAGCCTCCTGGTTATGCGTTCCGGTGTACCACATCGCCAGCACCGAGTTTTCGGCGGCAAGTTCCCACACTGGCAGACGCTTGATGTCGATTAACTTCATGGTGGAATAGTGGTCGGCAGCGGCACCATTGCTGATGGTGTTGCCGTAAGACCAGGGAGGATCTGCATAGATAAGAGAGTATTTTCCGATCATTGAATTACACCTCGAAAGCAAGTTGCGGCGTGAACCGATCACGTTCTGCGTCGTAATTCAGCGAACTTGCAGAGTTAAAGGCTTCAATGCGTTCGACCAGCACCGCAGCGCGTGTTTCTTTGCTTGCCGGTGCGTAGGCTGATTTATCCCACGCCTTGTCGATTCCGATGTTGCGCGCAACGTTTGTACTGTCGGCTGACGACAGCGGGATATGGCGGAAGATATCGGCGTTCAGCATGCGCAGGCCGTGAAGCTTTGTTATCGGATAACCGTTTATGTCGACAACGTGACGGATGAGATCGCGTAACTTTGCCCGACATGAGCGCGGGCGCTTCGCGTCGTATTCACCCATGCTACCGATGCATACGCGCGGAAATTCCCGACATAGGCGGAAGAAACGTTCATCGGGCTCGTTCATGTGCCACACCGGCGCGCCGACTACTTTTCCGTGCGGCCACTCCGCGATTAACGCATCGTTCTCTTCACTGGTTCCGCCAATCACGTCAGGGATAACAGCAAAAGCAAAGCGAGGGTGATTCATCCAGCGACCTACAAACGCGTAGTAGTCATTCCAGTTAACAACGCGCTTTTTCGTCCAGAAGCTAAATGCGCCGTTATCAAGTGCGAAAGACTGGGTGACTTCGCTGGCCAGGGCTAATTGGCCGGGGTTGGCGAAGGAAATGAAAGCGTGCCTGCCTTTCCATGCCTTCAGGGCGCATGTGTCCGGCGTGATTGGTCCACCATGGAAATGTATCAAGCTGCCTCCTGCCTTTCCCGATATTCCTCAGCGAGCCGCTGCGCCTTTAATGGATTGCTGACCACTTCACCCCATGGCATTAGCCAGCCGTTACCAATGAAGGGAAGGCACAGTGTGCCAACCCTGATGTCGTCGTGAGCGTGAGTCATTAGTCACTCCTTGAAGCGCCGCCGAGGCCTTTGCGATTGTCGTTTAGGTATGGGTCAGCTGGTGTGTAATTGGATGGGGCAGGGGGTGAATCGTCGTTAGCTCTTTCTTGCTGGATGATTTGGTAAAGCTCTTTGCGATCAGCTCGCTCAGAGGGTGAAAGCTTCCTGTCAGGGATTGGACGGAGAAGATATTTTCGATACTCGGGGGTAAATTTGTTCATTGGTTTCTCCTGGCCGGGAGATGCTTCAAAAGGGTATGTCGTCGTCGAAGTCCATTGGGGCATCTTGCTGTCCATGCGCTTGCTGTGGGGTTCCCCATCCTCCTTGTTCACCACCATGTTGCGGTCGCTGTTGTTGCTGACGCTGTCTACTACTATGTTGCGGCTGGTTACCATTCTGCTGGCCAGCACCTGCTGGTACGCCACCACCCTGACGACCACTGAGCATTTGCATGGTGCCGCCGACGTTTACAACAACCTCTGTGGTGTACTTCTCCGTGCCTGCCTGATCTGTCCATTTGCGGGTGCGAAGCTGACCCTCGATATAGACCTGAGATCCTTTGCGCAGGTATTCACCGGCCACTTCTGCCAGTTTTCCGAACAGAACGACGCGGTGCCATTCCGTTTGCTCTTTGAGCTCGCCAGTGGCTTTATCTCGCCATGACTCCGAAGTTGCCAGCGTCACGCTGCACACTGCGCCTCCGGAGGGAAGATAACGGACATCGGGGTCTTGCCCGAGGTTGCCGACGAGGATCACTTTGTTGATGCCCTTTGCCATTTAAGCCGCCTGTTTAAGTTCTTTTAGTCGAATGCCGGTGACGTCTTTGCATTTAGCCTGGTGATCAGCAAAACCATTCAGACGTGACCATGTTGTCGCGTATTGCGCCTGCAATTTTTTGCTGTCGTTTTCATTACTGGCGTACTGAGTAAATTCAGCGAGAATTTGATCGGCATCTGCCGGTTGCACCTGATGGGTTTCGGCATCCGCGTCGATTGCAGTTTCCTCAGTTGGGATGCAAAACGCCTGAAACGCCGCGTATTTGTATGCTATCGACATGGCCTTGTTTGTGGCCTTGTCGCCGCTATCCATCGCTTCACCATAGGTGGTGACAGTGTGGATGCTACCGTCCTCGGTGCTGACGAAATCGAAGTCACCACGAACCGTGATGTAGAACAGCGCACCGCCATTTTTGCTGGTTCGCTCGACGCTGGTGCGTTCGGTGTAGCGGGGTAGGATCAGGAGTTTGTTTTTTACCAACTCCGGGGCCAGCGCGTTGTAAATGTCGTCGATACCACGAAACGCGTAATTGACCTGACTCCCTTGCTTCCTTTCTTTGCTGATACCCTTCTCAGCCAGCGCTGAAGCAACGCCGCTAATGGCGGCGTATACTTTTTTATCTGTCATGTGTAGTTCCCCGCAAATTCATCCCAACTAATGATCGGGTTCTGCCGCTCGGCAGCCAGGTTAACTTGCTCGTCATCACCATCCGGCTTTTCCGGCAGCACGTCACGCATAAGGCGCAGGAATGACTCTTCATCCCACCGTTCTGCCGCCGTCATGCTGCACGCTCCTGATGAGTGATGACGTACCCCTGCTCAGCCAGCCATTCGATGACTTCTGCGCCGTCGAGCTGCGGTAGCACGTCACGGGTTTTAACGGTACCGGCCAGCACAACGCCTTCCATCTCAACTTTGATGGTGTTGTGGGGGCCGACGGATGTGCGCATGTCCACGCACTCGCATGTGATATTCATGAATCACCTCAATATTTGATATGCGCGTCCTGCACTTTGCCGCCAGCGATAGCCAGCAGTGCTTTCTGCGCGAATTCTTCGGGGATGCCCTGAGCTATAAGGTCGGCGATGACGCGACGGTTGATGGTGCGGCGGTGCTCTTTGTCTGCGGCGCGGCGGGCTTCTTCTTCAGCTTTGCGCTGCTCTTCGGCCAGGCGTGCGGCTTCTGCCTCTTCCTGGCGGCGGCGCTCCGCGGCTACGGCTTCTTCTTTTTCACGTCGTGCACGCTCTTCTGCTTCCTGCTTCTCGCGTGCCGCACGCTGTTCCGCTTCGATGCGCTGGCGCTCCGCCAGCTCTGCACGCGCTTTCTCTTCAGCTTCACGGCGTGCTGCGGATTCAATCTCTGCTTTGTGCTTCGCTTCGGCATCGCGGCGGGCTTGTTCTGCCGCTTCGCGCTTAATGCGTTCTTCGTGATCACGCTGAGCCTGTTCCGCCAGGCGGCGCTGCTCTTCGCGGTCACGGTCGAAATCCTTGTTCATCAGCAGAGCCATTTCGTGGTCTGCTTCGAACTTGGCCGCCAACTCCTGATCGAACTTGATGTTCATTTCCAGCGCTTCGGCGTGCAACGCGTTCATGGCTTCTTCAGCCTTAATGCGCTCCTGCTCGGCTTCCCATTCGGTGAGTGGGCGGCGGGTGGCATCACGTAGCTCGTCGCAGGCATCAACGAAACGCTTAATTTCCGCCTCAGCGGGGCGCACAGCCTCTTTCAGGCGCTTCAGGTACTCACGCCCCGGCTTTTCGATTGCCGTCTTGCTGCGGGACACCTGTGCTGCCAGAGAGGCGACACGGTCACGGCCTTTCTTCGTGGACAGGTCCGGTACTTCGTTTACTGCCTGGCGGATTTGCTCGAGATAAGCGTCAAGGCCGCCGGCTACGTAAAGCACTGGCGCCTGCTCCGGCGTGATTTCGATGACAGTTAAGTCCATTACTTCGCTCATGGTTTCTCCTGAAATTTGGATGTGCAGATCCCGCCCGCTTAATGCCAGGCCGATCGGTTGAATAGGGCGGTTAGTGCTGGATAGGGTTGCCGTGACCGTCCAGAAGGACGTCAATCACGCAGTCACTGAGGCGGATGATTTCTGCATCGGTGTGCAGGTAAACCCATTTGCGCTCCTGAATGACTGCTGAGACGCGATAGGTTCGGCCTTCATGCATTGCCATCATCCCGGGCGTGACGCACTGGCGAATGAGCGGGGTGGTGCCGTAGTGGTTGATCATACCTTCACCTCAACCTGTTTCAGGAGGCCAGCGATATGCATCTGCCAGCGGTTCAGTGTCAGCTTTTCACGCGGTGCCGATACCGACGTCAGCTGCCACTCGTTATTGTTGAGCTTTTTGGCGGTGTACTGCTTGCCGTTGTGGGTGACTGTCATCATTGCAGGACAACCTTATGCCCATGCTGGACAAGCTCACCCGCTTCCATGCCCACATTCAGCCAGAAGCTTAATGCCAGAAGAACGTCATCTTCGTTTTGGCAGTGGCAGGCATTAACAAATTCCTGAACCGTCTTAACTGCGAGTTTTGCCATTTCTGGCTCAGTCAGGCGTGATATTGGCTGTTCTTTGCTCATAAATCCTCTTGGCCTTATCGCGGCGAACGGAACGGTTAATACAAGACTTCAACGCATTTATTCAGTGTTTCAATGGGCGGTGGATGGCCGCCGGTTGTCATAACTAAGCAACCTCTGTGAAGTTGCTGAGGTATGGCCGATAAAAAACCCCGACGCGCGGGGTTTTTCCTGAGCCTATGTGGTACCGATTATTTGTGAGCGATATAGCTTTGCCGTCGCATAGAAGCTCCTTTGTTGCGTGGGTTGATGAATAGAAATGCTTTGGTCGGTGTGGTGGATTCGTGGACCGGATTGATCCGTGAGCATCACGAATCAGCTGCCCACCCCACTACAAAACATTCCACGGTGTGCCCCGGCATAATCCGGGGCTGAATGTTGGTTTTCAGTCGTCACTGTTACCTGTTACATAACTCCTCCGATACGGTGTGCCGCGTCGAAAAGGGTGGCAGCGGCTAGCCATTTGAACGTGATGCCCAATCGGGCGTGAAAGACTTTGTGATTCAGCCCAGCCCACTCAGCTTCGAATGGACTGGAATAAATCTTTTTTCGCTTTGCCATAATTGCCGCTCTCCCTGAGCCCGCCTATGGTCCGACGCATGGTTTACTGTCGCGCCGTTCGACTGACCGAATCTCCACTTCGCCGCTGGCTAACTTCGCTCAGCTGTCGATGTTTCGTTTCGATGGGTTGATTATTAACTAGTGGTTATTTTCAGTCAATAACCAGTGGTTAATTATTTGGGTGTTGGTTACTAAGGTTATGATTTGTTGGTTAATTTAGTTTTGTTATGTGTTTTTACGTAACGTGATATGCTGCAAAAAACATCAAAAAGGAGTGGGTTATGGACTTGGATGAAGAAAAAGTGAACATGATGGCTCATGCCGCCGGGCGCGCGGTGATGGAGTTATCGCTGGCGGATCTGCCTGTGACGCAGGAGGCTATCATTGAAAAAACTTGAACAGTACCGGAAGGAAACTGGCAACGTGATAGGGAAGGGAGCTAACAGGGATGCTGCGGAGTTGGTGAGGAAGGGGCAATAAAAAAGCCCGCACGGGCGGGCAGGTAGTGTTGCGATAGTTATTGTTATCAGCTTCAGGCTGGATAGTTATCGGCAGAATGGGGGATAGCTTTATGGGTGGGCAATAAAAACCCGGCGCGGTGGCCGGGTTGTGCTGGGTTAGCGACGCTTATGAGCGGGTCCAGAGCGTGGGTCTTAGCGCTCAGATTCTAATGCGTCAACAATTGGTTGTAGTACAGCGTCAAGGTCTGCGCTGCTCATGCAATTTTTAGCCCAAGATGAACACATCGCATGCCAGAGAATTTCAGAACCAATATTTAACGAATTGGCAGCTGCCCTTGGCCATCCATGATGATCTGCACTGCTCATAGAGGCATTCAATGCATCTATAGTTTCTGCCGGCTCTCTTCCTATCTTCTCTGAAATGTTTGGCCAACCTTGCTCTTGCAGAGCATTGAAAACCACAACCTCAGGGGCATCATCCCCTGGCAAAATTGTACATCCTTGCGCCGGGGATTGATCCCCATCGAGATAGACAACAGTTGTTCTAGGGAATCTATTATTATGCGCCATTTGGCCCAATGCCATGCCAACACTTGCGGTTCCAAAAGGAATAATCATAACTCTAGATAATAATTCTCTCTCCCTGGAGCTGGCGATGACTTCCGACACTAGGGTTTTAGCTACGACATCTTCAACATAAACGTCGCACTCTGGGTGGTTTTCCTCATCCATTTTTGTCATGGCGAATTCCGGGCTTACACCACTTACAGCTGTTTTCCCCTCAACACCATTCATGAGATATATTCTAGCTTCTGGAGGCAGCTCAGAAAGAATATAAGGAGAGTGCGTCGTAATAAGAATCTGAAGCTCTCTTTCCCTAGCTAGATTGGCTAGGTCACGCATTAAACGTCGCTGAGCGCGTGGATGTAACGATGTTTCTATCTCATCAATCAAGATAAGACCATACTTTGGATAATCCACAGCAATAAGTTCAGTTGCGGTAATTTCTCCAGCGCCTTGGTGAAATCCAGAATACCTAGTACCTTCGTTTGAAATTACCGTTACTGGTCTCTTGGCATCAATTGTGGTTGTTGATAATCCGGCTGCCGTATAACTCTTACCGATGATATTTTTAAGCCTATCAAGCCTCTCTTGGTCAAATGCTTCATGAGATTGCTCAGTAGAGCCACCTTTAAGTAACTTTAAATATCCCAACCTAGCATTGACTGGCTGCAGCCTACTTAAGTCCACATATTCAACCCTTCTAGCTGGCCTGTCTGGGTTTCCTATCCAGCGATTTGTTGGTTTCCTAATGGATTTAACTAAAGAGTTATGACCTTCTCTATAAGAATAGCGAATGTAGGCACTTTGTATTTTTTCGAAGGGGGTGTCCGGGAAAAAGAATGACGCAAATCTCTTTTTCTTATCTTTATAGACAGATGCAGCACATTGCAAAACAGTACTTTTACCAGACCCATTCTCTCCAACGAGAGCTACTATAGGGAATTGAAAATCAACCCTCTGTCCCGACCAACCTCTAATACCCTTTATTTCAAGCCATTCAAGGCGTTTAGGCCACGATGTTCCGGTTTTCCATTTATTTATGAGCTTCCGCATTTCTTTAGAAATCGCCATAGTTATCCTCAATTATATTTTTATTGAATCCCGGATTATGTTGAATCAACCAAGCTTTTCATTATCCACGGGAAGCATCACCAGCTATGCGCCGACCAGAACATCTTGCCGATCAGACCAGCCGCATCTTCGTCTCTACAGCAACACCGAGTACCAGAATATGCGACCGATTATCTCAACATCATCAATGTCAGCTTCTTCATCCGGATATGCGTCGCCGTTGTAGCTGCGAATGATTAGCTTGCCGCCCGGCTTCCGGTATAGCTGCTTAATGCGCTTGAGCTGCCCGCTACCGCCGTCTGCCTGACCAATGGCATACAGCTTACCGTCAACTATGCGCTTGTTGTTCGTGTCTACGGCTACCGTAGTGCCATCGGGAATGATCGGCTCCATGCTGTCACCTGTGGCCGGGAAGCAGAGAACTCCAGAACCGTCGGTGTTTGCCCCTACTCGGCGTAGTGTTGACTTGGAGAACCTCAGCTTAAAGCCATTATGATCCTCGCATTGAACGCGGCCATCGCCACATGCAAATTCAATATCCTTGAGGTAAGGCACTTCAACCTCGTCCGCAGGTAGCGGTGTGTTTTTGTCCCAGGCATCGACAGTTCCCCACTCAGACTCTGGCGGGATGGATGATTCCCTAAGGATCTCAGGTTCAGGCTCATTTCTTCCATATTCCAGCCAGTCAGGCCTAACCCCAAGCCAACGGCTAAGGGCTAGGATATTGGTTTGGTCTGGTATTGCTGATGCGTTAAGCCACTTCCAGATCCCTGGCTCAGATACAGCAATCCCTTGGGACTTCATAGCCTCTCTGATCCTGCCCGCCTGCCCACGACCACCCACGCCAGCATCAAGCAATGCAGCGCGAAGTCTCTTAGAAAATTCTTCTTTTAAATCGTCTTTTTTAACCATTCGTTAATTATCGATTAGAGTTGACATAACTGTCAGTTAAGATATAACCTTAACCCGTAGTTAATATAGTTAACGGAAAACACTATGAACCCAATGCAATTTGCAATCGAAGCTGTAGGTGGTCAAACCGCTGCTGCGCGCCTGTGTGGCCTATCGAATGTTGCTATTCACAAGTGGGTGAAGAACGCGGCGCTGCCTCGTACTGAGTACACAGAGAAAACCAACTATTCGCAGCTTTTGGCTGACGCATCAAGGGGGCAGTTTACGGCTGAATGGCTCCGTCAAGCAGCTAATCCTGACCGAATTAAACAAGATTCACATGCCGCCTGACAGGCGGCCCTAACCATAAATCACAGGAATTATCACAAATGGAAAAATCAATTACACGCAACAAAGCGGAGGCGCGACGAATCGAGAGCTGGTTACACCGTCAGATTGCAGAGCTGGGAACAACCCGTATCGCCGAGGTTATCGGGGTCAACAAATCAACCGTAAGCCGGTGGCGGGAAAACCTGGTTCCGAACATGTCGCTGCTGCTCGCCATCCTGATTTCTAGCAGGGATGGAGTGAAGGGAGATTTTGAAGCATGAACGCAGAAAGGGCGAAAGCCGCGGTGCTGTAACACCAACGGCTTTCAGGTGGAATTAACTGGATCAATTCACAGAGGCAATTATGCATCTCGAGCCATTAACAAAGCAAGTCGGCGTATTGAAGACTATGGATGTTCCAGCCGACTTCAGAATGGAAGGGTGGGTATACGTGTTAAGCAATCCATGTATGCCTGGCATCTACAAAATTGGAATGACCACAACAAGCCCGGAAGTTCGAGCGCGAGAACTTTCATCAGCTACTGGTGTTCCTGCTCCGTTCAAGGTTGAAGCGGCTTTCTACAGCCATTCTCCGCTCGAAGCTGAAAAAGAGATTCATGATGCTTTGTCGGAGTGGAGAGTAAACGAGTCTCGCGAATTGATCTTGACCCTCCATCTCCGAACAGCTTTAGTATCTTAAGTTAACGATGTCC